>Ga0182006_1000004_pt1 | contig 622190 bp, 533 predicted proteins | sample Sormic07211104_1_FD_123022 | JGI IMG/M metagenome (GOLD analysis project Ga0182006, IMG submission 123022) | Rhizosphere microbial communities from Sorghum bicolor, Mead, Nebraska, USA - 072115-104_1 MetaG | ecosystem: Host-associated > Plants > Roots > Rhizosphere | place: USA: Nebraska...
CCGTGAAACAACTTTGCGCCGATGATAGTGCTGCAACCAGTGTGAAAGTAGGTTATCGTCAGGCTTGTTATACGCAGTAAGAGAAAAACCCGATCAGCAATGGTCGGGTTTTTTTTCGTCTGGCGGTTTTGTGTCGGTGGTTGTCGGCTTACGCTGCGCTAAGCCGACCTACGCCGGCCTGCGCCGACAGACATCGGCCAACGTTGGCCAACATCAACCAAACCGGGTAGGTCGGATTAGCGGGGCCGCCGAGGCGCAGCGCGTAATCCGACAACATTGTTGGTATCGTGGGATCAGCTGCCGCGGTAAGTGGAGTACGACCATGGCGATACCACCAGCGGTACGTGGTAGTTCTCATCCGTATGCGCAATGCCGAAAGACAGGGTCACCAGATCGATGAAGCGGGGTGAAGGCAATTCCACGCCCTGGGCGGCGAAATAGTCGCCGGCATTGAACACCAGCTCATATTGACCCACCTTCATGCTGTCGCCTTCCAGCAAGGGCGAGCTGCAACGGCCGTCGCTATTGGTCATATCCATCTTCAACAACACTTTTCCTTCCGGCGCGACCGAAAACAGGGCGACCTTGACGCTGGCTCCGGGCCTGCCGTGGGCGATATCGAGTACATGCGTGCTGAGTTTTCCCATTTGCTATCCTGTATATAGGGTGAGTGAATGTGCTTATCTTGCAAATCATATACCTGCATCAGCGGCTGGCTATATGATTGGGCGTATAACCAACATTGTCTCCTATAGGCGAGCCACCGCATGAGTACTTATGAAAATTATCCGCGCGATTTGATCGGCTATGGCCGCACGCCACCCCACCCTCAATGGCCGGGAAAAGCCCGCATCGCCCTGCAATTCGTCCTCAATTACGAGGAAGGGGCGGAAAACAGCGTGCTGCATGGTGATGCCGCCTCGGAAACGTTTTTGTCGGAAATGATCGGAGCGGCCGCTTTTCCCGCGCGCCACCTGAGCATGGAGTCAATTTATGAATACGGTTCGCGTGCCGGACTGTGGCGTTTGCTGCGCATGTTCGAGGAGCGACGCCTGCCATTGACGGTGTTTGGCGTTTCGATGGCCCTGAAGCGCAATCCGGAGGCGGTGGCTGCCTTCCAGGAACTGGGCCATGAAATTGCCTGCCATGGCTTGCGCTGGATTTCTTATCAAAACATGGATGAAGCGACGGAGCGCGCACACATGCACGAAGCCGTGCAGATCATCCGCGAATTGACGGGGGCTGCCCCGCAAGGCTGGTACACGGGGCGCGATTCGCCCAATACGCGCAAACTGGTGGTCGAGCATGGCGGCTTTCGCTACGACGCCGATTATTACGGCGATGACTTGCCATTCTGGGAAAAAGTGGCGTACACGGATGCCGCCGGCATGTCGGCCATGCAGCCGCAGCTGATCGTGCCTTATACCCTGGACACGAACGACATGCGCTTTGCCGCCATGCAGGGTTTTAATTCGGGCACGCAGTTTTTCGATTATCTGAAGGATGCCTTCGACGTGCTGTATGCGGAAGGCGATCCGAACGGCTTGAACCAGCCGAAGATGCTGTCCATCGGCCTGCATTGCCGTCTGGTGGGGCGGCCGGGACGGGCCGCGGCATTGGCGCGCTTTCTCGACTATGTGCAGCGCCATGAGCAGGTGTGGATCACGCGCCGCATCGATATCGCCGAACACTGGCATGCGACGCATCCCTACATTGCCTGAGAGTGCCTGATAAGTATTAATATTGGATGATAAGTAAAATCAGTCTTTGCATATAGTTGTCCCATAGGCCGGTGTTAATCTCCTATACTGGGACTATACCGAGGCCAGCATGTCAGAACCGATCCGCTTTTACTACCGTGGTGCCGTACAGGAAGTACGCAACGCCGCCCCTACGCAGACTGTGTTGCAGCACCTGCGCGAGGATTTGCATTGCACGGGCACCAAGGAGGGCTGCGCCGAGGGCGATTGCGGCGCCTGCACGGTCGTCATCGGCAGCCTGGTGGACGGCCAGGTCGAGATGAAGGCCGTTAACGCCTGCATCCAGCTCACGCCCACCCTCGATGGCAAGGCCCTGTTTTCCGTGGAAGACTTGCAGCAGCCCGATGGCGCCCTGCATCCGGTGCAGCAGGCGATGGTCGAGTGCCACGGTTCCCAGTGCGGTTTTTGCACGCCCGGCTTCGTCATGTCCTTGTGGGGCATGTATCTGGAGAAAAACGGCGCCACGCCCACGCGCTGCGAAATCGACGATACGCTGTCTGGCAATCTGTGCCGCTGCACCGGTTACCGGCCCATCATCGACGCGGCCAGGCGCATGACTGAATTGCCGCACGTTGCATTCGACAGTGATGCCTTGGCGCAGCAATTGCAGGCGCTGCAGCGCGGCAGCCTGAGCACGTATGAACATGGCGGCCAGCACTTCCACGCGCCGCGTACCATTGAGGAACTGGTGGCGCTGCGCGCGGAAAAACCGCAGGCCTGCCTGCTGGCCGGCTCCACCGATATTGGCCTGTGGGTGACCAAGCAACTGCGCGACCTGGGCGACATCATTTATCTGGGCAACGTGGCTGCGCTGAAAACCATCGGCATTGTTGACGGCAAGCTGCACATCGGCGCCGGCGCCAGCCTGAACGATGCGTATGCGGCGCTGTGCCGGCATTATCCGGACGAATTGTCGGAACTGTGGCAGCGTTTTGCTTCCTTGCCGATCCGCAACGCGGGTACCCTGGGCGGCAATGTGGCGAATGGTTCGCCCATCGGCGACTCGATGCCGTGGCTGATCGCGCTGGGCAGCGATATCGTGCTGCGCGGTCCTGCCGGACAGCGGATCATGCCGCTTGAACACTTCTATCTTGGTTACCAGAAGAAAGATCTGCAGCCGGGCGAATTCGTCGAAGCCGTACGGGTGCCCTTGCCCCGTGCCGACGTGCATTTCCGCACGTACAAACTGGCGAAGCGCTTCGACCAGGATATCTCGGCCGTGTGCGCCGCGTTCGCCTTCCAGCTCGATGGCGAACGTATCGTCGATGCGCGTATCGCCTTTGGCGGCATGGCGGCCACGCCCCAGCGTGCCGCGCAGACGGAAGCGTTTCTGCGGGGACAGGCATGGAGTGAGGAAAATCTGACTATCGCCATGCGCTTGCTGGCCGACGATTACGCGCCCCTGTCGGACATGCGCGCGTCGAATACCTATCGCATGACGACGGCGCAGAACCTGTTGCGCCGCTTCTGGCTGGAAACCCGTCCCGGTGCGCCTTTGCCCCCGACGTCCCTTAACGCCTACGCTTGCCGCGCCTGAAAGGACCAGCATGAACCATCCTGCCACGCCCGAACTGCAAGCGGCCGCCTGGGCCGCCGTGGGCAAGCCCAGCCCCCATGAATCGGCGCAACTGCATGTGCTGGGGCAAGCCACCTACACGGACGATATCGCCGAACTGCAAGGCACCTTGCACGCGGCGCTGGGCCTGTCGCAAAAGCCGCACGCGCGCATCACGGCCATGGATCTATCTGCCGTGCGCGCCGCTGCCGGTGTTGTCGCCGTCTACACGGCGCAGGACATTCCCGGCACCAATGATTGCGGCCCCATCATCCACGACGATCCCATCCTGGCTGCTGATCTGGTGCAATACGTGGGCCAGCCCATCTTCATCGTGGTGGCCGATACGCACGACCATGCGCGCCGCGCCGCGCGCCTGGCGCAAGTGAGCTATGACGAGTTGCCTGCGATCATGACGCCGCAGGCGGCCAAGGCGGCGCAATCGTATGTGCTGCCGCCCATGCAGCTGACGCGCGGTAATTACCAGGCCGCATTCGAGAAGGCGCCGCATGTGGTCAAGGGCCAGCTGTATGTGGGCGGCCAGGAACAGTTTTATCTGGAAGGGCAGATTTCCTACGCCATTCCGAAGGAAGCGCAGGGCATGCTGGTGCTGTGTTCGACCCAGCATCCGAGCGAGATGCAGCACGTGGTGGCGCATGCGCTGGGCGTGCATTCGCACAACATTACCGTCGAATGCCGGCGCATGGGCGGTGGTTTCGGCGGCAAGGAATCGCAGTCGGCCCTGTGGGCGGCGGCGGCATCGATTGCGGCGGCCAAACTGAAGCGCCCCGTGAAACTGCGCGCCGATCGCGACGATGACATGCTGGTGACGGGCAAGCGCCACTGTTTTTACTATGAGTACGAAGTGGGCTACGACGACGATGGCCGGATCCTGGCCGCCAAGGTCGACATGACCACGCGCGCCGGCTATTCGGCGGACTTGTCCGGCCCCGTCGCCACGCGCGCCGTCTGCCACTTCGACAACACCTACTATTTGTCCGACGTGGATATCCGCGCCGCCTGCGGCAAGACGAATACCCAGTCGAACACGGCTTTCCGGGGCTTCGGCGGGCCGCAGGGCGCGATCGCCATCGAGTATGTGATCGATGAAATCGCCCGCCATTTGCAACGCGATGCGCTCGATATCCGCCTGCTCAATTTCTATGGCCGCAACGATGCGGAAGGGCGCAACGTCACGCCGTATGGCCAGAAAATCGTCGACAACGTGATCCATGAGCTCGTTGCCGAACTGGAAGCGAGCAGCGATTACCGGGCGCGCCGCCGCGCCATCGATGCGTTCAACGAAGCCAGCCCCGTGCTGAAGAAGGGCCTGGCATTCACCCCCTTGAAATTCGGCATCGCCTTCAACGTCACGCACCTGAACCAGGCCGGTGCGCTCGTGCACGTGTACGTGGATGGTTCCGTGCTGGTCAACCATGGCGGCACGGAAATGGGCCAGGGCATCAATACCAAGGTGATGCAGGTGGTGGCGCACGAGCTGGGACTGGACTTGGACAGGGTGCGAGCCACGGCCACCGACACCAGCAAGGTGGCGAACACGTCGGCCACGGCGGCTTCCACCGGCGCCGACCTGAACGGCAAGGCGGCGCAGGATGCGGCGCGCCAGATCCGTGAACGGCTGGCCGATTACGCGGTCAAATTGTACGGCGGCGTGGCCGCCTCCGTGCGCTTCTTCGACAACCATATCCACGTCAATGGTCACGTCGTACCGTTTGCCGAGCTGGTGCAGAAGGCGTACCTGGCCCGCGTACAACTGTGGTCGGACGGCTTCTATGCCACGCCTGGGCTGTCGTGGGATGCGAAGACGATGACGGGCCATCCGTTTTCCTACTATGCGTATGGCGCGGCCGTGGCCGAAGTGGTCATCGATACCTTGACGGGCGAGTGGAAACTGCTGCGTGCCGACGCCTTGTACGATGCGGGTCAGTCATTGAATCCCGCCATTGATCTGGGGCAGGTGGAAGGGGCGTTTATCCAGGGCATGGGCTGGCTGACGACGGAGCAGCTGTGGTGGAATGGGGCGGGCAAGCTGATGACGCATGCGCCGTCGACGTACAAGATTCCCGGCATTTCCGATTGCCCGGAAGATTTCCGTGTGAAACTGTTCCAGAACCGCAACGTGGAAGACAGCATCCACCGTTCCAAAGCCGTGGGCGAGCCGCCGCTGCTGTTGCCGTTTTCCGTGTTCTTTGCCATTCGCGACGCCATTTCCAGCGTGGGCCATCACGCCGTGCAGCCGCCGCTGAATGCGCCGGCCACCAGCGAGGAAATCCTCAAGGCGGTCATGGCCGTCCAAGCGGCGCATGCCGGCGCCTAGGAGCAGAAGATGAGCGACTGGCTGACAGCAATCGAGAACGACACGCAGGCATCCGTGCTGGTGACGGTCGCCCTGGTGGAAGGTTCGGGGCCGCGCGAGGCGGGCGCGAAGATGCGTGTCAGCCTCGAAGGCCAGGCTGACACCATCGGCGGCGGTCACTTGGAATTGCGCGCCGTGGAAATCGCCAAGACCATGCTGGCCACGGGCGATACCCGCGTGCGGCTCGAACGTTTTGCGCTGGGCCCCAGCCTGGGGCAATGCTGCGGCGGCGTCGTGCACCTGGCGTTTGAATATGTCGATGCCGGCCTGAAAGAATTGCTGGCCGCTTTGCGCGAACGCCGCCAGCAGGATAGTTGGCGCCTGACGGCGCTCGATGGCGACGCCGCGTCGGCCCTGTTCGATGCCGCCGGTAAGTTGATCGCCGGCATGCCAGGCCAAGCGCCCGACACGTTCTCGCGCGAACGCAGTACCCATGTCGCGCAGGGGAGTGAAGGGCGTCGCTGGCTGGTCGACCCTTGCCTGGCGCCGCGCGCCCATCTGACCCTGTTTGGCGCCGGCCACGTGGGCGCGGCCATCGTGCGCGCGCTGGCCCACTTGCCCTGCAATGTCACCTGGGTCGATGAACGCGAAGACATGTTTCTCGCAGCATTGCCCGCGGGGTTGCCCGATAATGTGCGCATCGCCGCCACCGACACGCCCGAGGAATTCGTCGCCATGGCGCCGCCGGGCGGCAGTTTTCTCGTCATGACGCATAGCCATGCGCTCGATCAACGCTTGACGCAAGCTATCATGGAGCGCGAGGATGCGGGCTGGTTCGGGCTGATCGGTTCGCAAACGAAACGCAAGCAATTCGAGCATCGCCTGCGGGCGCGCGGTGTGCCGGACGAGCGCATTGCAGCCATGGTGTGTCCGATCGGCATGGCCGGCATCCGCAACAAGGCGCCGGCCGTGATCGCCGCCTCCGTTGCCTGTCAATTACTGATGGTGTGGGAGGAAGCGGCCGCGGCCGCCTTGGCCGCACCGCTGCGGCTGGCCTCTGCCAGCGCGCCACCGCGCCGCCGAACACGCGCCGCCATTCATCCGTTATAGAAAGAAGTCATGCCGATTGTTCCTGCCACATTGCAAGCTTACCGAGCCAGCTTGCTGCACTTCCACGCCGATCCCGCTTTTAATGAGGACGCGCACGCCTGGCATGCGGATGGCTTGCTGATCGTGGCCGACGGCAAGGTCGTGGCGGCCGGCGATTACGCGCAGCTGCAAGCCACTTTGCCGCCGGGCACGCAGATCGTCGATTACCGGGGCAAGCTGATCGTGCCCGGCTTTATCGATACCCATCTGCATTTCCCGCAGACGGAAATGATCGCCTCGCCCGCGCCGGGCTTGCTGCCATGGCTGGAAACGTACACGTTTCCCACCGAGCGCGCGTTTGAGAATCCAGAGCATGCGCGCGATGTCGCCGAGTTCTTTCTCGATGAACTGCTGCGCTGCGGCACCACGACGGCCATGGTGTATGGCAGTGTGCATCCGCAATCGGTCGATGCCTTCTTTGGCGCCAGCGAGGCGCGCGGCTTGCGCATGGTGGCGGGCAAGGTCATGATGGACCGCAACTGCCCCGAGTTCCTGCGCGACACGGCCGAATCCGGCGCGCGCGAAAGCGAGGAGCTGATCCAGCGCTGGCATAAGCACGGCCGCTCGCTGTATGCGATCACGCCCCGCTTCGTGCCGACGTCGACGAATGAACAGATGCACCTGGCGGGCGAGCTGGCGCGCGCTTATCCAGATACGTACTTGCAGACCCACGTGTCGGAAAACGAGGATGAATGCCGCTGGGTGCGCGAACTGCATCCGCAGGCGCGCAGCTATCTCGATGTATACGACCACTACGGCATGCTGCGCCCGCGCGCCATGTTCGGCCACTGCATCTGGCTCGACGAGCGCGACCGCGCGCGCATGGCGGAAACGTCTTCGGCAGCCGCCATTTGCCCTACGTCAAACCTGTTCCTCGGTAGCGGCCTGTTCGATTTCGAGCGGGCCGATGCGGCGAAAGTGCTGCTGTCGCTGGCCACCGATGTGGGTGGCGGCACCTCGTTCTCGATGTTGCAAACAATGAACGAAGCCTATAAAGTAGCACGCTTGAAAGGCAGCTATCTGCCCGCCTTGCGCATGTTTTACCTGGCGACCCTGGGCGCCGCACGGGCCATGCAGCTGGAAGGCACCCTGGGCAATTTCGCCGCTGGCACGGAAGCGGACTTCATCGTGCTCGACAAGCAATCGACGCCGCTGCTCGAACGCCGCACGGCTGGTTGTCAAAGCCTGGAGGAATTGCTGTTTGCCTTCGCGCTGCTGGGCGACGACCGCGCCGTGGCCGCCACTTATTCGGGCGGGCAATGCGTGCATGTGCGGGGGCAGGGCTGACCTACCCGTTGTTCAACACGAATTATCCTGAGCGAGAACGCGAATGCACATAAAACTCACTGGCCTGGCGCTCGGCGCCGCGCTGGCATTGACCGGAACGGCGCAGGCCGCCCCGTCATCCAATGAAGCGGCCACGGCGCGCCATTTTGCTGCGTTGGTATCGGACGCGCAGCCCAAAACAGCCGAGCTGAGCCTGTTCTTTTCCATGATGCCCAAGGGCGGCGACTTGCATCACCATTACTCGGGCGCCATTTATGCCGAGCAATTCCTCGACTGGGTCGACAAGGAAAACTATTGCGTCAATAAGACGACCTACCGCATCGAAAGCAACAAGGACGTCGTGGCGGCCGAGCGCGCCAAGCCGGCCGCGCAGCGCAGCTGCCTGTCGTCCACGGAAGTGTTTGCCGACGCGGGCCTGTATGCGGAATTGCTGCAGCGCTGGTCGACCAAGGATTTCTATAACCACGGCGCCATCCAGACGCCGCCGGACCGTACCTTCTTTGACACCTTCGGCTACTTCGGTCCCGTGGCATCGACAAATACGGCCGATGGCCTGAAAACCCTGAAGCAGCGCGCCATCGCGGAAAACCTCAGCTACATCGAGACGATCTTCGAGCTGTCGCCATTCGTGCAAAACGCGCAGTTCGACCAGCAGGTGCTGGCGCCGGGTTTGCCGCCGGCAGCGTTGCAAGCCGTGCTGGTCAAGTGGACAGCCAGCCTGGAGCAGGATGCCAGCTTCCAGAAAAGCATCACCGCCTATAACGACAATGTGAACGCCAGCAGCGCCGGCATCGACGATGCGAACTTCACCATGCGCTACCAGGCGTATGTGCTGCGTTTCCTGTCGCCATCGCAAGTGTTCTCGTCCATGGTGGCTGCGTTCAAGGCAGCGAGCCTCAATCCGCTGCTGGTCGGCGTGAACATCGTGGGCCAGGAAAGCGTGAACGTGTCCATGCGCGATTACAGCCTGCACATGGAAATGTTCAAGTTCCTCAAAACGAAATATCCGAACGTCAAGCTCGCCCTGCATGCGGGCGAGCTGGCGCTGGGCATGGTGCCGCCGGAAGGCATGGCGTTTCATATCGCCGAAGCCGTCGATGTGGCCGGTGCCGACCGGATTGGCCATGGCATGGATATCGCCTACGAGCACAATGCGCTGGCGATCATGCAGAAGATGCGCGAACGGGGCATCCCCGTGGAAGTGAATCTGACCAGCAATGATTACATTCTCGGCATCAAGGGCCAGGCCCATCCGATTACCTTGTACCGCAAGTATGGCGTGCCCTTCGTGATCTCCACCGATGATGCGGGCGTGTCGCGCAATACCCTGTCGAATGAATACGTGCTGTTTGCCAGCCAGTACAAGACCGATTATGCGGAAATCAAAAAGCTGTCGTATAACAGCTTGCGCTATTCCTTCCTGGCGGAAGCGGACAAGCAACGTTTGCTGAAAGCGCTCGATGCCCGTTTCACCCGGTTTGAAGCGCAAATTGCCGCGGCCGACAAGGCAGGCAAGAGCAGCAAACCGTAAGTTGCGCGACGTTCACAACTGATACTCTCAGAGCGGCCGGATCTTCCGGCCGTTTTTCATTTCTGCCCTCGAATCCACGCAATGTTGTTCTGTTAATTTTGTGGCGGCCATGCGACACAATTAACGGCAGATACACGACTTTATCCAATTTCCTGGATGAATCAATTTCAAGTACATATTGCTCATTTATAATCTCGCGCCATAAGCCCGAACGCTGTCAGCACGATATCAATCCCGCTCGTTCCCCCATGCTATTTATATTTTAAATATATAAATATGTAAAAAAAAACGTATTTGTCATCCATTTTTTGATGATGCATAGTGGGATGAAGGTGATATTAAAAAGTCACAATTCATCTGGGCGATATCGTATGAAGATGGGTATTTGCAGTAAATAAAGGTGAGATGCAGAGTGAAACAAACAGTCGCGCAGCTAAATGACGACATTCCTCTGCATTTTGCCGCCGTGTCACAGTCTTGAAATATTTAACAATTACACTCGCGGCTTGCCATGTTGGCCGGCTCAGCATGTCGGGTGAATGACACAGATGCTAGCGCTCTGTGTCGTACGGCCAGGAAACATCGTTTTCCGTCGTTATTGCTTGAATTGCCATGGCTGTGATGTGTGGAGAGGCGTTTGTGATGGTCTTGTCAGGACCGCAGCCAGTCCAGCCGGCGTAACAGTTGCAGCATCGTAAAGAGGAGATCTTGTGTTTGTGTTGCTGTGCGGCGCAGCCGGACGGTGGGGCAATCCAGGATTTTCAAAAATAATAGTCTTTTCTGGGGTTAAAGATGATCAATCACAAGCGACTTCGGCTAACGCAAATCGCGTTCAGCCTGTCTATTGCACTGGCGGCGGCACCATCGTTTGCACAGAACACTACGTCTTCCATCGGCGGCCGTATCTCGGCCACCGACGGCAAGCCGGCAGCTGGCGCTACTGTTACCATCGTGCATACCGAATCGGGTTCCGTCAGCAATGTGACGACCGATGCGGAAGGCCGCTACGTCGCCCGCGGCTTGCGCGCCGGCGGTCCATACACCATCACCATTACCAAGAATGGTGAAGTGGAGAAACGCGAAGGCGTGTACGTACAGCTGGCGGAAACGGCCAACGTGGATGCCACTCTGGGCGCCCAGATGCAAACCGTGAACGTCACCGGCACGGGCGCACGCGCACAAATCTTTAACCGCAGCAATATGGGGGCAGGTACCAATATTGGCCCGACCGAATTGGCTACCCAAGCTTCGATTTCGCGCAGCCTGCAAGACTATGCACGTGCCGATCCCCGCCTGTCGCAAACGGATAAAGAGCGTGGTGAAATTTCCGTTGCCGGCCAAAACTCGCGCTACAACTCGATGACTATCGATGGCGTGGCTGTAAATGACACCTTCGGCCTGGAGGCGAGCGGCACTGCCACTGGTAAACAGCCGATTTCCATCGAAGCAATCCAGTCGGTTCAGGTGAACGTCGCCAATTACGACGTGACTCAAAAAGGCTACACGGGCGCGAATATCAATGCTGTGACCAAGTCGGGTACCAATAAGGTCAAGGGCAGTGTCTATTACGTCTTCCGTAACGACAAGCTGTCGGGTGAGCGCTACAACGATACCACTGGCGAATACTACGATGCCCCGCCATCCAAGGACACCACCAAGGGCATCACCTTGGGTGGTCCGCTGATCGAAGATAAATTGTTCCTGTTTGCGAACTATGAAAAATCGAGCAGCAGCCGTAGTTCCCCAACGTTTGGCCCGATTGGCAGTCCACTGACGAACGTTCTCATTCCTCAGGCTGCTATCGACAGCGCCATCGCCATCGCCAAGGATAAATACGGTATTCCTATCGGTACCTCCGAGGTTCCAGGCGGTACGGAATTTACCGCAACGGAAAAATTGTTGAAGCTGGACTGGAACTTGACGGATACGCAGCGCATGATGTTGCGTTATTCGAAAACTGAGCAGGCCGAGCCAATGTTCCCTGGTTTCAGCAAGACAGGTCTGTCGCTGAGTTCTTACTGGTATGCCCAGGAAAAGAGCTTGGAAACGATCGTTGCGCAGTGGACTTCCGAGTGGACGCCTACCTTCTCTACCGAAGTAAAGTTGTCGAACCGCAAGTATGATAGCGTGCCAAAAAACAATGCCTATCTGCCTTCGATTGGCCTGCAATTCAGCGGTCCTGGACCGGATGGCAAGGCTGCCGACAGCCGTTACCTGAACTTCGGCACTGAAACAAGCCGTCAAAAGAATGTCTTGAATAACAAGACGCTTGACGCTTACCTTGGCGCCAGCTGGGCGCTCGGCGACCATGACGTCAAGTTCGGTACTGATTTCAGTAAAACCGAGGTCTATAACGCCTTCTTGCAAAACGTCAATGGTAACTATACCTTTGGCTGTATTACTACCCTCGCGCTGGATTGCACCAAGGCGACAACGGCCCAGTGGCAAGCGGCGATGCTGGAAAACTTCCGCAATGGTCGTCCAAGCTCGTACACCCTGCAGGCACCAGTTGCCGGCGGCTCACTCGACGATGCGATCGCCCGCTTTACCCTGAAAAATATCGGTCTGTTCGTACAGGATAGCTGGAACGTCAACAAGCAACTGACCCTGATGGCAGGCTTGCGCGTCGACGGCACGCGCATCGGTGAAAAACCTATCCGCAATGCAATCGCTGCCCAGCCGGTTGGCCCCGTTGTTGCTGGTCGTCAAACCGGTGGTTTCGGCATAGACAATACGCACACCATTGATGGCGAAAACCTGTACCAGCCGCGTTTTGGTTTCAACTATAAGCTGGATTCGGCGCGCCCGACACAAATTCGCGGCGGCATGGGCTTGTTCCAAGGAGCTGCCATGGCTGTCTGGCTGGGCAATCCCTACCAGAATACCGGCGTAGCGTTGCGTAACTTCAATTGCAGCTCCACGGGCAAAGCTTGCCCAACGAACGACGGGTTCTTCAGTATTGATCCACTGCGCCAGCCGACCAATGTAGGTGACACGGTTCCTGCGATGAAGGTTGACGTTCTTAGTCCTGATCTGGCTCAGCCATCGGTCTGGAAGGCCAACCTGGCATTCGAGCATGAACTGCCATGGATGGGACTGGTATTTGGCGCTGAATACCTGCGCACTCGTACCAAAGATGCGATCTACTACCAAGAGCTGAACCTTGGCGCACCGACCAAAACCGGTAGCGATGGCCGTGCGCTGTACTGGGGCGAAAATGCTTACAAGGTCGATTGCTGGGATACTGTCAAAGGTATCTTGAATGGCAAGACTGGCTGCCGTGCCGATACCAAGGCTGGCAATAATGCCGCATTTGGCCAGGTACTGATGGCAACCAAGACCGATAAAGGCGAAGGTAATGTGTTGACCTTGTCGGTGCGTAGCCCGATGCGCAATGGCTTGTCGTGGGGAACTTCGTACACGTACACGGATGCTACTGAAGTGTCACCATTGAGTTCATCGACCTCCAGCTCGAACTGGGGTGGCCGTGCATCGTTTAACCCGAACGAAAACGTCGCGTCAAACTCGAACTATATGGTGAAAGACCGCTTTACCGCCAACGTCAGCTGGCAGAAGCGCTTCTTCGGCGAGTACAAGACCAGTTTCGGCTTGTTCTATGAAGGTCGTAGCGGTAAGCCATATAGCTGGACCTTCAATAATGACTTGAACGGTGACGGTCTGGCAGGCAATGACCTGATGTACATTCCAAAAGCACCAGGCTCGGGCGAAGTTGCGTTCTACGGCAAAACTGCAGCTGAGAGCGCAGCCAATGAAGCGGCGTTCTGGGCAGTTGTGAACAGCAATGGCGATCTGCGCAAGTCCGCTGGCAAAGTCATGAACCGCAACAAGAGCTTTGCGCCATGGACCAATAGCATCGACATGCGCTTTAGCCAGGAAGTTCCAGGCATCTTCAAAGGCAACAAAGGCATCATTACCTTTGATATGTTGAACGTTGGCAACATGATCAACCGCAAGTGGGGCCGTATCAACGAAATCGCTTTCCAACCGCAAGGCGGGCAAGTGCGCAGCTTTGTCGACTTCGTCGGTATCGATGCCCAAGGTCGTTATATCTACAACACGCGTCCAACGGTGGAAAGCACTGAAACGCGCCAGGCCAAAGGCGAATCGCAATGGGCAATTCAAGCCACGGTCAAGTACGAGTTCTAATCTCGTAGTTGCCTCGTAGCTTGGCAAACTAAAAAACGGCTGGTGGCGACACCAGCCGTTTTTTTTATAGACAAGATGGTTTACTCTTTCCCTTTTTCAAGAAATATCGATTCCATGGCTCACTTCCTACGCACTCCGGTCGCCACCGCGGCCCTGATCCTCATCCTGTCCGGCTGCAGCAATTTCGCTTCCGCGCCACAGGCTGCGCCGAGCGGCCCGATTGAAGTGAACCTGGTCGCCCTGAACGATTTTCACGGCAACCTCGACCGCAGCAAATTTACCTACACGAGCGCCGCCGATGCCCGGAGCAAGACGGTGCAGGCGGGCGGCATCGATACCCTGTCCGGCGCATTGAAGGCGTGGCGGCGCGAAGATGCGCAGCTGATTTTTGTCGGCAATGGCGACCTGATCGGCGCCAGCCCCGCCATGTCGGCGCTGTGGGCGGACGAACCGAGCATCGTCGCCATGAATATGCTGGGCATGAAGGCCAGTTCCGTCGGCAACCATGAATTTGACCAGGGCAAGGCGGAATTGCTGCGCCAGCAGCGCGGCGGTTGCGAGTCCTCGCGCGCCGACAAGGCCTGCAAGTTCACGCCCGACTTCAAGGGCGCCAGCTATACCTATATGGCGGCCAATGTGATCGACACGCAGACGGGCAAGTCCCTGCTGCCCGCCTACCGCATCGAAGAGGCGCATGGCGTCAAGGTGGGCTTGATCGGCGCCGTGCTGAAAGATACGCCGTCCGTGGTTACGGCCGCCGGCATTGCCGGGCTGCAGTTCGGCGATGAGGCGGACGCCATCAACGCCACCTTGCCGCAGTTGCGCGCGCAGGGCGTGGGGGTGTTCGTCGTGCTGCTGCACCAGGGCGGCGAGACGAAGGAAGCCGTCGACCAGCCCGATTGCAGCCACCTGAAGGGCGAAGTGGTCGACGTGGTGAAACGCCTCGACCCGGCCATCCAGCTCGTCATCAGCGGCCATTCGCACCAGGGCTATCTGTGCCGCGTCGATGGCCGGCTGGTAACCCAGGCGCAGATGGGCGGACACATGCTGACGCGCATCAAGCTCAAGGTCGATCCCGTCAAGAATGCGCTGATCGATGCCAGCGCGAAAAACGTCGTTATGCTGCCAGGTATGTATGAGCCGGACCCGGCAGTAGCAGCCTATCTGGAATCGGTCAAGCAGCGCAGCGCGGCCGAATTGTCGCGTCCCGTGGCCGCCATCGCCGTACCCAGCGTCGGCCGCAGCACCAAGGGCAGCGGCGCTTCCGCGCTGGGCGACCTGGTGGCCGACAGTACCCTGTTCGGCGCACGCGCTGCCGGTGCGCAAATCGGCCTGATGAACAATGGCGGCATCCGCAAGGACCTGGAAGCGGGCGCCGGCCTGATGACGAACGTGGGCCAGAACCAGGCAGTGGTGCCGTTTGGCAATACCCTGATCGTCGTGAGTCTGTCCGGCGCGCAAATCCGCACCTTGCTCGAGCAGCAATGGCCGGGCGCCGAAGCGGAGGACAACAATCTGCTGCAGGTGTCCGAAGGTTTTACTTATCGCTGGGACAGCACGCGGCCGCAGGGCCAGCGCGTGCTGCCGGGCAGCATCATGCTCAATGGCATTCCTCTGGAAGACAATCAACAATACCGTGTCGCTGCCAACAGTTTCCTCGCCGGCGGCGGCGACCGCTTTACCGTGCTGGCGGCCGGCACGCGCCGTCTGGACACGGGCGTGCGCGACATCGACGCCTTCAGCGATTACCTGATCGCCCGCGCGCGCGCCGGCAAACCGGCCGGCAGCGCCACGGCGGCAGGCCGCATCGTGCGCGTCAAATAACATTACAAGGAATAATCATGCGTCGTTTATCTGTTTCCCTGCTCGTCACTACTCTGTTCGCGGGCACGGCCCATGCCGATTTCACGATACCCGGCTTCGAGCTGGTACACACCTCGCCCGTGGAAACCACCTTGACCAACCCCGACCTGCGCGAGCCCGTTGCCGTGTGGAGCGAGCTGTTCGATGCGGCCAAGAAAGAGATCGTCATTGCCCAGTTCTATGTCGTCAGCAAGCCGGGAACGGCCTTTGAAAAGGTGCTGGCCAGCTTGACGGCCGCCGGCCAGCGCGGCGTGAAAATCCGCTTCCTGCTGGACCAGAAGGGCGTGGGCCTGTCGGAAGCGGCGACCATCGCCCGGATCAAGGCGATTCCCAATCTGGACTTGCGTCTCATCGATTTCAATAAGATCACGGGCAACGGCATCGTGCACGCGAAATACCTGGCCGTTGATGGCCAGGTCGCGTACATCGGCAGCCAGAATTTCGACTGGCGCTCGTTCGAGCATATCCATGAGACGGGCTTGAGAATCACCGAGCCCGCCATGGTCAGCCAGGTGCAAGCGATTTTTGAGCAGGATTGGCAAGCCCAGGCATTGACGTCGCAAGGCAGCCGCGCTACGGTGCTCAACAGCAAGGTCGTGCCGGCCAATTACGCGCAAAACGCGTTTTTGCTGGCCAGCCCGAACGCGTACAACCCGGCCGGCGTGGGCGATTCGGAAACGGGCTTGCCCGCCTTGCTGGCGCAAGCGCAAAGCGAAGTGCGCATCCAGCTGCTCGACTATGCTCCGCTGTCCTACGGTCCGAACCGCACGCGGCCGTATTACGCCGTGATCGACAGCGCCGTGCGCGCGGCCGCCCAGCGCGGCGTGAAAATCAAGCTGATGGTATCCGCCTGGAATACGGAAGCGCCGGCCATCGCCTACCTGAAAAGCCTGGCCCTGGTGCCGAACGTGGAAATCCGCATCGTGACGATTCCGGCCGCTTCGACGGGTTTCATACCGTTCGCGCGCGTGATCCACAGCAAGACCATGAGCATCGACGGCAAGCTGGCCTGGGTCGGTACGAGCAACTGGGCGGGCGGCTACTTCGACTTGTCGCGCAACCTGGAAGTGGTGCTGCGCAACGATGCTATGGCGCAGCGTATTGCCGCGCTGCATGAGCAGACGTGGAGCTCGGCGTACGCGCAACCCATCGACATCAACAAGCAGTATCCGAAGCCGGCGAAAGCCACGCCGCAAGGCAAGGAGTAATGGGGAGCATGAAAAAATTACTCTGCGTGCTGGCGCTGGGTGGCGCATTCGCTTCCGGCAATGTGCTGGCCTGGGGCAATGACGGCCACCGCGCCGTGGGTGCCATCGCCGATCAATTGCTCAAAGGCAGCGTGGCCCAGGCCCAGGTGGCCAGGTTGCTGTTGCCGGGCGAAAGTCTGGAAAAGATCGCCAACTGGCCCGATTGCGTGAAGGGCACATATTGCGGCCCGCAATCGCCGGAAATGCTGACGTATGTGGCGGCGAACCCCAAGCATGGCGAATACCACTACGCGAATGTGCCGTTCCAGAATGCGCATTACCACGACCATGGCGTGGGCACGGCGGACGACGATATCGTGCAGACGCTCAAGCAGGCGATCCTGGTGTTGCAAGGCAAGGCCGATGCGGCCAGCAATCCGCACGGCTTCAGCCAGCGCGAAGCGCTGATCCTGATCACGCACCTGGTGGGCGATATCCACCAGCCGCTGCATGTGGGCAATGCGTTTCTCGGCAAGGATGGCCAGTTCTTCGTGCCCGCCACGCAGGCGCAGATCGATGACGCCACTATTTTCAATGCACGCGGCGGCAACGACTTGCTGCTCGACGATGCGAAGATGACGGCCCTGTCGGATGCCGTGATTCCCGCGCCGCTGCCGGCGGACGAGGGGACGGCGAAAGCTCCAGCCTATCCGAAGTCGCCCACCAAACCCCTGCATTCCTACTGGGATACGACCGTGGTCGATTACGCCATGCGCCGGCTGAGCACGCGCACGCCGCAGCAGTTCGCCCGCACCGTGATCGCCAGCGCGCCTGTGGTGAGCGCCAATACTGGCGACCCCGCCACCTGGCCGTATCAGTGGGCCGATGCCTCGCTGGCAGCGTCAAAGCTTGCTTTCACGGACGTGGTGGCCGGCCCGGCCACGCAGCAGACCAGCCGCAAGGGCGAGGTCTACAACGTCTGGAGCTTGACGGTGCCGGACAATTACCCGGTGCCCAGCTCGGCGCTGGCAAAGCAGCAGCTGATCGAGGCGGGCTATCATCTGGCTGCCGTGCTGCAGGCCGTTTGGCCGCAGTGACATACGTGAAAAGCGGCCTGCGGGCCGCTTTTTTCATGCCAGGGTGATGGCGATTCCCATCTCGCGGAAGGGCGCGAGCAGAGCGTCTTCCACGTCGCGGTGCACGATGATATCGTTGACCTGGCTCAAGGGCGCGATTTGGAACGGAGACGCCGTGTTGAACTTTTCCGGCGAGGCCAGCACGACGGTGCGGCTTGAGGCCTCGCTCAGCGCGCGTTTCACGCATGCTTCTTCGTAATCGCCCGTGGTGATGCCCGCTTGCGGATGCAGGCTGGATACGCCCATGAAATACAGGTCGGCGCGGATGCGGCCGATGGCTTCCACGGTGGCCGCGCCGACGCCCACGATCGAGTGCTTGTACAGGCGCCCGCCCAGCATCAGCACGTCGATCGATGGGTGATTCACCAGCTCGACGGCAACCGATGGGCTGTGCGTGACGATGGTGGCGCGCAAGTCGCGCGGCAGCTGGCGCGCCAGCTGCACGGCGGTCGTGCCGCCATCGAGAAACACCACTTGCCCCGTTTGTATCATGGCGCCCGCCGCTCGGCCGATAGCGGGCTTGGCTTGCGGCGAAATCTGTTCGCGCCCCGCAAACGGCGCCAGCGCTGGCGAACGGGGCAGCAAGGGCAGGGCGCCGCCGTGCACGCGTTCCAATAGCCCTTCTTTCGCCAGCTCGCGCAGGTCGCGTCGTATCGTGTCTTCCGACAAACCCAGACTATCGCTGACGGCCTTGGCGACGATCTGGCCCTCGCGCTGGAGCAAGTCCAGCAGGTATTGTTTGCGTTGATGTGTCAGCATGGTTTTTCTTGAGTATTCTTGTATTTTCTTGATATTGCACGAGTTTGCATGATAAAGTCGTCGAACGCAAGCACAAGGAGACGATATGCGCGAAGAAAATACTGAACAGCAACGGGTCCGCATCCAGCAGGTGCACACCCTGTCGCACGACTGGTACCTATTGCAAAAGACCACGTTCGATTACCTGCGCCACGACGGCCAGTGGCAAACGCAAACGCGGGAAACCTATGACCGCGGCGATGGTGCCACCATACTGCTCTACAACAAAGCCAAACGCACGGTGATCCTGATCCGCCAGTTTCGCTTCCCCACCTACCGCGAAGGCCACGATGGTTTCCTCATCGAGTCGGCCGCCGGCTTGCTGGAAGAGGCCAGCGCCGAGCAGCGCATCCGCGCCGAGGTGGAAGAGGAGACCGGTTACCGGGTGGGCGACGTGCACAAGATATTCCAGGCTTTCATGAGCCCCGGTTCCGTGACGGAGCGACTGCATTTCTTTGCCGCCGAATACGATCCCGCCAGCCGCATCGGCGATGGCGGCGGCCTGGCGCACGAGGGAGAAGACATCGAGGTGCTGGAACTGCCCTTGGCGCAAGCGATACGGATGGTGGCGGACGGGCGCATCTGCGACGGCAAGACCATCATGCTGCTGCAGCATGCGCAGCTGTATTTGATGCCAGCCAAACGGGGGCTGCAGATTCTCGTTGCCGGCCCCTACCGTTCAGGCACGGGCGATGATCCGGCCCTGATGGCGGCGAATGTGGCGGCCATGGAAGCCGTCTGCCTGCCCCTGTATGAAAAGGGACACATGCCCGTGCTCGGTGAATGGCTGGCCTTGCCCATGCTGGGGCTGGCCGGCTCACGCCAGGTGGGCGATGCCGTGTATGAGGCACTGTTCCACGCGCATGCGACGCGTTTATTAAGCCATTGCGATGCCGTGCTGCGGCTCGACGGCGCATCCCAGGGGGCGGACCAGATGGTGGCCGTGGCGCAAGATCTCGGTTTACCCGTGTATTTCTCGCTGGACGAGATTGCCCAGGCGTAAAAAAAGCGAAGCCCGCGGGCTTCGCTTTTTGTCATTTTAGGGAGCGCCTGAAAAATGCCCAGGGCTAGGCGTCTTGCCGAAGGCAGTACGAATGTACGACGAGGCAAGGCAACGACGCCATGGGTATTTTCTCAGGTGCTCTTAACGGGACTTGACGAAGGGGATGCCGATGGCTTTCGGCGCGATGGATTTCGCCATCAAGCCCGCCAGCACGATCACGGTGACCACGTACGGTACCATCTGGATCAGCGAGCCGGGGATGCGGCCCACGACGGGCAAGTCCACGCCTTCAATTTGAATCTGGATGGCGGCGAAGAAGCCGAACATCAGGCAACCGAGGAAGGTGTAGACGGGGCGCCAGTTGCCGAACACCATGGCCGTCAGCGCCAGGTAGCCGGCGCCGGCCGACATGTCGCGCAGGAAGAAGCCACTTTGCACGATGGCCAGATACGCGCCCGAGAACGAACACAGGATGCCGGCCACCAGCATGGCCAGGTAGCGCGTCGCTTCCACGCTCACGCCGGCCGAGTCGGCCGCATGCGGATTTTCGCCGCAGGCGCGCAGGCGCAGGCCGAAACGCGTGTGGTACAGCAGCCAGTGCACGAGCGGAATCAAGAGGAAGGCCACGTAGACGAGGATGGAATGGCCGCCGATCAGATGGGCATACACCCAGCCAATGAAGGGGATGTGCTCCACGTACTGCGTGCCCGGCAAGACGACATCGAACAGCCGCGCCGAACCGAGGTCGGGCGTGCGGCCGCCTTGCTGGAAGAAAAATTGCGCCAGCACGAACGTCAGTCCGCTCATGGCGATGTTGATCGCCATGCCGGCCACCAGCTGGTTGCCCTTTTGCGTGATGCTGACGTACGCCTGCAGCAAGGCCAGGGCGACGCAGACCAGCATGCCGGCGGCCATGCCGTAGTACGGGTTTTGCGTCGTGTAGGCGACGGCGGCGGAAGCAAACGCGCTGGCCAGGATCTTGCCTTCCAGGCCGATGTCGATCATGCCGCTGCGTTCGGCAAACAGGCCGGCCATGGCGGCAAAGATCAGGACGGGCGCATTGCGCACGGTCGATACCAGGATGCTGGCGAATTGAAAGTCGTCGAGTGTCATGGTGTTAGCCTTTGGTGCGCTTGAGCAGGGCGGAAATGGCCGGTGCGTAGAAGTTTTCCATGGCGCCGCAGAACAGGATGATCAAGCCCTGGATGAAAATGAAAGTTTCCGTCGGGATATTCGGTTTTTCCAGCGACAGGTCGAAGCCGCCCTGGATCAGCGCGCCGAACAGCACGGCCGACAAAAAGATGCCGACCGGATGCTGGCGGCCCATCAGGGCGATGGCGATGCCGATGAAACCGGCGCCGCCGACGAAGTTGAGCGACAGGTAATGCGTTGAGCCCATGATGGAATTGACGGAACCGAGGCCCGCCAGCGCGCCCGAGATCAGCATGACGATGATGATCATCTTGCTGATCGACACGCCCGCATAGTGGGCCGCGTGCTTGTTCAAGCCCGTGGCGCGCAGCTTGAAGCCCCACGACGAACGCCAGACCATCACGCCGTAGATGACGAGTGCTGCAATCGCCAGGATAAAGCTGATGTTCAGCGGTGTGTCGCCCAGCGACGGGAACCAGGTGGAGAGGCGCGGCATTTCGCCGCTTTCCGCAAACACGCGGCTGGCCGTGTTCTGCTCGCCCGGCGGAATCAGGTACTTCACGATAATGAAGTTCATCAGGCTGGCGGCGATGAAGTTGAACATGATGGTGGTCACCACGATGTGGCTGCCGCGTTTCGCTTGCAGATAGCCGGGCAAAAAGCCCCACAGCGCGCCGAACAGGGCCGCGCCGATCATGGCGGCCGGAATCAAGAGCCAGGCGGGCAGGGTCTGGTCGAAGGCCAGCATGGCCACCGTCAAGCCCAGGCCGCCGATATACATCTGGCCTTCGGAACCGATATTGAACAGGCCGGCCTGCATCGCCACAGAAACCGACAGGCCCGTGAAAATGAAGGTGCTGGCGTAGAACAGGGTGTAGCTCAAGCCTTCCGGATTGAGGATGGCGCTGTGGACGAGGATCGACAGCGATTCGGCCGGGTCTTCGCCCAGCATATAAATCACCAGGGCGGCGACCAGCAAGGCCGACAGCAGGTTTAACATGGGCATGACAAAGGCTGTCGCCCAGCGTGGCAAGTCGTTATTCATGATTTATGCATTCCCCCCATCAACAGACCGATGCGGGTGGTATCGAATTCTTCAATTTTCAGTTCGCCGGTGATGCGTCCGCCGCACATGACGAGAATGCGGTCGGCCAGCGCCCGCACTTCTTCCAGTTCGACGGACACCAGCAGGATCGCCACGCCCGCGTCGCGCAGGGCCAGCAATTGCGTATGGATGCTTTCGATGGTGCCGATGTCGACGCCGCGCGTGGGTTGCCCCACCAGCATCAGTTTCGGCTTGGCCAGCACTTCGCGCGCGATCACCACCTTTTGCTGGTTACCGCCGGACAACAAGCCGATGCGCAGGTCCGGATTGGCCGGGCGCACATCAAACGTCTTCAGCAGTTCCGCGCAGCGGGCGCCGATGGCCTTGAAGTTGAACAGGCCCCAGCGGTTCTTCAGGTGGTCCTGGTAACCGAGGATGGTGTTCTGCATGACGGAGAAATTTTTCACCACGCCATCGCGCAAGCGGTCTTCCGGAATGTGGGCGATGCCCAGCTCGCGGAAGGCCAGCGGCAAGCCGTCGGCATCGTGGCGCTTGGCAAACGGCAAGTCCTTGTCCAGGAAGCGCAAGGTGCCGGACGTGGGTAAACGCATGCCCGAGAGGATTTCCAGCAGCTCGCTCTGGCCATTGCCGGAAACGCCCGCGATGGCGACGATTTCGCCGGCGCGCAAGTTGAAACCTATGTCGGCCAGCAATTTGACTTGCTGTTCGTCAGCCAGTTGCAAGCCGTCGACTTCCAGCACCGTGGCGCCCGGATTGTACGGTGCGCGGGGCAGGTGGCTCTGGATGGGGCGGCCGACCATCATGTTGGCCAGTTCCTCTTTCGAGGTGCCGGCCGTTGCCACGGCGCCGACCACCGTGCCGCCGCGCATGACGGTGACGTTGTCGGTGATTTCCAGGATCTCTTGCAGCTTGTGCGTGATCAGGATGATGGTCTTGCCTTGCTCCTTGAACAGGCGCAGGATTTCAAACAGCGAGGCCGTTTCCTGGGCCGTCAGCACGGCCGTCGGCTCGTCGAGGATCAGGATATTGGCGCTGCGGTAAATCTGCTTGAGGATTTCCACGCGCTGCTGCGCCCCGACGGACAGGTCTTCGATCTTCGCCAGCGGGTCGACGTCGAGGCGGTAGCGCGCGCAGATTTCGCGCAATTTCGCTTCCGCTTCCGTGCGGTGGCTGGCCAGGCGAAAACCGCCTTCCGTGCCCAGCATGATATTGTCGAGGACGGTGAAGTTCTCGACCAGCATGAAGTGCTGGTGCACCATGCCGATGCCGAGATTGATCGCTTCCTGGCTGTTGCGGATAGGCTGTACTTTACCGTCGAGCAAGATTTCTCCGCCGTCGGCACGGTAATACCCGTACAGGATGCTCATCAAGGTCGATTTGCCGGCGCCATTTTCCCCCACCAGGCCATGGATACTGCCCTTGGCGATGGAGAAGCTGACGTCGGCGTTCGCCTTCACATGTCCAAATTGCTTGGAAATGCTGCGAAATTCTACTGCTGGCTGCATAGGTTCATAACTGGATAGTTTCATGGAAACGCGCCGCGCGGAGACAGGCCCCGGCGGCGCGCTAAAAGATACGGAGAAAAATTAAACCGGGCAGCTGCTGCCGACGCGGTAATCGATCACTTTGATCTTGCCATCGATAATGTCCTTACGCGCACCCAACACGCGTTTTTCGATTTCCGGCGTAATCAGCTTGCGGTTGTTGGCGTCGAGCGCCCAATCCACGCCGCCTTCTTTCAAGCCTTTATAGCTGACGCCGCCCTTCCAGGTGCCGTTCTTGACTTCCATGAAGCTGTCGTAGACCGTGTTGTCGACGCGCTTGACCATCGAGGTCAGGATGCTGCCCGGATACAGATGGTTCTGGTTCGAATCGACGCCGATCGCCAGCTTGCCTTTTTCCTTGGCCATTTGCAGCGTGCCCATGCCGCTGCCGCCAGCGACGGCGAAGACGACATCGACGCCGCGCTCGAATTGCGAGCGGGCCAGTTCGCCACCCTTGGCCGGATCATTCCAGGCGCCGGACGTGGTGCCGACCATGTTTTGCGTGATTTCCGCCTTCGGATTGACGGCCTTGACGCCTTGCGCGTAGCCGCAGGCGAAGTTGCGGATCAGGGGAATATCGATGCCGCCGATGAAGCCGACCTTCTTGCTCTTGCTGGCCATGGCCGCAGCCACGCCCACCAGGTAGGAGCCTTCTTCTTCCTTGAAGACGACGGAATTGACGTTGCTGCCGGCGGCCTGGCCGTCGATCAGCACGAATTTCACGTTCGGGAATTCCTTGGCGACCTTTTGCACGGCTTGCGTTTGCGCAAAGCCGATGGCGGCGATCATGTCGAGTTTCTTGCGGGCCAGGCCGCGCATGACTTGCTCGGCCTGCGTATCGCTCGATGCCTGCACTTCGATGAAGGAAATGCCCGTGTCTTTTTTGAAGCGCGATGCACCTTCGAAAGCGGATTGGTTGAACGACTTGTCGAACTTGCCGCCCGCGTCATACACGACACCCAGTTTTGGGGTAGCCGCGGACGCTTGAGCAGTCAGAAAAACGGCTGCGATCGTCAAACTAAATTGTGTAAGTTTCATGAATTGGCTCCTGGAAGATCGATATTGTATATTTTTTATAGGTGAAACATATAATTTGGGGCCGATTTAGCCTGTTTTTGATGCACGAGGTGATGATTCCTTATCAACATTGCACTGTATTGCACAAGATCATTGCTAGCCTCGTATGCTTTTATGTCGACAGTGTGATGCTCATGCAACAGTCGCGCCCCGTCTCTTTTATAAGTACAACATCGAATGGGGCTGCCGGAGCGGGCTGGGATGCGCCGTCAGCGGACGGGCAGGGCAGGCACGGAACCGGCGCCGCGATGGGCGTCCGAATCACTATGCATCATGCCAGATATGTATGACAAATACGTTTTTGTTTAGCTATTTATATGATAGCCATATAAATTGGAATGCAAACCCAAAACGAAGGGCTGGGGTCGGACCCTGAGGGTCCGACCCCGGTCTTGCTGCTTTTCGGGTTGGCGTTGCTTGCTGACGCTTGAGGCTTTGCCTCAATTAGCTGGGGGATTGATGATATTCAGGAAAGCCCGCACGACGGGAGCGTCGTCGAGCGTCGTGTAGCTGATATACAAGTTGGCCGACGGGGGATTGGTCTTGATCGGTAGAAACACGACGCCGGGCCAGCCGATGCGGCTCGTCGTTTCCGGCACCAGGGTCACGCCCAGGCCCGCGCCCACCATGGCCAGCAGGGTTTGCGGCTCGCTCGCTTCCTGGAAAATCACGGGTTCGAAACCGGCGTTGATGCAGCATTGCACCAGGTAGCGGGGAAACGCGGATTTATCGAGGTTCAGGGTCAGCATCGGTTCGTGGGCGATATCGATCAGCTCGATGGCCGTGTTTTTTGCCAGCGGATGGTGTTCATTGACGGCCACGCACACGTTTTCGCGGAAGCACAGTTCCTGGCGCAGGTTATCGTGGCGCAAGTCGTCGTCGTTGAGTTTCGGTTCGCGCCAGAAGCCCACGTCGATCTGCTTGGCGCGCAAGGCTTCGTATTGCACCGTGGGACCGAATTCATGGATGGTCCAGGTGACGCGCGGGAACTTGGTCTGGAATTCCTCCAGCAGGCTGGGGATGGGGCCCCACATGGCCGAGCCGACGATGCCCACGCGCAAGCGGCCTACTTCGCCGCGGTCGATCTGGCGGATGGTGTCGATGGTCATGCGCATCTTGGCCAGCAGCTCGGCCGCCTCGTTCATCAGCGCCTTGCCCGCCACGGTCAGCTCGAAGGTGCGCGTGGTGCGCGCAAACAGGCGCACGCCCAGTTCGCTTTCCAGTTTCATGATCTGCTGGCTCAGGGGCGGCTGCGAGATATGCAGGCGCTCGGCGGCGCGGCTGAAGCTTTTCTCCTCGGCAACGGCAAGAAAATACTTTAACTGTTTCAGATCGATGGACATGCTTTCCTTGGCGTTGCGTGGTGCCTGGCGATGGAACGGCGCGCGGACCGTGCAGGCGCGCGCGCTTTCTTTACAGCAGTCCTATTATCGTGCCACGACCGCCTGCATGGCAATGGCCAGCGCGGTGCCGACTTGCGCATTGTGCTTGACCAGGGCGATATTCGTCGCCAGGCTGCGGCCGTCCGTCAGTTGCTTGATGCGCGACAGCAGGAATGGCGTGACTTGCTTGCCCTTCACGCCGCCCGCGTCCGCTTCCTGCAAGGCTTGCGTGGTGATCGCATCGATTTCTTCCTTGGGCATCGCTTGCGCGGCGGGCACGGGGTTGCTGACGATCACGCCGCCTTTCAAGCCCAGCTGCCATTTGGTGCCGATGAAGGCGGCCTGCTCGGCGGCCGTATCGAGGCGGAAATCGGCCTTGAAGCCGCTTTCGCGCGTGAAGAAGGCGGGGAAACCTTCCTGGCCCACGCTGATGACGGGCACGCCATGGGTTTCCAGGTATTCCAGGGTCAGGCCGATGTCGAGGATGGATTTGACGCCCGCGCAGACGACGGCCACGGACGTGTGCGCCAATTCCTGCAAGTCGGCCGAAATGTCGAAGCTCGTTTCCGCGCCGCGGTGCACGCCGCCGATGCCGCCCGTGACGAACACGGCAATGCCGGCCAGTTCCGCGCAGATCATGGTGGCGGCCACGGTGGTGGCGCCCAATTTACCCTGCGACAGGACGAACGGCAGGTCGCGGCGGCTGACCTTCATGGCGTCGGGCGAGGTGCCCAGCAATTCCAGCTGCTCCGGCGACAGGCCCACGCAGATCTTGCCGCCGATGATGGCGATGGTGGCCGGCACGGCGCCGCCGTCGCGGATGATCTGTTCCACTTCGCGCGCCATTTCCACGTTTTGCGGATACGGCATGCCGTGCGAAATGATGGTCGATTCCAGCGCCACGATGGCCTTGCCGGCGGCGCGCGCGTCGAGGACTTCTTGCGAGAACGAGAGGAAGTTATGCAGTTGCGTCATGGGTCAATCCTGTTGAAAGAGGGTAGGGGGAGGGGGCGCCAGGTCGGCGTCGTCGATGTCGTCGAGGGCGCCGGCCGAAATCCGGGGCGAGACGGTGGCAGCCGATTCCAGGGTCATGGCCGCCAGCTTCAGGCCGCGCCGGCAAGCCAGTTTCAGGTCGCCGCTGTCGTGGTAGAGCGACCAGCAGACGGCGGCGGAAAACGCGTCGCCGGCGCCCGTCACGTCGACGGCGTCCACTTCGCGCGCGGCCAGGTGGACGATGGGCGCATCAAGATGGTCGCCATCCGTGAAGTACACGCCTTCGCCGCCGCAGGTGACGATCACCTGGCGCGCGCCCTGGCGCTGCACTTCGCGGCAGGCGGCGCGCACCTCGAATGCCGTGGGCAAGGCCCGCGCCACGCGCGTTTCCAGCTCGCCCCGGTTGAGGATCAGCAGATGCAAGCCCGTCAGGTCTTGCGGCAGGTGCGCCATCTTCGGCTGCGAGACGGCGACGATGACGAGCGGCGTCGCGCGGGCCGCATCCTGGCGCGCGTCGGCCAGCAGTGCCTGCACGCTGTCGTGACCCAGGTTCAGGTCGCAGACGGTGAGGGCGGCGGCGGCGCGCTGCGGCTGGCGGCTGTGCAAAAAGGCCGGTGTCAGCTGTTCGTACAGCTGCATATTGGCCATCGCCAGCAGCATTTCGCCATGTTCGTCGAGCACGGCCGTGTAGGTGCCGCTGCTGGTATTACTTAAATGCAAGCTGCCGCGCATGTCGATGCCCGCGTCTTCCGCGTGCGTCTGCAAGGCGTGGCCGGCCGCATCGTCGCCCAGCGCCGTCAGCAAGGCGACGGGAATCGACAATCGGGCCAGGTTTTCCGCGATGTTGCGGCCCACGCCGCCAAACACTTCTTCCGAACGCACGGGATTCGAGGTACCCATCTGCAGGGTCGCCAGCGTGCGCATCTTGCGGTCGAGGTTGGCGGCGCCTATGCACAGCACGGGGCGGCTGTCGGGCAGCACGTAGGCGCGTCCCAGCAGACGCCGTTCGCGGATCAGCCCGGCGATGTGGCCGGCGACGGCCGAGCGCGACAAGCCCAGCTCGCTCGCCAGGTCTTGCTGCGAGATAAAGGGGTTGTTGCGGATCAGCGTGTACAGCTGGTCTTTTTTATTGGTATCGGTCACAAGTTTTCACTGAAGGGATAAACATTTGTCCGAAACTGTAAACATTTGTCCGATTGGTGTCAAGCGTGTGCGGAAAGCGTTCGTATGGAGCTTGTATGCATGCATTTCCCGGCGATTGCCGGGGCGTGGCCGCTGCTGGCGGGTGACCGCTTGCCTGGACTATAATGTCGGCCATTTATATTTAAATTGTATAAATTGGTAAGAAAAATGGTATTTGCCATACATATTCCGTTTGATGCATAGTGGCGGCAAATAGAGACAATACGCATTTCGATATACCTGTAACACCATACATACCCGATACCTGGGCCGCAGTCCCTCACCGGGCGCGGCCGCGCAGGCAGCAACCAATCATCATTAGTCAATCAGAGGATAACCATGTCGAACAACGCCCCTTTCCACGCCGCCGAAATCATCCGTGCCCGCGCTCCTGAAAATTTCAAGCCGCGCGTGGCGATGATCCTCGGCTCCGGCCTGGGCGTGTTGGCCGAGCAGATGACGGACGCCGTCAGCATCAGCTTCGACGAATTGCCGGGTTTCCCGATCAGCACCGTGCACGGCCATGCCGGCGAACTGGTGGTCGGTACCCTGTCGGGCGTCGCCGTCGTCTGCATGAAGGGCCGTGGCCACTTCTATGAAGGCTATGGCATGGGCGTGATGACGAGCGCCATCCGCACCTTGAAACTGCTGGGCTGCGAAATGCTGTTCGTCACCAACGCCGCCGGTTCCCTGCGTCCTGAAGTGGACGCCGGCAGCCTGGTCGCCATCAGCGACCATATCAACCTGCTGCCAGGCACGCCGATGGTTGGCCCGAACGACGACCGCTTCGGCCCGCGCTTCTTCAGCATGGCCAACGCCTACGATGCGGATCTGCGCCAGCTGGTCAAGGACACGGCAGCCTCGAATGGCATCACCCTGCACGAAGGCGTGTTCGTCGCCTACCCAGGCCCGAACTTCGAGACGGCCGCCGAAATCCGCATGATGGCGCGCCTGGGCGCCGATACGGTCGGCATGTCGGTGGTGCCGGAAGTGGTCTCGGCCCGTCATTGCGACCTGAAAGTGGTGGGCGTGTCCGTCATCACCAACCTGGCCGAAGGCATGTCGCCATTCGCCCTGTCGCACGAGCAAACCCTGAAATACGCGGCCATCGGCGCGAAAGACCTGGTCAAGCTGATCCTCGCATTCCTGGCGACCGTATCGGCTACGCCGCAAGCCTAAGCACTTTTTTACGTAGTAGCGGCGCGCCGGCCACCGGCGCTGCCGCGCGGCAGGCCGGGAAAATCCGGCCTACACTGTCCGCATCATCTTTGCATCATTCCATAAAGCGAGCCTTATCATGTCACGCGCATTTATCCTCCTGCTTGATTCCTTCGGCCTTGGCGCGACGCCAGACGCCGCCAAGTATGGCGACGCAGGTGCCAATACCTTTGGCCACATTGCCAGCACTGTCGCCAAAAGCGGCAAGACCTTGAAACTCCCGAACATGGAACGCCTGGGACTGGGCGCCGCGGCGCACCTGGCCAGCGGTGAATGGGCCACCGGCTTCGACCAGCGCGACGGTTTTACCGGCGCCTACGGCGCGGCGCGCGAGCGCTCCACCGGCAAGGACACGCAGAGCGGCCACTGGGAAATCGCCGGCGTGCCCGTCGAATTCGACTGGGGATATTTTCCCCGCACCACGCCGTCGTTCCCGGCCGACCTGACCGACAAGCTGAAAGCCCTGTCGGGCGTGCCGGGCTTCCTCGGCGACTGCCATGCCTCGGGCACGGACATCATCAACAAGCATGGCGACGAGCACGTCGCCACTGGCAAGCTGATTATCTATACCTCGGGCGACTCGGTGATGCAGATCGCCGCGCACGAAGAATCGTTCGGCCTCGAGCGCCTGTACGAAGTGTGCGAAATGGCTTTCAAGCTGGTCGAGCCGTACAACATCGGCCGCGTCATCGCCCGCCCGTTCACGGGCAGCAATGGCAACTACACGCGCACGTCCAACCGCCACGACTATGCGGTGGCGCCGCCAAGCAAGACCCTGCTCGACCACGTCAAGGATGCGGGCGGCGAAGTCGTCGGCCTGGGCAAGATCAGCGATATTTTCGCCGCCCAGGGTATTTCCAGAGTCGTGAAGGGCGTCGACAACATGGCCCTGTTCGAAGCGCTGTTGAAGACGGCCGATGAAGTGCAGGACAAGTCGCTCACTTTCGTGAACTTCGTCGATTTCGACCAGGCGTTCGGCCACCGCCGCAACGTCGAAGGCTATGCCGACGCGCTGCGCGAAATGGATGCGCGCCTGCCGGAATTCATGGCCAAGCTCAAGGAAGGCGACCTGGTCGTGATCACCGCCGACCATGGCTGCGACCCCACCTGGCACGGCTCCGACCACACCCGCGAACACATTCCGATGATCTTCTTCGGCCCCGGCGTCGCCCCGCGCGCACTGGGCATTTCCGAGACCTTCTCCGATATTGGCCAAACCCTCGCCAAGCACCTTGGCGTACCACCACTTGCTAATGGAACCAGCTTGTTATGACACTCATGCACCCCGAATTCAAGCGTAACGAGGCCGTTGGCCTCGACCTGGGCTGGATCAACCAGATCCGCGTCAACCGCGCCGCGACGGACCGCCGCGCGGCCAGCCTGGCGAACCGCCGTACGGTGAAAAAGGAATACCAGGCCGCCTGGCTGGTGAAAGCCATCCAGATGATCGACCTGACCACGCTGGGCGGCGACGATACGCCGGGCCGCGTGGAACGCCTGTGCATGAAGGCCATGCGCCCGCTGCGCGCCGACCTGATGGACGCGCTGGGCCTGACGCAGCTGAGCACCGGCGCCGTGTGCGTGTACCACGAAATGATTCAACCGGCCGTGAAAGTCATCCAGGGCCGCTTGCCCATCGCCGCCGTATCGACGGGTTTCCCGGCCGGCCTGACGAGCATGGAAACGAAGCTGCGCGAAATCGAACTGTCGGTCGCCGCGGGTGCTTCCGAGATCGATATCGTCATCACGCGCCAGCACGTCCTGAACGGCAACTGGCAAGTGCTGTACGACGAAATGCTGGCCTACCGCAAGGCGTGCGGCGAAGCGCACGTGAAGGCGATTCTCGCCACGGGCGACTTGCTGACCATGGAAAACGTGGCCAAGGCGTCGTGGGTGTGCATGATGGCGGGTGCCGATTTCATCAAGACCTCCACCGGCAAGGAAGGCGTGAACGCCACCATCCCCGTGGCCCTGACGATGGTGCGCACGATCCGCGAATACCACGAGCAGACGGGTTTCCAGGTGGGCTTCAAGCCGGCCGGCGGCGTCAGCTCGGCCAAGAGCGCGCTGCAATACCTGACCCTGATGAAGGAAGAACTGGGCAACGAATGGCTGCAGCCGCACCTGTTCCGCATCGGCGCTTCCAGCCTGCTGACCGACATCGAGCGCCAGCTCGAGCACTACGTCACCGGCAGCTACTCGGCCAATCATCGTCACGCACAACCTTAAAGAACAATCGTCATGCCAACAATTAACGAGATTCTCACTACTATGGACTACGGCCCTGCTCCAGAAAGTCAAAAAGAAACGCAGGCGTGGCTCGACGGCCACCAGCGCAAGTTCGGCCTGTTCATCGACAATGCCTGGAGCGAGCCTGCCGAGCTGTTCGCCTCGACCAATCCTGCCGATGGCACGCAGCTGGCCGAGCTGACGCAAGCGAGCGACGCCGACGTGGAACGCGCCGTGGAAGCGGCGCGCCGCGCGCTGCCCGTATGGCAAGGCATGGGCGGCCATGGCCGCGCGAAAGTCATGTACGCGCTGGCCCGCTTGCTGCAAAAGCATTCGCGCCTGTTCGCCGTGCTCGAAACCCTGGACAACGGCAAGACCATCCGCGAAACGCGCGATATCGACCTGCCGCTGGCCGCGCGCCATTTCTACCATCACGCCGGCTGGGCGCAGCTGCAGTCGGAAGAATTCGCCGACTACCGCGCCGTGGGCGTGGTGGGCCAGATCGTGCCGTGGAATTTCCCCCTGCTGATGCTGTCGTGGAAAATCGCCCCGGCCCTGGCGGCCGGTAATACGGTCGTCTTCAAACCGGCCGAATTCACGTCGCTGACCGCCATGCTGTTCGCCGAATTGTGCGTGCAGGCGGGCGTGCCGGCCGGCGTGGTCAATATCGTCACCGGCGACGGCAGAGTGGGCTCGGCCATCGTCAACCATCCTGGCGTCGACAAGATCGCGTTTACGGGTTCCACCGAAGTGGGCCGCCTCATTCGTGAAGCGACGGCCGGCAGCGGCAAGAAGCTGTCTCTCGAATTGGGCGGCAAGTCGCCGTTCATCGTCTTCGAAGACGCGGACCTGGACGGCGCCGTGGAAGGCCTGGTCGATTCGATCTGGTTCAACCAGGGGCAAGTGTGCTGCGCCGGTTCGCGCTTGCTGGTGCAGGAATCGGTCCAGGAGCGCTTCCTGAACAAGGTGCGTGCCCGCATGGAAAACCTGCGTCTCGGCTCGTCCCTGGACAAATCGATGGACGTGGGCGCGCTGGTCGACCCCGTGCAGCGCCAGCGCATCGCCGCGCTGGTCGATTCGGCCCGTGCCGAAGGCTGTGACGTGTGGCAACCGGCGTGCGAACTGCCGGCTGACGGTTCCTGGTTCCCGCCGACCCTGATCACGGGCGCGTCGACATCGGCCGCCGTGGCGCAGGCTGAAATCTTCGGCCCCGTGCTGGTGGCCATGAGCTTCCGCACGCCGCCCGAAGCGGTGCAGCTGGCGAACAACACGGTGTACGGCCTGGCCGCCAGCGTGTGGACCGAGTCGATCAGCCTGGCCCTCGATATCGCGCCCGCCATCAAGGCTGGCGTGGTGTGGATCAACAGCGCCAACCAGTTCGACGCGGCCTGCGGCTTCGGCGGCTACCGCGAGTCGGGCTTCGGCCGCGAAGGCGGCCGCGAAGGCATGCTGGAATACATGACGGCCCTGGCCGAAGATGCGCGTCCGGCCCTGCCGGTGGTGGAAGCGAAGGCCAAGGCCAACGTGAAGCCGGCGGCAGCCGACCCCTTCGCCATCGACCGCACGGCCAAGATGTACATCGGCGGCAAGCAGGCGCGCCCTGACAGCGCCTACAGCGCGCCCGTGTTCGGCGCCAACGGCGCCCTGCTGGCCGAAGTGGGCGTGGGCAGCCGCAAGGACATCCGCAACGCCGTCGAAGCGGCCCATAAAGCGTCCGGCTGGACCAGCGCCACGGCGCACAACCGCGCGCAAGTGCTGTACTACATCGCCGAAAATCTGGCAGCGCGCGCCGACGAATTCGCCGCCCGCATCGCCGCCATGACGGGCAGTAAAAATCCCGAGAAGGAAGTGCAGGCATCGATCGAACGCCTGTTCTACTACGCCGCCTGGGCCGACAAATACGACGGCCTGGCGCACCAGCCGCCCACCAAGGGCATCACCGTGGCGCTGAACGAAGCGGTCGGCGTGATCGGCATCGTCTGCCCGAATGAAGCGCCTTTGCTCGGCTTCATCTCGCTGGTGGCGCCGGCCATCGCGCTGGGCAACCGCGTGGTGGTGGTGCCGTCGGAAGCGCATCCGCTGTCCGCACTGGACCTGTACCAGGTCTTCGATACCTCCGACCTGCCTGGCGGCGTCGTCAACATCATCAGCGGCAACGCCGACGAACTGGCGCGCACCCTGGCCACGCACGCCGATATCGACGCCGTCTGGCGCCATGACGGCTCCGCCGACGGTTGCGCGGAAGTCGAGCGCCTGTCGGCCGGCACCCTGAAGCGCACCTGGGTCGGCGGCGCCAAGGGCCGCGACTGGTACAGCGCCGCGCAAAGCGGCGGCCGTGCCGTGCTGGCGCATGCGTCGCAAGTGAAAAACGTGTGGATTCCTTACGGCGTCTGATTGACAACTGGAGTTGCAAAGCTGGGGTCAGAACCGTAGGGACTGACCCCGGTCTATTATGATCGGAGTTAATTCATGTTTTTAACCCAGGAAATCATCCGCAAGAAGCGCGACAAGGGCGTATTGAGCGCCGAGGAAATCCAGTTTTTCGTGCGCGGCATCACTGACGGCAGCGTCAGCGAAGGGCAGATCGCGGCGCTGGGCATGGCCGTCTATTTCAACGACATGAACATGGACGAGCGCGTGGCGTTCACCCTGGCCATGCGCGATTCCGGCCAGGTGCTGGACTGGCGCTCGCTGAACCTGCCGGGCCCCATCGTAGACAAGCATTCGACGGGCGGCGTGGGCGACGTCGTTTCCCTGCTGCTGGGCCCCATGGTCGCCGCGTGCGGCGGCTACGTGCCGATGATCTCGGGCCGCGGCCTGGGCCACACGGGCGGCACCCTGGACAAGTTCGACGCCATTCCAGGCTATTGCACGGTGCCGGACAATGCACTGTTCCGCAAGGTGGTGCAGGAGATCGGCGTGGCCATCATCGGCCAGACGGCGCAGCTGGCGCCGGCCGACAAGCGCTTCTACAGCATCCGCGACGTCACCGCCACGGTGGAATCGGTGGCCATGATCACCGGCTCCATCCTGTCGAAGAAACTGTCGGCCGGGCTGGACGCGCTGGTGATGGACGTGAAAGTGGGCACGGGCGCCTTCATGCCGACCTACGACAAGTCGGTGGAGCTGGCCGAGAGCATCGTCGCCGTGGGCAATGGCGCGGGCATGCAGACGTCGGCGATTTTGACAGACATGAACGAGTCGCTGGCGCCGTATGCCGGCAATGCGCTGGAAGTGCGCGGCGCCATGGATTACCTGACGGGCCGTTCGCGTCCCGCGCGCCTGCACGAAGTCACCCTGGCGCTGTGCGCCGAGATGCTGGTGCTGGGCGGCCTGGCCGCCACCGAAGCGGAAGCGCGCGTGAGATTGATCGCGGCCCTCGATTCCGGCGCGGCGGCCGAGCGCTTTGCGCGCATGGTGTCGGCCCTGGGCGGCCCGGCTGACCTGGTCGAGAACCCGGACAAGCACCTGGAGCAGGCGCCGTTCATCGTACCGGCGCCGGCGCTGTCCGCCGGCTTTGCCAACGTGCGCGATTGCCGCGCCATCGGCCTGGCCGTGGTGGCATTGGGGGGCGGGCGCCGCCGTCCGAGCGACAGCATCGATTTCGCCGTCGGTCTGACGGACCTCGTGGGTCTGGGCGAGCAGGTGGCCGTTGGCCAGCCGCTGGCCATGGTCCACGCGCGCACGGAAGCGGCGGCGCAGCAAGCCGTCAGGGAAATCCAGGACGCGTATGCAATCAGCGCCGTGGCGCTGGCGGGCAATCCGGTGATTTATCGTACCATTCGTCCCTAGTTTACAACTGGGGTCAGACCCCCGTTTGCGATGGCGCTGAGCTATGTGTCAGCGGTGTTGAGGGTCTGACCCCGGCCTTAATGATTTCAAAGATATAACAGAAAAAAATGAACAACCAAGAACTGATCGCCGAAGCCAACGCCGGCCGCGAACTGGCCTACGCGCCATACTCGCGCTTCAAGGTGGGCGCGGCATTGCTGTGCAAGGATGGCCGCGTCTTCCGCGGCTGTAACGTGGAAAACGCCGCGTATGGCCTGTGCAACTGCGCCGAGCGCACGGCGTTTTTCAGCGCCATCGCGCATGGCTGCAAACCGGGCGACTTCGCCAAACTGGCCGTGACGGGCGACACGGTCGAGCCGATTTCGCCATGCGGCGCCTGCCGCCAGGTGATCTTCGAGATGGGCGGCGCCGACCTGCCCGTGATCCTGACGAACCTGAAAAACGATGTCATGGAAGTGACGGCGGGCTGGCTGCTGCCGCACGGCTTCGGCAATTCCGACCTGGACATGAAGTAACAGGATCCGCTTGAACAAGACGATCGATATCCAGGCCGCCGTGGCGATAGCCGCGGCCGAAGCCATGGCGGCGAAGACGCAGGGCACCTTTGGCGTGGGCGGCGTGCTGCTCGATGGCGCCGGCAACGTGCTGCAATCGATGCACAACAACGTCGTGCGTCAGGGGCTGGTGTTCGATCCCACCGCGCATGGCGAGCGCCAGCTGGTGGACTGGTATTTCGCCGAGCGCGCCAAGGGCGCACCCTTGCCGCCGCCGGGCGAACTGACCATCGTCACATCGCTCGATCCCTGCTGCATGTGCACGGGGGCGATTCTGGCCGCCGGTTTCAACGTGGTGGTCGCCGCGCCCGACGTCAAGGCGGGCATCAATTACGATGGCAGCGCCACGTTTACGGCCTTGCCGGCGCCGCTGCAGGCGCAGGCCGGCCGCAGTTTTTGCTATCCGGCCGTGCGCGGCGCCACCGAGTATGCGCGTGCCCCTTCCGGCGCCGCACCCAAATCTTTTTTCATCGGCAAGAGCATCCACGAGGCGACGCAGGCACTGTGTTCGCTCGTGTTCGAAGCGACATCGGCGCAGGTGATGCAGCTGCTGAACGCCGGCGACGACGTGCCCCTGCGCGATCCCGCCGCCTTGCCGCCCGAGCATGCGGTGGTGCGCGCCTTGCGCCGCCGCTATCCCGATGCCCTGACTTACCGTTGCGACCCGCACGCGCCCGATGCGGGCCTGGCGCCATTCCTGCAGGCGGCCATGGAGCAGGACGCGCGCGACGGCGGCCAGGGCGATGCGGCCGCCTTGCTCGATTCCTTCGGCAACCTGCTGTTGTGCATGCCGGGTAAGTTGAGCCAGTCGGCCATCCGCACGCCGTTCATGGAATGCACGCGCCAGTACGCGCAGCTGCGCTATGAATTGATGGCGAATGCGGCGCCGGCGCTGCAGGAAGAAATCAAAAGCTACCTGGGCCACCCCAAGCACGGCACCTTCGTGCTGGCCATCGGCCCGGACGACAGCGCCGCCAGTTTCATGACCCTGGGCGCCTACGGCTCCACCATGGAAGGGGCGCTGCCGGAGAATAATCCCGCACAGTTCCAGTACGTGCGTCCGGCCATGGCGCCAGACGCGTTGCTGGCGCTGTGCGAGTCGATGCCGCCCCTGTACCGCAAGCTGATACGCATCCGGCCGCGCCAGGTGGCGAGCCAGGCCCTGGTCCAGGCGCTAGGCTAGTCTAGGCGTCATCGTCGGGCAGGTTTTTCAGCAGGAAGTCGCGCACGTTTTCGCCGGCCACGCGACGGATCTGCGCTTCCGACAGGCCCGCGTCGAGCAGGGCCTGCGTCAGTCGCGGCAAGCCGGCCGCGTCGATGGCCGTGGTGACGGCGCCGTCGAAGTCCGAGCCATAGGCCACGTGTTCGGCGCCGATCAGCTTGACCGTATACTTGATGGCGCGCGCGATCGATGCCACGTCCTTGCCGCAGACGGCCGTATTCCAGAAACCGATGCCCACCAGGCCGCCTTGGGCGGCGATGCGCTTCAATTGACTGTCACTGAGGTTGCGCCCGTTGGCGCAGGTGCCGCGCACGCCCGTGTGCGAGACCATCACGGGGCGTTTCGCCAACGTCAGTACGTCATCGATGGTGGCCGGCGAGGCGTGCGCCAGGTCGACGATCATCTTGCGCTGTTCCATGTCGCGCAGCCATTGCCGGCCCAGCGGCGTCAGGCCGCCTTTTTTCAGGCCGTGCTGGGAGCCGGACAGTTCCGTGTCGAAGAAATGCGTGGGCGCGGCCATGCGGTAGCCGGACCGGTACAAGGTATCGAGGTTGTCCAGCTTGCCTTCGAGCGCATGCGCGCCTTCCAGGGTCAGCCAGCCGGCCAGCAGGGCGGGGTCTTTTTCGCGCGCGGCGATGAAGCTGCGCAGCTGGGCGCGGCTGCCGATGACCCGGACCTTGCCATGGCTCTTGGCCGTTTGCTGGCGCAACTCGTCGGCCTGGTAAGTAGCGCGCGCCAGCAGGCTGTTCCAGGTGGCGGGCGGCAAGCCTTGCGCCACCACCAGCGCCGTGATGTTGTCCGTGTCGCTGCCGTTGCGCTCGATATTCATCTTGCGCGGCGTCTTGGTAACGACGGAAAAAGCTTGCAGCGCCACGTTGGCCCGCTGCAGGCGGGGGAAGTCGACATGGCCGCGCTGGCTGTCGCGGTTCAGATTGCGTTGCCACAGCAGGCTGTCCGCGTGCAGGTCGGCGATCCACAGGCTCTGGTGCAGGGCCATGGCCGCTGCCGACGGCGCCTTGCCGGACGGCGCATGGACACGGTTGAGGTGCTCGTCGACAAGGACGGGAGCGGACAGGAAACCGCCGATCAGCGCAAGGCTGGCGGCGGTGAGGGTACTGATAATCATTGTTCTCCGTTTTACCATGGATCGTAGGTGCCCAGGCTCCAGAGGTGACCTTCCGGGTCGCGGCAGGTAAAGCCCCGTCCGCCGTAATCTTCATCCTTGATGTCGAGCACGATCTCGGCGCCGGCTTCGCGCGCGCTGCGGTAGACGGCATCGGCATCGCTGACGACCAGGTAGCAGCTTTGCGTGTTGGCGCCGCCGAGTTCGCTTGGCAGTTTCATCAGGCGGCCATAGTCGCTGTCGAGCGCCGGTGCCACCATGACCATGCCGTTGCCAAAGCTCAGTTGCGCATGGGCGACGCCTCCGTTGCCGTCAGGTACGATCAATTGTTTTTCAAAACCGAGCGCCTTGCACAGCCATTCGATGGCGGCGGGCGCGTCGCGGTAGCGCAGGCAGGGAATGGTCGTAGCTATTGTGGCTTTTGCTGTCGTGGTCATCAGAAAACTCCTATGGCTGAAGGGGAATAGCTTCGATCATGGATCCTGCGTGGCGTTCCGTATCAAAGCTATCCATCTCGATGGCTTTGATGCCCGTCAGTGCCGCGCGCATCCATACTGCCATAGAACCATCATTGCACTCTTGCCACGACGCAAATTTTTATTGCGGCGACTGCTGCGAGCCCGACGCTTTCTGATCTGCGCCGGCATCGTCGCTGTTGCTCGCCCATCTCAGCAGCATGACGAGGGCAAACAGCATGATGGCCAGCGGCAAGATGGTGATCAGGAAGGCCAGGCCCAGGCAGCATGCCAGCAACATGGGCCAGGACATGGCGCGCAAGGCGGCCATGCCCTGGCGCGTGTAAGCGCACAGTTCGTTCCAGAAAGCGCTGAAGGAAGTGCTGCCCGGTGCCGAATTGATGTCTTTCATGCCGTTCTCCTGTGGTGTGGGCGCCGCTGCCGTATGCATGCTGGCGATGAAACCACTATAGGCAAATCCTTGCTGCCGGGCATTGCGTATGCGACGAATGGCAGGAATGGCGGATCGAACGGCGACAGGCCGGGACAAGCGGTTATTCGAATACCTTCAGTTTCAGCTGGAAACTGAGAGCGCCATACAGGCGGTCCTTGTAGGACGGCACGATGGCGATATTCACGCCCACGCGCTGGTATTCATAGCTGATGGTGGGAACCAGGGCCGGGAACCAGCCGCCATCGCGCATCTTCGGATAGCCGCTGAAGCCGCCAACGACGGCGCCGATGCGCAGCGGGCCCACCTTGATCGGCTGGTAGTACACGCCCAGGTAGTTCGAGTAGGCGCGGTCGCTATTGTAGAAGCGGCCGGCCGTGACCGACGCGACCGTGGAAAAGCGGTATTCGGCGCCCAGGCCCGGATTGCTGTCGTTCAGGTTCTTGTCGCGCTGAAAGTGATACGAATAAAAGCCCGCGTTGAGCCAGGTTTCGCTGAGCGGCTGGTTGTCGATCATGTTGAACACATCGGCTTGCGCGCCGCAGGCATATGCCAGCATCAGTGCGCCTAGGGACAATCGTTTCATGCGTGCTTCATCCTTATGATTTCATACTTTGTGGGCTGGCCTGGTCTGGCGCTGCCGCGATCGTATCACCAAGTTGGCTGCGCTTCTAAGCAATATTGAAAGTGCGGAACAGACGGCTGTTTGCCCGTCTGTTCAACGTGTCACGAAGATGGCCGGGGCATTCTCCGGGCAGCATCGGAAGAATGATTCTCATTGTGCAACTATGTTTGCATTATTATTATAAAAGTTGTTGGTTTGCGACATGTCAAACGCGACGGATATGATATTCTGGCGTCAAGTTAATTTTCTTTTTGGAAATAAAATGTCAATCATGCCTAAATCATCATTCGTTCTCGTTTTGTCGACCGTGTTTGCCGCCGGCGCCGCGCAAGCCGGTGTGGTCGATTTGGGCATCGGTGGCGCCAATTTGTATTCCCTGAGTAACTTCAGCGCGTCCGGCAGCGATGTCGAAGGCGGCGTGCTCGTTGCCGGTAACTTGACGGCATCGAACTATTCGGTCAATGACAAGAACAAGGATGCCTACGTCACGCATGGCAATACCGGTTATGCGCTGGTCGTTGGCGGCAACCTGAACTACAGCTCCGGCTCGATCAAGAACGGTAATTACTATGTGGGCGGCAGCACGACGACGAGCAGCGTGGGCCTGAACACGGCAAGCAAGACCACGGTGTCGCCCGTGTCGTTCGCCGCGACGTCGGCGCAGCTGAAAAACACCTCGACCTCGCTGGCCAACGTGGCAGCGACGGGCAGCAGCTCCGTGGCCTATGGCGGCATGACCCTGAAGGGCGGCACGGGTAATGTGCAGGTATTCGACCTGACTTCCGCGGCGCTGGGCTCGGTGAACAACTTCAAGTTCAGCAACCTGCACACGAACGACACCCTGATCCTCAATATCAGCGGCACGAATGTGAACCTGTCCGGCGGCTACGGCGATTTCAGCAAATACAATGTGCTGTACAACTTTTACGAAGCCAAGAGCCTGACCTTGAACGGCGTGGGCCTGTACGGCAGCGTCCTGGCGCCGCTGGCGACCCTGGCCGGCGGCAATGGCCAGATCAATGGCAGCGTGGTGGTGGGGGACTGGGCCTCGAACATCCAGGTCAATGCGAACCATTATTTCAACCCTACCAACGTGGCCGGTTATGTCTCGGCCGTGCCGGAACCGGAAACCTATGCGATGCTGCTGGCAGGCCTGGGCATGATCGGCTTCATGGCGCGCCGCCGCAAGAGCAAGACGGCAGCGTAAGCGTTCGCGCCGTTCAGGAAACCGCCTGTCGAGGCGGTTTTTTTTCGCCTGCCGGCGGCATGGACACCGCCGCCAGCACCATGTGCGCGATCAGGATTTCGGCATCCTCGTAATCCTTGCGCGTGAGCTGCTTGCGCTCCAGCACCAGGGCCATCTGCGCCGAAAAATCCGCATACGATTGGGTCATCGCCCAGATGGCGAACATCAGGTGCGTGGCGTTGACGGGCGCGATCCGGCCGGCGGCGATCCACGCTTCGAAGACGGCGATATCCTTGCGCAGCAGGGGCACGACCCGGTCGCGTATCTGCGCGCCGTACAGGGGCGCGCCATTGATCACTTCCAGCGCATACACGCGCGAGGCCCATGGCTGTTCGCGCGAAAAACGCAGCTTGGCGCCGATATACGCGCGCAGCACGTCGCGCGGCTCGTCGTGTTCATTGGCCAGCATGTCCATGCGCGCCAGCCAGTCGTCGAGCACGTCGTCGAGCACGCGCTGGTACAGCAGCTGCTTGGACGGGAAGTAATACATCAGGTTTTGCTTCGACAGGCCGGCCCGCTCGGCGATGGTGGCGATCGACGCGCCCTCATAGCCGCATTCGGCGAACGCGCGCACGGCTTGCTCCAGGATGTCCGCTTCCAGGCGGTCGCGGTTTTGCAAACGCCGGCCGCCGGCATTTTTCACGGGAAGGGCAGGGGATTTGTCGCTGGCCATGGCGGTTTCTTTAGCGTGGGCGTATCGATTGCAGGAAGGCCTGCAGCACGGGGTTATCGGTGTAGGCCACGTTGAAGCGGAACCACACCGTCTCGGGCGCGCGCAGCATGAAAAATTCGTTCGGCGACAGCAGGATGCCCGCCTTCAAGGCCATGTCGGCGATGACCTTTCCATTCCATTCCGGCGTTTGCACGTCGGGCCAGCCGGCGCTGACGAACATGCCGCCGCGGGGCCGCGCCACGGGCGCCATGCCCGCCTGCGCCAGGCAATCGATGCTGCGCTCGCGGGCCGCATCGAGCTGCGCCACCAGCCGTTCGACCATGCGCTTGTAGGGCCGCGCGGAGATGGCGTGGTAGACGGCGCGCTCGTTGATTTCCGACGTCGTCAACCCTGCCAGCATTTTGACGCGGACCAGTTCTGCCACCAGCGGCGGCGAGGCGCAAATCGATCCCACGCGCAGCACGGGCGACAGAGTCTTGGAAAAACTGCCCACGCGGATCACGCGGCGCAAGCCGTCCATCGCCGCCAGCGACGCTTCGCCGCGCGCCGCCAGTTCGCGGTAGATATCGTCTTCCACCAGCCAGAAATCGAATTGCTCGGCCAGCGCCAGCAGGCGGTGCGCCTGCGCCTGGCTCAGGGAAGTACCGAGCGGATTTTGCAGCACCGTGTTGACGAACATGAGTTTCGGCTGGGTGCGCGCGGCTTCAACGGCTAGCGCATCGAGATCGAGGCCCGCTTCGCCGCGGTGGACGCCCACGGGGATGCAGCCATGGTGGCGTATCAGCGACTGCAGGTTGCTGTAGCCGGGGTCTTCCACCAGCACCGTGTCGCCCGGCTTGGTCAGGCTGCGCAGGATCAAGTCGAAGGCATGCGTGGCGCCGTGCGTCAGCAGGACCTGATCCGGCTCCACCTGGAACAGCTCTTCCGACAGGCTGGTTGCCAGGTGCTGGCGCAGCGAGGGAAAGCCGAGAGGGTGGCCATAGCCGCGCAGGCGGCTGGCGGGAATGCGCATGGCCTGGCGCACGGCGTCGAGCACGGTCGCTTCGCCATACATCTCGGGCGGCAGCCAGCCCGCTCCCACGGGCAGCGCGTCGGACACGCCCGAATACAGGTCCGGCGTGAGGGCGTCGATGGCCGTGGGGCTCGCATGCACAGCCAATTGCGGCGAGGCGGCGATATCGTGGCGCGCGACGAAATAGCCGGAGCCGCGCCGCGACGACAGCAAACCCAGGTTGACCAGGCGGTCATACGATTCGACGACGGTAAAGGTCGACACGCCATTGCAGCGGGCGAACTGGCGCACGGACGGCATGCGCGTGCCGATGCGCAGGGCGCGGCTGCCCACCATGACGCTGATGGCGATGACGATCTGCTCGACGAGGCCGCCCTTTTTCTGGCGGTCGATGTCGAGCACAGGCCAGCCGCTGGCTTGCTCGGGGGCATCGTCTGTGCTGTCGCTGTGCTTCACGGTGGCTCCTTTGCTGCCTTGCACAAAACTGTAGTGGTTTTTCGACCTGTACGGTTGGGTTACTTTGCCGTTTGTGTATCTGTGCCATTGGGGATGGCCTGTCTATTATTACATCAGCTTTTTGCCAACTGGTAAATTATTTTACGCTTCGTCAAAAACGATCCTGGCCCCGCGCCAGCCCATCCCAAGGAGAAGGTCATGAACGAAACAAGGCCGGAGTCGATGTCGGCATTCTGGATGCCGTTTACGAATAACCGCGATTTCAAGGCCAATCCGCGCCTGCTGGTGTCGGCCGAAGGCATGTACTACAAGGACGTCGATGGCAACGCCATCCTCGATGGCACGGCGGGCCTGTGGTGCGTGCCGTGCGGCCATGCGCAGCCGAAAATCGTCGGCGCCATCCGCGACATGGTGGGCCAGCTCGACTTCGCCCCCACTTTCCAGATGGGCCATCCGGCCGCCTTCGACCTGGCGGAAAAACTGATGGACTACACGGGCCACAAGTTCGGCCACGTGTTCTATACGAATTCCGGCTCCGAAGCCGTCGATACGGCGTTGAAGATTGCGCTGGCCTACCACCGGGCGCGCGGCGAGGGTGCACGCACGCGCCTGATCGGCCGCGAACGCGGTTACCACGGCGTGGGCTTCGGCGGCATTTCCGTGGGCGGCATCGGCGGCAACCGCAAGACCTTCGGCCCCCTGCTGCCGGGCGTGGACCACCTGCCGCACACGCACAACCTGGACAAGAATGCCTACACGGTGGGCGAACCCGAATACGGCACCCACCTGGCCGATGAACTCGAGCGCATCGTCGCCCTGCACGACGCCTCGACGATCGCCGCCGTCATCGTCGAACCGGTGGCCGGTTCCACGGGCGTGCTGATTCCGCCGAAAGGCTATCTGAAGCGCTTGCGCGAACTGTGCACCAAGCACGGCATCCTGTTGATTTTCGATGAAGTCATCACGGGTTTCGGCCGCATGACGACGCCGTTCGCGGCCGACTATTTCGACGTCGAACCGGACCTGATGACGACGGCCAAGGGCTTGACCAACGGCATGGTGCCGATGGGCGCCGTATTCAGCAAAAAGTATATCCACGATGCCTTCATGGATGCGCCACCGGGTATCGAACTGTTCCACGGCTATACGTATTCCGGCCACCCGCTGGCCTGCGCCGCCTCGCTGGCCACCTTGCAGGTGTTCGAGGAGCAGGACATCCTGGGCCACGCTAAAGCGATGCAGGCGTATTGGAGCGACGCCGTGCATTCCTTGAAAGGCTTGCCGCACGTGATCGACCTGCGCAGCATCGGCCTGATCGCCGGCATCGAACTCGATCCCATCGCCGGCAAGCCGGGCACGCGCGCCTTCAACGCCTTCAAGCAGGCCTTCGCCGACGGTGTGCTGATACGCACGACGGGCGACATCATCGCGCTGTCGCCGCCGCTGGTGCTGGAAAAACAGCATGTCGACGAGCTGTTTGGCAAGCTGGCCAAGGTGCTGAAGAACCTTGATTAAGCCCCGGGGTCAGACCCGCCGGGTCTGACCCCAGAATTTGCCCTTGGGGTAAAGAGAGGAAATAACGTGAACCAAATTAACACACAGCTCGACACCATCACCCACTACATCAACGGCGCCAAGGTCGACACCCGCAGCGGCCGCTACGGCGACGTCTACAACCCTGCCCTGGGCGAGCCTGTGGCGCGCGTGGCGCTGGGCACCGTGGAAGACGTGGACGCGGCCGTGCAGGCTGCCGCCGCCGCCTTCCCCTCGTGGTCGGCCACGCCGCCGCTGACGCGCGCCAGGGTCCTGTTCCGTTATCTGCAGCTGTGCCAGCAGCACACGGACGAATTTGCCGCCATGCTCACGCGCGAGCATGGCAAGACCTTTGCCGATGCCCAGGGCGAAGTGGCGCGCGGTATCGAGATGGTGGAGTTTGCCGTCGGCATACCGCAATTGCTGAAGGGCGAATTCACGGACCAGATTTCGCGCGGCATCGATGCCTGGTCCATGCGCCAGGCGCTGGGCGTGGTGGCCGGCATCACGCCATTTAACTTTCCCGTGATGGTGCCGATGTGGATGTTCCCCGTCGCCATCGCTTGCGGCAATACCTTCGTCTTGAAACCGTCCGAGCGCGATCCGTCCGCGTCGCTGCTGCACGCGAAACTGTTGAAAGAAGCGGGCTTGCCCGACGGCGTCTTCAATGTGGTACAGGGCGACAAGGTGACGGTCGACGCTCTGCTCGACCACCCCGTGGTGCAGGCGATCAGCTTTGTCGGCTCGACGCCGATCGCCGAATACATCTATGCGCGCGGCAGCGCCAGCGGCAAGCGCGTGCAAGCTTTGGGTGGCGCGAAAAACCACATGGTGGTGATGCCGGATGCGGACATGGAGATGACGGTTGACGCGCTGATCGGCGCGGCCTACGGTTCTGCGGGCGAGCGTTGCATGGCCATCTCCGTCGTGGTGGCCGTGGGCGACGCGGGCGACAAGCTGATCGATGCACTGGCAACGCGCACGGCCGCACTGAAAGTGCGCGACGGCATGGAGCATGGTGCGGAAATGGGACCGGTCGTGTCGCTGGCGGCCAAGCAGCGGATCGAAAAACTCATCGCCTCGGGCGTGGAGCAGGGCGCCACCTTGGTCGTCGATGGCCGCAATCACGTGGTGCCGGGCCGCGAGAACGGCTTCTTCGTCGGCGGCACCTTGTTCGACCACGTGACGCGCGACATGAGCATCTACAAGGAAGAGATTTTCGGCCCCGTGCTGTGCGTGCTGCGGTGTCCTGACGTGGTGCAGGCAGTGGAGCTGATCAACGCCAACGAGTATGGCAACGGCGTGGCCATCTACACGCGCGACGGCGGCGTAGCGCGCGAATTCGTACGCCAGATCCAGGTCGGCATGGTGGGCGTCAACATCCCCTTGCCCGTGCCGATGGCCTTCAACAGTTTCGGCGGCTGGAAGCGCAGCATGTTCGGCGACCACCACGCGTATGGCCCCGAAGGCGTGCGCTTCTACACGCGCCACAAGGCCGTGATGCAGCGCTGGCCGAACACGGCAAGCGCTGGTGTGGAATTTGCTTTTCCCCAGATGAAGTAAGGGTTTCAGACGACAAATTGGCCGCACATAAAAAGAGGAATACGCGATGATCGAGTCCTTGAGTTATTTACCGCATCCCGCCCTGCCCAACGAGGAATTGGCGGGCCATTTCACGGACCTGGCCCCGCCCCTGACGGCGCGCCAGGCCGCCATCGAAAGCGCCCGCTGCCTGTATTGCTACGACGCGCCGTGCAGCCGCATCTGTCCATCGGAAATCGACGTGGCCAGCTTCATCCGCAATATCCACGACAAGAACATCAACGGCGCCGCCGCCGGCATCCTGAAACAGAACATCCTCGGCGGCAGCTGCGCCCGCGTCTGTCCCACGGAAATCCTGTGCGAGGACGTCTGCGTGCGCAATCACGACGCCGAAGGCCAGCCCGTCAAGATCGGCCTCTTGCAGCGCTACGCCGTCGACCACATGCACTTTGCCAGCCACCCGTTCCAGCGTGCGGCCGCCACGGGCAAGACTATCGCCATCGTCGGCGCGGGCCCTAGCGGCCTGTCGTGCGCACACCGCCTGGCCATGCTGGGCCACGACGTGGTGATCTTTGAAAAAGAGGACAAGGCGGGTGGCCTGAATGAATACGGCATCGCCAAGTACAAGCTGACGGACGATTTCGCGCAGAAGGAAGTTGAATTTTTGCTGGGCATCGGCGGCATCGCCATCCGATGTCGCCAGGCGCTGGGCGAAAACGTGCAGCTGCGCGACTTGCATGCGCAGTACGACGCTGTCTTCCTCGGCCTGGGCCTGGGCGCCAGCCGAAAACTGGGCTTGACGGGCGAGGACGCACCGGGCTTGCTGGCCGCCGTCGATTACATCGCCGCGCTGCGCCAGGCGGACGACCTGGCCGCGCTGCCCGTGCCGAAACGGGCGATCGTGATTGGCGCCGGCAATACGGCCATCGACATGGCCGTGCAGATTCAGCGTCTGGGTGCCGAGGAAGTCACCCTGGTCTACCGGCGCGGTTTCGACGCCATGACGGCCACCCACCATGAACAGGAGATCGCCAAGGCGAACCAGGTGCGCATGCTGACGTGGGCCCAGCCGCAGCAGGTGCTGCTCGATACTGCCGGCAAGGTGGCCGGCATGCGTTTCGAGAAAACGCGCATGCAGGGCACGCGACTGGCGGGCACCGGCGAAACGTTCGACGTGGCGGCCGACGCCATCTTCAAGGCCATCGGCCAGAGCCTCGATACGCAGCTGCTGCATGACCCGATGGCATCCTTGCTGCAGCGTGAAGGCGACAAGATCGCCGTCGACGCGGGTTTCCGCACGGTGCTGCCGGGGATCTACGCGGGCGGCGACTGCGTGGCGCCGGGACAGGACTTGACGGTGCAAGCCGTCCAGCATGGCAAGCTGGCCGCACTGGCCATCCATTCCGATTTGTTGAATAAAGTGGAGGCTGCATAATGGCTGATCTCAGCATCGAATTTTGCGGCATCAAGGCGCCGAATCCCTTCTGGCTGGCGTCCGCACCGCCGACCGACAAGGCCTACAACGTGGTGCGCGCCTTCGAAGCGGGGTGGGGCGGCGTCGTGTGGAAGACGCTCGGTGAAGACCCGGCCGCCGTCAACGTCTCGTCGCGCTATTCCGCCCTGTACGGCAAGAACCGCGAAGTGGTCGGTTTCAATAACATCGAGCTGATTACCGACCGTTCGCTGGAGATCAACCTGCGCGAAATCACGCAGGTGAAAAAGGACTGGCCCGACCGCGCCATGATCGTCTCCCTGATGCTGCCCTGCGAAGAGCACTATTGGGCCGACATCCTGCCCAAGGTCGAAGCGACGGGGGCGGATGGCATCGAGCTCAATTTCGGATGCCCGCACGGCATGCCGGAGCGGGGCATGGGCGCGGCGGTGGGCCAGGTGCCCGAGTATGTGCAGATGGTGACCGCCTGGTGCAAGAAGCACAGCCGGCTGCCCGTCATCGTCAAGCTCACGCCCAACATCACGGACGTGCGCATGCCGGCGCGCGCGGCCAAGGCGGGCGGCGCGGACGCCGTCTCGCTGATCAACACCATCAATTCGATCACCTCGCTGGACCTGGACCGCATGGTGGCCTTGCCCATCGTGGGCGGCGCCAGCACGCACGGCGGCTATTGCGGGTCCGCCGTGAAACCCATCGCCCTGAACATGGTGGCGGAAATCGCGCGCGATCCGCAGACGCGCGGCTTGCCCATTTCCGGCATCGGCGGCATCGGCAACTGGCGCGACGCGGCCGAATTCATCGCCCTGGGCGCCGGCTGCGTGCAGGTGTGCACGGCCGCCATGCTGCACGGCTTCCGCATCGTCGAAGAAATGAAGGATGGTTTGTCGCGCTGGATGGACGAGAAGGGCTATGCACGCATCAGCGATTTTTCCGGCAAGGCCGTGGCCAACACGACGGACTGGAAATACCTGGACATGAATTACCAGGTCATTGCGCAGATCAACCAGGATGACTGCATCAAATGCGGCAAGTGCTACGTGGCTTGCGAAGACACGTCGCACCAGTCGATTGCGCAGCTGATCGACGCCGCCGGCACGCGCACATATGAGGTGATCAAGGAGGAATGCGTGGGCTGCAACCTGTGCGAAATCACCTGTCCGGTGCAGGGCTGCATCACGATGGTGCCGCAGGTTACAGGCAAGCCGTACATGAACTGGACGCAGGATCCGCGCAACCCCCGGGCATTGGCGGAATCGGTATAGGGCACGTTTTTTGCGTACGTATATTTTATAAACAGTTGCCCAACTTTGCAGTAAGCTAGGCCGCAGCCGTTTTTAAAACGCCCAACCTCCCAACCGATGGAGCAAACCTGTGAACCACGACTATTCAGGCAATACGCAACTCTGGAATGAAGACCTGGCGCCCACCACGGCGGCGCAGCGCACCTGGCGCTGGTATCACTTCGCCGCGCTGTGGGTGGGCATGGTGATGTGCATTCCCGCCTACACCCTGTCGGCCAGCCTGATCGACAGCGGCATGTCCGGTTACCAGGCGGTGCTCACGGTCTTTCTCGCCAACGCCATCGTGCTCTTGCCCATGCTGCTGATCGGCCATGCGGGCACCAAGTACGGCATCCCGTATGCCGTGCTGGCGCGCGCCTCGTTCGGCACCATGGGCGCGCGCCTGCCGGCATTGATGCGCGCCATCGTCGCCTGCGGCTGGTACGGCATCCAGACCTGGTTCGGCGGGCAGATGATCTATACGCTGATGGGCGTGCTGATGGGTCATGAACTGGGCGGCGAAAAGATCGCGGGCCTGGGTATCAACGGCAGCCAGCTGCTGTGCTTCCTGGCTTTCTGGGCCATCCAGTTCTATTACATCCTGCACGGCATGGAATCGATCCGCAAGCTCGAAACCTACACGGCGCCCCTGAAAATCCTGATCTGCTTCGTGCTGCTGTACTGGGTGCACAGCAAGGCAGGCGGCGTGGCCAGCCTGCTGGACCAGCCATCGCAATTCATCCCCGGCGGTAAAAAGGCGGGCCAGTTCTGGAGCGTCTTCTGGCCATCGCTGACCGCCATGGTGGGTTTCTGGGCCACCTTGGCCTTGAACATTCCCGACTTCACGCGCTTTGCCAAGACGCAGCGCGACCAGATCGTGGGCCAGTCGGTCGGCTTGCCCGTGCCGATGGGCTTGCTGGCCATGCTGGCCGTGATCGTCACTGCCGGTTCGGTCGTCATGTACGGCAAGGCCATCTGGGACCCCGTCGACCTGGCCAGCCGCATGACGGGCGCCGCCGTGCTGATCGCCCTGATCATCCTCCTGATCGACACGGTCAGCGTCAACCTGGCGGCCAACCTGGTGGGGCCGGCGTATGATTTTTCCTCGCTGGCGCCGAAGCAGATTTCGTACAAGATGGGCGGCTACATCACGGCCTTCATCGCCATCGTCATGATGCCGTGGAAGGTGCTCGAGTCGACGCAGGGCTACATTTTTACCTGGCTGATCGGCTACTCGGCCCTGCTGGGCCCCATCGCCGGCATCCTCATCGTCGACTATTATTTTGTGCGCAAGACGCAGCTCGACGTCAGGCAGCTGTACCGCGACGACGGCGTCTACTCGTATGGCAATGGCTGGAACATGGCGGCGCTGATCGCCTTTGTCATCGCCGTGCTGCCGAATATCCCGGGCTTTTTGAACGCGGCCTTTCCCACGGCGTTTCCCGGCGTGGGCGAAGGCTTCAAAACCATCTATACCTACGCCTGGTTCGTGGGCGTGGCCATCGCCGCAGTCGTCTACGGCGTCATGATGAAGGGCAAGGTAGCCGCGGTCGTACGGCAGGCGCCCCAGTCCTGATCTTTTCGAGAAGGAGACAAGATGACTACACTGATACGTGGCGGTACCGTCGTCAACGCCGACCGCGCGTTTCGCGCCGATGTGCTGATCGAGGGCGACACGATTGCCGCCGTCGGCGAGAACCTGGCGCTGCCGGCCGGCGCCACCGTGATCGACGCGGGCGGCCTGTATGTGATGCCGGGCGGGATAGACACCCACACGCACATGAACCTCCCTTTCATGGGCACCGTGACGGCCGACGATTTTTTCACGGGCACGGCGGCGGGACTGGCGGGCGGCACCACCACCATTATGGACTTCGTCATCCCCGCGCCGAAGCAGTCGCTGATCGAGGCCTATCACCAATGGCGCGAGTGGTCGGCCAAGGCGGCCGGCGACTACACCTTCCACGTGGCGATCACCTGGTGGAGCGAACAGGTACATGAAGAGATGGGAGTGCTGGTGCGCGAGCATGGCGTGAACAGCTTCAAGCACTTCATGGCCTATAAAAATGCCATCATGGCCGACGATGAAACCCTGGTGAAAAGCTTTACCCGCTCCTTGGAACTGGGGGCGCTGCCCACCGTGCACGCGGAAAACGGCGAGCTGGTTTTCCAGTTGCAGCAAGCCTTGCTGAAGAAGGGGATTACCGGACCGCAGGCGCACCCGCTGTCGCGCCCACCGGCCGTGGAAGCGGAGGCGGCCAACCGCGCCATCGCGATTGCCAACGTTTTGAATACGCCCGTGTACATCGTGCACGTCTCGTGCGCGGAGTCGCTCGACGCCATTACGCGCGCGCGCGCCAGCGGCCAGCGCGTGTATGGCGAAGCGCTGGCGGGCCACCTGGTGATCGACGACAGCGTCTACCAGAGCGACGATTTCGACTACGTGGCGGGCCACGTCATGAGCCCGCCGTTCCGCGGCAAGCACCATCAATCGGCTTTGTGGCACGGCCTGCAAAGCGGCAACCTGCACACGACGGCCACCGACCACTGCACCTTCTGCGCCGAGCAGAAGGCGGCCGGCAAGAATGACTTTACGCGCATCCCGAACGGCTGCGGCGGCGTCGAGGAACGCATGGCCGTGGTGTGGGACGCAGGCGTCAATTCCGGCATGCTCACGCCCTCCGAATTCGTCAAGGTGTCATCGACCAATGCGGCGCAGATCTTCAATATGTATCCGCGCAAGGGCGTCATCGCCGCAGGCAGCGATGCCGACATCGTGCTGTGGGACCCGCAAGGCACGCGCACGATTTCCGCCGCCACCCAGTTCGCCAGGGGAGGCTTCAATGTCTTCGAAGGGCGCACCGTGCGCGGCATCCCCCGCACCACGATTGCCGCCGGCAAGGTGGTGTTCCACGAGGGCGAACTGACGGCCGTCGAAGGGGCGGGGCGCTATATCGAGCGTCCCGCGTTTGCCGCCACGACCGTATAAGGAGTTGACGATGGATGAATTGCGTATCAATGGCGAGCGCCTGTGGGCAGCCCTGATGGAACTGGCGCGGATCGGCGCGACAGCGAAGGGCGGCGTCAAGCGCCTGGCACTGACGGATCTCGACAAGGAAGGCCGCGACCTGGTGGTGGGCTGGGGCCGCGAGGCGGGCATGAGCATCACGATCGACCAGATCGGCAATGTCTTCATGCGACGCGACGGCACCGACAATACCTTGCCGCCCGTGATGACGGGCAGCCATATCGACACGCAGCCCACGGGCGGCAAGTTCGATGGCAACTACGGCGTGCTGGCCGGCCTGGAAGTGGTGCGCACCCTGAACGATCTGAAGATCAAGACGCAGGCACCGATCGAAGTGGCGTTCTGGACCAACGAGGAAGGCTCGCGCTTCGTGCCCGTGATGATGGGCTCGGGCGTGTTTTGCGGCGCCTTCTCGCTGGAGACCGCGTATGCGGCCAGGGACACGGAAGGCAAGACCGTGGGCGAGGAGCTGGCGCGCATCGGATACAAGGGTGAGCAGGTGCCGGGCGACCATCCGATCGGCGCCTATTTTGAGACGCATATCGAACAGGGCCCCGTGCTGGAAGACGCGGACAAGGTGATCGGCGTGGTACCGGCCGTGATGGGCCTGTCCTGGTACGACTGCGTGGTGACGGGCATGGAAGCGCATGCGGGCCCCACGCCCATGGGCTTGCGCAAGGATGCGCTGCAGGTGGCCACCTCCATCATGCAGGAAGTGGTGGCGATTGCCAACCGCTACCCGCCGTACGGGCGCGGCACGGTGGGCATGGTGCAGGTCTTCCCGAACAGCCGCAACGTGATCCCCGGCGAAGTCAAATTCAGCATCGACCTGCGCAACGTGAACGACGATCTGCTCAACACCATGCATGGCGAGATCACGGCCTTCATCGATGCCACGCGCGAAAAAACAGGCTTGGGCATTTCACTGGAAAGGGTGTCCTACTACCCGCCATGCCCGTTCCACCCAGACTGCGTGGGCGCCGTGCGCAACGCCACGGCCAAACTCGGCTACTCGGTGATGGATGTGGTGTCCGGTGCCGGCCACGATGCCATCTACGCGGCCAGGCTGGCGCCGGCCGGCATGATCTTCGTGCCGTGCAAGGACGGCATCAGCCACAATGAAATCGAAGACGCCAAGCCCGAGCACCTGGAAGCGGGCTGCAACGTGCTGCTGCACGCGATGCTGGAGCGGGCCGTGGCCGTGTAGCCACGATCGCTATCCCTGCGGCTTGGGCTGGAAGTTGCGCAAAAACGCCAGCAGCGCGCGCGCCGCGATGTCGGCATCGTCGGCCGTCATGGTTTCCAGCGGGTTGTGGCTGATGCCGCCATTGCCGCAGCGGGTAAACAGCATGGCCACGTCGGTGATGGCTGCCATGGCCATGGCGTCGTGGCCGGCGCCCGACAGCAGCGCATACGGTTCGATGCCGACCGATTCCACGGCCTGCGCCAGCTGCGCCATCAGCCACGGCGCGCACGGCGCCGCCCGCGCCGACAGCAGCAGTTCCAGCTGGTAGTCGATCTGGCGCCGCGCGCAGATGGCGGCGATGCCATCCAGAATATCGTCGACGGCAGCCTGGCGCGCGGTGTCGCTGGCCGCACGGATATCGAGCGACAGGGTGCAGGCGCCGGCGATCACGTTGACGGAGCCGTTGGGCACCTGCAGCTGGCCCACGGTGCCCACCAGCGCTTCGCCGTGGCTGCAGCGCCGTTCCACCAGCAGGATGATTTCCGCGGCCGCGCTGGCCGCATCCTTGCGCATGGTCATGGGCGTGGTGCCCGCATGGCTGGCCACGCCGCCAAGATTGACCAGGTAGCGCGAGCTGCCGGCGATCGCCGTGACGATGCCCAGCGGCAGGTCGCGCTCGAGCAGCACGGGGCCCTGCTCGATGTGCACTTCCACATAGCCAAGCAAGTCGGCGGGGTCGCGCGCGATGGCGCCGATGGCGCTCGCCTCGTGGCCGGCGGCGGCCAGCGCGTCGCGCATGCTCACGCCATCCGCATCCAACTGCTCCAGCAGCGATACGTCGAATTTGCCCGTCACGGCCGTGCTGCCCAAAAACGTGCTCTTGAAGCGCACGCCTTCCTCTTCCGCGAAACCGATGACCTCGAAATGAAACGGCAGCTTTTCGCCCCGTTCATGCAGGTGGCGCACGACGGCGATCGGCAGCACGATGCCCAGCCGGCCATCGTACTTGCCGCCGTTGCGCACCGTGTCGTAGTGCGATCCCGTCATCAAGGTCTTCGCGCCCGGCGCGTCGGACAGATAGCGGCCGACGACATTGCCGACGGCGTCGATGTGTACCTGCATGCCCGCGTCCCGCATCCAGTCGGCCAGCTGCGCGGCCGTTTTGCGGTGCGCCGGCGTCAGGTAGGCGCAGGTCAGGTTGTAATCGCTGTCGCTCCAGCCGGCCAGGGTTTCCGCCTGCTGCATGATGGCGGGGCCGAAATCCAGGCGTACGTCGAACAGGTCGTTCAGGCGCAGTTCGGCGATGCGCTTGATCTGCCGCAGCGATTCGGCCAGCTCATCGGCATGGCGGTTTTTCAGGCGCCGCGCAAACGTGGCGATGATGTCCTGGCGCGTCAGGCCTTCGCCCGTCGGGCCCTTGACGGCCAGGATGAAGGGAAAGCCGAATTTGGCGTTGTATTCGCTATTGAGGCGCTGCAGGGTGGCAAATTCCTCGGCGCTGCACAGGTTCAGGCCCGACTTGGCCTGTTCGCGCGTCGATTCCGCCGTCAGCTGCCCGGCGATGGCGGCCTTGCCGGCCAGTTCCGGGTGGGCGCGTATCAGGCCCAGCTGCTCTTCGGGCGAGGCTTGCGCCAGCACGCGCTGGAGCTCCGTCTTGAGTGCCGTCAGGCTGGCAAACGGCCGGGCGGCGGCCGCACGCTGGGCGATCCAGGGCGAATGTTCGTAGATGCCATGCAGGTGCGCGATAAAATCGGCCTGGCTGCCGGCGTTCAGGTCTGAAAGGGTGGTCATGGTTTTCCGATCATGCAAGCGGTGATGATAGCGCCCCGTTCCTGCCTCCATTATATGCGCGTGCTGATAGCGGCTATCGCTGCACCAGCGCCTTGGCCGCTGCGCTGACCTGGTCGCGCAGCCATTTGTGTTCGGGCGCCTGGTGCACGCGCTGGTGCCACAGCTGGTAAAAACGCATGGGCGGGAATTTCAAGGGCACGGTATACGTTTTCAGCGGCAGGGTCTTTTCATAGAAGCGCATGAATTGCCGGCCCGTGGTGAGCACCAGGTCCGTCTGCGTCAGCATGTAGGGAATCAAGCCGAAATACGCCGACTCCACCACTACGTTGCGTTGCAGGTTTTGCCGTTCGAGGAAGGAATCGATCACGCCGTGATAGCCGGGCATCATCTGCGATGGCGCCACGTGGGGCAGGCTCAGATAATCGTCGAGCGTCATGGCGTCGCTGGCCGTGCGGCGCGCATAGGCATTTTCCGCATGCATGGCGCAGATGATGGGGTCTTCGAACAGCTTCGAGATGTGCAGGTGGGCGGGCGGTTCGTCCCAGTTGGCGATCACCAGGTCCAGGCCACCGTCGGACAGCTGGCGGATATGGTCGATGCCCGGCCCCAGGCTGTGCAGCACGACGCGGCTTTTCGGCGAGCCGCGGCGCAGCAGGGCCACCACGTTGGGCAGGAACTGGCTGTCCAGGTAGTCGGGCGCGGCGATATGGAAGGTGCGCGCCTCTTCCTGCGCCACGAACGGCGTCTTCTTGACGAACAGGCTTTCCGTCTGGTCGAGGATGCGCTTGGCCGGATTGAGCAGGCTTTCGCCATGCTGCGTGGGCACCATGCCGCGCGCGCCGCGCACGAGCAGCGGGTCGCCCGTCAGTTCGCGCAGCTTGCGCAGGGAGGCGGAAATCGAGGGCTGCGGCTGATTGAGCTTGAGCGCCACGCGCGAGACATTCTTTTCCACCAGCAGCAGGTAGAGGATGCGGATCAGGTGCAGGTCGAGGTGTTGCGGCAGGCTGGACATGTGGCGGCGGCTCTGTTGTATATCGATTTGAATATGTCAAATATACGATATTTTTCATGTGATGGGCGGTAAATCCGTTTATCTTGTGTAGATTGGCACGAATATGGGTTCGGTCTGACTAGAGGAAATTTATGGAAGTATTTGCCTACCTGATTCCGTACGGCCTTGAATGGCTGAACCTGATCGTCCGCTGGCTGCACGTCATCACGGGCATCGCCTGGATCGGCGCTTCCTTTTATTTCGTCTGGCTCGACAATTCCATACGTCCGCCCGCGCCCGGCTCCGAGCTGGCGAAGAAGGGCGTGTCGGGGGAATTGTGGGCTGTGCATGGCGGCGGCTTCTATAACCCGCAAAAATACCTGGTGGCGCCCGCCGAACTGCCGAAGGAACTGCACTGGTTCAAGTGGGAAGCGTATTCCACCTGGCTGTCCGGCTTTGCACTGCTCACCATCGCGTATTACTTCAATGCCCAGGCCATGATGATCGACAAGGCCGTGGCCGATATCTCCAGCGGCCAGGCCGTCGGTATCGGCATCGCCACCCTCGTCATCGGCTGGACCGTGTACGACCTGCTGTGCCGCTCGAAGCTGGCGCAATATGAACTGTGGTTCGGCGTGACGGTGTTCGCGCTGATCGTCGGCGCCGCGTACGTGCTCACGCATTTGCTCAGCGGGCGCGCCGCCTACATCCACGTGGGCGCCATGATCGGCACCATCATGGTGGCCAATGTGCTGATGCTGATCATTCCCGGCCAGCGCAAGATGGTCGAGGCCATGGCGGCCGGCAAACTGCCCGATCCCAAGCACGGCTTGAAGGCCAAACAGCGCAGCGTGCATAACAATTACTTTACCTTGCCCGTGCTGTTCATCATGATCAGCAACCACTACGCGATGACTTACCGGAACGACCACGCGTGGCTGGTGCTGGCGCTGATCATGGCGGCCGGCGTCTTCATCCGCCACTTCTTCAACCTGCGCCACAAGGGCCGCGTCGAGTGGCGTTATCCTGCCCTCGGCGTGGCCCTGCTGGTGGCCGTGGCCGTGGCCATCGCGCCGAAAGCGCCCGTGGCCCTGGCGGCCGCGCCGGCGGTGGACCCGGCGGCGCAGTTCAGGAGCGTGCACGCCATCATCGCCCAGCGCTGCGCCACCTGCCATTCGGCCCAGCCCACGCAGCCGGGCTTCGCCACGGCGCCGGCCGGCATGATGCTGGATAATGAGACGCAAATTCGCCAGCACGCGGCGCAAATCTACAAGCAGGCCATCGAGCTGAAAGCCATGCCGATCGGGAACCTGACCAATATGACGGAGGCCGAGCGCAGCGAACTGGGCGCCTGGCTGCAACAGACCATGCAAGGAGCAAAATGACGACGCACGCAGAAAAAATCACGGCCTGGATCGACGAGCACTTCGACGAGGAAGTCGCCTTTTTACAGAAGGTGGTGCAGCAGCCGACGGATACGCCGCCCGGCAATAACGCGCCGCACGCGGAACTGGTGGCGCAGCTGCTGCAGGCGTATGGCTGGAACGCGGAAAAGCACGCCGTGCCTGCGGACCAGGTCGAGGCGTACGGCATGCAGAGCATCACCAACCTGATCGTGCGCCGGCCATATGCGGCAGGCGGCCCGACGGTGGCCCTGAATGCGCATGGCGACGTGGTGCCGCCCGGCGACAACTGGACGTATCCGCCTTACGGCGGCCAGATCGACGGCGGCTATATCTACGGCCGCGCGACGGCCGTCTCGAAAGGCGATTTCGCCACCTATGTGTTTGCCGCGCGCGCACTCGAAGCGCTGGGCATTCCCCTGAAGGGGCAACTGGAACTGCACTTCACCTACGACGAGGAATTCGGCGGCTTGCTGGGGCCGGGCTGGCTGCTGGAACAGCAGCTGACGAAGCCCGATTTCGTCATCGCCGCCGGTTTCAGCTACGGCATCGTCACGGCGCACAACGCCTGCCTGCAGCTGGAAATCACCGTGCACGGCAAGTCGGGCCACGGCTCCATGCCGGAGACGGGCCACGATGCGCTGCAGGCGGCCAACAAGATCCTCAACGCCATTTACGGCCAGCTGCCGGAACTGAAGAAGATCAAATCGAACGTGGCCGGCATCGACTCGCCCACCATGCTGGTGGGACGCATCGACGGCGGTACGAACACGAATGTGGTGCCGGGCAAGGTCGTCATGAAGATGGACCGCCGCATGATCCCTGAGGAAGATCCGGTGGCGGTGGAAGCGCAGGTGCGCGCGCTGATCGAGGACGCCGTGCGCGGCGAGCCCGGCATCCGCATCGAGATCCGCCGCCTGCTGCTGTCGCATGCGCTACGTCCCTTGCCCGGCTCCGAGCAGCTGGTCGGCAGCCTGCAGAAAAATGCGCAAGCCATCCTCGGCGAGACGATACCCGCCGTCGGCACGCCCCTGTATGCGGATGCGCGCCTGTATGGCGAACGGGGCATCCCCGCCGTGCTGTATGGCGCAGGCCCGCGCACGGTGCCCGAGTCGAACGCGAAGAAGGCCGACGAGCGCCTGGCGCTCGATGATTTGCGCAAGGCCAGCAAGATCGTGGCCCTGACCTTGCTGGACTTCCTGGGCGAGAAATAAGGCGGAGCGCTTTGGCTTACAATGGGGCGACCACACTTTAAGTGAAGAAGAGCTCCATTGAATACCCGTTTTCTCGAAGCGTTTGTCTGGGCCGCGCGGCTGGGCAGTTTCCGCACGGCTGCCGACAAGCTGCACATCACGCAGGCGGCCATTTCCAACCGCATCGCCTCGCTGGAGCAGGACTTCGGCACGCGATTGTTCGACCGCGATGCGCGTGACATCCGCCTGACCTTCGCCGGGCGCAACCTGCTCGTGTACGCCGAGCGCATGCTGGAACTGTGCCGCGACATGTATGCGGCCAATTCCTCGCCCGCGCAGATCACGGGCGAAGTGCGCATCGGCGTCATCGAAACCATCGTGCATACCTGGCTGATCCCGTTCCTGCAGCGCGTGCAGGAGCGCTATCCGGGCATCGAGATTCAATTGACGTCGGAATCTACGCGCCGCCTGCACGAACAGCTGCAGCAGGGCGAACTCGATATCGCGCTGCAGACGGACATGCTGACGGGCGACCATATCCGCAGCACGGGCAGCGGCGCCATCGCCATGGGCTGGGCCGGCAGGGCCGCCGACTGGCCCGACACGGGCGTGCCGTTCACGGTGGCGCAACTGGCGCAGCATCCGATCATCACCATGAACCGCGGTTCGCAGCCGCATTCCGCCTTGAAGGCGCTGTGCCAGGACGAAGGCGTGCAGCTGGGAAGGGTCCACTGCGTCAGCTCGATTTCCGCCATCGTGCGCCTGGTCAAAGCGGGCTTCGGCATCGCCGTGCTGCCGCTGGCGCCCCTGCGCGAGGAAATCGAGCAAGGCAATATCGCGCTGATTCCCTGCGCCAGCAGCCTGGCGCCGCAGCGCATCGTCATCAGCTACAGCGAAGACATCACGACGGAAGCGATTCAACTGGTTGCCATGCTGGCATGCGAGGAGGCGGCCAGGTTCACGCTGGCGCTGGGGGCGGAATACGGGATAGGGTGATGTCGGCTTACGCTGACGCTAAGCCGACCTACGATGCATATTAGTCGCGTAGGTAGGATTAGCGGCGGGACGCCGCGTAATCCGACAACATTGTTGGCTCCACCCACAAGAAAAACTTATCAGTCGCGTTCAGAATAACCCGTTTGCCAAGTGATGGCGTGCCACCTATTCTGGGTTGGCACTCCACTTACAACGCAAACGGAACCTTCATGACGACGTCCACCACCACCTTGCCCGGCATCCTGTTCGTCTGGACCAGCGCCGACCCGGATCACGAGCTTGATTTCAACCGCTGGTACGACCGCGAGCACGTGGAAGAGCGCGTGCGCATTCCCGGTTTCGTCAGCGGCACGCGCTATCAGAGCGTGCGCGGTCCCCGCAAATACCTGGGCCTGTACCGCACCGTGTCGCTCGCCGCCTTCCAGACGCCAGACTACTTCAAGGCTTTCGGCCAGCAGACGCCATGGTCGCTGACGAATCTGCAGCGCATGGTCGACCCGATGCGCCGCGTCTGTGCCATCGAGGCGGAAACGGGCATGGGCACGGGCGCCTGGCTGGCCGTGCTGCGCCTGGGTGCATCAGCCATCGGCCAGGATGCGCAAGCGGTGGCCGGCTTGGCCACGCTGGGAACGACGCTGCTGCAGATCGACGGCGTCATTGCCACGCGCTTGCTCACGCCCGACGCCAATCTGTCCGGCCCCCTGCCGGCGGAACGGAAGGAGGGCCGCGTGCTCGATCCGATCTTCCTGATCGATGCATCGTCCGAAAGCGCCGCCGTGGCGGCCGCCGATGCCGCCAGCGCGGCGCTGGGCCTCGACGGAGAACAGGCAGCCATCCTGCAGCTGTCCTGGCAGCTGCGCGAGGCCGACCTGCACGCTGCCTGACGCGCCGCAAGCGCATCTTGCCGGCACTGATAACACGAGACACGGGCCACGGCGCAGGGCAAAGCATCCTGCGCCGGGCCTGCAATAAAACTGACGAGAGAGGTAGGCAATGACCACATATACAACGGCAAGCGCAGCGCATCCGGCGGCCCAGGCAGCGGGCGACAAACCCAAAACGGGCCGCCTGGCCACGGCCAGCATGGTCGGCACGACCCTGGAATGGTATGACTTCACCGTCTACAACACCATGGCCGCGCTGATCTTTAACCACCTGTTCTTCCCTTCCTTCGATCCGCTGACGGGCACCATCCTGGCCTTTTCCACGTATGCCGTCGGCTATATCTCGCGCCCCATCGGCGGCGTGATCTTCGGCCACCTGGGCGACAAGCTGGGACGCCGCTGGGTGCTCGTGGTGACCCTGATGCTGATGGGCGTGACGACGGGCCTGATGGGCCTCCTGCCTACGTACGCGACGGCCGGCATCTGGAGTCCCGTCCTGCTGGTGGCGCTGCGTTTCGTGCAGGGCATCGCTTTGGGCGGCGAATGGGCCGGTGCCGTGCTGATCTCCGTCGAACACGGCGCGCCGGACAAGCGTGGCCGCAACGCTTCGTGGACGCAGGTGGGACCGTCGTTCGGCACCTTGCTGGCGACGGGCTGCATCGGCTTGATCACCTATCTGCTGCCGCATGAAGCGTTCATGGACTGGGGCTGGCGCATGCCGTTCATCGCCAGCCTGCTGCTGGTGGCGTTCGGCATGTGGATACGCAGCGGCATCGAGGAAACTCCGCTGTTCAAGGAACTCGACCAGCAGGATGCCAAGGCGGAAGCGCCGATCGGCGACGTGCTGCGCCTTTACTGGCGCCGTCTGCTGATCGCTGGCGGCGTGCGCATCGGCTCGGACGTGCTGTATGCGCTCGTGGTGGTGTTCACCCTGACGTATGTGACGACGGTGCTGCATTTGTCGTCGACCCTGGCACTGACTGCCATCATGATCGGCACGGCCTGCAATGCGCTGTCGGTGCCGCTGTTTGGCGCTCTGTCGGACAAGATCGGCCGCCGCCCCGTGTATGCGCTGGGCGCCGTGCTGGGCCTCGTGTGGGCGTTTGCCTTCTTCACCTTGCTCGATACGGCCAGCCCGGCCGCCATCGTCACGGCCGTCGTCGTGGGTCTGGTCATCCACGCCATCATGTACGGCCCGCAAGCGGCCTTCGTCATCGAGCAATTCCCGACCAAGGTGCGCTATGCGGGTTCCTCGCTGGCCTATACCCTGGCCGGCGTCATCGGCGGCGGCTTCGCGCCGCTCGTCATCGCCAGCCTGTATCGCTCGTACAACAGCACCATGGCCGTCTCGCTGTACGTGGCGGCGGCCTTGCTGATCACCGGCGCGGCGGTCTTTGCCGCACGCGAAACGGGCCGCGGCCCCCTGGAGGAATAAAATCATGACGACATTGCATTTTCAACTGGCCGGCCACGGCCCCGTCACCTTCGACATCGATAACTTGATCATCGCCGGCTGGACGGGCCGCGACATGGCGATGGTGGAACATCATATCGCCGAGCTGGAAGCGATCGGCGTGGCGCGTCCGAAAAGCGTGCCGACGTTTTACCGCGTGGCGGCATCGCTGCTGTCGAGCGACGCGGCCATCGAAGTGCCGGGCGGCGATTCGTCGGGCGAAGCGGAATTCGTGCTGTTCTCCACGGAATACGGCCTGCTGGTGGGCATCGGTTCCGACCACACGGACCGCAAGGTGGAAAGCTACGGCGTGACAGTATCGAAGCAGATGTGCGGCAAGCCCGTGGGCGACACCCTGTGGCGTTATGCCGACGTGGCCGGCCACTGGGACCAGCTGCAGATGCGCTCCTGGCGCGAACGCGCCGGCGTGCCGGCCCTGTACCAGGACGGCCCCGTGACGCGCATGCTGTCGCCGGAAGACCTGATCCTGCGCTACACGGGGCAAGCGATGCTGCCCGTGGGCAGCGCCATGTTCTGCGGCACGCAGCCGATCATCGGCGAGATGGGCCATGGCGACGCCTTCGCGCTGGAGCTGTATGATCCAGCCTTGCAGCGCCGCCTGCAGCACCGCTATGCCGTGCAAACCCTGCCCGTGGAAGGATAAGAGAATGACCGAACTGACCAAGACCATCCGCGCACTGGCGGCCGACCTGGCCGCCGGCCGCATCACCAGCGTGGCACTGACCGAGCGGATGCTGGCGCGCGCCGAGGCCCACCGGGCGCAGGGCGGCCATGCCTATGTCAGCCTCGATGGCGCACAGGCCTTGGCCGAGGCCCGTGCCAGCGATGCGGCGCGCGCCGCCGGCATCATTGCCTCGCCGCTGGCCGGCATCCCCATTTCGATCAAGGACCTGTTCGACGTCAAGGGGCAAACCAGCAGTGCCGCCTCGCTGGCGCTGGCCGGCGCGCCGCCCGCCGTGGCCGATGCGGGCGCCGTGGCGCGCCTGCGCGCGGCCGGCGCCGTTCTGCTGGGCCGCACCAACATGAGCGAATTCGCGTTTTCCGGCCTGGGCTTGAATCCCCATTACGGCACGCCGCGCAATCCGCACGACGGCGCGCGCGTGGCGGGCGGCTCCACCTCGGGCGGCGCCGTCACCGTGGCCTTGGACATGGCGGCCGGCGCGCTGGGCACGGATACGGGCGGCTCGATCCGCATTCCATCGGCCTTTTGCGGCCTGACGGGCTTCAAGCCGACGGCGACGACTGTGCCGCTGGCCGGCACGGTGCCCCTGTCGCGCTCCCTCGACTCGGCCGGGCCCATCGCCCGCAGCGTCGATTGCTGCGCCATTTTGTATGCAGCGCTGTCGGGCCATGACATCGGCGCGCAGGCGCCGGCACTGAAAGGCTTGCGCTTCGGCTTTACCCTGGACTACGTCGGTACGCACGTGGAGCCGCAGGTGCAGCAGGCTTTCGACGCCGCGCTGGACAAGCTGCGGCAAGCCGGCGCCCTGGTGGAACAGTTCGATTTCCCCGAATTGCTGGAGCTGCCGACGATTAATGGCGGTGGCGGCCTGGTGGCGGCGGAAGCGTGGCACTGGCATCGCGCCCTGCTCGAGGAAAAGGGCGCGCAGTACGACCAGCGCGTGGCGGCACGCATCCGCCGCGGCCAGCAGCAGGGCGCGTTTGACTACATCGACTTGCTCGATGCGCGCGCGCGCCTGATCGCCATCGCGCAGCAGCGCCTGGCGCCATTCGACGCCTGGCTGATGCCCAGCGTGGCCATTCTGGCGCCGCAGGTCGCGCCGCTGGAAGCGGACGACGCCACCTTCTTTGCCACGAACGGCCTGGTGCTGCGCAACGCCAGCGTGATCAACTTCCTCGACGGCTGCGCGCTGTCGCTGCCTTGCCATCCCGACGGCGAGCTGCCCGTGGGGCTGGGTATCTGCGGCCTGGCCGGCGCCGACGATACAGTGCTGCAGATCGGCCGCTCCGTGGAGGCGTTGTTGCGGGGGAGCGGAAAAGAATAGTGCCGTAGTGCAGGAAAATGCCAATTCTGTCATGATGGCTGGCATTGACATGGGATAGTCGCGCTGCGGGCGCCGGCAAACTTCACACTGTGCACCGATACGACCTGATTAGCTGTCATGACTGCGGCGTGCTGTACCGCAAACGTCCGCTGCGTCCACGCGAAAAGGCGCGCTGCATCCGTTGCCGCTCGGTGCTGTATCGCGCCGCGCCAGGCCGGGGCGCATCGGCCGAATTGAGCAAGGTGGTGGCGCTCACCCTGGGCGCCGCCTTTGTCTTCCTGATCGCCCAGTTTTTCCCCATCGTCGAACTCGACGTCAACGGCCTCACTTCCAGCGCCACCTTGCTCGGCTCCATCCGCGTGCTGTGGTCCGAGCAGATGCACATCGTGGCGACGATGGTCTTCCTGTTTACCATCCTCTTTCCCGCCATCGAACTCGGTTCGCTGCTGTATGTGGCGCTGGGCTTGCGCGGCGGCGTCAAGGTGCCCGGCTTTAACCGCGTGCTGCGCGCCGTGCAGACGGCGCGCGAATGGGGCATGACGGAGGTGCTGATGATCGGCATCCTGATCACCGTTGTCAAGATGACCAGCCTGGCCACGGTGCTGCCGCAACCGGGCTTGTTCGCGTTTGGCGCGCTCACCGTGCTGCTGGCCATCGTCGTCTCGTTCGACCCCAAGGCACTGTGGAACCTGGGCGACGACCTGACCCGGCAAGCGTTGCCCGGCATCCGCTACAAGGCTTTCGCGCCCGGCGAGAAGGTCGTGCCCTGCCATGCCTGCGGCCTGGTGGCGCCGCCCGTGGGTAAGGGCAGGCACCTGGCGTGCGTGCGCTGCGGCACGGCCCTGCACGTGCGCAAGCCGGACAGCATCAACCGCACCTGGGCCTTGCTGATCGCCGCCATGATCCTCTACATTCCCGCCAACCTGCTGCCCGTGATGGTGACGCAATCGCTGTTCGGCGCGCAGGACGACACCATCATGAGCGGCGTGGTGCTGTTCTGGACCAGCGGTTCGAAGGGCCTGGCCATCATCATTTTCATCGCCAGCGTGGTCGTGCCCATGCTCAAGCTGGGCGTGCTGGCGCTGCTGGCGTTTACGGCGCAGCGGCGTTCGCGCTGGCGGCCGCGCCAGCGCACCATCTTGTACCGCATGGTCGAATTCATCGGCCGCTGGTCCATGCTCGACATCTTTGTCGTCACCCTGACGGTGGCGCTGGTGCGCTTCAAGTCGCTGGCCGTGATCACGGCCGGTCCCGGCGCGCTGGCCTTCGGTTCCGTGGTGGTGCTGACCATGCTGGCGGCGATGCAGTTCGACCCGCGCCTGATCTGGGACCCCGTCGACGGACAGGTGCCTGGCGAGGAAGAGCCCGTGGTGGTGGCAAATACCGGAAACAATACAGTGATTGGAGAACAGCATGTCTGACAAAGAAGCGGGCGGCCTTGCCGAAACGGGTGGCCAGGGCGTCCCCCCGTTGCCGGAACCCGATGTGGAACAGGGCAGCCGCTGGCTGCCGTCGCTGGTATGGCTCATTCCGCTGCTGGCCGCGCTGATCGGCGCCGGCCTGGCCGCCAAGTCCATCCTCGACCAGGGGCCCACGGTGACGGTCAGCTTCAAGAGCGCCGAAGGCCTGGAGCCGGGCAAGACCAAACTTAAATACAAGGATGTCGATATCGGCCAGGTGCGTGCCATCACCCTGGGTGACGACTTGAGCAAGGTACTCGTGACGATCGACATGAGCAAGGAAGCACGCCGCTTCGCCACCGCCGATTCGCGTTTCTGGGTGGTGCGCCCGCAGATCGGCGCCAGCGGCGTGACGGGCCTGGGCACCTTGCTGTCGGGCGCCTACATCGGCGTCGACACGGGCAAGTCGGAAGCAAAAAAAGAGAGCTTCATCGGCATGGAGAGTCCGCCCGCCGTGGCGGGTGACCAGAAGGGCAAGCTGTACACCCTGCATGCGGACAGCCTCGGCTCCGTCGACGTGGGCTCGCCCCTGTTCTTCCACCGCCTGAGGGTGGGCAAGGTGGTCAGCTTCGCGCTGGACAAGGACGGCCACGGCATCACCATGTCGGTCTTCGTGAACGCGCCGTACGACCAGTTCGTCGGCAAGAATGCGCGCTGGTGGCATGCCAGCGGCGTTGACGTGCGCCTCGATTCCAACGGTTTCAAGTTGAATACGCAGTCGCTGGCCGCCATGCTGGTGGGCGGCATCGCTTTTGAGGCGGAAAACGGCCGCAAGCCCGAGGAGCCGGCGCCGGCCGGCACCAGCTACCGCCTGGCCGCTGATGAAGCGAGCGCCATGCGCGAGCCCGATGGCGAGGCGATCACCACCGTATTCTATTTCGATCAGTCCCTGCGCGGCTTGCAGCCCGGCGCCACGGTCGATTTCCGCGGCATCGTGCTGGGCGAGGTGCGCTCGGTGGGCATCGAGTTCGATCCCGTGAAGAAGAACTTCCGCATGCCCGTCACCGTCAATCTGTACCCGGCCCGCCTGGGCATGCGCTTCAAGGCCGCCGTCGACGATGAGGAAGGCTCGGCCGGCCACCAACTGCTCGAACGCATGGTCAGCCGTGGCTTGCGCGCGCAGCTACGCACGGGCAACCTGCTGACCAGCCAGTTGTATATCGCGCTGGACTTCTTCCCGAAAGCGCCGAAGGTGGCGCTCGATCCGAACAGGTATCCGCTGGAAGTGCCGACCGTGCCGAACACCCTCGATGAATTGCAGACGCAGATCGCCAGCATCGCCCGTAAGCTCGACCAGGTACCGTATGCGGAGATCGGCAACAACCTGAACGCCACGATCAAGCAGGCCAATACCCTGTTCAAGCAGCTCGATGGCCAGGTGGTGCCGGAAATGCGCGATACCCTGACGGCGGCGAAACAGACCTTCGGCACGGCCGAACAGGTGCTGCAAAAGGATTCGCCGCTGCAGTCGGACGTGCGCCAGGCCTTGCAGCAGCTGACGCAAACCCTGCAATCGCTCAATGCCCTGTCGGATTACCTGGAACGCCACCCCGAGTCCCTGATCCGCGGTAAAAAAGGAGATGAAAAAAAATGATGAAGCCGATGTTTTCCGCGCTGCTGGCGGCCAGCCTGCTGGCTGCCTGCTCCACGCCCCAGCCCGAGCATTTCTATACGCTCAGCGGCGGCGCCGACGCGCAGCCGGCCAAGCCCGTGAAATACTATGTCGAGGTGCTGGCCGTCAGCGTGCCGCAGCAGGTGAGCCGCAACCAGTTCGTCGTGACGGCGCCGTCGGGCCGCATCGAATTGCTGGAGCAGCAGCGCTGGGCGGGGCCGCTGGCCGGCGAGATCGGCCAGGCCCTGTCCACGGCCGTGACGAACGACCTGGGCGCCATCGATGTGTTCCGCACGCCATATCCGGACAAGCTGCCCGTGTACCGCATCAGCACCAATGTGCAGCGTTTCGAGTCCGTGATGGGCCAGTATGCGCTGATCGATGCCGTGTGGAGCGTGCGCCAGCTGGCCAGCAGCAAGGTGGTCACTTGCCGCACGATAGCCAATGAAAAGGTGGGCGCGGGCTACGATGAAATGGTGCTCGGTCACCGCCGCGCCGTGAACCGCATCGCCGCCGATGCGGCCAGCGTCGTGCGTGCTTTTGACAACGGCAACGCCGCCTGTCCGGCTGCCTGAGCCGCTTTCCGCTACCCACTCCCGGCCGCCGCTGGTAAAATGCGGCCATGGGAATGACCTTGTTCACGCGCCGCTTTGCCGCCTGGATCGCCTGTTTTGCGATCCTGCTGGCGGCGCTCGCGCCGTCGATTTCCCAGGCCGTCGCCAACGCCAAGCAGGAGTCCGGCTCCGGCTGGGCGGAAATCTGCTCGGTGGCCGGCATCCGTTTTGTGCAGCTTGATCCAGCCGATGACGGCGCCGCCGATGGCAAGTCTGGCGGCAAGGCCATGCAGATGGAGCATTGCGCTTTCTGTTCCACGCATGCGGGTTCCGTCGGCCTGCCGTCGACCAGCCCCGTGCTGCCGCTGCTTGTGGCCAGCGGCACGGCCATCTTCCCGGCCCTGTACTACCAGTCCCCATCCCCGCTGTTCATCTGGTCCACTGCGCAGTCGCGCGCGCCGCCCCGTCTCATTTAAGTTTTTGCATTTTTAGTACTTGCCCTGCGCGCCTTCCAGTGCGACGGGGCAGCATCCGCACACTTAAACGAGAATCACATGAACAAGAAACTGTTGGTGCTGGCCTTGGCCGGCACCGTGGCTTACCCTTGCGCGCGGGCGCAATCCGATCACGCCATCGACACCGTCGTCGTTTCCGGCTCGCGCGCGCAATCGTGGCTGTCCGAGACGCCGCAGGCCATCGGCGTCGTCAATGCCAAAACCCTGGAACGCGACAAGCCCAGGACCATGGGCGATATCCTCAACCGCATCGCCGGCGTGTACTGGAATGACCTGGGCAACGAGCAGCACAGCATGAGCATCCGCCAGCCCATCGGCACGAATGCCGTCTATCAGTACCTGGAAGACGGCATTCCCATCCGCCCGCTGGGCGTCTTCAACCATAACTCGCTCAATGAGATGAGCATGGCGGGCGCCAGCGGCGTGGAAGTGGTGAAGGGCGCCGCCTCGTCGCTGTACGGCAGCAATGCCGTCGGCGGCGCCGTCAATTTTCTGACGGCCGGCGCCAGCGCGACGCCGACGGCCAAGGTGGGCGTGCGGCGCGACAGCGTGGGCGGCTTTACCCGCTACGACACGTCCGCCAGCGATACCTGGGGGCCGCTGGGACTGCGCTTTTCCCATTACAGTTCGCGCCGTTCGCGCGACAATTGGCAGGAATACAGCTATGGCGACAAGGATTCGTTCTCGCTGCGCGCCGACTATGCGCTCGGCCCTGCGTCGCAGCTGCGCGCCACCATCGTCCACACGGATCTCGATGCGGCCATGACGGGCAGCCTGTTCGAGGACGATTACCGCCATGCCCCCGGCAAGAGCCTCAATACCTTCACCTACCGCAAGGACAAGACCACGCGCATGAACCTGGCGTGGGAGGGCGCGACGACGGCCAATGGCGCGAGCACCGTTACCGTGTTTACGCGCAAGAACGACCATGGGCAGATTCCCGCGTATTCCATCGGCAGCTGCGCGGGGCTGCTGTGCAAGGGCGTCATCAACAACAACCATGTCGATTCGCTGGGGCTGGATGTGAAACACCAGCAGGAATTTGCGTGGCTGCGTTCGCGCCTGGTCGCCGGCGTGTACGTGGACAAGAGCGACAATCCCTTTGTCAGCGACAATCTCTCCATCGTGCGCGATGTGGCCACGGGCCGCTATCTGCGCTATACGCTGGCCAACGCGTCTAATCCGCAGGGCGTGCGCGATTACCGGACGGATATCCTCAACACCGCCGTCTTCGCGCAATGGGAATTGACACCGCTGGCGGGCATGCGCGTGGTGCTGGGCGGGCGTTCGGACGCCATCCGCTACGACTACCGCAACAATCTGGCGCCCGGCGGCAGCGTCAATTACGGCGCGCCCGACGAGTCGCGCAGTTTTTCGCATGTGAGCCCGAAGCTGGGCGCCACCTATGCCATCGGCCACGCGGGCAGCGCGTATGCGAACGTCAGCCAGGGCTTCACGCCGCCCGAAGTGAGCCAGCTGTATGGCAAGACGGGCATCGCCGACCTGCAGCCGTCCGTCTACAACAACTATGAACTGGGCTTGCGTTGGGCCTTTTTGCAGGGCCGCTTGAAACTCGACACGGCCCTGTACCGGCTCGACGGGCGGGACACCATCGTCAGCTATACGCTCTCGCCGGGCAACAGCGAAAACCGCAATGCGGGACGCACTCGCAGCGAAGGCCTGGAGCTGGGCCTGAACTACGACAGCGGCCCGTTCGACGCGCGCTTCGCCACGGCCATCGCGCGCCACCGCTACCTGCGCTACCAGGTCTCCAGTACCCTCGATTACAGCGGCCGGATCATGCCGCAGGCGCCGCGCGACATCACCTCGTTCGAGATCGGCTACAAGCCCGTGACGGGCGCGCGTATCGCGCTCGAAGCCGTGCATCAGGGCCGCTACTGGATGAACAATGCCAACACGGTGGAGTATGGCGGCCACGCGCTGCTGAACCTGCGCGCCAGCTACCAGCTCGCGCGCGGCCTGGAAGCGTGGGCGCAGGTGCGCAATGTGGCCGATAAGCGCTATGCCGATTCGGCCAGCAGCAGCTACGCGGGCACGGGCAGCTACGCGGCCAATACGCAGAATCAGTACACGCCCGGTGCGCCGCGCAGCGTGATGCTGGGTCTGGCCTATACCTATGACGGACTGTGAGGATGGCCATGGACGACGCAACCTTTCTTCTCGCACGGCGCAAAAGCCTGTACTGGCGCATCCATTTCTGGGCCGCGCTGATCGCCTCGCCATTCGCGCTGGTGGCGACTTTGACGGGCATTTTGTATATCTTCACGCCGCAGATCGAGGCCAGGCTGTACCAGCACCTCGACCATGTGGCGCCGCAGGCGTCCATGCTGCCGCTCGATGCCGCCGTGGCGGCAGCGGAGCGGGCGGCCCCGCGTGGCTGGGCAGTGCAGCACGTGGTGCCGCCGTTTCAACGGGACGATGCGGTGCAGGTGGCGTTCGCGCCGCCCGGCGGCGCGCCCGATGAACATGCGGGCCATGGCGGACATGCCGCGCCGGTCAAGCCCGCATTCGGCCTGCCCGCGCAAGCCATCGTCGTCTACGTGAATCCATATGACGCGCGCGTGCTCGGCAGCCTGGTCAGCAGCGAGCGCTTCGGCAACTGGGCGAAAAAGCTGCATTCGCGCCTGCTGCAGAACGACGGCTGGCGCTGGATGATCGAACTGGCCGCCAGCTGGCTGATGGTGATGCTGGTGACGGGCGTGGTGCTGTGGTGGCCGCGCGGCGCGCAATCGGGTTTGCCGAAGCGGGGCGCGCGGGGCCGCAACGGCTGGCGCCAGTGGCATGCCTTTCTCGGCGTCGCGCTCGGCATCGTCAGCGTCGTGATCCTGACGACGGGACTGACGTGGAGCCAGCAGGCGGGCGGGCGTATCCGCGCGCTGCGCGACGTCAGCGGCCAGGCGCCGCCGCCCGTGCCGCGCGGCCTGCATTCGCGCGAGGAGGGCGCTCCGCTCGACTGGCAGGATGCCTGGCAAGTGGCGCGCAGCCATGCGCCCGCCATCGCCGTGCAACTGACCGCACCGGCCAGCCAGGACGATGTGTGGCGCGCCACCATGGCCGACCGCAGCCAGCCCACCTTGCGCTTCGACCTGCAATTCGATGCCTACAGCGGCAAGCCTTTGTACTATGCGGGGTGGGAGGCGCAGACGGCGTTCGGCAAGGCCACCGCCATCGGCATCCCGTTCCACCGCGGCGAATTCGGCTGGTGGAACCAGGCCTTGCTGCTGCTGTTCGGCGCCAGCGTGCTGTTTTCGCTGGTCTCGGGCTGGGTGATGTTCTTCAAGCGGCGCCTGCCAGGCTCGCTGGGCTTGCCCAAGCTGCTGCCGGGCGCCTGGACCTCGCCGTCCGCACTGGCCTGGCTGGTGGCGGCCGGCATGTGCGCGCTGATGCCGCTGCTGCTCGTTTCCGGCAGCCTGCTGATGCTGCTGGAACTGGGCCTGGCACGGACTAGCCGCCGACGATGGGCTGGGCGATGATCCAGAGGCTGAGCAGGGTATAGGCGATCATCAGGGCCAGCATCGGGTACTGGCTGCGCAGGGCCGCGCGGCGGCTGGTGTACAGGCGCAGCGCGCAGACGTGGGCCAGCCAGACGGCCGCCACGTGGCCGGCCACGATGGCGAACAGCGATACGTACCACACCACCTTGGCGTCGACGATGCCAAGGCGGATGAAGTACAACTTCGTGCCGAACAGGTCCCAGCCCAGGCCCAGCGGGTCCGACGCCAGCGGTATCAGGTACTGGCCCGCCATCGCCAGGAAAGACAGGTAGTGGGCGAAATGGTAGGCGATGGCGATCGGCACCAGGGTCAGCACGAAGTGGCCGGCCACGCGCATCAGGGGCAGGGCCGGCTGGCCGTCGCTGGCGCCGCAGCGGGCGATCAGCGCGCAAAACAGCAGGAAGACGCCGAGGAACAGGGCCGGTATCAGCAGCAGGGCCGCCGTGGTGATCCAGGCCAGCGCTCCCGGCGTCACGGTGAGGATGGCATCGACGATGTCGTACCACGTTTGCGTTTCCATCATGCCGTCGAAGCTGACGGAGGCCAGCATCAGGATCACCAGTACCAGGCAGGCGGGACGCACGGCTTCCTTCGTCAACAGGCCCGCCGCGTACGGGCGCACATAGCAGGCGCCATCGCGAAAGGTGATGGGCGCGAAGCGTGCCAGCAGGCCGAAGACGACGCTGAAAACTTCCGCGTGGCGCAGCCAGGCGGCGCGGCCGAACAGCGCCATGCCCGCCCACGTGCAGGCGGAATACAGCAGCATGGCCCAGGCCAGGCTGGCCGGCTGCTCGCTGCCTTCCCAGTTCAGCTCCATCCAGATAAAGCCGAAGAACAGGGCCGCCGCCGGCCATCCGTCGAGCCAGCGCGGCCATGCCAGCGGCGCACGCCAGCGGGGCGCCAGATACGCCGCCGTGCGCGCCACGCTGTCGAGCGGATTGACCAGCGCCCACAGGTCGCCGAGCAGCGCCGATACGTAGGCCATGCCCACCCACCAGATGGCCCAGACCATGGCGGGGGCGATATTTTTCACGGGATTTTGCACGCCCACCAGTCCCGCCACGATCACCAGAACATACAGCGCCAGCACCAGCAGGCGCAGCGCGAAGGCGATGGCGTTTGCGCCAGGAATATGGCGCAGCAGCAGGCGCGCGTACTCGCCCTGGTAAGGCGCAGCCGCATCGTCGCGGCGCCACAGGGCCAGGAAGGCGAACGACAGCGCGACAGTCAGTCCCGCACCCAGCAAGTATAGCCAGAGCGGCAGGGGTAGGTCGTAGCGCTGGCCAAAACCGTGCGCATGGGCGATGCATGGCGCGGCCAGCAGGCTGGCAGCGACGGCGTGCCGCATCATCGCGGCAATACCTCCAGGTACATCAACGGCGCCTCGCGGTGATGCTTGTGCTGCTTGCCCTGCGTTTGCGTGCCATAGCCGTGTGCGGAAACGGGAAAGCGTCCCGGCACCGCGGCATCGATGCGCATGGCTTTTGTCTCGCCCGGTTTGACCGTGAGCAGCTGGTCGTAGCCATGTAAGTGGATACTGACTATTTCGTCGGTAGTCCAATCCAGCGTGATCGAGTCGTGCTGCCGGACCCGTATCGTCGGTGGTTTTGCGGCGATTTTGCGCTGCGCGATGGCCAGCGCCACACGCTGTTCCGGCAACTGCCGGCTAGCCGCCGGGCCGCTCTGCGAGTGGCTTTGCGCCGATATGCACAGCAGGGAAATGGCCAGGCCCAGGCTGGCGAGGGAGGGATGGAATGGAGTTTTTTTCATCCTTAAATTTTAGGAAAGATTTCCAGCATTGGCCATCTGAAAAAAAACGCCAGTTTGAAAAAGTACGGCCGTAGAATGATCGGCGCGGTTCCGACGACACTTGGAAAAAGCAGGGGAGAAGATGAAAAATAAAAAAGCGATGTTGGCATTGGCAGTGACATGCATGGCGGCGTTGCCTGCATCGGCCGAAATCCTGGCCATGGTCAATTACGAGAGCAAGGCGCCCGAATCATTGAAATCGCTGAAAAGCCCTGTCGCGCCGCCCTCGCGCAAGGAGGGCATCGCGATCATCGACGTCGATCCCGAGTCGAAAAACTTCGGCAAGATCGTGCGCGATATTCCCCTGCCGCCGGACCTGGTGGCACACCACATTTTTTACAACCATGACATGAGCAAGGCCTACATCACGGCGCTGGGCAAGACGCAGCTGCGCGTGATGGACATGCGCCACAAGGATTTGCCGATCAAGGTGATCGAGGTGCCCACTTGCCAGGTGGGCGAGGACATCGTTTTTTCGGATGACCACAAGCGCTGGTATCTGAGCTGCATGGGATCGCAAGCGATGCTGGAAGGCGACGCCGTGCACGACAAGCCGGGACGTACCGTCAAATTGCCGGCGCCGTATCCGCATGGACTGGCTGTCCACGACGGCATCGACCGTACCCTGCTGACGAGCACCATCCGCCCCACGGACCTGGGCGACGCAGGGGAAGTGATCAGCGTGGTGGAAACGAGCACGGGCAAGGTGCTGGGCACGCACAAGCTGTCGAAAAAGCCGTCGCCGTCGGGCGAGGCGCCGGTGGAAGTGCTGTTCGTCCCGGGCAGCAATCCGCCTGTCGCCTATGTCGCCAATATGTACGGCGGCACCGTGTGGACGGCCACGTGGAATCCGACAACGAAGGATTTCGACACGGCCCAGGTGCATGACTTTGCCGAGCAAAAGGCGGGCGTGCCGCTGGAGCTGTATTTCAACAAGGGTGCCACGCGGCTGTACCTGACGACGGCCAAGCCCGGGCATCTGCATATCTTCGACCTGGCGGGCGGCATCGGCAAGCCGCGGCTGGTGAAATCGATACCCGCTGCCGAAGGCGCGCACCACGTGGCGTTCACCAGGGATGGCCGCTATGCCTTCGTGCAGAATGCGCTGCTCAATCTGCCGGGCATGAGCGATGGCAGCATCACCGTCATCGACCTGAAAAAGGAAGCCGTGGTGCGCAGCGTCGATACCTTGAAAGACAAGGGGCTCAACCCGAACAGCATCGTGCTGCTGCCGAAGTGGAATGACTTCATGGGGCACTGATTCAGGCATTGCGCTAGAATGAAAGGGCGCGGCCAGGCTCGTTGCCACGGGCCGCCCCTTTGCAATGGCTTAACCATGGTATTCATCGATTTTCCCGCCTTGTCCACGCTGGCCGCCGCTTCGGCGCTGGTGACCAAAAAATGCAGCTGCTGCGCCGTCCCGCTCGATGCCTGGCAGCGTCTTCCCACCTCGCTGGAGCTGGACCGGTTTGAAGAAATCGGCACCCTGCGCGAAGACCCGTACGAAGAACCGACGTTCGCCGAATACCACCCGCAGGGCACGCGCTACGACAGCGCGGACGCGCCCATCGCACCGCGCTTTTATCCCGCCAACCTGAGCCAGGTGGCCCGCTGCCTGGACTGCGGCCGCCATTACCTGCGCTACAACGAGGCGGGCGGCTATTTCACGGAGCTGCGCATCCGCGCGCTGCGGCCGGAACTGCTGGCCGACGCCGCCCTTTGATCGCTACAGGCTTTCCTTGACGTGCGCGATGCCGTGTTCATCGTAGATCGAGTACACGGCGGCGAGAAGGTTTTCCAGTTCCGGCGAGCGGTCCATATGCCGCATGCTGAATAAAATGGGCGAGAACGCGTGTTTGTCGTCCAGCTTGCGGTACACGACGTTCCGGTGATGCATGGCCTGCACGCTTTCCGGCACGATGGAAATGCCCTGGCCGGCCGCCACCAGTCCCATGGAAATCTGCAGTTCGCGCACTTCCGTGACGGGACCGGGCGTGACATTGCCTTCGCTGAACATGCTCAGTACCTGGTCGGCAAAACTGGGGCGCGGCGCTTTCGGATACACGAGCAGGGTTTCATGAACCAGGTCGGTCAGGCGCAAGCCGCCTTCCCCCTTGGCCAGCCGATGGCCGGGCGGCAGGGCCACCACCAGCCGCTCTTCGCGCAGCAGGATGCGGCGGATGCTGGGGTCCTCGCTTTTCAAGCGTCCGAAACCCACGTCGATGCGGCCTTCCTTCAGGGCCTTCAACTGCTGCACCGTCGTCATTTCATGCAGGGTCACGTCGACCTCGGGATGGCGTTCGCAAAAGCGGTGCACGATGTCGGGCAATTCCCCATACAGGGTCGAGGCGACGAAGCCGATCGACAGGGTGCGTTCCAGCTTGCCCACGCGCTGCGTCATCGCCTGCAGGTCGCGCACCTGGTCGAGCAGGGGCCGCGCATGGGCGAGGAAAAACTCGCCCGCTTCCGTCAGCCGCAAGGGCCGCGAACCTTTTTCGATCAGCGCCACGCCCAGGGTTTCTTCCAGCTGCTGCATCTGCCGGCTCAGCGGCGGCTGCGCGATATGCAGGCGCGCGGCGGCCCGCGTGAAGTTCCTTTCCTCTGCTACCGCAACGAAGTAGCGCAAGTGCCGTAATTCCATCTTCATACCTTTCAGGTATAGGTTTGATACCAACTCGGTGTTGGACGTGGGGACATTCGGGGAATATCGTGTCACCACTCCACAGAATTATACGGAATAAATATGATTCAAAATATCGAGACCTACCTGGTCGATGTGCCAACCATTCGTCCGCACCGGATGTCCGTCGCCACCATGAATACACAGACCCTGGTGCTGGTGCGGCTGCGCTGCGCCGACGGCATCACCGGCTGGGGCGAGGCCACCACCATCGGCGGCTTGAGCTACGGCGGCGAAAGCCCGGAAAGCATCAAGACGAATATCGATACCTATATCGCCCCGCTGCTGGTCGGCATGGAAGCGAGCGAAGTGGCCAAGGCCATGGCCCGTGTGCGCAAGGTCATCCAGGGCAACCGCTTCGCCAAATGCGCGATCGAGACGGCGCTGCTCGACGCGCAGGCGCGCCGCCTGAACGTGCCGCTGTCGGAATTGCTGGGCGGCCGCGTGCGCGATGCGCTGCCCGTGGCCTGGGTGCTGGCCAGCGGCGACACCGCGCGCGATATCGCCGAAGGGGAAAAAATGCTGGAACTGCGCCGCCACCGCATCTTCAAGCTGAAGATCGGCCTGCGCGACGTGATGGACGATGTGGCCCACGTGCTGGAGATCAAGCGGGCGCTGGGCGAACGGGCCAGCGTGCGGGTCGACGTCAACCAGGCCTGGAGCGAGACGGACGCCGTGCGCGGCATCGCCGCGCTGGAAGCGGGCGGCATCGACCTGATCGAGCAACCGGTGAAGGCGGGCAACCGCGCCGCGCTGGCGCGCCTGAAGCAGCGCTTCGACGTGGCCATCATGGCCGACGAAGCCTTGCACGGCCCCGCCGATGCGCTGGCGCTGGCGCAGGCCGACGCGGCCGACGTGTTTGCAGTGAAAATCACCCAGTCGGGCGGCTTGCTGCCCGCGCTGGAAGTGGCCACCGTGGCGCGCCTGGCCGGCGTCGGCCTGTACGGCGGCACCATGCTCGAAGGCGGCGTCGGCACGGCCGCCACGGCCCACGTCTGTTCCACCTTTGCCGAACTGGCCTGGGGTACGGAATTGTTCGGGCCTTTGCTGCTGACGCAGGAAGTCTTGCGCGAACCGCTCGTGTACCGCGACTTCATGCTGCAAGTGCCGACGGGCCCGGGTTTGGGCGTCGAGATCGACCTGGACAAGCTGCGTTCCATGCAACGTCAATAAGGAGAAACCATGTTATTCCATGTACGTATGAACGTGAACCTGCCGTTGAGCATGCCCGCCGAGCAGGCGGCGCAGCTCAAGAAAACGGAAAAGGAACTGGCGCAGCGCCTGCAGCACGAGGGCAAATGGCGCCACCTGTGGCGCATCGCCGGCCAGTACGCCAACGTCAGCGTCTTCGACGTGGACAGCGTGGACGAGCTGCATAACTTGCTCACCTCGCTGCCGCTGTTCCCCTACATGCAGATCGACGTGATGCCGCTGTGCCGCCATCCTTCGTCGGTGCGCGACGACGATTCCTGAGGAGACATGCGATGACGCAGATAGGTAACGACACTGCCGGGAAAACGTGCGAGGTCGATGGTATCGGCCTGCATTACCGCACGGATGGCGAGCGCGGCAAGCCCTGCCTCGTCCTGTCGAATTCCCTCGGCACGGACCTGTCGATGTGGGAGGCGCAGGCGGCCGCGCTGGCCGGCGACTTTTTTGTCGTGCGCTACGACACGCGCGGCCATGGCCAGTCGGCCAGCGGCGGCGCACCGTTCGGCATCGAGCGGCTGGGCCTGGACGTGGTGGCGCTGCTCGACCACCTTGATATCGCGCGTGCCGCCTTCTGCGGCATTTCCATGGGCGGCTTGACGGGACAGTGGCTGGGCATACACCAGCCGCAGCGCCTGACGCAGCTCGTGCTGGCGAATACGGCGGCGCGCATCGGCGGCGCCGCGCCGTGGCAACTGCGGGCTGAGCAAGTGCGCCGCGACGGCATGGCCGCGGTGGCCGAGAGCGCCGCCGCGCGCTGGTTTACGCCGCAGTTTATCGCGCGCGAAGCGGACACGGTGGCGCGCATGGTGGCCACCTTGCGCAGCCAGGATGCCGGCGGCTACGCGGCCTGCTGCGACGTGCTGGCCCAGACGGACTTGCACGCCGGCGTCGGCACGATCAGCGTCTCCACCTTGATCATCGCGGGCGAGCACGATCCCGTGACCACCGTCGACGACGGGCGCTGGCTGCAGCAGCAGATCGCGGGCGCCTGCCTGGCAAGCTTGCCCGCCTCGCATATCTCGAACGTCGAGGCGGCGGACTTGTTCACGGCGCAGTTGCGGACCTTTTTGTTGTGAGGCTTGCTGTACCGTATAGGTATGGCAGGAATTTGACTTTCCCCTGAGCACCGCCACCGGCTCGTCCGGCATGCGGCAGGGGAAGCTTTCTTGAAAAATAATAATAAGAAAAGCAGACTTGGAGTAGACGGATGGAAAACAGATTAATCATCATCGCTGCGATCACGGTGGGCTATTTCGCCCTCATGTCGTACATTACCTATAGCGTGCGCAAGCATGCCAACAGCGCCGAAGGCATGACGGCGGGCGGGCGCAACTATCCCGCCTACCTGATCGGCGCGCTGTTATTGTCGGAATTTATTGGCAGTTCCGTCAGCATCGGCACGGCCCAGAAGGGGTATGAACTGGGCATTTCCGCCGCCTGGAACCTGGTGGCGCTGTCGCTGGGCTTCTTGCTGCTGGCTATCGTGCTGGTCAAGAAATACAAGGAAAGCGGGCAGTCGACGATTTCCGGCATCCTGGCGCAAACGTATGGCGAGCCCGTGCGCTATGCCGCGTCCATCCTCACCATCGTCGCGCTGGGCATTGTTGCCGTGGCCCTGTATGCGAGCGGCGGCGCCGTGCTGGCGGCCGTGCTGCATATCAACAAGACCGTGGCCATCTTGCTGGTGGGTGCCATTACCGTGATCTATGTCAGCCTGGGCGGCATGCGTTCGGTCGTGTACACCAATTTTGCCCACTCCATCGTCAAGTATCTGGGCGTGATCCTGGCGCTGGCGTATGCGCTGGAAGCCTCCGGCGGCATCGGTGCGCTGCAGGCGCAACTGCCGGCCAAGATGTTCAACTGGGTCGAGATCGGCTGGGGCCAGATCATCGCCTGGATGATCGGCGGCATCGGTTCCATCTTCGCCACGCAATACGTGATCCAGGCCCTGGTCAGTACGGATAACCCGGCCGTGGCCAAGCGTGCCTGCTATTACGTGTCCTCGCTGATGATCCCGTTCGGCCTGATGGCGGCCCTGATCGGCATGTGCAGCGCGGTGCTGTATCCGGGCATGAAGTCGATCGACGCTTTTCCGACCCTGATCGCGCACATGCCGGCGTTTTCCGCCAGCATCATGATCGTCGGCCTGGCCGGCGCCCTGTTCGGCGGCATTTCCGCCACCACCCTGGCATCGGCCACCCTGGCCATGAAGGATTTCTATGATCCCTGGTACAACAAGGCGAAGAATGACGCGAAATCGCTGATGTTCCTGCGCATCGCCATCGTCGTGGCCGGCCTGCTGCCGCTGGTGCTGGCGCTGTATGCGGAAAAACTGCTGATGATCGCCTTCCTCGGCAAGGCCCTGCGCGCCACCCTGGCCGTGCTGGTGCTGATGGCCTTTTATGCGCCGAAATTCGGTACGCCGCGCGGCGCCTTCGTCGGCGTGATCGTCTCCGTGATCGCCACCATCGGCTGGTTCCTGGCGGGCAATCCGTATGGCGTGGACAGTTCCTACCTGGCGCTGGCCGGCCCGCTGCTGACCATGGGCATCAGCCACCTGTTCAAGCCGGCGCACGCTGTGGCGAAGCCGGCATCATCGTCGCGCCTCTAGGTCAGACCAGCCCCGTCATGTAATAGAGGGCAATGACGAGGAACACGGCCACCGTCTTGATGACGGTGATGCCGAAAATATCGCGGTAGGACTGGCGGTGGGTGAGGCCCGTGACGGCCAGCAGGGTGATCACGGCGCCATTGTGCGGCAAGGTATCCATGCCGCCGCTGGCCATGGCCACCACGCGGTGCATGACTTCGAGCGGAATATGGGCCTGCTGCGCGGCCTGGATAAAACTGTCCGACATGGCCGCCAGTGCGATGCTCATGCCGCCCGAGGCTGAGCCCGTGATGCCGGCCAGGGTCGTGACGGACACGGCCGCGTTGACGAGCGGATCGGGCACGCTGCGCAAGGTATTGCTGACGGCAAGAAAGCCGGGCAGGGCGGCGATGACGCCGCCAAAGCCGTATTCGGACGCCGTATTCATGGCCGCCAGCAGGGCGCCGCCCACGGCCGCCTTGGTGCCTTCGGCAAAGGCGGCGCGGATGCGCCCGAAGGCCGTCACGCACACGAGCAAGATTCCCAGCAGTAGCGCGCCTTCCACGGCCCAGATACCGGTCACGGAGCCTATCGACGTGGACACGGGCGCATGCAAGCCCGGCAGGGCCTCGGCGGTGAGCACGTAGCTGTCGCCATACCAGTGCGGGATCAGCTTGGTCAGCGCAAAGTTGGCCACGCCCACCAGCACCAGCGGCGCTACCGATAGCAGCGGATGGGGCAGGTCGCCCGCGTCGGCCGTGGCCTTTTCTGCCTCGGCCCCATACCCTTCGCCCGTCGCCATGACGGAACGGCGGCGCCATTCCAGGAAGGCCAGTCCCATGATCACCGTCAGCACGGCGCCGATGGTGCCCAGCCACGGCGCGGCCCAGCCGGTTGTATTGAAAAAGGTGGTGGGGATGATGTTCTGGATTTGCGGCGTGCCCGGTAAAGTGTCCATGGTGAACGAGAACGCGCCCAGGGCGATGGCGCCCGGCATCAGCCGCTTGGGGATATTGCTCTGGCGATACAGCTCGGCCGCGAACGGATACACGGCAAACACCACCACGAACAGCGACACGCCGCCATAGGTCAGCGCGGCGCATACGGCAACGATCACGGCATTCGCGCGCGAGCTGCCGATGTAGCGAATGGCCGCCACGACGATGGACTGCGAAAAGCCGGACAGCTCGATCAGCTTGCCGAACACGGCGCCCAGCAAAAAGACAGGGAAATACAGCTTGATGAAGCCCACCATCTTTTCCATGAAGATGCCGCTGAAGACGGCCGGCACGGCCGACGGATCGGTGAGCAATACGGCACCGAGCGCGGCGACGGGCGCAAACAGGATCACGCTGTAGCCGCGATAGGCGGCCAGCATCAGAAAGGCCAGTGCGGCCAGAACTATCAGGAAAGACATCAGACCGTACCCCTGTGCGATGGATGTGTTTAATTAATCAATTGTTCAATTAATATCACACTTCTCAGCAACACACCAACGCGCAGGTCAAGGAGTGTGCAGTGCAGGCAGAGGGGAAATGCTGGTCGGGGTGAGAGGATTCGAACCTCCGGCCTCTGCGTCCCGAACGCAGCGCTCTACCAGGCTGAGCCACACCCCGCTTACTGTTATTACAGCAGATGGCGGGGCGGGTTTCAAGCGGCTGCGTCAAGGTCTATTTCTTTTCCTGTTGCGCCTTGTTGATGTCCGCTTCGCTGACTTTTTTCGCCGGCGCATTCGTTGCCGGCGAAGCAGGCGCCTTGCGCGTGGCATTGGCCTGCGCCATGACGGCGGCGCAGTCCGTGTCGGGTGCCTTGTCGACGTTAATCAAAGGCAGCAGGGCGGCCAGCGGGGTGACGGCGGTGGCCAGGGCCACGGCGGCGCCCGCCTTCAGGGCCAGCGGGCCTTTTTGCGGGCCCACGTCCGGGTTCTTGAACGTGCCTTTCGCGTACAGCGGCGTGCGCAGGGTGATGATGCGGGCACCCTTGGTGCGGGGGCGCACGTCGAGGTTCAGGGTTTCGTTTGCCAGGTTGACGTTGCCCGTGACGTTCACCACGGCCGTGTCCGTATCGAGCACGAAGCGGCGTACGTCGGCCTGGCCATTCGTGACGGCGAAATCGCTGGCCAGGCAGTTCAGGTGGACTTGCTTGTCGCCAAAGATTTTCACGAAGACGGCGTTGGCCAGGTTCAGGCCGGCCAGTTCCAGCATGAACTGGCTGACGGAGCCTTCGCTGACGGTGGCCGCCAGCTCGCCATTCGCGCTGGCCAGCATGGCCGAGACGGAATTGCCGTGACCCGTCAAGGCCGCATCGCCATACACTTCGCCGAAGCTCGCTTGCATCGATTGCAGCTTGGGAAACAGTTCGCGAATCTTGAGGTGGCGCGCCGCCACCTTGGCTTGCGCGGCGATGGTTTTTTGACGGCCGTCGAGCGTGATGTTCGAGGTGATGTCGCCGCCGGCCATGCCGAAGTTGAGCGGCGTCAAACTCAGCACCTTGTCTTTCATGCGGATGTTGGCGACGATATCGTTGAGCGGGATATCGTGCGTGCGCACCAGTTTCTTGCCCGTGAATTTCACGTCGGCGTCGAGCGCATCCCATTTCGCCGTGTTGAACTGTTCCACGGGCAGTGCTTTATTGTCGGGCTGTACGGGCGCCTTGCCGCGCGCCTGTTTCTTGGCATTGCTCTCGGCGCCGATGGTGGGGCCCAGGTCTTCCAGGCGCAGCTGCTGCGACGTCACTTCGCCGCGCAGCAAGGGGCGGGGCTGGCGCGGCAGGTATTGCAAGGTGCCGGCCAGGTCGCTCTGGCCTACCGTGCCCTTGAAGTTCTGGTAGGTCCAGTTCCAGCTGGCACCGTCCTTCTTGCCCAGCAGGCGTCCCGTGGTGGCGTAGTCCGGCGTTTCCGGCAGCAGCACGCCCGTCAGCGGATACAGGTCGGCCATGCTGGCGCCTGCCAAGCTGAGCTGTAAATCGATGCCGGACAGCGAGCGCGGGTCGGTCAGGGTACCGGCGATGCTGGCCTTGTTCTTGCCCAGCACGGCATGCGCCTGCACGGGATAGACCGTGTTGTTGTCGGTCAGGGATAGCACGGCGCCCGCCTTGCCGCCGCCCGTCACGGGCGCCTTGCGGTAGCTGCCGCCGAGGGTGAAGGCGATGCCGTATTTCTGCACGGGGGCGTTGCCTGGCGCATCGCCCGGCGTGGCGTCGGGCGCCGTCGAGCTGACCTTGGCCTGCAGGTCCAGGGCGATGCCTTCGTCCAGGTAGCGGATGGCGCCGTCGGCGAAGGCCATGCGCTGGATTTCCACTTCCCATGCCGAGGGGCCATTGTCTTTCAGGGTCCAGCTGTTGCTGCCGTCGGCGCGCCGCTGCAGGGCGATATTGGGCGCGTCGAGCGCCAGGTCCGTCAGCACCACGCGGTGCTGCAGCAGGGGCAGGGGATGGATGGCGAGGTCGATGCGTCTGGCGCTGGCCAGCTGCGGGCCGGCCGTGGCCCAGTCCGGGTTGCTCATGCGCACATCGTGGGCGCTGATGACGGGGCGCGGCACGTAGCGGCGCCAGCCCGGCTCCGTTTTCAGGCCCTGCTTCCATGTCACCTGCAGGTCGCCGCCGATGACGAAGCTGCGGCCCGTGCTTTCCGACACCTTCTCGTTGATGTAGGGGCGGGCGCGGTTCCAGTCGAAGGTCAGCACGAAGATGGCCACGATGGCGATGAGGGCAAGCAGGGCGGCCAGGCTCCAGCCGAGGATGTTGAGCGGGGTTGAGCGTGTCATGGTAAGCCAATCGCAATGATTTTTCATTAAGGTAGACCGATAGGCCATGACAGTCGGTGCGCTGGGTTACGTAAGGTATCCAGCCAAGGCCTGTCGCTTGAAATGATTCAATAATTCGACTATTATTGAATTATGGAAAATGAAAAGACAATAGCGAACGGGGCGACATCGCTGACGAGCGCTTCCGCCATCGTGGCACTGGCTGCGCTGGCGCAGGAATCGCGGCTGGCCGTGTTCCGCCTGCTGGTGCAAGCGGGGCCGCAAGGCATGGCCGCGACGAAAATCGCCGACGCGCTGGCGATTGCGCCCTCGTCCTTGTCGTTTCACCTGAAAGAACTGGCGCACGCCAATTTGGTGACGGCAAGCAAGACGGGCCGTTCCATCATCTACGCGGCCAATTATGCGGGCATGAACGGCTTGCTGGCCTTCCTGACCGAGAACTGCTGCGCCGGCGCCCCTTGCTGCGTCAGCGAACCCAATGTAAAGGACATCACACCATGACGATCACGATCTATCACAACACGGCGTGCGGCACCTCGCGCAATACTCTGGCCCTGATCCGCAACACGGGCGTGGAGCCCGTCATCATCGATTACGTCAAGCATCCGCCTTCGCGGGAAGAACTGGTCGACCTGATCTCCCGCGCGGGCCTGTCCGTGCGCGCCGTCATGCGCGACAAGGGTGCCCTGTACGACGAACTGGGCCTGGCCAATCCAGAGCTGAGCGACGCGGCCTTGCTGGACGCCATGCAAGCCCATCCTATTTTGATCAACCGCCCCATCGTCGTCACGGAACTGGGCGTGCGCCTGTGCCGGCCGTCGGAAAAGGTGCTGGAGATTTTGCCGCTGCCGCAGCAAGGGGCATTTGCCAAGGAAGACGGCCAGGCCGTGGTCGGCGCCGACGGCAAGCCGGTGAAATGAGCGGAGTATAAAAAAACGGCGCCAGTGGCGCCGTTTTGTATTGCATATAAGTACAACGCGATCAGTGATTGCGGTCCACGGCAAACGAGCACAGTTGCAGCATGGATTGCTTGTAGACGCTGTCGGGCCAGCCGGCGATGGCATCGGCGGCGCGCTGGCCGGCGATTTCCGCCTGCTTGCGCGTGTAGTCGAGGGCGCCGCTGCTGGTGATGGCCGTCAGGATGGCATCGAAATGCTGCTCGTCGCCTTGCTCGATGCAGCTGCGCACCAGTTCGCGCTGTTCCGGCGTACCGTTTTCCATCAGCCAGATCAGCGGCATGGTCGGTTTGCCTTCGCGCAAGTCGTCGCCCACGTTCTTGCCGATTTCGGCGGCGTCGCCTGCATAGTCGAGCACGTCGTCGATCAGCTGGAACGCCGTGCCCAGCGAGCGGCCGTATTCGGCGGCCGCTTCGATATCGTCTTCGCTGGCGCCGGCGATCAGGGCGCCCAGTTGCGCCGACGCTTCGAACAGCTTGGCCGTCTTCGAGCGGATGACGTTCAAATAGCTCTCTTGCGTCACGTCCGGATCGTGCATGTTCAGCAACTGCAGCACTTCGCCTTCGGCGATCACGTTGGTGGCATCGGAGAGGATTTGCATGACGCGCATATTGTTCAGCGAAACCATCAGCTGGAACGAGCGCGAGTGCAGGAAGTCGCCCACCAGCACGGAGGCCGCATTGCCGAACAGGGCATTGGCCGTCTGGCGTCCGCGGCGCATCGATGATTCATCGACGACGTCATCGTGCAGCAGGGTGGCGGTGTGGATGAATTCGACCACGGCGGCCAGTTCATGGTGCGCCGTGCCGCGATAGGCGTGGGCATTGGCCACCAGCAAAATCAGCACGGGACGGATGCGTTTGCCGCCTGCGCTGATGATGTACTCAGCGATCTGGTTGATCAGAATCACATCGGAGTGCAGCTTTTGGCGGATCACCGTATTGACTGCGTCCATATCGGCGGCAATCGTTTGCACGATGGTGTTTTGGTTAACGTGTTTGTTAGCGTCAGACAAGGCGAACCTGCATTAGATTGTGGGTGCCGCGATTATACGACAAGGCTTGCGCGTGCGTGACGTTTGCCTATGACTGTAGAGCAATTGATTGATCTTGTTGGCACTGGCGCGCGTTTTCCTGTCCGCCTGGCGCATGCCTGATATGATGGTCAGGTTGTCGACATACCACGATCGTCAAGCTTTGTGAATAGTTTTTGACGCAATTTCTCAGTCCGTGTATAATCGCTGGTTCCCCCTGTTGTGTACGGCTTGCTTTGCGTGACAGTGGGACAAATTCTTTCAACATTTGATGAGGTTTCAAATCATGTACGCGGTCATAAAAACCGGTGGCAAACAATACAAAGTTGTCGCTGGCGAAAAACTTAAAGTAGAACAGATACCGGCAGACATTGGTTCCGAAATCACCATCGATCAAGTGCTCGCAGTAGGCGCGGGCGACAGCATCAAGTTTGGTGCTCCATTGGTCGAAGGTGCAACGGTACTGGTTACGGTTGTGGCGCATGGTCGCCATGATAAGGTCAAAATTTTCAAGATGCGTCGTCGTAAGCACTACCAAAAGCATCAAGGCCATCGCCAGAATTTTACCGAAATCCAAATCGTTTCGATCAACGGCTAATCGCCGCTGTTTGAATTAATCAGCTATCAAGGAGTCTTAAATGGCACATAAAAAAGGCGGCGGCACAACGCGAAACGGCCGTGATTCAGAATCAAAACGTCTGGGCGTTAAAGTCTACGGCGGCCAAGCTATCAATGCTGGCGGCATCATCATTCGTCAACGCGGCACCCCAGTGCGCGCCGGCGAAGGCGTAGGCATGGGCAAGGACCACACGTTGTTCGCGCTGATCGCGGGCAAAGTGAAGTTCGTTGTCAAAGGTGCCGGCTCGAAGCAATTCGTGACCGTTGTACCAAACGAAGCAGTACCAGCGTAATTCATCGCGGAGCGCCAGTTCGCTCCGCAATGATCGCATGATGTAAGGCGCAAGCCTTCAATCGAAAGGCTCTGCCCAAGGTAGAGCCTTTTTAGTTTTATGGCGGCAAAATTATGAAGTTTATCGACGAAGCAAAAATCGAAGTCATCGCGGGCGATGGCGGCAACGGCTGCGCCTCTTTCTGCCGTGAAAAATTCCGGCCTTTCGGCGGTCCCGATGGCGGCGATGGCGGCAAGGGCGGCACCATTTGGGCAGTCGCCGACCGCAATATCAACACGCTCGTCGATTTCCGTTTCTCCAAAATGCACAAGGCTCGCAATGGCGAGCCTGGCCGTGGCGCAGATTGCTATGGCAAGGGCGCCGATGACATCCACCTGCGCATGCCGGTCGGCACCTTGATCATCGACAACGCGAGCGGCGAAATCCTGGCCGATCTGACCGAACACGGCCAGACCGAAATGCTGGCCAAGGGCGGCGAAGGCGGCTGGGGCAATATCCACTTCAAGTCCTCGACCAACCGCGCACCGCGCCAAAAAGGCGAGGGCAAGGAAGGCGAACGCCGCGAATTGCGCCTGGAACTGAAAGTACTGGCCGATGTGGGCTTGCTGGGCATGCCGAACGCCGGCAAATCGACCTTCATTTCGGCCGTCTCGAACGCGCGTCCGAAAATTGCCGATTACCCATTTACGACCCTGCACCCGAACCTGGGCGTGGTGCGCGTGTCGCACGAGAAGAGCTTTGTGATCGCCGATATTCCCGGCTTGATCGAAGGCGCTTCCGAAGGCGCGGGCCTGGGCCATCAATTCCTGCGCCACTTGCAGCGCACGGGTCTGCTGTTGCACATCGTCGACCTGGCGCCGTTTGAAACCAACGTCGATCCTGTCAAGGAAGCCAAGGCGCTGGTCAAGGAACTGAAAAAGTACGACGAGTCGCTGGTCGACAAGCCGCGCTGGCTGGTGTTGAACAAGCTCGACATGGTGCCGGAAGAAGAGCGCAAGAAGATCGTCAAGGACTTCCTCAAGCGTTTCGCCTGGAAAGGTCCCGTCTTCGAGATCTCCGCGCTGAACCACCAGGGTTGCCCGGAACTGGTCAATGCGATCTACCAGCATCTGGAAGAGAAGAAACACAGCGAAAGCCGTGCCGAAGAAACGCAGATGACCGAAGAAGCACGCGGTATCTCGTCGATCGACCCGGATGATCCGCGTTTCAAGATCCTCGACTAAGCGCCTTACCCTGATGTCGATACAGACGGTCGCTGCCGCGTTCGCACGCAAGCAAGCGTGGCAGCGCCGTGTATTGCATCTGATCGCGTATGCTTACGGGCTGAGCGCGGTCGCCTGTCTGCTGTTCGCCGATGACATGGCGGCCGGCATGGGCATCTTCCTCAACGGCGTCGATGGCTACAGCCAGTTCTACGCTTCCCATGTCGGTGTCTGGGGCGCTACCGCGCTCCTGGCGCTGTTCGCGGCACGACAGGGCGAACCGCCTGTCCTCGGCGATATCACTGCAATGTTGGTCCTGGCGCAGCCCGCCGGCCGTCTGTTCGCGGCCATCAGCTTCGGCTTGCCCCAGGGTTTTGTGTTGTTCATGTGCGCAATGGAGTTGCTGGCGGGGCTGGCCTTGCTGCTGCTGCGTCCTGCGCGCTGACGTCTATTAAGTGAAGAGCGCCGCCCCATGGATTCCGTGATTCAAAAAGCTACCCGCATCATCATCAAAGTCGGCTCCTCGCTGGTCACCAACGATGGCCGCGGACTCGACCATGCCGCCATCGCCCGCTGGGCCGCGCAGATTTCCGGCTTGCGTGCCCTCGGCAAGGAAGTCGTGCTGGTGAGTTCCGGCGCCATCGCCGAAGGCATGCTGCGCCTCGGTTTCGAGCAGCGCCCCACCGATATCCACGAATTGCAGGCGTGCGCCGCCGTTGGCCAGATGGGCCTGGCGCAAATCTATGAAAGCAGCTTCCGCGCCCACAGCCTCGGCACGGCACAGGTGCTGCTCACGCACGCCGACCTGGCCGACCGCGAACGCTACCTGAACGCCCGCTCCACCCTGACGACCCTGCTGCGCCTGGGCGTGGTGCCGATCATCAATGAAAACGACACCGTCGTCACCGATGAAATCAAGTTCGGCGACAACGATACCCTGGGCGCCCTGGTGGCCAACTTGATCGAGGCCGATGCGCTCGTCATCCTGACGGACCAGCACGGCCTGTTCTCGGCCGACCCGCGCAAGGACCCGAACGCCTACCTGATCACGCAAGGCATCGCCGGTGATCCCGCCCTGGAAGCGATGGCGGGCGGCGCCGGTTCCAGCCTGGGCCGTGGCGGCATGCTGACGAAAATCCTCGCCGCCAAGCGCGCCGCCAAGTCCGGCGCCCACACCATCATCGCCTGGGGCCGCGACAGCGACGTGCTCAGCCGCCTGGCCCAGGGCGAAGCGATCGGCACGCAGTTGCTGGCGCAAACGGGGCAGTTGACGGCACGTAAGCAGTGGATGGCCGATCATCTGCACACGGCCGGCGCCGTCGTGCTGGACGCGGGCGCCGTGCAAAAGCTGCGCCAGGAAGGCAAGTCGCTGCTGCCGATCGGCGTGACGGGCGTGAACGGCGAATTCGGCCGCGGCGCCGTCATCACCTGCGTCGACGTGGATGGCACCCCGGTGGCGCGCGGCCTGTCGAACTACACGAGCGGCGAAGCGCGCCGCATCATGCGCAAGCCGTCCACCGAGATCGAATCGATTCTCGGCTACATGGAAGGCCATGAGCTGATTCACCGCGACAATATGGTGTTGCTGTAGGTCGGATTAGCGGGGGCCGCCGAGGTCGTACGCGCGTAATCCGACGCCTCCACTCCATCGGCCCATTCGGGCCGTTTTTTTTGCCTACACGACGGCCGGCATCGGCGATTTTTCCTTGTAATCGCACAGGTCGGCGATCATGCAGTTCCAGCATTGCGGCTTGCGCGCCGTGCAGGTGTAGCGGCCGTGCAGGATGAGCCAGTGGTGGGCGTCGTGCAGGAATTCCTTGGGCACGAATTTGAGCAGTTTCTGTTCGACGATATCGACATTCTTGCCCGGCGCGATGCCGGTGCGGTTCGACACGCGGAAGATATGCGTGTCGACGGCCATGGTCGGTTCGCCAAACGCCGTGTTCATGACCACATTCGCCGTCTTGCGGCCCACGCCGGGTAAGGCTTCCAGCGAGGCGCGGTCGCGCGGCACTTCGCCGCCGTGCTGCTCCAGCAGGATCTGGCAGGTGGCGATGACGTTCTTTGCCTTGGTGCGGAACAGGCCGATGGTGCGGATATAGCTGGCCAGCTCGTCGACGCCCAGGGCCAGTATCTTGGCCGGCGTATTGGCGACCGGATACAGCAGGCGCGTCGCCTTGTTGACGGACACGTCGGTTGCCTGCGCCGACAGCAGCACGGCGATCAGCAGCTCGAACGGCGTCGTGTATTCGAGTTCCGTTTTCGGGGAAGGGTTGGCGGCGCGGAAGCGCGTAAAGATTTCCAGGCGTTTGGCGGCGTTCATGCGTCTTTTTTCGGGGTGGTGGGGGCGGGCGGTTCGGTTTGGGCGGCGGCCTTGGCGCGCGCGCGCTCCATGGCGGCGGCGATGATGGCGCGCTTGCGCTCCTTCTCTGCCAGTTCATCTGGCGTGACGGGCACTTCCTGCGTCACTTCCTGCATCTTGGCAACGGCCTTGGCGGCCAGGCGCGCATCGTTGGCCTCGGCTTCGCGGCGCAGCCGCTGCGTGCGGAAATCGTGGCGCGCGCGCGCGTCGTCGGCATCCATCTGGCTCCAGGCATCCCAGCCCGTGGCGTCGCCGCTGACGGGGTACATGACGATGCAGTCGACGGGGCACGGTGCCACGCACAGGTCGCAGCCCGTGCACAGGCTGGTGACCACCGTATGCATCTGCTTGGCGGCGCCGACGATGGCGTCCACGGGACAGGCCTGGATGCACAAGGTACAGCCGATACACAGCGATTCGTCGACGTAGGCGACAGATCGCGGACGTTCGAGGCCGTTAACGGGATTGAGCGGAATGACTTTTTTGCCCAGTAAGCCGGCCAGGCGCACGATGCCCTGCGCGCCGCCCGGCGGGCACTGGTTGATGTCGGCGCTGCCGGCGGCTATCGCTTCCGCATACGGGCGGCAGCCGTTGTAGCCGCATTTGGTGCATTGCGTTTGCGGCAGCAAGTCTTCGATCTGGTCGGCAAGTGAGGGAGGGGCAGGGTGCGGCACGGTCATCTTCCACGGTAAAACGCCATTATCGACCATCCGGCGCGCGCACAAGTAAAAACCTGTTTTGTAGGAGGGGATAGCGGGTGCCGTGGCAGGCCTGTTGCAGGCGCGCCGCAATCGTATTTTATTTCCCCTGGGAATGTCAAAGTGCAAATAAACAACTTTGCAATTTCTTTTTTTTGTGGGAGCATGATTTTTATCAAGCTAGTGATAAAAAAGCCGACCGCCAGTCCTGTTGCCGCGCCTGTAATGCGCGCCAGGCCATAGGAGCAAAACATGCGTTTCCTCCGGACAGTTGGTTTGCCCTTCTGTTTCTTCATGTACTCTGCGCTTGCCCTTGCACAGCAGGCTGGCTCCGCCATGGTGCCGCCGGGCGCCGCCAGCTCGCGCATCGTCCGCTTCGCGGCGGAAGATTGGCCGCCCTTCATTTCCCGCAGCCTGCCTGCCGACGGCATGTCGGGCGCCATGGTCAGCGCCGTCTTCGAACGCATGGGCTATGTCGTCAAATATGAGTATTTTCCGTGGAAGCGCGCCATGCAGTTTGGCTTGGCCAGTCCCCGCTATGCCGGTTTCCTGGCCGTCTGGCGCACGCCCGAACGGGAAAAACTCTGCCATTTTTCTGTTCCGGTCGGCAATACGCAAGGTGTGCTGGCCTACCTGAAGGAGGATGGCGTGCCCGGCGCCACCCTGGCCGATCTGGGCCAACTGCGCATCGGCACCGTGGCCGGTTATTCGAACGGGGAGCAGTTCGATGGCATGGTGGCGCGTGGCGAGCTGAAGACGGAAGAGGGCTTGAACGATGCGACGAATCTGAAGAAGCTGTTGATCAAGCGTTATCGTGTGATCGTCATCGAGCGCCATGTGCTGCAGCACTTGCTGATGGGACGCAACTTCAGCAAGGCTGAACGGGAACGCATCGCCGTCATCGATACCGTCTTCAAGGAGCGCCCCGTGCATGTGTGCTTCCAGCGCGATGCCGAGGGGGCGGCGCGGCAAAAGCGCTTCAACGAGGCGGCGCGCGACATCGACACGGCACGTCTGGAACGCGATTACTGGAAGCGGCTCGACCAGAGCCTGGCGGCGGCCACAGCCCATCCCTGACACTGCGCGCCGCTGTTGTTCGTTGCCAAAACGAAATATCTAAATACGAAACCATTCGTTCTTGTTTGTTTGTCCATCCTTTAGTCTGCAGCCACTGTGTTGACGACTTTGAAAGGATGTTTTCGTATGCTGGAATTGATTCACAAGCAAGAACCCGCCCCGCGCCGGCGGCTGCTGGTGCACGCCGTCTCGTTGGCCGTGCTCGTGCTGGCGGCGCCTGGCGCGGCCCATGCGCAAGCGCCGCTGGACGCCGTGATCGTCACGGGCGCGCGCGGCACGGGCCGCACGGTGGCCAATAGCGCCGCGCCGATCGACGTGATCAGCGCCCAGCAATTGCAGGCCACGGGCAAGTTGAACTTGCTCGACGCGCTCGATGCGGCCTTGCCATCATTCAACTTGCCCGCCCGCGTACAACCCGACCTGGGCAGCATCGTGCGCGCCGGCCAGCTGCGCAACCTCGACCCGTCGCATACCCTGGTGCTGGTCAATGGCAAGCGCCGGCATACGACGGCCATCGTCAATGAGGATGGCTTTCCCGGTTCCGTCGCCACCGACCTGGCCCTGATCCCCACAGGCGCCATTGCCCGCGTGGAAATCCTGCGCGACGGCGCTTCCGCCATCTACGGTTCCGACGCCATCGCCGGCGTCATCAATATCATCCTGAAATCGGATGACAAGGGCAGCTTCAGCACGCAACTCGGCTCCACCTACGAAGGCGACGGCACGAACGGTTCCGCGCGCATTGATGGCGGTACGCGCCTGGGCGAACACGGCTTTGCCCACTTCGGCGCCGAAGTCCAGCGCCAGGGTATTGCCGTGCGCAATTTCGGCTTGAATCCCGCTTATCTGTCGTATCCGGCCGTGCGCAACAGCGATGGCCAGCTGGTCAAATTGGGGCCGAACAACAGCTTGCCGGCCGGCGCCGCACCGAACCCGGCCGAAGCGACACGCAACAGCAATCCCTGGCGCAATACGGGCGTGCCGCAAAGCACGACCGCTTCGCTCAGCGCCAACGTCGGCTATGACGTGTCGAACGAGGTGCAACTGTACGGCTTCGGTACGTATGCGCACCGCAATGCCCGCTCGGCGCAGAATTTCCGCCTGCCCAATACCATTTTCAATAACAACAAAGGCTTGCTGGCCGTATATCCCGACGGCTTCACGCCATATGAAACGACGAGCGAAAACGATTTTTCCTTGACGGGCGGCATCAAGGGCGAGACGGCGGGCTGGAGCTGGGATATCAGCAGCACCTACGGCCGCGACGATATCGACGTGGGCGTGGAAAACTCGGCCAACTACTCGCTGATTTATCCGGGTGGCAAGACGGATTTTGACATTGGCAATCAGCGCTACAGCCGCTCGACGACGAATGCGGACGCACGCCGCCCCGTGCCGCTGGGCTTGAGCGAGCCGGCCGACCTCAGCGTCGGTCTCGAGTATTCGCATGAAACGCAGCAACGCAGCCCGGGCGAGCCCGCTTCCTGGCAGGGCAGCGGTTCGTCGGCGCTGGCCGGTTACCTGCCCGTCGATGCGTCCGACACGGCGCGACACAGCTATGCGGCGTATATCGGCCTGGGGGTGAAGCTGACGCCGCAATGGCTGCTCGACACGGCCTTGCGCGCCGAAAAGTATTCCGATTTCGGCAGCAAGACAACGGGCCGCTTGTCCGCCCGTTATGACGTGACGCCCGCCGTGGCCGTGCGCGGCACCGTCAGCAACGGTTTCCATGCGCCTAGCCTGGTGACGCAGTCGTATTCGAACACGTCGGACCATGCGGGCGTGCCCTACACCCTGGCACAGCCGAATTCGGCCGCTGCGCGGGCCCTGGGCGCGCAAGCGTTAAAACCGGAAAAATCGACGAATCTGTCGGCCGGGCTGACCTTCAACCCTACGCCGACCCTGCGCCTGGCCGTTGACGCGTATCAAATCAAGGTCAGCGACCGCCTGGGCGTGTCGTCGAACATCGGCATCGACCGCAGCTCGGGCGTGGCGCTCGATGGCAGCGGCCGGCCGCTGACGGCGGCGCAAGCGGGCGTCATTGAAAACCTGCTGCGCTCGGCGGGACTGACGGTGGGCAATGGCCTCGTCGCCCATTATTTTGCCAACGTGGGCGACACGCGCACGCGCGGCATCGACTTGACGGCCGAGGATGTGCTGCGCGTGGCCGATGGCAAGCTGCGCTGGACGGCGGCGGCGAATCTCAACCATACGAGCCTGGTGGGCAAGGCGGAACTTCCCGCCGTACTGCAAGGCTTGCCGAACATCGGCACCCTGAGCAAATCGGCCGAGTACGACTTGCTGTACCGCGCGCCGCGCGACAAGGAAATCCTTACCCTGGCATATGAAAAAGCCGGTTGGGCATTCAATGTGCGCGAGACGCGCTACGGCAAGCTCAAGCGCCTGAACGCCATCACGGGCGGCGATTACCAGCTGAAAGCGGCCTTTGTGACGGATGTCAGCATCGGCTACGACATCAGCAAGCGCATCAACGTGACAGTGGGCGCCAACAATGTCTTCGACCAGAAGCCGGGCCAGGTGCCGCGCGAGGCGCGCAGTGCCGCGAATCTGGCGCAGTACACGGGCGCGTATGACAACTCGGGACCGCTGGGCGTGCTGGGCGGCTATTACTATGCCCGCGCCACCGTCTCGTTCTGATTTTCCCCATTCCCTACCACTCATCAAGAACAGGAAATCCTATGTCTGAGCACAATCAACACGCCGCCATCGATCTGGAATGGGCGAATCTCCTCTCTCCGCAGCGCCGCACGGTCTTGCGCGGCGGCGGCCTGGTGGCGGCGCTGGCCGCTTCCGGCCTGGCGGGGTCGGCCCTGGCGCAGGATGGTGCCGTCAAGCGCGTAAGGCCTGCACCCGGCAAGAGCCCATGGGGCGAGCATACGGATACGGCGCCTACGCCGCGCCCCGTCAGCGTGCGGCCCGGCGAGGAAACCTTGCCGAGCAAGCCGCGCGCCTACACGGATATCGAGAGCTATCACGCGCATATCTATTTTGACGAAGACAGTTACCAGAAGGCGGCGCTGATACGCAAGTGGGCGGCCGAGCGCTTTCAGATCGAGCTGGGCGACTGGAACCTGGAGCCGCGGGGCCCGCACGTGACGCCGTCGTTTTACTTTGGCTTTACGAATGAGCTGTTACCGGTGATCATGCCGTGGCTGCAGCTCAACAGCCTGGGCCTGACGATATTGATCCACCCGAACACGGAAGATCCGCGTGCCGACCACTTGTATTACGCGCTGTGGGTGAACCGCTCGCAGCCCGTGAATGGCTATGCGATGAAGAAGCCGGGGCCGGGCGAGCCAAGGGTCGAGCAGATCTTTGTCAATACGCGCCCGACGGTGAAAATCGAGCGCGCGTGAGCGGCGCATAAAAGAAAACGCCACGCCAGTATGAACTGGCGTGGCGTTTTGATGGAGATGCCGTGTATCAGCCGTGTTTCTGGATGAATTCGCCGATCTTCGGGCAAATGATCTCGCGCCAGCGGCGGCCCGAGAAGATGCCGTAATGGCCACATTTCGGCGCCACGAAATCTTGCTGCATGTCGGCGGGGATGCCGGAACACAAATCGTGTGCGGCTTGCGTCTGGCCGGCACCGGAAATGTCGTCCAGTTCGCCTTCCACGGTGAACAGCGCCACGTTCGTGATGTCCTGCGGACGCACCAGCTGGCCGCCCACTTTCCAGGTGCCCATCGGCAGGCTGAATTCCTGGAAAACCGTTTTAATGGTTTCCAGGTAGTACTCGGCCGGCATGTCCAGTACGGCGTTGTACTCGTTGTAGAACTGGCGGTGGCCTTCCGCCGGCTCGTCATCGCCCGTCACCAGGTGCATGTAGAACTCGCGGTGGCTTTGCGCATGGCGGCCCGGGTTCATGGCGATGAAGCCGGCGTGCTGCAGGAAGCCCGGATATACCTTGCGGCCAAAGCCCGGGTAGTTCGGCGGCACCGCGTAGATCACGGTGTTTTCAAACCACGAGAACTTCTTTTCCGTCGCCAGGTTGTTCACTTGCGTAGGCGAGCGGCGCGGGTCGATCGGGCCGCCCATCATCGTCATGGTTTTCGGCATGTGCGGATCTTTTGCCGTCGCCATCAGCGAGATGGCGGCCAGCACGGGCACGGTCGGTTGACAGACGGAAATCACGTGCAAATCAGGCGCCAGCAGGCGGATGAATTCTTGCACATAATAAATGTAGTCATCGAGGTGGAACGGGCCTTCCGTCAGCGGTACCATGCGCGCGTCCGTCCAGTCGGTGATGTAGACATCGTGCTCGGCCAGCAAGCCGCGCACGGTATCGCGCAGCAGGGTCGAGTGGTGACCGGACAGGGGGGCAACCAGCAAAACTTTGGGCTGTTGCAAGCCAGTGGCTTCTTTTTTGAAGTGGATCAGGCGGCAAAACGGTTTTGTTACGACAACGTGTTCGCGGATGTCGACGCTCTCGCCTTGGACGAGAACGGATTTGATATCGAATTGTGGTTTTTCGTAGTCTTTGCCAAGGCGGTACATCAGCTCGTAGCCGGCTGCGATGCGTTGCGAAAACGGGGTGTGGGCCAGAGGGGAAACCGGGTTGGTAAATAACTTGGAGGACATGTCTGCCCATTGCATCACCGGAGTGAGGAAAGAGCGTTGCAGTTCGTGCAGTTGGTAAAGCATATAGAGTCCTTGTTTGATTCCAAGCGCCAATATCGGCTCAAATATCATAATCCAATTTTACGATATTTGTTGAGGACAAAATGTGCTTTACCGCGCATAGGTCCACAGTTTGCGCATAGTTGTGACAGCGCGCCACAGTTACGTGGATAGACCTGCAACGATGCTTTAAAAGCAAAAAAAGCAGCGTTTCCGCTGCTTTTTGTCTGTTTTTTTTGCCGCTACGCCCCTGCAGGGAAGAGCCTCCATCCCCGCCGGAATTGCCGCCGCAGCTGCCGTGCGTTTAGCGCACCAGCATGTCGAGCTTGTCCTTGACGTCCTTGTATTGCTCCGCTTCCGGCAAGGCAGCCTTGGTCTTGGTGATCGAAGGCCAGTTACGGGCCAGATCGACGTTGATCTTGATGAAGGCTTGCTGGTCGCCCGGCACGTCCTCTTCCGCGAAAATCGCGTTCACCGGGCACTCTGCCACGCAGACGGCGCAGTCAATACATTCGTCCGGATCGATTGCCAGGAAGTTCGGGCCTTCCCGGAAACAATCTACCGGGCAGACATCGACGCAGTCGGTATAGCGACAGGCGATGCAGGATTCGGTGACAACGTGGGTCATAACAGTCCTATCAATTTTTGGGGGAGGTGCTGTAGCGCCTGCAGGAACCTCGGCGGCGCATACTAAAGCAAAGCATTGTATTTTAAGGCAATTCGCTATTTCTCACAAATCCCGCTTATATACAATACATATAAGCAAATTCATTTTTTGGCAGTGCCGGTGCCGCGCAGAGCGGGCAGTTCAGCGACTATCCGGGACGTTGCCATGAAGAACGCGGCAAGAACGCGACAGTCGCCCGATGCGGCAAGGATCAGGGCGGGGGCTGTGCTGGCTTGCCGTGTGGCGTTTTTGTTTTACTCAAATCAAGATCGGCACAAATAAGTGCCGGAACACTCAGGCGCTGGCGCGTATTTGCGTCAGCAATTGCTGCCATCGTGCATTTTCAGCGCTGCCATCCTCGGCAAACGTGATGGTGCGGCGCGCGGTGGGCGCATCGACGGTGATCTGCCAGCGGGGAATATCGGCGCCCACATGTTCATCCGTGGCCTGCGGATGCGTGAAAAAGCCGCTGCTGGCCAATGCCGCTTCCAGCCTGGGGCCAGCCGGATGGGCTTGCGTATCGATCTCGTACTGTTCGCTCAGGCCGGCAAAGCCGCCGCTGCTGCGGGCTGAAATTTTCATGCTGCTCCTTGCTGTTGTGGGTGGTGGGGGCCGCGCCATGGCCTGCCGCTGGTGCGGCTGGCCTGAAGCGGGCGCGCCGGTGCGCTGCCTTGTACGGGACTGTTTAGCGGGGACCGTAACTGCGGCACCAGGCGGCCAGCGCTTCGCGCTCCGCTTCGAGCAACTGGTCCGATTCGCTGTATTCCGCATGGTTCATGGTACCGCAGCAGGCGCGCCGGTCTTGCACGGCGCCGTCTTCGTCGACGACATCGGGGGCGAACGTCATTTGCCCCTCCTCCGTCATGGCATTGGCCTTGAGCACTTCGCGCACGGTAAAGCTGTTGCGGATGAAGTCCAGGTAGGCGCCATTGCCATCGGCCTGGGCGATGGTCAGCATGTGGCCGGCCACATCGGCATAAGTGGCGGCCTGGTCGGGCGATGCCAGCAGCGCGCGCAGGACCAGGCTGCGCAGGTAGTCGCCGCAGCGGTGCAGCACGGCCGCGTCGTCTTCCAGCTGGGGCTGGCGTTCGTGGGCAAAGATGTCGGCCAGGATGTCGTAGATGGCGCCCGTAAACACTTGCGAGATGGCGTGCACTTCCGTGCCCGCTTCCGACAATTTGATGTCGTTGTCGGCATTGCGCAGGCCATTCGGCCGGCCCAGGGCCAGGCCGAACTGCTCCGCCAGGTCGGCTAGGAAGGTTTTATCGTGCAGGTCGGATTTCGTTTGCGCGATCACCGCTTCCACCTGGTCCAGCTGCGACAGCGCCAGGAAGATGGCCGTCAGGTCGCCGAACGATTCGTGCAAGCCGCCCGTTTGCGGCGGATTGTTGCTGAGCAGCCAATTCGGCTTGAGGCCATCGAGCACGGCGTGCCCCGTTTCATGCGAGACGATGTCGAGCGAGCGGCAGGTGTAGACGCGCTCGGTGGCGCCGCTGGGGATGAAGTCGCCGAACTTGAGCGCCTTGTCGCTGCGGCTGTAATACGCATTCATGACATTGGGCAAGCCATGCGGGAAGACGCGCAGCGGGGCCGTGTTGCTGGCGCTATTCCATTGCCAGGGCAGCGGCGGCGCCGTGTCGTTGCTGGCCAGCGCGCGCTGGTACATGGTGAGCGTCATGCGCACGATGGCAAACGTGTGCACGGCGTCGAACTGGTCGGTATTGGGCGAGACGATGAAGTCGCCGAAGGCATTCGGGCTGACCTGCGCGATGCCCGGCTCGCCAAACGTGATGCGCGCGTCGCGCGGGCCTTGCAGGATCAGGCCGGGCAGGAAGCTCTTGCGCGTGCCCAGTTCGCTGACGGACGGGTCTTGCTTCCAGATCAGCACGCGCGAGCCGACGGGCACGGCGGCCAGGTTGCGCACCGTTGCCTCGGTCAGGCGGGGCGGGCCCGGCTGCAAGGTCAGTTGCGCATTCTTGCGGTGCAGGCGGTATGGCGCCGATGGGGTAGGGACATAGCCGACGGGCAGGGACACGCATTTGGTCAGGACGGCTTCGACCGGCACGATGACTTTCTGGTCCATGGTAGTTCTCCAAGACACGCGCAACTGGAACTGGAATAGTCGTCCCGCTTGGGCGCGTCCGGTTTGATCCCGCGCAAACGACATGCGGGAAGGATGGGCTTTTTTCGGCGCCCGGCGCCGGCTGCGGCCGTGCCTGCCGCATGGCGGCTGGTATGATGCTGGCCGTATGGCCCCGTTTTTATAATAAAAGGATCGTTTGATGGCGGATATAAATATAGTTCAGCAACATAAGCTGACAGCAGCAAAGGCGCGCGAAGCGGCGCAGCAAGTGGCCGACAAGCTGGCCCAGGAATATGACCTGGCGTGCGCCTGGGATGGCGATGTGCTGCGCTTCGAGCGCAGCGGCGTCGATGGTTCGCTGACCCTGGAAAAAGAGCAGGCGCAACTGCAAATCAAGCTGGGCTTCATGCTCAGCGCCTTCGCCTCCACGATTGAAGGCAAGATCGCCGAGAAAATGCGCAAGGTGTTTACCGAGCCGGCATGATGGCGTTTCACCCGCTTGTCTGGCGCCCTGTTTGGTGCTAGGGAGCGTGTCGCGGCGATGGGCGAAAAGACGATGAAAACACGTCGCTTTTCGCCTTTTTTAAGTATGACTGTACGCTGGCGAACATTGCTAGCACATTTCTATTTGGAAAGCCATTGGACTTTGATGGCTTTTTGCGTTATACTTGAGTCATATTTACAACAGCTACACCGCGTTTCACCTTCTGCTTCGCAGTACTCTCCGCTCGCTGAGTGGTGAATAATTCTTCGGGTTTTACACCCGCATCCAGTTAAAAAGTAGCTTGGTCGATTTTTTTTCGGTCAAATACATTTGGTGCCATGTATTTGCATGGCGCTAGCGTTGTTAAAAGTCCTGAACCACAGCCTCTTTTAGCACGCACACGGCACCCCGGCACCGGCTTTGGCCATCCGCTGGTCACACGCGTGTCACCCCCTGTTTCCTGTCGCTCCCGTGCGCATTGTGCGCCGTGGCGTAGCCGACGCAACAGGGTTTGCTGATTCCCGCCGCAAGCTAGCAGGCTTGCTGGGTTTCAATCCATTCGTCAAATCGAGGGAGAACCACATCGTGGCAAAACAAATCATTATCGACCATGTGTTCAAAGTGTTCGGCGACAAGCCAGAAGAAGCACTTGAACTCGTCCGTCAGGGCGCCAGCAAGCAAGACATCCTGGCCAAGACCGACTGTACCATCGGCGTCTTCGACGCCACCTTTACCATTGAAGCTGGCGAGATTTTCGTCATCATGGGCCTGTCCGGTTCGGGCAAGTCGACCCTGGTGCGCATGCTGAACCGCCTGATCGAGCCGACCGCCGGCCGCATCCTGATCGACGGCAACGACATCAATACCTTGCCGGACGCCCAGCTGCGCGCCCTGCGCCGCAAGGACATCAGCATGGTGTTCCAGTCGTTCGCGCTGCTGCCGCAAATTACCGTGCTCGACAACACGGCCTTCGGCATGGAACTGGCCGGCATGCCCAAGGCCGAGCGCCATGCGCTGGCCCAGCAAGCGCTGGAGCAGGTCGGCCTGGATGGCTACGGCGCCAGCTATCCCGACGAATTGTCGGGTGGCATGCAGCAGCGCGTGGGCCTGGCCCGTGCGCTGGCGTGCGATCCATCTATTTTGCTGATGGATGAAGCATTTTCCGCGCTCGATCCGATTATCCGTACGGAAATGCAGTCGGAACTGCTGCGTTTGCAGCAAATCAAGCGCCGCACCATCGTCTTCATTTCGCATGACCTCGACGAAGCCATGCGCATCGGCGACCGCGTTGCCATCATGAAAGACGGTCACGTGGTGCAAGTGGGCACGCCGGAAGAAATCCTGCGCAAACCGGCCAACGATTATGTGCGCAACTTCGTGCGCGGCGTCGATGCGGCGGCCGTCTTCAAGGCCAGCGATATTGCCCGCAAGAGCCAGATCGTCGTGTCGGAATCGCCGAGCCGCGGCTCGCGCGCCGCGCTGTCGATGCTGGAAGAGCAGGATCGCGCGTTTGCGTATGTCGTCAATCCGCAGCGCAAGTTCCTCGGCGTCGTTTCGGCCGATTCGCTGCGCAATGCGCTCGACGGCCATGTGGGCCCGCTGGGCCTGGCGCATGCCTATCTGCCCGACGTGCAGACCATCAATGCAGACGAGCCAGTCGCCGGCCTGTTCGGCCAGGTGGCGCAACTGCCTTACGCCGTCCCTGTGGTGGCCAATGACGGCAGTTTCCGCGGCGCCATCAGCAAGACGACCTTGCTGAAGTTCCTCGACCGCGACACGCCAGCCATTGCCGAACAACAACAGAAAGGACAAGCATGAACCCAAGCACCGTTTCCACAGTAGAAGCTGTTGTTGAACAGCCGGCCGCCCACATCAATCCCTGGGCGCTGACGCCGCCCACCGACGCCAGCACCGCCTGGCTGGACGCCGCCGCACCCGCCGTGCAGCCGGAACATGCGGCCGGCTTTCACCTGACGCAGATTTTCGACGGCTCGCTGCCGCTGGAAAGCTGGATCAACCAGGGCCTGGGCTGGGTCGTGGCGCATTTCCGCCCCTTCTTCCAGGCCGTGCGCGCGCCGATCGACAGCGTGCTGTCCGGCGTGGAAGGCGTGCTGCTGGCGGCTCCGTCGCTGACGGTGATCGCCATCATCGGCTTGCTGGCGTGGCAATTTACGAGCCGCACCCTGGCCATCGGCACCGTGCTGGCGCTGCTGCTCGTGTCGATGCTGGGCATCTGGCCGGAAGCCATGACGACCCTGTCGCTGGTGTTGACGTCGCTGGCCTTCTGCCTGGCCATTGGTTTGCCGCTCGGTATTTTCCTTGCCAGCAGCGACCGCGCACAGAATATCCTGCGCCCCTTGCTCGACGCCATGCAGACGACGCCTGCCTTCGTCTATCTGGTGCCGGTGGTGATGCTGTTCGGTATCGGTAATGCGCCAGGCGTGATCGTGACGATCATCTTTGCCCTGCCGCCGCTGGTGCGTTTGACCAACCTCGGCATCCGCCAGGTGCGTCCTGACCTGATCGAAGCGGCCCGCGCGTATGGCGCCTCGCCGTGGCAGTTGCTGACCCGCGTGCAGTTTCCGCTGGCCATGCCGTCCATCATGGCCGGTATCAACCAGTCGCTGATGCTGTCGCTGTCGATGGTCGTGATCGCCTCGATGATCGCCGTGGGCGGCCTGGGCCAGATGGTATTGCGCGGCATCGGCCGCCTGGACATGGGTCTGGCAACGGTCGGTGGCCTCGGTATCGTGCTGCTGGCCATCACCCTGGACCGCTTGACGCAAGCGATGGGCCAGCCACGCCGCGGCGTGCGCCACTGGTACCAGACGGGTCCTGCCGGTTTCGTGCTGCGCCTGGTGCGCGGCAACACGGAGAAAAATAATGTTGAACAGCAAGCAACGCTGGCCAACGCACAATAAGAAAGGATTTACATGCATCAAATTGACAATTTTAAAGTGACGCAAAAATCGCAACGCAAGTTCCAGCTGTTTTCCGCCCTGGCCATCGCCGCCATGGCCCTGACCACCAGCCTGGCCATGGCGCAGGCGCCGGCCGCTGCCGCCGACGTGCTGCCCGGCAAGGGCGTCAAGGTGCAGCCGCTGCAAAGCTCGATCGCGGAAGAAACCTTCCAGACCATGCTGGTCGACAAGGCCCTGGAAAAGCTCGGCTACGAAGTGCAGCCGATCAAGGAAGTGGAATACCCGACCGCGCATATCGCCATCGCCAACGGCGACGCCACCTTCATGGCCGTGCACTGGGACCCGATGCACAAGGATTTCTATAACAATGCGGGCGGCGACGCCAAGCTGTTGCGCACGGGCCAGTATGCGGGTCCTGCGGCGCAAGGTTATCTGATCGACAAGGCGACGGCGGAAAAGTACAACATCACGAATATCGACCAGTTGCGCGATCCCACCCTGGCCAAGCTGTTCGACCACGATGGCGACGGCAAGGCCGACTTGACGGGTTGCAACCCCGGCTGGGGCTGCGAAGCACTGATCGAGAACCACATGGATGCGTACAAATTGCGAGAGACGGTGACGCACGTGCAGGGCAGCTATGCGGCCCTGATCGCCGATACGCTGGGTCGCTACAAGCGTGGCGAGCCTATCCTGTACTACACGTGGACGCCATACTGGGTCAGCGGCGTGCTGGTGCCGGGCAAGGACGTGGTCTGGCTGAAAGTGCCGTTCTCGGCCAATCCCGACAAGGTGAACACCCGCCTCGACGATGGCAGCGACTACGGTTTTGCCGTCAACACGGCGCGCATCGTATCGAACAAGGCCTGGGCGGAGAAAAATCCGGCCGCGGCCAAGCTGTTCGAGGTGATGCAATTGCCGGTGGCCGACATCAATGCGCAGAACGAGCGCATGCGCCGCGGCGAAAACACGCAAGCCGATATCGCGCGCCATACGGCCGGCTGGATCAAGTACCACCAGCAAAAGTTTGACGGCTGGATCGCGCAAGCGCTGGCGGCGGCAAAAAAGTAAATTACGGCTGATACAGGCGTAAAAAAGTGGCTACCGATTTGATAGCCACTTTTGCGTTAACGGCCTGTTTTGGTGGTTTTTGGTGAGTTTTCAGCCGTTTTCGGCCAGTTTCAGGTGCAAAATGGGGAAAGGCTTGCCAAAGGGGGCGCATTCCGAGCGGCTTTCCCCGATAAAACCCAGGTGGCGGTAAAAGCCGTGCGCTTGCGTGTTGTGCGCGTTGACGTCGACGGTCGTGGCGCCCAAGGCCGTGATGGCGTACTGGACCAGCGTGCGGCCCGCGCCGCTGCCGCGTTGATCGGGATGCACGAACAGCATCTCGATCTTGGCGTGCTCGACGCACAGAAAGGCGTACGGGACACTGTTGGCATCGCGTAGCACGTGAAGCAGATGGTCCGCCGTCACCCTGGCCAGCTCATCGCGCACGAAGGGCATGAGGAAAGCGATATCGCTGTCGGCGAGGAAATCGTGGGTGGCGCGTACGGACAGGTGCCAGACGTCGAACAAACGGGGCAGGTCGGCGGCATGGGCCAGGGAAATCGGTGATGGTGTCATGCGGAAATAATAACATTGCCCCGGGCTGTGCCGGGGCAGGGGGATGATCAGTCCTTCAAGTCTTCGATCAGGTCGATGTATTGTTGCTGTGCATCTTCCTTCGACGTGCCGGCCAGGGCCGCCCAGGCGTCGAACTTGGCGCGGTTGACGAAGTCGGTCATGCCAGGGCGCTCGCCCGTGGCGTCGCCGCTCGACGCTTGCTTGAACAAGGCGTAGATTTTCAGCAAGGTCATATTGTCCGGACGCTCGGACAGGGTCTTGGAATCGAGCTGCGCTTGGTCGAATTGCTCTTGTAAACTCATGATGGCTCCTGTGTGCTGATGGAATCGCTGGAAAAGTGCGGCAGGCGCGGCGGAGTAGCCACCGTGCGTGCTGCAGTGCCTGACATCATAGTGAAAAAAGCGCGCCGTGCATTAGAGGACACACTCAAAACAAAAGCGCCGCCGCTGAATGAACAGGGGCGGCGCCAGGGACAGTCGATCGAGCGCTGTGGAGTCTGTTCTTATACGCCCAGCAGTTCGACGTCGAAAATCAGGGTGGCGTTCGGTGGAATCACGCCGCCGGCGCCGCGTGCGCCATAGCCCAGTGCTGCCGGGATGATCAGCTGGCGCTTGCCGCCCACTTTCATGCCTTGCACGCCTTCGTCCCAGCCCTGGATGACGCGGCCTGCGCCCAGCGGGAATTCGAATGGGTCGTTGCGGTCCTTGCTCGAATCAAATTTCGAGCCGGCGCTGCCGTCGTCGTTTTGAAGCCAGCCCGTGTAATGCACAACAACATTGTTGCCGGCTTGCGCTTCAGCGCCTTCGCCGACGACGGTGTCGATGTATTGCAGGCCGGAAGCGGTCGTGGTGGTGGTCATGATAATCCTTGTGTAGGCGATGAAAGCTACAGATTGTAGAGCAATGAGTTGCAAAGCGCCATTCCAGGCCCGGTCGCAGGGAAAATGGGGAAATTACGGCGATGTGTGGCTGCCGCTTGCATTTAAGGGGGGAATTAACACAATAAATACAGTGTTCCACGTAAAATGCATGTTTTGTATTTAACAGTGATTTCTTCCATGTTCCGCAGTCTACGCCGCCTTGTTTTTTCCTCGCTGTGCCTGGTTTCCGCAATATCGACGGCGCAAGCCGAAGTGGTGGTGGTACTCAATTCCCGTGATGCTACGGTGCAACTGCTGGACCAGAAAACCTACGCCCCCCTGTCCACCTTTGCCGTCGGCAAGGAACCGCACCACCTGATGGAGACGCCGGACGGCAAGTCGCTGATCGTCGCCAGCTCCGTCGGCAACGAACTGATCTTCCTCGACCCCGTGTCGGGCCAGATTCAGCGCCGCATCAGCAACATCCTCGACCCCTACCAGATCGGCTTTTCGCCGGACCAGAAGTGGTTCATCTCGAACTCGCTGCGCCTGGACCGCATCGACCTGTACCGCTACGACGGCAAGAACCTGACCCTGGCCAAGCGCATCGCGCTGCCGAAGCTGCCCAGCCACATGGCTTTCACGGCCGACAGCACCATGGCTTTTATCACGCAGCAGGGCAGCAACCAGGTCAGCGCCATCGACCTGGCCACGCAGACGGTGAAATGGACCATGCCTGTCGGCCCGGCGCCGGCCGGCATCACGATGACGCCCGACGGTAAATATTTGCTGGTCGGCATCATGGGCAGCGATTACGTGGAAGTGATCGACTGGCGCACGCAAAAGACCGTCAAGCGCATCAAGGCGGGCGCCGGCACGCATAATTTCCGCGCGCTCGGTGACAACCGCATGACGTTCGTGTCGAACCGCGTGTCGAACACGATCAACATCATCGACCAGCAAACCCTGGAAAACGTGGGCACCATCAACGTGCCTGGTGGCCCGGACTGCATGGAAATCACGCCTGATGGCAAAACCATGTGGGTCACCCTGCGCTGGATCAAGAAAGTGGCCGTGATCGATTTGACCACGCGCAAGGTGATCAAGACGATCCCCGTGGGCCGCTCGCCCCATGGCGTGTATTTCGCCACGCACTCGCCACGCATGTGATGACGGGTGTGATGATGAAACGCCTGATTTCCGCGTGCCGCGTGCCCGCCGTGCTGCTGTGCGCCAGCGCCATGCTGACGCCCGCGCATGCCGCCGCATCTGCCGCCGCTGTGCCAGCCGCATCTTCAGCGCCGGCCGCCTGCAAGGGCACGATCTACATGACCTTCGACACGGGCAGCCAGTCGCAAGCGCAACTGATCGCCGATGTGCTGAACAAGCGCCATATCAAAGCCACGTTCTTCCTGGCCAATGAAAAGACCACGCGTGGCGACTATTCGCTCGACCCCTCGTGGGCGCCGTACTGGAAAGCCCGGGTCGCCGAAGGCCATGCGTTCGGCACGCATACGTTCGACCACGTGTACTGGAAGAAGGATCTGGCCAATGGCTTGATCCAGGTCAAGCCCCAGTTCGGCAAGGATGGCGGCAAGTTGGCGTCATTCACCGATCAGCAGTTCTGCGAGGAATTGCGCCGCGTCGATACGCGCTTCCAGGAACTGACGGGCCGCAAGCTCGACCCGTTCTGGCGCGCGCCGGGCGGCTACACATCGCCGCGCACCCTGGCGGCTGGCAGCGCCTGCGGCTACCAGCATGCGGGCTGGGCGCCAGCGGGGTATTCCGGCGATGAACTGCCCAGCGACAAATATCCGAACGCCATGTTGCTGAAAAAAGCGCTGGCGAACTTGCGCAGCGGCGACATTTTCATTTCGCACATGGGCATCTGGTCGCGCAAGGATGCGTGGGCGCCCGCCAACCTCGATGCCTTGATTTCTGGCCTGCAAGACAAGGGTTTCTGCTTTGCCACCCTGCGCGAGCATCCCGCCTACGCGCAGAAGAAGGGCCAGCCATGATGGCCGCCGACATCGTCAGTGTCGTCACCCCGGTGATCGACGCCGTGGTCGATGCGTTTGGCGTGGCGCAAGGCTGGCTGTTCCAGACTGTGGTGAATCCCCTCGTCTATCACCTGGGCTTTGGCGAGTTCACGGAAGAGGCGTTCGAGGGCACGGAATGGCTGCTGATCGGCCTGTGCGAACTGGTGCTGCTGTTTCTCGTGCTGCGCCCGCTCGAAGCCTTGATTCCCGCGCAAAAGATCACAGACCCGCGCGCCCGCTGGAACGACTTTATTTATACGGTGCTGCACCGCATCGGCCTGTTTTCCGTGCTGGTCTTCTTCACGCTCGATCCGCTGATGGATGCCTTGGCGGGCGCCTTGCGTTTCGACAATATCCATCCATTGAACCTGGAATCGCTGTTGCCCGGCATCAGTCCTTTGCTCAGTTTTATCATTTATTTTGTGATACTGGACTTCGTCGACTATTGCTACCATCGGGCCTCGCACCATTTCGGCTGGTGGTGGGGCTTGCACAGCCTGCATCACAGCCAGCAAAACATGAACTTGTGGAGCGATGACCGCAACCACTTGCTCGACGACTTCTTGCGCGACGTGGTGATGGCGCTGGTGGCGCTCGGCATCGGCGTGCCGCCGGGCCAGTACGTATTGCTGGTCTCGATTTCGCGCATCCTGCAAAGCTTGCAGCATGCGAATGTGAGGATACACTTCGGCCGCATCGGCGAGCGGCTGCTGATCTCGCCCCGTTTCCACCGCACGCACCACGCGATCGGCGTGGGACATGAGTCGAAAGGCAAGGGCAGCATGGGTGGCTGCAACTTCGGCGTGGTCTTGCCGATTTGGGATATGCTGCTGGGCACCGCGAATTTCTCGGCCGGTTATGCGCGCACGGGCGTGCGCGATCAGCTGGCCCGCATCGATAGCAAGGGCATGGGCCGGCCGGGGCGCAACTATGGCCGTGGCTTCTGGCAGCAGCAATGGCTGGGCTTGCGCCGCATGGTGGAATTTGCAAGATTGAAACGAAAAGGACGCCGTTGATGCGTAATGTGCTGAATTCGTATGGCCGTGCTTTCCTGTCGCAATTGCACGGCAGGATATTGCTGCTGAGCATAGCGCCGTTCATCCTGTCGCTGATCCTGTGGGGCGCCCTGCTGTATGTGGGCTTGCAGCCACTGATCGACAGCCTGCATGCGCTGTTTACGCAATATGACTTCTTCCGCACCAGCGGGCAGGTGCTGGCCACTTTCGGCCTGGGCATGCTGAAAGCGGTGATCGTGCCCCTGATCGCCATGTTCATGCTGCTGCCGCTGATGATCTTGACGGCCTTGATCTTCATGGGCCTGTTCGCCATGCCGGCCATCGGCCGCCACATCGGCGGGCGGCACTTTCCGCAGCTGGAAAAGAAGAATGGCGGGAGCCTGCTGGGCAGCGTCGCCACTTCGCTGGCCACGTTCTTGCTGTTCATCATCGTCTGGGTGCTGATGCTGCCCTTGTACGCGTTTCCGCCGGCCGCACTGGTGGGGCAAGCCGTGCTGTGGGGCTGGCTGACCTACCGCGTGATGGCCTATGACGCCATGGCCGACTACGCCAGCGCGGAAGAGCGCCGCGCCATCATGCGCACGCAGCGCTGGCCCCTGCTGGCCATCGGCATGGTGTCCGGCGCGGCCGGCGCCGTGCCCGGCATGCTGTGGATGGGCGGCGTGATGTCGGTGGTGTTCTTCCCCTTCCTGGCGGCGTTCGCCATCTGGCTGTATGTGCTGATCTTTATCTTTACGGGTCTGTGGTTCCAGTATTACTGCCTGGAAGCACTGGCGCGTTTGCGGGGCTTACGCGGCATGACCGACGTGGCGCCCGCGGACGCCTGACCATTTTTATTGCATTCTACGAGGGAGCTTCATGGCTATCGGATTGATCATCATTGGCGACGAAATCCTGTCGGGCAAGCGCACTGACCAGCATTTCCCGAAAGTCGTGAGCATGCTCAAGGCACGCGGCTTGCAGCTGAGCTGGGCGGAATACGTGGGCGACGAGCCGGCCCGCCTGGTCGCCTTGCTCAAGCGCAGCTTTGCCAGCGGCGACATCGTCTTCAGCTTTGGCGGCATCGGCGCCACGCCGGACGACCATACGCGCCAGGCGGCGGCCGATGCGCTGGGCTTGCCGCTGGTGCTGCATCCGCAGGGCAAGCTCAATATCCAGCAACGGATCACGGAAATGGGAGAAGAGGCGGGCGTGCCGGCCGATTTGAACTCGCCGGAAAACCTGCACCGCCTGAAAATGGCGGAATTTGTCGAAGGCGCCGAGCTGATTCCGAATCCGTACAACAAGATTGCCGGCTTTGCCGTGCGCGAACATTATTTCGTGCCCGGCTTTCCCGTCATGTCCTGGCCCATGATCGAATGGGTGCTCGACACGCATTACGCTCACCTGTTCAACCAGGTGCCGCACGCGGAACATGCCTTGCTCGTGTACGAAACGGCCGAATCGCTGCTCACGCCGCTGATGGTGCGCCTGGAAGCGGAGTTTCCGCTGATCAAGGTATTCAGCCTGCCCAGCGTGGGCGATGCGCAGACGCGCCGGCATATCGAACTGGGCGTCAAGGGCGAGCCCGCGCAGGCGGCAGCCGCCTTTGCCGAGATGTGCGCCGCCCTCGATACCTTGCAGGCGGAATACACCACCATCTGATATGCCGCCAGCCCGGCGCCGGCGGCTTTTTCGCTGGCGTCCAGCCCGCTATGCATCTATGTACGCAAGCGTACATTCCAAGACGTTGTTTTTTTGCGAAAATCTTCAATGAAGCAAGATTTTTGTGCGCGCTCGTCAGTCGTTCTCATGCCGATGTGGTGGAATGGTGAACAGGGGCCTTGCGTGTCGCACGCGGGGTCGCCTGCCTGTGCAGTAGCGTGTTTTTTTGATTCACCGGTATGGACATCATGTTAAGCAAGCTTTGTTGTGACCGGCTCTTGCCGGCCCTCGTCTTATCCTGCGCGGAGCGGCATCGCTGCCGCCTTTTCCGCGCCGTCCAAAACCAACCTTACCCCAGCATCCCATGAAAGACACAGGCGTCAATCTGGCCGCGCAAGAGCGGCCCCCTTCTGATCCAGCTCCCGAGGCGCCGCCGCCGGCGAGCCCGCCGAAGAAGCGCCGTTCGCGCATCTGGCCGATCTTTGCCATCATCGTGCTGGCGCTGATCGCCGGCGTGGCGTGGTTCGTCATGCGCGAAGTGCGCACCTCGGCCCTGCAGGCGGAGTTTTTCACGCGCCTGGACCGCCAGCTGGCGTTCAAGGTCGAGCCTGGCCCCGCACCGGCGGGCGCCATCCGCTATCCGCAGCACGGCCCGTATGACGAGCGGCTCGGCTATGCCAGCTTGCCCGACTTCATCACCAAGCTGAATGCACGCGACTATGCCGTGACGGCGCAGGCGCGCATGTCGCCGAAAATGGTGCAACTGGTCGACCGGGGCATCTTTGCCACCTATCACGAGAAAAACCGCGCCGGGCTGACCATCCTCGATTGCCGCGCCGCACCGCTGTTCGCGGCCAGCTATCCCGAGCGCATGTTCGACGGCTTTGCCGAAGCGCCGCCCGCGCTCGTGCAAAGCCTGCTGTTCATCGAAAACCGCGAATTGCTCGATCCGGGCACGCCCAAGCGCAACCCCGCCGTGGAATGGGACCGCCTGAGCAAGGCGATTCTGGACAAGGCGCTGAACCTGTTCGGCGGCCACCGCGGTGGCGGCGGCAGCACGCTGGCCACGCAGATCGAAAAATACCGGCATTCGGAAGACGGACGCACCAGTTCCATGCAGGACAAGCTGCTGCAGATGATTTCGGCCAGCCTGCGCTCATACCAGGATGGCGAAAACACCATGGAAGCGCGGCGCAAGATCGTCGTCAATTACTTGAATACCGTGCCGCTGTCGGCAAAGAGCGGCTTTGGCGAAGTCAACGGCATCGGCGACGGCATGTGGGTCTGGTATGGCCGTCCATTTGCTGAAGTGAAAACATTACTCAGTGGGAAAATGGATCAGCCCGGCAGTGCGCTGGCCTACAAGCAGGCGTTGAGCTTGCTGATCGCGCAGCGCCGTCCCTCGCATTACCTGGTGGCCGGCGGCGCCGACCTAGAAGTGCTGACCAACAGCCATCTGCGCTTGCTGGCGCAGGCGGGCGTGATCTCGGCGCAGCTGCGCGATACGGCCATCGCCGAGAAGCTGCGTCCGTCGACGGCGTCCGGCGTGCAATCGGAAGCGTCGACCTCGTTCGTCACGCGCAAGGCCTCGAATGCCGTGCGCAACCACCTGGCCAGCATGCTCGGCGATCCGCGCCTGTACAACCTCGACCGCCTCGACCTGAAAGTGGTCAGCACGCTCGACGCACAGGCGCAAAACGCCGTCACCAAGGTCTTGCGCGAGCTGCGCGACCCGGAAGTGGCGAAAGCGGCGGGCCTGACGGGCAAGGGCATGCTGGGCAATGGCGACCCCGCCAACGTGGTCTACAGCTTTACCTTGCTGCAAAAGGGCGACCAGGCCAACTTGCTGCGCGTGCAAACGGATAACTTTGACCAGCCGCTCGACATCAACGAAGGCGCCAAGCTGGACCTCGGTTCCACGGCCAAGCTGCGCACCCTGGTCACGTACCTGGACATCATCGACCAGCTGCACCAGCGCTACAGCGGCATGGGCGCGGCCGAGCTGGGCAAGATTGCCGTCGATCCGAAGGACATGCTGTCGCAGTGGGCGATTGCCTATCTGAAACCATTGCCGCTCGGCGAGGCGCGCAATCTGCCGGCCATGCTGGCGGCTGCCATGGAACGCAAATATTCGGGCAACCCGGGCGAAGGCTTCTTCACGGGCGGGGGCTTGCACCATTTCGGCAACTTCTCCAAGCTCGACGACAGCCGCATCATGACGGTGCAGCAGGCGCTGCGCCAGTCGACCAATCTGGTCTTCGTGCGCCTGATGCGCGACGTGGCCCGCTACTACATGTTCTCGCGCCCCGATTCCTCGGCCTCGCTGCTGGCGGACGCGGACGATCCGCGCCGCGCCCAGTACCTGAGCCGGTTTGCCGACAAGGAAGGGCGCGAATTCCTGCACCGTTTCTACCAGAAGTACCGCGGCAAGAGCGTTGACGAGCAGGAAAAGATTTTGTTGGCCAGCATCCGCCCGACGCCCGTGCGCCTGGCGAATATCTTCCGCACCATCAATCCCAAGGGTACGGTGGCGGAATTCGGCGATTTCCTCAATGCCAACTTGCCGTCGCAAAACGAAGTGCCGCCCGAGCGCGTCGCCAAGATGTACGAGCAGTACGCGATGGAAAACTGGTCCTTGGCCGACCGCGGCTATCTTGCCAATGTGCATCCGCTGGAACTGTGGATGGTGGCGTACCTGCGCCAGCACGAAGGTTCCACCCTGACGCAGATGGTGGCGGCCAGCGAAAAGGAACGCCAGGAAGTCTACAAATGGCTGTTCAACACGCACCGCAAGCATGCGCAGGACCGCCGCATCGCCAATTTGCTGGAAGTGGAAGGCTTCCTGGAAATCCACCGCCAGTGGAAGAAGATGGGCTACCCGTTCGACTCGCTGGTGCCGTCATATGCGACCACCCTGGGCGCGTCGGCCGACCGTCCCGCCGCGCTGGCCGAGCTGATGGGCATCATCATCAACGATGGCGTACGCAAGCCGAGCGTGCGCATCGATTCCATGCATTTCGCGGCCAATACGCCGTACGACACCATGGTCAAGCGTGGCAGCAAGGTGGCAGCGGAACAAGTGTTGTCGCCGGACGTGGCCAAGGCCGTCGCCAAGGCCATCCGCGAAGTGGTGTCGGACGGAACGGCGAAACGGGCGAAGACGGCGTTTGTCGGCGCCGATGGCGTGCCGATCCCGATGGGCGGCAAGACGGGGACGGGCGACCAGCGCTTCGACGTGTATGGCGCCGGCGGCCGCCTGATCGAGTCGCGCTATGTCAACCGCTCGGCCACGTTCGTGTTCAATATCGGCGAGCGCTTCTATGGCAGCATGACGGCGTATGTGCGCGGGCCGGAGTCAAAAAACTACGATTTCACCAGCGCCTTGCCCGTGCAACTGCTGGTGTCGCTGGCGCCGAGCCTGATGCCGCTGATCGAGCCGCCTGCGCCGGCCGAGGGCGTGGCCAGGCAGTGCACGAATTAACCGGCAGTATGCGGATTGAGCAAAACGCCAGCTTTCATGCTGGCGTTTTTTCTTGCTAGCCGGCAAACGCGGCCGTTTTATCTTCCAGGCGCGCGTGATAGGCGGCGATGGCGGGATACTCGGGGCGCTGCATGGGCGCCATCAGCCAGCGCTTGACGGACAGGCCCAGCACGATATCGGCCAAGGTGAACGCTTCGCCGCAGACGAAGGCGCCCGTGCGCTGCAACTGCTGCTCCAGCACGCCTATCATCTTGTTCCACCCGGTAATACCGGCCGCCAGTTGCGCCGCATCCTGGTGTGCGGGGCTGTGGCGCACCAGCGACATGAAAGCGTAGCGCCAGCTATTGTTGAGGTCGCCCATCTGCCAATCCATCCATTTTTCCACTTCCGCGCGGGCGCGCGGCGTGCTTGGCAGCAAGTCGTCGCGGCCCGCCTGCGCGCACAGGTAGCGGCAGATCGTGTTCGATTCCCACAGCACCAGGTCGCCGTCCACCAGCACGGGCACCATGGCGTTCGGGTTCAGGGCCAGGAAAGTCGGGTCGTCGGTACTGCGAAAGCCGCTGCCCCAGTCTTCGCGTTCGTACGGCAGGTCGAGTTCCTCGCACGTCCACAGGACTTTGCGGACATTGATCGAGGCGGCTTTTCCAAGAATTTTCAGCATGCAGGGCTCCAGAGGGCAGGTGATCGATCTGCCACTGTAGCGGATTTGGCCACGCCGCGCCTGCGAAAGTGCCTTGCATAGTTGAGGTTTTCTTGGCATCGTAGCCACCCATGAAACCTATGCGCCACCACATGTCCAAAATCCTCGCGTTCAGCCGCTTTTCCGTGCGCGATTTCCTCGCCACCGCCGGTCCCACCTTGCTGCTGGTCGGCGCGTTTTGCGCGCTCGCTTACTGGCTGGTCGACCCGGCCCCGCCGCGCCAGGTGAGCCTGTCGACGGGGCAGGACAATAGCGCGTATGAAGAGTTCGGCAAGAAATATGCGGCTACCTTGGCCAAGCACGGCATCAAGGTGACCTTGCAACCATCGCTGGGTTCGCAGGAAAACCTGCAGCGCCTGAACGCGGGCAAGACAGATATCGCCTTCGTGCAAAGCGGCTCGACGGAACACGCCGATGCCGAGCGTCATGGCTTGATTTCCCTGGGCAGCCTGTTTACGGAACCCGTCTGGCTGTTCCTGCGCGAAGACAAGGCGGTGACGGAACTGACGCAATTGAAGGGCATGAAGATCAACCTGGGGCCGGAAGGCACAGGCGTGCCCAGCCTGTTCCGGCAGTTGCTGTCCGTGAATGGCGTCGAAGCGAACGAGCTGACCGTCAGTGCCTTGCAAAACACGCCCGCCACGGTGGAGCTGCTGGAAGGGCGCATCGACGGCCTCGTGTTCAGCTCGGCGCCGGAAGCGCCGCTGATCCAGATGCTGCTGCAAACGCCGGGCATCAAGCTGTTTGATTTTTCGCAGGCGGAAGCGTACACGCGGCGATTGCCTTTCCTCACGCATGTCGTCCTGCCGCGCGGCATAGTCGACTTGGGCAAAAATATCCCGGCGCAGGATTATCACCTGATCGCGCCGACCGCCACGTTGGTCGCGCGCGAAGACTTGCATCCGGCCCTCGTCGACCTGTTCGTGCAGGCGGCGGCCGGCATCCATGGCGGCACGGGCTGGTTCCAGCAGCAGGGGCAGTTCCCGTCCGCGCGCTACACGGAAATTCCTGTCGCGCCCGAAGCGCTGAAATTCTACAAGGATGGCGCGCCCGTGCTGCAGCGCTATATGAGTTTCTGGCTGGCTAATTTCTTCGACCGCATGTGGGTGCTGGTGGTGGCGCTCGGTGCCTTGATATTGCCCCTGTCGCGCGTGGTGCCGCCCCTGTACGTGTGGCGCATCCGCTCGCGCGTGTACCGCTGGTATGGCCAGTTGCGCACGGTGGAGCAGGCGCTGGAAGACGTGCCGCAGGAGCAGCGCGCGCAAGTGTATGCGGAGCAATTGAAGCGGCTGGACCAGATCGAGGACATGGTCAACCAGATCTCGATTCCCCTGTCGTTTGCCGATGGCCTGTATGGCTTGCGCAGCCATATCAATTTCGTGCGCAAGCGCATATTGACCCTGATGGGCGAGCATCCCGAGGCAGGCGAGGCGGCCTGAGCGCTTAAGTCGCTTAAACGAGGGTGACCGACAGCTTGCGTCCAAGCAGCGCGGCGGCCCGCTCCAGCGTGGAGAGCGTCACGTCGCTGCTGGGGTCGAGCAGGCGGTCGAGCTGCGAGCGGCTCGTCTGCAACAGGTCCGCCATGCGCGTCTTCGACAGCGATTGCTCCTGCATCGCCTGCGTCAGTTGCCAGGCGATCACTTCCTTGATGGCGCGGGTTTGCGTTTGCTCGAAGATGCCTTCTTCTTTTAAAAAGTCGTCGAGGCTGCTGCCGAGATGGGGAGCGGTGGCGTTCATGTCAGTTCCTTGTAGCGTTTGCGGGCCAGCGCCAGATCGTCTTCCGGCGTCGTCCGGGTTTTCTTGATAAAGCCGTGCAGCGCCACCAGGCAATCGCCATGATGGCAGATCAGCACGCGCGCGATGCGGTTGCCGGGCAAGCTGCTGCGCACTTCCGACAAGCCGTGCCCGAGATGCCGGCACAGGGGCATGCCCACGGGCCAGCGCCATTGCGCATGCATCAAGTCTTGCCCGATCACATGGCGCTCTTCAAGCGGCAAGGACTTGAGCCAGTCGCGCACGGGTTCGCCGCCATTGCCGTTCGCATAGAACAGCAGGGTAATCTGCCGCAAGCCGGAAGCATCCATGACGCACCTCTACGTTGTACTATATAAAGTACATTATTTCAAGGAGAATTTGCGCCGCAATGGAAGAAAACGGGCGCGCATGGATGGTTGTAGCCGATGGCGGGCCATCGCGTGGCCCGCCAGATCAAACACTGTTCAGATAGTCAGGCGGCCAGCGTCAGGCACCCAGCCACGGCAGCCCGGCCTTGCACCAGCCGCCGATCTGCTTGCGGTGGCCGTCCGCATCCTTGTCGCCTTCAAACCCTTCAAGGATGTCGAAGCAGTTGATATAGCCGTGCTCGGTCGCCAGCTTGGCGGCATGGCGCGAGCGCACGCCCGAGCGGCACAGGAACAGCAGCACCTCGTCCTTGCCGGCCTGGGCGGCCAGCTGCGCAAGAAAGTCGGGATTCGGCACGCCGCCCGGGTAGGTGGCCCACTGCACCGCACCATGCTGGGTATCGGCGATGTCGACCCGGCCTACCCAGTCGCGCTCGGCATTCGTGCGCACATCGATGAGCTTGGCGGCTGCGTCCAGTTGCAGCAGCTCGTACGCTTCCTGCGGCGTCACGGCGCCGGCATACGGCGTACCTTCATTGGCCCGGCTGCGGGCGGTGGTCAGGATGTCGGCGGCGGTAGTCATGGCGTCCTCGATGAAAGTGGGATGGTGTGTACGATTATAGTGCGCGCTTCGCGCCCCGCAAACGGGAAACCACGATGCACGGCGCATGCACCACAACGAGGCATTTTTCAAGAATGCGCACAAAATGCACGATAATGGTGCGTTATTCGTTTTTTGCACTTGCATAGTGCATTCTTGATTTGACGCAAACTCAGCAGGAAAATCGCGGGCAGGAAAACTTTCACTGGGATGGCAGTCATTTTGCCGCTGGCGCCAAGGCGCTCCAGAAGCTGGCATGGAATCTGCTATGATCCTTATGAGTTTTGGTGGCACGCAATGTTTGCTTCGCTTCATCAGCCCAGACGCACTAAGGTCGGCTCACCCCACATTCATTTAGGAGATACGCATGGCAATGACAGCCGCAGAAGTCTTGAAGATGGTAGAAGAAAACGAAGTCAAATTCGTTGATTTCCGCTTTGCTGATACCCGTGGTAAAGAGCAGCACGTGACGGTTCCCGTGTCGCACTTCGACATGGACAAATTCGAGTCGGGCCATGCCTTTGACGGTTCTTCGATCGCTGGCTGGAAAGGCATTGAAGCGTCCGACATGATCTTGCTGCCGGATCCAAACACGGCCAATATCGACCCGTTCATGGAAGAAACGACCCTGTTCATGCAGTGCGACGTGATCGAACCGTCGGACGGCAAGGGCTACGACCGCGACCCGCGCTCGATCGCGAAACGCGCCGAAGCCTACCTGAAATCGTCGGGCATGGGCGACACCGCCTACTTCGGCCCTGAGCCGGAATTCTTCATCTTCGACAGCGTGCGCTGGAAGATCGACATGTCGGGCTGCTTCGTCAAGATCGGTTCGGACGAAGGTTCGTGGTCGACCGGCAAGGATATCGAAGGCGGCAACAGCGGCCACCGTCCTACCGTCAAGGGCGGCTACTTCCCCGTGCCACCAGTGGACAGCTTCCAGGACATGCGTTCGGAAATGTGCCTGATCCTGGAATCGCTGGGCATCCCGGTTGAAGTACATCATCACGAAGTGGCAGGCGCCGGCCAGAATGAAATCGGCACCAAGTTCTCGACCCTGGTCGAGCGCGCCGACTGGACGCAAAACCTGAAATACGTGGTGTGGAACGTGGCGCACAGCTATGGCAAGACCGCCACCTTCATGCCGAAACCTATCGTTGGCGACAACGGTTCGGGCATGCACGTGCATCAATCCGTATGGAAAGATGGCAAAAACCTGTTCGCTGGCGACGGCTATGCCGGCCTGTCCGATTTCGCCCTGTACTACATCGGCGGCATCATCAAGCACGCCAAGGCACTGAATGCGATCACCAACCCGGGCACCAACTCGTACAAGCGTCTGGTACCTGGCTACGAAGCTCCAGTGAAACTGGCGTACTCGGCGAAAAACCGTTCCGCCTCGATCCGTATCCCGCACGTGGCCAATCCAAAAGGCCGCCGCGTCGAAGCGCGCTTCCCGGATCCACTGGCGAACCCGTACCTGTGCTTCGCCGCACTGCTGATGGCTGGCCTGGACGGCGTTGCTAACAAGATCCATCCGGGCGAAGCCGCCTCGAAAGATCTGTACCATCTGCCGCCGGAAGAAGACGCACTGATCCCTACCGTGTGCGCTTCGCTGGAAGAAGCTCTCGACGCGCTGGACAAGGACCGCGAGTTCCTGACCCGCGGCGGCGTGTTCAGCGATTCCATGATCGATGCTTACCTGGAACTGAAAATGCAGGACGTGCAGCGCATGCGTATGACCACGCATCCTGCCGAGTTCGACATGTACTACTCGCTGTAATGGCGCCATGCCGGCAACTTGCCGGTAGTGAATAAAAAACGCGGGTGAGGCGATCGGTCTTGCCCGCGTTTTTTTATGCTTTGCGCCAATGCGGCGCCGGTGCGGTGTTGTATAGTCGGCCCAGGAACGATGCGGCATGTGCCGACAGGAGTGAAGATTGACCAAGCATTACAGAATGGCGCTGATGGCAGGATTGCTGGGCGCGGCGGCACAGGCGCACGGGCAGCTGTATGTGTGCGCCGATGCGCAGGGACACAAGACGTACACGGACAAGCGCGCTGGCGCGCATTGCCAGCTGCTCGATTTGCCGGGCGCCATGACGGAGCCGCCCCGCAAGACGGCGCCGCTGGCCGGCGCGCCTGCCCGGCCCGCCATGCAGGCGGCCGGGACACCGGCGTCTGCCGCCGGTGCGTTTCCCAAGGTCGATGGCGCCGAACAGCGCGCGCGCGACCTGGACCGGCGCCAGATCCTGCAGGACGAATTGCGCAGCGAAGAGCAGAAACTGGCGGCGCAGCGCCTGGAATTCAACGAGGGCCAGCCCGAGCGCCAGGGCAATGAGCGCAACTATGCGAAATACCAGGAACGGGTGGCGCAGCTGAAGGACAACATCAGCCGCACGCAGCAAAATATAGACGCCCTGAAACGCGAGATCGCGAATATTCGGTAAAGCACATGACACTAGACAACCATTCCAGCCGCCCGGCCCATCTGGCCGGCCTTGATTTGCTCGCTTCAGCCGTGATCCTGCTCGACGGCGACGGCCGCATCAGCTATGCCAACGCGGCGGCGGAAAATCTGCTGGAAAGTTCGCTGAAAGCCCTGTCGCGGCAAAAGCTGACGGCGCTGTTCCTGAATCCCGAGGAACTGGCCGGCATTTGCGCGCAGGCGCTCGAACACAAATTTTCCGATTTGCGCCAGGACCTGAGCCTGGAACGGCTGGGGCGCGAGCCGCTGCGCGTGCACAGCATCGTCAGCGCGCTCGATGCGCCAAGCGACGGCGTGCTGATCGAACTGCGCGAGAACGTGCAGCAATTAAAACTCGACCGCGAGGAGCGCATCCTCGACCAGAGCCAGGTTAACAAGGAGCTGATCCGCAACCTGGCGCATGAAATCAAGAACCCGCTGGGCGGCATCCGCGGCGCGGCCCAGCTGCTGGAGCTGGAATTGCCGGCCTTGCACCTGAGCGAGCTGCGCGAATACACGCAAGTCATCATCAAGGAAGCGGACCGCCTGCAGACGCTGGTCGACCGCCTGCTGGCGCCGCACCGCCGCCCGCATATCGTGGGCGACGTGAATATCCATGAAGTGTGCGAACGGGTCCGCAGCCTGATCCTGGCTGAATTCCCCAGCGGACTGACCATTTCGCGCGATTACGACGCTTCGATTCCCGAGTTTCGCGGTGACAAGGAGCAGCTGATACAGACCGTGCTCAACATTGCGCATAACGCGGCGCAAGCGCTGGCCGAGCGCATCGAGGCGGGCGACGCGGAGCTGATTTTCAAGACGCGCGTGGCGCGTCAGGTGACTCTGGCCAAGGTCCGCTACAACCTGGCATTAGACTTGCATATCATTGACAATGGACCGGGCATCGCACCCCAGATCCGCGACCGGATTTTCTACCCGCTGGTGTCGGGCAGGGAAGGCGGCAGCGGGCTGGGACTGACCTTGGCGCAAACCTTCGTGCAACAGCACCTGGGCGTGATCGAGTGCGAAAGCCGGCCTGGATACACCGATTTCAGGATCGTTCTCCCCTTGCCATAAGCGAGGAAGTATCCCACCCATGAAATCCATTGCGGGACGCACACACTAATGAAGCCAATCTGGATAGTTGACGACGACGAATCAATCCGCTGGGTGCTGGAAAAAGCCCTGGCGCGGGAAAATCTCGCCACCAAGAGTTTTGCCAATGCGCGCGACGCCATCGCCGCACTGGAATTTGACACGCCGCAAGTGCTCGTGTCCGATATCCGCATGCCGGGCGCGTCCGGCCTGGAATTGCTGCAAACGGTCAAATCGCGCTTCCCCGGCTTGCCGGTCATTATTATTACCGCCTTTTCCGACCTCGATTCGGCCGTCGCGGCCTTCCAGGGCGGCGCCTTCGAATACCTGGCCAAGCCCTTCGATATCGACAAGGCCGTCGAGTTGATCCGCCGCGCGCTGGAAGAAAGCCTGCGCGAGACCAGCGTCGAGTCGGGCCCCTCGGAAACGCCGGAAATCCTCGGCCAGGCGCCCGCCATGCAGGAAGTCTTCCGTGCCATCGGCCGGCTGTCGCAATCGAACGTGACGGTGCTTATCACGGGCGAATCCGGTTCCGGCAAGGAACTCGTGGCGCGCGCGCTGCACAAGCACAGCCCGCGCGCGGCGCAGCCTTTCATTGCCCTGAACACGGCGGCGATCCCGAAGGATTTGCTGGAATCGGAACTGTTCGGCCACGAACGCGGTGCATTTACCGGCGCACAGACGACCCGCCGGGGCCGCTTCGAGCAGGCCGAGAACGGCACCTTGTTCCTCGATGAAATCGGCGACATGCCGTTCGACCTGCAGACGCGCTTGCTGCGCGTGCTGTCTGACGGGCATTTCTACCGCGTCGGCGGACACCAGCCGATGAAGGCCAACGTGCGCGTCATTACCGCCACGCACCAGAACCTCGAGCAGCGCGTGCGCGACGGCCTGTTCCGCGAAGACTTGTATCACCGCCTGAACGTGATCCGCCTGCGCCTGCCCAGTTTGCGGGAGCGGCGCGAGGATATCCCCATTCTGGTGCGCCACTTCCTGGTGCAAAGCGCGCGCCAGCTGGGCGTGGAAGCCAAGCGCATGAGCGAACCGACGATGCAGTTCCTCAGCGGCCTCGATTTGCCCGGCAATGTGCGCCAGCTGGAAAACCTGTGCAACTGGATTACCGTCATGGCGCCGGGCCAGACGGTGGAAATCAAGGACTTGCCGCTGGAATTGACGCAGGGGCAGGGCGATGGCGTGGCCACGACGGCGTCCGCTGACCTGGCGCCAGCGAATGTTGCTCACCCGCAGGGCGGCCAGGTCTTCGAAGCGGCCGCGCCCGCCAACGGCGCGCCGCCGGGCTGGATCGGCTTGCTGGAATTGCAGGCGGCCGGCATGCTGGGCGCGGGACAGCAGGAAGTCATGGCCGTGCTGGGGCGGCAATTCGAATCGGCCCTGATCAAGACGGCGCTCAAGCATACGCACGGGCGCAAGAACGACGCCGCCGTGCGTCTGGGCATCGGCCGCAACACCATCACCCGCAAGATCTCCGAACTGGGCATCGACGGCGCCAAGGACGATTGACGCCTTGCCGGACGGGGACTCCCCCGTCCGCTTTTTCTTGCGGTGTTCCTTGCACGCCACAACACCCACAGCAGGCGATAAGGTAAGCTGACGCCTGCCGGACTGTTTCGTCCGGTCTTCATTTGATTGTGGAACTGTATGCTCATAAACTGCGTGGCCTACCAGGATGGCAAAAAACTGGCCGACTTGCCGATCGACGATATCAGCGATTACGTCGAGCGCCCCGATTGCTTCGTCTGGGTGGCCCTGCTCGACGCCACGCCGGACGAGCTGAAACAGATGCAGCACGAGTTTTGCCTGCACGAACTGGCCGTCGAGGATGCGCAGCGGGGCCACCAGCGCCCGAAGATCGAGGAATATGGCGATTCCCTGTTTGCCGTGGTGAAAACCGTGGAAATGGTCGAGAACGAACTGGTATTGGGCGAAGTCGACATCTTTGTCGGCGCCAATTACGTGCTTTCGTCGCGCAGCAACAGCTCGCAAGGTTTCCTTGGCGTGCGTGCGCGCGCCGAGCGCGAACCGCATTTGCTGCGCCAGGGCTCCGCCTTCGTGCTGTACGCGCTGATGGACGCCGTTGTCGACCGTTATTTTCCCGTGCTCGACGCGCTGGAATCGGAGCTGGAACTGATCGAGGACCGCATCTTCGACCGTGGCACCGAGCGTGACAATATCGAACGGCTGTATCAATTGAAGCGCAAGGTCATGGTCTTGCGCCACGTGGTGGCGCCCCTGATGGAAGCGGTGGGCAAGCTGCACGGCGGGCGGGTGCCGCCGCTTTGCCACGATACCCAGGAGTATTTCCGCGACGTGCACGACCATCTGGCGCGCATCAACGGCACGCTCGATACCATCCGCGATACGATCAGCACGGCCATCCAGGTCAATCTGTCGATGGTGGCCATCGACGAGAGCGAAGTGAACAAGCAGCTGGCGGCCTGGGCCGCCATCTTTGCCGTGTTTACCGCGTTTGCCGGCATCTGGGGCATGAACTTCAAGTTCATGCCGGAACTGGACTGGCATTATGGCTATCCGGCCGCCGTGGCAGTGATGAGCTGTGTCTGCGGTTATATGTATTACTTGTTCAAGCGTTCCGGCTGGCTATAAAAATTTCCTGTGTATCTGTATTATTAAACAATAGCCAGGGGTACAATCGCGGCAAGTCCGTTGACTCGGGCCTTTGCTGAGGATCGCCGCGCCGGCAGCTTTGCCTGCGCTTTCCGTGCCGCGCAGGAGCATTCATGAGTATTCCGTTGTTCGATGTGAATTCGCAAGAACCCCTGTTCGATCCCGAGCAGCGGCGCACCCTGGCGGAGGCGGCCCTGCGCTCGATCACTGCCTCGACGGCGCACGCCCGTGGCGACGACTTCCTGCGCATCCTCGTCAAGGACCTGGCCGAAGCGCTCGACGTGCACTATGTGATCGCCGGACGGCTGGTGCGCATGGACGATGGCAGCGAAGGCATCCGCACCCTGGCCCTGTGGGGCGGCGACGGCTACCAGCCGAACATCGAATACAGCCTGCAGCACACGCCTTGCCAGGACGTGACTTGCCAGAGCATGTGTTTTCACGGCAGCGATATCCAGCGTCGCTTTCCACTCGATACCCTCCTGGTCGACATGCATGCGGAAAGCTATGTCGGCATGCCGCTGATCGATACCGATGGCAAGACCCTGGGCATCCTGTCGGCCATCGACACGCGTCCCATCGATGAAAACAAGCGCTTGCTGGCGTTGTTGCTGCTGTCGATCTTCTCGGCGCGCGGCGCGGCCGAGCTGCAGCATCAGGAGCGTACCCAGCAGCTGGAAGAAATCGTGCGCGTGCGCACCGAGTCGCTGCTGGCGGCGCAAGCGAACCTGATCGAGCAGGAACAGATGGCGGCCCTCGGTTCGCTGGTGGCGGGCGTGTCGCACGAGGTCAACACACCCATCGGCGTGGCGCTGACGGCTGCGTCGAGCATGGGCAGCTATGCCGACCAGCTGGTGCAGCTGCTGGGCGGCGCCAAGGTCAGCCGCGCCGAACTGATCGACATTGCCGAATCCCTCAAAGGCGCGGCGGCCTTGATCGAGCGCAACCTCGCGCGCGCCGCCGACCTGATCGGCAATTTCAAACAGCTGGCCGTGGACCAGGTCAGTGAATACGTGGCCGACCTGGCGCTGCACGACTACGTGCACGGCCTGGTGTCGGCGCACAGCCCGGAACTGCGCAAGGCGGCGCTGGGCGTGGAACTCGATATCGCGCCCGATTGCCAGGTGCGCCTGGCGGCCGGCAAACTGTCGCAAATCCTGTCGAACCTGCTGATGAACAGTGCCCGCCACGGCTATCCGCAGGGCGGCCCAGGACGCATCACGATACGCGCGCGCATCGAGGCGGACGAGGATGACGCGGCCTTGCGCTGGCTGCTGCTGGAATTTTCCGACGACGGTATCGGCCTGGCGCCGGCCGTGCGCGAACACATGTTTGAACCGTTCTTCACCACCAAGCGGGGCCAGGGCGGCTCCGGCCTGGGCATGCACATCGTCTACACCATCGTGCAGCAACTGGGTGGCCAGGTGTGCGCCATCGACTGCACTCCCGGCTGTCATATACAGATCAGGCTGCCGCTGGCAGACTGACCGCGCCTGCGTTTGCGCCATCGTTGGCGGCATGCGTAGCCTGACTTCTATTTTTTTCACAATGTTGTATGCATGCCATACGCGTCGTGAGTTCTGTTGACATTAAGAATGTCCCCGTGATTCTATGTAGTTGTCTAGCTAACTTCAGTTGGCTGGCCTCGGCTATTGTGCCGACATCGTAGTACGCCTTCCCGGATGCGGGGGCGGGGCTGGCGTTCTGTCAAACGTGCGGCGCACGAGAGTGCCTTAGGGGAATGGTTGCAGTCCGGATAGCAGCTTTGTTGCTTACATAATGAAAAAATGAAAAGGGTTCGTCATGATTAAAGAAACCGTCATCTCCCGTGCCGTTCGCATCGTCTGCGCCGGTGGCATGGCAGCAGCCTTGTCCGTTGCCTCGCAGTCTGCGGTGGCCCAAGATGCGCAGGGCGCCGATGCGCAGATACAGCGCGTGGAAGTCACCGGCTCGTCGATCAAGCGTATCGCCGCAGAAGGTGCCTTGCCGGTCACCGTCCTGACCGCCGAAGCCATCCGCACCTCGGGCGCCACCTCGGTCACCGATCTGGTCAAGAAACTCTCTTCCGCCCAAGGCGCCACCAGCGAAAGTTCCTCGGTCGGCGGCAGCACCTTCGGCTTCTCCGGTATTTCCGTGCATAACGTGGGTGAGACGCGTACGCTCGTCTTGCTGAATGGCAAGCGCCTGGCCCAGTTCGGCGGCCAGACGCTGACCGGTTTCGCCGCCGGTTTCGACTTGAATTCGATTCCCATCTCGGCAATCGAACGGGTGGAACTGCTGACCGATGGCGCATCCGCCCTGTACGGCGCCGACGCCATCGCCGGCGTGGTCAACTTCATTACCAAACACGATACAACGATGGGTGACGTGAGCATCGGCTATTCCGCGCCCAAAAACGGTGCGCGTGAGAAACGTATCAGCGCCACCAAGGGCTTCGGCAATCTGGACGAGGATGGCTACAACGTGGTGCTGACCTTTGGCCACGACGAGCGCGACAAGCTCGCTTCGGTTGACCGCTCGTTCGCCAGCACGGGCAAGGTGCAATTCTCCGCCAACGGCAAGCGCTATCAGAAGCAGCAATTCTCGGCCAGCCCGATTCCGGCCAACGCCACCGATGACAATGGCCAGCTGATCAGCCCTTACCAGAAGACCAACGGCTCCTGCCCCGACAAGACGTTCCGCGTGATCGAACCGTATAACGATGGCAGCGGCCTTGTCGATGACTACTGCGGTTACGACTTCACGAAGGACTTGGAAATCTATCCAGAGCGCAAACGCGACAACTTCATGGCCTCAGGCACCTTCAAGGTTGCCGGCCATGAAGTGTATGCGGACGTGCTGTTGTCGCGCACCAAGCAAACCTCGCGTATCGCCCCCGTGCCCGGCGCCATTGCCGTCGATGCGGGCACGCCGCTGCATAACAAGTATTTATTGCCAATCGGCATTACTGGCGACAGCACGGCTTTTTACCGCCTGTTCGACATGGGCCAGCGTACCTCGAAAGATACGGCCGACTTCGCCAGCGTGGTGGTCGGTACGCGCGGCATCGCTGCCGGCTGGGATTACAACGCCTCGTATAACTTCTCGGAAAGCCGCGTAAAAGGCAGTATTTCCGGCTATCCTGGTGCGATTGCCGTCAATAACCTCACGTCAAGCGGCTTGCTCGACCCCTTCGTCGGTCCGGGCAAACAGTCCACTGCGGCACAGGAGGCCATCAAGAACGCCACTTTCTCCGGCTACTGGGATGGCGGTACCTCGCGCCTGCAAACCATCAATTTGAATGGTTCGACCGAACTGCGGCGCTTGGCGGGCGGCGCCATGATGCTGGGCATGGGCGCCAACATCAATCGCGAGGAATTCTCGGCCAAACCGAGCCCGTTTGCGCAAGGCATCCTGGCCGACCCGGTAAAAGGCACCTTGTGCGGCGGCACGACGGGCCTGGAATGCGATCAGCGTTTCGGCGACGCGGCCAGCAGCCAGCCATATAGCGCCAGCCGCACGTCGAAGGGCATCTTTGGCGAAGTCATCGCTCCCGTGCTGAAAGAGCTGGAATTGGGCGCCGCCTTGCGTTTCGATGAATTCTCGGACTTCGGTGGCGCCACCACGGCCAAGGCCAGCTTCAAGTGGACGCCGGCCCCCACCTTGCTGATCCGCGGTTCTGTCGGTAATGGTTTCCACGCGCCGACAGTGCCGCAAGTCAACGCCCTGCAGCGCGGCTATGGCGTGACCAGCGAGAAGTACACGTGCACGCCGGCACTGCAGGCGATCGCCACGCGTCTGAATGCACAATGCCAGCCAGGTAACCGCCAGTACGACCAGCTGGCCGGCGGCAACCGCGACTTGCAGCCTGAGAAATCGAAGCAGGCGACCATCGGCTTCCGTTACGAGCCGATCAGCGCCATCACCCTGGGCGCCGACCTGTGGCATGTGCAGATCCGCGATTCCTTCGGCCAATTGACGGAACAGCTGGTATTCGCCAATCCGGCCAATTTCCCGAAATCCTGGGGCGTCAACAAGGACGTGGGCACGGGTACGACCTACCTGGCCTTCCTGGCCGATAACCAGAACTTGGGCAAGTCGTTTGCTACCGGCGTCGATATCGATGTCAGCGCCCGTTACCGTTCCGGTATCGGCCTGTTCACGTCGCAGCTGAACGCGACGCAGATGCTGCGCGAGGATGTGCAGCTGGAACGCGACGGCAAGTATTATTCGGCGCTGGGCAACTTCGCCGATCTGGGGACGGTGACTTTCCGCACGCGCGGCCAGTGGACGAATACCCTGAAAACGGGCAACTGGGCCAACTCGCTGACGGTCAACTTCCTGTCCGGCTACAAGGACCAGGAAACGTCGGTTGACGTGCTTGATGCCTCCGGCGCCGTGACGGGCCAGGAAAAGATCCGCATGCAGGTGGGTTTCTATTCGACCCTCGACTGGCAAACGGTGTGGACGCCAAGCAAGAGCTGGGTCCTCACCGCCGGCGTGCTGAACCTGACCGACAAGAGCCCGCCATTCGTGCCATCGACGTCCGGCGCGAACCGTGGCCAGCAATTCGGCTATGACGACCGCTACTATGACCCACGTGGCCGTACCGGCTACCTGAATGCCTCGTACAAGTTTTAAGCAGGGGCAGCAGGCATAAAAAAACCGGCACTCAGTGCCGGTTTTTTTTTCGTCCCGCCGCAGGGCGGGGAGGGCACGCCCTAGCGGCGCGCCGCCATCGACAGGGCCACCGCTTCTGCCACCTTGATGCCGTCGACGGCCGCCGACAGGATGCCGCCCGCATAGCCGGCGCCTTCGCCGGCGGGGAACAGTCCCCGTGTATTCAGGCTTTGCAGGTCATCGTCGCGGCGCTTGATGCGGATCGGCGACGAGGTGCGCGTTTCCACGCCCGTCAGCACGGCGTCGGCCTTGTAGTAGCCCTTGATCTGCTTGTTGAACGCCGGGAAGGCTTCGCGCAGGGCCGTGATCGCGTATTCGGGCAAGGATGGCGCCAGGTCGGTCAGGTGCACGGCCGGCTTGTACGAGGGTACGACGCTGCCGAATTCCGTCGAGGCGCGGCCAGCCACGAAGTCGCCGACCAATTGTCCTGGTGCATCGTAGTTACCGCCACCCAGGACGAACGCGCGCTCTTCCAGTTCGCGCTGCAGGGCGATGCCGGCCAGCGGGTCGCCCGGGTAGTCGGCGGGCGTGATGCCGACGACGATGGCGCTGTTGGCGTTGCGCTCGTTGCGCGAGTACTGGCTCATGCCGTTCGTCACCAGGCGCCCCGGTTCCGAGGCGGCAGCCACCACCGTGCCGCCCGGGCACATGCAGAAGCTGTAGACGGAGCGGCCATTGCTGGCGTGGTGCACGAGCTTGTAGTCGGCCGCGCCCAGGATCGGGTGGCCGGCGCTGGGGCCGAAGCGGCAGCTGTCGATCAAGGATTGCGGGTGTTCCACGCGGAAACCGATCGAGAAGGGCTTGGCTTCGATGTACACGCCGCGCTTGTGCAGCATCTCGAAGGTGTCGCGCGCGCTGTGGCCGATGGCCAGCACGACGTGGTTGCTGGCGATGGTTTCGCCATTGTCCAGCACCACGCCGCGTACCTGGCCGCCGTCGGCGCCCGGCTCGATGTCAAGATCGACCACTTTACTGCTGAAGCGGTATTCGCCGCCCAGCTGTTCGATATTCGCGCGCATTTCTTCCACCATCTTGACCAGGCGGAAAGTGCCGATGTGCGGCTTGCTCACATACATGATTTCCTCTGGCGCGCCGGCCTTGACGAATTCCGTCAGTACCTTGCGGCCGTAATGCTTGGGATCCTTGATCTGGCTGTACAGCTTGCCGTCCGAAAAAGTGCCGGCACCGCCTTCGCCGAACTGCACGTTCGATTCCGGGTTCAGTTCGCGCTTGCGCCAGAAGCCGAAGGTGTCGACCGTGCGTTCGCGCACCTGCTTGCCCCGTTCCAGGATGAGGGGGCGCAAGCCCATCTGTGCCAGGATCAGCGCCACGAACAGGCCGCAGGGGCCCGTGCCGATGACGATGGGGCGCGGTTCATTGGTATGGCCGGCCAACTGCTCGCCGCCGGCGACGAATTTATAGTCGGTGTCGGGCGCGGGCATCAGGTGGATATCGTGGCCCAGGCGCGCCAGCACGGCCGCTTCATTCTTGACGTCCACATGCAGCGAGTAAATCAACACCACGGCGCTGCGCTTGCGCGCGTCGTAGCTGCGCTTGAAGACGGTAAAACCCAGCAGGCCGGCGGCATCAATGCCGAGACGGGCCAGGATGGCGGCGGGCAGAGCCGCCTCGTCGTGTTCGAGGGGGAGTTTTACTTCGTTGAGTCGCAACATGGTGTGTATTTTTAGAAATTGCCGGGCTCCGTATCTAGCGGAGAGTGTGTGGTGCCGCGTGCGGGCAGCCGGGCGCTATTTTACCTCCACATCGCTTGCCGCTTCATTTGCCGGGACTTTTTTTGGGGGCGGGCGTCTGCGCACCTTGTCGCCGCAGTGCCGTGCCGCGATCTGGCGGTGTTTTCCGGCTGCCACAAACTGGTGCGAACCGGCGCCCTTCCGGTGCATTCTCCGCCCCTTGTTGGGGCACGCAAATCCTCCCCTTATTTTTGAGGCAGATTTGTGTTGCTTTTTTGTTGTGGTCGCTTGATTTTGTTGACGCCTTGCCATTGCGTGTGATTTGATAGTGTTTTGTTTCTTGCAGGCGCAATTCTGTATCTTTGTTCCGCTCGCATTCCAGGAAATGAGCAGCGCTGAATCTTGCCGCTGCCGCTTTCTCAATGGAGGGCGGGATTTTGTTTTGAGATTATGGCGAGGAATTTATTTTATATAGATCCATTCATAAAAAAGTCTGATTGATCTATTGCGGAGTGGCTTCGTAATATATTCCGCCTCGTCTCGAAAAAAATAATGACGTCCTGTGCGTCATTTATTTTTCGGGCTCTTTTATATTCATCTTTTTTAGAACGAGTTCTTCCGGCAGTTTTCTAATTCCATTGGCGCAAAGCCACTGTTTGCAGGCATTCCAAGTAAATTTGATTGCCGTCCGCGGATGTTTTCATTCAGCCTGGACGCGTTTCCGCTCGCCTATTTCCCGTATAAATTGAAGTGTTGCGTCAACAGAACAGTTTTCCTAATTTTATTGACCAGTCTGTTTCAATATGTTCCGATGTGTCATTCTGTTTTATTTTGCGTATGCAAAATGGACCGAGAGGATGTCTTGTGTGGCGGGATAGCAAGGCGATGAGAGTAAAAAGCGTTCAAAAACGCATAAGCGTGAGTGAAAAACTCCTTTACCAAAGCAGTAATACTGCGCTCATATAAATAATAGGGAATGACATGTTGAGAAAAACTGTAATAGCACGTGCATTAACGATCGCGTTCAGCGCATCGGTATTGAGCGTTGCGATTGTTCCAGCGGTAATGGCACAGTCGAATGCCACGGGCAACATCATCGGCAAGATTGCGCCAGATGCCAGCGCGTCGGTGCAGATCGTCGGTGTTGACAACGGCTTCAAGCGGACTATTTCACCCGATGCCAGCGGTACTTTCCGCATCACTTCCCTGCCAGTTGGTAACTACAAAGTCACGCTGCTGAAAGGCTCTTCCGTCGTCAGCACGCAGGATGTGGAAGTGCGCATCGGCCAGGAAAGCGAAGTAGCGCTGCAGCAAGTACAAACCGTGAACGTGACGAGCCGCCGCCGCGCGATCGATGTCACCAGTTCCAATTCCGGTTCTTCCTTCAATTCGCGCGAACTGGCTACCCTGCCGCTGGCGCCAACGGTCGCCAACATCGTGCAATTGGCAGGCGGCACCACGCGCGCCGACTCGCGCTACGGCAACAATGCGGCCAGCTTCGGCGGTTCCAGCGCATCGGAAAATGCGGCGTACATCAACGGTTTCCCCGTCACCAACAGCCTGTACCAGGTTGGCTACTCTTCCCTGCCTTTCGGCTCGATTGCTGAAGCGCAAATCATCACCGGCGGCTACGGCGCGGAATTCGGACGTTCAACGGGTGGCGTGGTCAACATCACCACCAAGAGCGGTACGAATAACTGGGAATTCGGTGCCGGCTTCACCTACGCGCCTGATTCGCTGCGCGGCAAGGCCAAGAACATCATGTTCCCGAATACGGGCGCCAATCCCAAGACGGATGGCAAGATCTACAACTACCGCGAAGGCGACAAGCTGACCGAGAAGGTCTACAACGCCTATGTCAGCGGCCCGTTGATCAAGGACAAGCTGTTCATCTATCTGGGTGGTGAGTTTACCAAGATGGACCGCGAAACGGCGCGCCTGGCATCGACCAGCACGGTGAACAACCAGACCGGCTGGCTGGTACAGAAATCCGAGGTGCCGCGCTACATCGCCAAGATCGACTGGAATATCACCGACAACAACCGTCTCGAATACACGCATATTTCGGACGAGTCGAATGTTAACGATCAATACTACGGCTTCAACTACGACACCAAGCAGCGCGGCTATGTGCAGAACGGCGGCGCCCGCTTCAAGAACTATTCGGCAGGCGTGCTGTTCCTGAATGCCACCGGCGCTGCGCTGGCGGCAGCCCAGGGTTCCAACATCGACATCCTCAAGCTGACCAGCTATGTGACCGACGATCTGACCGTGCAGGCCCTGATCGGCCAGGCCAAGACGCAACGCGAGCAAAATCCGTTCGGCTACATTCCAGGCTTGCGTCCTGTCGTTGCTTCCCCGGACAACCAAGTGCCAGGCGTGAATTACCAGCCTAGCCAGGTGCAGGGTTTCAGCTCGGCCCTGTTGCGCGACGGTGCGCAAGACACCAACCGCGGTTATCGCCTTGACCTGGAATACAAACTGGCCAAGCAGCATACGATACGCGGCGGTCTTGACCACAACAAGATCAATGCCCTGAACGGCACGGAAGCGGCTGGCGGCGGTACCTGGACGTACCTGAAAACCAACCCGAACACGGTGTTGTCTGGCCACAATATGTCGCCGGCAGCTGGCGGCGGTTACGGCACCCAAGGTTACTACGTGCGTGAAAACCTGCAGCGCGGCGGCTCCACTCCGACCGTCGAGCAGTCGGCGCAGTACATCGAGGACCGCTATCAAGCCACCGAAAACCTGGTCGTGACCCTGGGCTTGCGCAATGAATCGTTCAAGAACATGAATGGTATCGGCGAAACCTTCGTGGAACAGAAAAACATGCTGGCACCGCGCCTGAATGCGGCCTGGAATGTGTATGGCGACGGTTCCCTGAAAGTCTTCGGTACGGCTGGCCGCTACTTCATGCAATTGCCTGCCAATATGGCCGTACGTTTTGCTGGCGCTTCGCTGAACACCGACCGCTTCTACACCTATACCGGCGTCAATCCAACCACCGGTGCGCCGCTGGGTTTGAATCCGATCAGCAATGTCGTGTCGGCTAACAATGAGTTTGGCCAGGAAAAACGCGCCAATGAACTGGCATCGACCAACTTGAAGGCCCACTTCCAGGACGAGATCAACCTGGGCTTCGAGAAGGCGCTGACGCCTGACTTCAACGGCGGTATCAAGTTCACCTATCGCAAGCTGAAAAACACGATCGATGACTACTCGGACCCACGTGCCATTTCGGCCAAGCTGACGGGCGCTGAAAAAGAGTACTTCGACGACCATGGCTGGAACGGCGCCCTGTTCAATCCAGGCAAGGACAACACCTTCATGATCCCGGTGGGACCAAACGGTGCGCAACGCGCGGTGACGATTACGGCTGCCGATGCTGGCTTCCCGGAACAAGCCAAGCGTACGTACACGGCGCTGGAATTCATGCTGGAACATCCGATGCGCAACGGCTGGTATGGCAAGATGAACTACACCTGGTCGCGCAGCGAAGGCAATCAGGAAGGCCAGACCAAGTCGGATAACGGCCAGGCCGACGTGGGCTTCAGCTCGGGATGGGATTTCCCTGAAACGATGATCAACGGCAGCGGTTTGTTGCCGAACAACCGTACGCATCAGTTGAAAACCTATGGCTACTATGAGTTCACGAGCCAGTTTGGCGTTGGTGGCAACTTGCTGGTAGCAACGGGCCGTCCGATGTCGCGTACTTGCAATATCCCAGCTGCCATGGATCAACAGGGCTTGGGCTTGTCGCAATACGGCTCGATCTTCTTCCTGTGCCCAACGGGCCCGAACGGCCGTGGCGCCTACGGCACGCTGCCAACGGAAATGCGTCTGGACTTGAACTTCATCTACAAGCCAGAGCAAATCAAAGGCATCGTGTTGAAAGTCGACGTGCTGAACGCAACCAACCGTCAAGTGGCGCAATCCATTGACGAGGCCTACAACACCAGCGCCGCCGGTACTGCCGTCAGCCCTACCGCCGGCATGGTCAATGCGTATTCGAACCCACGCACCGTGCGCTTGTCGGCCCAGTACAGCCACAAGTTCTGATGTGATTCCCTCCTTGCTGGTTGACAGTCGTCAGCCAGCGGAGGCCGGGATGCATAGAAGGATATAGCAAAGGCATGGTCAGTCATGCCAGTAAAATGCCCCGCAAGCTGCAAAGCTTGCGGGGCATTTGTTTTGGCGGCACGCTCGGTGCCCGGCCGTCGTACGCTGGCTTACATCCCGCCCCACAAGGCGGCCAGGGTGGCCAGCGCCGTCAGGCCTGCCGTTTCCGTGCGCAGGATGCGCGGGCCCATGGACAGGCCGATGGCGCCGGCGGCCAGGGCCGCTTTTTCTTCCGCGTCCGAAAACCCGCCTTCCGGTCCCACCATCACGGTGATCGCCTGCGGCGGCTGGTGGCGCGCCCAGTCGGCCAGCGACTGCTCCGCGCGCGGCGTCAAGATGATGCGTTTATGTAAATCTTGCTGACTGCTCCAGCCATTAAAATCCTGCAATGGCGCCAGCTGCGCCAGGCGGTTGCGTCCGCATTGTTCCGATGCGGACACGATGATCGCTTGCCAATGCGCGAGTTTCTTCTCGGCCCGTTCGCTTGACAGGCGCACGACGCAGCGCTGGGCTGCCAGCGGCACGATGCCGGCCGCGCCCAGTTCGATGGCTTTTTCGATGATCCAGTCCATTTTCGACGCTTCCGGCAGCGCCTGCGCCAGGGTCACGGCATACGGCAGTTCCGCCTCGCGCGCCACGTGCGCCTGGATTTGCGCCGTCACGCTGCGCTTGGCGACGGCCACCAGGCTCGCCTGCACTTCGCCGCCTTCGCCATTGAACAGGGTGATGACGTCGCCCGGCGCCAGGCGCACGACCTGGATATGGTGGGCGACAGCCTCCGGCAGGGAGACGGTGGCGCCGGCGACGAGCGGCTGGGGGCAGAAAAAACGCGGCATGCAAATCCTCAACGGGGAGTAAGTGGGGTGGAAAGACGTCAAAGTATAGCCATTTGGCGGGCCAGTACGCCGCAATTCTAATTTGCAGCCCCCCAGTCTGGTAAAATAGTTGACTACAGAAAGCAGCCGGCTTCCCTGTCCGCGCTGTTGCAAACGAATCCCAAACTCGCGACTGACCCACACCATCATGACAACTACGCTCCCGACTACCAAAATGGCCAATGCGATCCGCGCACTGGCAATGGACGCTGTACAAAAGGCCAATTCCGGCCATCCAGGCATGCCGATGGGCATGGCCGAGATCGCAGTTGCCCTGTGGAGCGGTCACTATCGCCACAATCCCGCGAACCCGAAATGGCAGAACCGCGACCGTTTCCTGTTGTCGAACGGCCACGGCTCGATGCTGCACTACGCGCTGCTGCACCTGACGGGCTACGACCTGTCGATGGAGGACATCAAGGCCTTCCGCCAGATGCATTCGAAAACCCCGGGCCACCCGGAAGTCGACATCACGCCAGGCGTGGAAACGACCACCGGCCCGCTGGGCCAGGGCATCGCCAACGCCGTCGGCATGGCCCTGTCGGAGCAATTGCTGGCCGCTGAATTCAACAAGCCTGGTCACGACATCGTCAATCACTACACCTACGCCTTCGTCGGCGATGGTTGCCTGATGGAAGGTATTTCGCACGAAGTGTGCGCGCTGGCCGGCACCCTGGGCCTGAATAAACTGATCGCCCTGTACGACGACAACGGCATTTCCATCGACGGCAAGGTCGAAGGCTGGTTCACGGACGACACCCCGGCCCGCTTCGAAGCGTACGGCTGGAACGTCATCCGCGCCGTCGACGGTCACGATGTGGCCGCCGTCGCTGCCGCCATCGCCGCCGCCAAGACGGCCAGCAAGCCAACCTTGATCTGCTGCAAGACCATCATCGGCAAGGGTTCGCCGAACCTGCAAGGCGGCGACAAGGTCCATGGCGCCGCGCTGGGCGACAAGGAAATCGCTGCCGTGCGCGAATACATCGGCTGGGATGCCGCCCCGTTCGAGATGCCGGCCGACGTGTACGCTGCCTGGGATGCCAAGCAACAAGGCGCCCTGTTGGAAGCGGACTGGAACGAGCGCTTCGCCGCCTACAGCCGCGAATTCCCGCAGCAAGCCGCTGAACTGACCCGCCGCATGCAGGGCGACCTGCCACAGGCATTCGAGGTAGCCCTGAGCGCCGCCATCGCGTCCTGCGTCGAGAAGAAAGAAAACATCGCCACCCGCAAGGCCAGCCAGAACGCCATCCAGGCGCTGGCTTCGTCCTTGCCGGAATTCCTGGGCGGCTCGGCCGACCTGACCGGTTCGAACCTGACCAACTGGAAAGAATGCGTGGCCGTGCGTTCGGGCCAGCCTGGCAATCACATCAACTACGGCGTGCGCGAATTCGGCATGAGCGCCATCATGAACGGCATCACCTTGCACGGCGGCTACATCCCGTTCGGCGCCACGTTCCTGACGTTCTCCGACTACAGCCGCAATGCGCTGCGCATGGCTGCCCTGATGAAACTGCGTTCGATCTTCGTGTTTACCCACGATTCGATCGGCCTGGGCGAAGACGGCCCGACGCACCAATCGGTCGAGCACGTCTCGTCGATGCGCCTGATCCCGAACCTGGACAACTGGCGTCCGTGCGACACCGTCGAGTCGGCTGCCGCCTGGGGCGCCGCCGTGCGCCGCAAGGATGGCCCGTCGACGCTGATCTTCTCGCGCCAGAACCTGCCGTACCAGGAGCGTAGCGCCGAACAGATCGAGAACATCTACCGCGGCGGCTATGTGCTCAACGACGTGCTTGAGCCCAAGGCGATCCTGATTGCCACCGGTTCCGAAGTGGAACTGGCCGTCGCCGCCGCCAGCGCGCTGGCCTCGGAAGGCATCAATGTGCGCGTCGTGTCGATGCCGTCGACCGACGTGTACGACCGCCAGGACGCCGCCTACAAGGCCAGCGTGCTGACGAAGGGCGTGCCGCGCGTGGCCATCGAAGCGGGCGTGACCAGCTTCTGGTACAAATACGTGGGCCTGGAAGGCGCCGTGGTCGGTATCGACACGTTCGGCGAATCGGCGCCGGCTGGCGTGCTGTTCAAGCACTTCGGCTTCACGGTCGAGAACGTCGTCGCCAAGGTGAAAGCCGTTATCGCTGGCTAATATTGATTTTTAACGGTCCTGGCGATGTTGTCGCCGGGGGCGTGCATGTACCTTCTTTTTTAATCAGGAGCAGAGTATGACGATCAAAGTTGCAATCAATGGCTACGGCCGCATCGGCCGTAATGTGTTGCGCGCTTTCTACGAAGGCGGCAAGAAACAGGATATCCAGATCGTTGCCATCAACGACCTGGGCGATGCCAAATCGAACGCCCACCTGACCCGCTACGACACTGCGCACGGCAAGTTCCCGGGCACGGTCACCGTCGAAGGCGACAACATGATCGTCAATGGCGATCCGATCCGCGTGTTCGCACAGCGCAACCCGGCTGAAATCCCATGGGGCGAGCTGGGCGTGGACGTCGTGCTGGAATGCACGGGCTTCTTCACCACCAAAGAGAAAGCTTCGGCTCACTTGAAGGGCGGCGCGAAAAAAGTCATCATCTCGGCACCAGGCGGCAAGGACGTCGACGCGACCGTCGTGTTCGGCGTGAACCACTCGGTACTGAAATCGACCGACACCGTCATCTCGAACGCATCGTGCACCACCAACTGCCTGGCACCGCTGGTCAAGCCGCTCAACGACGCCATCGGCATCGAAACGGGCCTGATGACCACCGTGCACGCCTACACCAACGACCAGGTGCTGTCCGACGTGATGCATGAAGACCTGCGCCGCGCCCGTTCGGCCACCATGAGCATGATCCCGACCAAGACGGGCGCTGCCGCCGCCGTGGGCCTGGTCCTGCCTGAGCTGAATGGCAAGCTGGACGGCTTCGCCATCCGCGTGCCGACCATCAACGTGTCGCTGGTCGACCTGTCGTTCATCGCCAAGCGCGACACCACCGTGGAAGAAGTCAACGCGCTGATGAAAGCCGCGTCGGAAGGCGCCCTGGAAGGCATCCTGACGTACCAGACCGAACCGCTGGTGTCGATCGACTTCAACCACAACCCGGCCTCGTCGAACTTCGATTCGACCCTGACCAAGGTCTCGGGCCGCCTGGTGAAAGTATCGTCGTGGTACGACAACGAGTGGGGTTTCTCGAACCGCATGCTCGACACCACCGTTGCACTGATGTCGGCCAAGTAATTTTTTGACCGCATAAGAAAAAACGCTCAGGTAGTTGCCTGGGCGTTTTTTTTCGTCTGTTGCCTGCGCTTACTCTTTCGGTTCGCACTGGTTGCGCCACTGTTCGCACGATGCCTCGACACCCTGGTAGCACATGTTGAGGATGTAGTCGCAGTTTTCCGATGGAATCCACGCGCGCACGGCGGCCGTGCTGGAGAACGAGGCGGCGATGCCGACGGCGGCGGCAAAGACAAACAGGGCTTTTTTAATGGAAATCATTTTTCTCGCTTTCAGAATGGGACAACGGTAGGGTGTCGTATCAAAAGGCCGCCACGGCAGGCATGGTGAACCGGCCAGGCGCAGAAAAATATTAGCATTAAAATCAGTAATTTGTTGCCCTAAAGAAAAATATTCCCACTAACGCCAGGCGTGCAGGCGGCGCCGGTAAAAGCGCCACAAGACGCGCAAGTCGCGCAGCACGGGCACGCCCGACAGTAAAGTCAGCACGCCGGCGAGGACGATGGTGGCGGCGGGAAAGCCGATGTGCTTGAAGGCCAATGCGCCGCTGACGCCGCCGATGAAGAAACAGCTGATCAGCAGGCTGTGCGTTCGCAGCTTGCCCCGGTTGACCTTCACCACGCGATCCGGCAATTTCCTGCGGTTGTAATACGCCATCTTGCCCAGTTCGATACCGATGTCGGTCGACAGCCCCGTCACGTGCGTGGTGCGGATGACGGCGCCCGAAATCTTGGTGATGATGGCGTTTTGCAAACCCATGACAAAGCACAGCAGCAGGATGGTGACGGGGCCCAGCACGTCGGGCATGGCCGCCAGGTAGTTGCCCGCCAGGCCGAACAGCAGCAATAGCGCCGCCTCCAGCAGCAGGCTGGCGGCAAACTGGCTGTGCAGCCGGCGCCGCTTGCCCCAGTTCACCATGATGGCCGTGACGGCCGCGCCGCTGACAAAGGCCAGCCAGGCGCCCAGCGCGCCCAAGGCCACCGTGATGTTGCCCAGCGCCAGGTCGTCCGCCATGCCCGAGACGATGCCCGTCATGTGCGAGGTATAGCCGCCGATGGCGAGAAAGCCGCCCGCATTCACGGCGCCGGCCACCAGCGCCAGCACGCAGCCCAGCTGCAGATTGGCTTGCGTATCGCGCGCCGATCCGCTCAGGCGGGACAGGTAATGGAGCGGCATGTCCGGGCCGCCCTCAGGCCGCGGCGCCGAAGATGGCTTGCCACAGGCGCATGACATTGTCCGCATGCACGCGCACGCGCTCCGGCTCCACCCGGGCCAGGTCCTGCCCCTGCAGGCGCAGCTGGTGCTGCAGCTTGCGCAGCGCGCGGTAGGCGTCGGCGACGGAAGCGGCCAGACCGGCGTCGATCAGCCCCAGTTCGCCGCACAGGCGCAGCAGGGCGATATTGCCCGAATTGGCCGTCAGTTGCGGATACTGCGCCGCATGCTGCAGCACCAGGTATTGCACCATGAATTCGATGTCGATCATGCCGCCCGGATCCTGCTTCAGATCGAAGCTGCCGGGACGGGGCGGGTGGGCATCGAGCATTTTCTTGCGCATGGCCACCACTTCGCCCTTGAGCGGGCCGTTTTCCGGACGTTCCTTGCGCAGGATCGTGTCGCGGATGCGCTCGAAATGCTTGCCGATGCTGACGTCGCCGGCGCAGAAACGTGCGCGCGTGAGCGCCTGGTGTTCCCACACCCAGGCCGCGCTGCTCTGGTAGCGTTCGAACGCCTGCACGCTGGAGACCAGCATGCCCGAGGCGCCGTCGGGGCGCAGGGCGATGTCGATGTCGAACAGGATGCCGGCCGAGGTGTGCGAGGTCATCCAGGTAATAAAACGCTGCGCCAGCTTGGCGTACAGGCCGGGCGCATCCTGGTCGTCGTCATCGAACAGGAAGATGACGTCGAGGTCCGAGACATAGCCCAGTTCCTTGCCGCCCAGCTTGCCATACGCGATGACGGCGAATTTCGGCACGTCGCGGTGGCGTGTCGGTAACGTTTGCCACACGGCTTGCACGGTGGCGGCGACGATGATGTCGGCCAGCTGCGACAGGTAATCGGCCAGTTTTTCCACGCTCAGGTCGCCTGCCAGGTCTTGCGCCAGGCACTGGAACAGCTGCGCGTGGTGCATTTCGCGCAGGATATCCATCTGCCGCTCCGTGTCGCCGGGGGCGTCGTCGAGCTGGCGCTGCAGGTCCAGCGCCAGCGCGGCCGGATCGGGCACCGTGTTGCGGATGCGCTCGTCTAACAGTTCATCGAGCAAAATCGGGTGCTGCGTGAGGAAGGTGGCGGCCCAGCCGCTGGCGCACACCATGCGCACCACGCGCTCGAGCGTATGCGGGTATTCCGTCAGCAGCGACAGATAGGCCGAGCGGCGCGCGATGGCCTCTAAAAAATCGAGCAGCCGGCCCAGGGTGGCCAGCTGGCTGGCGTTGCCGTTGGAAACGGAGCAATCGGTGATCAGGGGCAGGGCGGAATTGACGAGGGCCACCAAACGCGTGCGGCTCGCCTCGGGCAGGGATTGCAGCCGGGGCGCCTGCCACGTGGCCAGCAAACGGCGCGCGCAGGCGGTGGGTTCATGGAAACCCAGGGCGGCAAAGCGCGCCTCGATGGCTTCCTGCTGGTCCGAGGCGGCGCAGTCGTTCGAGGTTTGCGGGTCGATGCCCGTGTCGGCCGGCGGCGTGCCGCTGCTCTTGTCGCTGAACATTTCGTCGAATTGGCCGGCGACAAACACGCGGTGCGCTTCCAGCTGGGCCAGCAGGGTGGGCGTGTCGGGCAAGCCCATCATCTGCGCCACGGTGAGGCGGTCGGCCTCGTTGGCGGGCAGGGTGTGTGTCTGTGCATCGTCAAGATACTGCAGCCGGTGTTCCAGGTTGCGCAAGAAAGTGTAGGAAGCGAGCAGTTGTTCCACGATGGCTGGTTCCAATAGCCCCTTGTCCGCCACCGTGCGCAGGGTGGCGCGCGTGGAACGTTCGCGCAGCTCGGCGTCGCGCCCGCCGCGTATCAATTGAAACACTTGCGCGAGGAATTCGATTTCGCGGATGCCGCCGCGGCCCAGCTTGACGTTGTTGCTGCGGTCCGGGTGCAGCCGCTCCTGGCGGTTGACCTCGGCGCGGATCTGGCCGTGCATGGTGCGGATGGCGTCGATGACGCCGAAATCGAGGTAGCGGCGGAAGACGAAGGGGCGCACGATGGCGTCGAGCGAGGCGATGTCCTCCGGCTTGCCCGTCACAGCGCGCGCCTTGACCCAGGCGTAGCGCTCCCATTCGCGGCCCTGCACGATCAGGTATTGCTCCACCATGCCCAGGCTGGCGGCCAGCGGACCCGAGTTGCCATTCGGGCGCAAGGCCATGTCCACGCGGAATGTAAAACCGTCCTGTGTGATCTCGGCCAGGGCGGCGATCAGTTTCTTGCCCATGCGAATGAAAAACTCGTGGTTCGACAGGCTGCGCTGGCCCGGCAAGGTCGCTTGCGTGTCGCCATCTTCCGGATACACAAAGATCAGGTCGATATCCGACGAGACGTTGAGTTCGCCGCCGCCCTGCTTGCCCATCGCCAGCACCATCAAGGCCTGTTCCTCGCCCGATTCCTCGCCCACGGGCATGCCGTGCAGGGCCACCATCTCGGCCATGATGGCGTCCACATGCGTGCGGATGGCGAAATCGGCAAAGCCCGTCATGGCCGTGACGACTTCATGCAAGTCTGCCTGGCCGCCAAGATCGCGCGCGATCAGGCCGCAGACGAGCAGGTTGCGCAGGCGGCGCATGGCCCGCTCGGGCGGCAGCGGCGGCGTGGCGGCGTTCGCCTGCCCGGCCAGCGCGGCGGCAAAGTCGAGCCCGTCCAGCGGCGCGCGCACCAGTTGTGCTACCTGCGCGGCGCGCTCGGGGGCGGCGTCCAGCCAGCGCTGGTAGAAACGGGAGGCGGAGATCAAAGGCTGTGTGCTCATGGTATCGGTAAGGGTCTCGTGGATGCTGCGTGCATGTTCTTGTTTAACTTGGCTGCGAACGGCGGGGGATGCGGTAAAATTGTGCCGCTGGCGCTAAGCCGCTGGCAGTGCGTGCTCTTCCGAACGATGGTAAGGGAGGCTTTGCTCAGACGCAAGCGCAAGGATGCAGGCGCGCACCACGAATGCAGACGATTTTTGCCATTATTTGACGCCGGGCCAGTTTATTAGCTTATTGATGCAAAAACCGCCAGAAGCAAGCGTGACAGAACATATGCCATTGGCTCTGCGCTGGCAGCGGCTGCGTGCCGCCTATCGCATGGCCAATCTGGCCACCCATCATGTACTGGGTTTTACCATCAAACTGGTGCTGCTCGCGTATTTCGCCTTCGCCGTGCTGTTTTTATTCCTGCGCTATGCGATCCTGCCGAATATCGATTATTACAAAGGCGATATCGAGCGTGCGGCCAGCCGCGCGCTGGGCAACCCTGTCAGCATCGCGCGTATTTATGCCTCCTGGCACGGCCTGCGACCCAATCTCTTCCTCGGCGACGTGACCCTGCGCGACCAGGCGGGCCGCCAGGCGCTGAGCCTGCCGAGCATATCGGCCACCGTGTCGTGGTGGAGCGTACTCGGTTCCGTGCGCTTCACTACCCTGGAAATCACGCGCCCCGACTTGGACGTGCGGCGCAGCAAGGATGGCAAGCTGTACGTGGCCGGGGTATTGATCGACAGCACCCAAGGCAGCGATGGCAAGGGCGCCGACTGGCTGCTGTCGCAGCATGACATCATCATCCGCGACGGCAAGGTGCGCTGGACGGACGAAGCGCGCGGCACGCCGGAGCTGGCTTTGTCACAGGTCAATCTGCTGCTGCGCAACCGCTGGCGCAGCCACCGGCTGGGCTTGCAGGCCACGCCGCCCGCCAGCCTGGCCGCCCCCATCGATGTGCGCGCTCACTTCACGCATCCGCCGTTCAGCACGCGCATCTCCGATGTGTCGATGTGGAAGGGCGAGCTGTACGCGGACCTGAAAAACGCCGACCTGGCCGCCTGGCGCCGCTACCTCGATTACCCGTTCGAGCTGAGCCAGGGCAAGGGCGCCCTGCGCGCTTGGCTGAGCCTGGATCATGCGCGCCTGGCCGGCTTCACGGCCGACGTGGGCTTGACCGATGTGCAGGCGCAACTGGGCGAGCATATCGCGCCGCTCGACTTGCTGTCGGTCAGCGGACGCATTTCGGCAAAAGAAGAGCTGTCGGCACAGGTGCCTGACGGTAAGCCAACCTTTGGCGCGAATGGCCATCAGGTGGAATTGACGAATTTCGCGGTGGAAACCCGCGATGGCCTCAGCCTGCCGCCCACGACCTTGTCCGAACGCTTTGTCGCCGCCACCAAACGCAAGCCGGCGCGCACGGAAATCACGGCCAAGTCGCTCGATTTGCAAACCCTGGCCGCGCTGGCCGACAAATTGCCGCTGGGCGAGCAGCAGCGCCAGCGCCTCGACGCTTTGGCGCCGCGCGGGCGTTTGCAGGATTTTTCAGCGCAATGGGAAGGCGAGATGGCCGCGCCCGCCAGCTACCGTCTGCGCGGCAAGCTCATCGATCTGGGCCTGAATGCGCAGCCGGCGCGCCTGGCCGTGGCGAAGACGGCGACCAGCCCCGCGCAGGCTGCCGCGCCCGCCATTCCCGGCTTCGATAAGCTCACCGGCAGCATCGACGCCAACGACAAGGGCGGCAGCATCAGCATCGACGCGCAGGACCTGGTGCTGCAATTGCCCACCTACTTGAGCGAACCGGCCTTGCCGTTCGAACAATTCACGATGCAGGCGCGCTGGACGTTGGAAGCGGCCAATATGCTGCAAGTCGAGCTGGACAAGCTTGATTTCAATCAGCAAGGCTTGCGCGTCGCCCTGCAAGGCACGCACCGGATGCCGCTCGACGGCAAGAATCTGGGCCAGGTCGACTTGACGGGCACGATCGACAATTTCCAGATCAACACCATCGGCCGCTATCTGCCGCTGCAAACGCCCGAACACCTGCGCCACTGGCTGACGGGCGCGCTGGAAGGCGGCATGGCGCACGATGTCAGCCTGCGCCTGCGCGGCGAGCTCGAACATTTCCCCTTCAAGGCCGACACGCCCGTCCAGCGCAGCCGTGGCGACTTCCGCGTGGCCGGCAAGATCGAGAACGGCACCCTGAACTATGCGCCCGGCGAATTTGCGGAGAGCGGCCCGCTGGCGGGCAAGGCGCCCCTGTGGCCGCAAGCGGAAAAGATCAAGGGCAGCTTTGTCTTTGAGCGGGCGCGCATGGAGATTCGCGGCGACACGGCCACCACGGGCGGCGTGGCATTGACGAATGTCAAAGCCGTGATCCCCGACCTGACCGTCTTCGACACCTTGCTCGATATCGACGGCAACGCGGCCGGCCCGATGCAGGAATTCCTCAAGTACGTGACGGCCAGTCCCGTGCTGGGCTGGATCGAGCATTTTACGGATGAAACGACGGCGACGGGCAACGCCAAACTGGCCCTCAAATTGCACTTGCCGATCGAGCGCATGCTGGAATCGACCGTGCAGGGCAGCCTGCAGCTGGCGGGCAACGACGTGGTGCTGTTTCACGACATGCCGCCCGTGCTGGGCACGCAGGGCAAGATCGAATTCAACGAAAAGGGCGTCAACCTGAATGGCTTGAATGGCAGCCTGCTGGGCGGCCCGCTGGCCATTTCGGGCGGCACGCAGCCGGACAGTTCCATTCAGGTGAAACTGGCCGGCAACATGACCATCGATGGCTTGCGCAAGACGTATCCGGCGCCCGTGCTGCAGCGCCTGTCGAAACATTTGAACGGCGGCGCGCGCTACAGCGGCCTGATCACGGCGCGCGACCACCAGGTGGTGGTCAATGTCGAGTCGCCGCTGACGGGCCTGGGCCTGGATTTCCCCGCTCCCCTGAAAAAGCCGGCCGGCGACAGCCTGCCCGTGAAATTCACCCTGACGGGCAATGCGGCCAACGGGGCGGGCCTGCGCACGGACGATATCCGCATCGCGCTGGGCTCCGGCATCGCCGCCCGCTACCAGCGCCAGAAGCAGGGCAAGGATGCCTGGCGCCTGGTGCGCGGCGGCATCGGCGTGAACGTGCCGGCACCGGAACCCGATAGCGGCATGATGCTCAACGTCAACATGAAAACCCTGGACGTGGACAGCTGGATCGCCGTCGGCAGCGAGATCGCCGGCAGCGCCACGGCGCCAGCCGATGCGGGCGGCAGCGCGGACGATGCGCCCGATATCGCGCAATACGTGGTGCCGGACATGATGGCGGCGCGTGCCAGCGAACTGATGCTGGGCGAGCGCAAGCTGGAAAACGTGGTGGTCGGCGCCACGCACCAGAAGGATGTGTGGCAAGCCAATATTGATGCGAAACAAGTGTCCGGCTATGTAACGTGGCTGGAAACGCCGTCCGGCCTGGGCAAGATGACGGCGCGCCTGTCGTCGCTGATCATTCCGGAGTCGGCCGCCAATGACGTGAAGAATTTGCTGGAAGGTAAGAGCGGCGCCCAGTCGATTCCCTCGCTCGATATTGTTGCCGAGCAATTTGAACTGTTCAACAAGAAGATCGGCCGGCTGGAGTTGCAGGCCTATAACACCATGGCGGCGGGCGGGCGCGAGTGGCGCGTGGGCAAGCTGCAATTGTCGAACCCCGATGGGGCGCTGAGCGGCAGCGGCAAATGGGTCATCAAGGATGGGCAAAGCACGACCAGCCTGCGTTTCGGCCTCGATATCGTCGATGCGGGCAAGCTGCTCGACCGCTTCGGCTTTGCCGACACGGTGCGCCGCGGCAAGGGCCGCCTGAGCGGCGACATCGCCTGGAACGGCTTGCCGTATTCGCTCGATATTCCCACCCTGTCGGGACAGATCGAAATGAACGTGGAATCGGGCCAGTTCCTCAAGCAGGACCCGGGCGCGGCCAAGCTGTTGGGCGTGCTCAGCCTGCAAGCCTTGCCCCGTTTGCTGAAACTCGATTTCCACGACGTGTTTTCCGAAGGCCTGGCCTTCGACGGCATCACGGCCAACGCCAGCATCAAGCGGGGCGTGGTGACCACCGACAACCTCAAGATGCATGGCGTGGCGGCCACCGTGCTAATGGATGGCACGGCCGATATCGCCAATGAAACGACGAATCTGCACGTGGTGGTGATCCCGGAATTTAACCTGGGCACGGGGCCGCTCGTGTACGCGCTGGCCGTCAATCCCGTCATCGGCCTGGGTAGTTTCCTGGCGCAATTGTTCCTACGCGCCCCCGTGATGAAGGCGCTCACTTACCACATGCAGATCGCCGGCCCGTGGAAATCGCCCGTCGTGACCAAGCTCGATGGTGGTAAATTGGAACCTGTCGCCGCTCCTGCCGCTGCCGCTGCGGCGGCGGAGGCTGTGGCGAAATAGGCGCGGCGTTCGAATGGAGAAGAGGTGGCAATGATGCATACAGTTGCAGCAATACAAATGATTTCCTCGCCGTCCGTGGAAGACAACCTGGCCACGGCGCGCCGCCTGGTGGCGCAGGCCGCCGCCGCTGGCGCGCAACTGGTGGTGCTGCCCGAATACTGGGCCATCATGGGCAACCAGGAAACGGACAAGCTGGCCCATGCGGAACAGCCAGGCAGCGGCCCTATCCAGGATGGCATGGCGCAGATGGCGCGCCATGACGGCATCTGGCTGATCGGCGGCACCTTGCCCCTGATATCCGGCCAGGAGGGCAAGGTCTTGAACACCACGCTGGTGTACGACCCGCAAGGCGAGCCGGCCGGCCGCTACGACAAGATCCACCTGTTCGGCTTTACGCGCGGCGCCGAGTCGTACAACGAATCGCGCACCATCGTGCCCGGTGCGCAGGTGCGCTCGATCGAGACGCCGTTCGGACGGGTCGGCCTGTCCATCTGCTACGACCTGCGTTTCCCCGAGCTGTACCGCGCCATGGGCGATTGCGCGCTGATCGTCGTGCCGGCCGCGTTTACCCACACGACGGGCAGCGCCCACTGGGAAGTGCTGCTGCGCGCGCGCGCCATCGAAAACCAGTGCTATGTGCTGGCCTCGGCGCAGGGCGGCCTGCATCCGAACGGCCGGCGCACCTGGGGCCACAGCATGCTGATCGACCCGTGGGGTGAAGTGAAAGCCGTGTTGCCCGAAGGCGAGGGCGTGGTCAGCGGCGAGATCGACCTGGTGTTTTTGGCTGGCGTGCGCGAGTCCTTGCCAGCCCTGGCGCACCGCACTATGTGAGGATACCTGACATAAGCTACTGCGCGTCGCGCTTTGCGGCCTGCGATGCTCACCGTGCTCAAGCACGGCTGCGCTTCTCGGCCACAAATCACTGCCGCTCGCTACGCTTCTGTCAGGTACTGAGAATGAGTTGAATATAATGAGTGCAAAGCTATGAAGCCATTTGAACCGAATCTGTCCAGCCTTGCCGTGGCGCGCGACATCCTGCTCACGCCGTTTGGCCTGGACGAAGACAAGCTGCTGAAAGCCCTGGGCACGATGTTTACGCACAAGGTCGACTATGCCGACCTGTATTTCCAGTCGACCAAGAGCGAAGGCTGGAGCCTGGAAGAGGGCATCGTCAAGACGGGCAGCTTTTCCATCGACCAGGGCGTGGGCGTGCGCGCCGTGTCCGGCGACAAGACGGCCTTTGCGTATTCCGATGATATTTCCGAGCGGGCTCTGCTGGAAGCGGCGGCGGCCACGCGCACGATTGCGCGCGCGGGCGCCGGCAGAATCAAGATCGCCGGCCGGATGCAGCCGCAGGGCGGGCGCTCGCTGTACCTGCCCAACGATCCGCTCGCCTCGCTCGATGCCACGGCCAAGGTGCAGCTGCTCGAACGCGTGGAAAAGATGGCGCGGGCGAAAGACCCCAGAGTGGTGCAAGTGATGGCGGGCCTGGCCGGCGAGTACGACGTGGTGCTGGTGCTGCGCAGCGACGGCGTGCTGGCGGCCGACATCCGCCCGCTGGTGCGCGTCTCGCTGACCGTGATCGCGGAACAGAATGGCCGCCGCGAAACGGGCTCGGCCGGTGGGGGCGGACGTTTCAGCTATGACTATTTCAGCGATGCCGTGCTGGAACAATACGCCACCGACGCCGTCAAGTCGGCCCTGGTGAACCTGGAAGCGCGTCCGGCGCCCGCCGGTCCCATGACCATCGTGCTGGGACCGGGCTGGCCCGGCATCCTGCTGCACGAGGCGATCGGCCATGGCCTGGAAGGCGATTTCAACCGCAAGGGTTCGTCCGCGTTTTCGGGGTGCATCGGCGAGCGCGTGGCGGCCAAGGGCGTCACCGTGGTCGATGACGGCACCCTGGCTGGCCGGCGCGGTTCGCTTAATATCGACGACGAGGGCAACCCGACGCAGTGCACGACCCTGATCGAGGATGGCATCCTGAAGGGGTACATCCAGGACACGATGAATGCGCGCCTGATGAAAATGCCCGTGACGGGCAATGCACGGCGCGAATCGTTCGCCCACCTGCCCATGCCGCGCATGACAAATACGTATATGCTGGGCGGCGACAAGGACCCGGGCGAAATCCTCGCGTCCGTGAAAAACGGCTTGTATGCCGTCAATTTCGGCGGCGGCCAGGTCGACATCACGAACGGCAAGTTCGTCTTCTCGGCCAGCGAAGCGTACATGATCGAAAACGGCAAGCTCAGCTACCCGGTGAAGGGCGCGACCCTGATCGGCAACGGCCCGGACGTGCTCAACCGCGTCTCCATGATCGGCAACGACATGCGCCTCGATTCGGGCGTGGGCGTGTGCGGCAAGGAGGGGCAAAGCGTGCCCGTGGGCGTGGGACAGCCGACCCTGCGCCTCGATGGCATCACGGTCGGCGGCACGGCCTGATTTTTTGGATACTGTGAGGCCAACGCGATTGTCGGATTACGCCCCCCGGGCCAATCCGGCCTACTTTCTCTGACATGGCGCTCGCGTAGGTCGGGTTAGCGCAAGGCGCGTAACCCGACACCACCATCACGCCAACATCATCGGCCGCGTCAACACGGTTGTCGGATTACGCGTGGCTGCGCCTCGCTAATCCGACCTACGCTCCCGATTTCTCAGAACTTGTATTTCACTCCCGCACTGATGAAGCGTCCCGCCGCGCCCGCATAGTCGAGCGGGTTGTAGCCCGTGGCGCCATAGGTCAGCGGATCGAGCGGGGCGATCTTGTCGAACAGGTTTTGCACCGTCGCAAACACTTCCAGCTTGGGCGTGGCCAGCCAGCGGGCCGTCAGGTCCACCGTGGTGAACGAGGCGATGCGGCAGCCGCGCGGCGCGTCCGTGCCGTCGGCGAAATGCGTGGCGCAGCCGTCCGGATCATTCTTGAACAATACGTTGTCGAGCGGCGCGCGGTAGTTGACGTTGGCTGTGACGCGCCAGTTCTGGCGTTCCCAGGTGGCGCCCAGGTTGATGCGGTCGTCCGGCGTGCCCATGCAGTTGGACACATCGCAATTGCCATGCGTGCCGGCAAAATCACGCTGCGTGCCATCCTGTTCCGTGCGCAGCCATTTATACAGGTGCGTCCACTTCAAATCGAAGGTCAGGCTGCCGTAGCCGCTGTCCAGGTTGAAGCGCTGGCGCGCGTCGATATCGATGCCGCGCACCGTCGTTTGCGCCGAATTCACATAGTTGGCCAGCACGGCTGTGATGGCGCCGGGATCGCCGGGAATGCCCGTGGCCGTGGACGGGTCGCGCGCCACATGGCCTTCCGCGATGGCGGTGTCCGTTTGCTCCTGGTTGATTTCATTCTTGCGGCGGATTTGCCACAGGTCCACGGAAATGCTGCTGCGCGGCAGCGGATCCCACACGGCGCCCACGGAATAGCTGCGCGAGCGCTCTGGCGACAGTTTCGGATTGGGCGAGGTGATGACGGCGATGGAGGCGGGATCGCATGCCACTTCCACACCCAGCGCGCAGCGCAGCGGATCGCTGGCGGTGGCAAACGCGGCCAGGCCGCCGACGCCGTTTTCCGCCGCGCTGGGCGCGCGGAAGCCCTTGGCGAAGGTGCCGCGCAGGGCCAGTTCGCGAACGGGCGTCCATTTCACGCCCACTTTCGGCGTGTAGGAATTGCCCACGTCCGTGAAATGGTCGGCGCGCAGGGCGCCTGACAGCTCCAGGTTTTTCAGCACGGGCGCCAGCACTTCGGCATAGATGGCCGAGGCGTTGCGGCTGCCCTTGTAGGCGGAATAGCCAAGGCCGATGATATTGCCCCGTTCCGTGCCCGTGGTGGGCTTGAGTTCCGTCGCTTCGTGGCGGAATTCCGCGCCCACGGCCACGCCCAGGCCGCCGCCGTCGAGCTTGGCCACCTCGCGGCTGGCCTTGAAGTCGATCTGCGCGATATGCGTCTTGGCGTCGTTCGAGATGCGCGGCGACAGGGCCGCGTACAGTTCGGGCGAATTGAGACCCGCGTTTTCCGCGATGCGCCACAGGCTGCCGGCCGGCAGGGCCGCATACGCGGCATTCAGGCTGGCCCGCTCCACATTGGTGGCGGTGGGGTTGAGCAGGGCGAAGGCCACGTCGCGCTGCAGGTAGCCGTTGAGTTCGTTCGAGACCTTGTTTTGCGAGTACAGCAAGGCGCTGTCGATATCCCAGCCTGCCACCGTACCCTTGATGCCGGCGACAAAGCGCGTGAAGGTCGAATCGACTTCCGACAGGCGCGGGCCCACGTCGGCGGCCAGGTAGCGCAGCCTTGCCGCCGTCCCGAAATACGGGTTGTCCGGGTGGCTGGCGCCCAGCGACACGCCCGCATTGCTGACGGGGCCGCCCGGATAGCCGACCGAACCGCTGACGGTCGAGGGCGTGGTGGCCGAGTTCGATTCGCTGTGATACAGGTTCAATTCGGCATACGTTTGCAGCGCCGGCGTCAGTTGCCAGGCGGCGCGGCCGAAGAAATTGATGTTCTTTTGCTTGGGCTGGATCTGGCCGTATTGCTGCGCGGCATCGGTCAGGCAGCCGCCGCCCGGGTCGCCCTGCGGATGCGTGGTGAAGTTGCCGCAGGCGGCGGCGGGAAAGGTGCGCGTAAAACCCACGCCGGCCAGGTTGCCGCGGTTGTAGTAGTCGAGCGTGTCGGGATTGCGCACATTGCCGTTGACGGCGCTGCCTGCCGCGTTGTTGGTGGTGATGGCGCCCGCGCCGCTGAGGGTTTCCTGCGCGCTGAAGCCCAGGTCGCGCAAGTCGCTGCGGCCCACGGCGCCCCGTCCGGCCCGGTCGCGGTTCCAGATGGCGGCCTTTTCGCTATACTCGAGGTTCAGCAGCACGTTGTAGCGGTCGCTGTCGATGTCGCCGAAGCCGTGCGTGATGGCGGCGCGCGCGTCGCGCCCGTCCCACTCCTTCGTCTTGCCGTAATTGCCCTTGATGGCCGTGCCCTGGTAATCGCGCCGCAGGATCACGTTGACCACGCCCGCGATGGCGTCCGAACCGTAGATGGCCGAGGCTCCATCCTTGAGGATTTCCACCCGTTCCACCGCTTCCAGGGGAATGATGTTCAGGTCGGCGAACACTTTCTGGCCATCGTCGGCCAGGCCATACGGCGCCACGCGGCGCCCGTTCAGCAGCACCAGGGTCGAGGCCGTGCCTAGTCCGCGCAGCGACACGCCGGAAGCGCCGGCGGCAAAGCCGTTGCCGAAGGTGGTGGGCACGGAGCCCTGGTTGTCGACAGCCAGGGTCTGCAGCAGTTCGGCCACGCTGGACTTGCCTGATTTTTCAATGTCGGCCGCGTTCAGGGTTTGCACGGCGGACGCTGTTTCTGCCTGCGCGCGGCGGATGTTCGAACCGGTGATTTCCACGCGGGCAATGGGGGCCGCTTCCTGGGCCAGGACTGGCAGGGCGAACAGGGCGCTGGCCAGGGCCAGGCCCATGCGTGGTGGTGAAAGCAGGGATGGATGGGCGGATTTTTTGTAGATCATGCGATTCTCCAAGGTCAGACGGAAAAAGGTGAGGTGCAGCTTGCAGTCTTGGCTGTGCGGCCCTGCCGGCATTCGATCTACATCAGTAGTGCGCCGTTTACCATCGTCAAAACGGGCTGGCGTGGCGTGCGCGCCACGGCGGCCACAGCGTTGGTCGCCCGCCGGTGCGCATCGGCAGCGCGCAACTTTTTATGCTTTTTGAGGTATTTTTCAGTGTAAAACGGTGGTGGCATGCGGCTTTGCCGACAAATATGCTTGCCAACCCGCGCAATTTAGGTTTATAGTCGTTCATCACTTACGGATGACTCGCATGTTCGCTCGCCACTTTTTTACCGCTTATTTTTACTTTAGCAATTCCAACCCAAAGGCGGTGGAGTAGCGGTCGGTTCACGTAGCAGCAAAAAACGAGATCCCAGCAAATTCTAAAAAACCGCCACTGATGGCGGTTTTTTTTTACCCAGATGTTTTACCCTTCCTTAAATTTTGGAGAAAATGATGCCCCGCACCGATGATTTGCGTATTCGCGAAATGAAGGAATTGACCCCGCCGTCCCACCTGATCCGCGAATTCGCCTGCTCGGAGCAAGCCGAACAGACCGCCGCCAGCGCCCGCATTGCCCTGCACCGTATCCTGCACGGCCAGGACGACCGCCTGATGGTGGTGATCGGGCCTTGCTCCATCCACGACACCAAGGCGGCGATGGAATATGCGCGCCTGCTGGTCAAGGAGCGCGCGCGTTTCGCGGGCGAACTGGAAATCGTCATGCGCGTCTATTTCGAGAAACCGCGCACCACGGTGGGCTGGAAGGGCCTGATCAACGATCCGTACATGGACAACAGCTTCCGCATCAACGACGGCTTGCGCATGGCGCGCGAACTGTTGCGCGATATCAATGAGCTGGGCTTGCCGGCCGGTACCGAGTTCCTCGACGTCATCAGCCCGCAATACATCGCCGACCTGATCAGTTGGGGCGCCATCGGCGCGCGCACGACGGAGTCGCAGGTGCACCGCGAGCTGGCCTCGGGGCTGTCGTGCCCGGTCGGCTTCAAGAATGGCACGGACGGCAATGTGAAAATCGCCGTGGAAGCCATCAAGGCCGCCTCGCAGCCGCACCATTTTCTTTCCGTCACGAAGGGCGGCCACTCGGCCATCGTCTCGACCAATGGCAACGAGGATTGCCACATCATCTTGCGCGGCGGCAAGACGCCGAACTACGACGCGGCCAGCGTGGACGAGGCCTGCAAGGCCATTGCGGCACAGGGACTGGCGGCGCGCCTGATGATCGACGCCTCGCATGCGAACAGCTCGAAAAAACCGGAAAACCAGATCCCCGTGTGCGCCGACATCGCCAGCCAGGTGGCCGGCGGCGATGGCCGCATCGTCGGCGTGATGGTGGAGTCGCACCTGGTGGCGGGGCGCCAGGATTTGATCCCGGGCAAGGAATTGATCTACGGCCAATCCGTCACGGACGGCTGCATCGACTGGAGCGCCAGCGTGGCCGTGCTGGAAAACCTGGCGGCGGCCGTCAAGCAGCGCCGCTTGCAGGGCGACGCGGAATAAGGTGGCGCGCAGCATGAAAAAAAGCCCGGAAAGCTAAGCTTTCCGGGCTTTTCAGTTTTCAGCTGACAGGAAGCTTAGAACTTGTAGGAACCGCTCACATAGAACTGGCGGCCCAGAGCGCTCGAGTACGATGGGTTGTAGCCCACTTGATGCGAACCCGTGTTACGCAGGGTGAACGGCGGATTGCGGTCGAACAGGTTCAGGATGCCGCCCGTGATTTCCACGTTCTTCATCGGACGGTAAGCCGTCTGGAAGTCGAAGGTGGTATAGCTCGGCACTTCCAGCTGGATGCCATAGCATTCGCCAGGGCTGCCGGCCACGATTACGGCGCAGTCGTCGGCCGTCTGTTCCTTGTCCATATAGCCATTGCGGTAGCTGGCGCTCAGCGTATGCGTGAACTTGGCCGTCTCATACGTGGTGGTAGCGCGGATGATGTTGCGGAAGCTGACCTTGTCGTTCGAACCGTAGCGATTCAGGCTGGTTTCCCATTGATCATCGGTGCCCGGCGTCGTGTAGCGCGAACGCAGCAGGTAGGTACCCATCAGGCGGCTCGTCAGGCGGCCGTCCAGCAGCTTCATCTTGTGGGTGAAGTCGTAGTCGATACCGCGGTTTTCCACTTTGCCGATGTTGATCGGCAGCAGTTTGATAGCCAGCACGTCCTTACCCGTCGAGCTGATGTGCTTGGTGGTGAACAGGTTGGCGTACTTGGCCGGATTGTTGAAGATCAGGCTTTCCGACACGGCAGTCACCTGGTCGCGGATTTCCACGTTCCACAGGTCGAACGACATCGACAGGCTGTCGATCGGCTCGAACACGGTGCCGATGCTCCATTGCTTCGACGTTTCCGGTTTCAGGTCCGGGTTGCCGCCCTGGAAGGCTTCGAACTGCTGGCGTCCCACGCCGCTGCAGTAGCTGGCCAGCGGATGGCCGCCCATGCCGTTTGCTGCCGTCAACGGGCATTGGTAGTTACCGCCCGTGACGCCCCAGTCTTCCAGCGGACCGGCGATTTCCTGCATGCTGGCGGCGCGGAAGCCGGTGCCGGCAGCGGCGCGGAACATCACGTTCTTGGTCGCGGAATACTTGCCGCTGACTTTCCAAGTGGTGGCGTTTTCCTTCTTGCCTACCGTCTTGCCCGTCAGCTTGTCGTCGATGGCGCCGATCTGGTCATAACGCAGCGAGCCGGTCATTTCCAGTTTCTTCGAGATCGGCAGCATCAGTTCGGCGTATGCGCCCGCGTTGTCGCGTGCGTATTCGCTGTCGACTTGTGCATTGTCAAACAGGATCTGCGCCTGCTTGGCGACGTCCGCCTGTTGCACCTTGAACGAGGTGTTGCGGTAGTCGGCGCCCACGCCCAGCATGGCGGTGCCGCCCGGCAGCGAGAACACGGGGCGCGAGGCACGGCCGTCGACGCCCTTCATTTCCACCGTTTGCGTGTTGTAGGTGCCGCTGAAGCCCGTGCCCAGCAGTGCCTGGCGCATGGCGTCCGGCATGGAGCCCACGGGGTAGGCGAACGGGTCGATATTGCCGGCGGCTACTTGCGCGTCGAATTTGTCGGCCAGCGGGAAACCGCTGACGTATTTCTGCGTCTGCTTGTTTTTCGAGTAGGTCACGGCCGAGTTGACGTCCCAGCCGAATGCATTGCCATCGACGCCGGCAACGATGTGGGTAGCCTTGGTGCCGTAGTCGTACACGCGGTTGCCCATTTCCGACAGGCGGTACTTGGCGATGGCGTCCGTGGCGTTGGCCAGTTGCGCCGGCGTCAGGTTCGGCGCCAGATATTTGTTGAACAGCGGCGAGCCGACGGGCACCGAGAAATCCGCAGGATACGGCGCGATGCTGGCGATGATGCGTGCTTCCGTGTAGGCCAGGTCATAGAAGCCCTGGAAGCCGGTTTTGCCCAGTTTGACTGTACCCGAGCTGAAGATGGAATCGCGCTTCGATTCGGGATTGATTTCGATGGTCGATGGCGAATCGAAATAACAGTTGCCGTCGCCATAGAAATCCATGTTGCTGGCGGCGCATTTGCCGCCATGGGCCAGGGCGTACGGGTTCAGATTGACGTTGTCGATGAAGGGCTTGTTGGTCTCTGGATTGATGACCACATTACCGTTCGCATCGGTGCGTTTGTAATCGACCGTGGCATTGCCAGGGGCCGAGCGCGAAGAGCCGTTGATGAATTGCAATGCCTTGCCGGTCTTCGGATCGTTGAAATTGATGATGCCGCTTTTCGCGAAGCTGCGCTGCGATGCTTTCAGCGACTTTTGTTCGTCATGGCTGGCCGACACGAAGATGCTGTAGCCGTCTTCGTCGATGTCGCCGAAGCCCTTGCTGATGGAAATCGAATTGCTGGCGCCGCCTTTTTCTTCAGGGCGCGAGTACTTGGCATTGATTTCCAGCGGCGATGCGCCTTTTTTCAGGATGAAGTTGACCACGCCGGCGATGGCGTCGGCGCCGTACAGGGCCGACGCGCCGTCCGTCAGTACTTCCACGCGCTCGATGGCCGACAGGGGGATCGAATTGAGGTCGATGGTGGTGCCGGAATTGGATGGCGCGATACGGCGGCCGTTCAGCAGCACCAGCGTGTAGGCTGCGCCGATATCGTGGATCGAGGCCGTGGTGACGCCGCCGCCGCCGCCGCCCACCGAATCGGCGGCTACGGAGAAGCCCTGCATCGCAGGAATTTGCTGGATGAAGTCGGTGACCGTGGTCACGCCCGTTTTCTTGATGTCTTTCTGGTTGAACGACTGCACTGGCAGCGACGCTTCGGAAGCGATGCGCTTGATGCTCGAACCCGTGACTTCCACGCGTTGCATGGTGCCATCTGTTGTTTCTTGCGCATACGCGGCGTGCATGCTCAGGGCCATGCCGCCTGCAAACATCAGGCGCAGCGACCGCGATATTACATTTTCTATCATCATCTGAAATTCCTTGTTATTGTGATAAAGGCGGCAATTATTTTGAAATAACTTGTTGCTTGCCAACAATTTATTTGCCTTTTTGAAAATCCACCAATGAAAATTCTGTAAATTTTCTGGGCCCTCATCAAAACATTCACGATTCAGATTGTCAATTTCACGCGGGCTTTTTGGACGAAATGCAACATTTCCCTGTTTTTTTTGTAATCCTTCAGCAATAAAGTATCGTGAGCCCTTGTCAGGCGGGCTCAGATGCGTAAAATAAAACGGCGCACATCATCGCTGATGGCGCCGTCTTTGGCATGGCTGGCACACGCTGGCCAGCGCTGTCTGGTCTGTCTTTTCTTCTGTTACTCCCTTAAAACGTATAGCTGCCGCGCAAGTACCAGGCGCGCCCGATCGGGTCCGTGTAGCGCGGGTCGTAGCCTTTCTGGAACAAGGTGCCCTGGTTCGAGAATGGCGGTTCCTTGTCGAACAGGTTTTTCACGCCGGCCGTCAGCAGCAAGCCTTTCCACGCGTAGCTGCCCGACACGTTCAGCAGGCTGTACGACGGCACATCGTGGCGGAACTGCGGATCCACCTGGTTCTGGTCCGTGTAGCCGGACTTGAACGATTGCGACACGGTGGCGCCCCAGTTGCCCATGCGCCAGTTCAGCGCCGCCGTATGTTTCCAGCGGAACACAGGATTGTTGTCCGCGTAGCGGCCCACGTTGGCGATGAATTCGCCGCCGCGCTCGTTCTGGTAGTCATACTTGTGCGTCCACGTGCCATCGACCGACACGCTGAAATCGCCATACGCGCCACGGCCCAGGCGTGCATTCAGGCTGACGTCGATGCCGTCGGTTTTCACTTCGCCGAGGTTGTCGTTCAAGTCCAGGATGGCGTAGGGCGAACCGTCGGGATTGCGCAGGAACAAGGCCTTGTATTTTTCGTAGTTGCCGAAGATCGATTGCTCGGGCAACGAGGAAATCTTGTCCTTCAGATGGATGTTCCAGTAATCGATGGCCACCGTGACTTCCTTGACGGGTTCGAGCACGAGGCCGAAGGCGAAGGTGGTGGATTTTTCCGGTTTCAGCTTTTCATTGCCGCCTTGCAGCTTGAATTGTTGCAAGTCGCAATCGCGCAGGGGATTGGCGCCCGGCTGCGGCACGCCGCCCGGGCAGAGGATGGGGTCGTCGTAGGAATCGTTGGTATCGTTCTTCGACGGCGGCGCGTTCTTTTCAAACAAGGTGGGAGCGCGGAAACCCGTGCTGGCCGAGCCGCGCAGCACCAGCGCGCTGCTGGCCTGGTAGCGCAGGGCCAGCTTCGGATTGGTGGTGCTGCCCACGTCGCTGTAATGGTCGAAGCGGGCGGCCAGCTGCACTTCCAGGTCCTTGATCAGCGGCAAGTTAACTTCACCGAAGACGGCCTGGATCGTGCGCGAGCCGCTCTTCGACAGCGAGCCGGACAGGCCGGAGCTGGTGGCCTGGCTGGCGATATCGCGATTGACGTTGAAGTCGGCTTTTTCACGCCGCAGTTCGCCGCCCAGGGCGATGGCCAGCGGGCCGCCGGCCAGCTGCATCAATTCGCGGCTGCCCTTGATGTCGAAGCCCGTCGTGGTGACCTTGGCATTCTGTACCTCGCCGCGCAGGGCGGTGCTGTCCAGGTAAGCCTTGCCGGCCGCATCCTGCATGCCAAACGGGTTCAGGATGCCATTGAGCACGCCAGCGGCAAAGCCCGCATCCTGCACATAGCCACCCGTAAATTTCTCGGACGACTTGCTGATGGCATGGCTCAGGCCCGTCTTGTAGTCCCAGCCGGCCAGCTCGCCTTCGAGGGCCAGCACCAGGCGGTCCGCCTTGCCGTCCGAATCGATCTGCCGCTGGCCCGCTTCCACAGGGCGCCAATTGACGCTCAGCGGCTGCCCCGACAGCCCTGGCTGGGCCGGTACGCCGCCCGCATTGCCCGGATAGTATTTGCTGGTAATGGGCAGGATCAAGCCCGTTTGCGGCGGCGGCGCCGTGCGTGCCTTCACCTTGTTTTCCGAATGCAGGTATTCCAGCGTCGCCAGATGGCCGCCGCCGAGCTTGAAGGCACCCTTGCCGAAGAAGGCGACTTGTTCCTGCGCCGGCAAGTCGTCGATCTGCCGCGTGTAGTCCTGGCGGCAGGTGCCGTTGGCCGGCACGGCCGGCACCGACAGCGGCGGCAGGCAGCCGTTGGCTGCGTAGGGGTTGCCGGCCAGCCCATCGCCGCCATTGGCTGCGGCGTCAAAATAATTGCCGGGGAAAGTGGTGCCGCTGGTAATGGACAGGCCGCGCGAAGGAATGATGCCCGTTGCCGAGAAGGCGCGGTCTTGCGAGGTGAGCACATTTTGCTTGTGGTAGTCGACCACGCCGAAGATATTGTAGCCGTCCGTATCGAGCTTGCCGAAACCCGTCGACAGGTTGATGCGGTGCTCGCCGCCGCCCTTGTGTTCGGGTGTGACGACTTCGGCGGTGATATTCGTGACGTTGACTGAGCGCTTGGTTATGAAGTTGATGACGCCGCCGATGGCGTCCGTGCCGTAGATGGCCGAGGCGCCGTCGCGCAGCACTTCGACGCGCTCCAGCGCCGCGATGGGGATGATGTTCAGGTCGACGCTGGCGCCGTCATACGGATGGTTGGCGATGCGCCGGCCGTTGAGCAGCACCAGGGTCTTGTCGCCGCCCAGGCCGCGCAAGTCGGCGCTGGCCTGGCCGCCCGTGGGCAAGCCGCTGGTATTGCCGCCGACGGCATTGCCGCTGCCCATGCTGGAGGAATTCGAGGGTATCTTGCTGAGCACTTCCTGGGCCGTCGTTAGGCCCTGTTTGGCGAAATCCTCGGCCTTGAAGATGGACAGCGGCGTCGCCGTTTCCGACACGAGGCGCTTGATCGAGGAACCGGTGACTTCGACGCGCTGCATGGCGGGAGGCTCGCCGGCGGCGCCGGTGTCCTGCGCCATGGCCGCATGGCCATACGCGCCGAGCAGGGCTGCGCACAACAGGCGCAAGGTAGGGGAGGGACTGCGGGTTTGCGTCATCTGACACTCCTGTGGCTTGGTCATGGGCCAAGTGGCCTGCAAGGGAGTTTTACAGGCGCACAGCAGGTAAGGTTTGCGCTGGCGCAATAGGCGTGTGGATGAGTGCCTTGTGCCACAGTCGCGGATGAAAAAAAGGCGGTGATTACTCACCGCCTTGCGTCAGGATACGGGTGTCTGCTTAGAAAAACTTGTAGCTGGCGCCCAGTTTGAAGTAGCGGCCGATGGCCCCGCTGGCATCCATGGGGTTGTAGCTCATGCCGCCATAGGTCAGCGGGTCGAGCGGGGCGATCTTGTCGGTCACGTTGTTGATCGAGGCAAACAGTTGCAGCTGTTTGTTGACGTTCCAGCGGCTCGACAGGTCGAGCGTGGTGAACGAGGCCAGCTTGCAACCGTTCGGCGCCGGCGTGCCGTCGGCCAGCTTGGACGCGCATGGCTTGCCTTCAAACAAGATGTTCTTCATGTCCGAACGGTAGTTCAGCACGCCGCTGACGTTCCAGTTGCCCAGGTCCCACGAGCCGGTGAGGTTGATCTTGTCCTTCGGCGTGCCGGCGCAGTTGGAGGTATCGCAATTGCCGTGCGTGCCGGCGAACTGGTAGCGCACGGTGGCCGACTCGGCCCGCACCCACGAAGCGATGTGGGTCCAGGTCAGGCCGAACGTGGCGCGGCCGTAGTCGCCCAGGCGCACGCGCTGCTTGACGTCCAGGTCGATACCCTTGATCTCCGTGTAGCTGGAGTTGCGGTACGGCGCCTTGGTAATCAGCAAGGTGCCCGTGTTCGGCACCACCACGCCATTGATGGTCAGGTTGTTGTCGGCGCGGACGGCTGTCGGCAGGGCGGCCGCTTCGTTGTACGGCAGCGGGTTAATCTCGTTTTCACGCTTGATCTTCCAGGCATCGAGCGACAGGCTGGTATCGTTGAACGGATCCCACACGAGGCCCAGGGTGTAGCCCTTGGACTTTTCCGGCTTCAGGCTCGGGTCGCCGATCTTGACGGCCGCCACCTGCAGTTCGCAATCGCTGGCATTGGCGCCCGGCAAACGGGTGCCGCCCGGGCAGCGCACGGGATCGCTCACGGTCGAGGTGCCCGTCGATTGCGAATTGGCATTGCTTTCCGCCGGTCCTGGCGCGCGGAAACCTTCCGAATACGTGCCGCGCACGGCGAAGGTCTTCAGCGGCGTCCACTTGGCGCCCAGCTTCGGCGTGGTCGACGAGAAACGGTCATATTTGTCGTAACGCAAGGCGCCCGACAATTCCACCGTCTTGATCACGGGCGCCAGCACTTCGAAGAACACGGCCGAGACCTTGCTGTCGCCCTTGGCCGCCACATAGCTGGAGTTGATGGAACCGTCCTGCGTGCCCGACAGCGAAGGATTGTCGAGCTTGTCGCGGCGGTGTTCCGCGCCCACGGCCAGGCCCATGGCGCCGCCCGGCAACTGCATCAGCTCGCGCGATGCCTTGAAGTCGATGATGTCGAGCTTGGTGGTGGAATCGGAGGTGGCGTTCGTCACCATGGCTGCGTACAGCGAGGCGGGATTCTTGTTCGCCTGCGCGCCGATGTAGTACGGGAAATACTTGCTGTTCGGATTGCCCAGCGCATCCTTGACGACGGCCATGTTCAGCATATTGCTGTAATCGAGGTGCAGCTTCGATTCCGAATGCGTATAGCCGGCATCGTAGTCCCAGCCCATGGCATTGCCCTTGACGCCGAGCACGATGCGGTTGAATTCGTTGTTGGCCTGGCGCGTGCTGGCGCCCACGTCGAAGGCCTGGTAGCGCACGCGCACCGGCACGCCATACGGATTTTGCGGATGGTTGGCGGCCAGCACGATGGTGGTGCCGGCGCCGGAACCGTAGTTGACGACGCCAGTCGGGCTGGTGGCATTCGGCGGGAAGGCGATGGTCGGCGTGATCGATGGCGGGATCAGGGTGAAGGCCGTATCGCGCTTCGAGTAGCCCGCCTCCGCATACACCTGGGTATCGGCATTGACTTGCCAGGTGCCGCGCGTGTACAGGTTGATCGATTCGATCTTCGGCTGCATCGAGCGGAACTGGTCGTGGTGCCACAGGCAGCCGCCCTTTGGATCTTGCGGCGAAGACACGGACAGGTTGGCGCAGCCGGGCAGGGACACATAGTTGTTGGTGACGGGGTCGCGGATCAGGCCCGTCGGCGCGGCATTCGCATCGTTGTTGCCGTTGATGTAGCCGCCGGCGAACTGCGTGTTGATCGCATAGCCATACGGACGCAGGTCGGCCTTGCCTATCCATTTGCGGCCGGCGCGGTCATTGTTCATCAGCATGTCCGATTTGCTGTACTCGGCATTGAGGACGAAGTTGAATTTATCCGTATCCAGGTTGCCCTTGCCGAAGGTCAGCGAGGCGCGGTGCTGTTTGGCGTCGCTGTCGCCGGAGATGCCCGTGTCGCCTTTCAGAGTCAGGCCTTCGAAGTCCTTGCGTAGGATGATGTTGACCACGCCGGCGATGGCGTCCGCGCCATAGGTGGAAGAGGCACCATCCTTGAGGATTTCGATGCGCTCGACGATCTGCATCGGCACGGTGGACAGGTCGGTAAAGCTCTTCTGGCCGTCATCGGCGCGCGCGAACGGCGCCATGCGGCGGCCATTGAGCAAGACGAGGGTCGAGGTGGCGCCCAGGCCGCGCAGCGAGATGGCCGTGGAGCCGGCGGCAAAGCCGTTGCCGAAACCCGTCGGCAGCGAACCGGCGCCATCGGCGGTCAGGGTTTGCAGGTATTCGGCGACGGTAGCCTTGCCCGATTTCATCAAGTCGTCGCGGGTGATGACCTGTACCGGCGATGCGGTCTCGGCCGTGGCCCGTTTGATGCTCGAACCTGTAATTTCCACGCGTTGTACATTGGCGTCCTGCGCCATTGCCGGCACAGCCATCATGCCCAGGCTGACCGCTGCTACGCTGCCCGAAAAAATCAGGCGTACGGAGCGGGACATAACTGTTTCCATCATCATTCTCGAAACTCCGAAAAAAGCGAGGTTGGCGTTTTTAAGGCACAACGTCGCTAGTCTAAAAAAGATTGCTGCGTCGGCAATCGCTGTGGATACTCCGGCACATTTTGTGTTGCCGCAATTGATAAGACCACTTGCCGAGAATCCTTGTCAACGCGCACATGTAACCTTTCATCATGGAAACAACAGTGTTTTTTATAATGTTCAGATGTTCTTATATTGGCAATTATTTTAATGTTGCACTGCGCTATGCGTTTTCTGCCCGCCGTTAAAAAGTGCGCCCATTCGCGGACATAAGGGTTTCCACCAATGCGCTTTTGCGCGGCATTGAGCAGGCTATGCTGCGGCGCGGAAAATTTCCCCGGCGGCGCGGGCCGCTGTTGCTGCGCGCGGCACAAGTGCCGCAGCTTTTCGCCCGGCATGCAAAATATGCGTTATCGTTACGCGTTTTCCAGCGCGTCAAGTCATCGGTGTGGCTGGCCGCGAACAAGGCATAGATCTTGCGAGGATGGACTGGTTTTGGCGGTGGAATCCTGTATCCCAGGGGGAAGCCAGTACAAGCGCACCAATACGGTGCGACAGATAATCGAGATGAAGGGTATTACATGAAGTCACCATGGATGCGGCGCATGGCGCTGCTCGCCTGCCTGGCCACCCTGCCGCTGGCGGCCGTGGCCGTTGACGCCGCCCCCGCGGCTGCGCCGGTCAAAACCTTGCGCTATATCCTACCGGCCGCCGAGACGGGCTTCGATCCGGCCACCGCGCGCGACCTGTATTCGAACCACATCACGCAGGCCGTCTTCGACACCCTGTACACCTATGATTACCTGGCGCGCCCCGTCAAGGTGGTGCCCGGCGCGGCGGCCGCCATGCCGGAAGTGTCCGCCGATGGCAAGACCTACACCATCCGCCTGAAAAAAGGCATTTTGTACACGCCCGACGCCGCGTTCGGCGGCAAGCGCCGCGAACTGACGATGGCCGACTACGTGTATTCGTGGAAGCGTTTGTTCGACCCGCGCCTGGCGTCGCCGCACAGCTGGCTGTTCGAAGGCAAGGTGGTGGGTCTGGACGACCTGGCCAAGGATGCGGCCAAGTCGAACAAGCTCGATTACAGCAAGAAGGTGGCGGGACTGGAAATCCTCGACCCGTACACCCTGCGCATCTCGCTGACCAAGACCGATTTCAATTTTCCCATGATCCTCGCCTATGTGCCGACGGCCGCCGTGGCGCGCGAAGTGGTGGAAAAATACGGCGACGTGAAGGGCGAAGTGGGCTCGAATCCCGTCGGCACCGGCTATTACACCCTGGGTGAATGGACGCGCGGCAACCGCATCGTCCTGAACCGCAACCCGCAGCATTTGCCCGAGACATGGAATTTCATGGCCGGCGACGATCCCGACGACCAGCGCATCGTGCGCCAGATGCAGGGCAAGCGCATTCCCGCCATCGACCGCATCGAAATTTCCGTGATGATCGAAGACCAGTCGCGCTGGCTGTCGTTCCAGAGCGGCGGCACGGACGTGTTCTGGCTCGATGGCCCGCTGGCGCCGAAAGCGCTGCTGAACGGCAAGCTGCGTCCCGAGCTGGCGGAGAAGGGCGTGCAACTGTCGCGCCTGCTGGACCCGGAAATCAGCTATTACTACTGGAATATGGAAGACCCGACCCTGGGCGGTTTCAGCAAGGAAAAGATCGCCCTGCGCCGCGCCATTGCCATGGCGCACAATATCGACGAGGAAATCCGCATCATCTGGAATGGCCAAGCCAAGCGCCTCGACTATCCGATTCCGCCCGGCGTCGTCGGCTACGATCCGCACTATAAGAGCCTGTTGCAATACGATCCCGTGCTGGCCAACAAGCTGCTCGATAAATTCGGCTACAAGAAGGGCGCCGATGGCTGGCGTACCTTGCCGGACGGCAAACCGCTCTTGATCCGCTACGCTTCGCGCAACGAAGCCAATGGCGTGCTGCAGGCGGAAATGTGGCGCAAGACGTACAACTCGCTGGGCATCCGCATGGAAAACGACCGCATGATCTTTTCCGATATATTGAAGACGGAAAAGCAGTGCAAGATGCAGACGCGCACGGCGCCGTGGCTGGCCGACTATCCGGACGGCGACAACTTCATGCAGCTGTTCTACGGCCCCAACACGCACCAGAACAACAACGGCTGCTACCAGGACCCCGAATACGACAAATGGTACGCGGCCAGCCAGGCCATGCCGGCCAGCCCCGAGCGCGATGCGCTGTTCCACAAGATGGCGCGCCGCCTGGAAGTCAATGCGGGCGCCCTGATCGGCTATGCGCGCTACCGCAACATGCTGGCGCAAAAGTCGGTGCTCGGCTACAAGAAGCATCCGATCCTGTTCCAGGAATGGGCGTATATGGATATCGACAGCACGGGCGCGCCAGTGGCGCCTGCTGCTGACTCGGCTAAAAAATAAGCGCGGCCGCTTTTAACACCATATACAACAAGGAATCATTATGTTTGCTTATATCCTGCGCCGCTTGTGGCAGATGCTGCCCACCATGCTGGGCGTGGTCCTGCTGGTGTTTATCCTGTTCAACTGGGTGGGCGGCGACCCCGCCTACATCCTGGCCGGCAAGATGTCTAGTGCGGAAAGCATCGCCAACATCCGCCGCCAGCTCGGCGTCGACCAGCCGTATTACGTGCAGCTGTGGATCTTCATCAAGCAGATCGTCACGTTTGACTTCGGCCAGAGCTGGGCGACGGGCGAGTCCGTGTCGCACATCATTACTTCGCGCCTGGGCCCGTCGATGATGGTCTTGATCCCGCTGACCGTGCTGGAAACGTTCTTCGGCGTGGCGCTGGCGCTGGCCATCGCCTTTGTGCGCGGCTCGCTGACGGACCGCATGGTGATGATCGCCTGCACGGTGGGCATGTCGATTTCCATCCTCGTCTACATCATCGTCTTCCAGTACGGCTTCGCCTACAAGTTGGGCCTGTTCCCCGTGCAGGGCTGGGGCGACAGCTTCTGGGAAAACCTGCTGCGCTATTCGACCCTGCCGATTTTGATTGGCCTGGCCGTGTCCATCGCGCCGACCCTGCGCCTGTTCCGCACCTTCGTGCTGGACGAGGCGAACCAGGATTACGTGCGCACGGCGCGCGCCAAGGGTCTCAAGGAAGGCCGCATCATGTGGGTCCATGTGCTGCGCAACGCCGGCATTCCCATCATTACCTATGTGATGTCGAACTTGCCGGCTCTGCTGATCGGCGCTTTCCTGCTCGAGCGCTTCTTCGGCATCCCCGGCATCGGGCGTGAAGTGATCCTGGCCGTCGAGCGCAGCGACTTTCCGGTGATCAAGGCGATCACCGTGTATGTTGCCGCCGCCACCATGCTCTTCAACCTGCTCACCGACCTGCTGTACCAGGCGGTCGATCCTCGCGTACAACTGAAGTAGAAAGAGACGATGTCGAAACCTCATACATCGCCCGGCCTGTGGGCCCTGGCGTGGCGCCGTTTGCGCGGCGACAAGATTGCAATGGTATCGCTGGCCGTGGTCGGCGCATTTTTCCTGCTGGTGCTGGCGTCCGCCAGCGGCCTGGTGGCGGCGAACTGGGAAGACGAAGTGGCCGTCAGCTATGCGCCGCCCACGTTTGTCGGTGCCGACAACGACGCGCCAGTCGATGGCGCCATTCCCCTGGCCGACGAGCGCAGCGCGCCGACACCCGTCAACGTGCTCGATCCGCTGGCCGACGATATCGCCGAACTGCACGCCCAGATGGGCAGTAACCCATCGGCCGGCGTGGACATGTACGGCGTCACCGACCCGCTGGCCGACGACTTGACGGCCTTGCGTGCGGGCATGGGCAAGACGAAAAAACTGATCGCGCACAAGGCGGCGACCTTGCCGTTCGGTGCCGACAAGTGGGGCCACGACATCCTGCAGAAAACCATCAAGGGCGGAGAAACATCGATCGTCGTGGGCCTGGTGGCGGCCTTGCTGGCCGTCGTGCTGGGCACCTTGTTCGGCGCCGTGTCCGGCTACTTCGGCGGCATCGTCGATGATTTCTTCAACTGGTTCTACAGCATCTTCACGTCGATTCCGTCGATTTTGATGATCTTGACGGTGGCGGCCGTGCTGCAACAAAAGGGCGTGCTGACCATCGTGCTGATCCTCGGCTTGACGGGCTGGACGGGGCCATACCGCCTGATCCGCGCCGAATACATCAAGCACAAGGCGCGCGAATACGTGATGGCGGCCGACGCCATCGGCGCCTCGCACTGGCGCAAGATGTTCTCGCATATCTTCCCCAACGTCAGCCACGTGGCGCTGGTGCAGATGTCCATCCTCGTGGTGGGCTTCATCAAGGCGGAAGTGATCCTGAGTTTCCTCGGCTTTGGCGTGCCGGTGGGTACCGTCTCGTGGGGCAGCATGCTCAACGAGGCACAAAATGAACTGATCCTGGGCAAATGGTGGCAGCTGACAGCCGCCGCCACGGCGATGGCCGTGCTGGTGACGGCGTTCTCGCTGTTTACCGATGCCTTGCGCGATGCGCTCGACCCCAAAGTGAAATAGGAGTTGCTCATGGACCAGAATAACCTGTTGGAAGTGCGCGACCTGCGCGTCACCTTCCGCCTGGACAAGAAGACCACGTTCGAAGCCGTCAAGGGCATCTCGTTCAACGTGCCGCGCAACAGCACCGTCGCCCTGGTGGGCGAATCGGGCAGCGGCAAGTCCGTCAGCTCGCTGGCCGTGATGGGCTTGTTGCCTCCGGATAACACCATCATCGACAAGAAATCGAGCATCCATTTCGGCGGGCGCGACCTGCTGCAACTGTCGATCGCCGAGCGCCGCACCATGTGCGGCAAGGATATCTCGATGATCTTCCAGGAGCCGATGTCGTCCTTGAATCCCGTGTTTACCGTCGGCTTCCAGATCGCCGAAGTGTTGCGCCAGCACATGGGCATGAACCGCAAGCAGGCAAGGGCGCGTACGCTGGCGCTGCTCGAGGAAGTGGGCATACCCGACCCGGCCACCAAGATCGACGCCTACCCGAGCCAGATGTCGGGCGGCCAGCAGCAGCGCGTGATGATCGCCATGGCGATCGCCTGTGAACCGAAACTGCTGATCGCGGACGAACCGACGACGGCGCTGGATGTGACGATCCAGAAGCAGATCATGGACCTGATCGCGGCGCTGCAAAAGAAACATCAAATGTCCGTGCTCTTCATTACCCACGACCTGGGCCTGGTGGGGGAGATCGCCGACCAGGTGATCGTCATGCGCCACGGCGAAGTGCGCGAGACGGGCGAGGTACGCCAGGTATTCGAAGCGCCGCAAGACAGTTACACGAAAGCGCTACTGCATTGCCGCCCCTCGCTGGACGAGCGCCCATGGCGCTTGCCCGTCATCGCCGATTATATGGAGGGCAAAGCGGGCCCCGGCGTTGAGGTGAAACAGCGCACGCGCGGCTATACGCCGGGCGACGAGCCCGTGCTGGTGGTCAATAACCTCAGTAAAAGCTTTTATACGCGCGAAGGCCTGTTCGGCAAGCGCGAGTTCCAGGCCGTCAAGGATGTGTCGTTCACTTTGCCGCGCGGAAAAACCTTGGGCGTGGTGGGCGAATCCGGCTCCGGCAAGACGACGGTGGGCCTGACCCTGCTGCGCTTGCACCAGGCCACGGGCGGCACGGCCATGTTCCACGGCAAGGATCTGATTGCCATGCCGAACAAGGAATACCTGCCGTATAAACGCCGCATCCAGATCATCTTCCAGAATCCGTATGCGTCCTTGAATCCCCGCTTCACGGTGGGGCAGATTTTGCTGGAACCGATGCGCATCCACAAGATCGGCGCCGATGACAAGGAACGCATCGCCAAGGCCTACTGGCTGCTCGACAAGGTGGGATTGCCGGAACAGGCTTTCCACCGCTACCCGCACGAGTTTTCGGGCGGCCAACGCCAGCGCATCGCCATTGCCCGCTGTCTGACCATGCAGCCGGAGATCCTGGTGTGCGACGAATCCGTGTCGGCGCTGGACGTGTCGGTGCAGGCGCAGGTGCTCAATCTGCTGCAGGACTTGCAGGATGAATTCGGCCTGTCCTACATCTTCATCTCGCACGACTTATCGGTGGTGAAATACATCGCCGACCAGGTGATGGTGATGCACAAGGGGCAGGTGGTGGAACTGGCCGATTCGGATGAGCTGTACCGCAATCCCGTGCATCCGTACACGCGCACCTTATTGAGCGCCATACCGAAGGGCGTGCAAATCTAAACACGCTTTTACGGTAAGATAGCGCCCATGCCCAACCTCATTTACCTGCTCGAACATTACGGTGTCCTGATTGTCTTTGGCATCGTGCTGGTGGAGCAGCTCGGCCTGCCGATTCCCGCCTTTCCCATCCTCGTGGTGGCGGGGGCGCTGGCTGTCGATGGCGACATGAATGGGGGGCTGGTGCTGGCCGCCGCGCTGGGCGCCTGCCTGATCAGCGACTTCACGTGGTTCCGCGCGGGTCGCCATTTCGGCAAGCGCATCCTGCGGCTGCTGTGCCGCATCTCGCTGTCGCCCGATTACTGCGTCAGCCAGACGGAAGACAAATTCAAGCGCTGGGGTCCGAAAGCCCTGATCGTCTCCAAATTCGTGCCGGGATTTAATACCGTGGCCGCACCGATGTCGGGCGCGCTGGGCACGCCGCCGCGCCTGTTCTTCCTGTATGCGGGCTTGGGCGCCCTGCTGTGGAGCGGCACGGGCATCGCCGTCGGCGTGATCTTTCACGCCAGCGTGCAGCAGGTACTCGACTTGCTCAGCACCATGGGCAGCACGGCCTTGCTGATGCTGGCCGCCTTGCTGGGCTTGTTCCTGTTGTACAAATTCCTCGAACGCCGGCGTTTCCGCCAGGCCTTGCAGATCGAGCGCATCGGCATCGATGAATTGCTCGAACTCATAGAGCAGGGCGAGGAGCCGCTGATGGTCGACGCGCGCAGCGCCACGGCGCAGGCGCTGGAACCGGCCGTGCCGGGCGCCTTGTTCTTCAATGGCAAGGAACCCGTGCCCGCCATGATCGCCATGGACAAGGACCGCCACATCATCGTGTATTGCAGCTGTCCCAACGACGTGACGGCTGCGCAAGTGGCCAAGCTGCTGCACCAGCACGGCTTTCACCGGGCCAAGCCCCTGCATGGCGGCCTCGATGCGTGGAATGCCGCCTACCGCTCGGACCAGCCGGCGCCCGCCAGCCTGCTGGGCGAAGGCTTGCCCTCCTGATTTGCGCATGCCTGCCGCATCGCCGGCGGGCAGTAAAACCGGTAGTAATAATACGAAAACACCTTCGCGGGGCGGCCAGGACGGCAGCGCCGCAGCAGCGCCGCGCCATACAAAGCGGCTTTGCGCAAACTGCGTCATACTCTGTTTTCCAGGCGATTCCTGCTGCTGTGCAGCATGCTTTTGGCGGGCCTGCCGAGTGCGAGTACTCACTATAAATCATTGTTTGCGAGCAACTTTGGCCTTGCCTGTTGCATTTGGAGTGGAACTACCAATAAAGGCTTGTTTTGATGTACTTAAACTACAAACTTTGCTTGCCTCCGGGCGCATTCATCCTTTAAGCTTGGCGTCCCATGCGTCCCACTTCATCATTTAAAATCATGAGCGCTTCGTCTTCACCCGTACTGCCGACTTCCGCCTTTGCCGATGGACCGCGCCTGCTGGCCGACGTGGGCGGCACCAATGCCCGTTTCGCCCTGGAAGTGGCCGCCGGCCACATCACCCTGGTGGAAGTGCTGCCCTGTGCCGACTACCCGAGCCTGTCCGCCGCCCTGCAAGCCTACCTGGCCTTGCCGCACATCGCTGCCGCAGGCGGGCAAGCCGTGCGCCATGCCGTGATCGCCATTGCCAACCCCGTCGACGGCGACTTCCTCAGCATGACGAACCACCACTGGTCGTTCTCGATCCGCGCCATGCGCGAAGAGTGCGGCTTCACGACCCTGGACGTGGTCAACGATTTCACGGCCCTGGCGCGTTCCTTGCCGCAGCTGTCGAGCGAGCAAAAGCACCAGGTGGGCGCGGGCACGGCCCGTCCGAACACGGCCATCGGCCTGATCGGCGCGGGCACCGGCCTGGGCGTGTCGGGCCTGATTCCCTCGCACGGCGGCTGGATCGCCCTGCAAAGCGAAGGCGGCCACGTCAGCTTTGCGCCGTTCAATGAAACCGAAGTGAGCATCCTGCAATTTGCCTGGCGCGAATATGAGCACGTCTCGGCCGAGCGCCTGATTTCCGGCGATGGCCTGGAACTGATCTACCGCGCCCTGGCCGACCGCGCGGGCGTGCCGGCCGAAGCCTTGCCGGCGGCGGAAATCACGCGCCGCGCGCTGGCCGGTGAATCCCAGCTGTGCGACGACGTCATCGAAGCGTTCTGCTGCATGCTGGGCACGGTGGCGGGCAACGTCGCCGTCACCCTGGGCGCGCTGGGCGGCATTTATATCGGCGGCGGCATCGTGCCGCGCCTGGGAGCGCGTTTCGACCGCTCCGGTTTCCGCGCCCGCTTCGAGCGCAAGGGCCGCTTCGCCAATTACGTGTCGCAAGTGCCGACCTTCGTCATCACGGCGCAGTACCCAGCTTTCCTGGGCGCATCGGCCATTCTCTCGGAGAAACTCGCCTCCCTGTGATGCGGGCAGCGGGCGATGTGTCGTGCCAGGACCGGGTAAACCATGTGTTTTGCCCGGTTTTGCGCTTTTCCGCTTTTTATCAGGTACAATTGGCATCGTTGGATGAAACGACGACTGTCGCTCTCCTGTCTGGCTGCATCGTCGCCACGGGAAAAGCAGCTGCTCCGGAGTTCGTTTCATTGCTGGTTATTTAAGGCCAGCACCATGGATGGCAGGACTTTCACTGCATCCGCTTTAATCCCGCTTTGCGCGCATCGGCCAAGGCGTCGGAAAAACAGCCTCAACTAGTAACCCAGCACGGCGTCATCATCGATGTCTGCCATCTGTTACGTTGAAATGAACGTTTTTGATTTCTTTCTCTGCATACGAATTGCAACACACATCCGCACAGAATTGCTATGAATACAATTGAGGCTAAAAAAGTCCTCGAAACCGCGTTGCTGTGCGCTCGTGAATCGCTGACGATCCACAGCTTGAAGAAGCTGTTCGTCGATGCGGACGAGAACGGTCGCGTGCGCGGTGTCGGCGTCGGTGCCGACACGATCAAGCAGTTGCTGGAGGAGTTGCGGCAGGAGTGGGAAGGGCGCGGCATCGAGATCGTCAGTCTGGCTTCGGGCTGGCGCTTTCAAAGCCGCCCGGAAATGAAGATGTATCTCGATCGCATGACGCCCGAGCGGCCGCCCAAGTATTCGCGGGCGACCCTGGAAACCCTGGCCATCATCGCCTACCGCCAGCCGGTGACGCGCGGCGATATCGAGGAGATTCGCGGCGTTGCCGTCAATTCGCAGACGATCAAGATGCTGGAAGACCGTGGCTGGGTCGACGCCATCGGCTACCGCGACGTGGTGGGACGGCCGGCCTTGCTGGCCACCACCAAGCAGTTTTTGGATGATCTGGGTTTGCAATCGCTGTCCCAGCTGCCGCCTTTGCAGCAAATCAGCGAGATGCAGGGCAATGGGCTCGAAGCCCTGGAAGCGGCCCTGCAAGAAAATTTTGATAAAGCAACGAATGACGTTGCCCACCAGCTTGGTGCAGGTAGCAATACGGCTGTGACAGATGTAGATGTGACAGCAAGCCTTGATGCCGGCCCCGATGCTTCGCCCACGGACGAAGCCTACACTCACGACCCTGCGCCAGAACTAACGGTTGACGCTGCGCCAGGTCAGCACAGCCAAGAAACGAAGAATGAATAATCCGAACACACCCGAGACAGTAACCGCCAGCGACGAAGCCATCGTTGCCAAGCCCAAGCGCCGCACCAAGGCTCAGATCGAAGCCGATGCAGCCGCTGCTGCAGTTGCCGGCGACAGCGCCGCTGCCAAGCCGAAGCGCCGCACGAAAGCCGACGTGGCCGCCGATGCGCCCGTCGCTGAAGCTGTCGCCGCCGACGCTGCGCCTGCCGTCAAGAAATCCCGTGCCAAGCCGGCCCTGAAGGCCGTGGCTGATGCCGCGGAAGCCGCTGCCGAGGCGGTTGCCGCCCCGGCGCCGCGTCCGCCGCGCGCCCGCGCCGCCGCCAAGGCCGCTGCCGCTGTCGCTGAAGTAGCACCGGAAGCCGCCGCCGACAAGCCGGCCGAAGCACGTCCGACCCGCGGTCCGCGCCAGATGCGCGGCGTGCAGGCGGAACGCGCGCTGCGCCAGCCGCCGCGCGCCGAAGCGCCGCAAGCGGCCGAAGCCGTTGCCGCAGCGCCGGCCGCCGAGCAGGCTGCCGCGCCTGTCGCCGATGTGTTCGATGCCGAAGGCAATCTCGTGTCCGGCCCGCGCCTGCCGCGCGGTCCCCGCAACGACGTGCCGGGCGCCGGCAAGAATGCCGGCAAGAGCCGCAAAAAGGGTAAGGGCCGCCAGGCTGCGCCAGGCAAGCTCAGCGACGCTGATGCCGTCTTCTCGTTCGTTACTTCCGACGCCTTCGACAGCGAAGAAGGCGGCACGGGCCGCATGCAGAAAGTGGCCGTGCGCCGCGACCTGACGTCCGACGACGATGCGCCGAAGCTGCACAAGGTGCTGGCCGAAGCCGGTCTCGGTTCGCGCCGCGACATGGAAGACCTGATCATTTCGGGCCGCGTGTCCGTCAATGGCGAGCCGGCCCACATCGGCCAGCGCATCCTGCCGAGCGACCACGTGCGCATCAATGGCAAGTTGATCCAGCGCCGCGTCAGCAAGAAGCCGCCGCGCGTGCTGGTCTACCACAAGCCGGCCGGCGAGATCGTCAGCCACAACGACCCGGACGGCCGTCCATCCGTCTTCGACCGCCTGCCGACCATGAAAGCCGGCAAGTGGCTGGCCGTTGGCCGCCTCGACTTCAACACGGAAGGCTTGCTGCTGTTTACCACCTCCGGTGACCTGGCCAACCGCCTGATGCACCCGCGCTACGGCATCGACCGCGAGTACGCCGTGCGTACCCTGGGCGAGCTGGAAGAGGGCATGCGCCAGAAGCTGCTGGCCGGCGTCGAGCTGGAAGACGGCCTGGCGCAGTTCTCGAAGATCGCCGATGGCGGCGGCGAAGGCATCAACAAGTGGTACCGCGTGGTGATCGGCGAAGGCCGTAACCGCGAAGTGCGCCGCATGTTCGAAGCCATCGGCCTGACCGTGTCGCGCCTGATCCGTACCCGCTACGGCGCCATGACCCTGCCGAGCGGCCTGAAACGCGGCCGCTGGGAAGAGATGGATGAAAACACCGTGCGCGACCTGCTGGCCGCCTACGGCATCGAAAAGAAAATGCCGGCATCGGGCGATCCCCGTGCCGCTGGCGCCGCCAAGGGCCGCGAAGCGCGCAAGGCCAGCCGCGATGACGAGCCGAATGGCAACCGCATCGATGTGAGCAACCGCAACGCCGATCCATTCCCCGTCGCGCCGCGCCGTGGCCAGCCGCAAGGCCAGTTTGCCCGTCCGCAAGGCCAGGGCCGCCCAGGCGGCGCCGGCCGTCCAGGCGAAGCGCGTGGTCCGGGTCGTGGCCAGCCGCAAGGTCCGTTCCAGGGCGGCCAGCCCCGCTCGTCGGCATCGTTCGAAGGCGCGCCGCAAGGTCAGGGCCGTCCGCCGCGTGCGGCAGGCCAGGGTCAAGGCCGTCCCGGTGGCGAAGGCCGCGCGCCGCAGCGCGGTCCGCGCCAGCCCGATCCGCTGCAAACGGCCTTCGGCTTCGCCAACACGGGCCCGCGCCGCAATGCCGGCGGTGGTGCCGGTGGGCAAGCGCGTTCCGGCGGCCAGCCGCGTGGCGGCATGGATCGCGGCGGCATGGATGGCATGCCGCGCCGCCGCAGCAAAGGTTAATCGGGAAGAGTTTCTTCTTGCGCGCCTGCCGATCTGCGGCGGGTGCGCGCTCTTGTAACTGTTGTAAGCCGGGCCGCTCCTCGTGTGCGGCATTGCGGCGAAGTTAATAAGAGGTTATAATCTGCAGCCTAATAAAAGTTCTCCGCAGGGTTGTTTGGTGGGGAGTGCTTTCATCTGGTTGGGGAAATACAAGAAGATGGGCAGATGCCCATTTTTTTTTTGTTGAACCGTTTGTAATGGCTCCGCAAGGAGCCATATATGACTTGAATGCGTGTTTTTGCATGTTGTCGGCGCCCAATGCGGCGCTGTCATGCCGAAAACGGGCCTTATTTCTGGAGAATTTCTTGCAGCAGTTGGGATTAATTGAAAAGACGGTTACAGGTCTGGGCTATGAGCTCGTTGATGTCGAACGTGCCGAGCGCGGACTGCTGCGCGTCTTTATTGATTTCAGCGCCGCCGATGCCGCTGAAAAAGGTCCGATCACGGTCGAAGACTGTGCCACGGTGAGTCACCAGTTATCGCATGTGTTGACGGTAGAGAACGTTCCTTACGAGCGTCTTGAGATTTCTTCCCCGGGTCTCGATCGTCCGGTGCGCAAGCTGGAAGACTTCGTCCGTTTCGCAGGCCAGGAAATCATCGTCAAGCTGATGGTGGCGATGCCGGGTACGAACAACCGGAAATCGTTCCAGGGGATCTTGCAAGAACCCGTGGGCGATAAATTGTCGTTGGAATTTGAAGGTAAGGATGGTCCGGCGATGTTGGAGTTTACGCTCGCCGATGTGGATAAGGCACGCTTGGTGCCGCAGGTGGTTTTTAAGGGACGCAAAGCATGAGCCGCGAAGTTTTATTATTGGTTGACGCGCTGGCGCGCGAAAAAAACGTCGATAAAGATGTCGTCTTCGGCGCCCTCGAATTCGCGTTGGCGCAAGCCACGAAGAAACGGTATGAGGGTGAAGTAGACATCCGCGTTTCGATCGACCGCGAAACGGGCGAATTCGAATCGTTCCGCCGCTGGCACGTGGTGCCCGATGAAGCGGGCCTGCAATTGCCGGATCAGGAGATCCTGCATTTCGAGGCAAAAGAACAGATTCCCGATATCGAAGTCGATGACCACATCGAAGAACCGATCGAATCCGTCGAATTCGGCCGCCGTTTCGCCCAGGATACCAAACAGGTGGTCCTGCAGCGCGTGCGCGATGCCGAACGTGAACAGATCCTGGTCGACTTCCTGGAACGCGGCGATTCGCTCGTCACCGGCACCATCAAGCGCATGGAACGTGGCGACGCCATCGTCGAATCGGGCAAGATCGAAGCACGTCTGCCACGCGACCAGATGATCCCGAAAGAGAATCTGCGTATCGGCGACCGCGTGCGTGCCTACATCTTGCGCATCGACCGCAATATGCGCGGCCCGCAAGTGATCCTGTCGCGCACCGCGCCGGAATTCATCATGAAGCTGTTCGAGCTGGAAGTGCCGGAAATCGAGCAAGGCATGCTGGAAATTAAATCCGCAGCCCGCGATGCCGGCGTGCGCGCCAAGATCGCCGTCTACACGGCCGACAAGCGCATCGACCCGATCGGTACTTGCGTCGGCATGCGCGGTTCGCGCGTGCAGGCCGTGACCGGCGAGTTGGGCGGCGAACGCGTCGACATCGTGCTGTGGTCGGAAGATCCGGCGCAGTTCGTCATCGGCGCCCTGGCGCCGGCGAACGTGTCGTCGATCATGGTCGATGAAGAAAAACACGCGATGGATGTCGTCGTGGACGAAGAAAACCTGGCAATCGCGATCGGCCGTTCCGGCCAGAACGTGCGCCTGGCCTCGGACCTGACCGGCTGGAAGATCAACATCATGACGGCCGAAGAATCGGCCGACAAAGCTGCCCAGGAAACGGCTGCCGTGCGCATCCTGTTCATGGAAAAGCTCGATGTCGACCAGGAAGTGGCCGATATTCTGGTGGAAGAAGGTTTCGCCAGTCTGGAAGAAATCGCTTACGTGCCAATTTCCGAAATGCTGGAAATCGAATCGTTTGACGAAGATACCGTCAATGAACTCCGTACCCGTGCGCGTGATGCGCTCGTGACCGAAGCGATCGCTTCGGAAGAGGGTCTGGAAGGCATGGACGAGGCGTTGGTGAATCTGGAAGGCATGGATCGCATCACCGCCGGCAAGCTGGGTCTGGCTGGTATCAAGACCGTTGAAGCATTTGCAGCACTGGCATACGACGAATTTGGCGCAATCCTGGCCTTGTCTGCGGACCGTGCGCGTGAACTGATTACAAGTGAATTTAAAGATGTGACCGACGATGAGATGAAGTTGGTTGACTCGAAATACGACGATCGTGCCAAGGCGTTGCAAGCCAAGGCATGGAGTCTGGCCGAATCCGCAAAGGCTTAATTTGAGTATCTTTATCATCTCCGCGACACATAGAAAAGAGGACTGAATGGCGAGTAACAACGTAGCCCAATTTGCCACCGAACTGAAGATGCCTGCAGATTTGCTGCTGACGCAGCTGCGTTCTGCCGGCGTCGAGAAAAGTTCGACGTCAGATCCATTGTCGAAAGATGATAAGGACAAGCTTTTGGATCATCTGCGCCGCACACACGGCGCAGCGGCTGACACAGAAAAGAAAAAAATCACCGTGACCCGCAAGGAAACGACTGAGATCAAGCAGGCTGACGCCACCGGCAAGTCGCGCACCATCCAGGTGGAAGTGCGCAAGAAACGCACTTTCGTCCAGCGTGACGAAGCTGCGCCGGTCGCGGCAGAACCGGTCGCGCCTGCCGCACCGGTGATCGATCCCGCCGACGTGGCGCGCCGTGAAGAAGAAGCCCGTAAACAGGCTGAACTGATCGCCCGCCAGGAAGCCGATCTGCGCGAAAAGCAAGAACGTCTGGCCAAGCTCGACGCGGAAAAAGAAGCCCAGGCGAAAGCCACGCAACAGGCTGAATTGGCTGCGAAGAAAGAAGCTGAAGCGGAAGCGAAGAAAGCGGCTGCGAAAGCTGCTGCCGCGCCTGCCGCCAGCGCCGCTGCGCCTGTCGTTGACGACGCCGCCGCCGAAGCGAAAAAAGCCGCTGCCGCTGAAGAAGCGAAAAAGAAAGCCGCTGCCGCTGCTGTTGCCGCCAAGGAAGCCGCTGACAAAGCGGAAGCCACCGAGCGCGCACGCAAGGCCGTTGCCGACGAAGTCGCCCAGATCAAGGCCATGATGAACGCGCCACGCCGCGCCATCAAGGCACCGGAACCCGTACCGGTTCCCGTCAAGCCGAAGGCGCCGGAAGGCACGCTGCACAAGCCTGCTGACAAGAAACCTGGCGACAAGCCGGGCGACAAGAAGCCTGCTGTTGCAGACAAGAAATCCATCAAGTCGGCCAATGTGTCGTCCACCTGGTCCGATGACGCGAAAAAACGCGGCACCACCGGTGGTCCGAAGCCACGCGGCAATAGCGGCCCAGGCGGCCGTGACAGCTGGCGCGGTGGCGCGAAGGGCCGTCGCCCGACGCACCATGACGATCGTGAATCGAACTTCCAGGCTCCTACGGAAGCCGTCGTCAAGGACGTGCACGTACCGGAAACGATCACCGTGGCCGAACTGGCACACAAAATGTCCGTCAAGGCATCCGAAGTCATCAAGCATTTGATGAAATTGGGCCAGATGTGCACGATCAACCAGGTGCTGGACCAGGAAACCGCCATGATTCTGGTGGAAGAAATGGGCCACAAGGCGTTCGCCGCCGAACTGGACGATCCGGAAGCGCTGCTGGCCGATGTGGGCGAACACGCACACTTCGAAACCAAGCCACGCGCACCGGTGGTCACCGTCATGGGTCACGTCGACCACGGCAAGACCTCGCTGCTCGATTACATCCGTCGCGCCAAGGTGGCATCCGGCGAAGCGGGCGGCATTACGCAGCATATCGGCGCTTACCACGTCGATACGCCACGCGGCATGATCACCTTCCTCGACACCCCGGGCCACGAAGCGTTTACCGCGATGCGTGCCCGTGGCGCCAAGGCAACCGACATCGTCATTCTGGTGGTTGCCGCCGACGATGGCGTGATGCCGCAAACGAAAGAAGCGATTGCCCATGCGAAAGCAGCCGGCGTACCGCTGGTGGTGGCGATCAACAAGGTCGACAAACCAGGTGGCAACGTTGACCGTGTGACGCAGGAACTGGTCGCGGAACAAGTCGTGCCGGAAGAATACGGTGGCGAATCGCCATTCGTGCCGGTGTCGGCCAAAACGGGCCAGGGCATCGACGACCTGCTGGAACAAGTGCTGTTGCAAGCCGAAGTGCTGGAACTGACGGCACCGGTCGATGCGCCAGCGCGCGGCCTGGTAGTCGAGGCGCGTCTGGACAAGGGCCGTGGTCCTGTCGCGACGATCCTGGTGCAGTCCGGTACCCTGAAGCGCGGCGACGTGATTCTGGCGGGCTCTTCGTATGGCCGTGTTCGCGCCATGCTGGACGAGAACGGCAAGTCCATCGCTGAAGCGGGTCCTTCGATTCCTGTCGAAATCCAGGGTCTGACGGAAGTGCCGGTTGCCGGTGAAGAAGTCGTCGTCATGGCTGACGAGCGCAAGGCGCGTGAAATCGGTCTGTTCCGTCAAGGTAAGTTCCGCGACGTGAAACTGGCGAAACAGCAAGCTGCGAAACTGGAAAACATGTTCGACCAGATGGCCGAAGGCGAAGTGAAAAACTTGCCACTGATCATCAAAACCGACGTGCAAGGTTCGCAAGAAGCGCTGGTCGGTTCGCTGCAGAAACTGTCGACCTCCGAAGTGCGCGTACAAGTGGTTCACGCGGCAGTCGGCGGCATCACGGAATCGGACGTCAACCTGGCAGTCGCCTCGAAAGCGGTCATCATCGGCTTTAACGCCCGTGCTGATGCCCAGGCACGCAAGCTGGCCGAGTCGAATGGCGTGGACATTCGCTACTACAACATCATTTACGATGCGATCGACGAGATCAAATCGGCGTTGTCGGGCATGTTGGCACCAGAGAAACGCGAAACCGTCATCGGCCAGGTCGAGATCCGCCAGGTTATCCTGGTCTCGAAGGTCGGCGCGATTGCCGGTTGCCTGGTCACCGATGGCGTGGTCAAGCGTGCTTCTTCCGTCCGCCTGTTGCGCAACAACATCGTGGTGTGGAGCGGCGAGATCGACTCCCTGAAACGCTTCAAGGACGATGCGAAAGAAGTTCGCGCCGGTCTGGAGTGCGGCCTGTCGCTGAAGAACTACAACGACATTCAGGTTGGCGACACGCTGGAAGTGTTCGAAGTCCAGGAAATCGCTCGTACCCTGTAATCGCAGCAGCAATGAAAACCGCGCGGACATACCGTTGTCCGCGCAAACACGTGGGGCGCATTGGTCAACGGGCAACCGTTTGACTCATGCGCCCTGCGGCACTTAGGACAGCATAAAATCATGGCTAAACATAGCAAAACCATGCCAGCGCGCGGCTTGCGCGTGGCCGACCAGATCCAGCGCGATCTGGCTGAGATCGTCGCCTACGAATTGAAAGACCCGCGCGTGGGCACGATGATCACCATCACCGAAGTGCAGATCACGCCCGATTACGCGCACGCCAAGGTGTTTTTCACGATGTTGAAAGACAGCAAGGAAGCCATCAAGAACACCACCGAAGGCCTGATGGCCGCCTCGGGCTTCATCCGTGGCTTGCTGGGCAAGCGCCTGCACATCCACACGCTGCCGATGCTGCATTTCGTGCACGACAGCTCGACCTCGCGCGGCATGGAAATGTCGCTCCTGATCGACAAGGCCAACGCCACGCGCGCCGCTGACGCCGAGCCGGACGAGAAGCCTGCCGACAAAGCGGACGAGCAATAACAGTGGCGGGTCCGAAGAAACCACCGGGCATCAAGCGGGTGCGCGACCTGGTCGACGGCGTCTTGCTGCTCGATAAGCCCGTGGGCTGGTCCAGCAACGATGCCCTGATCAAGGCCAAGCGCGTGCTGAACGCGAAAAAAGCGGGCCATACGGGCACCCTGGATCCGTTCGCCACAGGCTTGCTGCCGCTGTGCTTTGGCGAGGCGACCAAGTTCTCGCAGGATTTGCTGGAAGCCGACAAGACCTACGAAACCCTGGTGCACCTGGGGCAGACGACGGATACGGGCGACACGGAAGGCGAAGTGCTGGAAACGCGCGACGTCAACGTCACGCAAGAGCAGATCGAAGCCGTGCTGGCGCAGTTCCGCGGGCCTATCCTGCAGACGCCGCCCATGTACTCGGCCTTGAAAAGGGACGGCAAGCCCTTATATGAGTATGCAAGGGCAGGCATCACGCTGGAGCGCGAAGCGCGCCCGGTGACCATCCACAAGCTCGAGTTCCTCGGCTATGAAGCCCCGTTCCTGAAATTGTCCGTGATGTGCAGCAAGGGCACGTATATCCGCGTGCTGGGCGAAGACATCGGCCATGCCCTCGGTTGCGGCGGCCATCTGAACGCCTTGCGCCGCACGCAGGTGGGCAACCTGACGCTTGACGGCGTCGTCACCTTGGATGAGCTGACGGCGCATGCCGCGCCGCTGAGTCTGCTGGCGCCCGTCGATGCGCTGTTGTCGAGTTTTCCGGCCGTTCAGCTGACGGAAGAATTGGCCAAGCGTTTCCTGCATGGCCAGCGCATCGCGCTGGGCAAGGAAGACGTCGCCGTGCCAGCCGAGCCGGGCAGGGTGCGCGTGTATCACGACAGCAAGCTGCTGGGCACGGGCCAGTTGCAGGAATACAGCATCCTCGCGCCCGAACGGCTCATTGCCACGGCGCATCAGTAAGTCACAGCAACGTCATATTACCCAGCGACACTCATTAAACAGTGTCGCTTTTTTAAACAATCCGTCCCCGACTGCGGGAGCCGCCAGCATTTTTAGATAGCGTTGCAACGCAACATGCTATACTACGCGGTTCCGGAAATAGATTAGCATTCGGGTATCTCGTACACCTTGTACGCACTCCGCAGTTTTTCAGTAACTACTACGACCATGTCAAATACAAAACGCGCAATTCGTAATATCGCCATTATCGCCCACGTTGACCACGGCAAAACCACGCTGGTGGATCAGCTGCTGCGCCAGTCCGGCACCTTCCGTGAAAACCAAGCGGTCGACACCCGAGTCATGGACTCGAACGACCTGGAAAAGGAGCGCGGCATTACGATTCTGTCGAAGAACTGCGCTGTTGAGTACGAAGGCACCCACATCAATATCGTCGACACCCCAGGCCACGCCGACTTCGGCGGCGAAGTGGAACGTGTTCTGTCGATGGTGGACTCGGTTCTGCTGCTGATCGATGCACAGGAAGGCCCGATGCCGCAAACCCGTTTCGTCACGCGCAAGGCGCTGGCACTGGGTCTGAAGCCTATCGTGATCGTCAACAAGATCGACCGTCCAGGCGCACGTCCGGACTGGGCCATCAACCAGACGTTCGAACTGTTCGACAAGCTGGGCGCCACCGACGAGCAACTGGATTTCCCTATCATTTACGCTTCGGGCCTGAACGGCTATGCCGGCCTGACCGAAGACGTGCGCGGCGGCGACATGAAGCCGATGTTCGACGCCATCCTGGAACACGTTCCAGTACGTGACGACAATCCGGAAGGCCCGCTGCAAATGCAGATCACCTCGCTGGACTACTCGTCGTACGTCGGCAAGATCGGCATTGGCCGCGTCAACCGCGGTACCGTTAAAGTTGGTCAAGACGTGCTGGTCATCAATGGCCCAGGCGCAACCCCAATCAAGGGCCGCATCAACCAGGTGCTGAACTTCAAGGGCCTGGAGCGCGTGCTGGTGGACGAAGCCGTTGCCGGCGACATCTGCCTGATCAACGGTATCGACGAAATCGGCATCGGTTCGACCCTGTGCGCACTGGACACCCCGGAAGCGCTGCCGATGCTGACCGTCGACGAGCCAACGCTGACCATGAACTTCATGGTCAACAACTCGCCACTGGCTGGCCGCGAAGGCAAGTTCGTGACCTCGCGCCAACTGCGTGACCGTCTGGAAAAAGAATTGAAAGCCAACGTTGCTCTGCGCGTAGCGCCGACCGACGACGACACGATCTTTGAAGTATCGGGCCGCGGCGAGCTGCACCTGACGATTCTGATCGAAAACATGCGTCGCGAAGGCTTCGAGCTGGCCGTATCGCGTCCACGCGTGGTGTTCAAGATGGTCGATGGCGTGCGCCACGAGCCGTTTGAAAACCTGTCGGTCGACGTGGAAGAAGTCAACCAGGGCGGCGTCATGGAAGAACTGGGCCGTCGTCGCGGCGACCTGCAAAACATGGAATCGGATGGCAAGGGCCGCGTGCGTCTCGAGTACCTGATCCCGGCGCGTGGCCTGATCGGCTTCCAGGGCGAATTCATGACCCTGACCCGCGGCACCGGCTTGATGAGCCACGTGTTCCACGAATACGCACCAGTCGACAATACCCGTGGTGAAATGGCTGGCCGTCGTAACGGCGTGCTGATCTCGCAAGATGACGGCGCTGCTGTTGCCTACGCTATCTGGAAACTGCAAGACCGCGGCCGCATGTTCGTGTCGCACAATGACCCAGTCTACGAAGGCATGGTCATCGGTATCCACTCGCGCGACAACGACCTGGTCGTCAACCCGATCAAGGGCAAGCAGCTGACCAACGTGCGTTCGTCGGGTACCGACGAAGCGGTGCGCCTGGTACCGCCAATTCAGATGTCGCTGGAATACGCAGTCGAATTCATCGAGGACGACGAACTGGTGGAAATCACGCCGAAATCGATCCGTCTGCGCAAGCGCTTCCTGAAAGAGCACGAGCGTAAAAAAGCGTCGCGTGATGCGTAATCTGTTGTAGAGCATGGCCTGCGGGCCATGCCGCTTCCGGCCCGCTGCGCCGCGTCACCGTCATTGGTGAGGCGCGCAGCGGGTTTGTCATTTGCAGCTCCTGTTTTTTTTCTAGACACCATGACTTCCTCCTCTTTGCCCTCCCGCCGCCTGTCCGTTGCCCCGATGATGGACTGGACCGACCGCCATTGCCGCAAGTTTCACCGCGAAATCACGCGCCACACCTGGCTCTACACCGAGATGGTGACGACGGGCGCGCTCGTCTACGGCGACGTGGAGCGCCATCTGCGCTTCAACGAGGAAGAGCATCCGGTGGCGCTGCAGCTGGGCGGCAGCGATCCGACAGACCTGGCCACCAGCGCCAAGCTGGGCCAGCAGTGGGGCTACGACGAGGTCAACCTGAACTGCGGCTGCCCGTCCGAGCGCGTGCAAAAAGGGGCGTTTGGCGCCTGCCTGATGGCCGAGCCGCAACTGGTGGCCGACTGCGTGAAAGCCATGCGCGACGTGGTCGACATCGACGTCACCGTGAAACACCGCATCGGCATCGACGACAGCGAATCGTACGACTTCGTGCGCGACTTCGTCGGTACCGTGGCGGACGCCGGCTGCAAGACGTTTATCGTGCATGCGCGTAACGCCATCCTGAAAGGCCTGAGCCCGAAGGAAAACCGCGAAGTGCCGCCCCTGAAATACGATTACGCCTATCGTCTGAAGCGTGATTTTCCCCAGTTCGAGTTCATCATCAATGGCGGCATCAAGACCCTGGACGAGATCGACCTGCATTTGCAGCATCTCGATGGCGTGATGCTGGGCCGCGAGGCGTATCACAATCCCTACGTGATGGCGCAGTTCGACCAGCGCTACTACGGCGATGACGCGCCCGTGAAAACGCGCGAGCAGGTGCTCGAGGCGATGATTCCGTACATCAGCGCGCAACTGGAGAAGGAAGCGGGGCGCTTGAAGCTGAACAGCGTAACGCGCCACATGCTGGGCCTGATGCAAAACCTGCCCGGCGCGCGCGGCTTCCGCCAGACCCTGTCGGACTCGAAGAAGCTGGCCTCGGGCGATCCCCGCTTGCTGCTGGAAGCGGCGGCGCGTTTGTCGCTGCCCGCGTAATGGACGCCTGCCACGGCCTTGCGCGCGTGATCGAAGGCTACTTGCTGGCCGTCAGCGCCCTGAAGGATGACGGCAGCTTGTTTCTTTGCGAGTACCTGGGACCCGTCGCGCCGCAGGCATCGCTCGACGCGCTGTGCCGCACGCTGCGGATAGCGCCGGAGGGCTTGTCCTTGCAGCCGCTCGAGAGCGTGGTGTGCAGCGGCATCGCCTGCACGCCGCGCCAGTGGCTGCTGGAACGGTTCCGTCCCATGAGCGAGGCGGACCGCCAGCCGCTCGATGCGCGTTTATATGACGGTTTCGAGCGCGAACTGGTCGAACTGCTGCGCGGCGAGCCCCGCTGGTATCAATTGGTATCATCGGGCCAGCGCAGCCTGGCCGGGCAATTGGGCGCCATCTGGAGCGTCTTTGTCTTCGGCACAGAGTGCCACGCCTATGTGATGCATTGCAGCTGGGACAGCTGAGCCAACTTGTCTATACCGCTGCCCCTGCGCAGTGGTATTGTCCGTACTCCCCCTTCCTCTGAGCACCTCCTTCAAAACGATGCAATATGGCTACGCCATGTGTTGTAAATGCGCTGTTTCGGCGCACGCCCGCACTGTGATGGGGCATTTCTAAGAGGCAAGAATCGGCGTTGTTGCCATTTCCCCGAAGAAAGTTAATCTGCTATTTATTCAGGTACTTATTGCTTGCTTTGAGGCAAAATTTACACCTATAATTGATTATAGACAAATATTTCTCATATGAATGTTTGATGTTGATCTCACATCAACGGTGTCAAAAATTCAGCGTGTGGAGCAAGTTTGCATTCGCAGTCACTGGGTGTTTCAGGGCTGGCGAAGGACCAGGAAGTACCCCAGGCTGCGTGCAGCCGGATACCGCCAGCATACCAATGGGTAAGGGCGGATGCCGGTGTACCGCAGCCTTCGTCTTGTCGTGCCGGGCAAAAATCCTTATCAATAGTTTCATTTACGAAGAGCCGAAATGAATTTAGCAAAAATGAAGGTTGGTACCCGCCTGGGCCTGGGTTTCGCCCTGGTACTGGTTCTGCTGGTGGCCGTGACCGTCCTCGGCATCGCGCGCATGGCGCAAATCCAGGAACGTCTCGATCACGTGATCAATGTCAACAACGTCGTCACCCGCCTGGTGATCGATATGCGTGGCAACGTCAGCGACCGCATCACCTCGCTGCGCATCCTCACCCTGATGACCGACGCGAGCGATATGGAGCCGGAAATGGCGCGTATCAAGACGCAGACCAGCACCTATCAGGAAACGCAGAAGAAGCTCGAAGAGAAATTCGCCGTCGAGTCGATTCCTGAAGAAAAAGCCCTGCTGACATCGATCAAGGAATACGAAGCGGCCGCCATGCCGGCCATCGCCAAGGCATCCGCACTGTGGATGGCCAACGAGGCGGAAGGCGCCACGCGCGTGATGATCAAGGAAATTCGCCCGGTACAGAAAAAGTGGATGGAAGCGCTGGAGCAGCTGGCCACGCTGGAAGACAAGCTCAATGAACAGATGCAATCGGATGCCCGCAAGGCCTTCGACAGCGCGCGCCTGTTCATGATCATCCTCGGCGTGCTGGCCGTGGCGATGGGCGTGGCGGCGGCACTGGTGATTACCCGCGGCCTGCTGAAACAGCTGGGCGGCGAGCCTGACTACACGGCATCGATCGCCGGCAGCATCGCCAATGGCGACCTGTCGATCGGCATCCACACCCAGCCTTCCGATACGTCCAGCCTGCTGGCGGAAATGAAGGAAATGCGCAACAGCCTGGTGGGCATCGTCGGCCAGGTACGCGTCGGTACGGAAACCATCGGCACGGCCTCGCGCGAGATCGCCGATGGCAATATCGACCTGTCGTCGCGTACGGAAATGCAGGCCAGCGCGCTGGAAAAAACGGCGTCGGCCATGGAAGAGCTGACCTCGACCGTGAAACAGAATGCGGACAATGCGCGCGAAGCCAACAAGCTGGCCGCCACCGCCTCGGACGTGGCCCTGAAGGGCGGCTCCGTCGTGTCGCAAGTGGTCGACACGATGAGCTCGATCAATGAATCGGCGAAGAAGATTGTCGACATCATCGGCGTGATCGACGGCATCGCCTTCCAGACGAATATTCTGGCGCTGAACGCGGCCGTGGAAGCGGCACGTGCCGGCGAACAGGGCCGCGGCTTTGCCGTGGTGGCGTCGGAAGTGCGCAACCTGGCCCAGCGCTCCGCTGGCGCCGCGAAGGAAATCAAGATCCTCATCGACGATTCGGCCGAGAAGACGGAACGCGGCACGCGTTTGGTCGGCCAGGCTGGCGTGACGATGGGCGAAGTGGTCGACAGCGTGCGCCGCGTGACGGACATCATGAGCGAGATCGCCAGTGCCAGCCAGGAACAAAGCGCCGGCATCGAACAGGTCAACCTGTCGATCATCGAGATGGACGGCATGACGCAGCAAAATGCGGCCCTGGTGGAGCAGGCTGCCGCCGCGGCGCAAAGCCTGCAGGACCAGGCGGCCGAACTGGCCCACGTGGTCAGCATCTTCAAACTGGTCGAAGGCGAAGAGAAACCGGCAGCGTATGTACCGGCACCCGTGGCCGCCGCGCCAGTGGCCGTGCGCAAGCCCGCGCCGGCATTGCGTCCGGTCAAGTCGCTGACCCGCAAGACGGAAGCGTCCGCTCCCGTGGCTGCTGCGGCGCCACGCAAGGCGGCAAGCGCCGGCAGCACCAGCAATGACGAGTGGGAAGAGTTTTAAGCGCGGCCAACAGCGCACAGGAAATTGTAATTACCGTATCTGATAATCATGGGGAAGCACATGTTTGAGAATAAGCGTTTGATGAGTGTTGCAGCAGCCTTGCTGGTGTCCGTTTCTTCCGCAGCCTTCGCTGCCGAGGTACCGGCGTCGTTCGATGCCAAGAACTGCAAGGCGGACTATCCGAAAGCCTCGCTGATGAACGAAGAGCAGGGCACTGTGTCGATGTCCTTCCTGGTCAATGCCGATGGCAGCGTTGCCGATTCGAAAGTCGAGAAGAGCAGCGGCTTCAAGAACCTGGACAAGGCCGCCATCAAGGCCCTGTCCGCATGCAAGTTCAAGCCGGGTACCAAGGATGGCTCCCCTGCGCAAACCTGGACCAAGGTCGATTACGCCTGGAAGCTGGACTGATCCACGTATCGCCGGGAGCACCGCTCCCGGCATGACCATATCCGCTACGGGCGGCGCCTGCGAGGGTGCCGCCCGTATTGTTATGTGCGGCAGCCAACGGCGCTGTCGCCCCCGATTCTGTTACCCTCGAAACATACCTTCGGGATCTCTCACCACAAGAGGCTTATCATGCAGCGCATCCTGACACTTTCTTCCCTGGCGGCCACCGGCTTGCTGCTTTCCGCCTGCGCTACACTGGGCACGCCTGTGGGCTTGCAGGCGGGGCAGACCGTCGCCGTCGTCAACAGCTTGAGCTGGGACAATCCGCTGACGGGCAAGCGCGACGGCGTGCGCACCAGCTGGCCTATCAAGGATGGCAAGATTGCCCCTGAATATTTTCCGCTGGCGCAATTGAAGCAATGCGAGGCCGGCGGCAAGGCTTGCAGCTGGGGCGTGATGCGCGCGCAGCGCGGCGCACCGACGCTGAACTATGTGGACGGCGGCGTGGACCTGGCCGTAAGCGTCTCGATCGACGTGGCGCGGCGCCAGGATGCGCGCCAGGGCGAGACGCAAACGGCGATGGCGATACCGCAGGACGTGGCGGCCCTGGCGGGCAAGCAGCGTGTGCAGCCCAGCTGGAAATTGAAGTATGGCAAGGTCGAGCAGGTCGAGCTCGATTACGGCGTGCGCTACCAGGTGTGCGTGCAGCGCTACGATGCCGCCGGCAAGGCCATCGATAGCTGCGCGATTCCATTTATTTGAGGAAACATGCCGCGCGGGCCGCTTGTGGCGCCATTGCCACATTTCATGTTGCGGCGTGCATCGGGGTGTAACAATCGGTAAAAGCACAGCAAAGCACGGCGTAATTTCTTATAGTACTTACTTGAGGTAGTACATATTAGGAGAATTGCGATGAAAACCCTGTTGGCAGTAATTTCGCTGGCCGCTTTGGGTGGCTGCGTCGTGGCCCCACCCGGGCCCGCGTATTACGGTTCGCGCGCGCCGCAGGGAGCCTACAATCCCTATGAATGGCATACGGTCTCGTCCGAACCGGTGCAGTCGGGCCGCGTGATGAGCGCGCCGCGCGTGGAATACACGAATGAGCCTGTCTACGTGCAGCAGCAGCCGGTGTATGTGCAGCAGCCCGTGTATGTGCCGGCCCCCGTGTACGCGCCGCAACCGTATTATTACAATCCGCCCGTATCGATCGGGCTCGATTTCATGTTTGGCTTCGGGCGCTACGGTGGACACCGCGGCGGCTGGGGCGGGCATGGACGTTACCACGGCCGCCGCTAGACGCGGGACGTAGTCATTCTGGCGTGAGAAAGCGCGCCGTGCTTCATAAAGCACGGCGCGCTTTCTCATTGGCGATGACAAGCAGCGCCGCGCAGCTGAATCAGTGGAAATATACCGAACTCTGGTGCAGCACGTCCGCCGAGCACAGGATATACATCGCCGCCGCTGCCAGACCTATTTGCAAGGCGCCAAAGCTGATCGGGATGAGGCGGGACATGTCGTACTCCTGAGTGGTGTGAGGTGGGTTGTCAGGCTTTCATCATAGGTCGGATAGATGCTCTCGGGCATCGGATGAATGTCCGCCGCGATGTAGGACAACACCTCGTCCCTGAGGCCCTGCCTCGCTCTCCGGCGGCTTACCGATTTTTCCAGCGCAGCACCGGCTCTTCCGGCGCCGTGTCCGGCACGTTCGAAATCGCCAGCCAGTGCGTCAGGCGTTCCGGATGCTTGAGATTGATGCCCATGCCGTCGATGATGCCCACCTGTTCCAGCATGCGCGCGTCGATCTTCGCCTTCGACACCGTGGGCGCGCCCATGACCATGCGGTCATACGCCTTGCGCGCCTTGTGTTCCCATTTGTGCAGATTGCTTTCGTCGAAACGGTTCGCTTCGAAGTACACGGTCAGGGTGCCATCGAGGTTGCCGAAGCCGACAATGCCCGCGCCCTTGCGGATGGTGGTGGTGTTATCGATGTCAAATTCCGCCGTGGGCACGAAAATGCCGGCGCGGCCATCGATGTCGGGACGTCCCACGGGCGTTTCCTTGCCGTAGGAACTGGTTTCAGTAATGGTTTTTTCTGCGGACATGGTGCGTGTGTGGTGGCCGTGCCGGGAGCGCAATCGGGCCCGGCAGCGCCAGTCATCCTGTTCAAAAAATGCGTGCTGATGATCAGGGCGGGGTAGGGGCCCTGGCGGAGCGATGCTTGGCATTGCTTGATACCCCGCTATTGTAGCGCCAATTTAATTCTTCTTGGCAACATTTGATGGTCTGGTGCAACCGTTCCCCCATGAAAAAAGCCGCCCGGCCAGGTGGGCACTGGCAGCCGGCACGCTTGGGCCCAGCAGCAGCATTGCGACATGGCGGACGTAAAAAAACCTGCATCGACATTGCAACGATGCAGGTTTTTTGTCGGGTCCGCGCCAAGCGCGCTGTCGCAGGTTAAAACGCCAGCCGGCCCTGCAGGTAGACCATGCGCGGCGCGCCCACCAGCTTGCCCAGGTTGCCGTCCGAGGTGCGCGTGAAGTAGCGCTTGTCGGCGAGGTTGTTGACGCCGGCCACCAGTTCCAGGCCCTTCTGGCCCGGCACTGTCCATTTCACCTGCGTGTTCCAGGTACGAAAGCCCGGAATGACGCCCAGGCTGCCGGCCGCGTTTTCCGCCACGGTATTGGCTTCGTCGGCAAACTGGCGGCTCTGGTGGCTGCTCGACAAATCAACACCCCAGGCGCCCAGCTGATAGTGGGCGCCGACGGTATCCGTGGTACGCGAATAGAAGGGCACGTCGTTGCCCGCGTTCGCCCCATCCTGCAAGGTCGCCTTGGTGTAGGTGTAGGTGGCGTAGGCGTTCAAGCCGGCCAGCGGGCCCGACTTGTCGAAGCGGTAGTCGATGGCCGATTCCAGGCCGCGGTGGTGCGTGGCGCCCACGTTGTAGAAGACGACGTTTTCACCGCTGCCGACAGACTGGATCTGGTTGTCGAACTTGATGTTGAACAAGGTCGCTTCGGCCGACAGCTGGCCGCTCTTCCAGCGCGCGCCCAGTTCGGCCGTCTTGGCCAGTTCCGGTTGCAGCGGGTTCTTGCTCGACTGCGCATTGAGCTGCGTATTTTGCACGGCGCCAAACGAGCTGTTGTAGTTGCCGAACAGGGTCACGTTGTTATTGAGCAAGTAGGCCACGTTCAGCGAGGGCAAGGCCTTGTTGTTGAGCAACTCGATCTTCTGGTCGACCGGCAAGTGGTTGAAGCGTTCCGTCTTGATGTGTTCATAGCGCACGCCGGGCGTGATGCGCCAGGCGTCGATGGCGATCTTGTCGTCGATATACACGGCTTGCGCATCGGTCGAGTTGTCGGCGAAGCGCGTCGGCGCCTGCCGCACGCCGCTGGCGATGACCACGTTGTAGATGGCCTCGTCGGCCCGCTCGGCCAGGTAGCGGTAGCCGACGGTGACGTCCTGCGAGACCTTGCCGGTGATAAAGCGCTGCGTGTAGCGCGGCTCGATGGCCGTCGTTTCATAGTTGCGCGGCTGGTGGCCCAGGTTTTTTCCGCTGATCAGGGTGCTTTCGCGCGAGCTCTTGTTGTAGTAGGCGCGCACCTCGAATTCCTGCGTGCCGGACAGGGCATTGAGGTAGCCGATGTCGAAGGCCTTGCGCTCGCCGCTCCAGAAGTCGGTGGGGCGCGTGTTCTGGAACGGGTCCTGCTTGTATTGCGCGGCGGTCAGGCCGCCCGGCGTGCGCGACGTCACGTCGTAGTAGGACAACTTGCCGTACACCTCGGCTGTCGGGCTCAGGTCGTAGCGGAACTTCAGGGCGAAGTCATTGACCTTCTCATCGCTGCCCACGCGCCAGTCGCTGCCGCGGATGCCGGAATACAGCACCGCCAGGCCCAGGCCGCTGTCGAGCTGGGTGCCGGCAAACACGCTGGCCTGCGTATTGTGGCCCACTTCGCTGTACGTGTTGTAGCGCACGGTGGCGTCGCCCGTGATGCCTGGCGTGGTGGGCACGCGGCGCGTCTTGAAGTTGATGATGCCGCCCACGTTTTGCGGGCCGAAGCGCACGGCGCCGCCGCCGCGCACCACGTCGACCGTCTCGACATTGGCCAGGCTGACGGGCGCGAACGACAGTTGCGGCTGGCCATACGGCGCCACCGACATCGGAATACCGTCGAGCAACACCGTGCTGCGCGGCGAATAGCGCCCGGCCAGGCCCCGCACGCCGATATTCAGGGAAATGGCGCTGCCCGCGCTGCCCGAGTTGTCGCTGATCTGCACGCCGGGAATCCGGCGCATCACGTCGCTGAGGCTGGATGCGCCCGAGTTTTCGATGTCGTCCTTCTGCACCACGGTGCGGGCGCCCGCGAAATTCTTCGTGCTGGCGGCCATGCTGGTGCCCAGCAGGTTGCTGCTGACCTGAATCGATTCCAGGATGGGACCGGCATTGTCGGCGCTATTGGCGTCCTGGGCCTGCGCGGCAAGCGGGGCGCCCAGGCAGGCGAGGGCGATGGCCAGCGCGCACGGGCGCAGCGTAAAGGGCAGTGCGAAAGGGGTGACAGCCATGCATGGATCTCCGTAATGACAATGTTTGCGCGGGCAATCGGGCGGCGCGACAACATCGTGGCGTGGACATCCGGCGCAAGGGGATAGGAATGATAATGATTCTCATTTTATCCGTCAATTGCGAATATTGCTTAGTGCTGGCTTTGCCTGTGAGAAGAAGCAAGTGTTGCTGGCACGGTACAGGAAGGAGTCTGGATTGCCGCTTGGCACCATTGCTCGGGTGCGGCGGCATTCTGCGTGCTTCTTGTATACTGCCGCTTTTGCAGCCGTCAGACGTGAACGTACAATGAGCCAGACAACTGAAACGACACCAGGCAGTTCCTCCGTGGAACGCCGCCAGGGCGACCAGCCGGCAAGTGCTGCGCGCAAATTGAATCTGCTGGTGGTCGATGACAACCAGGAAGTGGGCGAATCGCTGGCCATGCTGCTCGAAGCGCTGGGCCACCACGCGGTGGTGGTGCGCAACTGGCAGATGGCCGTCGAGCAAGTCAAGCTGTGCGTGCCTGACGCCGTCTACCTCGATATCGAAATGCCCGGCATCAGCGGCATCGAAATCGGCCGCCGCCTGCACCATAATCCCGAGACGGCCAACGCCGTGCTGATCGCCGTCACGGGCCACAGCCTGCCCATGTACATGGATGACGCGCTGGCCGTGGGCTTCCGCCACTTCCTCGTCAAGCCCGTGCGCCTGGACGACCTGGCGACGACGGTGCAGTCGGTGCTGGCCGGATAGTTCGCTGACCTAAGGCCGGCTCAGCGACCACTGCTGGTTGTTCGCATTGGTCAAATTCCACTGGATGATCTGCGCGTTTTCCGCCGTGCTCAGATTCAAGACGTCCAGGGTCAGGTTGCTGTAGCGGTTGCTGATCGTCTGGTAGCCGGCAGCGGGACTGGCGAAGCGCCATTGCTGGCCCAGTCCGCCCCAATAGCTCCATTGGGCGATATTCGTGCCCGCCGTGGTCGAATTGTTGTAGTCATCCAGGCCCAGCAGGCTATTCGCGTTGATCAGGCTATAGTATCCATCGCCGTGTCCCACCACATACCATTGCTGGTGTTTTGCTCCTGTGTACGTCTGCTGCTGCACCAGTGCGCCATTCGCCATGCCGGCGCCCGCCACGGCCAGCGCCTTGCCGCTCAGGCGCGAGCGCAGCACCGTGGGGCCGTCCGAGATACCGCCGCAGCTGGCGACCGTAAAATTGCGCGTCAGGCTGGGCCAGCCGTCGTTGTACGTCATCTTCAGAATATCGAGCTTGGCCGCGCCATTGTCGTTCACGTCGTAATAGTGGATGGACGTGTAGTTGCAGCCATCCTGCTTGAGCACGCCGATATGGCCCGGTCCCTTGTACTTGCCATCGAGATTGGGCAGCAGCGTGCGCGTGCCGCTGTACGGCCCCGTCACGCTGCTGGCGCGCTGCACTTCCACGTAATACGTGCTGGCGGCGCCCTGGCAGCATTTGCCGCGGTTGACGAACAGGTAATAATAGTCGCCATCGTGCGTGATGTACGGCGCTTCGATATCCTTGCCGCCGCCACCGAGGATGGTCGTCACGTTGCCGCTCGTCTTGCCCGTGGCCTGGTTGATTTCCGTCACGCCGATGCCGCCGAAAAACGAGCCGTACGACATGTAGACCTTGCCGTCATGATCGCGGAACAGGGCCGGGTCGATGGCATTGATTTCCGCGCCGCCCCCATACGATTGCACGACGATGCCCAGGTCCGTCCAGCTGGGGTTTTTCAGCGACGCCGAGCGTGCCACGCCGATGGCCGACACGGACGTGCCGAAGGTGGAGACCGAGTAATACAGGTAGTAGTAGCCATTCATGTGTATCACGTCCGGCGCCCAGTACGAGCCGCTGAAGTTGGGGATTTTAGTGGTGATCCAGGCGGGTGGCGTGCTGAACACGGGCGCGGGCCCGGCCGACCATTTCAGCAGGTCCGTCGAGGTGGAATACCAGATGCCGTCGCCCGTGGTGAAATTGAAATATGTGTCGCCGTCGCGCGTCAGGGTGCCAGGATCGTGCGCGTTCGGCACGCCCGTCAGGGTGATCGCCTGCGCATGGGCGCAGAACAGCAGGCAGAGTGCTGCCAGCAAATGTTTCATTGTCGTCTCCGGTGTATTGTTATATGGCGGTCTGGGCCGCACACCAGAGTAGGGCGATGGTCAAATTTGCACTAATGAATTTTTTGCAGGAAGCGATATCGGGGCAGGTATCGGTGAAGATAGAAAACTGGCGGCGACCGCGTTTCTCGTAGAGCGTTTTGTGCAGACGTCTGTACAAGATTTTAGCCATGAAAAACGATCAGGCCTGAGTCGTTGCATAGGGGAAATGGCCGGAATCAGGTTGATTGGGAGTTTGGAAGGTCACGCATTAGTTGCTGTGCTGTATCATGCTTAAAAAACACTTAAGGATTCAGCATGAAAAAGGCGCTTGGCGTTGGCTTTGTAGTGGTTTGTCTTGCTATTGGAGGCTATTGGGGCTCCATTAAATATCGAGAGTCGCAGCTCGTGGCTGCTATAGCACCGCTGGTAAAGAATGGGTCGATCAGAGTCAACGATTCGATATTGGTCGAAGTTGATCCCGGGAATATTACCTATGGCGAGGCGATTAAAAAGCTTGATGAGAACACGTCGGAGATAGACAAGAAAATTATCGAGTTGCAGAGTTTGGACGCCTCCATTGCTCCGGGAAAGCAAAGCTCGGCTGTTGAGTATCTCCGTGGCGGACAGGCCCTCACCCGCAGCTTGGCTGGGCTGAGTAAAAAGGGTCTGTCCATGAGTGCGGCGCGAGACACATCGGATGCGGAAATGAAGGAGCTACGTGCCGCATCTGGTTACGCGGTTGAGTATGCCCTCAAGTCGGCGAAGAGGGCGAATGAGGCTGCCACTAAAGCCATAACTGTTTACTTTGAACAGTCGTCGGAGATGTGCGAGTCAGCTAAAAAGTTTAAGGAGCAGCGGCAGAAATTTCTGAAGGATGGCATGTCAGAAGATGTTGTTAACCTGGAGAACCTGGATAAGCTCCTTGATAAATGCAAGAAGAGTACAGGACAGGATAAGGCTGAGACTAAGTCTTGAGCCGTGATGACGAAATAGGAACGCACATGTGACATTGTGCTGTAACTGAGTTGTACCCTGCCGCCTTCGGGCGGTTTTTTTATTTGTATTGATGATAGTGCCACCAGGGCGCACGCATCAACCACAAGGCGGCCGCGTTTCTTGTGGGGCGTTTTGTGCAGACGTCTGCACATCATCGCCGCCAAGGCATTTCTAGGTGATTCCATGTCCAGTTCAGCGAAGAGTATTTGCCGTCATGCCGGTTGCGGGCTTTTGATCGCCGCACCAGGTCGCTGCGACAAGCACAAGAAGCAGATGCAAGTGATGGATGCAGCAGCACGCGGCACGGCGCACGAGCGTGGATACACATCTGCGTGGGTGAAGGCGCGTGCAGGTTGGGGCGCGGAGATTGTGGCAGATCAGCGGCCTGGACGAGTACTGGCGCCACTTGATGGAGAAACAGAGATTTCAGTGATCGCCACTCAAGCGGATCTGGAAAAGGCGGTCGCGGCCAGAACTGGCCCTGCGCAGTGGAAGCGCTGAAATTTGATTGTGTTGGAAAATAAGAAAAGTCGTTGGAAAATGCAAAAAAAGGGTTACAAGCCGAAGCGTGTAACCCTTTGATTTTCCTACTTATTCTGTGGGGTGGCTGATGGGGCTCGAACCCACGACAACAGGAATCACAATCCTGGACTCTACCAACTGAGCTACAGCCACCACTGTCTTACTTACCTGTTTAGCTGTTTTGCTGAACAGGTGCCGAATTATACAAAGAACTCGGCAAAGTGGCAAATCTAAATGCAGTCTTTTTTCAAGAATCGAAAGATTGCATGAAAACGCTCGCTTTTGCTCCCACCGCTCACACGGACAGGTGCGCGACGGGCGGCTGCAAGTCCAGCAGACCGGAGAAGGCTTGCGCCAGGGATTCGACCTTGGCCGTCGTGTAACCCTGCAACTGGGGCGCATCGTTGCCGGTGCGGCGCAGGCTGGCAGCATCGAGCAAACGGGCCAGCTGGCGCGCCACGGCGTCGCCCGTATCGACCAGGGTGATTGTTTCCTGCGTATGCGCGCGTACCGTGCGCACGATGGCGTCCTGCACGAACGGGTAGTGCGTGCAGCCGAGCACCAGGGTGTCGACGCCTTGTTCCAGCATGGGCGCGATGTAGCGATCGAGCATGGCGCTGGTAGCGTCGAACGGGTCGTGGCCCAGCTCGCACTGCTCGATGCGGTCGGCCAGGCCGATGCAGGGCTGCAAGATGAACGTGGCGCCCGTGGCGGCGCTTACCTGTTCGCGCAGGGCCAGCAGCTTGTCGCCGCGCAAGGCGCGTTCCGTGGCCAGCACGGCGATCTTGCCGTTGCGGCTGATGGCGGCCGCCGGTTTCAGGCCCGGTTCGACGCCGACGATGGGCAGGTCGGGATAGCGCGCGCGCAGCGCCTTGATGGCGGCGATGGTGGCCGTGTTGCACGCCACGACCAGTGCCTTCGCGCCTTGCTGCAATAGAAAGGCGGTGATCGCCAGCGAACGGTCGATCACTTGCTGTTCCGTCTTGTCGCCATACGGGGCGTAGGCAGAATCGGCAAAGTAAATCAAATCTTCCTGCGGCAGATGCGCGCGGATATGGCGCAGCACCGACAGGCCGCCCACGCCGGAGTCAAAAATGCCGATGGGCAGCTTGACTGCCGGGGTCAGACCCGTCGGGTCTGACCCCAGATTTGTGCTATTACTTAAGGTAAAAGTCATATAAAGCCGAAGCCGAAGAAGATAAAAAAACGCCGCGCTGGTGTTGCCGCGCGGCGTCTATGGTAGAGCTTGTTTAAGCAACCGTCACGGGAATCTTGCTGACGCTATTGAGTTGCTCGATCTTCGCCTGCCACTCTTTCGGGCCCGTGTTGTGCACCGACGTGCCCTTCGCATCGACGGCCACCGTCACCGGCATGTCGACGACGTCGAATTCGTAGATCGCTTCCATGCCCATGTCGGCAAAGCCCAGCACCTTGGCGTGCTTGATGGCTTTCGACACCAGGTAGGCGGCGCCGCCCACGGCCATCAGGTAAGCCGACTGGTGCTTCTGGATCGATTCGATGGCGACGGGGCCACGTTCGGCCTTGCCGATCATGGCGATCAGGCCCGTCTTTTCCAGCATCATGTCGGTGAACTTGTCCATGCGCGTGGCGGTCGTCGGACCGGCCGGGCCGACGGCTTCGTCGCGCACCGGGTCGACCGGGCCGACGTAGTAGATCACGCGGTTCTTGAAGTCGACCGGCAATTCTTCGCCACGGGCCAGCATGTCCTGGATGCGTTTATGGGCGGCGTCGCGGCCCGTCAGCATCTTGCCGTTCAACAGCAAGGTCTGGCCCGGCGTCCACGAAGCGACTTCTTCTTTCGTCAGGGTGTTCAGGTCGACGCGCTTGGATTTTTCCGTGTCCGGCGTCCAGTGCACTTCCGGCCACGACGACAGCGATGGCGGCGTCATGTAGGCCGGGCCCGAGCCGTCGAGCACGAAGTGGCCGTGGCGCGTGGCGGCGCAGTTCGGGATCATGGCGACCGGCTTCGACGCGGCGTGCGTCGGGTGCATCATGATTTTCACGTCGAGCACGGTCGTCAGGCCACCCAGGCCTTGCGCGCCGATACCCAGCGAGTTGATCTTGTCGCACAGCTCGATGCGCAGTTCTTCCAGCTTGTTCTGCGGACCGCGTTGCTTCAGCTCAAACATGTCGATGTCTTCCATCAACACTTCTTTTGCCATCAGCATGGCTTTTTCGGCCGTGCCGCCGATGCCGATGCCCAGCATGCCAGGCGGGCACCAGCCGGCGCCCATGGTCGGCACGGTCTTCATGACCCAGTCCACCAGCGAATCGGACGGGTTCATCATGATCATCTTCGATTTGTTTTCCGAGCCGCCGCCCTTGGCAGCGACTTTCACGTCGACGGTATTGCCTTCGACCAGTTCCATGTGCACGACGGCTGGCGTGTTGTCCTTGGTGTTCTTGCGGTCGAAATGCGGGTCGGCCACGATCGAGGCGCGCAGCTTGTTGTCGTCGAAGTTGTACGCGCGGCGCACGCCTTCGTTGACGGCGTCGGTGACCGTGCCGCTGAAACCTTCGAAGCGCACGCCCATGCCGATTTTCAGGAAGACGTTGACGATACCCGTGTCCTGGCAAATCGGACGCTTGCCTTCCGCGCACATGCGCGAGTTGGTCAGGATTTGCGCGATCGCATCTTTTGCCGCCGGGCTTTGCTCGGCCGCGTAGGCGCGCGCCAGGTGCTCGATGTAATCAGCAGGGTGGTAGTAGCTAATGTACTGCAACGCTGCGGCGACGGATTCGATCAGGTCTTCTTGCTTTATGACAGTCATGGTGTTCTCGCGGTGGATAAGAAGGGTAAGACTTTGATGCTGTTTGCTGTTTGCTGTTTGCTAATCAGTATAGGAGCGCCAGAACTTAGTGGGGCGCCCTGGCTTGGTTCTGCGTCACGGTCATGATGCGGTCCGTGTAGGCAATCGCCATCGCCGACAGGATGAAGACCATGTGGATCGCCGTCTGCGCGATGACCACATTCGGTTCCTTGGCATACGCGCTGGCGTTGATGAAGGTCTTCAGCAGGTGGATGGACGAAATGCCGATGATGGCCATTGCCAGTTTCGTCTTCAGCACGGACGCATTCACATGCGACAGCCATTCCGGCTGGTCCGGATGGTCGTCCAGGTGCATGCGCGAGACAAACGTTTCGTAGCCGCCGATGATGACCATGATCAACAGGTTCGAGATCATGACCACATCGATCAAGCCCAGCACCACCAGCATGATGGTGGCTTCATTGAGCTTGACCGGTGGCGGCACGCCTGCCACAGTGACGGCGCTGATGACGTGCTGCAGGGCCGCGTCATTGCCGAACACGGCGCCGATCAGGTCCGACAGTTCCACCCAGAAATGAAATACGTACACGCATTGGGCAAGGATCAAACCCAGGTACAGCGGCAGCTGCAGCCAGCGCGACATGAAGATGAAGGCGGACAGGGGATGCAGTTTGCTATGTTTGGGTTTTTGTGAATGGTCGATCATCTGGAGTTTCCTGGGGGTAAATACCAATTTTTGGTATGCCCGACATTTTACACTTGCTGCTGATCACTGCGCATGCCCTCGATTTGGATTCTTGGGCTTGATGAAACACAAAGCGACGCCAACTAATTGACTTGTTATCAGTTTTTCCATCCAGAATGCTGGGCGGCGTCCGCTTGACGCCCGTCGCCTGTGGCGATTATGGTTAGAATTGATCAGGGAAAACGCCGACTGTAAGGCGTCCGTAAGACAGCAGGAATATTGTGTTAGCAAACAATTACTACACTGGAGACTAGCATGGCCGCTATAGAGAACCAAGGGCAGGGCACCGAGCAGCAGGGACCGGAAGAGTCGCGCGTATTTGAACCGTCGGCAGCATTTGCCGCACAGGCAACGATTTCCGGCATGGACGCCTACCGCGCCATGGTGGCCGACGCCGAACGCGACTACGAAGGCTTCTGGGCCAAGCTGGCGCGCGAGAACCTGAGCTGGAAAAAGCCGTTCACCCGCACCCTGAACGAAGACAACGCCCCGTTCTACAAATGGTTCGAAGACGGCCAGCTGAACGTGTCGTACAACTGCCTGGACCGCAACATCGAAAATGGCCTGGGCGACAAGACGGCCATCATCTTCGAAGCGGACGACGGCACCGTTACCAAGGCAACATATAAAGAGCTGCACGAAAAAGTCTGCAAGTTCGCCAACGGCCTGAAATCCAAAGGCATCGCCAAGGGCGACCGCGTCATCATCTACATGTCGATGTCCGTCGAAGGCGTGGCCGCCATGCAAGCCTGCGCGCGCATCGGCGCCACCCATTCCGTCGTGTTCGGCGGCTTCTCGGCGAAATCCCTGCAGGAACGCATCATCGACGCGGGCGCCGTGGCCGTCATCACGGGCGACGAGCAATTGCGCGGCGGCAAAAAGCTGCCACTGAAATCCATCGTCGACGAAGCGCTGGCGCTGGGCGGCTGCGATTCCGTGAAAAACGTCATCGTGTATCAACGCACGGGCAGCGACCTGCCGATGGTGGCCGGCCGCGACACCTGGCTGCACGACCTGGTCGAAGGCCAGAGCGCGCAATGCGAACCGGAATGGGTCGATGCCGAGCATCCACTGTTCATCCTGTACACCTCGGGTTCCACCGGCACGCCGAAGGGCGTGCAGCATTCGAGCGGCGGCTACCTGCTGTGGGCCGCGCTGACGATGAAGTGGAGTTTTGACATCAAGCCCGACGACGTGTTCTGGTGCACGGCCGACATCGGCTGGGTGACGGGCCACAGCTACATCGCGTACGGCCCGATGGCCGTGGGCGCCACGCAAGTGGTGTTCGAAGGCATCCCGACCTACCCGAACGCGGGCCGTTTCTGGGAAACCATCAAGAAACACAACGTCAGCATCTTCTACACGGCGCCTACCGCCATCCGATCGCTGATCAAGGCAGCCGACGTGGACCCGAAAGTCCACCCAAGCAACTACGACCTGAGCAGCTTGCGTTTGCTGGGCACGGTCGGCGAACCGATCAATCCGGAAGCGTGGATGTGGTACTACAAGAACATCGGCGGCGAGAAATGCCCGATCGTCGATACCTTCTGGCAAACGGAAACGGGCGGCCACATGATCACCCCATTGCCTGGCGCCACGCCGATGGTCCCCGGTTCCTGCACCCTGCCATTGCCGGGCATCATGGCCGCCATCGTCGACGAAGCGGGCCAGGACGTGCCGAACGGCCAAGGCGGCATCCTGGTGGTGAAGCGTCCATGGCCATCGATGATCCGCACGATCTGGAACAACCCCGAGCGTTTCAAGTCCAGCTATTTCCCGGAAGAGCTGGGTGGCAAGATGTACCTGGCAGGCGACGGCGCCATCCGCAACAAGGACACCGGCTACTTCACCATCACGGGCCGCATTGATGACGTCTTGAACGTGTCGGGCCACCGCATGGGCACGATGGAAATCGAATCGGCCCTGGTGGCCAACCCGCTGGTGGCTGAAGCGGCGGTAGTCGGCCGTCCGGACGACACGACAGGCGAATCGATCTGCGCCTTCGTGGTGCTCAAGCAGGCGCGTCCGACAGGCGAGGAAGCCAAGAAGCTGGCCCTGGAGCTGCGCAACTGGGTCGGCAAGGAAATCGGCCCGATCGCGAAACCGAAGGAAATCCGTTTCGGCGACAACCTGCCAAAAACCCGCTCCGGCAAAATCATGCGCCGCCTGCTGCGCGTGCTGGCCAAGGGCGAGACGATCACGCAAGACGTGTCGACCCTGGAAAACCCGGCGATTCTGGATCAGCTGAAGGAAGCGTCGTAAGAAGGCAAGTCCCTTCGGGATCGGCCTGCGCTCCACTGGGGCGCAGGCCCCCTCAGGGGCCGACCCCAGCCCTTACCGGGTTACTGTATAGCGCTACTTTTACCCCAGGGTAAATAACTTTGGCAGTCCGTAGAATCTTTGCTATAATCTGCGGCTTCGCGACAAGCGAGAAATAGTACGCAATGCGAGCAAGTAGACGCATTGCCTGCAGGAGAGGTGGATGAGTGGTTGAAGTCGCACGCCTGGAAAGCGTGTATAGGTTCATAGCCTATCGGGGGTTCGAATCCCCCTCTCTCCGCCACGGATAGTAATTAAGTAAGATCAGGACGTCTCAGGAAGTCCCTCAAAAACCGCTTAGAGCCTTGATTCTAAGCGGTTTTTTCGTTTCTGGACGTTGCACAGCGTCCCAGGATATCCACCTCAAGTAGGCGCAAGTTTGGGGGCTTCTCGTACTCAGCCATTGCCGCTTGCCCCAAAAAATCAAAAAAACGACTATATTGATCTTTACAGCATGCCGCGCAGGAGGTTTGCCATGCCAAAGATCATTGCTCCGTTGACAGATTTACTCATCCGCAACGCCAAGCCACGCGAGCGGCCATACAAAATGTTCGATGGTGACGGCATGTACCTCGTCGTCGCGCCAACCGGCTCCCGCATCTGGCGGTTCAAGTTCCGGCAGGCCAACGGCAAAGAGAATACGCTGACGTTCGGTCCTTACCCGGAAATCACCTTGCAGGATGCACGTGAAAAGCGTCTGGCGACACGCCGCCTGCTGCTGCAAGGAATCGATCCCGCCAAGCATCGTGACGATGCCAAACGCTTGGCAAAGGATAAGGCATCCAACACGTTCGAAAAAATCGCGCGCGAGTGGCATGGCAACAAAGTGCCCACGTGGAGCGAACGCACCGCCAAGAACACCATCCAGCGCCTGCAAGCGGACATCTTTCCAGCCATCGGCCGCATGCCGATCGATGAGATAAAGCACCGCGATCTGATTGCCGCGCTGCGCAAGATCGAGGAACGTGGCGCAAGCGAAGTCGCCCATCGCCTGAGAGCGCTATGTGCGTCAATTTTCAGCTACGCGATTCAATGCGGATTCACAGAGCGCAATCTGGTCACCGATATGAAGGATGTGTTGAAGACCGTCCGGGCCGGACACTTCGCCGCCATCAGCGCCGACGAACTACCGCAGTTTCTGGCCATTCTGGACCGCAACGAAGCACGCATGTTCGCGCCGACCCGCATTGCGCTGCGGCTGATGCTGCTGTGCTTTGTGCGTACCAGCGAGTTGATCGAGACGCCCTGGAGTGAAATCGACCTGGAGCGCGGCGAGTGGATCATTCCATGGCAGCGCATGAAGCGCGGCAAGCTGACCGTCAATCCGGATATGACCAACCATCACGTATGCCTGTCGCGCCAGGCGCTGGAGCTGCTGCGTGAACTGCATGCGATCACGGGCCGCAGCAAGTACCTGTTCCCGAATCAGCGCGACCACGAAAAGCCGATCAGCAATAACACGATACTGGTGGCGCTTGGACGCATGGGATACAAGGGCAAGATGACCGGCCATGGCTTCCGGGCGCTGGCCATGAGCACCATCAAGGAGCGCCTGGGCTACCGGCATGAAGTCGTGGACCGGCAGCTGGCACATGCGCCGAAGGATAAGGTGGCCAGCGCCTATGACCGGGCGCAGTTCCTGGCGGAACGGCGCCGGATGATGCAGGATTGGGCCGACTACATCGATGCCGTCAGTGGCAAGGGAGTGCCGCCGCAGACGCCAAGATTAACGCTGGTCAGTGGCGAATTCAGCCGGGATGGCGGAACAGGAGGGCACCATGTCTAAGTATGTATTGCGCCTCACGGATGCGCTTATCAAGCAAGCTACTCCAAAGGACAAATTATATAAACTATCCGATGGGGCTGGTCTGTACATTGAAGTGCAGCCCAGCGGCAGCAAGGTCTGGCGCATGAAGTATCTCCAGCAAGGCGGTGGGGAAAGCGTTCTGACTTTTGGCCGGTATCCCGAAGTCTCCATCGCCAAAGCCCGCGAACACAGGCTTGCAGCGCATCAGATGCTGGAACGGAAGCAGGACCCGGGCACAGAATTCAATCGAGAAAAATTGCATCCACTGCCAAAGCCTATTCCAATCGACGAAATATTCGATGAGCCGGAGTGGGGCCATGTGCAGACCAGTGTTCTGCGGGCGACCCTGCTCGCTATCCGTCACCTCGAAACCGCCTTATTTCCTGCATTGGAGCGGGAGCGCATTTCCATCAGTGAAGCACAGGATAGTATCCAGCAAGCAGCCATTCGGCAAATTGAACAGGACGGTTTGCAGGTCGTTTCCCGACACCTGGAGGGTGTCGCGACGGCGCTCGCTGCCAGTTATTTACGTAACGGTATGAGCATGGACCAATTGGTTAGCGCGATGAAAGAGTCAAGGAGGCGGGTACGTCGCCAGGGCGACAACATGCAGTAGCTATCGGAGTCTTTGTCCGGGCTGCAATTTTGGGTACTACCAAAAGCGCACTTGACGAAACGAACCGCTTGCAAACGTCGTTAACCGGCATAAAATGAAGCTCTCTTATGTGGGAATCGCTCCCACGAGGGCATGCATCGAGCATGTCCCTATGCTTAGCGGCATAGGCGTTGCGGTCGTCACCCGCCACCATGATACCTAGCAGTTTCTGCTAGAGATATATATCGCCGGGCCATGCAGAAGCATGCACATCTCGGCACGATAAAGCGCTGCCTTCAGCGTCTTCATATCCCACAATCCGCAAGTCGGATTGCCTGGATGATTGCGCCCGATGGGCGCTTCCTCAAACAGGAGCAAGACTCCTGCCCCGATTGGTTCGCATGCCCGCGAGGTAGCGCACCGTATGAAGCACAGCATGGCTTTGCCGCAAGCCGCATCGTCAGCAGAAATGCCAGCGATGCGATGCCATCGCGGCTGCGGCCAGCGCATGTGCTTCAGAGCCGCCAGTATCGTCACCGCGAGTGCGATGCTGGCGTATATGCCGTCGCATGCCATGGCTGCGTGCGCGCGTCGTTACTGGCGGCGTGCTGCCAGTGACGACGCGCCGCCGACGGCATAGGCCCCGGCGGCAAGCGGAAATCCACCGCGTGATGTTGTTCAGTGACGGGGCCAGGCGGCCCGCATCGCAGGCAAGCCCTGCGATGTCCTTCGCCCGCTACGGGCTGATTAGTTGAAGTTGATCCGTGCACGATGTGCACTCCATGGACCCTGGGTGATTGGTCCCCGCTGCGGCAGCTCCCTCCGGGAGCGCGCAGCGGTGCCACACGCGCATGCGGCGCGGGCAGGCAATAACAGCAACCGCATACACGGGAGTGGTGTCCCGAGGCCCTTGATTCAACCTTTTCTGCCGAGGCAGTGAGGGTGGCCAGAAACACTTACCAGACAGGATTACACCACGCGGCATCGATGTAAAAACCAAAGATCGAAGGGATGACTTTGCCATGCGCGACTTGAACTACCAGCTCAAGCAACTGTGTCACCGCAACCGGGATGGCAGCTTTGCGACGCAGGCCGACCGCGAGCGCTTATTGAACCTGTGCGCCAACGACCTGGCGGACCGGGGATTCCAGCATATGAGCGTGGACAGTCTGAAACCGAAGCACGTAGCGGCGCTGCTCGACAAGTGGAAGCAGGATGGCGTCAGTACCGGAACGATCAAGAATCGCATGAGCGCTTTGCGCTGGTGGGCCGAGAAGATCGGCAAGGAGAACATCATTGCGCGCACCAACGGCGAATACGGCATCGCGGAGCGGGTGTTTGTCACCAATGTTTCGAAGGCGAAGGTGCTGGACGCCGACACGCTGGCCCGCGTGAACGATCCGTATACGCGCATGTCGCTGCAGCTGCAGGCAGCGTTTGGTTTGCGGCGCGAGGAAAGCATCAAGATCAAGCCGGGATGGGCCGATGGCGGGAACATCCTGCGGCTGCAGGATAGCTGGACCAAGGGTGGCAAGTACAGGGAGGTGCCGATCACAACCATGCAGCAGCGCGCCGTGCTGGAAGCGGCCAAGGCGCTGGCGGGAAAAGGCAGCTTGATTCCGGCGCAGTTGCGGTATCGGGACCAGTTGAACCGCTTTCGGGCGCAGTGCGACAAGGCTGGCATCCATGGCGTGCATGGGCTGCGCCATGAGTACGCGCAGCGGCGCTATGCGGAGTTGACGGGCCGAGCTAGTCCAGCCAGTGGCGGGGCGATCTCCAGACAGCTGGATGCTTTACAAAAATTGGAGGATAACGCTGCAAGGTTAAAGATATCGATGGAGATGGGGCATGGTCGTGAACAGGTCACTTCCATCTATCTGGGCAGATGACCGCCCACTTGTATCAAGGCCGCACCGCATGGAACAGAAGATATGTAAGGGGGCAGCCCTGGCGCTGCCGGAATGATCGCGGAGAGTTGGCATGACTCTCCATTGTTTGCTGTTCATCAATCGAAGGAGAATCTTATGACCACGACTAAAAAATTCCTCCGCTTGCCTGCGGTCATCGAGGCCACAGGCTGGTCCCGCGCCACAATCTGGCGCAAGGTGAAGGCGGGCGTGTTGCCAGCTCCAATTCCCATTGGTCCCAAGTCTGTCGCGTGGGATGCTGAGGAAATCGCTCAATGGCAGCAGCGCTGCATAGATGCCAGCCGTAGAATCGCTTGAGAGAGAGGCGGAATTGCTGCTGAATCAGCCGTATCGCACCATCGAACCGCCACAGCACACGACTTCCACATTTACGCCTGGGCATGGCGCGCGATCAGCGGTGCACGTCATCACCCCAAGCTGTTGGACTGTCAATTTGAAGTCTCGGGGCCGAAACAAAATTGCGTTGCAGACTTACTTAGGTGTGGACCGGCGAAGGATGTTTGTTTGTCGCAGTCGTCCTAGACTTGCACTCGCGGCAGGGCGTGGGCTGCTCAATGCTTGCCCATGATGATTTTTATAGTGGTCATGGGAAAAACAAAATCCTCATGACATCGCTGTCATGGGGATTTCTGATTGACTGCTGAATTGATCGTCCGGGCCGTCTATCGCCGGTATTTCAGCGAGAAGGCGAGGTTGAGGCTGCGAGGCAGGATGGTCTGCCGGATGCTGAATGGTGTGGGCCGATTGTCAGTCTGACCCGCCGGACCTGTCAGGAATTTTGTGTGCCGGGGTCGAGTAGTTAGTTAACCACGTTGGTAAAGCGTTCCCCAAACAGAATGGCAAACTGGTTGGCGGCCACTTTTAAGGTTCACTGTAGCGTCTTCCAATCTTTTTCGATATTGCGCAGGGCAGATACAGCAATTTGGTTGCTGCTTCGTCGCTTGGAAAGTGACCACGGCTCTTCACGATCTTCCGCAATCGCATGTGCTGGCTCTCGATAGCGTTCGTGGTGTAGATGATCGAACGTACTTCCTGTGGGTACGAGAGGAACGGAATGCCCTGCTCCCATTGGTGCCGCCACATCGTCAGCACGGTCGGGAAGCGCTGCCCCCACGGCCCCTCTGCAAAGGAACTGAACGGCGCTTCTGCCCGTGCGCTGATGAGCGATAGCGCTGAGGCGGTAAAGGAGGTATTGAGGGGAGGGCACATGCGCCATATTACCCCTCCTTGGGCTTTTCTTTGCTATGGGCTGACTGGCTGATATATGATGCCACATTGAAATTTCAGCCAGATAGCGAAGCATGATTGAAGACATTAGCAAGGCACTGTGGGCGACCGCCAACAAATTGCATACCAGCATGGGCGCAGCCGAAGACACCCTCAATAAACTAGTGCATTGCACCGGGGGGCGCCGTGTCTCGACTCACTGACCTGATCGCCCAAACCAAAGCCAAGGATGTACAGTTGGGCGCTGACTTGGAGCGGGAGTTTAAAGTCCTGTCCTCGCGGCTGCCATTTGGCCTGAACTTTGAACGGCACAGCCCGGAGGCCGTGGAGTTGCCGCTGCGCCCGATCCGCAAGGGAGACAAGGTGCGAGTTCTGCCGGAACGCGGCTCGATCAAAAAAGGAGAGCAGCGACTATGGCATGTTAAAGCCATCCACAAGGCGAAGAGGATGGCCGAGTTAGAACTGCTGGGTATTGCCGGAATTGAAACTCAATCAGTGGCCTTGGATGATTTGGTGGTTGTGGCCGAATTCCGCGACACGATTTATCCAGGCCTAATCAGCACGGGCAAAGTGCAGCAGGGTGGCGACAAGCCTTTCCACTCGGTCATCAACGGCGAAAACTACCATGTGCTCAAGGCGTTGACTTACACGCACCGTGGCAACGTTGACGCCATCTATATTGACCCGCCCTACAACACAGGAGCGAAAGACTGGAAATACAACAACGACTACGTTGAAGGCGACGATCTTTATCGTCATAGTAAATGGTTAGCAATGATCGAACGGCGGTTATTAATTGCCAAACAGCTACTTAATCCGGCGGATTCCGTCTTGATCGTCACCATTGACGAGAAGGAATATCTGAGATTGGGACTGCTGCTTGAACAAACTTTCCCAGAAGGTACTGTTCAGATGATTAGTAGCGTGATTAATCCCAAGGGTACAGCTCGGGCGAATGAATTCTCTAGAATCGATGAGTATGTCTTTTTTGTAACTCTGGGTGATGCGAAGTTGACTCGGTGGAATCGAGACATGCTTACTGATCGAGATTATTCTGAGGACGAAGACGTTAGGTGGCGTGGTCTTGCTCGCACTGGACGTAAAGGCCTCCGCCCGCATAATCCCGGTTCGTGGTATCCCATCTATGTCAACAAGGATGGCTCTGGCATTCACTCGATTGGCGACACGGTTCCGATAGGAGGGGATGACCATGTGGTCCCCCCCCCAGATACCGTCGCAATATGGCCTCCATCTACTGACGGTCAGCAGTACAGTTGGTCCGTTATTCCTGAAACGCTTCGTGAACTTATGAAGCGTGGCGCAGTGCGAATTGGTCGAGTGAACTTAGCGCGCAACTCAGTTCCCATCTATTACCTTTCTTTCAATCAGCTTCAAAAAATTGAGGAGGGTCAGATTCGGGTCACTGGTCGGAATCCAGATGGCTCGCTGCAAATCGCATATGCCGAAGGGGAGCGGTCTACTGCTCCGAAAACCGTCTGGCACATGACTTCGCACGATGCCGGGAGTCATGGCACTAATATCATTCGTTCGCTATTGCCCGGACGACGCTTTCCGTTTCCGAAATCGCTTTACGCGGTTGAAGACGCTCTACGCTTTTTTGTGGCAAACAAGCCAAACGCTGTAATCCTCGACTTCTTCTCAGGTTCAGGTACAACAGCGCATGCTGTTATGCGATTGAATCGCCAAGATGGTGGACACCGTCAGTGCATTTCCGTGACTAATAACGAAGTTGCAGCGGACGAGCAGAAGGCGCTGCGTGCACAGGGCTTGCGTTCCGGCGATGCTGAGTGGGAAAAATACGGTATCTGTGACTTCATTACCAAGCCACGTGTAACAGCGGCGATTACTGGCAAGACCCAAGACGGTAATGCGATCAAAGGTGACTATAAATTCACCGATGAATTCCCTATGGCCGAGGGCTTCGAAGAAAATGCCGAGTACTTTACCCTGAGCTATGAAGCCAAGAGCGCGGTTAACCACAACCTAGCCTATGCCCGAATTGCTCCCTTGTTGTGGCTACGTGCTGGCGCGCGTGGCAGGCGTATTGACAAACTTCCGGCGGAAGGTTGGGTTGTTGCGGACACCTACGGTTTGTTAACAGAAGTGGATCAGGCAACCCCCTTCGTCCAAGCTTTTAATAAAGCGAGTGGACTGCGCGTCGCTTACATAGTCACGGATGACGACCGCCGCTTCCAAGCGATCACCAAGCGATTGCCGGATGGCGTGGAGCCTGTGCGTCTATATGAGTCTTATTTGACTAATTTCAGCTTTGCTAACGGGGAATAATGCATGAAGTTCACCCTCAAGGACTACCAGCGTGATGCTGTGCGCGATGTACTGTCTAATATCCGAAAGGCGCGCCGACTGTGGCATGGCGAGTCCGACAAAACCGCTTTTTCGCTGACCGCTGTAACCGGTGCAGGTAAGACTGTTATGGCTGCAGCCGCGTTCGAGGCTCTGTTCCACGGCGATGACGAATTCGACTTTGATGCCGATCCTGGTGCGGTGGTCATTTGGTTCAGTGACGACCCATCCTTGAACGAGCAGACTCGCTTTCGCCTAATGGAAGCAAGCGACCGTATCAACCACAATGATTTGGTGGTGGTGGAAAACACCTTTAACCGCCCCCGATTCGAGGCTGGGAAGATCTATTTTCTTAATACGCAGAAACTGGGCAAGAACAGCTTGCTGGTACGCGGACATGATCAAGAAGAGCTGGAAGCTAAGGCGGGTACCCTGCTGCCGGAAACCCGTCCCGACCTGCGCTCTTACACGATCTGGGACACTATTCAGAACACCATCGAAGATCCAGCGTTGACACTTTATCTGGTGCTGGACGAGGCACATCGTGGGATGGGTAATGCAACGCCGAAAGAAAAGGGCACTATTGTCCAACGGCTTATCAACGGCGCTGGAAGTGTGCATGGTATCCCTGTAGTCTGGGGTATCTCTGCAACGGTTGAACGCTTCAACAAGGCGATTGAGTTTGCGGGCAAACACATCAAGCTGTCAAACGTGGTAGTCGATGCGGCCAAAGTACAGGAATCCGGTCTTATCAAGGATACTATCTTGCTGGATATTCCCGACGAGGTTGGCGACTTCGACACCGTGTTGGTCCGTCGCGCAACAGACAAATTGAAAGAATCGACCGTCGCATGGGGCGAATATGCTAGGCAGCAAGACGAAGCACGCGTCGTCGTCCCGCTGATGGTGTTGCAGGTTCCAAATACACCTGATCCGAACGAGATCGGGCGTGCACTGGACACCATTTTCGAGCGTTATCCGGAATTGCCTACGGCAAGTGTTGCCCACGTATTCGGTGATCACACCACACAGCGGTTCGGCAATCGCGACGTACCTTACATCGAGCCGCAACGCGTCCAAGAATCCGCGTGGGTGCGCGTGCTGATCGCTAAGGATGCCATTAGTACTGGCTGGGACTGTCCTCGCGCTGAGGTGATGGTGTCCTTCCGTCCTGCCAGCGACCGCACCCATATCACGCAGCTTCTGGGCCGCATGGTGCGATCACCGTTGGCACGCCGCATTCCTGGTAATGATCGGTTGAACGCGGTGGACTGTTTGCTGCCGAGGTTTAATCGAAAGACCGTGGAGGCAGTCGTCAGTGCTTTGATGAATGGTGATGACTCGGCCCCCCCGTCCGGACGCATCCTTGTCGACTATGTCGAGGTGAAGCCTCACCCTGACGCGTCCGCATCAGTATGGGCAGCGTTCGAGGCCCTGCCATCGCAAACCCGCCCGCAGCGCGGTGCGAAACCGGCGAAGCGATTGACCGCGCTTGCTCACGAGTTGGCGTCCGATAACATTCTCCCTCGCGCAGGCAGGCTGGCTCATGCTGAGATGCACAAGGCGCTAGACACGTTTCAAGAGAGTCATAAGGAAAAAATCGAGGCTAAGCGCAAGTCGGTGATGATCGTGGATGGCAAGGTAGTAGTCGTCGATATGAAGGGTAAGGAAAAAACCTTCGAAAAATTCTGGGAAGACGCCGACATGGCGGTGATCGATGATGCTTATCGGCGTGCGGCGCGCGTCTTAAGTCCCGACCTTTCTCGCACCTACGTCGAGCATTTGGCGCAGAAGGTTACCAGCGTGGACGATGACCCGGAAGAGTACCTGGAAGCCATTGTCGAGGCCCGCGTCACAGTCGCGGGATTGGGCCTGGTTACGGAAGTGCAGGCGTACTTTGATGCAGCGGCTGACAAGTTGACAAAGGTGTGGCTGACGATTTATGCACCTCAAATAAAGGCACTGACCGACGACAGGAAAGAGTCCTATCGGCAGATCATCGAAATGAGTACTGAGCCGCAGGGCGTCGACTTAGCCAAGCCAGAATCCCGCTACGAGGCAACCAAAGCACGCGAGAACGAGAAAGATACTGCCTTCCCGACGTGGAAGAGCCATCTGCTTTGCGATAAAAATGGTAAGTACCCTGCCGAATTGAATGACTGGGAGCGCACGGTTGTTGAAACCGAGTCCGAGCGCATTGGTTTTGTTTTCTGGTATCGCAATCCACAGCAGCCGGGGCAGTCCTCCCTAGGCATCGCCTACTTGGAAGCCGAACAATACAAAATCGTTCGGCCTGACTTTATTTTCATCGCCCAGCAGGACGGTAAAGTGGTGGTGGATTTGGTCGATCCTCATGGCTTGCATTTGGTTGATGCCCTGCCCAAGTTGCAAGGGCTGGCAGTGTATGCCGAGTCCTACGGGAATGCCTACAGACGGATTGAGTCCGTTGCAGAGGCGTTCGGTAAGCTGCGAGTGCTGGATTTGACCCGCTCTGATGTGCGAGAGGCCATCAAGGTCGCAACAAGTGCGAAGGGACTGTTCGAGGGAACATGGGCACAAGACTATTCTTGATTACTAGATGATGGTGAGCAGCCTTTGTATGCGAGAGGCTGCGTTTTGCAGTAAGCAGGAGCACAGGATGTACCGATGCACGGACTATTTATCCGTTGGAACAAAAACGCCTACCTGCATGGGTAGGCGTTTTCGCTAAATAATTCTTGGTGGCCCGGGGCGGAATCGAACCACCGACACAGGGATTTTCAAACCTCAGTCCGAATGAATATTTTTTTCTTTAATTTATTGGGCAGATAAGAAACCTTTTGGTAAAGGGGGTAATTGGGGGTATTCATCAATCTCCTATTCTTCGAAATTAGCCACCCATGTGCATCGCCAGCCATGATGTGAATCCCCCTCTCCCATTTTTGAGCAGCATTCGGCATCTGCGGAACATCCCAGCTCACCGCCCCGAATACCCAAACCCCTCAAATCTGATCCCATCTCAACCTCGCATAGTTTCCCCCATGTATCGCAAGCCTCTCCCGCAAAGCTAGGAGAGTCCCATGTCCTACAGCTACACCAAATTCGACGACCTGGAAAAAACCGCCATGGTCGGCAACCGTCAATGCGTCGCGCTGGTCAGCCACTACGCAGGTGCCCAGCTACCCTGGCCTGGAAGCAGAACGAGGCAGTGCGGGGAAATCGTTTGCTCCACAAGGGCACGGCCATTGCCACATTCGGCAAGTGTGCGAATCAGCAACAGGGCAATCACGCGGCCCTGTCTATGGGCCAGACCCTGGACGGTATCTGCCGCCAAGAAATTCCTCGCTACTCTGGTAATGCGGGCGTCTGCTTCAGCATGAGCGACGCAACTGCCGAGACGACGCTGACGATGCCTGCTATCAAGAATGCGAACCGGTAACCCGCAAGTTCGGCCGCCTGGGGGAGTTGTCCGGTGGCCAATTGCGTCGCCATTACTGAATGGGCGACGGCACCTAGTACTGCTATGCCCACGGCTCCACCTAGCTGGCGTGCAGTGTTCTGTAGTCCTGCTGCAAGACCCGAGTCTTTCCGCGGAACGCCTGCAAGAACTGCTTGCGTGGCACTCATCATCACCAAGCCGTTGCCAGCGCCGACCAGCAATGTAGGCAGCAGAAATTCGCTGACCTGCAATGGATGAACAGGTAGCCAATTGAGCCAGATCAGGCCTGCTGCCGACACGAGGCTGCCAATAAAGGGCAACTGTGTAAAGCCAGCGTCCCGCAAATAGCGTGATGCGATCGATGCGACAGCCAGTGCGGAAGCCATTGGCAGTAAGGCCAGTCCGGTGTCGAGCGGACTGCGCCCGTCGATCCGCTGCAACGCCTGCGACAGAAAGAACATCGACACCGTAAGAACTGCGCCGAGGCTCAACACCATAGCCATTCCGACCATTACGTTTCGCAGGCGAAATATTTCGAAATTGATCAGGGGCTGGGCCGAACGGCGTTCAGCTGCGATGAAGGCAGCGAACATGATCAGCGCGGTAGCCAAGGCACTGAGCACGGTACTGGATGTCCAACCGGCATGTACCGATTCGGAGATCGCATAGAGAAACGAGGCCAGCGCCAGCGTGACAGTGAACGCTCCCAGAACATCGAGCTTCGCCCGGGCATCGTCCGTGAGCTGTGGTCGCAGACAGCCGGCAACAACGGCGGCCAAGACGATACCGACCGGTATGTTGACGAACATCACCCAGCGCCAGCTGGCTAAGCTCGTCAGCAAGCCGCCAATGACCACGCCAAAGGCGGAGCCCATCGCAGCGCAGGCCGCCCACAGGCCGATCGCTCGTTCCTGACTCGCCCCCTTGGGATGGGCGGCGACGATGACTGCCAGCGGTGAAGTCGCCAGTACCGACGCACCCAAACCCTGCACTGCGCGCGATGCCAGCAGCATGGTCGCGGAAGTCGCAAAGCCACCTGCCAGGCTGGCTCCAGTGAACAGCGTCAAACCCCACAACAGAAGGCGCCGGCGCCCATATATGTCGCTGGCGCGTGCAGCGAGCAACATGAAGCCACCCAGCAACAGCAGGTAGATGTCGACTACCCACTGCAATTGGACGGGTGACAGACCCAGGTCATCGCGCATCGCCGGTAGCGCGACGTTCACGATGGCACCGTCCACCACGACCATGAAGGCACACACGCAGGCGACGAAGGTGGCAATCCAAGGTGATACGCCGCTGCGCAGCAGCGGTGGCGGCATCGCCGGTACGGAAGATATAGACATTTGTTGACCTTTCAGCACGATGACGGCGGCGACTGCCGCCTAAAAGTTTGGTAGGAGCCAAGTATGCTGAACAGCATGAAAAGTCATATAACGGTAAATGGACTTAAAATGGTGATAAATGGCCAAACTGAATCCTGCGCATGAGCAACCGGAAGACGACTTCAGCGAGTGGTCGGATGGCCCTCGTCTGATCGCGTTGTTGGGGAATGACGATCAGGCCAGCGAGTACCGCCTCGGAACACGCGAGTACGGCGTGCATCACCACCATCGAGGGCAGGTGTTCTGCGTAGAAGCCGGGCTCATCCATGTGCGGACAGCTCACGGGTCGTGGTTGCTCCCGCCGAACCGCGCCGGCTGGATGCCGCCAGGGGTAGCGCATCAAGTACGTGTCAGCGGTGCTCTTGCCGGCTGGAGCGTGTTCATCACGCCGAAATCCAGTGCGTGCTTGCCGAACCAGCCTTGCGTGATCGGCATCACCGAGGTGTTGCGCGCATTGGTGCGCCGGGCCGCCGAATGGGACAAGTCCGCTCAGCTGGCACTGGACCAAGAGCACGTCGTTACCGTAATCCTTGACGAAATCCGTCGCGCGCCGCATGAGTCGCTGCACTTGCCAATGCCGACAAATGCCCGGCTGGAGCGCATCGCTCGGGCGATCCTGGACGATCCCGGTTCGATTCGAACGTTGGAAGCTTGGGCAGATTGGGGCGCGATGTCGGCTCGAACGCTGCGCCGTCAGATGCAGGCTGAAACAGGCCTGAGCTTTGCCCAATGGCGCCAGCAGGCACAACTCACGCACGCCCTGGAAATGCTGGCGCGTGGCGAGTCGGTCACGCATGTTGCCGACACGCTGGGCTATGCCTCACCGAGCAACTTCATCGCCATGTTTCGCCGTTCCTTCGGCAACTCCCCGGCACGATACTTTGCGGCGCGTTCTGTTGGCGGCAGTTGAAGCGCTGTCATCAATCGGCTGCCTCCCATCATTGAGATCAGGCAGGCACGCGCTTGGACGATGCGTACACGCTGGCAGCATCTTTAAAAATGACAACGGGGATATTCATGCCTGTTTCCTCATGCACTATTGGTCGAACTTGGCAGCTCGGAGCAGAGGTGCTGCTCTCTGCAATTTCAGACCAGGCCGCATGAAGTCATTCACGCACACCGCCACCACCGTTATTCCCCCGCAAACCTTGTCGCTTCTCAAGCCCCCCATAGTTTCCCCCATGTATCGTAAGCCTCTCCCACAAAGCCAGGAGAGCCCCATGCCCTACACCTGCACCAAAGTCACCGACCTGGAAAAAACCACCATGGTCGGCAACCACCAATGCATCGAGCTGGTCCGCCACTACGCAGGCGCCCCAGCCGCCCTGGCCTGGAAGCAACGCGAGGCAGTGTTGGGGAATCGTTTGCTGCGCAAAGGCAAGGCCATTGCCACATTCGTCAATGGCAAGTATGCGAATCATCAGCAAGGCAATCACGCGGCCCTGTATATGGGACAGACGCTGGACGGTATTCTCGTCATGGACCAGTGGAGAGGCAAGCGCCCGGGCATCGTGACTTCGCGCACCTTGCGTGCCAAAGGCCAGTACAAGAATGGCTTGCATATCGACCCCAGCAACAATGCCGATGCTTTTTTCGTCATCGAATAAGGGAGCATCGATGCAACATCGACGTTTGTTGACCGGCGCCGCCTGCTGCCTATTTCCTATGCTTACTCAGGCTGCGATGCCCGCCGCTTATGCTTGCCCGGACAGCGTGCCCGAGGCATCGATCAGCCTGAACGCCGTGCCGGCCGGCTGGACGCCGTATATCGGCAGTCCGCTCTACCTGAGTGCTGCGGCGCCTATCGACGGCGCGCCGGCGCGCAGGGGGCAGCTCGTGCCCAGCGGGGAGCGCACGAAGCAAGGGCGCACGACGCTCAGCTACCGTCTGGAAGGCCTCTATCCAGACGGCAAGTGGCTGCAATGCAGCTACGGCGTGCATGGCGAAGTCACGCTGTCGCGGAGGATGGACGACAGTGTCAGCCTGTGCGAGTTCACCTACAGGAAAGGCCGCAAGGCCGGGCAGAACGAGATCGATATCGATTGCCGGTAAGTGAGTTGGTATCAGCGGTATTGCTGGGTGAATCGCAGGCCGCAAAGCCTGATGGCCTGTGAGGCGGGATGCCGAGTCCGGCGCTTACATCACCGCGCACCGCCGCCCTTGGCTTCGGCCTCGATCAAGCTGAGCGCCGCACGTGACAGCAGGCCGCTGCGCGTCTCGTGCCGCGCCGCCGCATAGCGGTCGATCTTGCTCAACACAAAGCGTGGCAGGCTGATGTTGATGCGTTCGGGTTTGCTATCGAGTTTCTCAAGGTCGAGGTGGACCAATGCCCAGATGCCGCCCGCATGCTCAGGATTGGCCTGCAGGGCTTCGATCTTGCTTTGCGTGATTTCCACGGGTTCGCCCAGCTCCAGCAGTGTCTCGATGTGACTGGTGATGGCTACCCGGACGTTGTTGAGCGCGTCTTCAACACTATCGCCCCACGAGTGGACGCCTTTGATGTCGGGGACGTTCACACCGTACACGCTAGCCTTATCTTTGAAAATGACAACGGGGATATCCATTGCTAGTTCCTCACTCACTATTTGTCGAACTCTGCAACACGCAGTAGCTTTCTCATTTCAAACCAGCAGACCTTAATATGCTGTTCCATGTACCCACAGGTAGGTCTTTTTTCGGATGTGGCACCGTGACCAAGCCAGGCTTTTCAGCATGTTTGAAGTGATGGTGGCTACCTTTGACTCGTACTTCTTGCCATCCATCTTCTTTCAGTATCCGGATCAAAAGACTTGAGTTCATGTGTCACTCCCAAGTACTGCTATCTGTAATCATACACAAAATGTGTATAAGTGTGTATTCCCGGTCTGGCATCACGCAACGTGCAGACGCAAAAAAGCCCGCCGAAGCGGGCTTTTGTTACTCCACAGTCAAGCCAAAAGCTCAGAACTGGTTCATGGTGTTGTCTTTGCCGGCAGCTTTGAGTGCCGCTTCGCCGCTGAAGTAATCCTTGTGATCGTCGCCGATGTCCGAGCCGGACATGTTTTGATGTTTCACGCAGGCGATGCCCTGGCGGATTTCCTTGCGCTGCACGCCGGCCACGTAGCCCAGCATGCCCTGGTCGCCGAAGTATTCCTTGGCCAGGTTGTCGGTCGACAAGGCGGCCGTGTGGTAGGTCGGCAGGGTGATCAGGTGGTGGAAGATGCCGGCTTCGCGGGCCGAGTCGGCCTGGAAGGTGCGGATCTTCTCGTCGGCGGCGATTGCCAGTTCCGTCTGGTCGTATTCAACGCTCATCAGCTGGGCGCGTTCGTAGGCGGACACGTCCTTGCCGTCGGCCTTCATGGTGTCATACACCTGCTGGCGGAAGTTCAGGGTCCAGTTGAACGATGGGCTGTTGTTGTACACCAGCTTGGCGTTCGGGATGACCTTGCGGATTTCGCTGACCATGCCGCCGATTTGCGCGATATGCGGTTTTTCCGTTTCGATCCACAGCAGGTCGGCGCCGTTTTGCAGCGAGGTGATGCAATCGAGGACGCAACGCTCTTCGCCGGAACCGGCGCGGAACTGGAACAGGTTGCTTGGCAGGCGTTTTGGACGCAGCAGCTTGCCTTCGCGCTTGATGATGACGTCGCCATTGCCCAGCGCGTCGGCCGACACTTCTTCGCAGTCGAGGAAGGAATTGTATTGGTCGCCCAGGTCGCCTGGCTCATTCGTCACGGCGATCTGCTTGGTCAGGCCGGCGCCCAGCGAATCGGTGCGGGCGACGATGATGCCGTCGTCCACGCCCAGTTCCAGGAAGGCGTAGCGGATGGCGCGGATCTTGGCCAGGAAGTCTTCGTGCGGCACCGTGACTTTACCGTCCTGATGGCCGCATTGTTTCTCGTCGGATACCTGGTTTTCGATCTGGATGCAGCAGGCGCCCGCTTCGATGAACTGTTTCGCCAGCAGGTATGTCGCTTCAGCATTGCCGAAACCGGCGTCGATGTCGGCGATGATGGGCACGACGTGGGTGACGTGGCCGTCGATCTTGGCCTGGATCGCTTGCTTCTCAGCACCTTGGGCGGCGTCCAGCTGGCGGAACAGGCCGCCCAGTTCGCGGGCATCGGCCTGGCGCAGGAAAGTATAGAGTTCCTTGATCAGTGCCGAGACGGCGGTTTTCTCGTGCATCGACTGGTCTGGCAGCGGGCCGAACTCGGAGCGCAGGGCGGCCACCATCCAGCCGGACAGGTAGAGGTAGCGGCGGTCGGTGCTGTTGAAGTGCTTCTTGATCGAAATCATCTTCTGCTGGCCGATGAAACCGTGCCAGCAGCCGAGCGACTGGGTGTACTTGGATGGGTCCGCATCGTAGGCAGCCATGTCGTTACGCATGATCTTCGCCGTGTACTTTGCGATGTCCAGGCCGGTCTTGAACTTGTTCTGGGCGCGCATGCGGGCGGCGGACTCGGGATTGATGGCGTTCCATGCGCTGCCTTGTTGGTCTTTCAAACCAGCAACAGCCTTGATGTCGTCTTGATATTGGGACATGTGAATCTCCTAAAAAGAAAAGCTATGTTTGAGAAAATCGCCGAGTGCGCCACAACGTCTTGTCGAAGCAAACTGCATGACTAAATAGTAGGCCGATTCGCGCCGATCTTCAAGTCTTATATAAGACATATAACTTAAATTAAGTCTTTGTTTTTCAAAGGCTTAATTATTATTTTTCATGATGTGAAATGAATTTTCAAAAAGTGAGAGAATTAATTGATGAGTCCGCCGTTCGAAATTTCGCGATGTGAAACGTCTTTTCAGAATTTGGTGCAGCGCGACAAATCGGGGCGTAAAAAAAGCCACCCGAAGGTGGCCTGGGCCGCTGGCGGCTGATTTAGCGTCCCACGGTCTGCCGCTGATCCTTGATGAACAGGGCCGTCAGCATGCCGATCACGCACACGCCGATCACGTAATAGGCGGGGCCCAGCACATTGTTCTTCAGCATCAGGGTCACGACCACGGGCGTCAGGCCGCCGAAGATCGCGTACGACAGGTTGTAGGAAAACGACAGTCCCGAGAAGCGCACCTGCGCCGGGAATGCTTGCACCAGCACGTAGGGCACGGCGCCGACGACGCCGACGAACAGGCCCGTCATCGCGTACAGGGGCAGCAGCAGGTCGGGGCGGCTGCCTATCGTCGTGTAGAAGATATACGTGCTGATTGCCAGCAGCACGGAGCCGGTGAAGATCACGCGCTTGCCGCCCAAGCGGTCGGCCAGCATGCCGGCGATGATGCAGCCGAAGGCCAGGCAGAGTGTTGCCACGGTATTGGCCACCAAGGTGGTGCGCGGCGCGATGTGGTGGATCTTTTGCAGCAGGGCCGGCGTCATCAAGATGACGACGACAATGCCGGCCGACAGCATCCAGGTCAGCAGCATCGATACGACGACGGCGCCGCGGTGGCTGCGCAGCACGGATTTCAAGGGCATTTCCGTGGCCAGCGCCTTGCGCTGCTGCATTTCCGCAAAGACAGGGGTTTCATGCAGCCAGCGACGCAGATACATGGCGCCGAAGCCGAAGATGCCGCCCAGCAGGAAGGGATAGCGCCAGGCGCCCTCGCTGATTTCTGCCGGCGTGTAGATGGTGTTCAAGCCCGTCGCGACGAGCGAGCCGAGCAGGATGCCCACCGTCAGGCCGGCCGTCAGCACGCCGCAGGCAAAGCCCGTGTACCGGCTCGGCACGTGTTCGGAGACAAACACCCAGGCGCCCGGCACTTCGCCCCCCACGGCCGCGCCCTGGAAGATGCGCATCAAGAGCAGCAGCAGCGGGGCGGCCAGGCCGATGCTGGCGTAGGTCGGCAGCAGGCCGATCAGCAGGGTCGGCACGGCCATCATCAGGATGGACAGGGTAAACATGCGCTTGCGGCCGAGCAAGTCGCCGAAGTGGGCCATGACGATGCCGCCCAGCGGACGCACGACGTAGCCGGCGGCAAAGATGCCGAAGGTTTGCAGCAAGCGCAGCCATTCCGGCATTTCCGGCGGGAAGAACAATTGACCGATGGCGTTGGCAAAGAAGACGAAGATGATGAAGTCGTAGAATTCCAGCGCGCCGCCGAGGGCGGCCAGCGACAGGGTTTTATAGTCTTGCTGGGTGAGGGGACGGCTTGCGGCGTTGATGGCGGCGGTATTGGAAGTAGGCATGTGTCTCGTTCTTGTGTGTTATCGGAGATTGCCAGATCTAGCATACGCATTTCCGCCGCGTGAGTAAACGCGGCGCGTATGGGGATCAGCCTCAGCTGTGCTTAATACAACGCCGCTATCATCCGCGTTGACTTCATTGGAAAGGACACAGTATGCACATCATGATCGTGGGCGCCAGCCGGGGCCTGGGACGCGCACTGGTGGACGGTTTGCTTGCTGACGGACATGCCGTCATCGGCGTATCGCGCCAGCAACCCGCCGACTTGCCCGCCGGTCAGGGCACGCGGCTGCAATGGATCGCGGCGGACCTGGCCGCACCCGCGGAGGCCGTCGAACGCATCGCCCACGCAGCGCCCGCCACGCTGGACGCGGTGATCTACAACCTGGGCATATGGGAAGAAAAGGCCTTCAGCGATGACTATGCATTTCTCGGCGATGCGGACGAGGTCATCGTCGACATGGTCAATACCAACATCACGTCAACCATCCTGCTGCTCAAGCGCCTGGTGCCGCGCTTGCTGTCCAGCAGCAAGCCGCAGCTGATACTCACGGGCTCGACGTCCGGCCTGCGCCAGAGCGGTCGCCCGGAAGTGACGTTCAGCGCCTCGAAATTCGCCCTGAACGGCATCGCCGATGCCTTGCGCGAAGGATTCCGCGAACAGGGGCTGGCCGTGACGGCGCTGCAGCTCGGTTATCTGAATACCTACGACGGCTTGTCCGTGCCGCTGGCGGACGCTGCCGCGCGGGGCGAAGGCGAGCTGATCCCCGTGCATGACGTCGTTGCCGTCGTGCGCATGCTGCTGAGCCTGTCGAATGCCTCGTTCGTGCGCGAACTGGTACTGCCGGCGCTGCGCGACGAACGTTTCTAGCTGATTTTCAAGCTTTACGCGTCTTTGCCGTCGACCTCGACAAGCACCCGGCGCACGCAGCGCGCATAGCCGTCAAATTCGCGCGCGTTCTGGTAGGCAACGCCCGTGTCGAAATCCTTGCACCAGGCTTCGCCTTCGATGTCGCCCGGTTCGTTCGACCAGTACCAGTTCGGCCGGAACGCCTCTTTCAATGTCGCATACAGCAAGGTCTGCTCGCGCCGATCCGGCAGGCCGTGGCCAAGGCTGGCAGCCCAGGCCGATGCGGCTTGCCATGTCTGGCACTCCAGCTCGAATTCGCCCGGCAGCAGCACCAGGTGGTAATCGGGCGCGCCATCCCAGCCGAGGATCAGGCCGGCATAGCGTTCGCCCGGCTGCAGGGCGATGGGCGCGTCGGCCGATGGCGCCAATGTGACCCGGCGCACGGCGCAGGCGCGGCCTGAATACGTCTTGCGATAGTTGTACTGGGTGCCGTTGTCGAAATCGTGGCTCCACGCCATGCGGGGCAGGATGGCGTCCGCTTCCGACGACCAGTACCAGGCATCCGGGAAGGCGTGGCCCAGGTTGGCGTGCAGCAAGGCCAGCTCGCTGCGCGTCGGCAGGCAGGCGCCGCGCGCCGCGGCCCAGGCTAGCGCGGCTTGCCAGGGCAGGGCATCGGCCTCGCCGGGCAGCAGGAACAACTGGTAGCCGGCGGCGCCATCCTGGCCCGGCATGATGCCCGCGTAGCGTTCGCCGGCAGCGGCGCCCAGCACGCCAGGGCAATGCTCAAACCAGCCATCGTCTTCTTCCTGGGTAATAAATGCCGCGATCAGCGCTTGCTGCGCGGGCGGCGCGGCGGCCAGCAGGGTGTTGAAGCAGCTAATGGCCGAGGCGTGGGGCGTGCCGGCGCCGTTGGCGATACCGACGAGAAAGTCGCCCGCCCAGTCGGGCAGGGTGGCGATCAGGCGCGGCAGTTCGTGCAGCAGGGCGGTGCAATACGCCGTCTCGCCGAAACGCCAGGCGGCGCGGCTGGCTGTCTGGTAGGCGCCGTAATCGTGCTCGGCCTGCACGGATTGCACAATGGCCAACGCGTAGTGTGCGCCTTCATTCCCCGACAGCGCATCGAGCATGGCGCAGTAGCGCTGGAAGCGCCGCTGGGCTTCATCGGGGGGCGTGTGCTTGTCGCCATCCTGGATGATGTTGCCCACACTTAAAAGTTCGGTTTTCCAGAGTTCGAATGAGGGTGGCATGGATTGAATGGAATGATCGCGATGGGCTGTCATTATGACTTGTGTGTCCGTATTTTACTCACGGTGGCAGATTTCTTTTCGGCGAAAATGAATCATCCTTGTTCTTCTATTTATTGACTTTACTGCCTGCAGTAACTCGCCGTTACAAATGAAAGTTGGTCGATGGTTTCAATGCGATTATTTTTCTTTGTTTGAAATAGATAATAAGAATACGGCGCTGGAATTGCGATATTTTCTGCTATTCAATTCAGCTGTTGCCTATCATATTTTTTAGTTATCGTGAATAATTCGGGTCGAGTGAAATATCATTAACCTGATCGGAATATCACGTGAATAGTAGAATTTTATTTTGTGGGCTGGTTTTTGCTGCCTTGTCGGCCTGTGGCGGCGGGAACAATGACGCGGCGGACAATGGCGGCGTCGTGGCGCCACCCCTTACTCCCCCCGTTACTGTGGTCAATACGCAGCCAGTCGCGCAAGCCGGGTCAGCCCAAAGCGTGGTGATTGGTAGCCTTGTGACCCTGGATGCGAGTAGCAGCTCCGACGCGAATGGCGATGCATTGACCTACAAATGGGTCATGAGTTCCAAACCCGTCACAAGCGCTGCCGTCCTGGATTCCTTGTCCGCCGTGAAACCGACCTTTACCGCCGATGTGGCTGGCACTTACGTGGCCACCTTGCTGGTCAGTGATGGCAAGATCAGTAGCGAACTGTCTTCGGTCACGATTACCGTGTCGGTAGCCAATGCCCCGCCGGTCGCCCATGCGGGCCGTGCAATGACCGTCGTTACGGGGATGGGCATCATGTTGGACGGTAGCGAAAGCAGCGATGCGAATGGCGATAGCCTGACCTATCAATGGAGCCTGGTATCGAAGCCGGCCGGCAGTACTGCGCAGTTGGCGGATGTCAACTCGGCTCGCCCGTTCCTCCGTGCAGATGTGCCTGGTGCGTACGAGGCGAGCCTGGTAGTCAATGATGGCAAGGTGGCTAGTGCGCCAGCTTTCGTGACGACGACGGCGGTTGTCGCCAATGCCCCGCCCGTGGCCAATGCGGGCGTGGCGCAGAATGTCCTCAAGGGGAGTACCGTCATTCTCGACGGCAGCGCAAGTTCCGATGCGAATGGCGATACCCTGACGTATTACTGGACCTTGACTTCCCGTCCGCCCATGAGTACTGCCACGCTGTCGTCCGCCACGCTGGTGAAACCCTCATTCATCGCTGACAGGGCTGGTACGTATGTCGCCACCTTGCGTGTGGATGATGGAAAGATAACGGGCAATCCAATGAACGTGACGATAACGGCGACGTCCACGAATGCCGCCCCGGTGGCGAATGCCGGCGTGGATTTGCATGTATTGTCAGGCGCGGATATCGTGACCCTCGATGGCAGGGGCAGTTCCGATGCGGACGGCGATAATCTCAGTTATAAGTGGACGTTCATCTCCGTGCCTGCAAATAGCATGCTGCAACCATTTACCAGCGCATGGATCCGCAGCCAGGCAGTCAGCAGCTTTTGGGCGAATGTGCCGGGAACCTATGTCGTCAGCCTTGTCGTCAATGACGGTACGGTCGACAGTGCACCATCGACCGCCACCATTATCGCCACTGCGGGCTTGCACAATGCACCGCCGATGTCCAATGCGGGCATAGACCAGGTTGTCTTGCCGGGAACGACCGTGCGTTTGACGGGACTTGGCAGTGCAGATATAGAACGCGATGTCTTGACATACCGATGGCAATTGAAGAGCAAGCCTGCTGGCAGCACGGCCGCGCTGTCATCGCTGACTGCCACGCAGCCGACATTTGTCGCGGATATGGCCGGTGATTATGTCGCGACATTAATCGTCAACGATGGCTTGGTGAATAGTGGCGAAGATAATGTGACGGTGACGGCGACGCCGAATCTGCTCAATTTATACCAGGTGCAAGACAATGGAGCTGGTCCGGTTGAAACGAAGGCCGATTTGCCTTACATCACCAATGCGACGGTACAGAAGTCATGCTCAGGTTCGTGTACGGCCAACTTTACGGTTGATACTTTCAAGGTGGCCGCTGCGGGGACCAGCTTCATGATTACCAATGTGACGGCCATCGACAGTACCGGCCGCGTCGTTCCAGCCATCGTCGGTCTGGTGTCGGGCCAGGTCATTCCTGCCGGCAGCAGCGCCACTTTTTCGCTGGTGTCGCCCAAGACCAATGGCGCAACGGCCAAACTGACATACAAGTTCTTTGTGGCGGAAACGGGCCAGTCTTTCGTTTATAACGCAGACTTCACGTCAAACTGAGTGATGTAATATGGCGAACGCCGGACTTCGGTCCCACGTTCGCCAGCCCTTTTTGTCTGTGTTCCCATGCCCACCTGGACTTCCCCGCCCCAACTCGTCGCCCTTGCCGCCTTGTATGCACAGGCGCAAGCCCATCCTGGAACGATCAGCGACGCGGCCTTCCTCGAGGCCGTCAAGGCTGCCCACTGGCCCACCAATTGCTGGAGTTATGTGGAAGCATCGTTCGCCATCATTGCCCCAGCCTGCCTGCTGCGTCCGCATCTGACCGCCGGGCTGATCGTATTCCCCATCGATGCCATGATCGCCGGCGGCCTGGACGATGCGGGGCAAGTCATCACAATCGGCCGGGCCTGCGCCACGCGCGACGCGCCGTATGTCGAGGTGAGCGAGGAGGGCAAGTACTGGCTGACACAGGTGTGGCCGGGACTGGGGGAGGTCGTCGAGAACGTGTTCCAGGCCAGGCTGCAGGCGGCGCTGGCCGATGACGATGATGAATAAGCGATCAACAAACGCTGAGGCTTGACGCCGAAAGCCCGTTTACGTTAGGGTATACGTAACTACTTACATATATCCTGATCTCATGTCTTCCAACCTTCAAACCTACGGCTCGCTGATGCTGGCCAGCCGCCTGCGCCGTCTTTCCGATCAACTGTATGCCGGTGTCGATACCAGCTATCTGGCCGCCGGCGTCGAGCTGACGTCGCGTTGTTTTCCCTTGTTATTGCTGCTGCGCGACAATGGCCCTACGGCTATCACGGCCCTGGCCGCGCAGATTGGGCAGACGCATCCGGTCGTGGTGCAGCTGGGGCGCAAGCTGCTCGACGCCGGCGTGGTGGCGGAGCTGCCGGATGCCAAGGACGAGCGGCGCCGCCTGCTGGCGCTGTCCGACGCCGGGCAAGCCTTGCTGCGCAGCATGGCGCCCTTGTGGGACGACGTGCGCGCCGCCGTCGATACGGTGTTCGAACAGGGCACGCCGCAGCTGATGGCCAGTTTGGACCGGGCGGAAGCGCGCTTGCAGGCGCAGGGTTTCGGCGAGACGATCGCCGCGTGCCGGCGCCAGCGCGAGCGGGCCGCCGTGGAGATCATCGATTACGCCGCCCAGTACGCGGCCGACTTCAAGCGCCTGAATATCGCCTGGCTGGAACGCTACTTTTATGTCGAGGCGCTCGACGACAAGGTGCTGTCCGATCCGCAACGCTCGATCCTCGACGATGGCGGGCAGATTTTCCTCGCGCGTTTGGACGGTAAGATCGTCGGCACCTGCGCGCTGATCCGCGCCGGCGGAGACAGCATCGAACTGTCGAAGATGGCCGTCACGCCCGAATGCCAGGGCCTGGGCATTGCGCGCCGGCTGATCGAACGGGCGTTCGATGCCTTCGAGGTCAGCGGCGCCAAGCTGCTGTTCCTGGAGTCGAACAGCAAGCTGGCGCCCGCCATCCGGCTGTATGAAAGCAGCGGTTTTACCCACGTGGCGCGGCCGGCCGGCGACGCCCATTACCAGCGCGCCGACGTCTACATGGAGTGGCAGGGCAGGTAGCGCACGCCAGGGCGCCACGCGGCGCTCCCCATCGGCCGTCTCCCGCGTTACAATACGTGCTCCCATAACGGAACCACGGTTCCACTATCGAGAGACGCCGACGCCGCATGCCTTCCTTTCCGATGCCCTTCCCGCAGATGATCGTTCCCCCGGAACCCACTCAGGCGCGCAGCAAGCAGGCGTTCGAGCGCCTGCTGCTGGTGGGGGAACAGTTGCTGGCGGAAAACCGTTTCGATGAAATCGGCGTGGCCGACCTGGCCAAACTGGCGGAAACCTCCGTGGGCACGTTTTACCGTTTATTGGGCGATAAGGACACCCTGAGCCGCTTGCTGCTGCAGCGCTTTTTTTCCGACATGGTGGAAAAGGTCGAGACCCTGACGGAACTGCGCCAGTGGGAAGGGCGCAGCCTGGAAGAGTTCATCCGCGCCATGGTGGCCATGTTCGTGGCCGTGAATGGCGGGCGCAGCGGCGTCTTGCGCGCCTTGATCACGCGCGCGTCGCAGGATGCGCAATTTCGCGACAGGGTGCACCAGATCAATCATCTGATCTCGCAGCGCACGGTCGCCGTGCTGGCCAGCAAGTCGTCCAGCATCCGCCACCCGAACCCCACGCAGGCGATGATGGTGGTGCCGCCCGTGCTGCTGGGTATCCTGAACCAGCATACCTTGACGGGTTCGCTATCCTTTTTGTCGGGCGCGGCGCTCGAGGATGAACTGGTGCGTGTTGCTTTAAATTACCTGACTTGAGATATTTAGCGATTTAACTTGAAATCGGAATTCGGATTCCGTATTATGTTTTCCAACAGCAGGAAAACATATTCCTGCACCTGAACACAAAGCATGTTCAACAGCAAGGAGACAGAATGCGGCGTCACACGACATCCGATGTTCCATTGCATTACCTCGACCTGGGCAGGGAGCAGGGCGAGCCCGCGCAGTCAGAGCCCATTTTCCTGTTGCACGGCCTCGGTTCCTGCGCCGAAGACTGGCGCCCGCAAATCGATGCCCTCGGCAGCAGCTATAGTCTGATCGTGCCCGACCTGCGCGGTCATGGCGCCAGTCCCGCGCCAAACGGCGACTGGCAGATCGGCGACTTCGCCAACGACCTCTTCAATTTGATGGACCAGCTCGATGTGCCGCGCGCGCACATCGTCGGCTTTTCCCTGGGCGGCATGGTGGGCCTGGAAATGGCCAACCGCGCCCCGGGCCGGGTGGCCAGTTTGTGCCTGATCAACTCGCAACCGTTCCAGGGCCGCAAGCCCGCGTCGCTGCTGTTTGCCTACTGGCTGCGGCGCACGGTGATCGCTACTTTCGGCCTGAAAGCCATGGGCAAGATCATCGGCAAGAAATTGTTTCCCGATCCGGCCCAACAGCCCCTGGTCGAGCGCTTCGCCACGCAGATGGCGGGCATGGACAAGCGTGCCTACCTGGCCGCGCTGGATGCCATCTTTCACTGGGATATCGACATCCATGTCCAGGCCCTGGCCATGCCCGTCTTCATCATGGCGGCCGACCAGGATTACACGCCCGTCGCCAGCAAGCGGGCCTTTGCCGCACAGTTTCAGCAGTGCGAGATCGAGATCATCGCGAACTCGCGCCATGCCACGCCCCTGGACCAGGCGCAGCGTGTGAATACCTTGTTGCAGTCCTTCCTCGCCACACATTCAAAATAAACAGGCCACTCGCTACACGGGCAGGGGCCGGGAAACAGTCATCGCAGGGCAGGTGCACGCTTTTTGCGCGCGGGTACCGTGACGTCTTGCGATCCTGATATCCGGCCGACTTCCCTGGTGGTAAGCAAGCCTGACATTGGAGACGCTATGAAACTTGCTTTGAAATTGATGCCCGCCGCCCTCGCCGTTGCCGGCGCGTTTGCCACCCAGGCCCAGGCGCAGGAGGCCAGTCCGGCCACTGCTGTCAGCGCCCAGGAAGCCAGCGATGCGAAAGAACGCATGGAAACCGTGACGGTCTCTGCCCGCCGCCGCGAAGAACGGCTGCAGGACGTGCCGCTGGCCGTCACGGCATTTTCCGCCAAGGCCCTGGAACGGGCGAATATCCAGAACCTGGCCGACTTGCAGGAGCGCGTGCCGAACCTGACCGTGTACGCTTCGCGCGGCACCAACACCACCCTGACGGCCTTCATTCGCGGCGTGGGCCAGGCCGACCCCGTCTGGGGCGTGGACCCGGGCGTGGGCATTTATTTTGACGACGTCTATATGGCCCGTCCGCAAGGCGCGCTGCTCGACGTGTTCGACGTGCAGCGCATCGAAGTGCTGCGCGGCCCGCAAGGCACCTTATATGGCAAGAACACCATCGGCGGCGCCATCAAGTACATTTCGCGTCCGCTGGCGAAGGAAAACGGCGCCTCGGCGGAAGTGGGCATTGGTAATTACAACCAGCGCAACTTCAAGGCCGCCTTCAACGTGGCCAACGAGAGCGGAACCTGGCGCGCGCGCCTGGCCGCTGCCAAGCTGGACCGCGACGGTTTCGGCCGCAACACCTTTAACGGCGAACAGGTCAGCGACCAGGACAGCACGGCCGCGCGCCTGTCCGTCGGCTACTTTCCGCAGGACATACCGCTCACCGTCGTGCTGAGCCTGGACGCCACGGACGACAAGTCCGGCGTGCGCGGTTTCCAGCGCATGGGCGTGAGCGCTTTCGACCCGCTCAAGCGTCCCGCCAGCACCAGCGCCTACGATATCCAGAGCGGCATGCCGGGCAACAACTTCACGCATAACCGGGGCGGCTCACTGGTGGCCAACTACACCTTGTCGAACGACTGGTCCGTGAAAGTGATCGGCGCCAAGCGGCGCAGCACGTCCGAGCAAACCATCGACTTTGACGGCTTGCCGCAGCCGATTGCCGATGTGTTCGGCGACTCGCGCGACGAGCAGAAAAGCCTGGAATTGCAGGCCTCGTACAGCGGCGACTATGGCGCCGGCGTGATCGGCCTGTACCGCTTCGAAGGCACGGCCGGTGGCGGCATCTACAACAACTTCCTGGGGCGCCAGTTCACGGCGGCCGTCAGCACGGTGGAGACGGACAGCACGGCGCTGTACACGGACTGGACCTGGCCGCTGGGCAAGGTGTGGAGCATCAATGCGGGCTTGCGCCACACGCGCGAGGAAAAGCGCGCCATCGTGCTCAACCGCGCTTTTGCCGACGTGGGCTTCACGCGGCCCATCCAGACGGCGGCCGACTTCGACAAGTCCTTGTCGGTGAGCAATACCTCGCCGAAAATTTCCGTGCGCTATGAAGCGTCGAAGACGACGAATTTCTACAGCAACCTGTCGCGCGGCTTCAAGTCCGGCGGCTACAACGTGCGCGCCAACAACCTGGTGGTGCCCGATTCCGCGCGGCCCTACAAGGATGAAAAACTCGATGCGCTGGAAGTGGGCATGAAATACGCGGCGCCCGACGACACCTTCGACGCCAACGTGGCCCTGTTCTACAACCGCTACAAGGATATTCAATTGTCCGTCTTCACCAGCTATGTGCAGCCGGGCGGCGTGCCGGGCTTCTATGGCGACTTCACGAATGCGGGCAAGGGGACCGTGAAAGGCGCCGAGTTCGAGTTTTCGTGGCGGCCCAACCGCCAGTGGGAAGTCAACGGCTTCCTCGCCCTGCTCGATGCCAACTATGACGAGTTCATGAGCGGCGGCAAGAACATTGCGGATACGCAAAAGTTCAGCAATACGCCCGCCCGGCAAGTGGGCTTGAACGTGACGCGCACGGACCGCGATGTGTTCGGCGGCGCCTTGCGCAGCATGCTCGGCTATGGCTACCGCAGCAAGGTGTATCCGACGACGGACTTGAGCGAAACCCTGGCGCAGGGCGGCTACAGCATCTGGACGGCCGGTGTCGTCTGGGAGGCGCCGAAGAACTGGACCTTCAGTTTGCACGGCAGCAACCTGGGCAACAAGCGCTACCGCACGGATGGCTACAACATTCCGGCCGTGTTCATCCTCGACGGTTTCTATGGTCCGCCGCGCCAGATCATCGCCAAGGCTGGCTACAAATTTTAAAGTTCTTCACTGCCGGGGCTGGACCCGCTGGGTCCGGCCTCGCCGGCCGGAAGTGCCGGCTTGACGGGCGTCAAGCCGGGTCGTTGTCGCTGTTTTCGTCGTGAATAATAATCAGGAGACTGGCATGGCACATCTGCATCAACAACTGCGTCACTTGTTATCTGCACTCATCGCCGCCTGCGGCTTGCTGGCCGCGCTGCCGGCTGCCGCCGGGCAGTGGGACTTCGGCCTGTACGCGAGCCTGTGGGGCTCGCGCGAATATCAGGTCTGGCTACCGAGCAATTACAATCCGAACACGCCGCTGCCCGTGGTGCTGATGCTGCACGGCTGCGGTTCCGAGCCGAACAGCATGGCCGCCGTCAGCCGCTATAACGAGCTGGCCGACAGTGAAAACTTCATCGTCGTCTATCCGCGCCAGAACGTCACGGCCAACCCCATGCGCTGCTGGAATTTCATGTTGCCGCTGAACCAGGAGCGGGGCACGGGCGAACCGGCCGTGCTGATGGGCATCTTGAACAAGGTCAAGAGCAAATATGCGGTGCAGGACAGCCGCGTGTACGTGACGGGCATCTCGGCCGGCGGCGCCATGGCCTCCATCATGGCCGCCTGCTACTCGGACGTGTTCGCCGCCGTGATGGTGCATTCGGGCGGCATGTACAAGGGCGCCATCGGCATGATCACGGCCGCCGATTCGCTGTTCAACGGCAGTTCCTTCGACCCGAAAGTGCGGGGCAAGGATGCCTGGCGCTGCTCCGGTTCGCCGCGCCGCCTGATGCCGACGATGGTGTTCCACGGCACTTCGGACATCGTCGTCAATCCCGTCAACGGCGAGCAAACCATCGAGCAATTCCTGCAGACCAGCGATTATGGCGACGACGGACTCGACAATGACAGCGTGCGCTACCGTGCCGACAGCATCGTGCGCCAGACGGTGCCGTACGGCCGCAGCTATTCCATCGACACCTACCTGCATAACGGCGCCGTCATCGCGCAAAAGTACACGGTCGAAGGCATGAACCACGCGTGGAGCGGCGGTCCTCCTGGCTGGCCATTCAGCGACGAGCTGGGGCCGGACGCCACCGTGATCAGCTGGAATTTCTTCAAGAATTACCAGCGCTGATGCAGTAAGGCAATTTACAGCTTGTACAATGGGGCGCAGCGATTGCGCCCCATTTTTATGCCCGTGAAAGATCCCATGCCTGCTTGCCGTTTGCTGTCCTGTCTTGCCGCCGTACTGCTGTCCGCTTGCGCCGGCACCGGCCCGTCCGCGCCGTCAGCCGCCGACCTGCAAGCGTTCGAGCGTGCCGCCCAGCAAGACAGCATGCGCAGCGAGTGCGACTGGAACGTGCGCTATGCGCCCGTCGCGCCCAAGGGCGCCAGCGTGGCGCAATTGCAGGCCATCGCCACGGCGCGCCTGGCGGCCCAGCAACTGGCGCCCGCCTGGACCTTGTCCATGCCCGGCAGCGAGGCGCACGCCTTCAGTGATTCGGCGCAGGACCGTGCCGGGCTGCAATTGCTGCTCAGCATCGTCCTGCCGGCCATGGAGCGCTACCCGGCCGGCATCTTCGCGCGCACGGGCTTGCGCCACGTCGTGCTGGTGAAGGATTTGAGCGTGGACGGCCAGCGCCGCCTGGCCATGCCGGCGCCGGACATCGACAGCGTCGTCTACGCCGACAACCTGCTGGCCGCCCTGTGTCCATCCGGCATGGAATTGCGCGTGCACCACGAGTATTACCACTTCATCGAATACCGCCTGTACAACGATTTCTATTACCGCGACCCCGCCTGGCTGACCCTGAACCCGCCCGGCACAGCCTACGGCCACGGCGGCGTCACGGCCTACGGCAAGGGTTTCCAGAACCTGGGCCACCCGCAGCCCGGTCTGGTGAGCCTGTACGCCGCCTACGGCCCTGAGGAAGACAAGGCGGAGGTGTTCGGCTGGATGATGGCGCCGGCGTATGCGTTGCGGCTGGAGCAGTGGAGCTTGACGGATGCCGCGCTGGCGGCCAAGCGGCACGTCTTGCGGCAAGTATTGGACGGCAAGACAACTTCTGACTGAAGAGCAAGCGGGTTTCTCCACCTGTCGCACCTCCTGACGCCGCGTCCTCCCGGTATTTCCTGGTAACTATATAATCGGCGCTTGGGCGATACCCGCCTCTGAACGTCGATTGAAGGAATGCCATGCCAGGATATTTCGTGCGCCCATTGGCGCTGTGTGTAATGTCGGCCGCGTGCCTCTCTGCCAGTGCCGCCGAGGCGGTGGCGGTGGATGCGCAGCAGCGCGCGTCCTTGCTGGATTTTTATGCGCAGCAATATCCGGGCGAGCCGGCCACGCGTACCGTGTTCGAGAGCGTGCCCGTGGTCGGCGGCCGCGGCCGCGAAGTGGTGGGCAGCGTGGAAACGCCGCCGTATCGCGGCCATGGCGCGCTGTGCCGGACGCAGCGCACCAAGTTCGTGCTGCACGGCGAGGGCAAGCAGGCGCGCTGGCAAGAGGCGGGCATGGAGTATTACGCCTGGCTCGACCGTGGCACCTGCCGCGCGGTGGCAGAACCCGTGCGCATGCTGCAACGGATTCCCGATGTGGAACTGGAAGGCGTGTTGCTGTACCAAAAGCCGTTGCTGGAACGCGCGCGATTATTGATGGCGGGTAACACGGCCTGCGCCCCATCGCGCGCGCTCAAATTTACGCTGGCGGCCGTCGACGTGGGCGCCGCCGCACCGCGTGCCGAAGAGCGCTATGCGCTGGTGTTCAAGAGCGACCGCGACAGCTACGCCCGCGTCTGGCTGCGCAAGAGCGGCGCCCAGTATGACGCCTGGAATGTGACTTGCCCGCCAGTGCTGTAAGCTGCGCTCCCTCGATTTATTTTTTGACTATTGCAACCATGAACGAAAATTCTACTTCCGCCCGCAGCTGGGGCACCATCGTCACGCATAGCGACGAGATGGCCATTATCTACCGCTATGTCGACACCTTCCATGACGACTGGGACCTGTCGTCGCAGCCGGACCGCATCATCATCGCCTGGCGTTACGAAGACGAGACGGGCATGCCCGCGCCGAACGAGCGCGAGCACATGGAGGAGCTGGAAGCGGCGCTGGCGCCCGTGGTGGAAGAAGAGGGCTTCGCCACCCTGGCGCTGGTATCGACGGGCGAAAACCTGCGCGAATGGATTTATTACACGCAGTCGGGCGAAGAATTCTTCAATCGCCTGAACACGGCGCTGGCGCCGCGTCCAAAGTTCCCGATTGAAATCCGCAGCGCGGCCGACCCCGCCTGGTCCACGTATGCAGGCTTCATGGCAGCCCTGCCGAAGTAATTACACCAATGCAGCCGTCACGATGCGCGTGGCGGCCGTGATGATGTCCTGATTCGTGTCCGCGTTTTTCTGTTCGCGCGTGTAGTACACGGCGATAAGCAGCGGCGCGCCGCGGGGCGGGTAGGCGACGCCGATGTCGTTGACGCTGCCGTAGGCGCCCGAGCCCGTTTTATCCGCCACCGGCCAGCCGGCCGGCACGCCGGCGCGGATGCGCTTGTCTCCCGTCGTGTTGCCGCGCATCCAGGCGTCCAGTTGCTGGCGCTGCGGCGCCGGCAAGCTATTTTCCAATAACACTTGTTGCAAGCTGTGCGCCATCGACGCGGGGCTGGCCGTGTCGCGCACTTCGCCGGGGATGGCGCTATTGAGTTCCGTTTCCCAGCGTTCCAGCTGGAATACCGTGTTGCCGATGCTGCGTGCAAACGCCGTCACGGCTTGTGGCCCGCCCAATATTTTCATCAGGAAATTGGCCGCGCTATTGTCGCTGTACTGCAAGGTGGCGGCGCACAGGTCGGCCACGCTCATGCCGTCGGCCAGATGCTTTTCCGTGATGGGCGAATAGGTGACCAGTTCCTTTTTCTCGTAACGCACGTGCTGTTCCAGCAAGCCCGGCTGGCTGACGCTGCGGGCCAGCACGGCGGCTGCCAGCATGGCCTTGAAGGTGCTGGCCAGGGGGAAGCGTTCGTCGGCGCGGTAGGCAACGCGCAGCTCGCTGCCCTGGCGCCAGGCGGCAACGCCGAGGCGTCCGCCTGCGGCCTGTTCCAGCGCGGCCAGCTGCGTGTGGGCGCTGGCGATGCTGGTGGCGGGCGCGGCAAACAGCAGCGGTGCCGGGCACAGCAGGGTGGCGCCAGCGGCCAGCAGGAGGGTGCGGCGGACGTGGTTCGGGGAGTCAGTCATGGTCTGTAGGTATTTTCGGAGTGGAAAGGGCGGCCAGCAGTTCGCCGATGGCGAGCAGGTTGGCCGGTTTGGTCAGATGGTGGTCGAAGCCGGCCGCGCTCGACTGGCTGCGGTCGTTTTCGGCACCCCAGCCCGTCAATGCGACGAGTACGACGTTGGCGCCAGCCGGTATCCGGCGCAGCGCGCGCGCCACTTCGTAGCCGTTCATGCCGGGCAAGCCGATGTCGAGGAAGATAACGTCAGGCAAGAATTGCGGCGCCACGGCCAAGGCCTGTGCGCCATCGTGGGCCACTTGCGTGGCATGGCCCATCATGTCGAGCACGGCGGCCAGGGTATCGGCCGCATCGACATTGTCGTCGACCACCAGCACGCGGAAATGGCGGGCGCTGGCGGCGGGGGCGGGCGCGTCCGGTGCTGCGGGGGCGTTGGCTTCCTCCTTCAGCAGCGGCAGGCGCACGGTAAATGTGCTGCCCAGACCGGCGCCGGGACTGGCCGCCGTGGCGCTGCCGCCATGCAACTCGGCCAGGCGCCGCACCAGCGACAGGCCGATGCCCAGCCCGCCCTGGGCGCGGCCCATGTTCTGTCCCACCTGGGTAAACATGTCGAAGACGGTGGCGATCGATTCGGCGGGGATGCCCACGCCGCTGTCCCTGACCTCGATCAAGACCTCGTTGCCATCGCGTACCGCGCGCAAGCTGATGTGGCCGCCGGCGGGCGTGTACTTGGCGGCGTTGTTGAGCAAATTGCCCAGCACTTGCGCCAGCCGCGTGGGGTCGGCCTCGAGCGGCAGCGGTTCTTCAGCGAGTTGTATCTGCAACTGGTGGCGGCCCGCTTCGATCAGCGGCATGCTCGTTTCCACGGCGCTGGCGATGATGGTTTTTAAGTCCGCGCGTTCGAGCTTGAGCTCGATCTGGCCCCGCGTGATGCGGGCCACATCCAGCAAGTCGTTGACCAGGTGCACCATCTGATTGACTTGCCGCTCCATCACGTCGCGCACGCGCGACACGGTGGCGGGCTTGTCGGCGGCCAGGCGCATGATTTGCAAGCCGTTGCGGATCGGTGCGAGCGGGTTGCGCAGTTCGTGCGCCAGGGTGGCAAGGAATTCCGTCTTGCGCCGGTCCATCTCGGACAGATTGTCGGCCAGCTGGCGCAATTGCTGTTCCGAGCGCTTGCGCTCGCTGATGTCGCTGAACAGCACCGTCAGCAGGCGGCTGCCGGGGCCGCCCAGGCGCGCCGCGAAGACTTCGAACCAGCGCTCCATGGCCACGGCTTCGTTTTCGTAGCGCACGGGTTCGCCCGTCTTGACGACCTGGTCGTACAGGTCGAACCAGTGCTGGTCGTGGTCGGGCACGAAGCTGCGGATGGTCTTGCCGATGGCATTGTCGAGGCCCGACTGCTTGACGAAGGCGGCGTTGCCTTCCAAGTAGCGGAAGTCCACGGGGCGGCCTTGCTCGTCGTACAGCATTTCAATGACGCAAAAGGCCTGGTCCATCAGCTCGATCAGGGTGCGGTAGCGTTCCTCGCTGCGCCGCAGCGCATCTTCCACCTGTTTCTGGCGCGTGATGTCGAGCAGCACGCCGGGCAATTGCAAGGGGGTGCCATCGGGCGCATATTCCGCGCGGCCCCGCGCGATGACCGAGCGGTACTGGCCATCGCCAGCAGCGACGCGGTAGCTGGCCTCGAACGGCGCGTGCGCGTGCAGCGCCTGGGCAATCTGCGCACTGACTTGCTCGCGGTCATCGGGATGGATGATGTCCAGGTAGCGCGCCAGCGGTGGCGCCGTGGGCGCATCGGCATTGATGGGGAACAAGCGCGCCATATTGCTGTCGGCCGTGACCCGGTCGGCAACGATGTCCCAGTTCCAGGTGGCCACTTCGCCGGCTGCCAGGGTCAGGCGCAAGGTTTCCTCGTTTTGCTTGCTGGCCGTCAGGTCGAGCGAGATGCCGGACAGGGCGATCACATTGCCGGCCCCATCGCTGGCGCAGGTGCCGCGCATGTGCGCCCAATGCAGGGAGCTGTCGGGCCAGCGCACGCGGATGTCGATCTCGAAATCGCTGGCGCTGGCGATGGCCGCGTGCACCACCGTCTGCCACTGCTGCTGGTCGCCGTCGAGCATGGCGCCCGTCAGCTGCGCGTAATCGACGTGGCTGGCTGGCGGCAAGCCCAGATTGGCCTTGAACGCGTCGGAGCAAGCCATGCTGCCGCTGCCCAGGTCGATTTCCCACGTGCCCATGCGGCCGCCCTGCATGGCCAGGCGCAGCCGCTGCTCCGTCTGCCGTTGCTGCGTCACGTCGCAATGCGAGCCCAGCCATTCAACGATGCTGCCGTCGGGCGCCAGCACGGGCAGCATGCGCACGATCACATTGCGGTAGCTGCCGCTGACGTGGCGCAGCCGGTATTCCGCCTCGAACACGCTCGTCAGGTGGGACGGCATGACATAAGGCAAGTTGCGGTCGTCCGGATGCAGGGCATTGAGCCAGCCGCGGCCCCGCAGTTCGGCTTCCGTCTGGCCCGTGAAGGCGCGCCAGGACGGCTGGTCGGCATCGAACTGGCCGAAGGTTTTCGTGCTCCAGACGATGTCGCAATGGGCGCCCAGCAGCATATGCGCGGCCCGGGCGGCGGCGGGGGAGGAAGGGATGTCGTGGCTGTGCTGGCTCGGTTCTGGCATGGATAAGGTCGGCAATGGTGCGGCGCGCCGCTGCTGCACTGGGATGGGGCAGCACGGCAAGGTCAAGTATGGCGATATTACAGTCAAATCCCGGCCGGAGCCTGTCTTGCAGGCAGCATTTCGCCGCCGCGGCGCAACGGCGGCGCCAGGGCCGGAAAATGCGCAAAACAGCAAGCTCCTGAGCGTATTGTGGCTGAATAACCACTAGTCAGGCTTTTATGTTGGTGAATAAATATTTTACATAACAATATTCTTGCAGCGCATAAGCCGCTTGAATTAAATTGGCGCCTTACTTAAAAGTTGGTGTTCATCAGACATCCCAGAGATGCGGCCGGAACCGCTGTCAACTTCAGTGACAGCCAGGACAGAGCCAGTGACGCCGAGAGTGGGGGAACATCCGCTCGCGCTGCTGCACCGTGATGGTGCAAACGATCGTCCAGCGCCGTATATAACCCGGAGACAGGTTGCAAGAAAGACAGATTTCGCAATTCTTTTTTAAACTTCTGGGAAACCACATGATCAAGATGTCCAAGATGCACAAGCGTTTGTGCGCCAAAAGCGCTGCTATGCTGGCACTGTCCGCTGCCTTGCCTATCGGCTCGGCTTATGCTGATGAAGTCGCTGCTGATACGACCCCTGCCGCCAGCCAGCTGGAAACCGTGACCGTGACGGCACAGCGCCGCAAGGAAAATATCCGCGACGTGCCCGTCTCCGTGTCGCTGCTGCGCGACGAGAAGCTCGACGTGCTCGTGTCCAGCGGTCAGGATATCCGCGTGCTGGCCGGCAAAGTGCCGAGCCTGAACGTGGAATCGTCGAACGGCCGCACCTTCCCCCGCTTCTACATCCGCGGTTACGGCAATACCGACTTCAACATCTTTGCATCGCAACCTGTTTCCCTGATTTACGACGATGTCGTGCAAGAAAATCCCATCCTCAAGGGTTATCCGATTTTCGACGTGGCTGGCGTGGAAGTGCTGCGCGGCCCGCAAGGCACCTTGTTCGGCCGCAATACGCCGGCCGGCGTGGTCAAGTTCGAATCCGTCAAGCCGAAGCTGGACAAGGTTGAAGGCTATTACAACGTTTCCGCAGCCACGCACAACACGACCAACTTCGACGGCGCCGTCAACGTGCCGCTGAGCAAAGAGTGGGCGCTGCGCTTCTCGACCCTGCGCCAGCACCGCGACGATTACGTCGACAACACGTTTACGGGCCAGAAAGATGCGCTGGACGGCTACAACGAACATGCGGAACGCGTGCAATTGCTGTACGCACCGAACACCACGTTCAACGCCCTGTTCAATGTGCACCAGCGCAACACCACGGGCAGCGCGCGCGTCTTCTACGCCAACATGATCAAGCAGGGCACGAACGATATCGTCGACGGTTTCGACCCGAACAAGTCGTTCACGAATGCGCCGAATTTCCAGCATTTGCGCACCAACGGCGCCAGCGCCCGCCTGAGCTGGGACCTGGACGGCGTCAAGCTGTACTCGATCACCGGCTTTGAACAGGTCGGCAGTTACGTGTCGCATGGCGACATCGACGGCGGCACGCCGACGGGCCCCGGCTTCATTCCTTTCCAGGTTGAAACGGCCGGCGGCATCACCAGCGTGAAACAATACTCGCAGGAGTTCCGCGCCGAATCGAAAAATGCCGGTCCGCTGAACTGGCAGGCAGGCGTGTACTACTTCAACGAAGATGCCAACGGTTTCACGGACAACTTCGATACCAACACGCACGTGCTGACCACCCACCTGGCCAGCCGCCAGAAGAACTCGGCCTGGGCCACCTTCGGTTCCGTCAACTACGCCGTCAACGATGACTTCATGCTGCGCGCCGGTTTGCGCTACACCAAGGACAAGAAGGATTTCAACACGGTGGAAGCGACCAACATCGTGCAGGTCAACCCGACCAGCGCCGATGTCAGCAAAGCCAAGGTCAACTGGGACTTGAGCGGCACCTATAAATACAACAAGGACGTGAACTTCTACGCCCGTATCGCCACTGGTTTCCGCGCGCCAAGTATCGCCCCGGCCAGCACCAGCGTGCCTGTCACCGTGGCCGATGCGGAAACGATTACCTCGTACGAAGCCGGCATCAAGGCCGACCTGTTCAACCGCCGCGCCCGCGTCGCGTTCAGCGTGTATGACTACCAGGTGAAAAACCAGCAACTGACGGTGGTGGGCGGCACGTCGAACATCACGCGCCTGATCAATGCCGCCAAGACGAACGGCCGCGGCGCCGAGCTGGAACTGGAAGGTTTTGTCACGCCGAGCCTGAAGATGTCGCTGGGCGGCAGCTACAACTTCACGGAAATCAAGGACCCGAGCCTGTCGATCGCCACCTGCGCGCAAACGCGTTGCACCGTGACCGATCCGCTGACCACGGGCAACCGTGCCATCATCGACGGCAATCCATTGCCGCAAGCGCCGAAGTGGACGATCACCGCCACGGGCCGCTATTCGATCCCGATGGAAAACGGCGAATTCTTCGTCTTCACGGACTGGGCTTACCGCAGCAAGATCAACTTCTTCCTGTATGAGGCAACCGAGTTCACCGGCAAGCCGATGGTCGAAGGCGGCTTGCGCGTGGGTTACACCTGGGATGCCGGCAAGTATGAAGTGGCCGCGTTCGGCCGCAACATCACCGACACCCAGCGTATCACGGGCGCCATCGACTTCAACAACCGCACGGGCTTCATCAATGAGCCGCGTCAATTTGGGGTGCAATTCAAAGGCAACTTCTAAGAACACATAAGCAAACCTGCTGCGCGTCGTGATTTGCGGCCTGCGATGCTCACTGTGCTAAAGCACAGCTGCGCTTCTCGGCCGCAACTCACCGCCGCTCGCTACGGTTTTCTTAAGTGTTCGGTTCCAGGCGCCGGCCATGTGTTGGCGCCTGCATTGCTACCCGCCCGGCTCGCGCCGTGGCGGGTTTTTTTATGCGTGTTCGGGAAGGCGCGCCAGCCGCTGCGCCCAGGCGGGAATGGCTTGCCGCCAGAAATCTTCCACGTTGTCGGCGCGCACGTCGAGACCGAGGAAACGGGCCGCCGGCAGCAGCGCCGACGCCAGCAGTTCTGCCGCATCGGTGCCCGTATCGAAGGCGAGGGCGCCCGTCTGTTTCGACAGCTTCTCGCCGTTGTCATTGACGACGACGGGCACGTGCAAAAAGCCGGGATGGGGCAAGCCCAGCACGTCCTGCAGATACAGCTGGCGCGGCGTGGAATCGAGCAGATCCGCCCCGCGCACCACCTGCGTGATGCCCTGCGCGCCATCGTCGACCACCACGGCCAGCTGATACGCCCAAAAGCCGTCGCCGCGCAGCACGATGAAGTCGCCCACCTCGCTGGCCAGATCTTGCCGCTGCGGACCCGCCCAGCGGTCGGTAAAACCGTACACGGCTTGCGGCCCCTCTGGCACGCGCAGCCGCCAGGCCCGCGCCGCCTTGCCCGTCGCCAGACCATGGCGGCAGGTGCCCGGATACACTGCGGCGCCGCTCTTGGGCGCACCCGCCTGCAGCACCGAATCCTGAATCTCCTTGCGCGAACACCCGCACGCATACACGAGGCCATCGTCCTGCAACCGTTTCAGCGCAGCCTCGTACAGCGGCAGCCTGCGGCTCTGCCACGTCGCCTCGCCATCCCAGTACATGCCGCAGCGCTGCAGGCTGGCCAGAATGCCGAGGTCGGCACCCTCGACATTGCGGTCGTAGTCCAGATCCTCGATACGCAGCAGCCACGTGCCGCGATGCACCTTGGCATCGAGATAACTGGCCATGGCGGCAACGAGTGAGCCCATGTGCAGGGGACCGGAGGGGGAGGGGGCGAAGCGGCCGATGTAGGGGGAGGGCATGCGGTAAGTGCGGATGATGGTGACAGAAGCTGGTGGTTTGTGCTCAGGATGGGGAGCTTTGGCGACAGCGGCAAGTATCGTGCAGGGCGATGGGCAAGTCAAATCCTGGGCTGTCCTATATGTTATCTAATTGATAATCAAGTGTGTAACGTTATCTTCAACATATGAAATTTCTTCATTGCAGTAATGCGGGTCATTCAGCTCTCGGAAATGTAAATCCTTGTCGAATTTCTTCGTCCTGAACTTGTCACTCAGCAGTGCCACCATGCTCCCCTTCTCTGGCCAGTCTGAAGAATACAATGCTATCAATGAATTTCCAAAATAAATTTCATTGTAAAGGCAGATTTTTAATTTTCGAGGTAGCTTCTTCAATAAATTCAGCCATCGTATTTCATTTGCTTTTGGGAAAAAAGTATCACTATTTTTTTATGAATTCTGTTATTCGTTGCTGCATTTCTATAGCTTTATCTATATTGATAGGCGATTCACAATTATCATTCATTTTCAATCCGATGGGTGATTTTCTGGCTATTTTGTACTGCAAGATTATGCATGATGAGGACATTTTTATGTCATGCTGTACGATAACGATTCCCCACGGAAATTGAAATACTATTTCTGATAGTCCTCTCACCTGGCCGGAAATGCCAGATTTTCTTTGAATTTGTTTGACTAGCGATGATTCACTCACGCCGTTACCTACAGAATTATTTTCAAAGTAATACATTATTATGTAATCTATTTCGGGGAAATTTTCTTTTACAATAATTAACTCGACAGCGTAATCGCCTACCCATCCATTAATATTAAAAATATACAGTCCAGTCCCTGTTGTTGTGGGTTTGGTATGGAATGTAGCGATAATGCTATTTATGAAATCGTTTGCTGGATTTTTTTCGATAATGCAATCTCTCCATTGACGAGCAGTAATCCATCAATGAAATAAAAAATATAGCCTGGGATTTCAAATTTTTTCATGCGTAATTTCGAATGATCTATCTTGGTATGAGTTATTGCAATGGTCAATACGGTTCGTAGAGGTAAGTATTGTTTTCATCGCTGAATTGCTAAATATTTTAAAATGTAAAATTTCATTTTAATTTATCTTTGATGGCCTGATTTTCACAATTCCAGGATATTCCAATTGAGGTCATAGCTGATTGAATAGATGCTGAAGCTGAGATGTTGCCCCATGAGAAATTAAATGCAGAAAAAGTTTTTTTTATCTCGTCAGGATGTTTGTTGAATACTTTGGTAAGTAATTTTTCTAGGCTTTTTTTGTCGGCTATTAACTGGTTTTCTGTTGTGTTATATCCATATTTTTTTGTGTTTCCTCCATCCCAAGCTAGCCAAACACTCTTCATACAATAATTTTCGAAAATAAAATTTATGCCAAATTCAAATTCATTCAAACTTCCGCACGTAGATAAATTATGCACGTAAGTGTTTGTTTCATTATTTTCTATTTTAATGTTATTTTCTTTTGAAATTTTAATAAATTCAATTTCATTAAGTGGTGAAATAATGATGTCATCCAATAGGAGATAACCATTTTTTGTATCAAAGGATATTTTTTTCATTTTTTTAAAGAAATTATTTTTCCGGTGTCAATTAAGTTTCTTTTGTCTCTACTTTCTAAAAATAATTGTTGCGCACCCCCTGGTCCAAATTTTGGATTGTTTCTTGATATTCCCTCTGCCATGCAGGTATCTTCTTTTAATACGTAGACATGAAGTTTTGTGCGCATGGGGCGAACCCCTTTATGGTTAGAGTTATCAGCATGTGCGACCTGTACCGCATCGTTGAATTTTCTAGCTTCACCATTTGCTAAGACTGCATCCGCCTTGGAGAAGTAATTTCCCGGTGCAGGTCCATGTGGATATAAAGTAAATAACACGGTTCCCTTTTTCACGACAACATTACTATATGTATCTTGACCTAAATATGGGAAATTAAGAGGTCCTTGCCAATTTTTTGCTTCACTAGCCGGATCACGACCTGTACATGCATTACAAATCGGATTTTTAGGGCAATTTTTGGCGTTTTTCGCCAGCCCCAATGGATCAATCCACAAGATCGGATTTGGCGCGTATTGATAGCTGTTCAGTCCACCAAGCAAGCCAACCGGATCTTGCGTCACATACCTGGCTATATCCGGATCATAGTACCTATAGCGGTTGTAAAACAGCCCCGTTTCCCCATCTTCATACTGCCCCTGAAACCGCAGCGGCTGCTTAAGTTCTCCCTCGACGTGCAGCAAGCGTCCCCATGCCTTGTAGCGTCCGCTCCAGACCACGTTCCCTTGCGCATCCGTCAGTTCGCGCGGCGTGCCCAGGTGGTCGCAGTGGTAGTGGGTGATGCGGTCGTGTGCTGCCGCGCCGTCGGCCGCCGCCAGGGCATGCTGCCATGCCGAGACATGCAGCGCTTCGGTGTCCGCTTGTTCTTGAGCAATCGCCGCCTGCAGTTCGGCGTCCTGCCGGGTGGCGGGTAAATCCCACAGCGCCACGCGTGGCAGATGTACGGCGCTTGCCTGACGGCAGGCTGGCGAAGCGATTCTGGCCAGCGGTACGAAGCTGTCCGGCTCGTACAGGTATGTGACTGTCTCTTCCTGCCCAAGTTCCTGCGCCAGCGTGTCGCCGTCCCAGACGAAGAAGGTGGTGGTGGCGCTCGTGCGGGCGGGATGGTCTTTGTTGATGTCTTGTTGCTTGTTCCAGCGCGCTTCTTCTACCCGCTTGGCGATGCGGCGGCTGAAGGCGTCGTAAAAGTAGCGGGCGCGGTGGCGCGACTGGCGCTCCATCCTGGTGGCGTGGCTGAGGCGGTTTTCGGCGTCGTAGTGCAGTTCCAGGTCGCTCCAGGTCGACTCCCTGCCTGGAGGATGGAAGCGTTTGCCGGTGGCGTTGCCTTGCTCGTCGTAATCGTAGTCGGTATCGCCATAGTTGTTCAGGACGTTGCCGGGCGCGGGAGCCTTGTCGAGCAGATTGCCTGCGGGGTCGAAGGCGAAGCGTTCCGCCAGGCCCGGCTGCATGGCGGCCAGCAGCTGGCCGACGGGATCGTAGGTATAGCTGAGTTTGCCAAGCGGGCCGGCAGTGGTGGCGCCCGTTTGAAAGATGGTGGTCAGATTACCTTGCGCATCGTATTCGAAGCGGCGTTCGCGTACGGGGGCGGGTGCGTCGGCGCCGCGTGCCAGGGTCAGCTGGGTGAGCCGCGATTGCGGGTCGTACTGGCGCGTGGCGAGCAAGCCGCTGCTGCCCAGTTGCCGCTGTCTTTCGCGGTGCAGCTTGTCGCGCTCCACGTCGACCACGGCTTTGCCTTGCCATAGCACGCCATGCCAGTGGCCGGAACCGTAGCGCAGGGTATCGATGCGGCGGCCGTTCGGCAAGACTGTCTGGATACGGTCGCCCAGTTCGTCATAAGAGTGCGTCATGACAAAGCTGGCGTCCGGCGCGCGCGGGGCGTTGGGCAGCCTTCCGGCGTCGGGCAGGGATTGCAGGAAATATGCGCTGCGCTCTTCGGTCAGCTGGCCCAGCGCGTCGTGGAAGAAACGCTGTTCGGCTTGCGGCGCGGATACGGCCGTCAGGCGTCCCAGCGCATCGTAGGCGTAGCGCACCACGCCATCCGCCGTGGTCTTGATGGATAACAAACCGAGTGCGTCGCGCAGTAGTTCCGTGCGCTGGCTGCCGCACTCGGTGGCGCTCAGGTTGCCGGCCTGGTCATAGCTGTATTGCGTGCGCTTGCCGTCGAAGCCCGTCTCCGACGTCAGCCAGCCTTCCGTGTGATACGCGAGCCGGTAGCTTTCACCCTTGGCGTTAATCAATTCCGTCAGTTGGAGTGCGGCATCGTAGCGGTACTGCACCGTCTGGCCGATGGCGTCCGTGCGTTCCACGGGCAAGCCCTGGCCGTTGTAGCGGTAGCGCGTCTGCTGGCCGGCGCCATCCTCGTGCAAGACCAGATTGCCGTCCGCATCGTAGGCGTACTGTTCCCGCGTTTGATCGGGCGCCGTGAGGCGGATCAGGCGGCCCAGCGCGTCATATTCGTAGCGGGTGGCATGGCCCAGCGCATCGCGGGTCGTTTCCAGCCGACCCAGTGCATCGTAGGCATATTCGCTGGTGTGGCCGGAGCAATCCGTATAGGCGGTCAGCCAGCCCTGGCGGTTGTACTGAAAATGCTTGCTGCCGCCTCTGGCGTCGATCAGTTCCACCAGCTGGCCGCGCTGGTCGTAGCGGTAGCGCGTGACGTGGCCCAGTGCATCGGTGATGCTGACGGGGCGGCCTGCCGCATCGTATTCGCGGCGCGTGGTATTGCCCAGCGCATCCGTGAAGGCGACGGGCTGGTTCTGGCCGTCGTAGTCGATGTTGCTGCTGTGCCCCTTGGCATCGGTGCTGCGGGTCAGGTTGCCGGCGGCATCGTAGGCGTAGCGCGTGGCGGCGCCGTTGGCGTCGATATCAGCCAGCAGCATGCCATCGCGGTCCCATTCGCGCCGGCCCAGCGAGGCGGCCTTGCCGTCGATCACGCGGCGCACTTCGGTGACCAGCCAGTTGGCGTCGAATGTGTATTCGAGGATGCCGCCGTTTTCCGTGACGCGGCTCGTGTCGTTGTCCACGTAATCGATGCGCGTGTGCTCGCTGCCATCCCGGGCGCGCGTGGCGATGGCGCGCGCCTGGTAGCTGTTGGCCACGGTGACGGGATGGCGCTGCGCCAGTTCCTGTTCGCGCAATGGCGAGCCGCTCCAGAGGGCGCGCAGCGCGTCCAGACTGATCCATTCCAGTTCGTACGTAAAACCCGTGTAGCTGCTGCACGACGTGAGCAGGTGGTGACGATAGCTGTAGTGGCGCGTGTCGCCCAAGGCATTCGACTGGCTGACCAGGTTGTAGCAGGGCGCGAAGGGGGGCTGGGCATCGTCCGTTTCGCTGGCATAGGCGTAGCGGACATGGCACAGGCGGCTACCGTCCGCCAGCACTTCGTCAACCCGGCCGATGCGGGGGGACTGTTCCGTCTCTCCGCGCATGGCTTCGAGCATGCTGCCATCGTCGCTGCGCAGGCGCAGCAGCACTTCGCCCGGGTTGGCCTCCATGAAACGGTCGATGCTGATGCCGCGTCCATCGCGCCCTTCGCTGCGCACGAGCGCAAAACGCTGCGTGGCAATCGGCGCCGACGGGGCAAGCATGGCGTTGACGCCGTCGTAGCCGTGCGGCAGCCAGCCGCCTTCAGCGCGCGCGTAGCGGTCGCTGCTGCCGTCGCGCCACAGCATGGTAAAGGTGTCGGTGCCGTCGCGCGTCAGCGTAAAACCTTCCTTGCGGCTATCGTGTTGCTGGCCCGCTTCCAGTCCAGGCAGGCGCAGGGCGCGGCCGCTGTCGTCGTGAAACACGATGCCGGCTTCGCACAGCGACAGGCTGGTGGTGTAGGGCGTGGACCAGCGCGCGCCCAGCAAGCCCCAGTCTTCGCATTCGGCGCCGGAGCGGTAGCAGCGCGTCCAGGCGATGGGGATGCTGCGATCGAGCGCGAAATCCGTCTGGTACAGGATTTCCTGGCCCGTACCGAAATGCACGGGCTTGCGGCCCTTGACGGGTTTTTTCGCCGGACCGCTATCTTTCGGGCAGCAGTCGGACGGCGGCTCCGATTTCGGTTCCTTCTTGCCGCGGCTCTTGCCGTCGTCACCGCCGTTTTTTGGGGGAGGTTTGTCGAGTTTGTGGTGCGGCTTGTCCGGTTTCTTTCCGACCAGCTTGTCCTTGACCTTGTTGATGGTCGGCGCCGCCTTTTTGCCCAGGAACTTGCTCAGTATTTTTCCGCCTGGAACTTTGCTGAATACTGCCGCCTGCAATACGTTGCCGGCGACATTCATGCCGATGTCCGCGGCGGTATTGAGCAAGTCAGGGGTCTTGCCTGTCAATATGTAGTCGGCCGCCTGGTCGAGCACCGTGGCCGATGCTTCCACTGCCGTTCCACTGGCAACGGTCGCCGTGCCGGCAACGGCGCCTGCTGCCGCTCCCGCTTCCATCGCGGCGGCAACGGGGGCGCCCACTCCCGTTGCCGCCACGCCAACGCCAGCCACGCCCAATACGGCGCTGCCTGTCAGGATGGTCCCGCCCGCGTCCACTAGGTCTTCCGCGGCGCCATGCATTTTCTTGGAGCCATGATCCTTGTAGTCTTGTGCCGTTTCCCGTATCGCCGCCTTCAGTTCCTTGAGCACGGGCTTGGGCGCCTCCGCGCCCCGCTCGTAAATCTTGCCCACGGTATTGCGCGAATTCATCCATACTTCGCGTCCCATCTGCACCAGGCTGGCGCCGTTGGCGCGGTGGATGGGGCTGGCGACCTTGGTGTCGACCTGCTTGCCGACGGTGCTGCTCTTGACGCCGCCTGCCTTGCCGGCCGCGTCGCCCTTGACGGTGGGGATGGTGCTGCGCTGGTGCAGGATGACGGGCTCGCTGTGCGACTTGACGTTGGGCGAGGCATTCTGTGCTTCCGAGAATTCACCGATGATGTTGTAGGGAATAGGGGGCGTGCTGGAGCCGACGGGTGTCTTGCAAATGTCGGGGCTGAGGCTGACGCAATAGAAGCGCGAGGCCTTGGTGACGGTTTCATTCGTCATCGTCTTTACCTTGCCCGGCCGCCTTGCCCAGTGCTTCCTGCGCCTGTTCCAGCAATTCGATCCGCGCGATCTGCGCCGGCTCCATCACGTGCAGCAGGCGCGACGCGACCTGGCCCGCGTCGGCCGGCACGATGGCGCGCCACACCAGTTCCACGCTGGCCGCCTCAGGATCGATCAGCACCGTATCGATGGCCAGGCGCCAGACGAGTAACTGGTCGTTCTTGTCCGCCAGCAGCAGGCACAGTACTTGTTGCGGCAAGGCAAAGCGCAGCACGGTGTTGCCGCGCGGGTCGATACGGGCCGAGGGATGGTCGTGGCGGCACAGGTTGGTCAACGTAAATTGCTCCAGTCCCGCCAAGTGCGGGCATTGCTGGTCGGGCGGCGTGCTGTTCCAGTAGGCGAAATCGAAGTCTTCCGGCAGGGTGGGGATTTCGTCGGCATCCCATTGATCCTTGGCTGCGATGCTGCCGGCGAGTGCGCGGCGCGGCAGCCAGCCACGGCCGATAACGGCAAGGCCCGCCGGCGCGGGCAGCTCCTTGCCGCCCGCGCCTTGCCAGAATTGGACGGCCGTACAAGGTAGAGATGCATCCGTGATGCGCGGTGCGGGCACCTCATTGATCTGTTTCGCATCCAGGTACCAGTGCCGCGCAAAGCCGCGCCCCAGCGGATTGGCCTGGCAGGAATCGTGTTGCGCCGTGGTGCAGTCGTCGGCCTCGATGCGGCATTGCCCGCCATATGCGTAGGCGTAGTGCAGCGGCAATTGCAGGAACGGCTCTGGCGCCGACAAGTGCCACGGATTGGGCCGCAGCAAACCCGCAGTGGCGACGCGGGCGCAGCCTTGCGCCAGGCGGGTGAGGATGCTTTTCTTGCGGAAGGCACGCTCGCCGCACACCTGCAAGGTCTTGTCGATCAGGGTCTTCTTTTCTGACCGCACCTTCAAATTGACGAGAAATTGCGGCATCGCTTGCCCGCGCGGCGCGTGCGCCACGCCATTGACGATCACGTCGCAGCGCGGCTTGTAGGGTGCGAAGTCGCTCTCCTGCACAGTGCCCGCCTGCGTGTCGTCGTGCAGGTGCCGGTCTTCCGTGGCCAGCGGCGACTGGCGTGCCATGGGCAGCAGGCTGGCCACGCCATCGGCGCCGCACGGGCCCAGGGTGTAGCCCATGCGCGCCACCACCACATGAAAGGCCTCGCCAAACTGGTCGACCATGTCGAACTGGCTGGCCGCGTGCGGCGTGCGGTTGTCGAAGAGCAGGTTGGGGATATTGAAATGGGCTGTGCCGGCGTCGTTCATCGTCAGCCCGGATTGTTGTCGATGTCGTCGCCGTGGATCTGCACCTTGGACCTGCCGCGGATGATGATTTCATCGGCAACGAGTTCGATGCGTCCCGGCGTGATGGTGATGCTCGACGTGCCTACCGTCATTGTGTGCGAATCGGTGGCCGTGAGCGTACTGTCGGCGCCGACGATGACGCTTTTCGTCAGGCCGATCTGCTCCGCCTGCGCCAGCACCACGGTGGTGTTCATGGCGCCGATGACGGTGGTCTGGTAGGCGGCGCCGATGGTCAGCACCTTGGCCAGGCCGATCGTTTCATCCTTGGCCAGGGTCACCCGTTCCGAGCGGTGGCCGTCGATCTGCACCTGCTCGTTGCCGCCCACGTGTTCACGGCGGTTGTCGCCGATGTCGATGTGTTCGTCATGGTCGACGCGTTCCCTGCGGTTGTTGTGCACGGTGATGTCTTCATCGTGGTCCACCGTCTCCGTGCGGTCGCGCTTGACGTGCACGGTTTCATCGCGGTCGATGGTTTTGCGGCGGTCGTTGCCGACCCAGTGCGATTCGTCATGCTCGACTTCGATGCGCTGGTCTTTTTCCGCGTGCAGCCACAGCTCTTCCGCATCCTTGCGGTCCTCGAAACGCAGGGCGTTGGCGTGCGCGGCGGAACCTTTTTTTGACGAGCGGCTCAGCATGCCGCTTTGCGTCTTGTTGGCCGGTAGCTCCCATGGCGGCATATTGCGCGCGTTGTAGACGCAGCCGATGATGATGGGCATGGCGACGTTACCGTCGAGAAATTGGACGGCCACTTCCATGCCCACCCGGGGCAGGCTGATGTGGCCGAAATTCGGGCCGGCCCAGTTCGATATCACCCGTATCCAGGGCGAGCTCTTGTCGTCGAAGGTACCGAGTCGGTCCCAGTGGAATTGCACCTTCACCCGTCCGTAACCATCCGTGTGGATTTCCTCGCCGGGCGGCCCGACCACGGTGGCCGTCTGCACGCCGTAGATCTTCGGTTCGCGGCTATGGAAGTTGCGGCCGGGGCGCCAGGGGATGTCGCGGGCGATGCAGGTAAATGTGTTGCTGTAGTGTGAAGTGGCGTTGCGTCCCTGCTGATAGTTGTTGCTGGCGTAGTGGTGCACGGACAGGATCAGGTATTCGCTGGCTGCGCTGTCGAAATGCCGGCCCAGGGTGAACCAGCGTCCCGGTTGCGCCGTGCGGTCGTTGCCCTGTGCCTCGAACAGCTGGCCCTGGGCGTCGCGCTCTTCCATGCGGCGCTGGGCCAGTTGCTCGCCATCATCGATGTTTTTAAAACCGTAACTGCCCGTGTTTTCATACACTTCCAGGGTGGGCACGGCGCCTTGCCGGTTCAGCGAGTCGCGGCTGGCGCGGGCGCTGCGCGGATTCTTGAAATTGAAGCTGGCTACCGTCATTTGGCTTGGAGCCATGCGCCGCACCGTGCTCCATTGATGCACGCCATCGTCCTCCAGGGAACCGGCCTGGTGCTGGAAGGGCATTTCGCTCAGATCGCCATCGATGGGCTTGCCGGCGGTGCTATCGTCGCCTAGCCACAAGGTGTGGCCGTCAAAGCGGTGTTCGTAGCGGTAGTGCCATCCCAGCTGCTCCCAGTGGCGGTGCAGCAGGTTGTGGTCGCTTTCGTTGTGCTGGCATGTATAGGTGATGGCGGGGTCCAGGCCGCTGGCGGCCAGCTTGTAGTCGCGCATCAGGTAGTCATCGAAGACCTTGTCCGTCAGCGCCGCCACCGTCAAGCCGTGGAAGGCGACATTGTTTTGCCGCAAGTGCAGGTGCGCCAGCCATGGCTCCAGCACCATTTCATAGAAAGCAAAACCGCCGTCCGTGCGCAGGAAGCGGAATTCGAACACATAGCCATTGAAGTAGCGCAAGGTGCCGTCTTCGCGCACCAGTTCGATGGTCACCATCTTGCCCATGACTTTGTCGAGGGCGATGGTGGCGTCGTCGGACAATACTTCCACCACGTAGGAAAAGTCGCGCGACAGGCTTTCGCTGGCGGCCAGGCTGTTGGCCAGGAACTGGATGCCAGCAGGGCCGTCGCCATGCGGAAAGTGCAGGCGCAGCAGGCGCTGGCCCTGCATGTCGCCCACTAATGCCGTCCATGCCGCCGTCGTATCGGGGAACTGGCTCATCTCGCATCGCTTCACGGTAGGAATCGTTGGCCGACTGTAGCAATAGCGAACACAAGCGTTTTTGCGCGGCCGCAAGGTTCAATCGTTGAGTGAGGGCATCAATTGCATTTCGTAATGCATGTCATCGCGGTGGCGCGGCGTTGCCGCATCGCCGAGAAAGCTGTTGCGGCCGAGGCCAGCTTGCCCGGTGGCCGTCAACGTTGTCCCCCGCACATCGCTGGCGCGCAGCACCAGCACGATGTCGTAGCGCAGCAGCGGCTGGCGGAACAGCGTCAGCATGTGCCGCAGTGCCACGCTGGCCGGGGCACGCGGCAGGAAGCTGGCGTGCTGTTCCGCGGTGAGCGGGCCGAGGCGCAGGCGCACGGCCAGGTCGGGGCGGCGGCAGCGCTCGCCGACGGTGGCGCGCTGGCCCAGCACGGCGTTTGCCATGCCCAGCGCCGTTTGTTCGCGCGGCGCCAGCACGTCCATGGCACCTGTCGCCTCGTCGATGTGGCAGGGCACGCCGAAGTGGTCGCCGAGGATGCGTGCCATGACGATGGACGAGATGTTGCGCTGCTGTAGCAAGCCGCTGTACAGGCCGGCCGCGGCCTCATCCTGATGCGGGCGGCACGCGGCCAGGGCCAGCAGGCGCGACAGGAAGTCCCTGCTGTGGCTGGCTTGCTCGATGCGGTATTTTTGCCAGGCCTGGTAAAACAGGACGACGGCGCGGCTGGAAAACAGGTCGAGAAAAGCGCGCGGGCTATTCTCGCGTTCGCTGTACTGGTGCCCGGCAATGCGCTCCGAATAGTGGCTGGGCAAGCTGCCCTGGCAACCCAGGAGGCCCATGAAGGCGGGCGTGATGTGGATATGGTGTACATGACCCGACAGCAGCGCTTGCAGCAAGGCATCGGCATCGGCGATGCCGCCTGTCGTGAGCGCCTCGATCTGGCTGGCGGGAAAGCGCAGCGAGACGCTATTGTCGAAGCGCATGACCTTCGCCAGCGCCGTGTGTTCATCGATGCCGTGTTCGGCCAGCCACGCCTGCAGCAGGCGCAGCGCCTGGAAGCACTCGAAGCGCTGCGGCGCGTCGAGCAATTGCTGGATCACGCTGGCGTGGCGTCGGCGCTGCGTTCTGGGCATCGTAGGATTTCCTCGCCGCTGCGGTGGGACAGCAGCGTCAGTTGGCTAAAGCAGTTGAGCTGGCTGTTCAGGGCGAAGTAGCGCTGCAGCACCTGGGCAAAAATAGTGAGGCTGCTGCCGACGAACGCTTGCTCGTCGATGCCCAGGCGGATGGCGATGCCGGGCATCAGTGTGGGAAACGGCACGGTTGGCATCCACGCGCGCGTGCTGCCGTGCTCGAGCGTGACGATGCCCTGGATCAGCCTTTGCGTGGTGGGCGAGCGGGGCAGGTCGTACAGGCTCAGCATTTTCTGGAATTCGCCCAGGCCCGCTTGCGTCAGGCTGGAATAATTGAGCGACAGGTGGGCAATCAGGCGCCAGTGCATGTCCGCCGGGAAGCGCATGCTGGGCGTGGGCTTGCGCAGGAAGCGTGCGGGTATGCCGTCGGGCACGTCTTCGGCCAGCAGGTCGCCGCCGGGCAAGCCGTAGTGCAGTTGCGTGGGCAAGTCGCGGTTGCTGCACAGCAGCTGCGTCGAGACGGTGGCGCAGGCGGCGCTGCTTGGTGAAAACTGCGGGTCGATCAGGCTCAGGCGCATTTCATGGCCGGGGCTGACGGCCGCCACGGCTTCGTCGCGGCGCGCCAGCCAGTATTGGCCATGCTCTTGGTGCTGTCCCGTCTGGGCACCTTGCAGCGAGGCATACAGCGGTAAAAAAGTGCTCTGACGCTCGCCGGCCTCGTCCTTGCGCACCAGGGTGACGGCGTCGATGCTGTGGATGTCGTAGGCAAACGCATGCGTCGCATCGGCCACCAGGGCGTAGTCGGGCTCGGTATGCGTGAGACGGATCGGCACGCCGGATTTGGTAAACAGGTTGACGACGGGCGTGCAGCCCAGCAGCAGGTTGTCGCGGCTGGCGCCGGACAAGAGCCGTGCCTCATGGCTGTCGCTGCGCACGCCCTTGAGCGGCAGGTGCAAGGTGAACTGGCGGCACTGCTTCGGCAGCAGCGCCGCCAGCAGGGACCAGGCGATATCGATGAAATGGAATTTTTCGGGAAACGCGAAATACTCGGTCAGCAGACGCAGGGCCGGGTGCGAACGGGCGGAAAATGGGAGCAGCGCATCGTCGTCCGCATAGCCGGCCGGCGCCAGTGGCGTGCCATCGACGGCCAGCCACGGGCTGTGCTCGTCCAGCGCCACGTACGCGCCCGCGCCGTGCAGGAACAGGGCGTCGAGCAGGGCCGCGCGTACGGACGGTTCGCCATCGGCAAACAGGCGCAGCCGGGCAAAACCTGGCTGATCCAGATGGTAGTTGTCGCTGCTGCTGGTGAATTGAATGCTGAGCAAGGCGCTGGCGCCGGCGGGCAGGCGCAGGCCGGGCGGCGCGTCGATGATGGCTGAAAAATGCAGGCGCGAAATAGCCAGCGGCGCCAGGGTCACGTCATACGCGCTGGTAAATTTGCAAGCGACGCCCTGCACCGGCTGCGAGCGCAACACGGTGCCGCGCGCCACATGTGCCACCTGGGACAACTGGCCGCTGCCCGGCGCTTCGTCGGCGGCGAGGCGCACGATGGAGCACGAGGGAAAGGGCCGCAGATAATGCGGGTACAAAGTTTCCAACAACGAATTGGTGAATTGCGGATAGGCGTCGTCGAGGCGCTTGGCGACCCTGGCCGTGAGCAGGGCGACGGACTGGATCAGGCGCTCGACATGCGGGTCTTCGCAAGTGTCTCCGGCAATCAGCAGGCGCCCGGCCGCTTTCGGATAGCGGCTGGAAAACTCGCGCGTGTACTGGCGGAAAAGGCCCAGCTCGCGCTCGTAATATGGCAATAGTTGTTCCACGGTCGCGCTCTCCGCCAGCAGGAAAGCTTCATGCTGGCATCAGGCGCGACGGTGGGTGTTGATGAGAAACAATGATTCTTAGAAATGGTATTCCGCGCGTATCATCGGCGTCTTCGCCGTCTGGCCCACGTTGCCCGTGGTGGCGGGCGAGTTGCCGAACTTGTTCTTCCAGTACTGGTATTCCAGGCCCACGCGGAAGGTGTTCTTGGCGCTGCCCAGGGCCGCGCCCACGTCGTACATCACTTGCATGTCGATATTCGTTTCCACCGCCGTGTCGCGTCCCACTTCATCCTTGCCTTTGGAATCGATGAGGTTGAAGAAACCTTCGAACGAGAACAGCGGCGACAAGGGGATGGCCCAGGCGCCCGTCAGCATGGCGTGCGTTTTATACGTGTAGCGGCCCGTCACTTGCGAGATGGGCGGGAAGGCGCCGCTGGGGGCATTGCTTTCGCGCAGCAACAGCAGGCTGGTGTTGAAGAAGCCGGGCACGTCCCACATCAGCGTGGGGCCGGCCACCAGCATGCGCTTGCGCGAGTTGTAGCCGACGTCATTCTTCGTGTTGACGTCGAAGCCCAGGGTGACGCCGACGCCGCGCACGGGGCCGAATTTGATGTCGCTGCCGCGCACCTTGCCGATGTCGATGGTGTTGCGGTACACCAGGTACGCCTCCTGTGCGCCGGACGTCTTGCCGAGCGCGCCGGGATCCTTGCTGTCGGAGATCAGGAAGTCCAGGTTGACGAAGTTGCTGCCGTATTTGTAGCCGCTGGCGTGCGTGATGGCAAAGATATTTTTCTTGATGTCGTCCGGATTGAACGGCTCGCGGTAATCATTGCCGGCGCGCCAGCTCAGCGCGGTATCGCTCCATTCGGCGGCCTGGGCGGTCGCGCCCACGCCCAGAGTGGTAGTGAGGCAGAGCAATAGACACGGTATGGTTTTTGGCACTTTCGGCTCCTGATGGCGGTGTTGGAAAACGGGAACTGGGATGGCTGGGCGCAGGGGTTGGCCCACTAGCGCATGAAGCGCTGCGATGGGATATTGCGCGCCGTTCAATCCATGATGCGAGAAGCGCCGCGCTGGGCGATATGTCTTATCTGCATACTTACTATCAGTTCCTGCATATAATCATCGCACCTTCCCGCCCTTGCCGGGCAAGGCGGCCGCTGTAAAGCTGATAATTTTTTTCAAAATTGTAGACAGGTGTTGTTTTTTTGAGGAAATAGAAATGCGTGCCGCCACGCCATCCCCCAAGCGCTGCGGATGCCGATACGATAGAGACAACAGCTTGATTTTTTCCACCGGCGACTAGGCCGGCGACCCCGCAGCGAGGCATGAAAAAAACGATGACGGCACGCCTGGAATTACTCGATATCAGCAAGCGCTATCCGGCCGTGGTGGCCAATGACGGCATCGACCTCACCGTCGCGCCCGGACAAATCCACGCCGTGCTCGGCGAAAACGGCGCCGGCAAATCGACCCTGATGAAAATCATCTACGGCGCCGTGCAGCCCGATGGCGGCCGCATCCTGTGGAATGGCCGCGAGGTCGAGATACCCAACCCGTCGGCCGCGCGCGCGCTCGGCATCGCCATGGTGTTCCAGCACTTTTCCCTGTTCGACACCTTGACGGTCACGGAAAACATCGCCCTCGGTTTGCCCGCCGGCACCAACATGGCGGAGCTGGCCCAGCGCATCGAAGACACAGCGCGCCAGTACGGCTTGGACCTGGAACCGCAGCGCCACGTGCACACACTTTCCGTGGGCGAATGCCAGCGCGTGGAAATCGTGCGCGCCTTGCTGGCCAAGCCGCAACTGCTGATCCTCGATGAACCCACGTCCGTGCTGACACCGGGCGCCGTGGAAAAACTGTTTGGCACTTTGCGCCAGCTGGCGGCCGAAGGCTGCAGCATCCTGTACATCAGCCACAAGCTCGACGAGATACGCGCCCTGTGCCATACGTGCACGGTGGTGCGCGCCGGCAAGAACGCGGGCGTGTGCGACCCCTCGCAAGAGTCGGCGGCCAGCCTGTCGCGCATGATGATCGGCGCCGAGCCGCCCGCCGTCACGCGCGTGGCGCGTACGCCCGGCGCCGCCATGCTGAGCGTGCGGCAGCTGGATCTGCCGAAGAGCCATCCGTTCGCCACGCAATTGATCGATATCCATTTCGACGTGCGCGCGGGCGAGATCGTCGGCATCGCGGGCGTGTCCGGCAATGGCCAGCAGGAATTGCTGGCTGCCCTGTCGGGCGAGGACATGCGCGCGTCCCCCGCCAGCATCGTACTGAACGGCACGCCTGCCGGGCGCTTGCCGCCGGGCCGCCGGCGCGCCCTCGGTTTCGGCTTCGTGCCGGAAGAAAGGCTGGGGCGGGGCGCCGTGCCCGACATGGGGCTGGCCGACAACGTGCTATTGAGTTTGCAGACCTCCGCCACCATCCGCCACGGTTTCGTGCGTCATACCGTCATCGCGCAGCGGGCATCCGCCATCATCGCCCGCTTCCAGGTGAAGGCGGGCGGGCCGCAGGCGCTGGCCCGCAGCCTGTCGGGCGGCAACTTGCAGAAATACATAGTCGGACGCGAAGTCATGCGCGAACCGACGGTGCTGGTGGTGGCGCAGCCGACCTGGGGCGTGGACGTGGGCGCGGCCGCGCAAATCCGCGCCGAACTGCTGGCGCTGCGCGACGCGGGCTGTGCCTTGCTTATCGTGTCGGAAGAACTCGATGAATTGTTCGAGATCAGCGACCGCCTGCTGGTGATGGCAAAAGGAAAAATATCGCCGTCCCTGGACGTGGGCGAGGCCAGCGTGGCTCTCGTGGGGCAATGGATGAGCGGGCTGTGGCCGCAGGAGGCTGCCCATGGCTAAGTTTGCCTTGCGCCTGGAAGCCCGGCCCGCACCATCGCGGCTGATGTCGTGGCTGTCGCCCGTGCTGGCCGTGCTGCTGACCGTACTGTGCGGTGCGCTGCTGTTTCTTGCGCTGGGACACGATCCCGTGGCCGGCCTGGCCGTCTTCTTCGTGGAACCCTTGCGCGATGCGCACGGCTGGTCCGAACTGGGCCTCAAGGTGGCACCGCTGCTACTGATTGCCGTCGGCCTGGCCATCTGCTTTCGCGCCAACATCTATAACATCGGCGCGGAAGGGCAGCTGACCCTGGGCGCCATCTGCGGCGGCGCGGCCGCCCTGTACCTGGACGATGGCGTGGGGGGCGCGGCCCTCATCGGCGTTTCCTTGCTGGCCGGCATGGCGGGCGGCATGGCGTGGGCGGGCCTGGTGGCCTGGCTGCGCGACCGCTACAACGCCAGCGAAATCCTCGTCTCGCTGATGCTCGTCTACATCGCGCAATTGCTGCTCAGCTATCTCGTGTATGGCGTGCTGCGCGACCCGGAAGGGTTCAATTTTCCGCAATCGAAATTGCTGTCGGACGGCTTGCTGTTGCCGATGGTGATCAGCGATACGCGCTTACACTTGGGCATCGTGTTTGCCCTGCTGGCCTCCTTGGGCGGCTGGCTGTATTTATCCAGAAGCATTGCGGGTTTTCGCCTGCGCGTGGGCGGCATGGCGCCGGCCGCCGCCCGCTATGCGGGCTTTTCCTCGCGCAAGACCTTGTGGTCGTCCTTGCTGATCTGCGGCGCCCTGTCCGGCCTGGCGGGCGCGTGCGAAGTGCTGGGACCGATGGGGCAGCTCACGCCCACCGTGTCGCCCGGCTACGGCTTTGCCGCCATCATCGTCGCCTTCGTGGGGCGGCTGCATCCCGTGGGCGTGATTTTTTCCAGCTTCGTCATGGCCCTGTTCTATATCGGCGGCGAACTGGCGCAATCGCGCCTCGGTTTGCCCAGCGCGATCACGGGCGTGTTCCAGGGCATCTTGCTGTTCGCCTTGCTCGCCTGCGACGTACTGATCCAATACAAATTGCGCTGGAGGAAACATGGATAACCTGGCCCTGACGATAGCGCCCTTGATCGCGGCCAGCATCAATGCGGGCACGCCGCTGATGCTGGCCGCTCTCGGTTTATTGGTGAATGAAAAGGCGGGCGTGGTCAACTTGGGCGCGGAAGGCATGATGCTCGTGTCGGCCATCACGGGCTTTGCCGTGGCCGTCAACACGGGCAGCCCCACCCTGGGTTTTCTGGCCGGGGCGGGGGCCAGCATGGTGCTGTCCGGCTTCTTTGCCTGGCTGACCGTGTGGCTGGGCACGAACCAGTACGCGACGGGCCTGGCTTTATCTCTGTTCGGCGCGGGCGCGTCCACGTACATCGGCCTGAAGTACGTGGGCAACAGCCTGCACAATGGCCGCTTCGGCATCCCTTTATTGGAAGACATTCCCGTGCTGGGGCCGGCCCTGTTCCGCCAGCATCCGATGGTGTATCTGTCCTTGCTGCTGTGCCTGGCCATCGCCTGGTTTCTGTACCGCACGCGGGCAGGATTGGTGCTGCGCGCCGTGGGCGAGTCGCCCGCGTCCGCGCATGCGCTCGGCTATCCCGTGCGGCGCATCCGCCTGGCGGCCGTGCTGTTCGGCGGCGCCTGCTGCGGCCTCGCCGGCGCGTTTCTGTCGCTCGTGTACACGCCGCTGTGGGTCGAGGGCATGGTGGCGGGACGCGGCTGGATCGCGCTGGCGCTGACGACCTTTGCCACCTGGCGCCCCGCGCGCGTGGTGGGCGGCGCCTATTTGTTCGGCGGCATCACGATATTGACGTTCCACGCGCAGGCGCTGGGCGTGCCCGTCGCCTCGCAACTGCTGTCGATGCTGCCGTATCTGGCGGCCATCGTCGTGCTCGTGCTCATTTCCAGCAATGCCAATTACATCAAGCTCAACATGCCCGCTTCGCTGGGGAAAAATTTCAATCCCGGAAATTAATCACTCACCACAAGGAAAACCATGTCCAAGAAACTATTGTGCGCCGCCGTTTGCAGTATTGCGCTGATGTCCGCCATGCCCGTCATGGCTGCCGCACCGGCCACCGTTCCGCTGAACGTCGGCTTCGTGTATATCAGCCCCATCGGCGACGCAGGCTGGACCACCCAGCACGACCAGGCGCGCAAGGAAATGGAAAAGGCGCTGGGCAACAAGATCAGCACCAGGTTTGTGGAAAACGTGCCGGAGAGTGCCGATGCGGAGCGCGTGATCCGCGACCTGGCGCAAACGGGCAGCAAGCTGGTCATCACGACCTCGTTCGGCTACATGAATCCCACCTTGAAAGTGGCGAAACAATTTCCTAATGTGAAGTTCATTCATTTGACGGGCTACAAGACGGCCGTCAACGTGGCCAACACGAATGCCCGTTTCTACGAGGGCCGCTACCTGGCCGGCGTGTTGGCAGGCAAGATGAGCAAGACCCACGTGGCCGGCTACGTGGCGGCGTTCCCCATCCCGGAAGTGTTGCAGGGGGTGAACGCCTTCACGCGCGGCATGCGCAGCGTCGACCCGAAGGCGGAAGTGAAAGTGGTATGGGTCAATAGCTGGTTCGACCCGGGCAAGGAACGCGACGCGGCCATCACCCTGATCGGCCAGGGCGCCGACGTGGTCACCCACCACACGGACTCGACCGCCGTGGTGCAGGCGGCGGAAGAGAAGGGCAAGTATGCGATCGCCTACCACTCGGACATGAAAAAGTACGGGCCGAAGGCGCAGCTGGCCGCCGTCACCCACCATTGGGGCGACTACTACACGAAGCAGGCGCAGGCCGTGCTGGACGGCACGTGGAAGTCCAGCAGCACCTGGGGCGGCATCAAGGATGGCATGGTCAAGCTGGAAGGCATCAACGCTGCCGTGCCCGCCGATGTGAAACAGTTTGTATTGGCGCGCGAGAAAGACTTGGTTGCTGGCAAGCTCAATCCGTTCAGCGCGCCGATCAAGGATAACGATGGCAAGGTGCGCCTGGACAAAGGCGTGCTGGACGATGCGGCGCTGACGAAGATGGATTATTTTGTCGAAGGCGTGGCAGGGAAAGTTTCCGGAAAGTAATAGGTTTGCGTATAAACTTGCTGTAATATTGCCGGAAACGGGAGCCAGGCCGGGGATACATGCGCATTCCCGGCCCATCCACATAGCAGAGCCTGCACAGGCCCGTACCGGAGATCGACCCATGGATAGACTGGAAGTATTCAAGATTATCGCGCTGCAAGCGAGCAAGGGCGAACTGACGTTCCCCGCCAACGTCAAGGCCACCTTGAAGCTGCAGGAAGCGCTGGACGACCCCGATTGCCATATCGAAGCGGCCGCCCGCATGGTCATGGCCGAGCCGCTGCTGTCGGCGCGGGTCGTGGCATTGGCCAACTCGGCCGCCTACAACCGTTCCGGCAATGAAATCGCCAATGTGCGCGCGGCCGTTTCGCGCCTGGGCTTTGCCACCTTGAAATCGATGGTGGCATCCGTCATCGTGCGCCAGCTGGGCAGCCAGATCACGGACCCGCAATTGCGCGCCAAGGCGGCCAAGCTGTGGGAACACACGGCCCATGTGGCCGCGCTGAGCCAGGTGATCGCCCGGAAAGTCACGCATGTGGATGTGGAAACGGCCATGTTCGCCGCCATCGTGCACGAAGTGGGCGGCTTTTATCTGCTGTCGCGCGCCGAGGAGTATCCGGGCTTGCTCGACGACAATACCGAAGACTGGATCGAATACGGCGAAAAACTGATCGGACGCGGCGTGCTGCGCCAGCTGCAAGTGCCGGACATGGTCTTGCAGGCCGTGGAAGGCATGTGGCACGGCGGCAGCACGTTCCCGCCCCGCACCCTGGGCGCGACCCTGGTGCTGGCCAACGATCTGTCGCCCGTCGGCTCGCCCCTGCACCCGCCGGAAAGCGCCGCGCGGCGCCAGGCGGCGGCGAAGATCGACTTCGGCATCGGCGGCAGCACCCTGCACACGATACTCGAGGAATCGGCCGAAGAGATCGAATCCCTGGCGGCCGCCTTGCTCGTGTAAATTACCCTTCGATGAAATCCCCGCCTTGCCGCGGGGATTTTTTTCGTCCGCATTTTGCCGCGCCTGCCCCATGGCATACAATCGCCGGCTCGGCCATCCGCCGGACTGAATGTCTCCTCTTATCCAAAGGATCTTATGCAGAAGCTGTTTTCTTCCCTCGCCTTGACCGCGCTGGCGTTTTCCGCCCAGGCCGCCACCGGTTTACCCGTGGTGCAGGAAGCGCCCTTGCGCGCCCACCTGGCCTTCCTGTCCAACGACTTATTGGAAGGCCGGGGCACGGGCCAGCGCGGCGCCGACCTGACGGTGGCTTATTTGGAAACCCAGGCGCAGATGGCCGGACTGCAACCCGTGCGCGGCAACAGCTACCGCCAGAGCGTGCAGATCGCCGGCGTGAAGTCGCTGCCTGCCGAGAGCAGCCTGCAGGCGGTGGCCGGCGGCAAGGCCGTGCCGCTGGCGTTCGGCCCCGACTGGGTGTGGGCCACGGGCGACTCCGTTGCCGCGCACACGTTCGACGCACCGCTCGTGTTCGTCGGCTACGGCATCACGGCGCCGGAAGAGGGATGGAACGATTTCAAGGGCGCCGATGTCAAAAACAAGATCGTCGTCATGATGGTCAACGACCCGCAGCCCACTACCGCCGAGCCGAACCGCTTCGCCGGCAAGGCGCTGACCTATTACGGCCGCTGGACGTATAAATTCGAGGAAGCCAAGCGCCAGGGCGCGGCGGGCGTGTTGCTGATCCACACGAAACCGTCGGCCTCGTACGACTGGAGCGTCGTGCAGAACAGCTGGAGCGGCAGCGAACGCTTCCAGTTGGCCGACCGCACGGCCGGCACGCCCCTGCAGGGCTGGATCGCGGAAGACGCGGCGCGCCGGCTGTTTGCGGCGGGCGGCCAGGACCTGGACGCCTTGCGCGCCAAGGCGGAAAGCAAGGATTTCCAGGCCGTCGCCTTGAACGCCAAGCTGTCGGGCGAGATGAAGTCCATCGTGCGCAAGGTGGAGCAATTCAATATCGCGGGCATGGTGCCGGGCACCGACCCGACATTGAAAGATGAAGCCGTCATCTACAGCGGCCACTGGGACCACCTGGGCAAGCAAGGTGACTCTGGAGACACGATTTACAACGGCGCCGTCGACAACGCTTCCGGCACGGCCGGCTTGCTGGCCATGGCGCAGGAAGCCGTGAAAAAGCCGGCAAAACGCACGCAGATATTCCTGTGGGTGGCGGCCGAGGAACAGGGGCTATTGGGTAGCGCCGCCTACGCGGCCGATCCGCTGTGGCCGCTGGACAAGACGGCCGCCGCGCTGAATCTCGACAGCCTGAACTTCGTGGGCGCCACGCATGACATCGGCGCGCAGGGCAGCGAGCGCACGGAGCTAGGGGCGATGGCCGCCACGGTGGCGAAAGCCATGGGCATGCACATTGCTGCCGCGCGTCCCGACCTGGCCGGCGGCTACTTCCGCAGCGACCATTTCAGCTTTGCCAAGGCGGGCGTGCCCGCGTTTTCCATCAATGGCGGACGCGAGTACATCAAGGACGTGGTCGCGTCGAAAGCCAAGGCGGCCGCCTACGGCCCCCGCTACCATCAAGTCACCGATGAGTACGACGCCAGCTGGGATCTGTCCGGCATGACGCAGCAGGCGCAGTTCACCCTGAACCTGGGGCAGGCCGTGGCGAATGCGGCGAAGATGCCGGCCTGGAAGGCGGGCGATGCGTTTGGCAAGGCGCGCGCGTCAACGAAGTAACTGTCCCGGCATAAAAAAACCGCTCAATCGTGAGCGGTTTTTTTTTGCGCCTCAGGCTTGACTTGCCCGTTCCAGCCGGCGCTGCGCGTGCCGGTACTTGCTCCACACGAGCAGCATCAGCAGCGGCATGGCGCCGCCGACCATGCACAGGGCGGGCCAGCCGCCGGCGGCAAAGCTGGCGCTGGCCAGGGCCGAGCCTGCCGACGCGCCGATGAAGCCGCCCGCGATGAAGACGGTGGTGACCCGCGCCCGCGCATGCGGCGCCAGTTTATAGATGATGGACTGGTGCGTCACTTGCAAGCCCATCACGCCCATGTCCAGCAGGACGATACCGATCAGCAATAGCACGAGCGAATGGGCGCCGAAGCCGATCAGGGCCCAGCCCGCGATCGAGGCGACGGCCAGCAGCCACGTGGCCTGGCGCGCATAGCCGCGGTCGGCCATCCGGCCCGCCGTGTTGGCGGCAAAGGCGCCCGTGGCGCCCGCCAGGCCGAACAGGCCGATCTGCATTTCCGAATAGTGATACGGCGCGCCGCTGAGCAAGAAGGTCAGGCCCGTCCAGAACACGCTGAAGGTGCCCAGGCCCAGGCCCGAGAACAGGGCGCGCTGGCGCAGCAACGGTTCCTGGCGGATGATGTCGGCCAGCGAGGCCATCAGCTTGCCGTATTGCAGCTTGCCGCGTGGCGCTTCGTTGGGCAGGATGCGGCGCAGCATGACGAGCAGGGCGGCCACGACGATGGCGGCCAGCACGTAGACGGTGCGCCAGCCGCCGCTGATCTGCGACACGGTGCCGGACACGGTACGCGCCAGCAAGATGCCCAATAATAATCCCGTCATGACGGTGCCCACCATGCGGCCCCGGCTGTGGTCGGGCGCATACGAGGCCACCATGGCCGTGACCACCATCAAGGCGCTGGCCGTGATCCCCATCAAGACGCTGGCGATGGCAAAGACGATGATGTTCTGGCTCGTGGCGGCCAGCAGCAGGGCGCCGATCTTGGCGATCAGCATCCACGTCAGCAACTGGCGGCGGTTCAGCACGTCACTGAGGGGCACCAGGAACACGATGCCCAGCACGTAGCCGATCTGCGTGGCCGTGACCAGGTAGCCCGCTTGCGGTACGCTGACGCCAAACGAGGCGGCCAGCATGGACGTGAGCGGTTGCACGTAATACAGGCTGGCGACGAGCACGCCGGCGGACAGGGCGAACAACAGGATGCGGGTGGAGCTCAGCAGGGTGCTGGCGTCGAGGGAAGAGGGGGCGGCGGGAACAGCTGGTTTCATGCGATACAACTTTCTTGGAATGATGCTTTTGGATGAGCATGATAGCGGGGCTGCGCATTTCTTGCCGGGCGCGGCCGATTTTGCGGCGGAGCGGTGAGCAAAAAAAATCCCGGCGATCGTTGCCGACGGCCGGGAAAAGGGTATTTGGGGAAATACCGAGGGGAGACAGTGAAGTTACTGCGCGCGCGCCAGCTCCGCATGCACTTGCGCCGTGATTTCATACGAGCGCAGCCGGTGCTGGTGCTCGAAGATCTGCGAGGTGATCATCAGTTCGTCGGCGCCCGTTTCGGCGATGAAGGCGGCCATCTTGGCCTTCACCGTGTCCGGCGCGCCGATGGCCGTGCAGGACAGGACGGAATCGAGCATGGCGCGTTCCTGCGGGCCCAGTTGCTCCAGGTAGCCGGGCACGGGCGGTTGCAGACGCGACGGACGGCCCGTGCGCAGGTTGACGAACGCCTGCTGCATCGACGTGGCGCGCAGGTGCGCCTCGGCATCCGTGTCGGCGGCAAAGACGTTAAAGCCCAGCATCACGTACGGTTGCGCCAATTGCTTCGACGGCTTGAAATGTTCGCGGTAATAGGCCACGGCTTGCATCATCATCTGCGGCGCGAAGTGCGAGGCGAACGCATACGGCAAGCCCAGGTGGGCCGCCAGCTGGGCGCCGAACAGGCTGGACCCCAGTATCCACACGGGCACTTTCGCGCCCTTGCCGGGCACGGCCAGCACGCGCTGGCGCGGCTCGTCGGACATGTAGTCGATCAGTTCCAGCACGTCTTGCGGAAACTGCTCCGCGTCGGACTGCAGGTCGCGGCGCAGGGCGCGCGCCGTCGTCTGGTCGGAGCCGGGCGCGCGGCCCAGGCCCAGGTCGATGCGGCCCGGGTGCAGCGCTTCCAGGGTGCCGAACTGTTCCGCGATGACGAGCGGCGAGTGGTTCGGCAGCATCACGCCGCCCGCGCCCACGCGGATGGTCTTGGTGCCGGCCGCCACATGGGCGATCACGACAGCCGTGGCGGCGCTGGCGATGCCGGGCATGCCGTGGTGTTCGGCCAGCCAGTAGCGGTTGTAGCCCCAGCGTTCGCCGTGCTGCGCCAGGTCCAGCGTGTTCTTGAACGACTGGCTGGCGTTGCTGCCTTCGGCGATGGGCGCGAGGTCGAGTATGGAAAATGGAATCATGGTAGCGATATCGGGACGTGGTGGAAAATCACAATGGACGATTTGTCTATCCCCTGACGCTGGCAGGGTCACCCATGACGGTGTGGCGGGGAAGACAGGCTGGACACATGATAATGCGAATCGGGAATTTGCGTACTGATCGGTAAAAAACTCGTGTCGATTGGAAATCGGCGCGGGCGGTGCTAGAGTGGGCCTCCCCACTTCACGCGCCCCGCCATGTTCAAGAAACCCCTGCTGTTGTCCCTGCTTGGCCTGCTGCTGCAGCCCTCCGTTCACGCCACCCCCGTCAGCCCGCAGGCGCAGGAGACGGCCCGCTACGCGCTGGCCACCTATCCCGAACCGCTGATCGCCAGCCTGGCGAAGATGGTCAGTTTCAACACGGTGGCCGACCCGGCCGTGCCGTTTGCCGACAATCCCCAGCACACGGGTTTTAAACGCTACCTGGCGGCCGAGGCACAGCGCCTCGGTTTCGATTTCCACGATCACGGCCACGTGCTGGTCATCGGCATGGGCAAGGGCCGCGAGCGCGTGGGCGTGATCACGCACGGCGACGTGCAGCCTGTGAATCCGGCCAAATGGGCCCGCTCGCCGTTCGAGCTGGACCGTACCAGCGAACCGGGCAAACTGCTGGGACGGGGCACGGAAGACGACAAGGGTCCCATCGCCACGGCCCTGTATGCGATGAAAGCCATCCAGGATAAACAGGTGCCGCTGAGCAAGCGCATCGAGCTGTACGTCTACATGGCCGAGGAGTCGGACTGGGAACCGCTGAAACAGTTCCTCAAGACCCACACGCCGCCGCAGGTGAACATCACCATCGATGCGGAATACCCGGTGGTGACGGCCGAGAAGGGTTACGGCTCCATCAAGCTGACCTTGCCGCCGCACACGGCACTGCCGGCCGATGGCGGTCCCATGCTGAAGAGCCTGACGGGCGGCTTTTTCGGCAGCCAGATTCCGGAAGACGCACAAGCCGTCATCGAGCGCGCGCCGGCCGCGCTGGAAGCGGCCATCCGCGCCCGCGCGCAGCAGCAGAAGGGCATGCGCTACAGCTACGCGCGCGATGGCGGCACCTTGACGGTGACGGCGCTGGGCGTGTCGGCCCACTCGTCGAAGCCGGAAGACGGCGTCAACGCCATCGGCATGCTGGCCGATGCGCTGGCCGTGCAGCCGTGGCAGGGCACGCAGGCGGCCGACATGCTGTCGTTCCTGAATGAGCTGGTGGGTACCGGTATTTACGGCGAGCGCTTCGGCCAGATCGCTTACCGCGACGGTTTCATGGGCCCGATGACGGTGGCGCCTACCGTGCTCAAGCAACAAGGCGGAGAACTGGAACTCAATATCAACCTGCGCCGTCCGCAAGGCAAGACGGCGGCCGTGCTGCAGCAGCAGGTGACGGCCGCCTTCGATGGCTGGAAGGCGCGGCGCCAGGTGCCGGCCGCGCTGCAGGTGCAGATCGGCGAGCCGTGGCTGCAGACGGACGCGCCGCAGATTCCCACTTTATTATCCGTTTTCGAGCACTACACGGGCATGGCGCATCCGCAACCGGTCGCCATCGGCGGCGGCACCAATTCGCGCCTGTTCCCGAATGCCGTCAGCTTCGGCCCGGCCATGCCGCATACGGTGTACACGGGCCATTCCGAGCATGAGTTCATCACGGAAAAACAGTTGCTGCTGAACTTGCAGATGTACACGGCCGTGTTGATCGAACTGGCGAAATAAACGCCTGCGCCGGAACTTTTCTCGCCAGTGCCAGTCTTAAGAATTCGCGTCTTAAGATTGTGAAACATCATGTATTGCAAGCAACTTGCCAAGCCCGACGGGCGCCAGTTGACCCTGTACAGCCGGCGTCCCATCGTCGTCGCCGGCGTTGCACCGAGTCCCTTCCCCGAGCCGCAGGAGGCCAATCCTCATTTGCGCTGGCATCCCTTGCGCGGCGAGTGGGTGGCGTATGCGGCTTACCGCCAGGGCCGCCCCTTCCTGCCGCCGGCACAGTACAACCCGCTGGCGCCCACGCGCGATCCCGCGCAGCCCACGGAATTGCCTGCTGGCGACTACGATATCGCCGTCTTCGACAATCGCTTTCCCACCCTGGCGCCGCACGCCCACGACCCGCCCGGCTTGACGGTCGCCACGGCGCCCGCCCGCGGCCATTGCGAAGTGGTGGTGTTCGCGCAGGATGCGGGCGCCTCGCTGGGCACGCTGGCGCTTGGCCACATCGCCTTGCTGCTGCAGGTGTGGGGGGAGCGCACGGCACAGCTGGCCAGTCAGCCCGGCATCGCGTACGTGCTGCCGTTCGAGAACCGTGGCGCGGAAGTGGGCGTGACCCTGCACCATCCGCATGGCCAGATCTATGCCTACCCCTTTGTTCCGCCCGTGCCGGCGCGCATGCTGGAGCAGGAACGCGCTTATTTCGCCAGCCATGGTCAGGCCTTGCTGGTGGACATGGCGCGGCGCGAAGCCGATGGCGGCGCGCGCCTGCTGTACCTGGGGCCGGAGGCGATCGCCTTCGTGCCCGCCTGTGCCCGCTATCCGTATGAAGCGTGGGTGATGCCGCTGCGGCAGACGGACAGCTTTGCGGCCTTGTCGGCGCTGCAGCGCGACGACCTGGCGCGCGCCCTCAAGACCGTACTGCTGAAATACGACGGCTTGTGGCAGCGCGCCATGTCTTACCTGATGGCCTGGTACCAGGCGCCGCCAGACGGCCGCGCGCATCCGGAAACGCAGTTGCACGCACAGTTTTATCCGCCGTACCGCACGCGCGAACGGCTCAAATATCTGGCCGGCACCGAGCTGGCCGCTGGCATGTACGCCATGGATGCCCTGCCCGAGGAATCGGCGCGGCAGCTGCAGCAAGTGCGCGTGGCATGGGAAATGGCAGAGGAAATCGCATGAACTGGAATGTCGAACTGGAAATTGCGCACAAACTGGCGCAGATGCGTGGCTGGCTGGAACAGGAAAAGGCCGGCGCGTTGCGCCTGCGCGGCGTGGACTGGTTCGCCTGGGCCACGGCGGGCGCGTCGGGCAGTACCTGCCAGACGGCCGAGTGCGGCTGTGCAGAGGTGCTCGTCACGCGCGATGCGGCCTACATCCTCACCGATGCGGCCGAGGCGCAGCGGCTGCGCCAGGAAGAGGTGCGCGGCTGCTGGACCTGGCAAGTGACGCCGTGGATGCAGCCCCGGCTGGCCGAATTGCGCGAGCATTTCGTGCAGCATGCGGCGCAGGGGCGGCCCGTGCTGTGCGACCGGCCCGGCCTGCACGAGCGCTGCCTGCCCGCCGCCCTGCGCGAGGAGCGCCTGCCCCTGCTGGCGCCGGAACAGGCGCGCTACCGCGATGTGGGCCGCCTGGCCTCCGCTGCCGCCAGCGAAGCGCTGCGCGCCGCGCGTCCCGATTGGAGCGAGCAGGAGCTGGCCGGCGCCTGCGCCCGCGCCCTGTGGTCGCGCGGCCTGCATGCCGTGTACGTGCTGGCGGCCGGCGCTGAGCGCTTCGAGCGCTACCGGCGCGCGCCGCCCGCCGCGTCGCCGCTGGGCGAACGGGCCGTGCTGGCGCTGTGCGCGCAAGGCTTCGGCCTGTGCGCCAGCCTGAGCCGCCAGCGCCGTTTCCGTCCCGCGCGCGACGGCATCGGCGAAGCCGACGCGGCCATCCTGGCACTGGAAGCGGTGGCGCTCGATGCCTGCGTGGCGGGACATGCGCTGAGCATGGTGTATCACGCGCTCGACAGCGCCTATGCGTATACGGGCCAGCCCGATACGGTGCAGGAATTCCGGCAGGGCGGCATCGCCGGCTACCGCGCGCCCGAGGTGGCCGCCGGCGCGCATACGGAAATCGCCCTGAAGGACGGCATGGCCCTGGCCTTCCATCCCAGCCTGCCCGGCAGCATGGTGGAAGACACATTCCTGCTCAGCGGCGGGCGCCTGCACAACCTGACTTGCGACCCGGACTGGCCGGCGGCAACGGTGCAGGGACGGCGGCGTCCGCTGACCCTGGAACTGCAATGATCACTCCCGACGCGTATTTCGGCGCCGTCCCCGTGGTGGCGGCTTCGGCGCCCGGACGGGTCAACCTGCTGGGCGAGCATACGGACTACAACGATGGCTACATGCTGCCGTGCGCCACGCCGCAGCGCACGCGGGTGATGCTGGCGCTGGCCGCCGACGGGCACCACCAGTTCTATTCGGCCACCCTTGACGAACTCGTGCGTTTCGAGCGCCAGAGCGCCGCGCCGCCCGGTTTCGGCCGTTACCTGGAAGGCTGCATACGCCTGCTCGAGGAGCGCGGCGTCGCGGTGCCGGCCGTGCGCGGCCACATCGATTCGGATGTGCCGCCGGGCGCCGGCCTGTCGAGCAGCGCCGCGCTGGAGATCGCCATGCTGCGCGCGCTGCGCCAGCTGCTGGGGCTGCAGATCGACGACGTGTCGCTGGCGCTGATGGGGCAGCAGGCGGAAATCCGCTACGCCCAGGTCAATTGCGGCGTGATGGACCAGATGGCGTGCAGCCTGGCCGACGAGCGCCACATGCTGCTGCTCGACGCGCGCACCCTGCGCCATGAACTGCTGGCACTGCCCCACGACAGCGAGGTGCTGGTCATCGACAGCGGCGTGCCGCGCACCCTGGCCGGCAGCGCCTACAATGTGCGGCGCGCCGAGTGCGAACAGGCGGCGCGCCTGCTGGGCGTGCCGGCGCTGCGCGACGTGCGCGAGCCGTGCGTGGTGGAAGGCTTGCCCGAGCCGTACCGCCGCCGCGCGCGCCACGTGGTCAGCGAAAACCTGCGCGTGCTGCAGGCTTGCGGCCAGCATGGTCCCGTGCTCTTCGGCCAGCTGATGGCGCAGTCGCACGCCAGCCTGCGCGACGATTACGAGGTATCGCTGCCGGTGCTCGATGCGCTGGTGGCGCTGCTGTCGGCGCAGTCGGCCGTGTACGGCGCGCGCCTGACGGGCGCCGGTTTTGGCGGCGCCTGCGTGGCCCTGTGCCGCAAGCAATGCGCGGCCAGCGCGGGGCATACGGTGGTACAGCGCTTCAACGCCTTGGGACACCACGCACGCATGGTGGTTCCGCTCGACTGAGCATGGTTTGATCCTGCTCATGCGTCACTGCCCAAGCCCCATACGGCGGAACTTGCCCCATGCGGCACGCATCCAACTGGCATGCTCGATGACCATCTCTCCCCACCCGATACGGACGACGGCCTGGCCGCTAACGCCCTGCCTGGCGCGGGCGGCTTCGCCTATCCCCGCCCGCAGATGGTGCGCGAGAACTGGCAATCGCTGAACGGCGCCTGGCGTTTTACCTTCGACAATGAACGGCGCTACCGCCTGCCCGACGGCGGCATCGGCTGGACGCACGAGATCATCGTGCCGTTTCCGCCGGAATCGCAGGCCAGCGGCGTGGGCGACCGCGGTTTTCACCGCGTGTGCTGGTATCAGCGCGACTTCCTGCTGCAGCCGGGCGGACCCTGCGTGCTGCTGCATTTCGGCGCCGTCGACTACCATGCCAAGGTCTGGCTGAACGGCCACGTGGTGGCCGAGCATGAGGGAGGCCACACGCCGTTTGTCGCCAACATCAGCCATGCCCTGCTGGCCGACGGGCCGCAGGTGCTGACGGTGCGCGTCGAGGACGATCCGCACGACCTGGCCAAGCCGCGCGGCAAGCAGGACTGGCAACTGCTGCCCCATTCCATCTGGTATCCGCGCACCACGGGCATCTGGCAAAGCGTGTGGATCGAGCGCGTGGCCACCACCTATATCGGCAAGCTGCGCTGGACGCCCGTGTTCGAGGGCTATGAAATCGGCTGCGACGTGTTCGCCATGGGCGACCTGCACGACGATCTCATCGTGGGCGTGCGCATCTGGCATGGCGACAACCTGCTGGCCGACGACCAGTACAAGCTGATCGAAAACGAAGCGAGCCGAAAGATCGCCCTGTCCGATCCCGGCATCGACGATTCGCGCAACGAACTGCTGTGGAGCCCGGAGCGGCCCATCCTGCTCGATGCCGAAGTCACGCTGCGGCATGGCGACGCCTTGCTCGACACGGTCAGGTCGTACACGGCGCTGCGCTCGGTGGCCATCAACCGCGACCGCTTCATGCTCAATGGCCGGCCGTATCCGCTGCGCCTGGTGCTGGACCAGGGCTACTGGCCCGATACCCTGCTGGCGGCGCCTTCCGATGCGGCCTTGCGGCACGACGTGGAACTGGCCAAGGCCATGGGTTTCAACGGCGTGCGCAAGCACCAGAAGATCGAGGACCCGCGCTACCTGTACTGGGCCGACCGCCTGGGCTTGCTGGTGTGGGAAGAAATGCCGTCCACCTACCGTTTTTCCGGCAAGGCCATCACGCGCATGGTGCGCGAATGGACGGACGTGATCGAACGCGACTACAGCCACCCGTGCATCCTCGTCTGGGTGCCGTTCAACGAATCGTGGGGCGTGCCCAACCTGACGGCCATCCAGGCCCACCGCAACGCCGTCGAGGCGCTGTACCACCTGACGCGCACGCTCGACCCCACGCGGCCCGTGATCGGCAACGACGGCTGGGAAGCGTCGGCCACCGACATTCTCGGCATCCACGATTACGACTGCGATCCGGAACGCCTGCAGGCGCGCTATGCGATCAGCGATACGGCCCGCACCACCTTGTTCGACCAGCGCCGCCCGGGCGGGCGCATCCTCACGCTCGACGGTTTTCCGCACCGGGGCCAGCCCATCGTCCTCACGGAATTTGGCGGCATCGCCTTTGACCGGGAACAGGGGGAAACCGATACCTGGGGCTATGCGCGCGTGGGCAACGAGGCGGCCTTCCTCGATCTTTACCGGCGCCTGATGACGGTCGTCAATACGGCGCAAATGTTCAGCGGCTTTTGCTACACGCAGTTCGCCGACACGTTCCAGGAAACCAATGGCCTGCTGACGGCGGACCGAACGCCGAAGGCCGCGCTGGAGCTGCTCAGCGCGGCCACCCGCAATATCCGGCTCAATTGAACGCAAGCCGGACCTGACAAGTTTCATCTGGTCCCTACATCAACAGGAGCAGGCATGGCCGATACCGATGGCGCGGCAGCGCCGTTTCTCACTTACTGGCAGGCGGGCTACGAGGGCGCCGACCACGTCACCCATGGCGGCCAGGCGCTGGACATGAACCGCGCCACGGGCCACCTGGACAGGGTGCGCGACGACTACCTGCTGCTGCGCCAGTTCGGCATCCGCAGCGTGCGCGAAAGCATAGGCTGGCGCCTGGCCGAGCGCGATGGCCGTTTCGATTTTTCCTGCATCGAGGAGCGCGCCGCCGTGGCGCGGGAGCTGGGCCTGCAGGTCAACTGGACCTTCTGCCACTACGGCTGGCCGCCCGACGTCGACCTGTTCTCGCCGGACTTCGTGCCGCGCTTTGCCCGCTATTGCCGGGCGGCGGCGCAGTTTCTCGCGCCTTATGCGGGCAGCAAGCCCGTATATTCCCCCATCAACGAAATCTCGTTTACCAGCTGGGGCCTGTCGGTGCACATGTTCCAGTGCCTGAACATGCAGCGGCCGGACGCGGGCCACGAAGGCAAGCGGCAGCTGGTGCGCGCCACCGTGGCCGGCTGCGACGCCATCCGCGCCGTCAGCCCGCATGCGCGCTTCCTGCAATGCGATCCCCTGATCCACGTGATCGCGCCGCCGGGACGGCCGGACTGGGTCGACCAGGCGGCCGCCTGGCGCGCCTCGCAGTTCGAGGCCTGGGACATGCTGTGCGGGCGCCAGGCGCCGGAACTGGGCGGCGCGCCCCGCTACCTGGACTTGATCGGCCTGAACTACTACCACAGCAACCAGTGGGAAAGCGGCAGCAACCTGCGCCTGTGGTGGCACCTGGGCGAACCGCGCCGCATGCCCCTGCACCAGCTGCTGCTGGAAGTGGGGCGGCGCTATGGGCGGCCGCTGCTGCTGGCGGAAACGAGCCACGTGGGCAGCGGGCGCGGCGCCTGGATACGCGACGTGGCCGCCGAGGCGGCGCTGGCCGTCCAGCACGGCGCCGACCTGCGCGGCATCTGCATCTATCCCGTCATCGACCGTCCCGACTGGGACGATGCGAGCCACTGGCACCGCAGCGGCCTGTGGGATGTCAAGCTGGAAGGCGAGGGAGGGAAGCGGCTGCGGCGCATCCTTTCGCCGCCTTACGCGGCGGCACTACGGCAGGCCCAGCGCCTGACCGCACACCTTTGTTCAACGTTTGCCCCGGCGGGGCAGAAAGGAACTGGCATGCGAACCATTATCGTCTTTTCACACCTGCGCTGGAATTTCGTGTATCAGCGTCCGCAACAGCTGCTGTCGCGGCTGGCGCAGTTCTACCGCGTGATCTTCATCGAGGAACCCGTCTGGCACGACGGGCCCGGCACGCTGGAGCTGTCCACCCCGGCGCCGAACGTGACCGTGTGCCTGCCCCGCACGGCCGTGCGGGCGCCCGGCTTTCACGACGACCAGCTGGCCGTGCTGCAACCGCTGCTGGCCCAGATCACGCCCGCCGACGACCCCATCGTCTGGTTCTATACGCCGATGGCGCTGCCGCTGCTGCCATCCCTGCACGCGGGCCTGGTGGTGTATGACTGCATGGATGAACTGGCCGCATTCAAGAATGCTCCGCGACAATTGCTGCAGCGCGAAACGGCCCTGCTGGCGCGCGCCGAACTGGTGTTCGCGGGCGGCCCCAGCCTGTTCGAGGCGAAACGCACGCGCCATGCGAACGTCCATTGCTTCGCCAGCAGCGTCGATACCGTGCACTTCGAACAGGCGCTGGACCGCCACAACGGCCATCCCGCGCAAGCGGAGATCGGGCGGCCCAGGCTGGGCTATTACGGCGTGATCGACGAGCGCTTCGAGCCTGCCCTGGTGGCGGCGCTGGCCGATGCCCATCCCGACTGGCAAATCGTGCTCGTCGGTCCTATCCTCAAGATTGACCCGGCCAGCCTGCCGCAGCGGCAAAATATCCATTACCTGGGCCAGCAGCCGTACCAGGCGCTGCCGCACTTCCTGGCCGGCTGGGACGTGTGCCTGCTGCCCTTCGCCAGGAACGAGGCGACCCGCTTCATCAGTCCTACCAAGGTGCTGGAATACATGGCGGCGCAGTTGCCCATCGTCAGCACGTCGATCACCGACGTGGCCGTGCCGTATGGCGGCATCGTGGCCATCGCCGACACGCCCGAAGCCTTTGTCGCCGCCTGCGAGGCGGCGCTGGCCGCGACGCCGGAGCAGCGCGCGGCCATGGCCGCCAGCATGCGCGCCATCGTCGAGGCCACCTCCTGGGATGCCACGGTCGAGCAAATGCGTCACTTGCTCGACACGACGCCGCCGGCGCAGGGGGGCCGCCAGGCGGTGCCCGCCGTCAGTACGGCACAGGCCGCCGCACCGGGCGCCGGCGTCAACCTCCTGCATCCGCCCGGTGCGCCGCAAGCCGTGGCCTGCGCCATCATCGGTGCCGGCCCGACGGGCTTGAGCGCCGCCTATCACCTGGGCGCCGATACCTTGTTGCTGGACAAAAATGCCACGGTGGGCGGCTGGTGCCGCTCCATCGTCGACCGGGGGTTCACTTTCGACCATGCGGGCCACATCATGTTTTCCAACGATGACTATGTGCTCGACATGTACCGCACCTTGCTGGGCACCAACTTGCACTGGCAAAACCGCGAAGCCTGGGTGTACAGCAAGCAGGTCTACACGCGCTATCCTTTCCAGGGCGCGCTGTACGGCTTGCCCCCGGCCGTCATCAAGGAATGCATCATGGGAGCCATCGAGGCGCGCTACGGCAAGGCGCCGGCCATCCCGGGCCATGCGGCGGCTGGGGCCTGCGTCGTCGAAGACTGCTGCGCCGACGGCGGCACGGGGCTGGAACAGGTGCACGATGCCGTGGCGGCGCCGCCCCAGGCGGGACTCAATTTCGAGCAGTTCATCCATCAGGTATGGGGCAGCGGCATCGCCCGCCATTTTGCCATTCCCTACAACAAGAAATTGTGGACCGTGCCCCTGGCCGAGATGGAAACGTCGTGGCTGGGCGGGCGGGTACCGTTGCCGAACCTGGAAGAAATCATCGAGGGCGCGCTCGAACCGGTGGCCAGGCCGATGGGCCCGAATGCCCGTTTCGGCTATCCCTTGCGCGGCGGTTTCCAGGCATTGATGTCGGGCTTCCTGCCGCATCTGCAAGGCCAGCTGGAGCTCAACGCCGAGGTGGTGCAGATCCTGCCGCGCCAGCACCTGATCGTGTTGGCCGACGGCCGCCGCTTCCGCTACCAGCACTTGCTGAGCACCATGCCCTTGCCGCAACTGGTACGCCTGAGCGGCGAGCAGGCGCCGCCGCAGGTACGGGCGGCGGCGCGCGCCTTGCGGCATATCTCCGTGCGCTGCGTCAACCTGGGCGTGGCACGTGAAAACATCAGCGAGAAACACTGGATTTACTACCCGGAAGAGACGATATTCCACCGTATCTTCCTGCAAGGTAACGCCAGCCCCCACTGCAATGCGCCGGGCGGCTTTGGCCTGACGTGCGAGATCAGTTATTCGCCCTGGAAACCGTTGCCGCTGGATGGGCAAGCCCTGATCGACCGCTGCATGGCCGATTGCATCGCCGTGGGCTTGCTGCGCGACGATGACCGGCTGCTGGCTGCCAACCAGGTGGACATGCCCTATGCCTATGTCGTGTACGACCACGCGCGGGCCGCCAATGTGGCGCTGGTGAAAGCCTGGCTGGCCACGCAGGATATCGTGCTGGCGGGACGTTACAGCGAATGGGAATACTACAATTCCGACCATGCCTTCCTGGCCGGGAAAAAAGCGGCGGAACAGATCGCCGGGCTGGTGGCCAGCCAGCGCAAGGTGAGCATGGTGGAGTAGGGACTTGCGCCGGGGCGCTGGAACGGCGCTCCCGGCGCGCTGTGGACAGGCAACAGGGAAAAGGCGTAAACAGCAAGGAAAAGGCAGCAGGGAAAAGCCAGCAGGCAAACGGCAACAGGCAAAGGGCAACAGGCAAGGCAGATGCAATACCTGCCTTGCCTGTGCCCGGACGCTATCGCCGCATAGCCACGCGGTAAGCCTAGTAGCGCTGCAGCAAGCCGTTGACCACCTTCACGTGATCGCCGATCTGGTAGCTGGGCTGGGAGTTTTGCATGAGGGTTTGCGTGCTGCCGTCGTCCAGGCGCAGGGTGACCCGGTACTGCGTGTTGCCCGAGGTGCTGCCCGCCGTGCCGGAACTGCCGGCTTGCATGTCGCCGCTGCGCTGCTCCATACCGCGCGGCACTGGCTCGATCGATTGTACCGTGGCGGAGGCGATGCTGACACCGGTCTGGCTGCCGTCCATGTTCATGGCGTTATTGGCCGTGGAGGTACGCGTGTCGGTGCTGCCGGTGCTGGTGCCCGTGCCGGTATTGCTCATGGTGCTGCTGGTGCTGGTCCCGGTTCCGGTCGATGTGCTGCCCGTCCCGGCCGTATTGCTGTAGCTTTCGCCGCTGCGGCCGTTCGTGCTGCTCATGCCGGTGTTGTTCGGATTCGAACTGCAGGCGGCCAGCGTACACAGCAGGCCGGCCAGCGCCATGGTTTTTTTTGCTCTCATCTTGTTCTCCTCTTGGTCTGACAAAGTGGTAACCCGGTTTCCAGGGTGTGGCGGAGGTCAGCGTCAATGGCGCATGCCAAGCATGGCCGTAACTACTGCTAGTAAGAGAGCAGGGGAGGAAAGATGTTCGATCCTTGTTATTTCACATTGAGATACATCAAGCGCTTCAATTGTCGAGCTTGGTATAAAAGACATTCTTGCATCAACGTGCACAGCGTCAGCGCTGTCCCGCTGTCCTTCCCGCTGCTTATCTCAGGAGAATAAATGGCTTCCGATTCCACTAGCGTCAAGCTGATCAATGAGTTGGTGATTGCGGTGTATGGTGCGCCGGGCACGGCGAACGATATGCGCGCCCGTTATGCGCTGACGCAGGCCCTGCATGCCTTGACGAGGTTGTCACGGTCGGAGCAGTTGATGGAGATGCAGCGCGATGCGGCGCGCGCGGCGGGAGCGCACAGCCGGCGCGAGATGCACACGGCCTTGCGCCGCATCGCCGGCCGGGCCGCGGCCGGGCAGGGGCAGTTGCCCCTGGCGCTGAGCGCCGGCGACGGCGCCGCGCCCTGATCAGCCGCGCGCCTTCTTCAGCGCGGCGGCGGCCATGCCGGGCCAGAGGAAATACAGCGGCAGCACCACGGCCGTGGCAGCCGTGATATCGACCACCCAGTCGCTGACGGCGCCATGGCGGTAAGGCAGGAAACTCTGGATGAATTCGTCCAGCGCGCCCATGGCCGCCACCATCAGCACCGACAGCAGTGCACGGCGGGCCATGCCGCCGGCCGTGCCGCTGAACAGGATCAGGGCCAGCACGCCATAGCCGAAGGAGTGCAGCACGCCGCCCGATGCATATTGACCCACGTCGGCGCGCACGCCGGGGATGTCGCCGATCAAAATCACCAGCACATACAACACCAGGGCCGTGCGGTAGCGCAGGCGTTCGTAGCGGTCGGCAAAACAAAGTTCGGGCAAGGGTACAGGCATGATGCGTCAGGATGGGTGGAAAGGCAGTCACAATATCATGGGCGTGGCGGGGCACCGTGTTTTTGCGCAAGAGCTTGCTGGCCAGGAAAAAAAAAGGCCCGCGGGGGCGCGGGCCAAAAACCCAAATGAAATGGGTCAAGAGTTGAGAGTTGCTCGGTGCTCACCATGTCGCGCGCCTTGCCGGCGCCCGCCACGGTCATGAAAGGGGAGTGGTGTGCCATCGCGGCACACCTGTCTGTAGTCAGGCATATCGGTTGCCTGTACAGCAGATGAAGCAAGTATAGGGGCCGAAGATGACGGGCTGATGACACGCCGCAACATTTTTTTGCGGCAGGCGGAATGAGCGGGAAGATTGCGGGAAATGGCAAGAATGGCCATGTTGCAGCCGTGATGGCAAAAAAAAAGCCCGCTGGTGAAAGCGGGCTTAAAACTATTTTCTTGGAGGAGAATAGTGGAGACAGGTGCATTATGCTGCGTCGCACGATATGTGTCTAATGATCTTTTTAGATATGCATTATTCTTTTTTGATATAACTCGCTTGCGTCACTCTTTCACGGCCACCGTGTAGTTGAGGGCCATGCGTCCGCCATCGACATAGATGGTCTGGCCCGTCATGTAGGTGGCGTCGTCGCTGACCAGGAAGGCGGCGATGCCGGCCACTTCTTCCGGCTCGCCGCAACGGCCCAGCGGCGTGCGCGACAGAATCGTGTGGCGCGCCTGCGGGCTCGACAGCACCGCCTGCTTGGCCAGTTCCGTCAGGATGGTGCCCGGCCCGATGCCGTTCACGCGCACGCCGTGCGGCGCCAGGTTCAGGGCCATGACCTTGGTCAGCTGGTTGATGGCGCCTTTCGACACCACGTACGGCACCTGGTTCGGGATCGCCAGCTCCGCATTCACGCTGGACATATTGATGATGCAGCCGCTGTTGCGCTTGACCATCTCGCGCGCCACGGCCTGGCCGCACAGGAACATCGATTTCAGGTTGATGCGCATGACCCGGTCGAAATCGTCTTCACAGACGTCGAGGAAATCGGCCGCGTGCGTGACGCCCGCATTGTTGACGAGGATATCGATGTGGCCGAACTGCGCCAGCGTTTCCTTCAGCATGGCATCGACGTCCGCCTTCTGGCTGACGTCGGCGCAAAAGAAATGCGCCTGCGGGCCCAGGGCGGCGGCCGCCTGCGCGCCTTCTTCCTTGATGTCGACCAGCATCACTCGCGCCCCTTCGGCGATCAGGCGGGTGGCGCACGCCAGGCCGATGCCTTGCGTGGCGCCCGTGACGATGGCGGTTTTATCGATCAGTTTCATGTTTTCTCCTCGGCGGGTGGGGGCGCCGCCATGCTGCGGGGCCATGGCGGATTGTAATCCCCGGGCAGGAATCAAAGGAGGATGGGTTCGTTCGACAACTGGTTGCCACGCGTGCCATCGGAAGGGAAGTGGCTTTGCAGCAGGGTATTGAGCTGCGCCAGTGCTGCCAGGGTGCTGTCATGATAATTGCCATCCTTGAAACCCTTGGTCATGGTGCGGCACACGGCTTGCCATTGCTCCGGCGTCACGCGCCGGCCCACGTTACGGTCGGCCACGATATCGACCTGATGTTCGGCCAGGTTGATATAGATCAGCACGCCAACGTTGTCTTCCGTATCCCACACGCCATACTGGGCGAACAGTTCGCGCGCCCGTTCGCGGTTGCTCACGCCTTGGTAGGCCATGCCCGGCGTCAGGGCCGCCTCGACGATCAGGCGCACTTCCGCCCGGTGCAGCGTTTCACCGTCGGCAATCGCCGTTTCGATGGCTTTCAGGGTGCGCTCGGGAAAGGCCTGACGCGCCGTCGCCGGCGTGCCCCGCAAATGTTTTAAAGCGCGTCCGCAGCGTTGTCCGAATGTCAGTTGTTTCGTCATTACCAATCTCCCGAGGCGCCGCCGCCGTCAAAACCGCCGCCGCCGCCACCGAAACCACCGCCGCCACCGCCACCGCCAAATCCGCCGCCGCCGAAGCCGCCGCCACCGCGGTTGTTCAGCGCCTGGTTCAAGATGCTGCCCAGCACGACGCCCGTGGCGCCGCTGGACCAGTTGCTGCCGCGCTGCAGCCGGTTCGGCCCGCCGCGCGAGCGGAACACGGTCACGAGCACAAGAAAGCCGAAGAACAGCAGCGGCAGCCAGAAGGTCATGCCGCCCGCTTCCACGGTCGCCGGGGCCTTCTGCTGTGCCGGCGCGGGGAATTGCTCCTGGTTCAGCAGGGTGGCAATCGACCCCACGCCGGCCACCAGGCCGCCGTAATAATCGTTTTGCTTGAAATGGGGGGCGATCACGTCTTGCAGGATGCGTTTCGATTGCGCATCCGTCAGCACGCCCTGCACGCCGCGGCCCGCCTCGATGCGCAAACGGCGCAAGGACGATGGGTTGTCCTTCGCGACCATCAGCAGCACGCCGTCATCGACGCCCTTGCGGCCCAGCTTCCAGGCATCCGTCACGCGGATGCTGTATTGCTCGATGGCTTCCGGTTCCGTGCTCTTGACCAGCAGCACGGCGATCTGGCTGCCCGTCTTGGCTTCGTAGTCGGCCAGCACGCCTTCCAGCGCCGCTTTCTGCTTGTCATCGAGCATGCCGGCGTTGTCCGTCACGCGCGACGCCAGCGGCGGCACGGGCTGCAAGCCCTGCGCGCTGGCGGGCAAGACTGTCCACAGCAGCAGCGCCGTCGCCAGCGCCGCCAGATAAGACCAGGCTTTCATCTTATTTGCCGAAGTTGACGGTCGGCGCGGTCGAAATGGCTTTTTCGTTTTCCACCGTGAACGACGGCTTGACCTTGTAGCCGAAGATCATCGCCGTCAGGTTGTTCGGGAAGCTGCGCGCATGCACGTTGTAATCCTGCACGGCGGCAATGTAACGCTGGCGCGCCACGGTGATGCGGTTTTCCGTGCCTTCCAGCTGCGACTGCAGGTCGCGGAAGCTGGTGTCGGCCTTCAAATCCGGGTATTTCTCGGACACCACCATCAGGCGCGACAGGGCCGACGACAGCTGGCCCTGCACTTGCTGGAATTTTTCGAAGGCGGCCGGGTCGTTCAGCACCTCTGGCGTGATCTGGAAACTGGTGGCGGCGGCGCGCGCCTTGGTCACCGCTTCCAGCGTTTCGCGCTCGTGCGTGGCATAGCCCTTGACGGTATTGACCAGGTTGGGGATCAGGTCGGCGCGGCGCTGGTACTGGTTGACCACTTCGCCCCAGGCGGCCTTGGTGGCTTCGTCCTTGCTCTGGAAGTCGTTGTAGCCGCAGCCCGTCAGGATGCCGGCCAGGACGGTGACGCTCAGGGCCAGGCGCAGCCATTTGGTGATTTGATTGGTGATTTGCATGATGGGTTCCGTGCAGAGTAAAGGAGGTGGGGCAAATATACCTGAAACGGCCCGCCATGTCGGTTTAATAAGCGCCGGCCACCGCCTCAGGCTGCCTTGCCAGGTCCGCGCCGCGTTACAATACGGGGTTTGCAATTGAATATAGAGAAGGTGTGCCGTGAATTTCATCAATAAATTATCCGCCGCGTGGACGGCCAATAATTCCCTGCTGTGCGTGGGCCTGGACCCGGACCTGGCGAAACTGCCGGCCGAGCTGCGCGACTTGCCTGATGGAATCACCACCTTTTGCACGCGCATCATCGATGCCACGGCCGACCTGGCCTGCGCCTTCAAGCCGCAGATCGCCTATTTTGCCGCGCTGGGCGCGGAAAAGCAGCTGGAAGACATCTGCCGCTACGTGCGCGAGAACTATCCGCACATCCCCCTGATCCTCGACGCGAAGCGGGGCGACATCGGCGCGACAGCCACGCAATACGCGCGCGAAGCGTTCGAACGCTACGGCGCCGACGCCGTCACCGTGAATCCGTACATGGGCGAGGATTCGCTCGATCCCTACCTGGCGTGGAAAGACCGCGGCGTGATCATCCTGTGCCGCACCTCGAACCCGGGCGGCTCGGACCTGCAATTCCTCGACACGGACGGCGAACCGCTGTACCAGCGCGTGGCGCGCTTGGTGGCCGAGAAATGGAACAAGAATGGCCAGTGCGCGCTCGTCGTCGGCGCCACCTTCCCTGAAGAACTGGCGCAAGTGCGCGCCATCGTGGGCGACATGCCGCTGCTGGTGCCCGGCATCGGCGCCCAGGGCGGAGATATTGCCGCCACCGTCGGCGCGGGCCAGACGGCCAACGGCATGGGCATGATGATCAGCTCCTCGCGCGCCATCATCTACGCCGTGCCGCAAGCGGGCGAAGACTTCGCCGACGCGGCGCGCCGCGTGGCCATTGAAACGCGCGATGCGATCAATGGGCATCGTTCTGTATAAAAAACCCAACACCTTAAATGCTGGGGTCAGACCCGTCGGGTCTGACCCCGGATTTTAATCGCGTTGCGGGGCGACGATTTCCGCATAGTCGTACAACTCGCCCAATATCTCTTCCCCCCGCTCATCGACCGATTCCGACAGCACGTCGATTTCCGTAAACAGCATTTCGATGGTGCGGGCACCGCCGTCGCCGTCGAATAATCGGGCGGCGCGGTGCTGTTCCCAGCGCAGGCTTTCCGCCTCGCTCAGGGTTTGCGGGAAATTGCGGGCGCGGTAGCGGAACAGCAATTCCTGCAGGCGCTCGTCGGCAAACGAGGGACGGGCCGTGGCCAGCTTGGCCGGCGTTTCGCGGCGCAAGGATTCGAGCAGGCGGCGGTCGTCGTTGCTGACAAAACCGTTGTACAAATCCTCATCCACGTCCAGCGCGGCAGTCGCGCCCGGACGCTGGAACACTTCGGCCCAGATGGCATCCATGTTTGGCGCCGCGGCGGCCAGCTGGGCGTTGATCTTCGCCGCATCCACGTCGATGCCCCATTGCGCGGCCATCGCGGGCGACAAGGTTTTCAGGTTGCCCACCAGCATGGGCGACTTGTTCAAATGGACGCTTTTCACGGGCAGGCGCGTCATGCCTTCGGGCATGGCTTCCTTGCGCGTGAACAAACGCGTGCGGATGGTGTCGGCGTCCAGTTCGAACAGTTCGCGCGGGTCGTAGGCGCAATCCCAGACGAGGATTTCATTTTTATTGCTCGGGTGCGTGGCCAGCGGCCAGACGACGCCCAGGCAGCCCCGTTCGGCGGGGAACATGCCGGACACGTGCAGGAAAGGCTGGCGCTCGCCGGCGGCCAGGTGCATGCCCATTTCGCTGGCGACCCTGTCCTTCTTGTGCAGGGCCAGGCAGAATTCGAACAGCTTCGGCTGTTTCTGCTTGATCAGGCGTGCCAGGGCGATGGTGGCGCGCACGTCGGACAGCGCATCGTGCGCCGCTTCGTGGACCAGGCCATTGGCCTTGCTCAAGTGTTCCAGCTTGAAACTGGTCTGGCCATCGTCGCGCTTCGGCCATTGAATGCCTTCCGGGCGCAGCGCGTGCGTCATGCGCACCACGTCGAGGATGTCCCAGCGGCCGCAATGGTTTTTCCATTCGCGCGCGTACGGGTCGATCAGGTTGCGCCAGAACAGGAAACGCGTGACTTCATCGTCGAAACGGATGGTGTTGTAGCCCACGCCGATGGTGCCCGGTTCCGAAAAGGCCGCTTCGATGGTGGCGGCGAACTGGTGTTCGGGCACGCCCAGCTGCAGACATTGCTGCGGCGTGATGCCCGTGATCAGGCACGATTGCGGATCGGGCAGGAAATCATTGGCAGGCTGGCAATACAGCATGATCGGTTCGCCGGTCTCGTTGAGTTCGGCATCCGTGCGGATGGCGGCGAACTGGGCCGGGCGGTCGCGGCGCGGCTGGGCGCCAAAGGTTTCGTAGTCGTGCCAAAGAAAGGTCTGGTTAGTCATTGATGGTCGTTGCTTGCTTAATTGTTATCTTAATTGTCCGGGCCGCTTCAGTTTTCTGAAAACCTGCCGATACTACACGAGAGGATGGTCATCATCGCGTTTCCCGCATGGTGGCATACATTGCCCGTTCAAGGAGGTCTATCGTGTCAATTCCCATCGCCGCAAGCGGCAATTCCACCCCTTCCGTGACTTCTGTCAGTACGGGCGTTGCCGGCAAGGACGATAAAGTCCAGCAAAAGGATGGCGTCAACGCTGAAATGAGCGTGAATGACCGCAGCAAGCTGCAATTGAACGCGTCCATCATGCAGGCCTCGCTGAACGTCTCGATCGGTTCCGAGAACGAGCCGCTGGCGCTGCTGTACAAGACGGCCATTACCAACATCAATGAAGCGCTAAAGGCCCAGTACGGCGACGACGCGATCCAGAACGCGGCGTCGCAGGACAATAGCGCCGAAGCGACGGCGAGCCGCATCGTATCGCTGTCGACGGGTTTTTTCGACGCGTTCAAGAAACAGAATCCCGGCATGGACGACGATACGGCGCTGACCAAGTTCATGGACACCATCAGCGGCGGCATGGAGAAGGGCTTCAAGGAAGCGCGCGACATCCTGGGCGGCTTGAAAGTGCTGAACGGCGATATCGCCGGCAATATCGACAAGACGTATGAACTGGTGCAGAAGGGCTACGCGGATTTCATCGCCGCGCACAGCAGCAAGAAGGATGATGCGGCCAAGCCGGATGCAAGCAAGCCGGCCGACAGCAAGGCTGCCTGAGCTACAGCATGACGCGGTTGCGCCCGCCTGCCTTGGCGCGGTACAGCGCCGCATCGGCCGCCGCGATCAGCGCTTCATCGTCCTGTTCCGCCGCCAGGCTGGCCACGCCGAAGGAGCCCGTGATGTGCGGCAGCGCGCTGCGCATGTCGGTGAAGATGACGGCTTGCTGCATGCGCTCGCACAAGCGTTCGGCGACCCGCAAGGCCACGTTTTCGCTGGTATCGGGCAAGATCACCATCATTTCCTCGCCACCATAGCGCACGGCAAAATCCGTCGGCCGCAGGGCCGCGCCCAGCACTTGCGCGGCGATGCGCAGCGCCTGGTCGCCCGCCTGGTGGCCGTGGGTGTCGTTGAAACGCTTGAAATGGTCGAGGTCTATCATCACCAGCGACAGCGGCGAGCCGCTGGCGTGGGCCGTGATGATCATGTTCGGCAGCAAGTCGGTGAGCCAGGCGCGGTTGTACAGGCCCGTCAGGCTGTCGACCATCGACAGCTGGCGGTAGAACTCGCCCAGTTTCTGCCGCCGGCGCAGCAGGGCATTGGCGGCGCGGATGCGGAAGGAAAGCAAGCGCAGCAGGTTGCGCGCCAGGCCGTTCGATTGCTCGATCAATTCCCAGACGACGGCCGCGTCGATCACCAGCAAGTCGGTCTCTTCCAGGGCGGAAATGGCGGCCAGGTTGCTCGCTTCATCGAGCACCGATTGTTCGCCCACGCTTTCTCCGGGCAAGACCTTGCTGACGGTGCCGTCATCCATGCCTGTGTGGGTGTCGGCGGCCACGGCCAGCGAACCGCGCAGGACGATGTACAGGCTGGTGCCTTGTGTGTCGGCAATGGCTTCGCCCGCTTCGAGGCGCATGACGGGGCAGGGTGCCAGCATGGCGGCCGTCTGGCTATCCGCCCCATCGCGAAATAGCTGTAAATCGCCGATGTTGCAGCCTGAAGCGCCAAAGTTGCCGATCTGTTCCACAATCACACTTTCAAAAAGCCGGCGCGCGCGAGCAGAGGGCCGGTAGCTTCATGATAGCGTAAAGCGGCCTTGGCTGTAACGGCAAAGCCTTGCTTGATGTCACTTACTGTGAGAAATACGACAATTATTTCATTGTCGTGTTAGTAAGCTGAAATGATGGTTGTTTTACTATGCTTGTTGCCGCAGGCGAAAGGCGGGCCAAGATGTGCAAAGGCAGCCTTGAACGGCTGCCTCAGTCTCTGGAAATCCTGCGGGTGGGGGAGTTACTCGGCGGTTTCTTCCGCTTCGGCCGTATCGATCACGGCATTCTTGCCGGTGGCGTGGCGCTTGCTGTCTTGCAGGCGGCCCAGGGCGCTATCGATGGCGCGTTTCAGTTTGTCGGTGGCGCCGGCAACGGATTGATGCACGGTGGCGTTCTGTTCGGTCACGGCAATCGGTTGATAGCCAGCAACGCGTGCTTCCATGACGCAGCGGATATCGTCGGCGCCGCCTTTCGGGCCATTCGTGTCGCTGATATGGACTTCGATGCGGGTCAGGTTGTCGCGGAAGCGGCTCAGTGCGTTTTCAAGTACGGATTGCACATGTTCGTTCAGTCCAGCGGTGTTGGCGATGGTGCTGTCGGTATGAATATTGATTTGCATATGCTTACTCCTGTCAATTCAAAAAAAACCCATCTCAGGCGTGCTGCGGCCTGGTTGCTGCCTCATGCACATGACCTCTGTGCATGGAACTTATCTTACTCCTCTTTCCAGTATTTCAAGAGGGTGCGCACGATTAAGATGAGCTTAACCCTACACCCAGGTCAAGTTTCCTCGCGGAATCTTTTCAAGCCGACGTCAGCGTTATCCATTGATGAGGCCGGCGGCGATATTGATTGACAGCCCCAGCACGACCAGGTTGAAGAAAAAGCTCAGCACGGATTGTCCCAGCACGATCTGCCGCATCAGCCGCGTCTGCACGGAAACGTCCGACGTTTGCACGGCCACGGCGATGGTGAAGGCGAAATACAGGAAATCCCAGTAATCGGGATTCTGCTCGTCGTCGGGAAACTTCAGGGGGCGCAGCGCGGGGTCGGCCTGGTAATACAAATGGGCATAATGAAAGCAGAACAGGGTGCCGACGAGGAACCAGGAACCGACCAGTGTCAGGATCGTCAAGCCGTAATGCAGCGCGCGCTCGTCGGGCGCCATGTCCTTCATCGAGGACAGCTGCGAGACGATGGCCACCAGGCTCATCACGGATGCGACGGACAGGGCCGACAGCACCGTGGCCGCCCGCTCATCCTGGCGCGCCGCCATGGCCTTGACCTTGTGATGGTTGGCACGCATCATCATCCAGGCCATCGTTGCCAGGTAGAACCAGACGGCCACGTTCCACGCCGTCAGCAAACGCGTCATCTGTTGCCAGGAGGAGGGCAGCAGCAGGCCGGTCGCCACGCCGATGGCCGTGGCCATGCTCAGGTGGGGGCGGCTGCGGATGAAGCCGTGCAAGGGAAGCGTGATTTTCATGGTGCAAGTTCGTCAGTGGCAATAGCGCATCTTAGCCCTTAAGTGCCCGCTCCGGTGGCCGTCCTGCGGCCGCTTCCTTCTCGTGGTGGGGGAAGCGGTCCATGCGCGACAGCACGGGGAACAGCACGGCCCACACGCCCGTCACGGCCAGGGTGGCGGCGCCGCCGAAGAGCACGGCGCGCACGAGGCCGAACCAGCCGGCCGTCAGGCCCGATTCGAATTCGCCCAGCTCGTTCGAGGCGCCGATGAAGACGGCATTCACGGCGCTGACCCGGCCGCGGATCTCGTCGGGCGTCTCGAACTGCACCAGCAGGTGGCGGATGTAGACGCTGACCATGTCGCCCGCGCCCATCAGGAACAGCGCCGCCAGCGCCAGCGGGAAATAGCTGGTGCTGCCCAGCACCAGGGTGCCCAGGCCGAAGACGGCCACGCCGCCGAACATCCAGGCGCCCACCCGGCGCGTGATGGGGAAGAAGGCCAGCGCGATCGAGCACAGGGCCGCGCCCGCGCCCGGCGCCGTGCGCAGCAGGCCCAGTCCGCTGGGGCCGGTATGCAGCACGTCGTGCGCGAGCGCCGGCAGCAGGGCCGTGGCACCGCCGAACAGCACGGCGAACAAATCGAGCGAAATGGCGCCCAGCACGATGGGTTTCGACCAGACGAAGCGCAAGCCTTCGAGCAAGGTGTGCCAGCTGGCGGGTGCGCGGTTGACTACTTGCGGCGCCGGCGTGGTGGCGCGCATCAGCAGCACGGACAGCACCAGCAGGGCCGACGAGATCAGATACACGACCTTGGGGCCGAAGTAGTACAGCAAGCCGCCCAGGGTAGGACCCAGGATGATGGCCACGTGCGAACTTGACGAGCTGAGCGCGAGGGCGCGGCTGAAGTGCTGCGTGGGCACCATGTTGACCAGCACGGCTTGCGTGGCCGGCATCATGAAGGCGCGCGCGCTGCCGAACAGCACCAGCACGGCAAACACGGGCCAGACGATGGAGAGGCCGCTCAGGGTGAACGCCAGCAGGGCCAGCGCGCAAGCGAGTTGCGCCGTCAGGCACCAGGCGATGATGTTGCGGCGGTTGTGGCGGTCGGCCACGTGGCCGGCCGGCAAAATCAAGACGAGGAAGGGCGCGAACTGCGCCAGGCCGATCAGGCCCAGGTCGAACAGGCTGCCCGTGATCTGGTACACCTGCCAGCCGATGGCCACGCTTTGCATCTGCACGGCCACCGTGCCCAGCACGCGGGCGGACAGGTAACAGGCGAAATTGCGGTGACGCAGGATACTGAAGCCGTTGCCGGCAGAGGCGAGAGACATGAAATTTCCAGGAAACAGCGGGGTGGGACGGCAGCGGATGCCGCAGCAGCAGCGCCCCGCTGTCTGGAAGATGAGGCTTACTTGGCCAGGTCGGCTTCCGTGGTGAAAGCGTCCGCATAGAACTCGTCGGCTGGCAATTGACACAATTGCACGAAATCGCGGTTGGCCGACTCGACGACGATCGGCGCGCCGCAGGCATACACTTGATACGCGGACATGTCGGGCAAGTCGGCGATGACGGCCTGGTGCACGAAGCCCGTGCGGCCTTCCCAGGCGTCTTCCGGCAAGGCTTCCGACACGACGGGCACATAAGTGAACTGCGGCAAGTCGGCGGCCCACTGGCGGCACAGCGCATCCATGTACAGGTCGTGCGGACGGCGGCCGCCCCAGTACAGGGTGATCGGGCGCGGGGATTGCTCGTTGATCATGTGCTCGACGATGGCTTTCAAGGGGGCAAAGCCCGTGCCCGAGGCCAGCAGTACGACGGGCTTGTCGGAATCTTCGCGCAGGAAGAAGGTGCCCATCGGGCCTTCAAAGCGCAGGATGTCGCGCTCTTTCATGCTGCCGAACACTTGGTCGGTAAACAGGCCGCCCGGCATGTGGCGGATGTGCAGGCTCACGGGACCGCCGTCGACGGGCGCGCTGGCCATGCTGTAGCTGCGGCGTTTATTGTCGCGCAGCATGATTTCGATATACTGTCCGGCGCGGTAGTGGAGGCGTTCGCTGGCCGGCAACTGCAGGGTCAGCACGACGACGTCGGGCGCGACTTTCTCGATGCTGGTCACGCGCGACGGCATTTTCTTGATCGGGTAGTCGCTGCTGCCCGCCACTTCGCGCGCCTGCACCACGAGGTCGCCCTGGGGCACGGCGCAGCACAGCAGTGAGTAGCCTGCCGCCGCCTCGTCTTCCGTCAGGGAGCGGGACTGGTATGGCTTATGCTGTACGCTGCCGGACACGATCTTGCCCTTGCAGGAACTGCAGGCGCCGCTTTTGCAGCTATAAGGCAAGCCGACGCCGGCGCGTATCGCCGCCGATAGGACGGTTTCGTCCGCTTCGCAGCTGAAGTGGTGGCCGCTGGGCTGAACAGTAATTTGAAAAGTCATACAATCCTTGAGATGAAAAATATGTTAATGCACTCTTTGCGCAAGCCCTCAGGCTTGCCGCGCCTGCTGATCCTGGGCTGCGGCGACGTCGGCATGCGCCTGCTGCCCCTGCTGCGCGCGCGTTTTCGCGTCTTTGCCGTCACCAGCCAGCCGGCGCGCTGCGCCCAGTTGCGGGCGGCCGGCGCCGTGCCCATCGTGGCCAACCTCGACGACCGCGCCAGCCTGAAACGGCTGGCGGGACTGGCGTCACTGGTCGTGCACCTGGCGCCGCCCCTGTCGTCGGGCTTGCTGGACCGGCGAACGCGCAATCTGGCCGCCATTTTACCCGAGCACGCACGCATGGTGTATGTGAGCACCAGCGGCGTGTATGGCGATTGCGGCGGTGCCTGGGTCGATGAAACGCGGCCTGTGGCACCGGCCAATGCGCGGGCGAAGCGGCGCGTCGACGCCGAACAGGTCTTGCGGGGATGGGGCGCGCGCCGCGGCGCTACCGTGGCCATCCTGCGCGTGCCCGGCATCTATGCGGAAGACCGCCTGCCTTTGAAGCGCTTGCGCGAAGGCACGCCGGCCCTGGCCGCGGGCGACGACGTGTACACCAACCATATTCATGCCGATGACCTGGCGCGCATCATCGAACGGGCCTTGTGGCGGGGCAAGCGGGGGCGCGTGTATCACGCCAGCGATGACAGCGAACTCAAAATGGCGGAGTATTTCGATGCCGTCGCCGATGCCTTCGGCCTGCCGCGCCCGCCGCGCCTGCCCCGTGCCGAGCTGCAGCAAGTGGTCACGCCGATGCTGCTGTCGTTCATGTCCGAATCGCGCCGCCTGCACAATACGCGCATCAAGCGCGAGCTGGGCGTGCGCCTGCGCTACGCGCGCGTGGCCGATGCCTTGCAGGCGCTGGCAGCCGGCGGGGCCCGCATCGGGTAAAATGGCCGGTTATCTGCGCACTTTGCTGGGCCGGCGCGCAGCGCGCCGTTCCGGCGTTGCGCCATTCACCTAAGGACTACAGCATGAGCACCCTCACTTACGAAGCATACCTGGACGAGGTCACCACCGTCCTGACGGAACTGTACGACCTCGACGACGACGCCGCCATCAAGCTGGTCGTGGCGGCGCAGGACGCGGAATTTTTTGTTCCGCACGATGCGCATGAGGAAATGCGTACCGTGGAACAAGCCAAGAAAGATGCGGTCACCCTGTTCGAGCGCAAGCAGAACCGCCAGCAGACGCAGGAAAAACAGCAACAACGCGTGCGCCAGCAAAAGAAATAAGGACGGCCGCCAGGCCGCCGGCAGCGTGGGCTTCGGCGCAACGCCGTGGCCTTGCCATTTGATGCGGCGCAAACGTGTCATGGCGCGCTGGCGATATGGTGAGCAATGTCGTCACGCGTTTCAGCTATTTGTGGCGGGCTCTACAATTAGCGCGACGCTGTTTCCCGTCAGCAGGAGCGAGCCATGCGAGCTACGAATCACCCCAGCAAGGAACAGGTGCGCGCCTATATGCGCCGCCGCGAACATGCGCGGCAGCCGCCGCCGCCGCCCGATGAAATTCGCCGGCAGCTGGCCTGGTGCCGCGTGGATGCCGTGCCGGGCACTTGTTTGCTGGTCACTCCGGCCGGCGTGGCCGCGCAAGGCTGGCATTTATCGACGGAAATCGCCCGCCTGGGCACGCTCATGGCAATTGCCTGGCTGATGCGCAGCGGCGTTCCTCATTGTAAAAATTGATGACTTGCAGCAAATTTTTCCGATTTGGGTTATCCTCTAGCACATCCCAAGTGCGTCAATTCTCTTCAATTATCACAATTTTGCTTTAAGTTACGCAAAAATCAACAATAGCGTGTATTATATTGTTTGCGGCGTAAAAGCCGTATAAGTGATGGCGCCTTTTAGTGTGTTTACCATGAATTATTGCAAAAGAGACATTCGGTTTCTTTTTGCACTAATACAACAAGTACGGATTTTTGATCATGTCTCTCAAACAAATTACCTCTTTGCCTACCTACAACCCGAATCGCGTCCTCGATGCGATCATCGACAAGCTGCAGCTGAAAAACGATGCCGCCTTGTCGCGAGCTCTGGAAGTGGCGCCACCTGTTATCAGCAAGATTCGTCACAACACCTTGCCGATCGGCGCCACGATCCTCATCCGCATGCATGAAATCAGCGATTTCAGCATTCGTGAACTGCGCGAGTTGATGGCTGCCTAAGAGGGCCTGACAGACGGCAAACTGAGAGGTGCCGTCTGGGTAAGTCAGGCTTGCCGCGTGCGGCAGCCACATCTGTTTTCCGCTTTTCTATTGCGGGTCGCGGTTCAGTACCGGACGATCGAGATAGAAACGCCCCATTTCCAGGCCAGTCGTGGACGACTTGACCACCGCTGCGGCCAGTGTGGCAGGCGCGCTGGAAAATGCGGTGCTGGCAGCGCCCGTCGCGCGGCCCGAATACGCCGTCGCCTGCACGGCAGCACTGGAAAACGCCGTCTGCACGGCCCGGCCCGAGTAGGCGGTGGCCTGTACCGCACGCCCTGAATACGCAGCCTGGACCGCCCGTCCCGAATACGCGGCCTGCACCGCCCGTCCCGAATACGCCGCCGTTACGGCGCGCCCCGAATACGCCGTTTCCGCACGGATATAATCTTCCCCGAACGTTTGCTCATACAGCTGTTTCATGCGCTCGCCCACGCGATGGTGCGCCGCTTCGTCGTCTTCGCCGCGCAGGCCGATGTACGGGAAGTGATGCAGGAAGTAGCCGAACACCTGTTCGCAGTCTGCCGCATATTTCAGGGTGTCGAGAATATGGTAGTGCCAGAAGGTATCGACGTCCATCAGCGGCGCCGTTTCTTCTTCCGGAAACTGTTTCATCAGGATCAGGAAGCGGCGGTATTCGAATTCCACCGCATTCGCCTTTTCCAGGCTCCATCCTTCGCCTGACTCCCGGTGCATCAGCTTGACCTTGATCGCGTCCAAATTCAAATCGGCAATAGCCTTGAAACTGTCGTTGGTATCCATGAATGTCCTTTGGTAAAGAGCGTTGTGGGAAATACGGTGAAACAAGGGAAAGCGGTGGGTATGTACTCCTGGCAAGTAGTCGGGGAATGCCTGGCCCATGGCGGGCGGGCGCTGAGTTGTTCTACATTAATATTGCATCTAATTACGAAATACGCAAGCTGAGCTTGCTCCATGCGGGTGCCTGTCAGGCGCTGGCCCGGTGGTCTTCCTGGTAGGGGAACGCGGTGGCGTCCGCGCCCAGCGGTACGCTGACGTGTACGCTCATGCCGGCGCCGGGGCTGCTTTCGATGTAGAAAGTGCCGCCCAGCAATTTGATACGCTCTTCGATGCCCACCAGGCCAAACGAGCCCAGCTTGTTGCGCCCGTCGATGGCCGCGCCCACGCCGTTGTCGCTGACGCTCATCGACACCGTATCGCGGCACTTTTCCAGCTTGACTTGCACGCGGCTGGCATTGGCATGCTGGGAAATATTGCTGAGCGACTCTTGCAGGATGCGGAACAGGGCCGTGGCGCACTGGTCGCTCAAATAAATATCGTCATGGCTTTCGCTCACTTCGCAGGCGATGCCCGTGCGCTGGCGAAATTGCGCCACCTGCCATTCGACGGCCGCATTCACGCCCAGGTCCAGCACGGTAGGGCGCAAGTCGTTGATGATCTGCCGCACGCTCTTGATGGTGGCGTCGATCTGCTCCAGGGTCGAGCGGGCGCGGGCGTTCAGGCGCGGGTGGCGGCGCTGCGTGCGCGAGGCCAGCATGTCGGCGTCGATGCGCAGCACCAGCAGGTTCTGGCCCAGGTCGTCGTGGATTTCGCGCGCGATGCGCTTGCGCTCTTCTTCCTTGATCTGGTCGGCATGGGCGGCCAGGCGGCGCAGTTTCTGGTGCGACAGTTGCAGGCGGATCTGGCTGGCGCGCAATTCCTCCGTCATGCCCGTCGCCATCTGGATGGCGCGCCGGCGCGACGAGGCCAGCGTGTGGAACAGCATGTACAGCAGCATGGTGCTGGCAAAACCGATCAGCAGGGCCAGCCATGGCAAGAAGGCGTCGAAGCGCGTGTACAGGTCGCTCTTGCGCACGCTGAACAGCGCTTGCCACGCGCGGCCATTGTGTTCGATCAGCATCGTGCTGCTCAGATAGCGGCCCGAGTTGCCGGGCAGCCACCATGGCGCATGCATGCCCGCCGTCGTGCTGTCGAAGATGGGGCGCATGTCGTGCGGCAGTTGCAACGGTGCGCGCGCCTGCGGGCCGATATCGAACAGGGTCAGGCGCACGTTACGTACCGGCATGTCTGCCAGCGCGCTGCGCATCATCGTCACCAGGTCGTAGCCGATGCCGACGGAACCCTGGTAAGCCGCGCGCCTTTGCTCGACAGTGTCCGTCGGCATGCCGAAGCGGTACACGGGCAGGCGCATGGCCATGCCCGTCAGCTGGGGCCGGCCTTCCAGCGGCACGGGCACGCCGGAATTGCTGATCTGCCCGGAATCGCGCGACTGCGCCAGCGCTTCGGCGATCAGGGGGCGCTCGGCGATGTCATAACCATATTTTTCCGGGGCGCTGGCAATCGGCTCGAGGTACACCAGCACGGAATACCGGGCGCGCGGGGCGGGCGGATGGATGGCAAATGCCGGATAGCCGTCGCGCCCGGGAGGATAGTCGCGCTGCATGGCCGCTTCGAAGGCGCTGCGCTGCGCATCGTCGAGTTCCTGGCTGTAATTGAGATTCATCACGCCCGGATAGTTCTGTTGCAGGGCGATGTTCTCCACGTAGCGGTGGAATTGCTCGCGGCTCACGTGTTCGTTGGCGCGGAACAGGCTGGCCGTGCCGCGCAGCAGGTTGGCATACGACTTGACGCGCGATTCGATGTTTTTCTGGGTACTGCGCGACAGATTGTCGAACAGGTCGCTGGCATCGTTTTCGACCGACAGCGCGGCAGCCATGTAGAACAGCAGGCCCACCATCGTCGACATCACAAAGCCGAGCAGCCAGAGCGGTTTTTTTTCAGCAGATAAGGAGTGTTCGCCAGCAGTAGAAGACATCGCCATCCACATCAGGTAGAGGAATCGGGTGCCGCCTCGGTGGCGGTGGCTAGACTGAGTTGTACAAGCACTATCGACATTGCAAATTGCTCAATAGCTGCCTAATATACAAAATTATCGTGAATATAGTCAACAGGCAATATTTCTCTGAAGATGTATGTTGCTGAGACGAAAAAAAACCGCCGCAGCGGTTTTTTCGTCGGTGGTCCGGCGCCTTACTTGGCAGGCTGCCAGCTGTCTTTCAGGGTGACGATGCGGTTGAAGACGGGCTTGCCAGGCTGGCTGTCGACCCGGTCGGCGGCGAAGTAGCCGTGGCGCTCGAACTGGAAGCGCTGTTCCGGCTGGGCCAGCTCGGCGCCCGGTTCCAGCCACGCCTGCACCACTTCCTTGGCCAGCGGATTCAAGGCCAGCTTGAAGTCCTTGCCGCCCGCGTCCGGCTGCGGGTCTGTAAACAGGCGGTCGTACAGGCGTACTTCGGCGGGAATCGCCGTCGGCGCGCTGACCCAGTGCATATTGCCCTTGACCTTGTAGTTGGCGCTGCCTTCCGTGCCCGACTTGCTGTCCGGGAAATAGTTGCAATGCACGGCGATGACCTTGCCGTCCGCATCCTTGTCGTAGCCCGTGCACTCGATGACGTAGCCGTAGCGCAGGCGAACCTTGCTGCCCGGCTTGTCATCGATGGGCGGATACAAGCGGAAATAGCCCTTGTTCGGCACTTCCATGAAGTCGTCTTCCTCGATCCACAGCTCGCGCGAGATGGGGAAGGTGCGCAAGCCCCGTTCCGGGAAGTGCGGGTGCACGGGCGCCGTGCATTCCACGCTTTCGTTTTCCGGGAAGTTGTCGATGATCAGCTTCAACGGGCGCAGCACGGCCACCGTGCGCGGCGCCTTCGGGTCCAGGTCTTCGCGCAAGCAGCCTTCGAGCACGCTGTAGTCGATCCAGCCGTCCGATTTCGTCACGCCCGTGCGTTCGCACATCAATTGAATCGCTTCCGGCGTGTAGCCGCGGCGGCGCATGCCCACCAGGGTCGGCATGCGGGGGTCGTCCCAGCCGTCGACGATGTGTTCTTCCACCAGCTGGCGCAGCTTGCGCTTGCTGGTGACGATGTAGGTCAGGTTCAGGCGCGAGAATTCGAACTGGCGCGGCACCGGTTGCTGGAAGAAGCCGCCGGCGGCCAGGGTTTCCAGCAGCCAGTCGTAGAACGGGCGGTGGTCCTGGAATTCCAGCGTGCAGATCGAATGCGTGATGTTTTCCAGCGCGTCCGAGATCGGGTGCGTGTAGTCGTACATCGGATAGATGCACCAGGCGTCGCCCGTGCGGTGGTGATGCGCGTGGCGGATGCGGTAGATGGCCGGGTCGCGCAAGTTCATGTTCGGCGAACTCATGGCATCTTCGCTCATCTTCGCGCGCAGGATGTGCTCGCCATCCTTGAATTCGCCCGCCTTCATGGCGCGGAACAGGGCCAGCGATTCGTCGCGCGGACGGTCGCGGAACGGCGAATTCTTGCCGGCCTGGCCGAAATTGCCCCGGTTGGCGGCCATGTCTTCGGCGCTCTGGCTGTCCACGTAGGCGAAGCCGGCCGTGATCAGGTACTCGGCCATCGCGTACAACTGGTCGAAATAGTCGCTCGCGTAGTGCAGGTGGCTCTGGCCATCGGCGTTCTTCGGTTCCCAGTCAAAGCCCAGCCATTTCACGCTGTCCATGATGGTGTCGACGTATTCCTGCTCTTCCTTGGCCGGATTGGTATCGTCGAAGCGCAGGTTGCACTGGCCGGCGTAGTCGCGCGCCAGGCCGAAGTTGACGCAGATCGACTTGGCGTGGCCCACGTGCAGGTAGCCGTTCGGCTCCGGCGGGAAACGCGTGATCACCTGGGGCAGGCCGGGACGCACGTGGGCGCCGGCAGCCAGGTCGGCTTCGATGATGTTACGCAAGAAATTGGGCGCCAGCGCTGGCGCGGCGGTATTCGGTTTATCGTTGCTCATTGATCAATGCGGAAGAGTGACAGTAAAAAGCATTTTACCGTACCGCAAGCGCTTTATAAGCACGTATTTGGCCCCATATCCCAGCATGCAAGCGACGCGGGCGCCGTTCTATAGGATAATTCGCCTTTAATTAGCAAACAAAACGTGACCCCGGAGCCATTTATGGAAAATTTGTATAACGTCCTCGGTGTCGCGCCCAATGCCAGCGACGATGAAATCAAGAAGGTTTACCGTTCGCTGGCCATGCGCTTCCACCCCGACCGCAACCAGGCCCCCGGCGCCGAGGCGCGCTTCAAGAGCGTCACCAAGGCGTATGAAATCCTGGCCGACCCGGTCAAGCGCGCCGAATACGACCAGAGCGTGAATCACCGCATCATCATCGATCCGGAAGCGGAAGCCTATGCCCTGTGGTGCGGCGTGTTCCGCCTGCATGGCACCACCCTTCCAGCAGACTGAGTCTGCCGGCAGCCGCCACCGGGCGGCCAGGATGATATTTAAAACAACAACAACGGCGCTTTTAATGTAACAGCGCCGCGCATCACATTGGAAAGCACAGCATGAGAAGAGTACACCCCGAATTCGCGTACCAGTCGCGCGAGCTGGAAGGCCAGATCGACGGCATCCTCGGCGACCCGCCGAACCGCAAGAACTATAAAAGCATGGTCGACGCGCTGGTGAGCGAGTACGCGAGCGGCGGCGGCATCGAAGACGTGAACATGCTGGCCTTCGCGCTGGTTGATCACATCACCTTCAGCGACCCGAAAGGCTTGCTGGCCGAAAGCGAAGATTACGAGTTCGGCGACCCGGCCCGCGTGTTTTCCATGGCGACGTGCGCCGCGCCGGAAGCGGCGAAGATGTACGCCGCCATCGAAGAGAGCTTCCCCGACCTGGCGCGCCAGGCCATCATCACGGCCTTCTTGCACAAGAATCCGCGCCTGTGGGACGACGACGACCAGTCGCTCGACCAGCTGGCCGCCAATGACGACGGCGACGACGAGATTGATGAAGACGAAGCCACCGACGATTTCGCCCAGATGTTTGACCAGGATGGAGACGACCATGGCCGATAACAAGGATGAACAAAAAAGCAACCTGCCCGCGCTGACGAAGCAGGTCACGGAATTGGTGCTGTCCGGTTCGCTGGGCCACGCCGAGCAGGCGTTTGCCGACGCGGCCGACCAGTACGGCGACCTGGCCGTGGTGGAAGTGCTCAATTCCATCCCGCCGCAGGTGACGGCCCTGCACCTGGCCGGTTTCGACGGCGGCAAGATGTCGCTGGCGACCCTGCTGGTGCCGCCGAAGGCGTGGGCCGACAGCCTGGCCTTCATCGCCGCCACCTGGAGCGACGACCAGATCGAGGACGATCCGGAACGCATCGCCGAAGCGCTGTTCGCGCACATCCACGGCGTGGTGTTTTCCACCGACGACGCCGAGCGCCGCCGCGAGCTGCTGCTCGAAGCGTCCGCCACCGACTGGGGCGCCACGGCGTTCGCCATTCTGTTCTCGATGGCGCCGAAGGAAATCCTCGAAGTGGCGGGCGAAATCGTCATCAAGGGACCGTACGTGACGGGCGTGACTTCGTCCGATAACGACATCGTGCCGCTGGCCATCGAGCTGGCGCAAGCGAATGAAGACGGCTGGGACCGCTCGCTGTTCGAACTGTTCCCCGACTTCCGCCACAGCGCCGACCTGGCCGACGCCGAATACTCGGACGACCCGGACGAAGAGCCGACCATGTTGCAGCGCAGTACCAAGGAATTGCTGTACCGCCTGCGTAAGCAAGTGCCGAGCACGCGCAGCGCACCGCGTTCCAGCACGCGCCGCAGCCTGGGCACGGGCATTTTCTCGTAATGAAAGCAGGGATCGACTAATGCTGCCAGCAATTGTTGTAGAGAATCTTCCGCGCCTCGTGCGCGCCATCAAGCTGTTGCCGGGCGACCCGCGCGAAGACGCGGCGCTGAACCTGGCCGATGAATTGACGGGCATCACGGCCATGGTGGCCGAGAAGTTCACGAATGAACGCACGGCCGACGGCATCCAGAAGGCGCTGTACCTGACTGTAGGCGGCGTCTCGCTGGGCCTGGAGCAGGCCGTCACGCATGAGGGCGACCAGGCCGCCCTCGATTTCCTCGTCGAGCACGGCGCCGAGCACGCGTTCCAGGTGGGCTTTCGCCTGATCAAGGATCTGTCGCAGCTGCCGGAAGACGCCCTCGTCGGCGAATACGACCAGGACCCCGTCTACCTGCAGCGCCGGCTGCGCGAACTGTTCATCGATATTTGCCAGGCCGACCCGAACCAGAACTGGGCCGGCTATGAAAAGTATGCGCTGCAGTTGCAACAGCGCAAGGAAGTGCAAGCCGTCGTGCGCCTGGCCGGCTGGCTGCGCCGCCACCACGACAACGGGCCCGTCAGCGACAGCGACCTGAATGCCGAGGGCGTCATCGCCCTGGCCATCATCTTCGCCATCGAAGGCGGCGGGCGCATCATCGCGCGCACGGGGCAAAAGGAGTTTGAACGCTTCGTGCGTTCCGTGCGCAAGAACAAGCCCGACTTCGAAGAAGGCTGGGCCGCCCTGGTGGCCAAGGTGCCCGTGCAGCACCATCCGGTGTTGCTCGACCGCATTGCTTCGTACCGCCGCAGCTGCACCGTGGTGCAGAAAATCCTCACGCGGGCCAGCATGAAGAGTCTGTTCGAGGACCTGGAGAATTACGCGGGTTCCGAGCTGGATGCGGATTATTCGTGATCGTTGGTGTCGGATTAGCGGCGGCTTCGCCACCGCTAATCCGGCCTACTGCTTTCCTTCCATGGCCGCTTCCTCGGCCAGCTTGACGAATGCCGCCACCAGCGGCGACGTCTCTTCTTCCCGTTGTGCAAGTAATAAACTGGTCGTCGCCTGCGGGTCGGCGATGGGGCGGTAGCACACGCCATCCATGCGGATACGGTCGAACGAGGCGGGCAGCACGGAAATGCCGCAGCCGGCCGCCACCAGGCCGATGATGGTCGATGCTTCGCCCGCTTCCTGCGTGACCTGGGGCACGAAGCCGGCGGCCTTGCACAGGCGGAAGATCTGCGGATAGATACCCGTGCCCGCATCCTTGGGATACATGACAAAGCCTTCGCCCGCCATGTCGGCAATGGCGATGCTGTCCTTGGCCGCCAGCGCGTGGGCGACGGGCAGCACGAGGAACAGCGGGTCCTGGCGCAATTCCGTCAGGCGGATGTCGTCCGGGTACGTCGTTTCCGGCGGGCGCACGAAACCCAGGTCCATCGTCCTGCCCGAGATCGCTACCAGCTGATGCAATGTCGCCATTTCATGCAGGGTCAAGGTGACGTGCGGGAATTGCTGGCGGTAGCGGTTGATGACGGTGGCGAAGTAGGGTGTGAACGGCGTGGAAAAGGTAAAACCGATGCGCAATTCGCCCGCTTCGCCCCGCTGGGCCCGGCGCGCCGTGACGGCCGCCTGTTCCGACAGGGCCAGGATGCGCCGCGCATCGTCGAGGAACAGTGCGCCTGCCTGCGTCAGCCGCACGGAGCGCTTGTTGCGCTCGAACAACTGCGCACCCAATTCCCCTTCCAGCGCCTGGATCTGCTGGCTCAGCGGCGGCTGGCCGATGTGCAGGCGCTCGGCCGCGCGCGTGAAGTGCAGCTCTTCGGCGACGGCGACAAAGTAACGCAGGTGGCGCAGTTCCATATAAGTAATATTTTAAAAGTATGAGTTGGGCCTTGAATATATATTGGACGATATGAGTTGGCAATCCTAAGATGAAGACTCGCCTCCTCTTCGAAACACGGCCATGTCTGATTCATCGCTTGCCTTTGCCCCCGCCGCACCTTCCGCCATCCCGGTTTCCGCTCCGGTTTCCGCTCCCGCTCCCCGCTCGGCCATCGCCAAGGGTTCCATCGAATTCAAGCGCAGCAACCGCGCCCTGTTCTTCGGCGGTTTTTCCACCTTCAGCTTGCTGTATTGCATCCAGCCCCTGTTCCCGCTGCTGTCGCACCAGTTTCATTTGACGCCCGCGCAAAGCAGCTGGTCGCTGTCCGTGTCGAGCGGCCTGCTGGCCATCTCGCTGGTGCTGCTGAGCGCCGTCTCGGACCGGGTCGGCCGCAAGCCGCTGATGGTGGCGTCGATGTTTTCCGCCGCGATATTGACGATCTTGTCCGCCTTCGCGCAGGATTACGCGCAACTGCTGGCCATCCGCGCGGCGCTGGGCGTGGCCCTGGGCGGCATGCCGGCTGTGGCCATGGCTTACCTGGGCGAGGAAATCGAGGGGCCGTCGCTGGGATTGTCGATGGGCCTATATATTGCCGGTAGCGCGTTTGGCGGCATGTCGGGACGCTTGATCGCCTCCATGCTCAGCGATTTTCTCTCGTGGCGCTGGGCCCTGGGCGTGCTGGGCGTGGCCGGCGTGCTGGCGGCGGCGGAATTCTGGCGCAGCCTGCCCGCGTCGAAAAATTTCGTGCCCAGTACCAAAGGCTGGAATGCGCTGCCGCACGCGATCAAACAGCATTTTTCCGACCAGGGCTTGCCGTGGCTGTTCTGTCTGGCTTTCGTGCTGATGGGCTGTTTCGTCAGCCTGTATAACTACATCGGCTACCGCCTGCTGGCCGCGCCGTTCAGCTTGCGCCAGAGCACGGTCGGCTTGCTGGCCTTTTTGTACCTGATCGGCATCTTCAGCTCCGTGTGGGCGGGGCGCCTGGTGGACCGGCTGGGGCGGCGGGGCGTCCTGTGGATCATGCTGTCGGTGATGCTCAGTGGCATTGTATTGACCCTGTTCGACTCGCTGCCGCTGATCGTCATCGGCATGGCGCTGGCCACCTTCGGCTTCTTTGCCTCGCATTCGATCGCCAGCAGCTGGGTCAGCCGCCGCGCCCGCGCGCCACAGGCGCTGGCCTCGGCCTTCTACCTGCTGTTCTATTATCTCGGTTCCAGCCTGATCGGTTCCGCCTCGGGCATGATGTGGGGCTTCGACGGCTGGACGGGCGTCATCATCATGCTGGGCCTGTGCCTGGGCGGCGGCGTGCTGATCGCCTTGCGCCTGCGCCATTTGCAGCCGCTGGGGACGCGCGAAGCGGTGGGCTGAGCGGCTATTTGGGGCAATTGCCGATCATCGTTTCCCCCTGCTTGCCCGCGCGCGTGGTCACGCACAAGGTGCCCAGCGCGCTGGTGATTTTATACGTGCGGCTGCCCTTGGCCTCATTCGCGCCCACTTCCTCGATCTTTGACGCCTCGTACCATTTCGGCGGCACGGCCGCGTAGGCTTCGGCAAAGCCTTGCTGCATGCGCTTGAAGCTCGTGTCCTCCCGTTTTTGTTCTCCCCGCTGGGGAAATTCCTTGCGCAAATCCTTGTCGATCTTGCCCACGTCGCGTTTGGCTTGCGCCAGGATGTCGGCGGCGCTGGGCGCTGGTGGCGCCGTGATCGCTTCCGGCGTTGCCGGTGCTGGCGCCGGCTCGGCGGCGGGCGGGGGCAGGGGGCGGCTGACGGGCGCCGGTATGGTTCGGCGCGGCGTACGTTCAGCGGTCGGTTTTGCGCTGGGCAACGCTACGGGCTTGGGCGGCGCAGGGGCGGTGTAGCGCAGCCAGGCGATGGCCGGGCCCTGCGGCAAGTGCTCGTCAGCGGCAAGGCGGGGGCGCGACTGCAGCACGACATAGGCCAGCCACGCGTGCAGCAGGACGATCAGCAGCAGGCCGGGAGCGCGGCGGGGCAGGGGTGGCAGCGAGTTCATGGAGGGCGTGGTGGTTCAGGTACGCCAATGTATCTGAAGGATTTGATAATTATCTAGAATGTCACAAGCGCTTACAAAAAAGTGCCTCATGGAAATTTCAATGCCCTGGCCGCTGGCCGGGAACCCTGGGCCGGCCTGGCGATCCAACTCCCAATACCATGGGAGGACAGATCATGATGCAGGTAAAGGAAGTGGCACGGCGCTTCGGCGCCATCGAACACGCGATCGGCCAGGCGGCCCAGCTGTGCGGCAAGCAGCAGGGCATGCCGATGGACTTGAAGGATTGCATCAACCAGCTGGACCAGCAAAAGAGCGCCGTGCGGCAAGCCATCGACACGCAGGACGATGCGCGCATCCGGCAAGCGGTCGACCAGATGGAATCGCTGGGCGACCGTGCCAAGCGGGCGTGCGGCACGGCGTCCAGCGTGACGCCGGAAATGAAGAGCGCCGTGCTCAAGGTCCACGATGAATTATCCGACCTGAAGCATCAGATGCACTAGCTACATCTGCCGGAACAGATGGGCATACAAGGGACTGACGCGCAGCTGCGCCGGATGCTGGCGCAGGGTCAGCGACAGCTTGCCCGCCTCGTCGCGCACGGCCGTGGCGATGGCGCTGGCATTGACGATGGTGCCCCGGTGGATTTGCCAGAACTGCTGCGGGTCCAGCTGGGGTAAGAGTTCCTTCAGGCTCGTGCGTATCAGCGCTTCGCTGTCCTGGCACACGACGTTGATGTATTTGTCCAGCGCCTCGAAATACACGACGTCGGCCAGCGCGATCATGCGCACGCTGTTGCCGACGGCCGCCCGTATCATTTGCAGGCGCGGCGCGGGCGGTACCATGGCCTGCAACTGGGCCAGCAGGCGGACCAGGTTGTCGTCGCTGGGGGCCGCTGTGACGGTGGCGGCCACCGGCGCCGCCGCAGTGGCCGCCGCCGCTGCCGCCACTGGCGTTGCTGTCCCGCTGGCGCCGGCGCTGTCGCGCAGGCGCTGCTGCAAGCGTTCCACCGTCTTGCCCAGGCGCGCATCGTTGACGGGTTTTAAGACGTAATCGGCGGCCGCGTGCTCGAAGGCGGCCAGCGCGTATTCGTCGTAGGCCGTGACGAACACGATGTGGGGAAACGGCACGCCGTCCGGCCACTGTTCTGCCAGTTCCTCGGCCGCTTCCAGGCCTGTCTTGCCCGGCATCTTGATGTCGAGAAACAGAATATCGGGTTGCAGTGACAGGCCTTGCTGCAAGGCTTCCACGCCATTGGCGCAGGTGGCAACGATGTCGAGTTCCGGCCACAGCCGGCGCAGGGCGTGCGCGAGGGCGGCGGCGAGTATGGGTTCGTCTTCGGCGATCAGGGCGCGCGGGGTGGAACTGGTCATGGCATGGGGCTCGCTGTGGTGGAGTGAATCGGTAATTGAAGGCGGGCGACGACGCCTGCCGGTGTGTTGGCGGCCAGCGACAGGCTGGCGGCATCGCCATGCATGCCGTGCAAGCGGTCGCGGATATTCGCCACGCCCAGTTGCGTGCCCTTGGTCTGGCCCGGATGGTCGAGGCCCAGGCCATCGTCGGCAACCGTCAGCACCAGCATGCCGCCGTCCGTGGATGCCTGCACGTGGATGTGGCCGCCTTCGATCTTCGGTTCCAGGCCATGCTGGATGGCATTTTCGACCAGCGGTTGCAGCAGCATGGGCGGCACCTTGATATCGCGCAAGGCCTCGGGCAAGTCCAGCGCGTAGTCCAGGCGTACGCCCATGCGTATCGACATCAGGCCCAGGTAGGCTTGCATCAGGGAAAATTCCTGGCCCAGGGTGGTCGTGCCGGCCCGCGAAGAGCTGAGGGTGGCGCGCAGGTACTGGATCAGCTGGTCGAGCAGCAGCTGGGCGCGCTCCGGATCAAAGCTGATCAGGCCCTGCAGGTTGGCCAGGGTGTTGAACAGCATGTGCGGCTCGATCTGCGCCTGCAGCAATTGCAGCTGCGCCTGCATGGCCTGGCGCGCCACGGATTCGGCGCGGGCCTTTTCCTCGGCGGCGACCATTTGCAGACGGGCAATCTTTTCGCGGCTGGAGAAAAACAGCACGGCGCCGCCCGTGGCCAGCAGGGTAAACACGAGCGTGCCCATCATTTGCGTGGGCAACAGCTTGTCGAAGGCGCCCACGTCCACCCCCGTCAGCCAGCCGAACAGGACCAGGCCCAGCATTTGCGCCACGGGCACGGAAATCAGGATGATGAGCATGAAGGGCAGGAATTTCGGGCGCTGGTCTGCGCCCCACAGGGTCAGGCGCATGCCGTCGATCAACAGGAAGGCGATGGTGCCGATGCACATCGAGGCGACGAGGTTTTGGCCGAAATGGCTGCCTGGATTGAGGATGAAGGTAATGACCAGCGCGCAGATCACGTTCAGCGCCAGCGCATAGCGCGCATCGCGCAGCATGCGGTAGTAGGGCGAGCGGCGCTTGGCAGCTGGAGCATCGGCGGAGCGGGCGTCGGGTTTCATATAGTTGTCTGCTGGTAACGATGAGGCATTGTGTGCCAGCGCAGGCCAGGGCGCAACAGGACTGCGACGAAACGGCGCTGGCGCGCCGCCATTCGCGGCGGCGCGTCGCCAAACGGGGCCGCTTTACTTTTCACGATGGGCGCGGGATAGTATGGCAAGACAGTCTTTGCTATAAAGGAATTCCCATGTGGCCCTATCCACGTACCCTGGCGCACCGCGGCGGCGGCACCCTGGCGCCTGAAAACACCCTGGCCGCCCTGCGCTGCGGCCTCGCCTACGGCTACCGCGCCGTGGAATTCGACGTCATGCTGGCGTCCGACGGCGTACCCGTCGTCGTGCACGACCCCGAACTGGGCCGCACGGTGGCCGGCAGCGGCCACGTCAACGACTACACGGCCGCGCAACTGGGGGTCATGGAGGCGGGCGCCTGGTTCGGCCCGCAGTTTGCGGGCGAGGGCGTGCCCACGTTCGAGGCCGTGGTGGCGTATTGCAAGGCGCAGCACATCTGGATGAATATCGAGATCAAGCCGGCACCCGGCTCCGACGTAGCCACGGGCGAGGCGGTGGCGCGGGCCACGCGCGATTATTTTTCGAAGGAAATTGCTGCAGGGGAGTTATTGCCCTTGCTCTCGTCGTTCAGCATCGCTGCATTGGAAGCGGCGCGCCAGGCGGCGCCGGAACTGGCGCGCGGCTGGCTGGTCGAACAGATATCGGACGATTGGGCGCGCACGGCGAAGGAACTGGGCGTGGTGGCGCTCCATTGCGATCACCACCAGTTGACGCGCGAGCTGGCGCTGGAAGTCAAGAAGGCGGGATACGGGCTGTTCTGCTACACCGTCAACACCCCGGAACGGGCAAGCGAGCTGCTGGCCTGGGGCGTGGATGGGTTTTGCACGGACAGGATAGATTTGATCAAGGCTGGTTAAACCGAACCCTGAAAAAACCGGGGTCGTACCCTGCAGGGTACGGCCCCAGCCTTACTGTTGGGTAATGTCGGGTTACGCGCTTTGCGCTAACCCGACCTACCGCTATCCTTAGAAAGTCACGCGCATGCCGACCGTCAAGTTGCGCCCCGTCAACGGCGCCGCGTTCTTGATGAACGATGTGTGGCTGTACGCCAGTTCGTTCGTCAAATTGTTCGCCTTGATGTAGAACTGGGCCGGCGTCGTGCCGATGCGCGTGTCGTAGTTGGCGGACAGGTTGAGCATGTTGTAGCCCGGGGTTGCCGTTTCGAACGCGGCAACCTTGTCCTGCTTGCCCACGCGGTAGAACTCGGCCACGCCGCTCCACGCCTGCCAGTTGGCATCGACCTTCACGCCGAAGCGCTGGGCCGGGATGCGCGGCAAGTTGCCGCCATCGTTGGCCAGCTTGGCCCGCACATAGTCGCCGAACACGCTGGCGCCGAACATGGGGTTCAGTTGCTGGCGGATTTGGCCTTCCACGCCCGTGAACGTGGCGTCGCGCTGGGCATACTGGATCAGCTGGAAGCCTTCGTGGCTGTCCAGGGTGGAGCCGAAGATGTAGTTATCGACCTTGTTGCGGTAGGCGCTGGCCGAGAAGGTCGTGGCGCCCGCATATTTGCGCAGGGTCAAGTCGATATTGTTCGACGTTTCCTTGCCCAGGTTTTGATTGCCCAGTTCATACGTGGCCGTGGCCATGTGCACGCCGTGCGCATACAGTTCCTCGGCGCTGGGCAAACGGTGCGTGCGCGAGATGGTCGAGCCGAGCGAATACTGGGGTGCGAATTTCCACACGGCGCCCAGCGAGACCGACGTGCCCTTGGCGCTGCGGTCTTGCAGGGTGGCGCTGTCGACCGCGATGTCTTGCCACTCGTGGCGCAAGCCCGCTTCGAAGCGCCATTGGTCGAGCTTGTATTCTTCCACCAGGAAGGCCGCGTGTTTCTTCGTTACCGTCGGCGCCACGTAGGCTTCCTCGCCCAGGGCGGAGAAATCGCGCTTCGACGTTTGCAGGCCGACGACGCCGCGCCAGCCGAAGACGGGATGGTGTTCCATTTCCAGGCGCGCATCGTGGCCCTTGTTTTTAAATGTGGTGGCGACTTCCGTGCCTTCGATTTCATCGTGTTTGTAATCGGTGAACGACGCGCGCAGGCGCAGCTTGGCGAAGCCGGGCACGGGGTCGCGCAATTCGCCGCGCACATCCCAGCGCTCGCTTTTCAGTTTTACGTAGGGCACGCTGCCGTGCTCGTGGTCATGCTCGTCTTCGTCACCATGGTCGTGGCTGTCGTGGCCGCCGCAATGCAGGTGCGTGCCGTGCGGGTGGCAGCTTTCGAATTCGTGGTTGTGACCAGGCAAGCCGTATTCCGCGTGCTGGCTGGTGAAGGCCAGCCCCAGGAAGCCGCGCTGACCCACCCACGACACGCCCACGCTGCCCGTGTCCGTCTTGTTGTAGCTGCCGGCCACCCTTGAGCCGCCTTCCCAGCCGCTGCCGACCTTGTATTCCTTCGCGTCGCGCTTCACGCCTTCCGCATGGAAGGCGATGTTGCCGGAGCCGCCAGTCACTTCAAAGGCGCCCGCCTTGTCGCGCGCGGCCGAGTTGGCGCGCACTTCCGCGCTGCCTTCAAAACCTTTTGCCGGCACGCGGGTGGGGATTTTCTTGTCGATCACATTGACGACGCCGCCGACGGCGCCGCCGCCGTAGGCCAGCGCGGACGGGCCGCGCAGCACTTCAATCTGTTCCGACAGCATCGGTTCAGCCGCGACGGCATGGTCGGGGCTGATGGTCGACGCATCCTGCACTTCGGCGCCGTCGGACAGGATCTTTACACGGGGGCCATCCATGCCGCGGATGATGGGACGGCTGGCGCCGGCGCCGAAATGGCTGGACGTGATGCCGGGCTGGCCCGCCAGGGTTTCGCCCAGGGTCGCTTCGCGGGCGCGCACCAGTTCCTCGCCTTCCAGTACGGTCACGGGCGTGCTCATGTCGTCGCTGCCCAGGGCCAGCGCGCTGGCCGAGACGGTGACGGCGGGCAAGGTGGCTGCCTGCTGCGCCAGGGCGCTGGCAGGGGCGGCAAAGGCCAGCATGACGGCCAGGGCGAGGGGAGTGGGTTGGTGAGGACGGACGGACATGAGCAAGAATTCCTTATTCGCTATCGGTGTTGGCGGGGTTGGGGCAGGCCATTGCCGGATGGGGTGGCTGCCAGAAGATGATAATGATAACCCATTATCATTACTGGGTGGCAGTTTTTCCGGGCGGTGGATACAGGCGGATGGTGTATTCTGTCGGCTATGGAACGCACAACACGTCAAAAAACCGCTATTCAAGCCGCCATCGAGTCGGCCCAGCGCCCCCTGTCGGCGCAGGAAATCCTCGAACAGGCCAGCTTGCAAGTGACGCAGCTGGGCATCGCCACCGTTTACCGCAACCTGAAATCGCTGGTGCTGGAAGAAAAGGTGCACGTGGTGACCTTGCCGGGCGAAAACCCGCGCTACGAGTCGAACACGGCCGCCAATCACCACCACCATCATTTCCAGTGCACCACGTGTCAGCGCGTGTTCGACGTGCATGATTGCCCGGGCGACTTGAAGCGCATGGCGCCGCAAGGCTTTGTCGTCGAGCGCCACGAACTGACCCTGTACGGCCGCTGCGCCGATTGCAATGGGGCCGCCGGTGCCACGGTGCCCGCCGCAGGGACCACTGCGCACGCCTGCGCCAGCGGCCACGACCCGGCCTGAGCGGGCAGGCCGTCGATGTTGGCACGTGCGCAACAATGCCCGTGCCCGCCGTCATTGCCACACCCCATATCACGTATAATCTTCCCTTTAAAGCTGCCGCCACTCTTTGCCAAAAAAACATGAAATCAACTGAAATCCGCGACAAGTTCCTCAAATTTTTCGAGTCCAAGGGCCATTCCATCGTCCGTTCCAGCTCCCTGGTGCCAGGCAACGATCCGACCTTGCTGTTGACGAACAGCGGCATGGTGCAGTTCAAGGATGTGTTTACGGGCACGGACAGCCGTCCGTACACGCGCGCCACCTCGGTGCAGCGCTGCGTGCGCGCCGGCGGCAAGCACAACGATCTGGAAAACGTCGGCTACACGGCGCGCCACCATACCTTCTTTGAAATGCTGGGCAACTTCAGCTTCGGCGACTACTTCAAGCGCGACGCGATCCAGTACGCATGGGAACTGTTGACCAAGGTGTACGGCTTGCCGGCCGACAAGCTGACCGTCACCGTCTACATCGAAGATGACGAAGCGTACGACATCTGGGCCAAGGAAATCGGCGTGCCTGTCGAGCGCATCATCCGCATCGGCGACAACAAGGGTTCGCGCTACGCTTCGGATAATTTCTGGCAGATGGCCGACACGGGTCCATGCGGTCCATGCACGGAAATCTTCTACGACCACGGCGCCGACATTCCTGGCGGCCCACCGGGCTCGCCTGACGAAGATGGCGACCGCTTCATTGAAATCTGGAACCTGGTGTTCATGCAGTTCAACCGCGACGAAGCGGGCGTCATGCACAAGCTGCCGAAGCCGTGCGTCGACACGGGCATGGGCATGGAGCGCCTGGCCGCCGTGCTGCAGCACGTGCATTCGAACTATGAAATCGACCTGTTCCAGCACCTGATCAAGGCCGCCGCGCGCGAAACGGGCGCCACGGACCTGGAAAACAAGTCGCTGCGCGTGATCGCCGACCACATCCGCGCCGCCGCCTTCATGATCGTCGACGGCATCATTCCGGGCAGCGAAGGCCGTGCGTATGTTCTGCGCCGCATCATCCGCCGCGCCCTGCGCCATGGCCACAAGCTGGGCCAGACGAAACCGTTCTTCTACAAGCTGGTGGCCGACCTGGCCATCGAGATGGGCGGCGCTTATCCGGAGCTGGAAGAAGCGAAAGACAACGTCGCCAACATGCTGAAAGCCGAAGAAGAGCGTTTCGGCGAAACCCTGGAAACGGGCATGAAAGTGCTGGAAGCGCAGCTGGCCAAGGATGCCACGGGCATCGACGGCGCCACCGCTTTTACTTTGTACGAAACCTACGGCTTCCCGCCGGACTTGACGGCTGATATTTGCCGCGAGCGCGACATCAGTTTCGACCAGGCTGGCTACGACGCGGCCCTGAAGGAAAGCCAGGAACTGTCGCGCAAGGGCGGCAAGACGCACAAGGACAGCAAGGTCGAGTACACGGGCGAGAAAAACAAATTCGTCGGCTATGACCAGTTGACGTTCAGCAGCAAGGTCGTGGCGCTGTACGCAGCCGGCACGCCGGTAACGGAACTGAAGGCGGGCCAGGACGGCATCGTCGTGCTCGACACCACGCCGTTCTACGCGGAATCGGGCGGCCAGGTGGGCGACCAGGGCGTGATCGCCTCGGGCGCCGGCAGCTTTGCCGTCAGCGATACCCTGAAAATCCAGGCCGACGTATTCGGCCATCACGGCGTGCTGGAATCGGGCGTATTGAAAGTGGGCGATGCCGTCTCGGCCGAAGTCGACACGGCCAAGCGCGCGCGCACGATCCGCAACCACTCGGCCACGCACCTGATGCACAAGGCCTTGCGCGAAGTGCTGGGCGGCCACGTGGCGCAAAAGGGTTCGCTGGTCGATCCGGATAAAACCCGCTTCGACTTCAGCCACAATGCGCCGATGACGGCCGAGCAGATCGCCGCCGTGGAAACCATCGTCAACAAGGAAATCCTGGAAAACCGGGCCACGCAAGCCCATTTGATGTCGTTTGACGATGCCGTCAAGCATGGCGCGATGGCCCTGTTTGGCGAGAAATACGGCGACGAAGTGCGCGTGCTCGACATCGGCAGCTCGAAAGAACTGTGCGGCGGCGTCCACGTGCAGCGCACGGGCGACATTGGCCTGTTCAAGATCATCGGCGAAAGCGGTGTAGCCGCCGGCATCCGCCGCGTGGAAGCGGTGACGGGCGAGGGCGCGCTGGCGCTGGTGCAAACCATCAACCGCCGCCTCGTCGAAGCGGCCAACGCCCTGAAGGCGCAGCCGGAAGAGCTGACGGCCCGCATCGTCCAGGTGCAGGACCACGTGAAGGCGCTGGAGAAGGAACTGGCCGCGCTGAAATCGAAACTGGCGTCGGGCCAGGGCGATGAGCTGGTCACGCAAGCCGTCGATGTCAATGGCATCAAGGTGCTCGCGGCCGTGCTGGACGGCGCCGACGTGGCCCGTCTGCGCGAAACCATGGACAAGCTGAAGGACAAGCTGAAAACGGCTGCCATCGTGCTGGCCAGCGTGGCGGACGGCAAGGTCAGCCTGATCGCCGGCGTGACGGCGGACGCGACTGGCAAGGTCAAGGCGGGCGAGCTGGTGAACTTCGTTGCACAGCAAGTGGGCGGAAAAGGCGGCGGACGCCCCGATATGGCGCAGGCTGGCGGCACCGATCCGAGCGGCCTGGCGAACGCCCTGGCCGGCGTGCCGGCCTGGGTCGGCGAACGCGCGAAATAAGGCGTAAGCTAGAGGGCATGCGGGGTTTTCGCCCCACAGCCCCTTGAAAACGGCCCGCAGACGGTGTTTGCGGGCCGTTTTGCCGTGTGGAATCTCGTTGTGACACCACAACAGCCGATGAACTATTTTGGTGCAGCGCGTCAATGCCCCTGATTTAGAGTAGTATGTCGAAAATCAGTACAACAAAACAATGGTGGGATATTGATGATGAGCGACACACTACTTGATACCGAGATTATGGAATTTCACAAAGAACTCGACGCGCGGGGCTTGAATTGCCCCTTGCCGATTCTGAAGGCGAAAAAGGCTTTGTCAGAGCTGCAGAGCGGGGAAGTGCTGCGCATCATGGCAACCGATCCCGGTTCCGTGCGCGACTTCCAGGCTTTCGCCAAGCAAACGGGCAATGCCCTGCTGTCGCACGTGCAGACGGGGACCGAATTCGTCTTCCTGATGCAACGCAAATAATTCTGCCCGCCGGGGCCGCCGTGGCGCGGCCTGGTTTTCCTTCCTGAGCCAGCCCTTTTGCTGCCCTGCAGCGTAGCGGCAGACCCCCTTGAAATCCCCGAAGCTGCACAGTTTAGATGGATTGCTCTAACAAAAAATCGCACGATCGTGCTTAAATTCGGTTCAGGATTCAAATTTCTCTTATAATCGAACGCACAATCAGCACTTGATCCGTCATTTTTATAATTTCCCAAAGGCATAGCTATGAAAGTCTTGGTACCCGTCAAACGCGTGGTCGACTATAACGTCAAAGTCCGCGTCAAGAGTGACGGCACTGGCGTCGATACCGCCAACGTCAAAATGTCGATGAACCCTTTCGATGAGATCGCGCTGGAAGAAGCGATGCGCCTGAAAGAAGCTGGCAAGGTCACTGAAGTGGTCGCCATCTCCTGCGGCGTGACGCAGTGCCAGGAAACCCTGCGCACGGCCATGGCCATCGGCGCCGACCGCGGCATCCTGGTGGAAACGACGACCGACCTGGAACCGCTGGCCGTTGCCAAGCTGGTCAAGTCCCTGGCCGAGAAAGAACAGCCGCAACTGATCATCCTGGGCAAGCAGGCGATCGATGACGACAGCAACCAGACGGGCCAGATGCTCGCTGCCCTGCTGGGTTGGCCGCAAGCCACGTTCGCTTCGAAAGTCGTGCTGGAAGACGGCAAAGTCACCGTCACGCGCGAAGTCGACGGCGGCCTGGAAACCCTGGCATTGACCTTGCCAGCGATCATCACCACCGATTTGCGCCTGAACGAGCCGCGCTATGTGACCTTGCCGAACATCATGAAGGCAAAGAAAAAGCCGCTCGAGACCGTCAAGCCGGAAGACCTGGGCGTCGACGTTGCGCCACGCCTGAAGACCCTGAAAGTCGTCGAGCCAGCCAAGCGCTCGGCCGGCATCAAGGTGCCGGACGTGGCCACCCTGGTCGCCAAGCTGCGTACCGAAGCCAAAGTCATCTAAGCGCGGCCTCGCCGTTTATCCAGAACAATTACAGGACACATCATGGTCGCATTAGTTATTGCTGAACACGACAACGCTACCTTAAAGGGCAGCACCCACCACACCGTGACCGCGGCTGCCCAGTGCGGCGGCGACGTGCACGTACTGGTCGCAGGTTCGAACGCCGCGGCTGCCGCCGCTGCCGCCGCGCAAATCGCCGGCGTGACGAAAGTCATCGTGGCCGACGCGCCATACTTTGCCGACGGCCTGGCCGAAAACGTGGCCGAGCAAGTGCTGGCCATCGCCGGCAACTACAGCCACATCCTGGCGCCAGCCACCGCCTACGGCAAGAACATCCTGCCGCGCGTGGCCGCCAAGCTGGACGTGGCGCAAATCTCGGAAATCACCAAGGTCGATTCCCCGGACACCTTCGAGCGCCCGATCTATGCCGGTAACGCGATTGCCACCGTGCAATCTGGCGACAAGATCAAGGTCATCACCGTGCGCACCACCGGTTTCGACGCCGCTGCCGCCACCGGCGGTTCGGCTGCCACCGAAACCATCGCCGCCGTCGCCGACAATGGCAAGTCCGCCTTCGTGGGCCGCGAACTGGCCAAGTCCGACCGTCCTGAACTGACCGCCGCGAAAATCATCGTGTCGGGCGGCCGTGGCATGGGTTCGGCCGAGAACTTCCACATCCTGGAGCCGCTGGCCGACAAGCTGGGCGCCGCCATGGGTGCTTCGCGCGCCGCCGTCGACGCCGGCTTCGTGCCGAACGACTGGCAAGTGGGCCAGACGGGCAAGATCGTCGCGCCATCGCTGTACATCGCCGTCGGTATTTCCGGCGCGATCCAGCATCTGGCCGGCATGAAAGACTCGAAGACCATCGTCGCCATCAACAAGGATCCGGAAGCGCCGATCTTTGCCGTGGCCGACTACGGCATCGTGGGCGATCTGTTCGAGATCGTGCCGCAACTGGTCAAAGAACTGGGTTAAGTCACACCCCTTCCGGTTTTGTTACTGACAAAGCCACGCCGGCCCGCCCACACGGCGAGCCGCGCGTGGCTTTTTTCTTGGAGAAAAGAAGATGAGCTATCAAGCCCCGCTGAAAGACATGTTGTTCGTGATGAACGAACTGGCCGGCCTGGCCGAAATCCATACTTTGCCTGGCTGCGAAGACGCCACGCCCGACACGGCCGAAGCCGTACTGGAAGAAAACGCCAAGTTCTGCGGCGGCGTGGTGGCCCCCTTGAACGGCCCCAGCGACAAGGAACCGAGCTTCTGGCACGACGGGCAAGTGACCACCTCGAAGGGCTTCAAGGAGGCCTTCAAGACGTATGGCGAAGCGGGCTGGCAGGGCGTGCAGCATCCGACGGAATTTGGCGGCCAGGGCTTGCCCAAGCTGCTGGCCACGCCCTGCATCGAAATGCTCAATTCGGCCAGCATCTCCTTCGCCCTGGTCGCCTTATTGTCCGATGGTGCCATCGAAGCGCTGCTGACGGCCGGCAGCGACGAACAGAAGGCCACGTACCTGGAAAACCTGGTGTCGGGCAAGTGGACGGGCACCATGAATCTGACGGAGCCGCAAGCGGGGTCCGACCTGGCCGCCGTGCGCACGCGCGCCGTGCCGCAGGGCGACGGCACCTATAAAGTGTTCGGCACGAAGATTTTCATCACGTACGGCGAACACGACATGGCGGAAAACATCGTCCACCTGGTGCTGGCCCGCACGCCGGACGCACCCGCCGGCGTGAAAGGCATTTCCCTGTTCATCGTGCCGAAGTTCCTCGTCAATGCGGACGGCAGCCTCGGTGAACGCAACGACGCGCACTGTGTCTCCATCGAACATAAACTGGGCATCAAGGCCAGCCCCACGGCCGTGCTGCAGTTCGGCGACCACGGCGGCGCCATCGGCACCCTGGTGGGCGAGGAAAACCGCGGTCTCGAATACATGTTCATCATGATGAACGCGGCCCGCTTCGGCGTGGGCTTGCAAGGCATCGGCCTGGCCGAGCGCGCCTACCAGCAAGCCGTGGCGTTCGCCAAGGACCGCGTGCAGTCGCGCGACCTGGCCGGTTCCGCCGGCCCGGTCTCCATCATCCACCACCCGGACGTGCGCCGCATGCTGATGTCCATGCGTTCGCAGACGGAAGCGGCGCGCGCGCTGGCCTACGTGGGCGCGGCCATCAGCGACGTGGCGCACCACCATCCGGATGCCGACGTGCGCGCGGAAAGCCTGGCGACGTATGAATACCTGGTGCCCGTGATCAAGGGCTGGGCCACGGAAATGTCGCAGGACGTCACGCGCGACGGCGTGCAAGTGCACGGCGGCATGGGTTTCATCGAAGAGACGGGTGCTGCCCAGCATTACCGCGACGCCAAGATCCTGACGATCTACGAAGGCACGACGGCCATCCAGGCCAACGACCTCGTGGGCCGCAAGACGGTGCGCGACGGCGGTGCCGTGGCGAAAGCCATCATCGCCCAGGTGCGCGCCACGGAAGCCCAGCTGGGCGAGCTCTCCGGCGCCGACTTCCAGGCCATGCAGCGCCACCTGGCCGAAGGCAGCGCCGCGCTGGAAGCCGTGGTCGAATACGTGGTGGCGAACATGAAGACGGACATCAAGGCCGTGTTCGCGGGCAGCGTGCCGTATCTGAAACTGGCGGGCATCGTGCTGGGCGGCTGGCAAATGGCCCGCGCGGCCATCGTGGCGCAGCAAAAGCTGGGCGAGGGCAGCGGCGACGCTTCGTTCTACAAGGCAAAAATCGCCACGGCACGCTTCTTTGCCGACCACATCCTGTCGCAGGCACCGGGCTTGCGCGCCACCATCATCGACGGCAGCGCCGGCGTGATGGCGCTGTCGGAAGAGCAGTTTTAAGTTGACACCGTGCCGGTGAATGCCGGCTGAAGGTAAAAAAAGCGCTGGAGACTACTCTCCAGCGCTTTTTTTAACCACTAAGACAAATGCCGGGGGCAGACCCGCCGGGTCTGACCCCAGATTTACTCTGCGTTCTTAACGGCGGGCGATGCCGTTGCCCGAGTTACGTACCAAGTCGCCAGCCGCCAGGCCAGGGTCCTGATCAAACGCGAAATCGGCCTTGGCGCCCGTTTCGTATTGCACGGTAACGGTCCAGGTCTTGGCGTTCTTCATGTGGCCTTCGACTTGCTTGCCTGCGTAGGCGCCGCCGGCGGCGCCGGCCAGGGTGGCCAGGTCCTTGCCGCGTCCGCCGCCTACCTGGCGGCCCAGCAGGGCGCCGGCCACGCCGCCGCCGATCATGCCCAGCGCGCCGCCTTCGCCCGCTTTTTCAGCGACGTTGACTGCCAACACCTTGCCGCAATCGGCGCAGATCTGGTGTTGCGGCTGCTTGGAAGGCTGGCTGGCGTAGGAGTTCCCCGCTTTTTGCGCGGCCTTGGCGTTGATGATGGCCTGGTCGTATTCGCCCTTGGCGTCGCGCAGGCATTGCATGCGGGCTTTCGAGCTGCTTTCTTCTGCGCACAATTTCTTGTCGTCCGCATAGCGCGTGCTCGCCTGTTTCGTGTCGTAGGCGTATTGCGCCTTTGGCGACAGGTTTTGCGCGAAGGCGGATGTGCTGAACAGGGCCGTGACGGCGACTGCGAGGATGAGTGGGCGACGAATCATGATCTTCTCCTAGGGGGTGTTAAATGAGCCAGTAATGTCGGCATTGTGAATGCAGTATAGAGGAAAATCATGATTGCTTACCAACACTTACATGTGCGTGTGGCGCGAGCCCCCGGATGTCATTCCCAGGTCGGAATTAACCGTAGGCACCGCCCGTGTACAGCAAGTCGAACAGGCGCGCCATGGTGGCGATCAGCACGCCCGCGCCTAGCATCAAGGTAGCGACCAGCACCACGGCCAGGGGCCAGCCCGTGTCCGACAGGCGGCTTGATGCGGCGTTGTAGCGGGCGTCCCACTTGTCGTCCGGCATCAGGCCCAGCACCAGCGCTTCCAGGAAGCCGCCCAGGGCGGACAGGGTCAGCGGCAATATCTGGTAAAACCAGTCGGCCTCGGGAAACAGCTGATGCAGCAGCGCGCTGGCGGGCAGGGCGGCCAGGTGTAGCCAGCCCCAGCGGTCTTTGGCGCCGTGCAGGTAGAAGCGGTGCGCGCCCAGCATGCCCAGCAAAAAGGCCAGCAAGGTGGTGAAGGCCTTGTTCTTGTGCGACTGTTGCAAAATGGTAGCGGTGGTCATGGGACTCCAGAGTTGCTCATCAGTAAAGATAGCCAGTATCGGCCATTGCCTCGCACAACGATAGCACTTTCCTGTGGCGTTTATGCAATGATTTCGCGTGAGTTCAAGCCAGGGCCGGCACGATAGGCGCAGACGCCTATTGCGTCTTCGGCCATGACTGGTCATAATGTTTGATTAGCCCAAATTACACGCCCGTCATCATAACGCTTGCTGCCTGGCGGTAAAGCGCGCTATAATTTGCGGCTTTTTCCGCCTCAGCACACTTTTTGGAAATATTATGGTCGTTATTCGTTTAGCTCGTGGAGGCGCCAAGAAGCGCCCGTTCTTCAACATCGTCGCTACTGATTCGCGCAATCGCCGCGATGGTCGCTTCATTGAGCGTATCGGTTTTTACAACCCGATGGCGCAAGGTGGCGAAGTTCCACTGCGTATCACCGCAGACCGTCTGGCCTACTGGCAAGGCGTTGGCGCACAATTGTCGCCAACCGTTGCTCGCCTGGTAGCCAGCAACAACAAAGCAGCAGCTTAATTAGATCACTGGTTTGACGGTCAAGACTGCATCCGGGGTGAAAGTCCCCGATGACCTGGTACAGGTAGGCTATGTCTCCGGTGCTTATGGCATTGCTGGCGGGGTCAGGATCACTCCTTTCTCCGACGATGCGGATGCATTATTAAGCGTCAAAACCTGGTGGTTTGATAAACCGACCTTGCATGATGTTCAAGTCAGGCAAGCGAAGTTACACGGCGGCGACGTCGTGGCCCAGCTGGTGGGTGTGGTCGGGCGGGATGCCGCAGAAGCGCTGAAAGGCGTCTCTGTGCAAATTCCGCGTAGCCATTTCCCGACGCTGTCGGCCGATGAATTTTATTGGTCCGATCTGATCGGACTGACAGTCGAGAATTTGCAAGGCGAGTGCCTCGGCACAGTGCACGACATGATGAGCAATGGTCCGCAGTCGATCTTGCGCGTTACGCCCGTTGCCAGTGCAGATGAGACCGTTGAAAAGGCGCCTGAGCGCCTGATCCCGTTTGTTGGCCAGTTTGTCATTAACGTTGACAAGGCTGCCAGCAAGATCACGGTCGACTGGGGCCTCGATTATTAAACCGCCTGCGCATAAATTTGCGCCGGGCAAACGTTGCAGGATGGCGAGCGATGCAATTTGATGTCGTGACCCTGTTCCCGGAAATGTTTGCCGCGCTGACGCAGTCGGGTGTGACCCGGCGCGCCTTCGAGCAGGGGAAATGTGGCTTGTCCTTGTGGAATCCCCGTGATTTCACGACTGACAATCACCGCACCGTGGATGACCGTCCGTATGGCGGCGGCCCCGGTATGGTGATGATGGCCCGTCCCCTCGAAGCGACAATTAATGCCGCGAAGCTACGCCAGGCCGAACTGGGACTGGCGGCGCCCCGCGTGGTGTTCATGTCGCCGCAAGGCCGTCCGCTGACGCACGCGCGCGTCACGCAGCTGAAAGCCGAACCTGGTTTGGTGATCCTGTGCGGCCGCTATGAAGCCGTGGACCAGCGTTTGCTGGACCGTTGCGTCGACGAAGAGATCAGCGTCGGCGATTTCGTTTTGTCGGGCGGTGAATTGCCTGCCATGGCGCTGATGGATGCGGTGATCCGCCTCTTGCCCGGTGTCTTGAACACGGAGGCATCGGCCATCGAGGACAGCTTCGTCAATGGCTTGCTCGATTCGCCGCACTACACGCGGCCGGAAACATACGAAGGCATGGCCGTGCCGCCCGTCTTGATGGGTGGCAATCATGCCGAGATCGTCAAGTGGCGCCGCCAGCGCATGCTGGAAGCGACCGCGACAAAGCGGCCTGACCTGCTGGTCAGTGCACGCGCCGCCGGCTTGCTCAGCAAGGCCGACGAAAAATTCTTGGCCAGCCTGTAAGCCGTCTCCGGACGGCCGCCAGGGTGGCCAGTAGTGCCGGGCATGTTGCCCATATTGTGTTACCCATCCTCTACCGGGCGGATACTTGCTATCCACAGTGCGCCGGCATGATGGTTTTCGGAGTTATAAAATGGACTTGATTCAACAATTAGAGCAGGAAGAAATTGCTCGTCTGGGTAAAACCATTCCTGAATTCGCACCAGGCGATACCGTTATCGTCAGCGTCAACGTAGTCGAAGGCACGCGCAAGCGCGCCCAGGCTTACGAAGGCGTCGTTATCTCCCGTCGTAACCGTGGCCTGAACTCGAACTTCATCGTTCGCAAGATCTCGTCCGGCGAAGGCGTCGAGCGTACGTTCCAACTGTACTCGCCGCTGATCGCTTCGATCGAAGTGAAACGCCGTGGTGATGTTCGCCGCGCCAAGCTGTACTATCTGCGTGAGCGTTCGGGTAAATCGGCGCGTATCAAAGAAAAATTGCCAAACCGCCGCGTTGTGGCGAAAGCAAGCGCGTAATATCAGCGTCTGCGTTGGGAAAAGGGGTGCCGGTTATGGTGCCCCTTTTTTTATTCTGTATTGCTAATGGGACAAGCTGCCATGGCCACCATCGCATTTGATCCAAAACAACTCGCCATCGATTCGATCGCCGGCGAGGCGGCGCTGGACGCCGTGCGCCTGACGCCGGACTGGCTGCGCCAGCGCCTGGCCGAACAGCCCGACTGGCAGCCCGAGATTACCCAGGATTTCCTCTCCGCCCGCGCCGTGCCCGTGCGCGCCGCCGTGCTCATTCCCCTGGTGCAACGGCCGCAGGGCTTGACCATCTTGCTGACCATGCGCACGGACCACCTGAGCAGCCATGCGGGCCAGGTCAGCTTTCCCGGCGGGCGCAGCGAACCGTTCGATGGCTCGCCCATCGCCACGGCCCTGCGCGAGACGGAAGAAGAGGTGGGCCTGGCGCGCGAGCACATCGAAGTGCTGGGCTGCCTGCCCGACTACCTGACGGGCACCGGCTATCAGGTCACGCCCGTGGTGGGCCTGGTGACGCCGCCGTTCGAACTGCGCGCCGACCCGTCCGAGGTGGCGGAAATCTTCGAAGTGCCGCTGGCCTTCCTCATGGATGGCCTCAACCATCAGCGCCTGTCGGTGGAATTGCCGGGCGGACGGCGCTCGTTCTACGCCATGCCGTACGAGCGCTTCTACATCTGGGGCGCCACGGCCGGCATGCTGCGCAATCTGTTTCACCTGCTGCGCGCGTAAAATGGCGCCGCGCACGTAATAAGTTTGATTCCAGCACGGCACTGCGCTATCGTAGCGGGCATTGCGGTATTGCTGAAAAAGACAAAAAGGACGTTTGATGACATTTCTCTCCATACTTTGCGCATTGCTGATCGAGCAGCTCAAACCTTTGCGCGCGGACAATCCGATCTACGCCGAAATCAAGAGCCTGGCAATGCGCATGGAGACCTGGTTCAATGCCGGCCACGCCAACCATGGCCGCATGGGCTGGTTCCTCATGATCGGCGCGCTGATGGTGCCGACGGCGGGCGTGTACTGGATCTTGCTCCACTACCAGCTGACCCTGCTGGCCTTTGCCTGGAACGTCCTCATCGTCTACCTGACCCTGGGCTTTCGCCATTACAGCCATTACTTCACGTCGATCCAGCTGGCCCTGAGCGCCGGCGACGAAGCGACGGCCCGCACCTTGCTGGCCGACTGGACCAAGCTCGACACGGTGGGCATGGAAGCGAGCGAAATCGCCCGCATCGCCGTGGAAAAAGCCCTGATCACCACGCACCGCAATGTGTTTGGCGTGTTCTTCTGGTTCCTGATGCCGCTGGGCCCTGCCTGCGCCGTGATGTACCGCGTGGCCGAATACCTGGCGCGCGCCTGGAACGAGCCCGAGCACATGCGCAATGAAGCGTTCGGCCAGTTCGCCGCGCGCGCCTTTTACTGGATCGACTGGATCCCCGTGCGCCTGACGGCCGTGGCGTTTGCCGTGGTCGGCAATTTCGAGGACGCGATCTACGCCTGGCGCAATTTTGCCCAGCGCTGGCAGGACGAGTCCATCGGCATCATCCTGACGGCCGGCGGCGGCGCCATGGGCGTACGCCTGGGCACGCCGGCGGAAACGGCGGCCCGCGTGCTCGTCACGCCCGACATGGCCGTCGACGACAGCGACAGCGAAAGCGATATCCTGCCAGGCGAAGAGCCGGGCGCGCGCGCCTTGCAGAGCACGGTCGGCCTCGTGTGGCGCGCCTTGCTGCTGTGGATGCTGTTGCTGCTGTTGATGTCGGGCGCCGTTTTCCTCGGCTGATGCGGGCGCACACGCGCCATCCATGCGCCTTGCGCGTGGAACAAGGTTAAAATAGGGGCTGGCGCGCAAGGCGTGCCGGCCCCTGTTTGCATCGCCAGGACAGATCGAGGTAGAACCCAAGTCTTCTATAAGATATAATACTGGCTTACCGCAGCAAACGTAGTTGACTACCAGCCCGGCTTACCCGCCGGGGCCATTCACGCAATCCAGTCCCGACAAGCCACATGGCCGAGTTATCTCAAAAAACAGGGGAACTCTCAGACGAGTTCTTCATCCTTGGTCTCACCAGCAATGGCAAGCAATTCCGACCCAGCGATTGGGCCGAGCGCCTTTGCGGAGTGATGTCCTGTTTCAATCCCGACGGCGGCGGGCGCAATGCGCACCTCCAGTATTCGCCCTACGTGCGCCCGACCGTCGTCAACGGCGTCAAGTCGGTGGTGGTCAACACCAAGCTGCGCGAGATCGAGCCGATGGCGTTTCACTTCGTGCGCGAATTTGCCAAGGATAACGACCTGCAGATCGTCGAAGCCTGCTTCCTGCCGCCCCCCGAAGAAAAGTAAGACCGTTTCAATTGATTTGCCTCAAACCCGCCACGGCGGGCTGGCGTAGCGTGGACACTCTGCCTCAAACGGAGTGGCGACATGCGCATCGGCGACATCTGTACCCTGCACACCATCCATTGTCAGCGTGACACCAGCGTGCAAGACGCCGCGCTGCTGATGCGCCAGCACCACGTGGGCGACCTGATCGTGGCCGAACAGCCGAACGGCGAACGCGTCCCCATCGGCATCCTCACCGACCGCGACATCGTCATTTCCGTCATCGCCCTCGGTCTCGACCCCGCCAGCCTGCTGGTGGGCGACATCATGAGTGCGCAGCTGCTCACCGCCAGCGAAGACGAAGACGTCTACGACATCATCGAACGCATGCGCGTCAACGGCATCCGCCGCTTGCCCGTGGTCAATAGCCTGGGCGCGCTCTCCGGCGTCGTCAGCATCGACGACTTGCTCGCCTTCCTGGCCCAGGAAATGGCCGAGCTGGCGCGCATCAGCAGCGGCCAGCTGGTCCACGAAAAGCGCACCAGAAAGTAAGCGCGTATTGCGCAATTCCGGTCAAGCCACGGCTTGCTGAAAATGCTACAGTCGCTGCTCGTTCAACGGGAAGCGTTCATGCACTATCTGGCCAAGGCACTCTGGTATATCGAATCGCATTTTGCGGACGATCTCTCGCTCGGCGATATTGCCCAGGTGGGCGGCGCCTCGCCCTGCCACCTGACGCGCGCGTTCGGCCTGGCCACGGGCCACTCCGTGATGCGCTATGTGCGGGCGCGCAGGCTCAGTGTCGCGGCGCGCGCGCTGGCGCAGGGCGCGCAAGACATCCTTGCCGTCGCCCTGGAGGCCGGCTACAGTTCCCATGAAGCCTTTACGCGGGCCTTCCGCGAGCAGTTCCATGTCACGCCGGAAAAGGTGCGGGCCCAGCGCCATGTCGCCAACCTGGCGCTGGTGGAGGCCATCAAAATGGATGTGGCGCCGGGCGTGCCTTTGGCGCCACCCCGTTTCGAGCAAGGCCCCGCCTTGCTGCTGGCGGGCCTCGTCGAACGGTATTGCGCGGAAACGTCTGCCGGCATTCCCGCCCTGTGGCAGCGCTTCCTGCCCCATGCGGCGCCCGGCCAGCTCGTGTATGGCGTGTGTTGCAACAATGACCACGCGGGCAATTTCGATTACCTGTGCGCCATGCCGGTCAGCGATTTTTCGCAGTCGCCCGATGGCTGGACGCGGCTGCGCATCGCGCCGCGGCGCTATGCCGTGTTTCATCACCGGGGCCACATTTCCACCATCCGCGCCACCTGGCATACGGTGTGGAATGAGTGGCTGCCCCAGTCCGGGCTGGAAGTGGCCGATGCGCCCGACTTTGAACGCTACGACCGGCAATTCGATCCCGCCAGCGGTAGTGGCGGCATGGAAATCTGGCTTCCCTTGAAAGCATGAGCATGCTCCATACCTTGTTCGCGCCGGCCCTGTTCGCCGGCACCACCGTGCTGCGCCGGCGCCTCTCGCAAATCGCCGCCGCCCTGGCGGCGGGCCTGCCCCTGTACTGGGTGCTGGGCCCGCAGCCGCTGGGCCCGCTGGCCTGGTGTGCGCCGCTGCCCGTGCTGTGGCTGGCCTTGCGCTCGTCGCGCCGCGATGCGGCCTGGATGACCTTCCTGGCGGCCGTGCTGGGCCTGTCATCCAACTTCAGTTATTTTCGCCTGCTCATGCCCTTGCCGGCCGTGCTGGCCGTGACCGTCGTCAAGGCGCTGTTGTGGCTGCTGGTGGTGCTGGCCACGCGGCGCCTCGTGCTGCGCTACCGGGCGTCGTGGACGGTGCTGGCGTATCCCGTGCTGTGGGTGGCCATCGATACCCTGATGGCAGCCTTGCTGCCGGACGGTAACTGGGGCAGCCTTGCGTATTCGCAAGCGGATAACCTTGCCGTGCTGCAGGTGGCGGCCCTGGGGGGCGTGCCTGGCCTGCTGTTTCTGCTGTGCTTGGCGCCGTCCGCGCTGGCCTTGCTGCTGGCCGGCGGACGCGCGTATGCGCCAGCGGCGTGCGCGGCCGTGTTGCTGCTGGCGGCCGCGTTCGCCGGCGGCGCTTGGCGCGTGCAAGGCGCACCAGGGCCAGGCGGGCCGCTGGCCGGGCTGGCGGCCATCGACGACTTCATCGGCCCGGCCACGCCGCCGGCACGCGCGCAAGCCATCTGGGACCAGTACGTGCGCCACGTCGAACAGCTGGCCGGGCAGGGCGCCCGGCTGGTGCTGTTGCCGGAAAAGATAGCCGTGCTGGCGCCCGCGCAGGCGGATGTCGTGCGGCAGCGTTTCCAGGCGCTGGCGCGCGGCACGGGCACATGGATCGTCCTGGGCATCGGCGTGCAGGACCTTGATGGCCGGCGCAACCTGGCCTGGCTGTTTGCTCCCGATGGCGCCGCGCCCGTCAGCTATCAGAAACATCATCTGGCGCCGCCCGAGCGCGATTTTCTTGCGGGCAGCGCGTATGCGGTGCAGCCGGTGGCGGGGCAAGCCATGGGTCTGGCCATCTGCAAGGACATGCATTTCGCGCCCCTGGGACACGCGTATGGCGCGGCCGGGGCGCAGGTCATGCTGGTGCCGGCCTGGGATTTCCAGCTGGACGCCTGGATGGGGGCGCGCATGACCGTGGTGCGGGGCGTGGAAAATGGCTATGCCGTGCTGCGCGCGGCGCGCGAGGGAGTACTGACCGTCAGCGACGCGTATGGCCGCGTGCTGGCGGAGCGGGCCAGCAGCGCCATGCCGGGCAGCACCTTGCTGGCGCCGTTGCCGGCACACCCGCCCGTCGCCACCTGGGCTGGATGGCTGGGGCCGCTGTTCGGCTGGCTGTGCGTGGCGCTGAGCGCGATTCTGCTGTGGGCGGGACGCCGCGCCGCGCCCGCTGCCTGACGGGAAATGTCAGGTTTTGCTGCAATGCGCAAAACCGCATTGCGCCGTCTTTTTTAATATTGTGCGCAGGCCGCCATATAATCGCCGCCGATGAATTCACCATTGCGGTGCATATATAGGCGGCGCTGCCGGTATATATATATTGCACTGCAATAATTGGTGTTATCTGGTATTCGTGAAATGGGGCGATTGGTATTAATTGGTACTTAACTCGGCCACGAAGTCATACATGTCGCCGCGGAAGTAGGACCGGCAAAATTCCACGGCGCGGCCATCGCGCAAAAAGCCCAGCCTTTCCACCGACAAACCCGCGTCGCCTTCCTCCGCCTGCAGCAGGCTGGCCTGCTCCCCCGTCAGCAACAAGGCACTGAGCCGCTGCAAGGCGCGCACGGGCCGGTTGCCCGCCTGTTCCAGCGCGTCGTACATCGATACGTCGACGGCGTCGAGCGCCGGCAGGCAACTGGCGACGATGGTCGCGTATTCCAGGCACATCGGCACCTCGTCCGCATAGCGGATGCGGTGGAAGCGGTACACGGGCGCACCCGGCGACAGCCGCAGGCGCAAGGCCTCTTCCGGCGTGACGGTGCCCTCCGCGCGCTTGAGCCACACGCTGCGCGGCGTGCGGCCGCGCGCCCGCATGTCCTCGGAAAACGAGGTCAGCTTGGCAAAGTTTTTCTCGATGCGCGTATTGATGAAATTGCCCGAGCCGGGGCGGCGCACCAGCAAGCCCTCGTTGACGAGGCCATCGATGGCCTTGCGCACGGTGATGCGCGAGACGGCCAGGTCGCTGGCCAGCTGGCGTTCGGCCGGCAGGGCTTCGTCGGGGCCGAGGATGCGCTTGTCGATCGCTTCGCGCAACGCGCGCTGCAGTTGCTGGTACAGGGGCAGGCTACTCGTCTGCCCCAGGCCTTGCATGATGTGAGCCAGGGTTGTCATACGCTGAGGGTCTCCGTTACGGCGCGTTGCAGACGCGCTCTGTATCTGTTTTGTGTCGCTGGATAATACCAAAAAAGACCGTTATAAAACCAATTTGAATTATCAGGCCGGCAATTTATGCCCGCCCTCGCTGGTATTTAGCCCGGCCATACGGGCTACAGATTGATCCAGCTGAAGTGGTCTGTGTGATTCAAACAACGTTATAAAAAAAAAGTTGCAACTGGTAGTATTCTGGTATTGGATAGTAGTATATTGGCGTTGAATTGGTTTTGTAAGTGGTTGTGCCGAAGGGTCTGCAGCATGCCGGCGAGAGTGGGCGGGCTGGAAAGAAGACCTACGTTAAAAATGAAAAGGCTCCAATCCTGGAGCCTAAATCAAGGGGGAGTACATGAAACGCAATTTGACAGCTAGCTCTGCAGCACGCAATTTGACGCCTATCGCCGCTGCTGTGGCTATGTTGATGGCAGGCGCGAGTTTCTCGGCGCATGCGCAGGAAGCCGTGGCCAAAGAGACCAAGCCGGCAGCGACGGCCGATGTCGATGAAGGCCAGACCGTCGTCGTGACGGGTATCCGCGCATCGCTGCAACAATCCTTGAACCAAAAACGCAATTCCGACAGCCTGGTCGAAGTGATCACGGCTGAAGACGTGGGCAAGATGCCTGACAAAAACATCGCCGACTCGCTGCAACGCGTACCAGGCGTCAGCGTTGCCGCTGCGGGCGGCAACGAAGGCAGCTTTGGCGAGAATGACCGCGTGGCACTGCGCGGCACGCCGTTCGGCCTGACCCTGACTACCTTCAATGGCCACTCCGTCAGCAGCGGCGACTGGTTTGCCGACAACATCATCGGCGGCGGCCGCAGCGTCAGCTTTTCGTTGTTTCCCTCCGAACTGATCGGCCGCGTCACCGTGCACAAAGGTTCGCAAGCGAACCTGCTGGAAGGTGGCGCGCAGGGCGTGATCGATATCGAATCGCGCAAACCGCTGGACTTCAAGAAACAAATTACGGGCCAGGTCAGCCTGGGCGCCGTGTACTCGTCCAACTCGGGCAAGAAAGACCCGCAAGTAAGCGGCATGCTGAACTGGAAGAACGATGCCAGCACCATGGGTGTGATGGTGCAGGGCTTCTATCAGAAGCGCAAACTGAGCCGTGTTGGCCAGGAAAATGGCGTCTGGTATGACGGCGTTGCCGCGGATTCGGCAGTCGCTGGCGCCTTGCCAGGCTCGGCCGGTGGCCGCGTCAACTACATGGGCGGTACCGCCTGGTTCGAACAGGAACGTACCCGCAAGGGCGGCCTGATCGATGTGCAGATCAAGCCAAGCAGCGCGCTGACCCTGGACTTCACCCTGTTCCATTCCGAACTCGATGCACCGAACATCAACCATAACTTCATCCAGACCGTCGGCCTGGAAACGGGCAGCAAGGGCGGCTACCCGGTCGCCAATGTCAGCGGCACCTACAAGGGCGGTATCGTCACTGGCCTGCATACCACCGTTCCAGCCAATTGCGGCGCCATCTGCGCAGGCTATTCGAGTGCCGTGCAGGAAGAGTTCAGCCGTCCTGTGGCGGAAAGCAAGTCCGACTTCTTCAACGTCGATGCCAAGTACCGCGTCAACGACCGCCTGACCTTCTCGGGCAAGGTCGGCACGACCAAGGGCGTGGGCAATACGGAAAGCGGCGCGCTGGGGATTTGGATGCCTTGGACGGGCGGCGGCTACACCCAGAACGGCGCCAGCCATGGCGTGATTTACGATACGCCAGGCGCGGACAAATTCTCGATCGGCGGCCGCCAGGCAACGCCTTACACCTACGGTTCGCACGTCACCGCGAACGACAAGGAAACCTATGGCCAGATCGACGGTATCCTGAAACTGGACTTGCCAGCGATCTCGTCGGTGGAATTCGGTGCCCGCGTTGCGGAACACAAGCGTGACCTGACCGCTATCGGCATCGTTGCCAAGCCATCGCTGGGCGTCACCGCCAACCTGCCGATGAACGGCCTGACCTCGTTCCCAAGCAACTTCAATGACCTGGGCGTGAATGGCGCCGGTTACTGGACGTTCTCGCAAGCAAGCGTCAACAAGTGGCTCAAGGATAACGCCACGTACCAGGGCAATCTGCGCCAGTCCGAGTTCAACATCAAGGAACCGACCCAGTCGCTGTATGCGATGGCGAACTTCGGCACGGAAGGCTTGTCGGGTAACTTCGGCGTGCGCTATGTGCACACCAAGGAAGACGTCAACCGCTACGAGCTGAACCCGGCTGCCCAGTACGAAATCAAGAACTACACGAATACCTACAACGATTTCTTGCCTAGTGCCAACTTCCGCCTGGATGTGACGAAGGATATCATCGGTCGTTTCGGCGTCAGCCGCACCATGGCCCGTCCTGAACTGGGCATGATGGCTGGCCTGGATCTGCGCGACAACCAGCTCGACGGGAACGCCGGCAATCCTAACCTGCGTCCTATCCGCTCGAACAACGCCGACATCGGCGTGGAATGGTACTTCGCTCCGAAATCGATGGTGTCGGCTGGTATCTTCTACTCGTCGCTCGATGGCTACGTGACGTACGGCAAAGGCACGACGACGTTCTACAACCAGTTGCAGAACAAGTTCACCCAGTATGAAATCGGCACGCCGACCAATACCACAGCGGAAGTCAAAGGTCTGGAACTGTCGTACGTACAAGCGTTGCCAGCAGGCTTCGGTGTGAACGCCAACTACACCTACACCGACGGCAAGGAAACGGGCAACGTCAAGGGTTCGCCATGCGGCGATACGGGCGACTGCACCATGATCGGTACCTCGAAAAGTGCATACAACCTGGGTGCCTTCTTTGAAAACGACAAGTTCAGCGCACGCCTGACGTACAGCTACCGTTCGGAATTCCTGAACGGTACCTCGCGCCGCAGCGCAGCGTACCAGGCAGGCATCGGCAGCCTGTCGGCATCGATTGCTTACCAGCTGACGGAAAATCTGGCCATCACCCTGGATGGCAAGGACCTCAACAATCCGCTGTCGCGTTCGATCATCAAGACCCCTGGTTCGGATGACATGCCAGGCGCGTTCTACAAGAACGGCCGCCAGATCTACCTGGCACTGCAAGGCAAGATGTAAAACGTTTTATGTAGTTGATGCCTCCCGACGGACACCCGGGATGGCATGACAATGGCGGAGCGCAGCTGGCTCCGCCATTTTTTTATTGCAAGATGGCTTTTTTTTATATGGTGGGATACATCCGATGACATTACACGCAATGCTGGCTTGCTTCGCCTGCGCGCTGCCGCTGGCCGCCTCCGCCGCTTCCGCAGCACCGGCCGTCGCACCGGAAGTGGTGGCCTATTATCCTGGCTGGAAATCGGCCGATTTTCCCGTTAACGAGCATAATATTCGCGCTGGCAATGTCAGCCTGATCCAGTACGCGTTTGCCGACATTTGCTGGGATGGCGAACACGGCAATCCCGCGCCCGATGGCGGTGGCGTGAGCGCCTGCCTCGATGCGCAGGGCCAGCCGTCCCGGCCGGCCAACGGCAGCATCGTGCTGCCGGCACCGCAAGCCGATGCCGACAACTTGCGCAAGCTCAATGCGCTCAAGCAAAGTAATCCGCAGCTGCGCGTCCTGCTGTCGGTGGGCGGCTGGCTCTGGTCGAACCGCTTTTCGGACGTGGCCGCCACGCCGGCTGCGCGCCAGGCGTTTATCGCTTCCGCGCTGGAGCTGGTGCGCCGGCATGGCCTCGATGGCGTCGATATCGACTGGGAACATCCTGCCACGGGAGGCATTCCCTGTATCGAAGGCAGGGTCTGCCACCGCAGCGGCGACAAGGAAAACTATGTGCGCCTGGCCAGCGAACTGCGCAGCGCGTTCGACCAGGCGGGTAAGCTGGCTGCCGGCCGCCATTACCTGATCACCATCGCCGCCGGTGCGCATGCCAGCCTGACCGACGACAGCGATGCCGCGTCCGGCTGGATGGCCCGCCTGGCGGCGCAGCTGGACTGGATCAACCTGATGACGTATGACTACCGCGGCGTGTGGGATGCCGAGAGTGGCCAGCTGGCGCCTCTGTACGCGGATCCGGCGGATCCGCAGCGCGACAAGGCCCTGTATGCGGACGCTACCGTGACGCGCTTCCTGCGCGCCGGCGTGCCTGCAAGCAAACTTGTGCTGGGTGTGCCCTTCTATGGCTATGGCTGGAAGCAGTGCGCCGCCGGTCCCCGGGGCGATGGCCTGTACCAGCCTTGCCAGGGCGCGGCCAGCGGCAATGACGCTACGCCGACCTTTACTTACCGGCATCTGATCGAGCACGGTTATCTGGCCGATGGCAAGGGCGGGCTGGGATTCCAGCGCCATTGGAATGCGGCGTCGCAAGTACCGTATCTGTACAACCGCGACAACGGCGTCTTCATCAGCTATGAAGATGCGCAGTCGGTGGCCCATAAAGTGCGCTATATCCGCGATAAGGGCTTGCGCGGTGGCATGTTCTGGGAATTGAGCGGCGACGCGCAGCATGTGTTGGGCACGGCCCTGGCGCCTGTTCTGAAGGGGACGCAGCCATGAGCCAACGCTACCTCGCCCTCGACGTCCTGCGCGGTCTGACCGTCGCCCTGATGATCGTCGTCAATACCCCCGGTGACTGGGGCAGCGTGTATGCGCCATTCCTGCATGCCGAATGGCATGGATTTACCCTCACGGACCTGGTCTTTCCCAGCTTTTTGTTTGTCGTCGGCAATGCGCTGGCCTTTGCGCTGGGCAAGTATGAACACCTGGGACACGGCGTCGTGCTGGCCCGGCTGTGCAAGCGCAGCGCGCTGATCTTTCTATTGGGATTTTTGCTGTACTGGTTCCCCTTCTTCAAGATCGACGACGCGGGCCAGTTCGCCTGGTCGCCGCTGTCGCACACGCGCATTCCCGGCGTGCTGCAGCGCATCGCCGTGTGCTACCTGGCCGCCGCCCTGATCCTGCATTACGGGAAGACGCGCGGCGCGCTGCTCTTCAGCGCCTGCGCCTTGCTCGGCTACTGGGGCATCCTGGCATGCTATGGCGACTACAGCCTGCATGGCAACGCGCCGGCCAAGCTCGATCTGTTCCTGCTGGGCGACAGCCATTTGTACCATGGCGAAGGCACCGCCTTCGATCCGGAAGGCGTGCTCGGCACCTTGCCGGCTATCGTCAATGTGATTGCCGGCTACCTGGCGGGCAGCTTCGTGCGCCAGGCAGCGCCGGCGCGGCTGCGCTCCAGCCTGGCTCAACTGGCCGTGGCCGGCGTCATTTGCGTGGCCGTGGCCCTGTGCTGGAACGAGGTATTCCCGATCAACAAGAAGCTGTGGACCAGCTCTTACGTGATGCTCGGTATCGGCCTGGACTTGCTGCTGCTGGCGCTGCTGATGTTCATCATCGACGTGCGCAAGATCACGGGCTGGACCTACTTTTTTGAAGTCTTCGGCAAGAACACCCTGTTCATCTACCTGGTGTCGGAAGTGCTGGTGATCATTGCGTTTACCGTGCGCATCGGCGGCGGCAATCTGTACCAGTGGCTGTACCAGCACTGGTTCACGGGCTGGGCGCCGGCGCGCGTGGGCTCCTTGCTGTTTGCCGTCAGCTTCATGCTGCTGTGCTGGCTGATCGCCTATGGCATGGACAAGCGCAAGATCTACATCAAGGTCTAGAACTTCAGTTTCAGGCCGTAACGCGTCGCCAGCGCGGTCAACAGCAGCATCAGGGCGGTGACGGCGGCGGCATTCCACAGGCCGGCCGCGCCGCCGGTGGCCAGATACGGCCACCAGAAGCGCGGCAGGTGCAGCACGGCCGCCAGTTGCTGCCACAGGTCGGGCACGATGTAGGCGAACAGGGCATTGGTGCCGGCAGGCACGAGCACCATCGCCCAGGCGCGCCAGCGCCACACGTCGATGACGATATAAAACACGAGGAACAGCGCCAGGATGAGGGCGCTGCACACGAGTGTGTAGGATTCCGTCGCCGCGATCTTGTTGATGTGGTGATACGGCCGCAGCAGCAGGCCGGCCGCCAGCAGGCCCAGCGCGAACCACGCCATGAAGCGGATGCGTTGCCCATGGTTCAGGGCGGCGCCGCGCAGGAACAGCTGGCCCACCAGGGTGCCTGCCAGTACATTCGCCGCCGTCGACCCGAGCACTTGCGGCACGTTGACGAAGGCGTTGATGCTTGCCGGCAGGAAATCGAGGCTGCCCGCCGTGCCGCCCATGTACAGCACGATCAGCAGGGCAAACATGCCCATCAGGGCCGTGCCGCTGCCCCGGCAAGCCAGGTACAGCAGGCTGCACAGCAGGTAGGACCAGCCTATCATGCCGAGGATGCCCCACCAGGACGGCTGCAGCCAGGTGCTGGAAAACTCGCTGTTCAGCTCTCCGCGGAACGCCGCCAGCAGGAACAGCATCAGCGCACCGCCCGCCGCCAGCTCCAGCTTGCCCGCGCCCTGGCGCCACAGCAGGATCATCGCCACGTAAAACAGCAGGAAATACAGGGCGTGCGGCAGCGGCGCCGCCTGCGCATCGTAGCGGTAGGCGTTCGCCAGCACCACGCCGGCCAGCATCAGGCTGGCGGAGCGCCACAGCAGGCGTCCCAGCAGGGCGGGCGTGACGTGGCCGCAATGGCGCTGCAGGGCCAGCGGTATGGCCATGCCCACCATGAACAGGAAGCCGGGAAAGACCAGGTCGGGCAAGGTGATGCCATCGGCGCGGGGCCCCGCGTGTTCGAGCCAGTGGGGGATGGCTGGCATGCCGGCCAGGTAGTTGACCCAGATCATGACGACGATCACGCAGCCGCGGAACGCATCCAGGCTGGTCAATCGTTCAGGTACAGCTGCGGGGGCGGTGGCTGGCGGCATGGATGAATGAAAAAGGTCGAAAAAAAAGCAGCCCCGGCGTGAGCCGGGAACTGCCTTGCGCATGCTGGCGGGAACAGGAATTACTGTGCCGCTGCTGCCGGTGCCGCCGCTGCCGTGGCAGGACGGTTCAGCCACAGGATCCAGTAGCGGGCCAGGTCGCCCACGCCGTCGCCGCCCTTGACGGTTTCCAGGACCTTGATGGCGTCATCTTTCTTGCCAGCCATGGCGTAGGAATAACCGAGGCGCAGCTTGGCATCTTCAGGACGCTTCAGGCCGCCCTTGGCGATGCCTTTCTGGATCAGGTCGATACCTTTGTCGAACTGGTCCATCGTCACGAAGGCGTAGCCGAGGTTGATCAAGCCCGTGCCATCCTTGCTCTTCATTGCCGACGCTTCGCCGCTGGCGATGTTCTTCGCATCGTCGGCGGCAGCCTTGTTGGCCTGGTCGCGCAGTTTCTTGTGCTTGGCGGCATTTGCGCCCGTGCCCAGCACGCCTTTGGCAAAGCCGGCGTCCAGCACTTTTTTCGCTTCTGTCGGGAAGGCATTCTGCAAGGCGATTTCAGCCATGTCGCTGTAATCTTGCGGCGGCATGGTGCCCACGGCCTTGAATTGCAGGCGCAGCACGTCGAGCGCGAAGCGGTCGGAATAGCCGGCCTTGCCTTGCGTACGGCTCAGCAAATCGCTCCAGTAGTCATCCGACGGGTAGTAGCGCACCAGGTTTTCCATGGCGACCAGGTAGGTGGCCGGGTCCTTGCTTTTCGAACCCGTATTGGCCAGCAATTGCAGTTCTTCGATGGTCGGCGTCTTGCCCGCTTGCTGCTTGGCCGTCAGGTCGGCCATCAGTTCCTGTTTCGCGCGCGCGAAATCATTGCTGAAGTAGTAGGCGCGGATGATGTACGGGCGCACGCTGGCCACGTCGCCAGTTTCCGTCTGGTAACGGGTGAACCATTTGATGGCGTTCGGATAATCCTTGGCGTTGTAGTGGTAGTTGGCCAGCGCCTGGATGAAGTCGCCCTGGGCTTTCTTGTCCAGCTTGCCCGATTCGATGACCGCTTCCAGCGCCGTCATGGCCATCGGCGCATTGTTGGTGGTCGAGGCCAGCGCCACGCGCAGGCGGTTCAGCACGAACAATTCGTAGGGCGTCAGGGCGGGAATGGCGGCGGTCTGGTCGATGCGGCTTTGCACGTCGGCGTAGTTTTTCGCATCCATCGAGGCCTTCACGGCGGCCGGATCGAGCAGTTTGAACACTTCAGGACGCACCGAGTCGGCCGGGGTGGCCGCGGGCGCACCGGCGGCTGCGGCCGGCTTGGCATCCTGCGCGTGCGACAGGGCAGGCAGGACGTTCAGGCCGATGGCGGCCAGGAGCAGGCTAAGGCGTGCAAGACGGAATTGGGACATGGTCAATCCTTCAATCAATAACAAAAATACGCTCCGGTACTGGTCGCCGCAACAGCGTGTGGCGGCATTTGCCGGGGGCAGGGAATCTTAAAAAACACGTATTCTGCCATCCTGACCGCACAAGTCAAAGGGCGGCAGCATGGTAAACAACGGCTATTGTCACATAAACGGCTGGGCTGGAGCGCCAAACGTGCGCGCCAGGGCTTGCCCTTTGGCATCGAACAGCAGGCAGCGCTGCGGCGGCAGATGCAGGCGCATGGCGTCGCCCGCCTGGCGCAAGCCAGCCTCGGCCGGCAGCTTGACGGCCAGCATCTCGGTCACGCCCGGCATGCTGGCGTAGACGATGGCCACGTCGCCCAGGTATTCGACGTGGCTGACGGCCGCGTCGACGATGTTGTTTCCCGCATGGCCGCCCGCCGACTCGCCGTCCTGCAGGCTGACGTGTTCGGCCCGCACGCCCAGGGTCAGCTGGTCGCCCGGTGCCACGCTCTCGCCGTGCGCTTCGACGTCGATCACGGCGCCGCCGGGCAGGCGCACGGCCACCGAGCCGGGGCCGCAGGCGACGGCCTCGCAAGCGATGAAGTTCATCTTCGGCGCGCCGAGGAAGCCGGCCACGAACAGGTTGCCGGGATTGTTGTACAGTGCGTGCGGACTGCCCACCTGCTCGATGCGCCCGCCGTTGAAGACGACGATGCGCTCGCCCAGGGTCATCGCCTCGACCTGGTCGTGCGTGACGTAGATCATGGTCGTCTTCAATTCCTGGTGCAGGCGCGAGATTTCCACGCGCATCTGCACGCGCAGCGAGGCGTCGAGGTTCGACAGCGGTTCGTCGAACAGGAAGACCTTGGGCTTGCGCACGATGGCGCGGCCGATGGCGACGCGCTGGCGCTGGCCGCCCGACAGGTCCTTCGGCTTGCGTTTCAACAGCGGCGTGATCTGCAGGATATCGGCCGCGCGCTCGACGGCGGTGCGCACCTCGGCCTTTTTATGTCCGGCCAGGGAGAGGGCGAAGGCCATGTTCTCGTACACCGTCATGTGCGGATACAGGGCGTAGCTCTGGAAGACCATGGCCAGGCCCCGCTCGGCCGGCGCGATATCGTTGGCCAGCTGGCCGCCGATATGCAGCTCGCCGTCCGTGATGTCTTCCAGCCCGGCGATCATGCGCAGCAGGGTTGATTTTCCGCAGCCGGACGGCCCCACGAAGACGACGAATTCGCCGTCGCGGATATCGAGGTCGATGCCGTGGATGACGGGGTGCTTGTCGTCGTACAGCTTGACGATATTCTTTAAAACGATGTGTGCCATGGGGGGTGCGATTCCTAGCTGGCGCTGGCCGGCGCGGACGTGGCGCCGGCGTCAGACGGGTCGGAGGTATCCTTCGGGCCGATGCGCATGAAGCGCGACAGGATCAATACGGGCACGGCCGACACCAGCACCCACAGGAAAAAGGTCTTGTAGCCGAGCGCCGTCTGGATGTCGCCGCTGATCATCTTGAACAGCACGAAGCCCAGCTGCATCACGCCGGTGGCGAACGCGTAGTGGGCCGTCTGGTACTTGCCGACGGAAACCACCTGCATCATGAACAGGATCAGGCCGACGAAGCCGAAGCCATAGCCGAACATCTCCACGCTGAGCGCCGCCGTGATCAGGGTCAGGTCGGTCGGCATGCTGTGGCTCAGGTAGTAGAACACCAGGTTCGGCAAGTTCATGGCCAGGATCAGGAAGAACATGGCGCGCTTGAGGCCCAGCCACGACGTGAAGTAGCCGCCGCCTATGCTGCCCAGCAAAAAGGCCACGGTGCCGGCCGTGCCGTACACGGCGCCCACTTCCGTCGTCGACAGGCCCAGGCCGCCCAGTTCGCGCGCTTCGCGCAGGAACAGCGGGCCGATGGTCTGCACTTGCGCCTCGCCCGCGCGGAACAGGATGATGAAGGCGATCATGCCCCAGATGCCGGGCTTTTTCAGGAAGTCCACCAGCACGTCCCACAAGGTGCGGCTGATGCCGGCCACGCTCTTGTCGGCCACGGCCGCGTTGCGCACCTGCGGCAGCGCCCACAGGTGGTAGGCGGCCAGCGACAGCATCATGGCGCCGATGATCAGGAAGATGACCGACCAGGCGGGCTTGATGCCGATTTTTTTCTCCAGGTAGCCGGCCAGGATCACCAGGCCGCCCAGCGAGATGAACTTGCCCGCATTGAAGAAGGCGCCTTGCCAGCCCGCGTAGGCGGCTTGCTGCTTGTCCGACAGGCTGGCGATGTACAGGCCGTCGCAGACGATGTCGTGCGTGGACGAGGCCAGCGCGGCGACGAACAGCACGGCGACGCAGGCGGCAAACCACAGCGGCGTCTGCAGGGCCAGCGCGATCAGGCCCAGGCTCAGGCCGCCGAGGAACTGGAACAGCACCACCATGGTCTTCTTGCTCGACGCCAGCTCCAGGAAGGGGCTCCACAGCGACTTGAAGACCCAGGCAAAGCCGATCAGGCCCGTCCAGCGGGCGATCTGGTCGTTCGGCACGCCCATGCTCTTGAACATCAGGCCGGCCACCAGGGCCACGGCGTAGAACGGCAAGCCCTGGGCAAAGTACAAGGTGGGCACCCAGGTGATCGGGCTGCGTGTGTTGATGCTGGTGCTGATGCGCGTGTCGTGCATGGAGGCTTCCTTATCGAGAGACGTTTTCATTTGACTGCGCCGTCCATGCCGCGCATGAAGAAGCGTTGGGTAAACAGGAAGGCGAGCAGGGTCGGCACGATGGTGATCAGGGTGCCGGCCGCGATCACGCGCGTGCTGCTGCCGAAGGTGCCGCGCAAGTACAGCACGCCCACCGACAGGGGGAATTCATCGGGCTTGCTCATGACGATGGAGGGCCAGATGTATTCATTCCACGATTCGACGGCCGTCAGGATGCCGACGGTGGCCAGCCAGGGCGTAATCAGCGGCAGCATGATGCGGCTGAAGATGACCCACTCGGACGCGCCATCGACCCGCGCCGCGTCGATCAGGTCTTGCGGTACTTCCTCGAACGCCTGCTTGAGCAGCAGGATGGCCACGGCCGTCACCACGTTGGGCAGGATCACGCCCGTGTAGGTGTCGACCAGGCTCATTTGCGTGATGGTGATGAAGTTGACGAGGAAGTTGACCTCCGACGGCAGCACCAGGGTGGCCAGGATCAGGCCGAACACGAGTTTGCGGCCACGGAATTTCAGGCGCGCCAGCGGATACGCGGCCAGTGAACACAGCAGCAGTTTCCAGAACACGGTGAACACGGCGATCAGCACGGAGTTCTTGAAGAACGACCAGATGGGAATCGCATTGAACACTTCGATGAAGTTCTCGAAGGACGGCGCCTTCGGCCAGAAGGTGGGCGGGAAGGCGAAGATATTGCCTTGCGTGGAAATGGCCGTCACCAGCGTCCACCAGAACGGGAAGACGCAGACGATGGCGATCGCGCACAGCACGGCATAGTGGCCCAGCATGTGCAGGCGCGTTTTCAGGGGGCGGGAACGTTTTTGCATGGTCTTGTCCCGCTCAGCGGTGCTTGGGTTTGAGGTAGCGCAGGCACAGCATGGCGATGGCTATGCAAAACAGCGAGACGACGAAGCTGGCCGCCAGCGCGCGCGGCAGTTTCAGGTGTTTCAAGCCCTGGTCGTAGGCGTAATACAGCGCCGTGAAGGTGGAATTCATCGGGCCGCCCTGGGTCAGCACGTCGACTTCCTGGTAAGCCTTCAGGGCGGCCAGCACGGACAGGATGGAGCACAGCATGATGGTCGGGCGCAGCATCGGCACGGTGATCTTCCAGAAGCGTTGCCAGCGGTTGGCGCCATCGAGCATGGCCGCTTCCTGCATGTCCGACGGAATCGATTGCAGGGCCGCCAGGTACATCACCATGTACCAGCCCAGGCCGCGCCACAGGGTGACGAACATGACGGCGAACAGGGCCAGGCTGTCGTTCGTCAGCCAGCCCACGGGCGCGTTCACCAGTTTTAACGTCATCATCACGTAATTGAGCGCGCCCTGTTCGTGGAACATGAAGCCCCACATGATGCCGACGACTGACACGGTGGTCACCACGGGCACGTAGAAGGCGGCGCGGAACAAACGGATGCCGGGCAGGCGGTTGTTCACCAGCACGGCGAGCGTGATGGCGCCCACCTGCACGAAGGGCACCATCAGCAGGAACATCAGCGAATTCTTCAGGCCCGAGACGAACATCTCGTTGTTGAAGATGTAGCGGAAGTTATCGAGGCCGACGAAGCGCGTCTCGCGTATCAGGCTGTAGTCGGTGAAGGCCAGCACGGAGCCGTAGCCGACGGGCCAGAAGGAAAAGGCGGCCAGCAGCAGCAGGGCCGGGGCGAGGAACAGCCAGGCTTGCAGGGTGTGGCGGTGGGCGAGTTTCATGGTGTCCTTAGTGGCGCGGCAGGGTGGCCAGCTTGCGGTTCCAGATGGCGACGGCCTGGTCCAGCGCCTGCTTCACGTCCTGCTTGCCCGTCACGCCCGCCTCGACGGCTTTCACCAGCGAGCGGCGCAATTCGTCGTAGTCGTCGATGCCGGCCACGTACAGCGTGCGCGAGTGGCCCATCGACAGGGCGCCGGCGGCCACCGCCTTTTCGGCCGCGCCCGCATTTTTCTGCGTGGCGAGGAAGAACGGATCGGCCGCCGCCTTGACGGTGGTGGGAAAGACGCTGGCCTGTTTGGCGAAGGCCAGCTGGTTGTCATCGTTCGTCAGGAAGCGCGCGAACTTGCCCACCGAGGGCAGCTGGCGCGCCGGCACGCCTTTCGGGATGGCGAAGTGCACGAGCCAGCCGCCGTCGGCGATGCCGGTGGGGCCCAGCGGCGCGGGCGCCACGTCGGTGATGGCGTAGATGTCTTTCGCGTCGCCGCGGATGCGCTGCATGGCCGTGGGCGGCGCCAGCAGCATGCCCAGGCGGCCGCCCTTGTAGGCGTCGATCACGGCCGGGAAATTGTCTTCGGCGAACAGGCTTTCCTTCAGCAGGCCGCCGACCTTGTAGGTATCGGCCAGTTTCTGCACCAGCGCCACGTGCTGCGGCGAATTGAAGACGGCGCGGTTGTCCGTGATGACGGCCAGGCCCTGCTGCATGAACAGGCCATCGATTTTCGAGAGGGCCGGCGCGATGCCGGCCTTGCCCGTGCGTTGCGCGATCTGGCGCGCGAACGCCAGTTGTTCATCGAGGCTGGCGGGGCCGCGCGTGAGCCCGGCCTGCTTGAAAATGGCGGTATTGAAGGCGATCACCGCGACATTGCTGTACATGGGAAAACCGTAGGTGCGGCCCTTGAAGCGCAAGTCGTCCAGGGCGCTGGGAATGTAGCTGGCGCGCGCCGGCGCGATCAGGCCATCGACTTGTGTGAGCAAGCCGTCGCGCGCAAATTCGTCGGCCCACGGCACGTTCAGGCTGACCAGCGCGGGCGGCGTGCCGGCCACGATGCGCGTGACCAGCTTGGTCTGGATGACGTCCCACGGGAAGTCGATCCATTCGATCCTGACGCCGGGATTCTGCGCCTCATAGCGCGCCACCACCGCATTGAAATACGGCGTGAACTTGGGCTTCATGCTGAAGGTCCAGAATTCGATTTTCTCGGCAGCCCATGCCTGCGGCGCGAGCAGGCCCGCGCAGGCAAACACTGCCAACAGTCTCTTGATCATTATTATTATCCTGGCGACTGACCCCGCAAGTGCCGGGGTCGGACCCTCAGGGTCCGACCCCCGTCTCTGCCTTTGGGGGGGCGTAAGTTACTACTTGTTGCTTAGTTTGTTTTTGTTACTTTGCTCAAGTGACGCGGCGCATCCGGGTCCATGCCGCGCGCGGCCGACAGTTTTGCCGCCATCACGTAGAAGGACTGGATGGCGACGATCGGATCGAGGTCCGGCGTGGCCGCCACGGGCAGGGTCAAGTCGCGTTCGGCCACGTCGGCGGGGGCCGCCAGCAAGACCTTGGCGCCGCGGCCGCGCATCTCTGTTGCCAGTTGCAGCAGACCGGCCTGGGTCGGGCCGCGCGTGGCGAAAATCAGCAGCGGGTAGCCGTCTTCGATCAGGGCCATCGGGCCGTGCTTGATTTCGGCGCCGCTGAAGGCTTCCGCCTGCAGGGCCGAGGTTTCCTTGAATTTCAGGGCCGATTCCAGCGCCACGGGGAAGCTGATGCCGCGTCCCACGACCATGATGTTGCGCGCGGGCGCCAGCACGTCGATGGCGGGCGACCAGTCGACGCGGGTCGCTTCGAGCAGCGCCTCGGGCAGCGCTTCCAGGCCTCCCAGCAGCTCGGGATCGTTCTGCCACTGGGCCACCATGCGCGCGCCGGCGACCAGGCTGGTAATGAAGCTTTTCGTCGCGGCGACGCTTTGTTCCTTGCCGGCGCGCAGGGGCATGGCCCATTCGGCGGCGTGCGCCAGCGGCGACTCGATGTCGTTGACGAGGGCCACGGTGGTGGCGCCGCCGTCGCGGAAGTAACGGATCGGCTCGACCACGTCCGGGCTCTGGCCCGATTGCGAGATCGAGATGGCCAGGGTATCGCGCGTCACCAGCGGCGATTTGTTCAGCGTGACCAGCGACATCGGCAAGGATGCCACGACGCGGCCCAGGCGCGCCATGATCAGGTAGGCGACGTAGTTGCAGGCGTGGTCCGAGCTGCCGCGCGCGATGGTCAGCGCGGTGGAGAACGAGGTGCTCCTCAATTTGCGGCCCAGTTCCGCGTAGCGCTCCGTGTCGCTGGCCAGTTGCAGGGCGACGCATTCGGCGGCGGAAACGGCTTCTTTAAGCATCATTGAGGTCACAGATTTCTCCTTCTATATAGACAGCTTTGAGTTTGAGATCGCGATCGAGTACCACCAGATCGGCGTAGGTGCCGGGGGCCAGCCGGCCGCGTTCTTCCAGGCCCAGGTAATCGGCGGCATTGGTCGACACGCGCTTGGACGCGTCGGCCAGGTCCAGTCCCAGTCCCACCAGGTTGCGCAGCGCCTGGTCCAGGGTGAGGGTGCTGCCCGCCAGGGTGCCGTCGGGCAGGCGCACGCCGCCCATGCATTTCTGCACGGCGTGGCGGCCCAGCATGTATTCGCCGTCCGGCATGCCGGTGGCGGCCGTCGAATCGGTGACGCAGTACAGGCGCGGGATGGCGCGCAGGGCCACCTTGATGGCGCCCGGATGCACGTGCAGCAGGTCGGGGATCAGTTCCGCGTATTCGGCGTGCGCCAGGGCGGCGCCGACCATGCCCGGTTCGCGGTGATGCAAGCCGCTCATGGCGTTGAACAGGTGCGTGAACCCCATGGCGCCGTGTTCCAGCGCGGCCACGCCGTCTTCATAGGAACCGAGCGTGTGGCCGATCTGCACGCGCACGCCGGCGTCGGCCAGGGCGCGCACCAGGTCCAGGTGGCCGGCGATTTCCGGCGCCACGGTGATGACGCGTAATTTGGCCAGCGTTTGCAGGCGTTCGATTTCGGCCAGCGTGGCGGCGCGCGCGTAGTTCGGCTGCGCCCCGAGCTTGCCGGAATTGATGTACGGGCCTTCCAGGTGGGCGCCCAGCACGCGCGCCGTGTTCGGGCGGCGGTGCTTGGCGGCGATGCCGATGGCCGTCAAGGCCATGTCGATGTCTTCCGGCGGCGCCGTCATGGTGGTGGCCAAGAGGCTGGTGGTGCCGTGGCGTGCATGGATGGCCGCGATGGTGTAGACGGCTTCGCCGCCTTCCATGATGTCCTTGCCGGCGCCGCCGTGCACGTGCAGGTCGATAAAGCCGGGCAAGATATAGTCGTCGCTGTTGCCCGACGGGTGGAGGGAATCGCCCGTGATGCTGTCGACTCTTTCGCCGAAGGCGATGGCGCCGTGGATCCAGCCGCCGGGGGTAAGGATATTGCCTTTGATAGTGCTGCTCATCTGCGCGACTCCGCTACGAATTCATAATAATCACTGCGGCAATACGAGTGGGTCAGTTCCACCGCTGCGCCGTTGTCGAGATAACTGACACGGGTGATGTGCAGCATGGCTTCACCCGTCTTGATATTGGCCAGCTTGGCCTGTTCCGCCGTGGCGTTGACGGCGCGGATATGCTGCAGCGCGCGCATCGGGATGGTGCCGCGCGACTCCAGGTAGCCGTACAGCGAATCCGTCACCTGCTGCGGGTCCGGCATGTACAGCGCGGGGATGGTGGTCGTTTCGATCGCCATCACCACTTCGTCGGCCGTGCGCAGGCGGCGCAGGCGCGCCACCGGCATGTGCGGCGACAGGCCCAGCGACAGCAGTTCCAGCGGCGCGGCCGAGCCGATATCGCGCTGCAGCCAGCGCGAGCCGGCCGTAAATCCCCGCTGGCGCAATTCTTCCGAAAAGCTCGTCAGGCGCGACAGCGGCTGTTCCAGCTTGGGCGTGATGTAGGTGCCCGAGCCGCGCTTGCGCGTCAGCATGCCCCGGTCGCACAGCATGTCGATGGCCTTGCGCGCCGTGACGCGCGAAATTTCCAGGATGTCCGACAGCACGCGCTCGGAAGGCAATGCTTGGTTGGCGCGCCAGTCGCCGCTGGCGATGCCGTCCGACAGCATGTTCGCCAGCTGCATGTAGAGCGGCGTGTCGCTGGCGGGATTCGGTTTGAAGGCGGACAGTTTGGCCAGCATGTCATTGCTCCTGCAAGTGCTTGCGTATCAGGCGCAGGCCGCCTGCGGCCGAGTCGCCCTGTGCCGGCACGACCAGTTTCAGCAGTTCCGCCGGCAGGTAGGCGGACAAGGGCGCCGCCAGGCCGCCGCACAGGGCCACGGGCAAGGTGCCGGCCGGGTCGAGCGCCCTGGCGATGAGGGCGATCTGCTGGCCCGCGTCGACCAGGATGCTGCGCGCCACGGCATTGCTGGCCGCGTGTTCGAGCACCAGCCGCGCCAGTTGCGCGAAGGTGGTCTGGCTGGCGGCTGCCAGCCACACCTGCATGGCGTCGCGCTGGCCGCCGCAGGCGTCGATGACGGCCGTGGCGAAGGCGCTGCCGGGCACGCGCCCGTCGACCACTTGCTGCACGTGGTTGATGGCGCGCATGCCGATCCAGGCGCCGCCGGCTTCGTCGCCGGAGGGGAAGCCCCAGCCGCCCACTTCATGCCGGCTGCCGTCCGCGTGCAGCACTTCGCCCACGCTGCCCGTGCCGATGGCAACGATGGCGCCCGGTTGGCCCGCATGCGCGCCCAACAGGGTGGTCAGGGCATCCGATTCGAGTGCGACGGCGGCATAGCCGGGATTGTGTTCGACGAAGCTGGCGGCCCACTGCTTGTTGTGCACGCCGGCCAGGCCCAGGCCGATGGCCATGCGCTGCAAGGAGGGTTGTTCCAGGCCGGCCGTGCGGAAGGCCAGGGTGACGGCATGCGCCACGGACGTCCACGCCCGTTCGATGCCCAGGCCCAGGCCGGATGGGCCGCTTTGTCCCTGTGCCAGTTCCTGGCCATCGAGGCGCGCCAGGCGTACGCGGGTACCGCTTCCCCCGCCGTCGACGCCGATTATGTATTCGATCATGGTATGCAGTCCCGCGTTTGGTTGAGTGCGCCGGTCTCGTTTCTTTTATTTGTCGGGCGGCGAAAAAGCTGAAGGCACTATATTGTCGCCTCGATGGCTTGTCAACAGGTATTTAAGTGGTATTAATAAATGCGTTGTGCGGAGCCGCGCCATACCCGGGGTGTTTATTGCAAGTCACTGTTAATAAAGGGTTTTTTTCGTTCGTGGAATGGTATTGAAATTGGCCTTGTTTAATGCCAATTTTTTCGAACTGGTCTGTTGTTGGCCATGCGGTATTGCTTGTATGCATGCTTGGCAAGGGACGCCATGAAGAGTAAAGTCCGCCTTTTACACCTGAGTTGGAAGAGCATGATGAACGACAAGGCAGCAAAGAGCGAGTACTGGGACGACTGGCAGCAAGAGGCGCTGGCCGCCGGTGTGTCGGCGCCGCTGGCCGCGCTGGGCATGGAAATGATGCGCACGCACCGCAAGAATCGCTGGCCGAAGGATTTCCTGGGCCGCGAAAGCGATGGCCCGGTCATGATCGAAATGTGCCTGGAAGACGAGGCGGAAACGGAATTGTTCTTTATCGAGAATCTGTATCCCTACGATGCGGCGCTGATCGAAAAGACGCGCCGCCGCCTGTGCCTGCACTGATCCGGCACTGACGCGTAACTGGAACGGCCGCCTTGCGCGGCCGTTTTCACGTCAAGCACTGAATTTTTCGCTGCTGGCGCGCACGCGCATGCGCAGGCTCAGCAGCACGATGGCGACCAGCAGCAGCGACGGCGTGCTCGGTTCATACGGTGCCGGCGCGCGCGGGCTGGCCTCCGGCGACTGCAAGCTGGCCAGGCGCATGGCCAGGGCGGCGGGCGCCGCCTGGTAGGCGGCCAGCTGGATCGGCGGCGTGCCGGCCGCATGCGTGTTGCCAGCGGCCCAGAGCGACAGGGCCGCGCACAGCAAGATCATCTTTCTCATCATGTTCTGTATTTCTGCCGAGGGCTGTAAGTCGATCACACATGGTCCCGCCGTATGCCGGCCCATGTCCTGTCCCCAGTTTGTATGCTTTCCGGCCTTGCTTATGTTGCACCGAAATAATATCTTTTTATAAATTTCGTGTATTAAAACATAATAAAATGAAAATGCAAACGTCTTTTTGCAAATAAGCGCATGCGCTGGCTGTGCTTGCCAGCCGGGATCTATTGCATGGGGGGAAATGACGTGGCATTTTCATGGGGGAGTGTCATAATGGCCCAGGCATTTCCGCCCAGGCATGGAGTAGATGATGAGCAAGGCACAGGACAGCAAGAAAGAAGCCAAGAAAGAACCGGCCAAGACCATGAAGGAAAAGAAGAAAGCCAAGAAGGTCAAGAAAGAAGAGCGCAAGCGCTGATCATGCGCGTGCGCCGTTCATTGACGCGCCCGTGGCGTGCGCCGGCCCTGCTGGCGGCGTTCGCCCTGCTGGCCGTTGGCGTGCCCGTGTCCGGCGTGCTGGCGCAGCAAAAGCCGCCGCCGTCCACGTTCGGGCAAGTGGTGGGCAATGCCGTGCTGTGCATCGACCAGATCGACAACAAGGCCTTTTATGCCTATCTGCTGACGGCCTTCGGCCCCGCCTACAAGCATGAAGGGGGCGCCTACTGGTTCCGCACGGACGCCACCTTGTGGGGCGCGCCGATTACCGACGTGATCGTCAGCGACGACACCAGCCCCCTCGTCTTCATGGGCGTGGTGGCGGACGCGACGCCGGAAAAGCTGGAGCCGGCCATCCGCGGCGCCTCGGGCCTGCGTTTCAATAAACTCGACAATTCCGCCTTTCCTGTCCGTGGTTCCGTGCCTGGCAGTAAAATCGTCTACTTCCGTAGCAAGGCGAAAGTGTATTGCGCCAAATACAAGCCGTTGCCGCCCGCCCGCACCCGATGAGGGTCTCGGCTTGCTGCCGCGCATTTTGATCGTTTCATCCGCAGGGTCTCCATGTACACGCATTATTTCCAGCTCAAGCAATCGCCGTTTTCGATCGCCCCCGATCCGCGCTACCTGTTCATGAGCGAACGCCACCGCGAAGCGCTGGCGCACTTGCTGTATGGCGTGGGCAGCGGCGGCGGCTTCGTGCTGCTGACGGGAGAAATCGGCGCCGGCAAGACCACCGTGTGCCGCTGCTTCATGGAGCAGATTCCGGAAAACTGCCAGCTCGCGTATATCTTCAATCCGAAATTGTCCGTCGAGGAATTGCTGCTGTCGATCTGCGAGGAATTCCGCATTGCCCTGGCGCCCGGCGTGGCCAGCGTGAAAGGCTATGTCGACGCCATCAATGCGCACCTGCTGGCCAGCCATGCGCAGGGCAAGAACAATGTGCTGATCATCGATGAAGCGCAAAACCTGTCCGCCGCCGTGCTCGAACAATTGCGTTTGCTGACCAACCTGGAGACGAGCGAGCGCAAGCTGCTGCAGATTATCCTCATCGGCCAGCCGGAATTGCGCGCGATGCTGGCGCGGCCCGAGCTGGAGCAGCTGGCGCAGCGCGTGATCGCCCGGTATCACCTCGGTTCGCTGACGGCCGGAGAAACGGCCAGCTATATCCGCCACCGCCTGGCCGTGGCGGGCAGCACGGCGCAGACGCCGTTCGCGCCGCGCCTGATGGCGCACATCCATGCCTTGAGTAAAGGCGTGCCGCGCCGCATCAACCTGCTGTGCGACCGGGCGCTGCTGGGCGCCTACGTGGAAAACCAGCCGCAGGTGACGCGCCAGATACTGCGCCGCGCCGCCGAGGAAGTGTTTGCGGAAGAGGGGAAACCCGCTGCCGGACGGGGCTTGCGCTGGCCGCACGTGGCCGGCGGCGTGCTGGCCGGGGCCGTGGTCACGGCCGCGCTGGCCTGGCATTTCATGCCGCGCGCGCCTGCCGCAGTGGCCGTTGCGAAAGCACCGGCCGTGGTGGCGCCGGCGGCGCCTGCTGCCGCACCTGTCCCTGCGCCTGCGTCCGTCAGCGTGCCGGACCGCAACGCCGTGCTGCGCCAGCTGGCCGCCTTGTGGGGCGAGCAGTTGCCGGCCGGCGACGCCTGTCAGGCGGGCGCCCGCACGGGCCTGCGCTGCCTGCACAGCCGGGGCGGCATCGCCGAACTGCGCGTGCTGGACCGTCCCGCCATGCTGGCCTTGCGCGATGCGGGGGGCGCGGAACAGCTGGCGCTGCTGACGCGTCTGCAGGAGGATACGGCCACCTTGATGCTCGACGGCCAACAGCAAAGCTTGCCGCTGGCCCAGCTGGCGCAGCGCAGCGATGGCAGTTTCACGACCTTCTGGCGCGCCCCGCGCAACTGGCGCGACGAGGTGCCGCTGGGAGCGCGCGGCGCCGACGTGGACTGGCTGGCGCAGCGGCTGGCGCAACAGCGGGGCTTGCCGGCGCCGGCCGCCAATCTGCCGCTCGATGCCGAGATGCAAAGCCAGCTGCGCGCTTTCCAGCAAAGCCAGAACCTGCGGGCCGATGGCCTGGCGGGCCCGAAAACGTATATACGCCTGATGCAGCTCGGTGACAACGCGGAGCCGCGCCTGAGCAGCGCAGCTCCTGCCGTGGCAGCGCCCGCTGCGACGGCGATGGTGGCGGGGAAATAAGATGTCCTACATACTTGAAGCACTGAAAAAATCGCAGGCCGAGCGCCAACTGGGCGAGTTGCCGTCGATTCACGCACCGCAAGTGCAGCTGCACGATGGCGCAGCGTCCGGCGCGGCGCGGCACGCGCCCGTCTGGCTGGCGCTGGGCGGCGTGACGCTGGCCGTGGCTGCCGCGTTGCTGTTGTGGCAGCCTTGGCAGGCAGCGGCCACGGTGCCTGCGCCTGCGCTTGCACCTGCCGTGCTGGCCCAGGCGGTGCCCGCACCTGCTCCGGCAGTGGCTCCCGCGCCCATGGCGGCCCCCGTCACGCAGGCCGTGCCCGTGCCGCCGGCGGCCACCGCTGCGCCGGTCCACCATGCCAGGCCCGTGGCGGAACCCCCGCAGGAGAGGCCTGGCCAGGCCGCGCCGCCGCCCGTGGCGGCGCCGGCGCCGGCGCCGGCCATGCCTGCGCCCACGCCGGCGGGCGAGGAAAGCGTGCCCGGCATGCGCGACTTGCCCGAGCCGATACAGCGGCAAATCCCGCCGATTGCCATCGGCGGCTATATCTATTCGAAAAATCCGGCCGATCGTTTATTGTTGATCGACAAGGTCCTGCGCCACGAAGGCGAGGAGCTGGCGCCCGGCCTAGTGCTGGAAAAATTGCAGCCGAAGGCGGCCATCTTCAGTTTCAAGGGCTACCGCTACCGCGTGCCGTATTGAGTTGTTGTGCATCAAGGCCGGGCCGCCATAGCTGAACCATACTGGCCTGGCCTGGTCGAACCAGGGTCGCTGCGCCCGTGTGCGCGGCTGGGGAGGTCGCATGATTGCTGCTGCCGGTGAGGGTGTGCTTGATGTGGATGCGCCGGGAAACCTGGCGCGCATCGACCACATCGTCGTGCTGATGATGGAAAACCGTTCGTTCGACCACATGCTCGGCTACCTGAGCCTGGAAGGCGGGCGCGCCGACATCGACGGCTTGCAGGCCAGCCATGCCAACGTGCATGCGGGCGTGCGCTATCCCGTGCACCATTTGCGGCGCACGGCCTTCGGCCCGCAGCAAGACCCGTCGCATACGGGCCTGTCGGTGGCGCAGCAATTGCAAAACAATAATGGCGGCTTCGTCGACGACTATGCGCAAACGCATCCGGGCGATCCCGACATCGACCTGGTGATGGGTTACTATAATGCGGCCGACTTGCCCATGTACGATTTCCTGGCGCAGCAGTTCTGCGTCTGCGACCGCTGCTACAGTTCCGTGCCGGGCGCCACCTGGCCCAACCGCCTGTATGCGATCAGCGGCAAGGCGGCTGGCAGCAAGGACAGCAAGCGCGTCCCCCTGTATGCCAATAAATCCTTCGTGCGCCACCTGGACCGCGCCCAGGTCGGCTGGAAATTTTATTCCGCCTGGAAACCCTGGAGCCTGGCGCTGACGGATGACCATTACCGCTCGTCCGAGCTGTACGAACCGTTCGGCTCCAGCGCGCGCCGCTATGGCTTCATCGGCGACGCGCTGGCGGGCACCTTGCCCCCGGTCAGCTGGATCGATCCGCATTTCTTTGAAAACGACGACCACCCGCCGGCCGATATCCGCGCCGGCCAGGCGCTGGTGGCGCAGGTCTACCAAGCCCTGTCGCGCGGTCCCGCCTGGGCGCGCACCTTGCTGATCCTCAGCTATGACGAACACGGGGGCTTTTTCGACCACGTGCCGCCGCCCGCCGCCGCCGACGACGACCCCGCGTTTCGCCGCTACGGTGTGCGCGTGCCCATGCTGCTGGTGTCGCCGCTGATCGCGCCGGGCAGCGTCAGCCACGAGGTGTACGACCACACGTCGATCATCAAAACCATCCTGCAGCGCTTTTGCCGCGCCGCCGATGGCAGCTTGCCCCAGATGGGCGCGCGCGTGGCGGCCGCCAGCGGCCTGGGCGCCATGCTGACCCTGTCGCAAGCCCGCGTGGCGCCCGTCGTGCCCGCTACGGTGCCGGCGCAGCGGGCCGCCTGGGAAGCGGACGGGCGGGCGCAGGATTTCGCCCCGCTGGCACCTGCTTTCTCGCCTGATGGCGAGCTGGCCGCCGCTGCCGCCGCTCCCTTCCAGTCCGATGCCGAGGCGGGCGCGATCGCCGCGCACCGGCAATTGGCGCGCACGGCCAGGAATGCGCAGGCGCTCAATAGCAAAACGGCGAGCAAAACGGCGGCCAAGATGGAGGGTAAGACAGTGCTGAAGCCGGCGGGCCGGCGCCCGCGGCAGGGTGGCAAGCCGGTGCCTGCCGGTGCGGGGAATGGCGGAAAATCCGGCGGCGCTTGACCTGGGTGATGGTCTGGGCAATGCCAGGCGCTGGCGCCGGTGGGGCTGCGTATAATCATTCCTTCTCAATCAAGGAGTGACCATGCACGATGCGATGCCCACCCACCCGGTACTGGGGGTGATCGGCCGTTCCGGTAGCGGCAAGACGACCCTGCTGGAATTTGTGGTGAAGGAACTGGCGGCGCGCGGCTTGCGCGTCAACCTGGTCAAGCACAGCCACCATGATCTGGCGCTGGAGCCGCCGCAAAAGGACAGCGCCCGCCTGCGCATGGCGGGGGCGGCGGAAGTGCTGGTGGCGTCGCCGTACCGTTTTGCTATCGTGCATGAGCTGCGCGGCGCGCCCGAACCGAGCCTGGCGCAGCAATTGGCCCGCATGGGGCCGGCAGACCTGACCCTGGTGGAGGGCTTCAAGACGGACCCCATCCCCAAGCTGGAAGTATTCCGCCCGGAAGTGGGGCAGGCACCTTTGTATCCGCATGATCCGCACGTGATCGCCGTCGCCTCCGACAGCCCGGCACCGGCCGGCCTGCGCGAGGGCGTGCAATGGCTGGACTTGAATGCGCGCGAGCACGTGCTGGCCTGGTTGCTGCTGCAGTTGGAAAATAAGCTGGAAAAATAAGTTAAAGGTTTGCCGGCGGCATCCGTTAACAAGGGTAGAACCTCATTGGAGAAACGTATGGACGTCGGAAGCATTGCTCAACTGTCAACCACGATGGCGGAGACAGGCACGCGGCAAGCCGTCGGCTTGACTGTCCTGAAAAAAGCCCAGGATATCCAAAGCTCGACCGCCACTGCCTTGCTGGCTGCACTGCCACCGGTACAGTCGGCGCCGAGTCTGCCGGCTCACCTCGGTAACCGCATCAACACGACAGCCTGAGCGCAGTCCCGCGGCGCCAGTCCGGCGCCCGCCATCGCTACGCCCACACCACCGTCATCGACGGTGGCGAGTGGGCGTTTTTGTTTGCTTCCTTCCGCCTTCCTTCCGCCTTTCTCGCCGCCCCAGCCAAGTTGACTGATTGACCATGGTTCGCCATGGCGCGGCCGATTCAGTAAAATGACGCCCATCACCTCGCGTTGCCCATCGTGCAGCCTGGGGCGTGCCGTCAGGACTTACCGATTACTTTGACCCATGCAAGAGGATTCTCCATGAACAAACGTCAAGCTCTCATCGCCGCCGCCCTCGCGGGCCTTTGCGCCGGCGCCACCGTCAATGCGGGCGCGCACGATGGTCCCGCCCCCGGCGACAAGGAAAAATGCTATGGCGTGGCCAAGGCAGGGCAGAACGATTGCGCCTCGTCCGATGGTGCGCATTCCTGCGCGGGCCAGGCGGAGGCGGACAACCTGCCCACGGAATGGACGTATGTTGCCAAGGGCACGTGCGAACAGGCGGGCGGTTCCGTCAAGCCCATCAAGGCCGGCAAGGCTGCCAAGCCGGCCACGCAGCCGTAAGCGTTCGCCGCCTGCCCATGCCGCCGCCCATCCAGGCGCTTGCCGGCGTCGGCCTGCGCGCCGCGCACTACCGCGATTTCCTGGCGCGCCGGCCCCAGGTCGGCTGGCTGGAAGTGCACACTGAAAATTATCTGCAGCCGTCGGGCTGGGATAGTCATGTGCTGCAGACCTTGCGCCAGGATTACCCCGTCAGCCTGCATGGCGTGGGACTGGGCCTCGGTTCCGCGCAGGGCTTTTCCGAGACCCATTTGCAGCGCGTGCGCGCCGTGGTCGAGCGCATCGAGCCGGCCCTCGTGTCGGAGCACCTGTGCTGGGGCGCCGTGGCACAGCAGCAACTCAATGATCTGTTGCCGCTGGCCTTGAATGGTGCGGCCCTGGATCTGCTGTGCGCCAGAGTGGGGAGGGTGCAGGATGTGCTGAAAAGGCCGATCTTGCTGGAGAATGTCTCCACTTACCTGCGTTTTGCCGACGATGCCATGAGCGAGGCGCAATTCCTGGCGGAACTGGCACGGCGCAGCGGTTGCGGGCTGCTGCTCGATATCAATAATCTGTATGTGAACCAGTGCAACCATGGCGAAGATGCCTTGACGGCCATGCAGTCCATCGCGCCGGGCAGTGTGGGCGAGCTGCACCTGGGCGGCCATCTGCTGACGCCGCACGCCGTGATCGACCACCATGGCGCCACCGTGGCCGATCCCGTCTGGACGTTGTATGCGGCCGCCTTGCAGCGCTTTGGCGCCATTCCCACCCTGATCGAATGGGACACGGATGTGCCGCTGCTCGATATCCTGCTGGGCGAGGCGGGCAAGGCGCAAGCCATGCTGGCGCGCCATGCGCCGCAAACGCCATGGCAGGGAGCGGCGTTGCCGTCCCCGCCGCCACCCGCATCGTCAGTCGCGCTGGCGGCAAGCCAGCAAGCGTTTGCCACGGCCTTGCTCGATACGGTGGCAGTCCTGCCAGCGTTCGCGGGAGAGGCGGTGCCGCAGCGTTTTTCACTGTATCGCGGCAATATGAGCGCTACCTGGCGCCGCACGCTGGCGCACGCCTATCCTGTCGTGCTGGCGCTGGTGGGCGAGGATTTTTTTGGCGGCCTGGCGCGTGCATACGGCCGGAAGATGCCATCCGATAGCGCAGATTTGAATCAGTTTGGCGACCGTTTCGCCGATTTTCTCGCTGATTTCCCTCCTGTGGATGAGTTTCCTTACCTGCCGGACATGGCGCGCCTGGAATGGGCCGTGCACCTGGCCCATTACGCGGCCGACGCGCAGGGCCTGGCGCCAGAGACGCTGGCCGCCCTGCACCCCGATCAGCTGGAAGCGCGCCGTTTTACCTTGCATCCCGCTTGCGCCTTGCTGGCGTCGCGCTGGCGGGTGGAGGCACTGTGGCACGCGCATCAGGATGGGGAAGGGCAGCGGGTATTTCCGCAGGATATGCAGGGGGCCAGCCATGCACTGGTCTGCCGGACGCGCTGGAAGGCGCAGGTGCTGGTAGTGGATGCGGCCGCGCATGCGGCGTTGGTGGTATTGCAGCAGGGGCAGACGTTTGGCGCTGCGCTCGATGCTGCATTCGAACTGGACCCGGCATTCGACCTGGCCGCGCACTTGCGCCAGTGGCTGGCGCATGCGGTGCTGACGGCGTAGCTATTTACTCGAAGGCCCGCAGCACGCGCGCTTCGCCCGTCTGGTCGCGGTACAGCGCGTTCGCGGCCAGGGTGGCGTCCATCATGCGCGTGACTTGCTCTTCTTCAAAGCGGGCCAGTTCGGCGGTGGCCGCGACGAGGGCCAGTTGCAGCCTGGCGCGCGCGCTCTGGTACAGGCTGCTGGTGTATTTGTCTGTGTTACGCAGTAATTCTTCCGCGTTTTCTATTACCTGGCGCAAGTCGCCGATCAGGCGTTCCTGGCTGCGCGTACCGTGTTCGGGATGGTGGTCCATGGCGCTTCCCTTCTGCAATCGATATTTATCTGACAATAGCGACGTGTTGCAGCTCGATCCAGGCAGCCGGGCTGGCAGGCGTGCTGGCTGGACGCATGGGGCTGCTTTCGCGCCCCATGCCGGGGTCAGACAGGAGCGACGACCGTGATACGGATATCGCCCACGCTGACGACCTGGCCGGCGCGGATCTTGGCGGTCTTGCGCAATTCCTTCTTGCCATCGACCTTCACCACGCCGCTATCGACCATGACCTTGCCTGCGCCACCGCTGTCGCACAAGCCGACCAGCTTCAACAGCTGGTTCAGCTCGACGAACTCGGATGTTAAATCAAAGCTTACTTTTTGCATTGTATCCCTTATTGCAACGATGTGTTTTCAACACTGAATGACGGTGTCAACTAAGAGCCTATCCCAGTAGGGAGCGTCTTCTGCTGGCAGTTCATCAGGAGCGCGGACAAGGCGTGAGGAGGACGCGTGGCAAGCCACGCGACGACGATCAACGCAGTCCCCGCTTCTGAGGGGCGCCAGCGGGGGATGTATTCATCTACTGGGATAGGCTCTAAGGTCATAGTTTACATGAAGCCTGGGGCAATGCAGGCTGAGCCTTAACTTTTGTTGGGCTGCGTCATCTCCAGTGGCACGATCCATGCACTGAATTGCTCTTCCGTCACAAAGCCCAGGGCCAGCGCCGCTTCCTTCAAGGTCGTGCCTTCGTGCTGGGCCTGCTTGGCGATTTGCGCCGCCTTGTCGTAGCCGATGTGCGGCGCCAGCGCCGTGACCAGCATCAATGAGCGTTCCATCAGTTCGGCGATGCGTGCGCGGTTCGGCGCGATGCCGTGCGCGCAATGCTCGTCGAAGCTGCGCATGCCGTCGCCGAGCAGGCGCGCGCTTTGCAGGAAGTTGTGTGCAATCAAGGGTTTGAAGACGTTCAACTCGAAATTGCCCGAGGCGCCGCCCACCGTGATGGACACGTCGTTGCCGAACACCTGGCAGCACAGCATGGTCAGCGCTTCGCATTGGGTGGGATTGACCTTGCCCGGCATGATGGAGCTGCCCGGCTCGTTTTCGGGGATGGTGATTTCGCCGAGGCCGGAACGGGGGCCGGATGCCATCCAGCGCACGTCGTTGGCGATTTTCATCAGGGCCGTGGCCAGGGTTTTGAAAGCGCCATGGGCGGCGACCAGCGCATCGTGGGCGGCCAGCGCGGCAAACTTGTTGCTGGCCGTTTCGAATGGCTGGCCCGTCAGGCGCGCCAGTTCGGCGGCGATGCGGCCGGCAAATTCCACGTGGGCATTCAATCCCGTGCCGACAGCCGTGCCGCCGGCGGCCAGCTGCAGCAGCGGCGGCAACGCTGCCGTGATGATGTGCTCGGCGAAATCCAGCTGCGCCACGTAGCCGGAAAATTCCTGGCCCAGGGTCAGCGGCGTGGCATCCTGCAAATGGGTGCGGCCGATCTTGACGATGTCGGCAAATTCCGTGGCTTTCGCATCCAGGGTGGCGCGCAGCTGGCGCAGCGGCGGCAAGACCGTGTTGGCGACGGCCAGCGCGGCCGCCACGTGGATGGCTGTGGGGAAAATGTCGTTCGAAGACTGGCCCAGGTTGACGTCGTCGTTCGGGTGCAGCAGGCGCTCGGCGCCCCGCAAGCCGCCGATCAGCTCGGAACCGCGGTTGGCCAGCACTTCGTTCATGTTCATATTGCTTTGCGTGCCGGACCCCGTCTGCCAGACGGCCAGCGGGAATTCTGCGTCGTGCTTGCCGGCCAGCACTTCGTCGGCCGCCTGCGTGATGGCGATGGCTTTCTTGCCATCCAGTAATCCCAGGTCCAGGTTGACGTGGGCGGCCGCGCGCTTGACGGTGGCCAGGGCGGCGATCAGTTCGGGCGGCATCTTTTCCGTGGAGATATGGAAGTGCTCGAGCGAGCGCTGCGTTTGCGCTCCCCACAGCCGGTCGGCGGGTACGTCGATCGGGCCGAAACTGTCGCGTTCGATTCTGCTACTCATGGCATCCCTTTCATCGATGGAGGTGGATCGAGTGTACTCCAGGCGCAAAAAAGACACAGGATGATGCTGTATTGCATCATTTTTGCCCTGACCCATCTATATTTTTGCGATTTCCTGCCGTTAAAGACAGGCGAGTCCCCATTATTTATCCTGTTATCAAAGCGATCAGTCCATGCAGAGCAGCATCCTTCCCCGTTGGTCCCTGATCGCGTGCGCCGCCGCCAGCCTGGCCTTGCCGCCCGTCATGGCGGCCGAACTGGGCGAGATGGCGGTGCAGTCGCACGTGGGTCAGCCTCTGCTGGCCGAACTCGAACTGACGGCCTTGGCGCCCGATGAGGTCAACGGCGTGGCCGTGCGCCTGGCCTCGCCCGATGTGTACCGGGGCGGCGGCATCGGCATGGACCCGGCGCTGCAAACCTTGACGATCAGCCCGTTTGAGCGCGGTGGACGCCACTATGTGCGCGTGGCCACGCGGCAAGCGATCCAGGCGGGCCATGTGCACCTGTATTTATTGCTGGGCAATGGCAATGGCGCCATCGTGCGTCTGGCTACCTTGTGGCTGACGCCGGCGCCGCCCGCCGCCGTGCCCGTCAGTGCGCCAGTCCGGTCAGCTATTCCGGTGCCCGCGCCTGTGCTCGCGCCTGCGCCGCTGCCGCGCGCCGTATCCGTCGCGCCGTCGCCCGACGCCGCCGCGCTGGCGGCCCGCGCGCGGGCCGAGGGCCTCGTGCGTCCGGCGCGCGTGTTCGTGCCGCCGCCCGCCGCACCCAAACTGGCCGCCCCGGCGCTGCCGCGCCGCGCCGCGGTGCCCGTGGCCGCCTGCGCGCCGCAGGCGGATGCGGGGCAGGCGGCAGCGTGCATGGCGCTGGACGAGAAAAATACGGCCCTGAATGAAAAGCTCGGCGAGCTGGAAGGCAAGATCGGCGTCTTGCAACAGGCGCTGGCCTTGCCTGCCGCCGCCGTGCCACCCGCTGCCGCGCCGGCCGTGGCGGAAGCGCCCCATGCCAAGCCCAAACCCCTGCACGCGGCGCCGGCAGCCGACAAGGAAAGGAAATCGGGCGGCAGCGGCTTGCTGTGGCTCGGTATCGGCACGCTGGCTTTCCTGCTGCTGACGGCGCTCATCGTGTATGCCGTACGCAAGCGCAGGCAAGCGGCGGAACCGGGTGCGCCGTCGAAATACTGGGTCTTGCTGCGCAAGCCGTTTGGCCGCAGGAAGAAGGATGTGCCCGTGCTGACGGAGGCGGTGGAGGAGGAAGCGGCCGCGCAGGAAGCGGAGCCGTTCTCGCGTTAATGTTGTTGCAAGGCGGCTCTACAATTTGATATAAAAAAAGATATTGAAAAAATACATGGAAACGCTTGCCAATCACGTTGCCTGTTTCTTAAAGATGGTGATATGATTAATTCAGTGGACTTGCTCTACGACAAAACAGCCCCAGCCTGGCGCAGTCACCAACGATAGTGTGGCGCGGCAAACCAGGTGTAGCGTTGCATAAACGCCTGGGTCTGGAAGCGGTTTGCGATGCCGACGATGTGCTCGCGAACGCCGGATGCAACCGGCAGCGAGGCGACGCCAGGAGATACCTGGGGCTCGCCTTCCACATTCCCCACCTTGCTTTGTGAGCGCCGCAGATGGCGCGCTCGATGTCGGGGTGATAGACGTAAAAAAAGCACCCGCGGGTGCTTTTGTCGTTTCTGGTGCGGCAAGCTTCTTACATGCGGGCGCGCGAACCTGGCATGGCGTTCGACAGCTGCGTCATCCACGGTTCCGTGATGGCGCGGATTTCGCGGTCATTGGCCAGGATTTGCTTGAGCAAGTCGATCTTGCGCAGGCGCGAGGCGCCGGCCAGGGCAGGGACCTTGCCCGCCATGGTTGCGCTGGCGGCGCTGGCGCACTGGTTTTCCAGGGTGTCCAAGTTGTCCCAGTCGCTCGAACGTGCGGCCACGACCATTTTATTGGTCATTCCTGCAATATTTTCATACATCGAGAGAACGTCGTTGGAGGTCATGAGCACACCCGTAACTAGTGAATGGATTACCGCTTGTCTAGATTAACGGCGGCTCCAACGGGAACTTGAGGGTGTTTTTGAAAAAAAAGTGAAAATAATTTGGATGTTTTCTGACTGGCTGCCGGCATCGTCCGCAAACCCCCATGGATGCCGGGGTGGCGATGCCGGCAGCGGTGGATTTATTTGACGAGTTCTTCCAGTCCTGCGCTCAATTCGGCCGGCGGCGGCATCCTGTCGACCAGCACGGACGGCGGCAAACCGAGCGCTTCGGCCACCTCGTTGGGGTAGCAGGCGATGATTTCTTCATTGCTCAACGCATTTTCCTCGATGCGCGCGCGCCAGGCGGCCAGGTGGATGATGGCGGCCAGGCGGTTCAACGGTGGCTTGGCCAGCGGATCGGGAAAGGCGGCGATGGCCTCGGCAAAGGCGGGCGGAAACTTCCAGCGGCGCGCCAGTTCGGCGCCCACCTGCGCATAATCGTAGCCCAGCGATACCCGCTCCGCATCGAGCCGGCGCGCGTCAAGCGGCGGGGCAATCTTGTCGAGCTGCATGGCTTGCTCGGGCATGGCGGCGTGGATCACCAGTTGCCCGATCGCATGCATCATGCCGATGGTGAATGCCAGGTCCTGGTTGTCGCCCGTCTGTCTCGCGATCCAGCGGGCCGACACGGCGCTGTGCAGGCTGTAGCGCCAGAATTGCGGTAAATTCAGGCCCGGCACGGCCTTGAAACCGCTGACCAGGCCCGAGCTGATGACGAGCGTGCGCACGGTCACAAAACCGAGCATCAGCACGGCGTCTTCCACTGTGCCGATGCTGCGCGACACGTGGTAATAGGCCGAGTTGGCCAGCCGCAGCAGCTTGGCGCTCAAGGCCGGGTCCGCTCCCAGCTGGCGCGCGATGTCTTCGGTGGCGATGGCGGGATTGTCGAAACTGCGCACCAGTTCATCGACGATCTTCGGGGCGGCAGGCAGGGCGTGGGGATGCTGGAACAGCGCTTCCAGTTGCATGGCAATCTCCTTGGCGTTCGCGCGGTACGGCGTGCGATCGTACAACTATATGCCGATTTTTTTGTCCGCATGCAAAAAAGTTAGGGGACGGTTTTTCACCTAAAAAGGCAGGGTTTTCAGGGTATGATTTTGGCTATTACATCGAAAGGATCGCCATGCACGGTTTGCGTTTTTCCTGGTCCCGGACGCCAGTCCAGGCTGCCATCATCCTCGTCCTGGCCGGCGTCTCGCTGACCGGCTTGCCTGCCCGGGCGCATGGCCAGCAAGCGGCCGCCGGCGCCGCCGTCCCCGCTGCCGCGAAGGCCTTGCCCGGCGACGACTTCTACGATTACGTGAATGGCGACTGGCTGCGCAGCACGGAAATTCCCGCCGACCGCAGCAGCTGGGGCTCGTTCGCCATGCTCTCCAACGCCACCAACGAGCGCATCATCGGCCTCGTCGAAGGCCTGGCGGCGGCGCCGCAGGCCGATGCATCGGCGCGCCAGGTCAGCGATTTTTACCGCTCCTGGATGGATGAAGCGGCTATCGAAGCGAAAGGCTGGGCGCCGATCAAGCCGCTGCTCAAGAAGATCGATGGCATACGCGACCGGGCGGGGCTGGCCCGCGCGCTGGGCGAGAGTCTGCGCGCCGACGTCGATCCGCTCAATTCCACCAATTTTTATACGGAAAACCTGTTCGGCCTGTGGGTGGCGCAAGACTTGAACGACACCACGCGCAATGTGGCCTACCTGCTGCAGGGCGGACTGGGCTTGCCCGACCGCGCGTTTTACCAGAGCGACAGCGCGCGCATGCAGGGCTTGCGCGCGGGCTACCAGGCGCATATCGCCGCCATGCTCCAGCAGGCCGGCTACCGCGATGCGCCGGCCCGCGCCGCGCGCGTGTTTGCGCTGGAACAGCAAATTGCCGCCAGTCACGCCAGCCGCGAGGATTCGGCCGATGTGGCCAAGGGCAACAACGCCTGGCGCGCCGCCGACTTCGCCAGCAAGGCGCCGGGACTCGATTGGAAAGCTTTCTTCCAGGCGGCAGGGCTGGGCCAGCAGACGGATTTCATCGTCTGGCATCCGACGGCCATGACGGGCAGCGCCGCGCTGGTGGCAAGCGTGCCGCTGACCACCTGGAAAGATTTCCTGGCCTTCCACGCGATCAACCATTTCAGCACCATCTTGCCGAAGGCGGCCGCCGACCAGCGCTTCGCCTTCTATGGCAGCGTCCTGAGCGGCACGCCGCAGCAGTCGCTGCGCAGCAAGCGGGCGCTGGCCGCGACGAATGCGGCCCTGAGCGACGCCGTCGGCAAGCTGTACGTGGAACGCTATTTCCCGCCTGAATCGAAAGCCCGTGTGCAAGACATGGTGACGAATATCGTCGCCGCCTTCTCGCGCCGCATCGACAAGCTGGACTGGATGGCGCCGGCCACCAAGGCGCAGGCGCAGGAAAAACTCAAGACCCTGTATGTGGGCGTGGGCTACCCCGAGCGCTGGGAAAACTATGCGGGCTTGCGCGTGGTGCGCGGCGATGCGCTGGGCAATGTGCAGCGGGCGGAGCAGTTCCATTACCGGCAGGAGCTGGCCAAGCTGGGCCAGTCGCCCGACCGCAAGGCCTGGGCCATGCCGGCGCAGCTGGTCAACGCCGTCAACCTGCCGCTGCAAAATGCGCTCAATTTCCCCGCCGCCATCCTCCAGCCGCCATTCTTCGACCCGCAAGCATCCGATGCGGCCAACTATGGCGGCATCGGCGCCACCATCGGCCATGAGATCAGCCATAGCTTCGACGACCAGGGCGCGCAGTTCGACGCCCAGGGCAAGCTGCGCGACTGGTGGACGCCGGCCGACCTGGCGCATTTCCAGGCGGCATCCAAGCAATTGGTGGAACAGTTCGCGGCCTACAAACCGTTCCCCGACCTGGCCGTGAATGGCCAGCTGACCCTGAGCGAAAACCTGGCCGACCTGGCCGGCGTGGCAGCGGCCTATGACGCGTTCACCCTGTCGCAGCAGGGCAAGCCGGCGCAGCTGGGGGCGGACCGCGAGTTCTTCGTCGGCTATGGCGTCAGCTGGCGCAGCAAGGCGCGCGAAGCGGCGGCGCGCCAGCAAATCCTCACTGATGGCCATGCGCCGGCGCAATACCGCGCCGCCACCGTGCGCAACCTCGACGCCTGGTATCCGGCCTTCGACGTCAAGCCGGGGCAGCAGCTGTACCTGGCGCCGGAACAGCGCGTGCGCGTCTGGTAGGCATAAGCGGTGCCGGACGCGCAGCGCGCCGGCACCGTAAAATGGCGTGATTACTGATTGGAGCGCCATGAAGCCGACCCCACCGCAAGATCCCATCCACGCCATCACGGGCCGCACCCTGGCCCATTACGACGCCAGCGCCGAGCAGTTTTTCGAAGGCACGCGCGAACACGACGTCAGCCAGAATATCGCCGCGCTGCTGAACGCCATCGGCCAGCCGGCACCGCTGGCCATCCTCGACCTGGGCTGCGGCCCCGGCCGCGACCTGAAGGCGTTCACGGCCCTGGGCCACCACGCGACGGGCGTCGACGGCTGCCCCCGTTTCGTCGAGATGGCGCGCGCCTACAGCGGCTGCACCGTGTGGCAGCAGGATTTCGTCGACCTCGACTTGCCCGCCGCCCACTTTGACGGCGTGTTCGCCAATGCCGTGCTGTTCCACGTGCCCAGTGCCGCCTTGCCCGGCGTGCTGCGCGCTTTGTACGCGTGCCTGAAACCGGGCGGCGTGCTGTTCAGCTCGAACCCGTGCGGGCAGAACGAGGAAGGCTGGAATGGCGCGCGCTACGGCAGCTACCACGACGAAGCGAGCTGGGCCGCGTACGTGCAGGCGGCCGGTTTTACCCTCGTCGAGCAGTACTACCGTCCGCCGGGATTGCCGCGCGAGCAGCAGCCGTGGCTGGCCACCGTGTGGCGCAAGCCAGCCTGATGGGTGCATTTTGTATGAATTTGGGCATGTGTTAGGAACCGTACATAGTTTTTGCGGCCTCGGGCGTACTATGGATACATCGACACGCAGCAAGCAGTTGCAACAGCGTGTGAGCCGCAGTACCGGTCCTTTGGGGCTGGACAACAGATGTACCAACTACAGTGAGGATCCATCATGAACAAAGATCAAGTCGAAGGTAAACTGAAGGAAGTCGGCGGTAAAATCCAGGAAGCCGCTGGCAAAGTCGTCGGCAGCGAAGAACAGCAAGCCAAGGGCCTGGCAAACCAGGTCGAAGGCAAAGTGCAGAAGAAAGTTGGCGATGTGAAGGACGCAGTAGAGACCGTCACGCGCAAGCCTTAATTCTGGCAGCAAGAATGTAAAAACCGCCGCCTGTCGCAAGACAGGCGGCGGTTTTTTTTATGTGATGCAGCGCAAGCTTACTGTGCTGGCTTCATCAGGTTCTGCTTGAAGAACAGCTCGATTTTCTTGTACACGTGGCGCTGGCCCGCGCGCGACGAGATGCCGTGCTTGGCGCCCGGATACGTCATCAGGTCGAACTGCACGCCGCGGTTGACCAGCGCGTCGATCAGTCGCGTGCTGTTGCTGAACAAGACGTTGTCGTCGGCCATGCCATGCACCAGCAGCAGCGGCGACTTCAGGCCGTCGAGGTGGGCGAACACGGTGCTGGCCTTGTAGCCGTCCACGTTTTCCTTCGGCATGCCGAGGAATTGCTCCGTGTAATGGGTGTCGTACAGCGACCAGTCGGTCACGGGCGCAACCGACACGCCCATCGCGATCTTGTCCGATGCTGCCGACAGCAAACGCAGGGTCATGAAGCCGCCGTAGCTCCAGCCGAACACGCCGATGCGTTTAGGATCGACGAAGCTTTGCTTGCCCAGCCAGTCGATGCCCACCAGCTGGTCCGCCACTTCGGCCGCGCCCAGATTGTGATAGATGGCGTCCGTGAACGCGCGCTCGCGGCGCGAAGAACCGCGGTTATCGAGGCGGAAGACGACAAAGCCCTGCTGCGCCATGTACTGGTCGAAGTTGTTGCCCCAGCGGCGAGCCACATGCTGCGAGTGCGGGCCGCCGTACGTCGACAGGTAGACGGGATAGCGCTTGCCCGCGTCGAAGTTCGACGGCTTGACGATCGAATAGTGCAAGGTTTGGCCATCGTTGGCTTTCAGGGTGCCGTACTCCGTCGGCAGGTGGTCGGCCTTGTACTTGAAATACGGGTGGCTGGCGTTGAGCGCGTTTTCTTCCAGCCAGCCCACCATGGCGCCGTCCGGGCGGCGGATGCTCACTTGCGGCGGCGTGGCCGGGTCGGAATACGTGTCGACGAAGACTTCGCCGTTGCGCGAGAACGTCGTGTCGTGCCAGCCGTCCGCTTTCGTCACGCGCTGCGGCTTGTCGGCCGTGCTGCCGTCGAGGGCCAGGGCGTAGGTCTGCTTGTCGATCACGGCGTCGCGGTTCGACGACACGAACACTTTACCGGTTTTCTGGTTCACGGCCAGCACGCTGTCGATGCCCCACTCGCCGGACGTGACGGGGTGCAGCAGCTTGCCGCTCATGTTGTACAGGTACAGATGATTGCGGCCCGTGCGCTCGGACGACCACAGGAAGGTGCCGTTCGACAGGAAGCGCAGGTCGTCATGGATGCTGACCCAGGTCTTGGACGTTTCCGTCAGCAGGGTGCGCTGCGCCAGGGTCGCCGCGTCGACGGCGACCAGGTCGAGGGTCTTCTGGTCGCGCGACTGGCGCTGGTAGACCAGCGACTTGCTGTCCGCGCTCCAGTCGGCGCGCACCAGGTAGATGTCCGGGTTCGTGCCCAGGTCCACCTGGCGCTGCGCGCCCGTTTCCGGCGAGACGATCAGCAGTTGCACCAGCACGTTCGGGTCGCCCGCGGCCGGGTAGCGCTGTTCCACGACGTCGGTGCGGTCGGCGAAGATTTCAAAGCGGCGCACGACGGGCACGGGCGCTTCGTCATAGCGTTTATAGGCGATGGCGGAATCGTCGGGCGCCCAGTAGTAGCCGGTGCGCTGGCCCATTTCTTCCTGCGCCACGAATTCGGCTTCGCCGTTGCGGATCGTGCCCTTGCCGTCGGTGGTCAGCTGGCGTTCCTTGTCCGTCTTGAGGTCGATCACATAGATGTTCTGGTCGCGCACGAACGATACGTAGCGGCCTTTCGGCGAGATTTTCGGATCGAGCACATTGCCCTTGGCGACCAGGCGCGCCTTGTCCGGGTGGGCCGCGTCGACCAGGTACAGATTGCCGGCCAGTGGCACCAGCAGCTGCTTGCCATCGGGCGACCAGCTGTAGCTGAGAATGCCGTTCAGGCTGGCCGTGCGCTCGCGTTCGCGGCGCGCCTGCTCTTCGGGCGAAATCGTTTCATTCGGCACCAGCGCCTTGGAGTCGACCAGGCGGTGCGTGCTCTTGTCCTTCAGCTTGAATTCCCACAGGTCGAGCTGGAACTGGTTGTCGGCGCGGCCGCGCAGGAACGTGACGCGCTCGCCGTCGGGCGAGACCTTCAGGTTGCGCACGCCGGGGCCGGCCAGCGCCGGATCGGCGTGGATGCGTTCCAGGGTCAGCTTTTCAGCCGATGCGGGAACGCTGGCCATCGCGGCCAGAAAACAAAGAATAAAACGCATGGATGTCTCGGTAGTTGGAAGAAGAAGGGCACTGCATGTACAGGCGAGCTTGAGCGTTGCCTAAGCGTAAGACGATACCAGAGCGTGCCTGTTTATGCGATAGCCCCGGCCACGGAATAAACCGTTCATGGCCGTATTTCCTTCGTCAAAAATGTCCAGCAGCCGCCCATTCCATGGCGCTTTGCCCCGTTCAGGCCAATATCGACCCTTCGATTACGGTCAGGCATGCGCCGCCTATCCAGGCGTGGCCGGCGCGGAAAGTCACGGACACGCGGCCGTCGCGCTGCAGGCAGGTACCCTGGCGCACCGTGTAGTCGCTGCCCGCCAGCAGGTGCGCGATGCAGGCGTTGGCGCTGCCCGTGACGGGGTCTTCCACCAGCGCGCCGTGTTCGCTGAGCAGCGCGCGCACTTCGTAGTCGGCCGGCCCGCCGGCGTCGTGCGGGCCATACAGCGCCAGGCCGTCGGCGCCGGCGGCGGCCAGCAATGGCGTCAGCGCGGCGATGTCGGCGCGCACGGCCAGGCAGGCGGCGGCGCTGGCCAGCGGCACGCACAGCCAGCGGATGCCCATGTCGGCGATGGTGCCGCCCGCGGCCAGTTCTCCGCCCAGCGCCGTGTGCAGCAGCGGCAGCAGATCCGGGGCCAGCGCGCGCGTGGTGCAGGGCGGCGCCTGGAATGCCAGCACGCCGCCGGCGCCGCGTTCTATCTGCACCAGGCCGACGCCGCATTCCTGCACGATGCGCGCACCCTTGGGCTGCATGCCCGCATCGAGCAGGGCGTGCGCCGTGCCCAGGGTCGGATGGCCGGCGAACGGGAATTCCATCTCGGGCGAAAAGATCCGCACGCGGTAATCGGCTGCCGGGTCGCGCGGCGCCAGCACGAAGGTGGTTTCCGACAGGCCCGTCCAGCGCGCGATGGCCTGCATCTGCGCCGCATCGAGGCCATTCGCGTCGAGCACCACGGCCAGCGGATTGCCCGAGAAGGGAACCGTGCTGAAGACGTCGACTTGCCTGAAGGGGCGTGGTTGCGGCATGGTGTGCTCCTTGTGCATGGTGTGCTCCTTGTCTCAGGCTGCGCGCAGGCGCTGCAGCGACAAACGGTTCAGATACCAGGTCAGCAGTACGGCGGCCACCGTCAAGCCCGTGACGAGGCCGATCCAGAAGCCGGCGGCGGCCATCGGTTCTGCCGGCGACCAGATGAAGCCTTGCGGCGCCAGGCCCAGCACATAGCCGATCGGCAGCGAGAAGCCCCAGAAGGCCAGCAGCTGGATCAGCATCGGCTGGCGCGTCACCTTGTAGCCGCGGATGGCGCAGGAAGTGGCCACCTGCGTGGCGTCGGACAGCTGGAACAGGGCGGCGAATAGCAGCAGCTGCGCGCACAGTTCCTGCACCTGCGGGTCCGACGTATACGCTTGCGCGATCTGGTGGCGGAAGATGGTGATGACGGCGGCCGAGACGATGGCCGCCGTCAGCGACATGGCCACGCCCACCCACGAAATGAAGCGGGCCTTGCGCAGATTGGCTTCGCCCACGGCGTGGCCCACGCGCGTGACGAGCGCGATGCCGAAAGTGAGCGGCACCATGAAGACGACGGACGAAAAATTGAGGGCGATCTGGTGCGCCGACACCTGGATCACGCCGAAGCGCGCCACCAGCAGGCTGATGACGCCAAAGGCGCTCACTTCGGCAAAATACGTGACGCCGATGGGCAGGCCCAGGCGCAGCATGGGACCGATGGACGACAGTTGCGGCCATTCCCAGTGCGTGAACGGATACGTGGCGTGGTAGGCGGGCGCGATCCGGATCCACGCCAGCATGGCCAGCAGCATCATCCACACGCAGCAGGTGGTGGCCACGGCGCAGCCCACGCCGCCCAGTTTCGGCATGCCCCAGTGGCCGTAGATCAGCAGGTAGTTGACGAAAATATTCAGCGCCAGCGCGGCCAAGGCGATGACCATCACGGGCTTGGTCTGGTTGATGCTGGTGCTGTAGCCGTACAGCGCGCGGTAGGCGGCGAACGGCGGCAGCGCGCAGCTGATGATGTGCACGAACAGCTTGGCCTTGGATGCTACGGCGGGTTCCAGCATCAGGTGGTCGAATACCAGCGCCGCCATGTTCGTCAGCAGGCAAGCCACCAGGCCGACCAGCAGTGCCTTCCACAGCGACTGGCGCACGATGTGCGGCACCCGGTCGTGGCGCGCGGCGCCGATTTCATGCGCCACCAGGGTATTGATCGCCATCATGATGCCGCTCACGGTGACGAGCACGATGGACCAGATGGCCGCGCCCAGCGATACGGCCGCCAGTTCCTCGGGATTCGTATGCCCCGTCATCGCCACGTCGGCCGCGCCCATGCCGACGGTGGCCAGCTGGCCGATCAGGATGGGCCAGGCCAGCTTCCACAGCGACGAGACTTCATTGCGGACGGCGGGCAGGGTGAACGAGGTAGTGTGTGGCATGGGCGGCAAGCTTGACTAAACACAAGATTCTACCGGCATTCGCCGTGCTTGTCCGCCATGGCGCCCCGGGGGCCGGCCCGGCACGGTAATCATTTGTTACAGCTAAGTGGGCCAGTCGCGGATAGACTGCGCGCTCTATTTGGCAAAAATGACCAAATAGTCAACCGCAGTATCCTGACTATGGAGCAAGACCATGCTGAAACATACCCTGAACTGCGCCCTGTTGCTGGGCGCCGCCATGACGGCCGAACTGGCCGGCGCCGGCGAACTGACCCTGTATTCGCGCGACGATTATCACGGCCGCTCGCAGACCGTGCGCGACGCCGTCGCCGACCTCGAAGAGCTGCGTTTCAACGACACGACGCAAAGCATCCGCGTGCGCTCGGGCCGCTGGGAAGCGTGCGAGGACGCCGATTTCCGCGGCGCCTGCTTCCTGCTCGAGACGGGCGAGTATCCGTCGCTGGACGGCCAGGCCAACAAGATCACGTCGCTGCGCGAAGTACGCGGCGGCTGGGACGGCCATCGGGGCCGCGACCGTGACGGTGAGCGTGACCGGGGACGCGACTGGGACGGCCGCCGTGACCGTGACCGCGAGCGCGGCCATTTGCCGGGGCGCTCGCTGGGCGGCGAACTGACCTTTTATACGCGCGACGATTTCGCCGGCCGTAGCTTGAGCGTGAGCAACGCTTCAGCCGATTTGCGCGAGCGCGACTTCAACGACACGGTGCAAAGCGTGCGCGTGCGCTCCGGTTATTGGGAAGTGTGCGAAGACGTGGGCTTCCGTGGCCGCTGCCGCACCTTGGCGCCGGGCGAGTACGCGAGCCTGGAGCGCATGAGCAACCGCATCTCGTCGGTGCGCGAAGTGCGCTGACGCGGGGCAGGTAGCAGCCAAGTGGCAATAACCGGCTCCTGCGGGGCCAGTTATTGCTTTTGGTAACAATTTATTGTGCTTTTCCCATACTTTGTTACACCGTTTTTTCTGTGGATGGCTACACTGACATCAGTTGTCATGTCGATCACTTGCTTTTGCCGCCACCGGAGACCGTCCCATGAATCGCCCGCTCGCCTTTGCTCTGCTGTGTGCCAGTTCGCTGTTTGTCCACCTCGCGGCACAGGCCGGCGAGATCCGCCTGTACACCGATGACAATTTCAAGGGTCGCGTAGTCGTCTTGCGCGATACGACGGACGACTTGTCGCGCGTCAATTTCAATGACACCGTCTCGAGCATCCAGGTCGATTCGGGCAGCTGGGAAGTGTGCACGCATGCCGATTTCAAGGGCGATTGCAAGACGCTGGAACGGGGCGAATACCGCTCGATGCCGGGCATGAACGATAAGATTTCGTCCGTGCGCGAAGTCGGCACGGGGCAGGGGAGCGGCGGCGGCGGTGGGCGCCGCGCGGTGCTGGAGCTGTTCGCCGACGGCGGCCAGCGCGGCGCGTCGGCCGGCGTGAACTCGGACCGCGACGATCTGGTCGACATCAGCTTCAACGACCGTGCCAGCAGCGCGCGCGTCGAGTACGGCTACTGGCAGCTGTGCAGCGATTCCAACTACCGTGGCAGCTGCCGCGTGTTCGGGCCTGGCAGCCATGATGACCTGGGCAGCCTGAACGGACGCGTGTCGTCGGCGCGCCTGGTCGATCCGCGCGAGGAGAACCGTCCGCAAAATGACGAGGGCCTGGTGGTGCTGTATGGCCGCGCGTTCCTGAAGGGACCCGGGCTGCAGGTAAACCGCGACGTCAGCGACCTGGTGCGCCTGAACTTCAACGACCAGGCCGCATCCCTCGCCATCAACGAAGGCACCTGGGAAGTCTGCACGGACTCGCAGTTCAACGGCAGCTGCGAGCGCATGGGGCCGGGCAAGTATGAAGTGCTGAACACGACGTTCGACAAGCGTATTTCCTCGCTGCGCCGCCTGTACTGAACGCGTGATCGGGCCTTCCGCGTGGCCTTGTATTTGTTACACTAGCATCCTGGCGCAACAGCCAGGCAAATCATCACCAAAGAATGAAGAATGGAGTTAATCATGACGGGCCCTTTCAAACACACGCTGGCATGCGCGGCCACCTTGCTGCTCTCGCTGGGGGCCCATGCGGCCGCCCATGCGGGCGATATCACCTTGTTCGAGGACGTGGATCTGCGCGGCCGCGCAGTGAACCTGCGAGAAACGACGGACGACCTGTCGCGCATGGGCTTTAACGACAAGGTGTCGAGCATCCTGGTGCGCTCGGGTACGTGGGATGTGTGTACCGATGCCGGTTTTCGCGGCAATTGCCGCACCCTGGGACCGGGCGAATACCGTTCGCTGCCGGGCATGAACGACGCCATCAGTTCGGTGCGCGAGTCGGGGCGCGGCGATGGCAACAATCCGGGACGCCCGGGACGCGATCCCGACCGGGGCCATGGCGGCTATGGCCGTGGCGGCACCCTGGAAGTGTATTCGGGCGCCGGCCAGAATGGCGGCTCGGCGCGCCTGAACCGCGACACGGACGATTTCGTCAGTATCGGTTTCAACGACCGCACCACCAGCATCGTCGTCTATAACGGCTACTGGCAGCTGTGCAGCGATTCGAACTACAACGGCGTGTGCCGCATCTTCGGCCCTGGCCGCCATGACGACCTGGGACGCGGCCTCGATGGACGCGTCTCGTCGGCGCGCATGGTCGACGAGCGCGAAGCGCGCCGCCAGCAGCAGTACGATAATCAGTACCAGCGGCCGCAGTACGACCAGCCCCAGTATCCGCAATACCAGCAGCCGCAGTACCAGCAGCGCGGCGCCGTCCTGCTGTTCCCCGAAGCGGGCATGCGCGGCGAGCCGCTGGCGCTGGACCGCAATGCGGAAGACCTGGTGCGCTACAACTTCAACGACCGCGCCTCGTCCATCGTCGTCAACGAGGGTCAGTGGGAAGTGTGCAGCGATTCGAACTTCCATGGCCGCTGCGAAGTGATCGGGCCAGGCGAATATGGCCGCCTGAACAGCATGGAAAACCAGATTTCCTCGCTGCGCCGCGTGCGCTGATCCCGTCCTGACGTCGTGCTGACAGACCGCCTGCCGGGTTGATCCCGCCAGGCGGTTTTTACATTCGCTGCCGTGCGCTGACATTTGCTTGCCCTTTGTTACACTCGCCGCCTGCCGCCTGGTCTACACTGGCGAAAATGTCATCAGTATTGGAGTTGTCATGGTTCGATCTTTCCGGCCCGCGCTGTTGTGCGCCGCCACCTTCCTTGCCCCCCTCGCCGCATCGGCGGGCGAAATCACGCTGTTCCAGGACGCCGGTTTCCGCGGCCGTCCCGTCACCCTGCGCTCCGACACGGGCGACCTGTCGCGCATGGGATTTAACGACAAGACCTCGAGCATCATCGTGCGCTCGGGCACCTGGGAAGTGTGCAAGGACGCCAATTACCGTGGCAACTGCCGCGTGCTGCAGCCTGGCCGCTACGACACCATGCCTGGCATGAACGACGCCGTTTCCTCCGTGCGCGAAGTGGGCCGTCCTGGCCATGGCGGCGGCGATCACCGGCCTTACCCGCCGCGTCCGGAACGTCCTCACCCCGGCTATCCCGGCCACGGCGGCGGACACCGTCCCGACATGAATGGTGCCGTGCTGCTGTTCCCCGACGCCGGCATGCGCGGCAGGCCCGTGCGCCTGGACCGCGAAGTGCGCGACTTGAGCCGCTATGGCTTCAACGACCGTGCCGAATCGGTCGTCGTCAATTACGGCCGCTGGGAATTCTGCGTCGATGCCAACTTCCGCGGCCGCTGCGTGGTGATGGGGCCGGGCAGCTACGGTCGCCTGCACGGTGGCCTCGACCGCCGCATTTCCTCGGTGCGCCGCGTGCGCTGATCCCGCTGCCAGGCGGCGTTGTATCGTGCAGACGCTGTCCAGCGCCCAATTCGTGTACTCTTCCCATAGGCAGTTCAACCATGGGGAGCAAGCACGGTGGAATACAAGGACTACTACAAGGAGCTTGGCGTCGAGAAGACGGCGTCCGAGGCCGAGATCAAGAAGGCGTACCGCAAGCTGGTACGCAAATACCATCCCGACGTGAGCAAGGAACCGGACGCCGACAAGCGCACCAAGGCCCTCAACGAGGCCTACGGCGTGCTGGGCGACGCGGAAAAGCGCGCCGCCTACGATGAACTGGGCCGTAACCAGGGCGCGCAGGGCCAGCCCTTCCGGCCGCCGCCGGACTGGGGTTCGGGCTACGAATCATCGGGCACCGACGACAGCGACTTCTTTGCCGACCTGTTCGCCCATGTGGGCGGGCGCCGTCGCGCCGGCGGCAGTTTCCAGATGCAGGGCGAAGACAGCCACGCCGCCATCACCATCGACCTGCAGGACAGCTACCAGGGCGCCAAGCGCCACATCGTCATGCGCGTGCCCGAAGCGGACGCGCAAGGCCACGTGGTGACGCGCGAACGCACCCTGGAAGTGACGATACCGAAAGGCGTCACGGAAGGGCAGCAGCTGCGCATGAAGGGGCAGGGCAATCCGGGCAGCGGCGGCGCGCCCGCCGGCGACTTGTACCTGGAAATCCGCTTCCGGCCCGACGCGCGCTACAAGGTGGAAGGGCGCGACGTGTTCGAGACGGTGCCCGTCACGCCATGGGAAGCGGCGCTGGGCGGCGAGATCGACGTGCCCACGCCATCGGGCACGGTGTCCGTCACAGTGCCGCCCAATTCGCAGACGGGGCGCAAGCTGCGCCTGAAGGGGCGCGGCATTCCCGCCGCCCAGCCGGGCGATCTGTATCTGCTGCTGGAAGTGGTGCTGCCGCCGGCGAACGATGACAAGGCGCGCGAACTGTATGCAACCATGGCGCGCGAGATGGCTTTCAATCCGCGCCAGAAGCTGGGAGGGTAAATCATGACAAACAAGGTAATTGGCGAATTGCTCGAAGATCGTGCCCTGAGCCTGGAAGAACTGGCGCGCGCCTGCGCGGTGGAACCGGACTGGGTGGTGCAGCATGTGCAGACGGGCGTGCTGCTTCGGGACGGCCCGCCGGCGGGCCAGCTGACGGCCTGGCGCTTCACCAGCCTGGACCTGGTGCGCGCGCGCCGCCTGCACGAAATCGAATCCGTGTTCGACGCGAACGCGGACCTGGCCGCGCTGGTGGTCGATCTATCGGAAGAAGTGGCGCGCCTGCGCCGCCGCCTGCACGTGCTGGGCGTGGAGTAGCTTTTATTCGGGCTCGCCGTGGCGTGCCACGGTGAGCCTGGCAATATAAAACTGCCCATCGACGACGACCCGGTGCGGGATGCCGGCCACGTCGAAGCCGGGGCCGCCGTCTTCCATCCACTCTTGCGCCAGCGAGTCGAACTGCTGCGGCGTCATGCGCAGCATCTGCGCCGTGATGACGAAACGCGCGCCTGGTTTTTGCTTGTTGACGAAGTCGTCGATGCCGGCCATGTGTATCCTTGTAATTAAAAGTTAACCCAAGTAGAGGCCGGGGTCGGACCCTCAGGGTCCGACCCCAGTGTTTGCCGTTGGGGGGCTAATCATACCTGTGGCCCACTTTTTCTAAAACCCCTGCACCAGCAGCGGCAACTGCTCCGCAAAGCGCTCCGTCAGCCACTTGCCCGCCTGGCCCGGCGGCGTGTCGGCGCGCTGGATCAGGTAAATCGGGTAATTCTCGCCGTTGTCGACGGCCAGCGGCAGGTGCACCAGCCGCCCTTCCGCCAGATCCTCGCGCACCATCGCTTCGGGCATGTTGCCCCAGCCCAGGCCGGCGCGCAGCAGCGCGTGTTTTGACCCCAGGTCGCCCAGGCGCCAGTTGCGCAATCCCAGCACGCCGAAATCCTGGCCCTCCGTCAGCACGCTGCGGTCGCTGAGCACCAGCTGCACGTGTTCGCGCGCCACGCCGGACGCAATCGGGCCGGCCAGCTGCGCCAGCGCGTGGCTGGGCGCGGCCACGGGAATCAGGCGCACGTGGCCGACGGCCAGGCGCTCGAAGACGCTGGCCGTGGCCGTCATCCAGCCGCCCAGGCCGATGTGGCAGCTGCCATCCATCACCAGCTGCGCCACGGCGCCCATGGCTTCGATGCGCAGGCGCAGGGCGACGGTAGGGAACTGTGCCTGGAACGCCTCGAGCACGCGCACCAGCACGCAGGTGGGGAACATCACGTCGACCACCACCGATACTTCCGCCTCCAGCCCGCCGGCCAGCGCCTTGGCGCGCGCACGCATGCCGTCGACCTTCAGGGCCACGGCGCGCGCGTCGGCCAGCAGGGCCTTGCCCGCGTCCGTCAGCGTGGGCTTGCGCTTGCCGCGGTCGAGCAGCACCACATTCAGTTGTTCTTCCAGGTTGGCGATGGTGTAGCTGATCACCGACTGCGTGCGGTGCAGCTGGCGCGCCGCGTGGGCGAAACCGCCCGCGTCGATGACGGCGACGAACACGCGCAACTGGTCGAGCGAAGGCTGGCCCGGTTCTCTCATGATGATTCCCTATCTAAAAATTCGATGCTAATCATTTATATTTACATGGTTTTCTCGATGGTAGACCTGAACTATGCTGTATGCAAGGGCTGCGATGCGGCCCATCCCGTCACCCGTTTTCCCAGGAGCACTTCATGAGCAAGGTCTTGTACATCAATAGCAGCGTGCGCAACAGCGGTTCCCTGTCGCGTCAATTGTCGGGCGAATTCGTCGCGAAACTGGCCGCGCAAGGCGCCAGCGTGGTCGAGCGCGACCTGTCCGCGCAACCGGTGCCGCACCTGACGGAAGAGGTGATGGGCGCCTTCTTCACGCCGGCCGAGCAGCGCAGCGCGCAGGCGGCAGCGGCGGTGCAGTTGTCCGATACCCTGGTCGACGAATTGCTGGCCGCCGACGTGCTGGTGCTGGCCGCGCCCATGTACAATTTTTCCGTGCCATCGACCCTGAAGGCGTGGATCGACCACGTGGCGCGCGCGGGCCGCACTTTCCAGTACACGGCAACGGGCCCCGTCGGCCTGGCCACGGGCAAGAAAGCATATATTTTTACGGCCAGCGGCGGCGTCTACAGCGAAGGGCCGGGCGCCGCGTATGATTACCTGAGCACCTATCTGCGCACGGCGCTGGGCTTCATCGGCATCACCGACATCGAGTTCGTGCAAGCGGAAGGCGTGGCCATGGGCGAGGATGCCGTCGCCAGCGCGATCGCCAAGGGCCGCGCGTCGATCGAGGCCCTGGCTGCCTGAGTTTGCCGCTACTAGTTCCAAAGAGGGATTGCCAATCTGCCATGGTTGACATAAGCTTGCCGGCGGCACGCCCCGTGCCAGGCCGGCGAGCCGTTCGCCATGAAAGTCCCCCATGCACAAGTTGGCAAGCGCAATACTGTTTGGCTGTTCCCTGTTTTCGGCAGGCATGGCGCTGGCGCAGACTGCGCCCGCTGCGCCGCCCCACGTGGGCCGCCACGCCTCCACGCCCGAAGATCTCCGCGCCATCGAGCAAGTCGTCGCCGACTTCCAGGCGGCCCTGATCGCCAAGGATGTCAAGCTGCTGTCGTCGCTGATGCTGCACACGAATATCCTGTTTGCCTCGCCGGCCGACGACGCTTTCATCAAGAAAATGCGCGATACGACGGACGTCCATTTCGACGGCGTCGGGGCGGCCGGCTATGCCGGTTTCGCCAACTTCATCAAGCGCGAACCGCAGCGCACGGAAGAAAAATTCTACAACGTCAAGATCACCCAGGACCGCCATGTGGCGTGGGTCAACTTCGACTACGAATTCCTCGTCGGCGGCAAATTGTCGAACTATGGCGTCGAAGCGTGGCAGATGGTCAAGCGCGACGGTGACTGGAAAATCCTCAGCGTCGTCTGGTCCATGCATCCCGCCGCCGAGGCAGGAAAATAGCCGCCAGCCATGCCGCGTCAGCCGCGCGGCAGCGCGCGGATTTCCACCGTACCCCCTGCGTTCAGTACGGGGTTTCCGATCAACAATTTTTTTGCATCGTCTATACTTTCATTGGACGTGCCGCCATGCCTGGCGATCAGGCAAGCGTTCAAGTTTTTCCCTGTGCCGCGTAATAAAAAGCAGATAAGTAAGTGAGTATCCTGAACAACCGCGAGCGCATGGTTTTTCCCCTTTTACCGCGTCAGTCCGTAGAGACAAGCTGTCCGGCCATGTCATTTTTGGAGCGCACATCGTGCCGATAAAGTATGTTGATTTTTATGAGGTGAATTACACGGCAGAGCGCTTGCGGGGCTGCAAGCTATGGGGCGCCTACGTCGCCATCTATGCCCCTTCGCCCAACCCCATGCACCGGGTGAACCTGGTGAAAAAGCGCCGGGTGTCGGCCGACCACCAGTTCACGACGGAAGCCGATGCCATGGCGGAAGCGGGCGAGGCGGCCGTCAAGCTAGTCGAGCGGCGCCAGCGCCGCTATGTCTTCCACCCCTGATGCCACTGCGCCGCATCCTGCAGCGCGCGCCAGGGCAGGATGTGCACGCGGCCCGAATGCACGGCTTCCAGTTCCACGTGCGTGGCCGGTTCATCCGGCGTGGCCGGGGCGCACAGCTTGATGACGAGAAAATGTTTTTCCTTGTTGACGGGCGCGACGGCGGTCCATTTGCTGTTGAGTAACTTGTTCGGGCGCAAGTTATTGCGATTGACAAGGTGCATGGCGGTCTCCGGATTGGCGTGATGGCGATGTTGCCATTATCATGCAACTTCCTGCCACGCACGAGGATCGCCATGAAACGCCAGCTGCACCTGCTCGTCATCGACCCGCAAAACGATTTTTGCGACTTGCCCGCTACCTGGCTGCCGCCCGATGCGGCGCCTGCACTGGCCGTGCCCGGCGCCCACGCCGACATGCTGCGCGTGGCGCAGCTGATCCGTGAAGGGGGCGGCGGTTTGACGCAGATCAGCGTGACGCTCGACGCCCACCACCGCTACGACATCGCCCACCCCGCCTTCTGGCGCACGGGAGAGGGCGGTCCCGTCGCCCCATTTACGCAGATCAGCGCCCAGCAAGTGCGCGACCGCCTGTTCCTGCCCGCCGCCAGCGGCGCCTTGCCGCGCGCGCTGGCCTATCTCGACGCCTTGCAGCAGGCGGGACGCTACCAGCTGATGGTGTGGCCCGTGCACTGCGAGATCGGCAGCTGGGGCCAGAATATCCACGCGGCCGTGCGCGCCGCCTACAACGCCTGGGAAGTGGCCAACTTGCAAGTGGTGGCCAAGCTGAGCAAGGGTTCCAATCCGTGGACCGAGCATTACTCGGCCGTCATGGCGGAAGTGCCCGATGCACAGGATGCGGCCACCCAGCTCAACCGTGCTTTTCTCGACACCTTGCTGCCGGCGCAGCAGATTTATGTCACCGGCGAGGCGGGCAGTCATTGCGTCAAGGCCAGCACCGAGCACATCGCCGATTACCTGGAAGCGCAGCAAGGCAAGGCGGCCCTGTCGCGCCTGGTCTTGCTGACGGATTGCATGAGTCCCGTCACGGGCTTTGCGGCGCAGCAGCGCGACTTCCTTGCCGCCATGCATGAGCGCGGCGCGCGCCTGGCCACGTCCACCGAGGTCGTGCCTGAATTGCTGGCCAACGCAGGCGATTGATGCTTTCTGCAAGCGAACCCTGCTGAAATGCTTGCGGTGGCGTACTATTCTGGCTTCAGGAAGTTGGAGAAAACACACATGACCCCGATAGTGCGCAGTTTGCTGGAAACCGATCTGTATAAATTTACAATGTGGCAAGCCTTGCTGCACGGTCATCCGAATACCCATACCGAATACGAATTTGTCTGCCGCAACGCCACCGCCTTTCCCCTGGCCGAACTGAAGGGCGAGCTGGAAGAACAGCTCGACCACCTGTGCTCGATGTCGTTTGCCGACGACGAGCTGGCCTATTTGCGCACCTTGCGCTTCATGAAGAGCGATTTCGTCGACTTTTTGACGGTGTTCCGCTTCCAGCGCAAGTTCATCGACGTCAGCACGGACGGCGACACCCTGGTCGTGCATGCGGCCGGGCCGCAGGTGCACGTGATGGGTTTCGAGATTTTCGTGCTGTACATCATCAACGAACTGTATTTCCGTCGTTTCGACCTCGACGCGGCCATGCGCGAAGGGCGCCACCGCCTGGGCTTGAAAGTGGCGGCCGTCAAGGAATTCGGCAAGCTGCCACGGCGCAAGCATCCATTTGAATTTTCCGACTTCGGCGTGCGCCGGCGTTTTTCCGGTGCCTGGCATGACGAGGTGGTGCAACGGCTGGCGCGCGAAGTGCCCGAATACTTCAAGGGCACGTCGAATGTCTACCTGGCGAAAAAGCTGGGCATCGTGCCGATCGGCACCATGGCGCATGAATACATGCAATCGTTCCAGTCCTTCGGCGTGCGTCTGCGCGACTTTCAGAAGGCCGCACTGGAAGACTGGGTGCAGGAATACCGGGGCGACCTGGGCATCGCCCTGACGGACGTGGTCGGCATGGATGCCTTCCTGGCCGACTTCGACCTGTATTTCGCCAAGCTGTTCGACGGCTTGCGCCACGATTCGGGCGACCCCGTCGAGTGGGGAGAAAAGGCGCTGGCCCACTATGCGGCCCTGCGCATCGACGCCAACACCAAGCGCCTCGTGTTTTCCGACGGCCTTGACCTGGACAAGGCGTTTGCCCTGTACCAGCACTTCGCCGACCGCATCATGACGGGCTTTGGCATCGGCACCAATCTCACCAACGACGTCGGTTTGACGCCGCTCAATATCGTCATGAAACTGGTGCGCTGCAATGGCCAGTCCGTGGCGAAATTGTCGGATTCGCCGGGCAAGACCCTGTGCAAGGATGAGACCTTCCTCGCCTACCTGCGACAGGTGTTCCACCATCCTGCCATCCAGGCGCCTGTCTAGTAGGGTAGGTCGGATTAGTGCGGCAAAGCCGCGCGTAATCCGACAAACCTGGCAAGCCGGCGGGCAGCCGGTGTGCTCGGTTGTCTGTGTGTGTCTGTGTGTAACCCCGACTTAAAACCCCGTCACCACCGTATCCATGTGCTCGACCTGCGGCGGTGCGGCGAAAAATTCACCGACCAGGCCGCGCCATGCCTGGAAGTCGTCGCTGCCGCGGAAATGCACGGTGTGGTCTTCCAGGGTCGTCCAGCCGACCACCAGGCGGTAGGCGTCGCCGTTTTCGATCGAGCGCTCCAGGCGCATCGATTCGCAGCCGCGCGCGCGCTGGAACAGGGGGACGGCCTTCGCTACGGCCGCTTCGAAGGCCTCATGCGTGGCCGATTTGATCTGGATATGGGCAATTTCAAAAATCATGGCAAGTTCCGGTTTTGAAAGAAAGAACGCAGATCTTGCCACAGATTGTGCCCGCTTGCGGACGGCGATGGGCCACTTGCCATTCAGCCGGCGCCGCCGCTCCTGTCCAGCGCTTACTGCAGATAGGCTTCCAGCTGCGGCACGTTCATGCTGGCGACATCCCTGGCCAGGGCATGACTGAGCCGCTTTTCCACCTGGGCGTCCAGGCTTTGACGCAACTGCCCCAGGAACTTGGGCGCGGCGACCAGGCACAGCTTGCTGTAGCGCCGTTGCTGCAGGCCCTGCTGCAGCACTTGCGCGATATGCCGGGCAAACTGTTCGTTCGCATGCTCGACTGGCGTCACCTGCGGCTCCGTCGTATGCGCCTGCGTGCCCGCTTGCGTACCGGCGCGCATGCCGCTGCCGAAGCGTCCGCCGGCATCGCTGTTCAAGGCGTTCCCGTTTTCGTGGCCCGCCGGATTGACAAAGTCTTGCAGCTCGCCCAGCTGGTTTTGCTGCCCCAGCGCAAACAGCCGCGCCCGGCTGCTGTCGGCCACCACCACCCACGTGACGTCCATGCTTGCTCTCCTTGCCGGGCACGCCGGCTAGCGCGACAGGGCTGCCACGCCGCCGTGCCTGTCGTGGCCGCAGCGGGCCGTGCGCTGTTCGATATCGCTGCCGCCGCACGCTTGCAGGATGGCGTGCGCGCGCTCCTGTTCATCGGCGTGGCGCGTGGCCACCACCAGGCGCACCATGCCGCGAAACGCCGTCTTGCCGTAGTTGCGCCGGTACATATGGTTGTCGCCGCCGAACAGGGCATTGATCGCGCGTTCCAGCCGGCTGGTGATGGTGTCGCGGTTGCCGACCGTAAAATTGCCCTGCACGGGGCCGGCCTCGTCGTCGCCCGCGTCCAGCTGCACGGCGTGAGGCGGAAAACCTTCGGCCAGCAGCCGGGTGCGGGCGCGCTCCGCATCGGGGAAATGGTCGAAGATACGTATCAGCGTGCTGCCGCCGCTGTTTATGCTTCTGCTGCTGTCCATGGCCCGGCCTTTCAAGGAGGTGTGCCTGATTTGACCGGCAAGCCTGCAAATAATTCTGCCTCAGCCTGTAAAATCCTCGATCAAGGCGCAAAAGTTTGATAAATATCCAGTATGGCTGCCAAGTCGCGCTAAGATACGCCTTGCGGTGCATCCTGCAGGCAGGGATGCGGGATCAATCTTTCATAGGAGAACTAAATGGCAGCGAAGAAAATTCTGTTTTTGACCGGCGATTTTGCAGAAGATTATGAAACGATGGTGCCGTTCCAGGCCCTGCTGATGCTGGGCCATACCGTGCATGCCGTCTGCCCCGGCAAGAAGAGCGGCGAGACGATCAAGACGGCCATCCACGATTTCGAGGGCGACCAGACTTACACGGAAAAGCCGGGTCACCTGTTCACCCTGAACGCCAGCTTCGACGAGATCGACCCGGCCCACTACGATGCCGTGATGATCGCCGGCGGCCGCGCGCCCGAATACCTGCGCCTGAACGAGAAAGTCATCGCCGCCGTGCGCCATTTCGCCGAGGCGGGCAAGCCCGTCGCGGCCGTCTGCCACGGCGCGCAATTGCTGGCCGCCGCCGACGTCATCCGCGGCAAGCGCATTTCCGCCTATCCCGCCTGCGCGCCGGAAGTGAAACTGGCGGGCGGCACATATGCCGACATCGCCGTCACGGACGCCGTCACCGATGGCCAGTTCGTCACGGCGCCCGCCTGGCCCGCGCATCCGGCCTGGCTGGCGCAGTTCGTCAAGCTGCTCGGTACCGAGATCCATTTGTAACCTTCACCAGTCCGGCAGGCCGCAGCGCTTGCCGGGCGCACCACTTTTCAGATTCGAGTTTTTCATGCATGCGCCGCGCAGTCAACCTTCCCGCAAACAACTTCCAGCGTCGCGCTGGCGCCAGCGCCGCCTGGCGCAGGCCGCATCGGGCCTGAGCGCCGCGCAGGAACGCCAGCTGGCCACCCTGCATGACATTTCCACCTTGCTGGCGGGACAGCACGCCATCGATGCCCTGTGCCGTGGCTTCCTGCGCCACGTGATGCAGTTCGCGCAAGCCGAAGGCGGCACCGTGCGCATCCTCGATCCGCAACAGGACACCGTGCACATCATCGTGCATGAAGGCATTTCCGATGCCATGGTGGAAGAGGAGCACTGCATCCGCAACAACGATTGCCTGTGCGGCGCGGCCGTGGCGCAGGGCGTGATCCAGATCCGCGATTTCCGCCAGGTCGAAGCGTTGCAGCGCTATCGCTGCCAGGATGAAGGATTCATTGCCATCGCCGTCTTTCCCATCCTCGCGCGCGAGCAGGTGGTGGGCAGTTTTTCGCTGCACTTTGCGCAGCCGCAAGCCGTGCAGGCGCAGCAGCAGGGCTGGCTGGAGACGCTGGGCCAGAGCCTGGGCATCGCCATCGAAAACCAGCGCCTGATCGCGCGCGAAAAGGAATTTGCCGTGGCGCGCGAACGCAGCCTGCTGGCCGAAGGCTTACATGACAGCATCGCGCAAAGCCTCAATTTCATCAGCCTGCAAGTGCAGATGCTCGACGATTCCGTGCGCCGGGGCCAGCTCGACGAAGCGGCCGAAGTGTTGCCGCTGATGCGCATGGGCGTCGAGCAAAGCTATCAGGACGTGCGCGAATTGCTCGTCAATTTCCGCACGCGCTGGCATGGCAGCGACCTGGAAAGCAAACTGTCGGAAGTGCTGGCCAAGTTCGAGCTGCAGACGGGCGTCGCCGGTACGCTCGAGATGAGCGGCAACGGCGCGCCGCTGGCGCCCGAGCAGCAGTTGCAGATCCTGTTCATCGTGCAGGAAGCGCTGTCGAATATCCGCAAGCATGCGCAGGCGAGCAACGTGGCGCTGCGCGTGGAAAACGGGCGCGATTTTGCGCTGCAGGTGCGCGACGATGGCGAAGGCTTTGCCGCCAACCTGCGCGACAAGAAAACGGAATTGCAGATCGGCTTGCGTATCATGCAGGAAAGAGCCGAGCGGCTCGGTGCGCAATTTGCCATCGACAGCACGCCCGGCGGCGGCACGACGATCTCGCTGGCCTTGCCGGCGGCGCGGCGCCAGGCCGCGTAACAGATGATTCCGAACTTATTCCCGCTATTTATCAGGCAACAAACATAGTGAACGCACCAATCAAAATCCTGCTGGTCGACGACCACACCCTGCTGCGCAGCGGCGTCAAGCTGCTGCTGCAGCGCAATCCTCAATTCCAGGTGGTGGGCGAGGCATCGAACGGCCTCGACGGCGTGCGCCTGACGGCCGAACTGCAGCCCGACGTGGTGCTGATGGACTTGAACATGCCCGGCGTGACGGGCGTCGAGGCGCTGCAGCTGATCTTGCAGGACATGCCGCAGATGGTCGTGCTGATGCTGACCGTGTCGGAAAACGCGGCCGACCTGGGTGCGGCCCTGCGCGCGGGCGCACGCGGCTATTTGCTGAAAAATATCGAGGCCGAGCAGCTGGGGCAGGCCATTTGCCGCGCCGCCGCCGGCGAATCCGTGATCGCCGACGCCATGACGGCCAAGCTCGTGTCGCAGTTCCGCGCGGGGCAGAACGCGCCGCAGGAAGACTACGACAAACTGACGCCGCGCGAACGCGAAGCCATGGCCTGCCTGGCGCAAGGACTGAGCAACAAGGAAATCGCGCGCCAGCTGGACGTGGCCGAAAGCACGGTGAAAATCCACGTGCAAAACATTCTCAAAAAGCTTAAGCTCAGCAGCCGCGTGCAGATCGCCGTGTATGCGGTCGAGCGAGAACTCGGTAAATAAAGATCAAGCAAAGCGTAAATACAGTGCCAAAAAGCCACAAGGAATGCGCGATTGTTTGATCTGCATGGCGTTCTGGCCTAGACAACCCTAGTTCCTTTGACGTATGGCCTTGACCGTGCCTGCGCATTACACTCTTAGTCATTCGCTAATCTAATAAGAGAGTGTCATGCATAAGGTCAACGTCGATGGCTTGCTATCGAGCCAGGCTCTGTTCCGCCATATTTCCCCTTCGCAATTAGAGCAATTGCGCCAGGATGTCGTGCGTGTCGAAGTGGAAAAAGGCAAAGTGTTGTTCCGCAAGGGCGAAGTGGCGGAAGGCGCCTACGTGGTGGTCTTCGGCCTCGTCAAGCTCAGCGTGTTTTCCATGGAAGGGACCGACAAGGTCCTGGAACTGATCCGCCCGGGCCAGAGCTTCGGCGAAGCCATGATTTTCCTCGATGAACCGTACCCGTTCTGCGCCGAAGCGCTCGAACATTGTTTGCTGCTGCGCATCCCGCCGCACGCACTGCTGCGCCTGCTGGACCAGTCGCCCCGCATCGCGCGCCAGATGATGAACAGCCTGTCGCACCACCTGATGGGTTTCATCCGCAACGTGGAGCGCTGCTCCGTGCAGAACGCCACCCAGCGCGTGGTCGAGTATTTGCTGCAGGCATCGGACCAGCAGCGCTCGAACGAGGTCAAGCTGGACTTGAAGAAAAGTCTGTTGGCCTCGTTCCTGAACCTGGCGCCCGCCACCTTGTCGCGCGTGCTGCACCAGCTGACGGACTTGCACCTGATTAAAGTCAGCGGTTCGCTGATCCAGATCCAGTCCGATGCGCTGAAGACGTACCGCCATGGTTCCGCCGCCACGGCCATGCTGAACTAAGCTTTTTCAGCAGGCAAGGTCAGCCGCCAGAACAGCAGGGCGAGCAAGCTGACCGCCGCGCCCAGCGCGCATACCCCATGCCAGCCCGCCAGCGCATACACGCTGGTGGCGGCAATCGCCCCGAGTCCGCTTCCCACCGCATAAAACAGCATGTAGCACGCCACCAGGCGGCTGTGCGCGTCGCTGTCCTGTTTGAAAATCAGGCTCTGGTTCGTCACGTGGATGGCCTGGCCCGCCAGGTCCAGCGCGATGATGCCGATGACCAGGGGCCACAGGGCCGCACCCGCAAAGCTGAGCGGCAGCCATGCGGCCAGCAGCAACAGCAGGGCCGCGCCCGTCGTCCACTGCGCGCGGCCCTTGTCCGCCATGGCGCCCGCACGCGCCGCGCCCAGCGCACCGATCACGCCCACTAACCCGAATGCGCCGATGGCCGCATGACCATAGCCTTGCGCCGTCAGGGGCAATACGAGCGCGCTCCAGAAGATATTGAAGACGGCAAACATCAGCAGGGCCAGCATGCCGCGCACGCGCAGCACCTTGTTGTGCTGCAGCATGTCCACCATCGAGGCGAGCAGGGCGCCGTAGGCCAGCTTTTGATCGGATGGCTGCGCCGGCGGTAGCTTGCGCCACAGCAGCAACAGCAGGGCGCAGGCGATGGCCGCCGACACAAAATACACGGCGCGCCAGTCGGCCAGGTCCGCCACCACGCCGGACAGGGTGCGCGCCAGCAGCAAGCCGATCACCACGCCGCCCTGCGCCATGCCGACGACCCTGCCCCGCTCATGGCTGGCCGCCGCGCTGGCCGCATAGGCAATCAAGCCCTGCGTCATGGCCGTGCCCAGCAAGCCCACCAGCAGCATGCCGCCCAGCAAGGCGGCCGTGGAACGGGCGCAGCCCAGCGCCGCCAGGGAGACGGCAAGCAAGCCCAGCTGGAACAGGGTCAGCCGGCGCCGGTTCAGCATGTCGCCCAAGGGAACCAGCAGCAGCAGGGCCAGCGCGCAGCCGAGTTGCGTGGCCGTGATGACCATGCCGCTGGCGGCCTCCGTCATGCCGAATTCCTGCGCCAGGGTGGCGAGTAAAGGCTGGGCGTAATACACATTGGCCACGCTGAGGCCTGCGGCGCAGGCAAACAGCCAGACGAGGGAGGGTGCAAGCGTTGCCAGGGGAAGGGGAGAGGTCGTGTCGCGCATGGATGCCTATGTGGTTTCAAATTAAAACCAGTTGGAGTCTACGCCGAGAAGTTTTAAAATGCAACCACTCAATCAAGGAGACATCCGTGGCCAAGCGCAAGAGCCTGAAAACCGACCCCTGTCCCGTGGCGCGCGCGCTCGACGCGATCGGCGAACGCTGGTCGCTCTTGATCGTGCGCGACGCCTTCGACGGCATGCGCCGGTTCGGGGAATTCCAGAAAAGCCTGGGCGTGGCGAAGAACATCCTGGCCGACCGCCTGCACACGCTGGTGGAAGAGGGCATTTTTACCATTGCGCCCGCCTCGGACGGCACGGCCTACCAGGAATACGTGCTCACGCCCAAGGGCCTGGCCCTGTTTCCCGTCGTCGTCGGCTTGCGCCAGTGGAGCGAGGCGCAATTGTTCGACCCTGGCGAGGCCCATTCCACCTTGCTGCAACGCGGTTCCGGCTTGCCCGTGCGCCGCATCGACGTGCTGGCCGAGGATGGCCGCGTGCTGCAGGCGGGCGATACCGTCGTGCAGAAGGTAGGGGCGCCATGAGCCGCACGGTGGCCGTTATCGGCGGCGGCATCACGGGAGTCACCACGGCCTATGCGCTGGCGAAACGGGGTGTCGCTGTCACCTTGATCGAGCGCCACCGCTATGCCGCCATGGAAACGTCGTACGCGAATGGCGGGCAATTGTCGGCTTCGCACGCGGAAGTGTGGAACCACAAGGCAACGATATGGAACGCGCTGAAATGGATGACGCGACGCGATGCGCCGCTGCTGCTCAATCCGACTCCCGGCTGGCACAAGCTGAGCTGGTTTGCGGAGTTTCTCGCCGCCATGCCGGACTACGAGCGCAATACCATCGCCACGGCGCGCATGGCGATTGCCGCGCGCGCGCATCTGTTTGCATGGGCGGAAGAAGAAAAGATAGCTTTCGATCACCGCCGCGCCGGCATCCTGCACGTGTACCGCGACCGGCGCGGCTTCGAGCGGGCGGCAGGCGTGTCGCGCCTGCTGGCGCAGGCAGGATTGGAACGGCGCGCCGTCACGCCGCAAGAAATGCGCGCCATCGAACCGAGCTTGCACGGCGACTTTTACGGCGGCTACTACACGGACAGCGATTCCACGGGCGACATCCACAAATTCACCAGCGGCCTGGCCGACGCCTGCGCCCGCCTGGGCGTGGCCTGCCGCTATGGCCAGGAAGTCACCGCGCTGGCGCGCGAACACGGCAAGGTGCGTGTCAGCATCGGTGAGGACAGCGCCGTGTTCGACGCCGTCGTCATCTGCGCGGGCACGGCCAGCCGCGCCATGGCGGCAATGCTGGGCGACCACGTGAATGTGTATCCCGTGAAAGGCTATTCGATTACCGTGCAGCTCGATGACGGCGCCAGCCAGGCGGCCGCGCCCCAGGTCAGCCTACTCGACGATGCGACCAAGCTGGTCAGCAGCCGCCTGGGCGAGGACCGGCTCAGGGTGGCCGGCACGGCGGAATTCAATGGCGTCAACCACGACATCCGCGCCGACCGCATCCGCCCGCTATTGGAATGGGTCGAGCAGTGCTTTCCCGGCGTGAGTACGCGCAAGGTGATCCCGTGGGCCGGCTTGCGGCCCATGCTGCCGGCCATGCTGCCGAAAGTGGGGCCAGGCAAGGCACCGGGCGTGTACTACAACACGGGCCACGGCCACCTGGGCTGGACCCTGGCGGCCGCGACGGCGGAGATGGTGGCAGAGGCGGTCGCGCCTAGTTCTTCGGCAGCAGATCGCTGAGCGCGGCGCGGCCCTTGACGGTGAGGAAGGGGCTGACCTTGTTGTAGGGCAGTAAAAAATCGTTTTCGCAGCCGCTGCCGTTCGAGTCTTCCCAGAACGACACGCCTTCCGGCTTCAATGACAGGTGGAAGCGGCCGCGGCCATCGTAATCCGTGCCCTTGCATTCGGCGTCGATTTTCACATCCTTGAACAGGGCCTGGCGCAGGCGGTCCGGCAGTTCGGCCTTGTCGTCGCCATCGCTGGCGCTGGCGCCAAACCAGTTCCACATGTCCGTTTCCTGGCCCGTCTTCACGTCCCAGGTGCGGAACCGGATGGAAATCCCGCTGGCGCCATAGCCGGCCGCCCAGCGGTAGAATTTGATCGTCACCCAGCGCGGCGACCAGTAGGTGGGCTCCGCATACACTTCGTCTTCCGTCGTGAAACCGTTGCGGCCCAGGTATTCGCGGCGCGTGGCATAGAAATCGGCCAGGTCCTTCTTGTTCTTCGCCAGCACGGCGCGCAGCTGCGCGTTGATTTTCGCGATGCCGTCGCCAGGCGCCATCAATTCCACGGTGATGGTGTCGCCCACTTGCAGGTTGCGGTATTGCTTGCCTTCGAAGGTCATGGGCTTGCTGACCTTGGTGCCGGGAAAGTCTTCCAGCGCCAGGTTGTAGGCATCGCTGGCGCAGGATGGATGGTCGCGGTCGCCCGCCGCTTCCAGCAGGGTCAAGGCCAGGGGCAGGGCCTTGCCGCTTTTCGGCTCCGTCCACGTGCCGGTGAGCTTGCCGCCTTGCGGCGCACCCAGGCGCCACGTGCCCGTCGTGTCGCCCTTGGCGTCGGATTCGCTCCAGTCGCTCTTGCCATTCGCCATGGACAGCATGATCGGCGTCTTGTAGCGCGTGTAGTAATAGTTGCCGCTGCGGTCAGATCCTTGCGTGGGGCTGGGCTGGTTGAAGCAGGCGACGATATTGGCCTTGCCCAGCGTGCCCTGCCACACGCCTTGCACGGGCGGCTCGGCCGCCATGGCGGAATTCAGGGCGGGCAGGGTCAGACATATAAGCAAAAAGCGGCGCATCGGTTTTTCCTGTGATTGGCGATGGCCGATTCTACATGGCCACCGCCTGGAAATGCCGCACGCCAACTTTTATGCTTGTCTTTCCTGCGCCACCATGGCCATCGCCGCGCCCAGGTATTGCACCATGGCGGCATCGACGAAGCTGCCTTCCATCAAGCGCGGTTCCTGCTGGTGCGCCTGGCGGAATTTCAGCTGCGTGGCCGGGTCCGTGCCCGCATACGAGCGGAACAGGTCCAGCCACTGCCGCGCCAGTTGCAGCACGGCCGGGTCGGTGGGCGGCGTGTGCGCATCGATGGCGGCGCGCACGGCGGCGATCAGGGCCGGCCACTCGCCCGAGCGCCTGCCGTAGTTGGCCACCAGGTGCGCATATTCCTGCTCATCGAGGAAAGGCTGGTACAGCGCCATGCGCGAGGCGTTGAAGGCGGCGAGGATGAACTGCATCAGTTCCGCATCGATGCTGGTGGTCGCCTGCATGGACGGCTCCTGCGCATGCATGTCGTTCAGGCGCGCGAACAGGCCCGGGTGGGCGCCCGTGTCGCGCACCAGCTTGACCATCCATTCCGTGGCCAGCGCCTGTGCTGGCGCGTCGCCGGGCCCGGCGCCCGTGGCCTGCAGTGCGCGCACTCTTGCCACCAGCGCCTTCCATTCCTGTTCCACGGCGCTATCTGTCAGCAGCGGTAGCTGCTGCAATTCTTCGGGACTAAAATATTTGTCGTACATGGTCATCAACTCCATTGTGGTAAGCCACTCGGCCAGTTCCGGTGCCTGTCCCTGCGCCAGTTGCGCCTGCAGGGTGCGCAGGCGCTCGCACAGGGTGGAAGCTTGCGCGATCTGGCGCTCCAGCATGGCGATCTGCTGCGCCACGATGGAATGCAAAGGCAGCTCCGGGCCGGAGAGGGCATTGGCGATATCGGCCAGCGACAGCCCGAACTTGCGCAGCGCCATGATCCGGTGCAACCGGTCCATGTCGCCGTGCTGGTACAGGCGGTAGCCGGCTTGCGTGCGCGCCGAAGGCGAGAGCAGGCCGATGCTGTCGTAGTGGTGCAGGGTGCGGATGGTCAGGCCCGTGAGCCTGGCCAGTTCACCGATTTTCAACAGCATCGCCTTCTCCTTGTCTTCATTGCGTATCGCCACGATCACGCCTGACGCAACGTCAGGGTCAAGCAGGAATGTAGCAGAGGGCCCGAAAAAATCGGAAAAAGAATCCGTTGACCTTCATTTTTTTGTACGGTATATTTATAAAACCGAATGACGGCAGCAGCTAAAGTATGGGGTTCGGGCCAGGTGGCATGACGGCATGATCGTTGTGCGACGCAGCAAGACGCGCCACTGGCAGGGCTGGAAAGACAATCCGCGCAGACGGATTTTTTTCACAGTTGGTTTGTACGTTAAATATAATATGCCGCCGGCAAGATCCGGACGGCGAGAGAGACGACCATGATGAAAAGTATCGTTTGCGATACGCCCGGCAGTTTGCGCATGGAGCAGCGTCCCGTGCCCGTGCCCGCCGAAGGCGAAGTGCTGCTGCGCATACGCCGCGTCGGCATCTGCGGCACCGACATGCATATCTTCCGCGGCACCCAGCCTTTCCTCAGCTATCCGCGCGTGATGGGCCATGAATTGTCCGGCCATATCCACAGCGCGCCGGCCGGCTCGCGCCTGGCCGTGGGCGACCAGGTCTACGTGATGCCCTACCTGTCTTGCGGTACTTGCGTGGCCTGCCGCCAGGGCAAGACCAACTGCTGCACCCGCATCGAAGTGCTGGGCGTGCACCGCGACGGCGGCATGACCGAATACCTGGCGCTGCCCGAGCGCTTCGTCTTCAAGACGGAAGGCATTTCGCTCGACGACGCGGCCATGATCGAATTTCTCGCCATCGGCGCGCATGCCGTCAAGCGCGGCGCGGTCGATGCGGCCAGGCGCGTGCTGGTGGTGGGCGCCGGCCCGATCGGCATGGCCGTGATGCTGTTCGCATCGTTGAAGGGCGCCGACGTGACGGTGCTCGACGGCCGCGCCGACCGCCTGCGGTTCTGCCGCGACGCGCTGGGCATCGCCCGCACGGTGCAGCTGGGCGAGGACGACAAGGAACAGCTGTCGGATGCCACGGGCGGCGAATTCTTCGACGTGGTGTTTGACGCCACCGGCAATATCGCCGCCATGGAGCGGGGCCTGGATTTCGTCGCCCATGGCGGCTCCTATGTGCTGGTATCGATCGTGCGCGACCGCCTGTCCTTTTCCGACCCTGAATTCCACAAGCGCGAAACGACCTTGCTGGGCAGCCGCAATGCCACCGTCGACGATTTCGAGGACGTGGTAGCGGCCATGAAGGCGGGGAAAGTACCTACCGCGCTGCTCAATACCCACCGCACCACGCTCGATGAATTTACGGGCGTGCTCGATCGCTGGATGCAGCCCGAGGCGGGCGTCATCAAGGCCATCGTCGAGGTCTGAGATGAGCGATCTCAACCCCATACTTCAATTTGGCACCAGCCGCTTCCTGCAGGCGCACGCCGACCTGTTCGTCAGCGAAGCGGCCAGCCTGGGCGATGCGCTCGGCCAGATCACCATCGTGCAAACGACCAGCAGCACGCAGGGCGCGGCCCGCGTGGCGGCCTTTCGCCGCGGTGGCGGCTACCCCGTGCGTATCCGCGGCTGGCAGGACGGCGCCCAAGTCGATGAAGAGCGCCGCGCCCACGCCGTCACGCAGGCGTGGCAAGCGGGCAGCGACTGGCGGCAGGTGCGCGATGCGGCCGTGGCCGCGCGCGTGATCTTGTCGAATACGGGCGATACGGGCTACCAGTTGGACGAATCCGACCACGCCGGTATGCTCGACGGCGATACCGTCCCCGCCAGCTTTCCCGCCAAGCTGCTGGTGCTGCTGCACGGGCGCTTCCAGGCCGGCGCCGCGCCCCTCTCGATTTTTCCGTGCGAACTGGTAGCCGACAACGGTCATGTACTGCGCCAGGTGATCGTGGCATTGGCGCAGCAGTGGCGCTGCGATGCCGCGTTCATCGTCTATCTGGAAACGGGCTGCCTGTGGATCAATTCCCTCGTCGACCGCATCGTTTCCGAGCCGATCGAACCGGTGGGCGCCGTGGCCGAGCCCTATGCGCTGTGGGCCATCGAGGCGCAGGAAGGCATGCTGCTGCCGTGCCGCCACCGGCAGGTGGTAGTGACTAGCAGCCTGCGCGACTATGAACAGCGCAAGCTGTTCTTGCTCAACCTCGGTCACACCTATCTGGCGCAGCTGTGGATAGAGCGGGGCAGCCCAGCCGGCATGACGGTGCGCGAGGCGATGGACGATGGCGCCATGCGCGCCGCGCTGGAAGCCCTGTGGCAGGAGGAAGTGCTGCCCGTATTTGCCGCCATGGGCGCGCGGCACGGCGACGCCGCGCAGGCCTATGTGGCGCAGGTCAGGGAACGCTTTTGCAATCCCTTTCTCGCGCACCGCCTTGCCGACATCGCCCAGCACCACGCCGGCAAGATCGCGCGCCGCGTGGCGCCCGTGGCGGCGCTGGCGCGGCAGCTCTGTCCCGCGCTGGCGCAGCCGCGCCTGCGCGCCATGCTGGCGTCGGGAGCGCAGCCATGAACGCCCCCGCCGCCGCAGTTGTTTCTTTTTCGGCATGCCGATCCAATCCGATATCGACTAAAATGGCCCACTCATCCACTTTCCCTTTCGCTGGCATAGCGCGTTCATTCATCCATGTCCAAACCCGCCACCGTCTTCAAGCGCAGTACCAATCTGCTGTTGCAATTTCTCGCCGAGAATGTCGCAGTGGGCGAGATGCTGCCGACGGAGCAGTTCCTGACCACCATCTGCCAGGGCAGCCGCACGGCGGTCCGCAGCGCGATCGCGTATCTGTCGACGCGGCGGCTGATCGCCAGCCCGGCGGACCGGCGCCTGCTGCGCAAACCCATACCGGGCGACTACTTCGATATCTCCGAATTGCAGTCGGGGGCCGAGCGCATCCAGCAAGTGCTGATGGAGCGCGTGTACCAGCGCGACATGCCGCCCGGCGCGGAATTTTCGGAAGCGGAGCTGGCGCGCGAGGCGGGCGCCAGTACCGTCAGCGTGCGCGAATTTTTGATCGGCTTTTCGCGCTTCGGCCTGATCGAGAAGAAGCCGCGCGGCGGCTGGCGCCTGTGCGCGTTCGACCGCTCGTTCGCCACCGAACTGGCGGACATGCGGCGCATGTTCGAGATGGCGGCCGTGGAGCAGTTTGCGCACCTGCCGCATGGCGACCCCGCGTATGCGGAACTGGCGCGGCTGATCAAACAGCACGAGAAGCTGGCGGCCAGGATAGACACGCGCCACAACGCCTTTCCGGCGCTGGACCGCGAGTTCCACACCTTTCTGATTGGCCTCTTGAACAACCGCTTCGCGCAGGGCTTCTACGATATCGTCTCGTTTGTCTTCCACTATCACTACCAGTGGGACAAGGGCGAGGAAAAGGGCCGCAACCAGTACGCGGTGCAGGAGCATCTGGCGATCCTGCATGCGCTGGCGGAGCACGACATACCGAAGGCGCTCGAGTGCATGCGTTCGCACCTCGATTCCTCGCGCCGCACCATGCTGTCCTCGATCGGCACGCGGGAAAAACTGAGCCAGCCGGACGCCTAGCCGTCTTTGCCGGGGAGGGTGCGCCATGAGCCTCGCTTCCCAGCCTGCCAGCCTGCTGCTGATGTCGCCCGAGGATAACTGCCTGATCGCGAGGACGGCATTGGCCAGCGGCGACGTCGTCGCCATCGACGGCCTGCCTGTCACCCTGGCGCAAGACATCCAGATCGGCCACAAGGTGGCGCGCCGCGCGCTGGCCGTGGGCGACAAGGTGCTGCGCTACGGCGCCCTGATCGGCAGCATCACGGCTCCCGTCGCCATCGGCGAGCATATCCACACGCACAACCTGGCAAGCGACTACATCCCCACGTTTACCCTGGGCCAGGACGGCCACCATTTCCTGCACAAGGACGATCAAGCATGAACGCTCCAACGACGACACCCGCCCTGTCGGGCTACCTGCGCGCCGATGGCCGCAAGGGCATCCGCAATATCGTGGTGGTGGCCTATATGGTCGAATGCGCGCACCATGTGGCGCGTCTGATGGTCAACGCCTTTCCCGGCCAGCCTGTGCACCTGATCGGCTTTACGGGCTGCTTCCCCAACGAATACGCGGACCAGGTGATGCGCCGCCTGCTGACGCACCCGAACGTGGGCGCCGTGCTGCTCGTCTCCCTGGGCTGCGAAGGCTTCAACAAATATGGCCTGTCCAGCGCCGTGGCCGACAGCGACCGCCCCGTGCACACGATCACCATCCAGGAAAACAGCGGCACGCGCCCCAGCGTGAGCAGCGGCGTCGAATGGATAGGCTGGGCTTTGGAACACCTGGCGCGGCAGGAGCGCGTGCCGATGGGGATCGATGAACTGGTCGTCGCCACCATCTGCGGCGGCTCCGACAGCACCAGCGGCATCAGTGCCAACCCTGCCGTCGGCGTGGCCTTCGACACGCTGATTGCGGCCGGCAGCCCCTGCATCTTCGAGGAGACGGGCGAACTGGTGGGCTGCGAATACCACATGCAGCGGCGCGCCGTCAGCCCGGACCTGGGCAACGCCATCGTCGACACCGTGGCCAAGGCCGCGCGCTACTACACCATCATGGGCCATGGCAGCTTCTCGCCGGGGAATGCCGATGGCGGCCTCACCACGCAGGAAGAAAAATCGCTGGGCGCCTACGCCAAGAGCGGTTCCTCGCCCATCGTCGGCATTCTGAAACCGGGCGACCAGCCGGCCGGCGGCGGCCTGTATCTGCTCGACGTGGTACCGGACGGCGAGCCGCGCTTCGGTTTCCCGAACGTGTCGGACAACGCGGAAATCGTCGAGCTCATTTCCTGCGGCGCCCACATCACCTTGTTCACTACCGGCCGCGGCTCCGTGGTGGGCTCGGCGATTTCGCCCGTCATCAAGGTGTGCGCCAATCCGCAAACCTTCGAGCGCCTGGCCGACGACATGGATATCAACGCGGGCAAGATCCTCACGGGCGCAGCCACCTTGGAAGAGGTGGGCGCGGAGATCGTCGCCGCCGTGCTGAACGTGGCCAACGGAGAATTGAGCCGCTCGGAAGACTTGGGCCACCAGGAATTCGTGCTGACCTATAAACAATTCGATGCGGTGGGGCCAGGCTGCTTCCCCTTGCGCGCTGCTTGAGGGCCGGGCTCATGGATGTCACACAATTGCGTACCTTGCCGCGTGGCGGCCTGTCGCTGCCCTGCATCGGCATGGGCTGCGCGCCGCTCGGCGGCCTGTACCAGCCGGTCAGCGACGCGCAGGCGCGCGCCACCCTCGATGGCGCGTGGGACGCCGGCGTGCGCTTCTTCGACACGGCGCCGTTCTATGGCTATACCCAGTCCGAACACCGTCTCGGCGCGGCGCTGCGCGAGCGGCCCCGCGATCATTTTGTCGTCAGCACCAAGGTAGGACGGCTGATGCGGCCCGACGCCTGCGTGCGTCCCGGCGACGACGGCTTTGCCGCGCCGCTGCCGTTCCGTCCCCATTACGACTACACGTATGACGGCGTGCTGCGTTCGCACGACGACAGCCTGCAGCGATTGGGGCTCGAGCGCATCGATATCCTGTTCGTGCACGATATCGGCAAGGCCACGCATGGCGAACGCGAGCAGCAATACTGGCGCCAGCTGACTGACGGCGGCGGCTTTCGCGCGCTGGACCAGCTGCGCGCCGGCGGTCAGGTGAAAGCCGTGGGTCTCGGCGTCAACGAATCCGAGATCGTGCTGCGGGCGATGGCGGAATTCGACCCCGATTGCACCCTGCTGGCCGGCCGCTACACCTTGCTGGAGCAGGCCTCGCTGTCGCCATTGCTGGACCTGTGCGTGGAACGCGGCAACGCCATCGTGATCGGCGGCCCGTTCAACTCGGGCGTGCTGGCCGGGAACGGCAAATTCAATTATGCCGATGCTCCGGCCGCGATACTCCAGCGCGTGGCGCAGCTCGACGCCATCTGCCGCGCATTCAACGTGCCGCTGCAGGCTGCCGCCCTGCAGTTTCCGCTTGCGCATCCGGCCGTCGCATCCTGCATCCCCGGCGGCCAGGACCTGGCGCAGCTGCGGCAAAACCTGGACTGGTTCGCCACGCCCTTGCCGGACGCCTTGTGGACGGCCTTGCGGGAAGCTGGCCTGATCGATGCGCGCGCACCCGTGCCCAAGGGAGCCGCATGATGCGCATCGATGCCCACCAGCACTGCTGGCAACTGGCTGCGCGCGGCGGCAACTGGCCGCCGCCATCCCTGGCCGCCATCCACCGCGATTTCGCTCCCGCCGACCTGGCGCCCCTGCTGGCCGAACATGGCATCGCTGGAACGGTGCTGGTGCAGTCGCTGCCGTCGTCCGCCGATACCGATTACCTGCTGGCGCTGGCGGAAAAGACCAGCTTTATCCGCGCGGTCGTGGGCTGGACCGACTTGTTGGCCAAAGACGCACCGGCGGCGATTGCCCGCCTGGTGTCGCACGGCAAGCTCAAAGGCCTGCGCCCGATGCTGCAGGACCTCGACGACGATCGGTGGATCGCCAACCCGGCGGTGAGGCCAGCGTTGGCGGCCATGATGGAACGCGGCTTGCGCCTGGACGCGCTGGTGCTGCCGCGCCACTTGCCCGCGCTGCTGCAGTGCGCGCTTGCTTATCCATCGCTTGCCATCGTGATCGACCATGCGGCCAAGCCGCCGATCGCCGAAGCTGAATTTGGCCACTGGCGCGAAGACATGGCACAGCTGGCCGCGCTGCCGAACGTGCACTGCAAGCTGTCCGGGCTGGTGACGGAAGCGCGGCCCGGCTGGCGCGTCGACGATTTGCAGCCGTATGTGGCGCATGTGCTGGACGTGTTCGGCCCCCGTCGCGTGATCTGGGGCAGCGACTGGCCGGTAGTCGACCTGGCCGGCGGCTATGCGGCCTGGCTGCTGGCGAGCGAAGCGCTGCTGTCGCACTTGGGGCCGCAGGACAGGGACGATATTTTCGGCCTCAATGCGTGCCGGTTTTATGGGCTTAGATGAGGTGGCTGGCTTGTCGGCTTACGCCGTTCCGGCTAAGCCGACCTACGAAACACCGTAGCGTTAATGGTAGGTTGGCTTAGCCGGCCCTGGCCGGCGTAAGCCAACAAAGAGGAGCTGAAATGCAAAGAATGGGCATGGTCATTGGCATCGCGCCGGACCGCATTGCGGAATACAAGACCCTGCACGCCGCCGTCTGGCCGCAGGTGCTGGCCAGGCTGACGGCGGCGCATGTCAGCAATTATTCGATCTTTTTGCGCGAGCCGGAAAACCTGTTGTTCGGTTATTGGGAATACCACGGCGAGGATTTTGAAGCCGACATGGCGGCCATCGCCGCCGACCCGGAAACGCAGCGCTGGTGGACCTTTTGCGCCCCCTGCCAGCTGACCCTGGCCTCGCGCGCCGAGGGCGAGCACTGGGCGATGATGGAGCAGGTTTTCTACCTTGCTTAGCAAGAATCCGGGGTCAGACCCGCCGGGTCTGACCCCAGCACTTAAGGTGTTGGGTTAAAAAAATAAAAGGAGACAATATGACCGCCAGACTACAAGGAAAAATCGCCCTGCTCACCGCCGCCGGCCAGGGCATCGGCCGGGCCACGGCCGAAGCGTTCGTGCGCGAAGGCGCGACCGTGATCGCCACCGATATCAACCAGGGCCAGCTCGACGCGCTGAAGGAAGCGACGGGTTGCGCCATCCGCCGGCTCGACGTGACCGATGGCGCGGCGATCACCGCGCTGGCCGGCGAGATCGGTCCCATCGATATCCTGTTCAACTGCGCCGGCTTCGTCGATGGCGGCACCATTCTCGATTGCGACGATGCGGCCTGGGACCGCTCCTTCGACATCAATGCCCGCTCCATGTACCGGCTGATGCGTGCCGTGCTGCCCGGCATGCTGGCCAGGGGTGCCGGCTCCATCGTCAATATGTCGTCGGTGGCGTCGAGCGTGAAGGGGGCGCCGAACCGCTTTATCTACGGCACCTCGAAGGCGGCCGTGGTGGGCATGACCAAGTCGGTGGCCGCTGATTTCGTCACGCGCGGCATCCGCTGCAATGCGATCTGCCCCGGTACCATCGAGTCGCCCTCGCTGAAGGAACGCATTGCCGCCCAGGCGGCAGCGACGGGCGTGAGCGTCGATGAAGTGCAGGCGGCGTTTGTCGCGCGCCAGCCGATGGGCCGGGTGGGCAGGGCAGAGGAAATCGCCGCCCTGGCCGTGTATCTGGCTTCCGACGAATCCGCCTTTACCACCGGTATGACTCACGTCATTGATGGCGGCTGGTCCAACTGATTACTACAACGAGAGAACCACATGAAACTGATGCGTTATGGCGCCAAGGGCGCTGAAAAACCTGCACTGATCGACGCCGACGGAGTCGTGCGCGACCTGTCCGGCGTGCTGCCCGATATCACGGCCGCGACCCTGGGCAAGGATGGCCTGGCGACCCTGGCCGCCATCGACATCGCCAGCCTGCCGGTGGTGGCCAACCCCGGCCGCATCGCGCCGCCGTGGCAGGGCGTGGGCAAGTTTTTATGCGTGGGCCTGAACTATGCCGACCATGCGGCCGAATCGGGCATGGCCGTGCCGGCTGAGCCGGTGCTGTTCATGAAGGCCACCAGCGCGATCATCGGCGCCAACGACGCCGTGGTGCTGCCGCAGGATTCGCAGAAAAGCGACTGGGAAGTGGAGCTGGGCGTGGTGATCGGCACCACCGCGCGCTATGTGAGCGAAGCGGAGGCGCTGTCGCACGTGGCCGGCTACTGCGTGGTGAACGATTTGTCAGAACGCGAATACCAATTGGAGCGCGGCGGCCAGTGGGACAAGGGCAAGGGATGCGATACCTTCGGCCCCATCGGCCCCTGGCTGGTCACAAGCGACGAAGTGGCGGACCCGCAAAACCTGGGCCTGTGGCTGGAAGTGAACGGCAAGCGCGTCCAGGACGGCAATACCCAAACGATGGTCTTTGGCGTGGCGAACCTGGTCAGCTACATCAGCCGCTTCATGACCTTGTACCCGGGCGACATCATCAGCACCGGCACGCCACCTGGCGTGGGCATGGGGCAGAAGCCGTCGGCCGTGTATTTGAAGCCGGGCGACACCATGCGCCTGGGGATCGAAGGCCTTGGCGAACAGCGGCAGACCGTGCATGCATGGAATCCGCAGCTGATCGACAGTTAATACGGCAGCAGACCGGCGTGCCGCCAAGATGCTCAGACATCGGCGCGCCGGCCTATGGCAGTGGAGTGGAGGAGACACACCATGAATCAATCCGAAGAGATACTGGCCTTGAACAAGGTCAGCAAGCGCTTTCCCGGCGTGCTGGCCCTGGACAACGTCAGTTTCAGCCTGCGCAAGGGCGAGGCCCATGCGCTGTGCGGCGAAAACGGCGCCGGCAAGTCCACCCTGATGAAGGTGATGAGCGGCGTGTACCAGGCCGACGAGGGGGAACTGGTCTACAAAGGCAAGGTGTGCAGCTTTGCCAGCAGCGTGGATGCGGAGGCGGCCGGCATCGCCATCATCCACCAGGAACTGAACCTGATCCCGCATCTGAGCGTGGCGGAGAATATTTTCCTCGCGCGCGAACCGGTGCGCGGCATTTTCATCGACCGCAAGAAGATGCGCTTTGAAGCTCAGGCGCTGCTGGACCGTTTAAAACTGCGCATCGACCCGCGCCAGCTGGTCAAGAATCTGTCCTGTGCCCAGCAGCAGATGGTGGAAATCGCCAAGGCGCTGTCGCTCAATACGGAAGTGCTGATCATGGACGAGCCCACGTCCTCGCTGACGGAAAGCGAGACGGGCCAGCTGTTCGACATCATCAATGAACTCAAGCGCAACGGCGTGAGCGTCGTGTACATCTCGCATCGCCTGGAAGAGATGCAGCACATCATCGACAGAGTGACGGTGTTGCGCGATGGCAAATTCGTCTGCACCGATGATTTTGCCGCCACCACCTTGGACGCCATCGTGGCCAAGATGGTGGGCCGCACCCTCGATGAAAAATTTCCCGAGCGCGTCTCGACGCCGACGGCTGAAGTGCTGCTGCGCGTGAGCGATTTGCACCGCAAGGATGTCTTCGGCCCGCTGAGCTTTGACTTGCGGCGCGGCGAGATCCTCGGCTTTTCCGGCCTGATGGGCGCTGGCCGCACGGAAGTGGCGCGCGCGATCTTCGGCGCCGATCCGCTCACCGGTGGCGCGATCCACCTGGGCGACGTGGCGGTGACGATCGCCAGCCCCATCGACGCCATCGGGCACGGCATCGCCTACCTGTCGGAAGACCGCAAGAGCCACGGCCTGGCGGTGCGCATGTCGGTGGCGGCCAACCTGACCCTGACGAATGTATCGGCGCTGGCCAACCGTTTCGGCTTCATCGATTTTGCCAGGGAAGAGGCGGTGGCGCAGCAGTACATCGCGGCGCTGGGCATCAAGACGCCGACCTCGAAACAGATCGCGCGCAACCTCTCGGGCGGCAACCAGCAAAAGATCGTCATCAGCAAATGGCTGTACCGCGAATCGAAAATCATCTTCTTCGACGAACCCACGCGCGGCATCGACGTCGGGGCCAAGTTCGCCATCTACCAGCTGCTCGACAAGCTCGCATCGGAAGGCATCGGCGTGGTGCTGATCACGTCCGAGCTGCCCGAGATCATGGGCATGACGGACCGCGTGGCCGTGTTCCATGAAGGGCGCATCAGCGGCATCGTCAATACGCGCGAGTCGTCGCAGGAAGAGATCATGCAGCTGGCGTCGGGGCGCGCAGTCAGTCCCGCCTCTGGCCAGGCGGCAGTCCACTAAAAACAGAAAGCTTAAAAAAATGAACAAAGAACTGATCCAAAAATTCGCCGCGCTGGGCAGCCTGTCGCTTTTGCTGCTGGTGTTTTCCCTGACCAGCAACGCCTTTTTCTCCGTCAGCAACGGCATGAGCGTGGCCTTGCAAGTGACGTCGATCGCCTACCTGGGCATAGCCGCCACCTGCGTCATCATCACGGGCGGCATCGACCTCAGTTCCGGCTCCGTGCTGGCGCTGGCCGGCGTGGCCGCCGCGCTGCTGGTGAAAGGCGGCGTGCCCGTGCCGCTCGCCATGCTGGGCGGCGTCGTGGTGGGCGCCATGTGCGGCGCCGTCAACGGCTTTTGCATCACGCAGCTGAAACTGCCGCCCTTCATCGCCACCCTGGGCATGATGCTGATCGCGCGCGGCCTGGCGCTGCAGGTGACGGGCGCGCGCGCCATTTCCGGTCTGGGCGAGTCGTTCGGCGAACTGGGCAACGGCGTGCTGTGGCGCATCGAGCGCGACACGGGCGGCACCTTTCCCGAAGTCGTCTTTCCCGGCATTCCGTATCCGGTGGTGCTGATGGTGGTGATCGCCGTGGCCGTCTCCATCATGCTCAGCCGCACCACCTTCGGCCGGCATATCTATGCCGTCGGCTCGAATGCGGAAGCGGCGCGCCTGTCGGGCGTGAAGGTGGGCCGCGTGACCCTGCTGGTGTACACCCTGTCCGGCGCCTTGTCGGGCCTGACGGGCTGCGTGCTGATGTCGCGCCTGGTGACGGCGCAGCCGAACGAGGGCGTGATGTACGAACTCGATGCGATCGCCAGCGCCGTGATCGGCGGCGCCTCGCTGATCGGCGGCATCGGCACCATTTCCGGCACCGTCATCGGTTCCTTCGTCATCGGCATCCTGCGCAACGGCTTGAATATGAACGGGGTATCGAGCTTTATCCAGCAAATCATTATCGGACTGGTCATCCTGCTGACCGTCTGGATCGATCAGAAGCGCAACCGCGCCTGAAGCAGCAAGCAGTACGCCATGAAGTCAATCCACCAAATCTATAATTAAATGAGGACGACAATGAACACCTTCAAAGCCTTCAACACCGTCTTGCTCGGTCTGTTGACCGCAGCCTCTGCCCTGAGCGCCAGCGCTGCCTTCGCCGCCCCGGGCGAGATCGCCGTGATCGTCAAGACGACCAACTCCAATTACTGGCAAAACGTCAGGAAGGGCGCCACGGCCAGCGCCGCCGATGCCAAGGGCTACAGCCTGACCTTCCAGGGACCGGCCTCGGAATCGGCCATCGCCGACCAGGTCAGCATGGTGGAAAACGCCGTCACGCGCAAGGTGGCCGGCATCGTGCTGGCCGCGTCGGACCCGGACGCGCTGGTGCCGGCCCTGAAGAAGGCGTGGGAAGCGAAGATTCCCGTGGTGCTGATCGATTCGCTGGTGGCCGACAGCGGCAAGCGCTATTACCAGTCCTTCCTGTCGACCGACAATGAAGCGGCCGGCGAGCAAAGCGCCAAGGCCCTCATTTCGCAGGTCGGCAAGACGGGCAAGATCGCCGTGATGTCGTACGTGGCGGGCGCCGGTTCCGAGACGGGCAGGGTGGGCGGCTTCAAGCGCTATATCGAAAAGAATTCGCAGCTGCAGATCGTCGGCACGTATTACTCGCAGTCGCAGATGGCCACGGCGCTGAACCAGACGACCGATGTGCTGGCCTCGAATCCGGACTTGAAGGGCATCTTCGGCGCCAACGAGCCGACGGCCGTGGGCATGGGCCGCGCCATCGCGCAGGCGGGCAAGGCCGGCAAGGTGATCGCCGTGGGCTTCGACGGCAATGAAGACCTGAAAAACTTCGTCAAGGATGGCACGCTGTATGCGACCGCCGTGCAGGGTTCGTATTCGATGGGCGCGCTGGGCGTGAAAACCCTGGTGAGCCTGATCGAGGGCAAGAAGGTCGCGCCGTTCGTCAACACGGGCGTGGTGATCGTCACCAAGGCCAATGTCGACCTGCCGGAAGCGAAGAACGTTTTATATTGAGTCTCAGCCGATCGTCAGGCGCTGCTTCAATTCCTTGAGCAGCGTGCCGGTCCTGGCGGTCAGCTGGCGCGCCAGCGGCCAGGCCAGCGAGAGCGGCAAGCCTGGCGTGGCGCAGGCCGGCAATACTTCGACGATGGCGCCGCTGGCCAGGTGCTCGTGCACCAGCCAGGTCGCCTGCTGCGCGATGCCCAGGCCGGCCAGCACGGCGGCCGTCTGCGCTTCGGCGTCCCCCACCGTCAGACGCGGACGCACCGCGCGCCGTTCCACCCCGTCCTCGCCTGCAAACAGCCACGGCGCCGCCGTGCCGTCGCCCCGGCCATAGGCGATGCAGTCGTGGCCATCGAGGTCCGTGATGGCGGCCGGCGTGCCGCGCCGCGCCAGGTAGGCGGGCGCCGCGCAAAAGATCAGGCGCTCTTCGCCCAGCTGCATCTGTCCCAGCGTGGGCGGCCAGTTGCCCGGCGCGCCGATGCGCACGGCGATATCGATGCGTTCTTCGAACAGGTCGGCAAAGCGGTCGCTGAAGACGATCGACGGCTGCAGCTGCGGATATTTTTCGCACAGATCGATCAGCGCCGGCATTACGCGCATGCGGCCATACGACGCGGGCACGCCGATGCGCACCTTGCCTGCCAGTTCGCCTTCCTGCTCGGCCAGCACGTTTTCCGCATCGACCAGCTCCTGCAGCACGCGCTTGCAGGTGGCGTAATAAGCATGCCCCGCGCTGCTCAACTGCAAACGCCGCGTGCTGCGTTCGAACAGGATCACGCCCAGGCGCGCTTCCAGGCGCGCCACGCTCTTGCTCACGGCCGAGCTGCTCAGGTGCAGTCTTTCGGCCGCCCGGGTGAAACTGCCGGCGTCGGCGGTGGCAAGAAACGGGGCGATGCCTTTCAAATGGTCGGACATGATTGCGGAATATTTTTCATGAATAAGGTGAAATACTATCGCGGATAGGAATTCCTGTCCGCTATATCATGGTTTTTTACACAGGCATTGGAGTACCCATGAAGAAGCACGCATTGATTATCGGCGCCAGCGGCGTTATCGGCAGCAACCTGGCCACGCATTTGCTGGCGCAGGGCTGGCAGGTGACGGGCGTCTCGCGCGGCCGCACGCCAGTCCCCGCCGGTTGCGCATGCTTGCCGCTCGACGCGACGGATGGCGCGGCAGTTCACGCCGCGCTGGCGGGCCTGGACGCCAGCCACGTCTTTTTCACGGCCTGGGCGCGCCAGGCCAACGAACAGGAAAACATCCGCGTCAATGGCGGCATGGTCGCCAATGTGCTGGCCGCGCTGGGACCGAACGGCCACTTGCGCCATGCGGCGCTGGTCACGGGCCTCAAGCACTATCTGGGGCCGTTCGACGCGTATGGACAGGGGGCCGTGCCCGTCACGCCGTTTCGCGAAGAGCAGGGCCGGCAAGCTGTCGAGAATTTTTACTATGCACAGGAAGACCGGCTGTTCGACGCGGCCGCGCAATACGGTTTTACGTGGAGCGTGCACCGCCCGCACACCATCATCGGCTACGCGCTGGGCAATGCCATGAACATGGGTCTGACCCTGGCCGTGTATGCGAATCTGTGCAAGGCCAGCGGCGCGCAATTCGTCTTTCCCGGTTCGCCCGCGCAGTGGCACGGCTTGTCCGACATGACGGACGCGGGCCAGATCGCGCGCCACCTGGCATGGGCGGCTGACAGCCCCGCCGCGCGCAACGAAGACTTCAATATCGTCAATGGCGACGTGTTTCGCTGGAAGTGGCTGTGGCCGCGCCTGGCCGCCTACTTCGGCATCGAGGCGAGCGACTTGCCGGAAACGATGGCGCCTTTGGCTGACCGCATGCACGATGCGCCCGCCCAGTGGCGCGTCATCGCGCGGCAGCATGGCCTGGTAGAAGCGGACATCAGCCGCCTCGCTTCCTGGTGGCATACGGATGCCGACCTGGGGCGGCCGATGGAAGTGATGACGGACATGGGCAAGAGCCGCAAGGCGGGCTTTCTTGATTACCAGGATACGCAGGATGCCTTTTTCAATCTGTTCGAGCGCCTGAAGGCGGAGCGCATTATTCCCCGCTGACCTGGCCGCGGCCAAGCATGTCGTCGGCTTACGCCGTTCCGGCTAAGCCGACCTACCGGGCCTGTGCATGCATCGTGCGGAGCGTAGGTCGGCTTGGCGCGCAAGCGCGTAAGCCGACATCGACCACGTCGGCTTGCTATTCAGCCTTGCGGCGCTCCTGCGCCCGCTGCCATTCGAGGCCAGGGCGGTCGACGCGGAATTGCAGCAGGCGGCCCTGCACCACTTCCGTCACGTACGCCGTGCGGCCATCGGGGCCGCCGAAGGTGATGTTGCTGGGCTTGGCGCCGGGCACGCTGATTTCGCGCAGGATGCGTCCCTGCGGCGACAATTTCACGACGCTGCCCTTGCCGTAGCGCGTCACGTACAGGTTGCCGTCGACATCCACGCGCATGCCGTCCATACCGAAATCGTCGAACTTGATCAGCAATCGCTTGCCGCTCAGACTGCCGTCCGTGGCGATGTCGTACATCCAGATATTGCGCTGCACGCTTTCATTCACATACAAAATCTTGCCATCGGGGCTGACCTCGATGCCGTTGGCCGTGCCCATGGTATCGAGCGCCAGGGTCACCGTGCCGTCGGCCGCGATGCGCCACACGCGGCCCGTGTTTTCCTTCCAGTTCGGGTCGCTCGCATACAGCACATCGTCGGCCGTGATGGCGATGTCGTTCGGCTGCGTCATGCGCGGCTCGTGCGCGTGGATGGTCAGCGCGCGCGTGGCCGGGTCGACCAGGTAAATCGTGTGTTCCATGTAGTCGGCCAAATACATCTGGCCACGGCTGCCGAAGCGGATGCCGTTGGCGATGCTGGTGCCGGGCAGGGTCAGGTACACCTCACCAATGCCGCCGGGGCTGACCTTGCCGATGGTTTGCTGGCGCGCAAAATTGACGGCATAGATATTGCCATCCGCATCGACGGCCGGGCCTTCGATACCCTTGGTAAAGGAATGCGCGGGCGTGAAAGTGGTGGCGAGGAACAGTGCCTCGTGCGCGGGCTGGCTGGCGCAGGCGGACAGGCTGGCCAGCGCTGCGGCCAGCACGGCGGCGCGCAGCGACGGCAGGGCGGTTCGGAAATCGGGCATCGTTGTTCTCTTGTTGCAAAGGTGGCGTATGTTACCCGACGCGCGCCAGCCGGAGCGCCATGCTACGCCTCACCTCAGGCGGCCACGACGACGAGGTCGTGGAAGTCGTCCTGCCAGCCTTCCCACTCGTCTTGCAGATGGGCGTGCATGCCGGCGCGCTCCTGCGCTTGTTCAAAGGTGTCCGCGCTGGCCAGCAGGAAGCGGGCGATGGCGCGCAGGGTGGCCGGGTCGGCCTGGATGGTCACGTCGGAACAGCGTTGGGGGCGTTCGGACGGCGCGTCTTGCAGATAGCAGTACAGCGATAAATGTGGGGTCATGGATGTCAATGGTCGATGAGGGCGCTCAGCAGGGGGCCATGGAGCAATGCGGGGCAGGGGTGCGACAGGCGCATTTTTGCACGGAATGTCACATGTTGCCAATGCGTGCGCGCGGTCGTTGCGTCAGGCGGCCTGATGCGTATGTAGTTGATTTGAATGACATTCGCGCCGCATTGCGGTTACACTAAGTCTGACTATACTGCAATGACAGCCGTGGTTCTTGTTCACGGCAGCGCTGGCAATTCCACGGAGGCCTTATGTCTTATGCGAATCCCACCACCCATAATGGGTTCCTGATTTCGGCCTACGCCTGCGAACTGCCCGAGGGGTGCTGGCAAGGCCAGTTGGTGCTGAGCAAGTGCGGCTTTGAAGATGTGCGGCAAGCCAATCTGGAAAATCGCGATACGCAGCACGAAGCGGAGCAGTCGGCCCTGGCCATGGGATGGCAGCTGGCCAATTACGTGCTACCCCTGCGCACTGTTGACGATAAGTAAAGTAATCCTTTCATTTGGCAAGGGAAATAGGGTATCGTGTTCGGATAGAAAGCAATACACCGTATGCAGCAATAAAGCTGGCGTGCGCGGCGATGTCTGAGTGAACGCCGCGGAACGAAGAGTTGTCCTTGAGGCCGGCCCCCACAAGCCGTACACCGTCACCATGCACCACACAGCACTCTCGCCGGATCCTGAGGATGCGCCCGCCCAGCAGTTGCCCCCCGAGCACAATCTGCACGCCTTGCATAGCCGCGAGGTCAAGCTGCTGCGCGAGACGATCAATCAATTGTTGATCATGGCCAAGATGCAGGTGCAGGAAAAGGATAAATCCGACGCCTTCGGCCTGTTGATCATGCAGCTGCGCGAAGCCAATCAAAACCTCGTGCTGGCCACGTTTGGCGCACAGGACATGCAAGCGTCCGCAGAGGCGACGACCTTGCGCCAGACGGAATTCCTGGCCATGCTCGCGCATGAGTTGCGCAATCCCTTGCAGCCGCTGGCGATGGCCAACGACTTGCTGGCCAAGAAAGTCGACCTCGATCCCCAGCTGGCGCACGTGCATGGCGTGATCGGCCGGCAGGTGACGCACATGGCGCGCCTGATCGACGATTTGCTCGATGCCTCGCGCGTCAGCAGCGGGAAGATCACCTTGCAGCTGGCGCCTGTCCTGCTGAGCGAGATTATCGCCAGCGCCATGGAAGTCGGCCAGGCCAGCATCAGTCAACGCCAGCAAGTGCTGAGCGTGAACCTGCCGAAGGAACCGCTGGTCATCGAAGGGGACCTGGTACGGCTGACACAGGTGTTTGCGAACCTGCTCATCAATGCCAGCAAATTTACGCACGAGTTTGGCCACATCGACATCGTCGTCACGCGCCATGATCGCCTGGTGGAAATTGCCGTCACCGACGATGGCGCCGGCATTGCGCTCGATATCCAGCCCTTCATTTTCGACCTGTTTACCCAGGGTTTTCGTTCGCTGGAACGGGCACAGGGCGGGCTGGGCATCGGCTTGTCGCTGGTGCGCATCATTACCCAGCTGCATGGCGGAACCGTGGATGTGTTCAGCGCCGGGGTCGGTTTTGGCAGCCAGTTCGTCTTGCAACTGCCCCTGTCGTCGCTGGCGCCGCCGTCCCGGGACTTGCCGATGGAAGATATGGCGCATGCCACGCCACGCCGCATATTGCTGATCGAGGATAATACCGATGCGGCGGAAATGCTGGCGCTGTTGCTGACGCAGGACGGCCACCATGTCGATGTGCGCAATGACGGCCCCAGCGGCTTGCGCGCCGCGCTCGATGCGCCTTACGATGTGATCGTGTGCGATATCGGCTTGCCGGGCATGGACGGCTTCCAGGTCATCAGTTCGGCCCGCGCGGCCCTGGTGGCGCCGCTGCCGTGCTTTATCGCCACGTCGGGATACAGCCAGCTTGGCGAGTTCGACCGCGCCGGGCAGGCAGGGTTTGACCATTACCTGGTAAAACCCATCAATATCGATGCTTTGTCGAAAATAATCACGGCAACGGTTCCCCGCTGATGGGCGAGGAAATCCTGATGCTTTTGTTTAACATGGTCCATGCACCGAAAACCGCAGAGAAAAGATCCGATTATGGCCACAGTCCATGAACAGCGGCAGCGCTTGATAGAGCGTGCGCTGCGACGCGACCCAGGTGCGGTGGTAGACGTCAGTATTCGCCTTTGGGAGCAACTGTCCACCGAGCTGAGCAAGATTATTGGCGAGCGGGGCGTGGAGTCGATGTATGCCCGCAGCCTGCACCAGAGCCAGAAACAGTTCAGCTGGTTGACGCCCCATCCGCCGCAAGCAATGGAAGCTGCCATGACCGCCTTGCGCGCCAGCCTGCAGGGAGAGGCGGACACCGCCGCCTGCGCGGCAAGCACGGCGATGATGATGCACTTCATCAATACCCTTATTTTATTAATTGGCGAACTCTTAACGAATAGCATCCTCCGCAAAGCCTGGGGTGATGACGTTGTGAATAATGCTGGAACGGAGCCGAACGAATGAACAAAGTCACCATCCAACGCCTGGCCACCGGCGTGCCGGGACTGGACGAACTGCTGGGCGGCGGAATCCCTGAGTTTTCCTTCAACCTGGTGGCGGGCACGCCCGGCAGCGGCAAGACGACGCTGGCGCACCAGATCATGTTTTCCCTTGCCACGCCGGAGCGCAAGGCGCTGTTTTTCACGGTCCTGGGCGAGCCGCCGCTGAAGATGCTGCGCTATCAGCAGCAGTTCCCCTTCTTCGATGTGGAAAAGATCAACCAGTCGATCAAGTTCGTCAATCTGTCGGCGGACTTGCTGGAAGGCGATTTCGACCGCGTGCTGGCGCGCATTGCCGAAGAGGTCGAGGCATTCTCGCCCAGCCTCGTCTTCGTCGACTCCTTCCGTTCCGTGGTGCAGTCGGCCAAGGCCATGAACACGGGCGCTGCCGGCCTGCAGAATTTCGTGCAGCAGCTGGGCGCGCAAATGACCAGCTGGCTGGCCACGACCTTCCTGATCGGCGAATACCTGGCGCCCGAGGCCGAATCCAGCGCCGTGTTCACGGTGGCCGACGGCATCCTGTGGCTGTCGCAGCTCGTGCACCGCGACGCCATGGTGCGCAAGATCCAGGTGGTCAAGATGCGCGGTCAGTCACAAAGCCTGGGCGCGCATACCTTCCGCATCAACGACAATGGCGTGGAAATCTTTTCCCGCGCCGTGCTGAAGGCCAGCGGCATGGAAAAGGTCAGCATTTCCGGCAATGAACGCCTGTCGCTGGGCGTGCCGGAACTCGACGCCATGATGGGCGGCGGTTTGCCGGCCGGTTATTCGCTGCTGCTGGTGGGGCCGTCCGGTTCCGGCAAGACCGTGCTGGCCACGCAGTTTCTTACGGAAGGCGTGCGCTGCGGCGAGCCCGGCGTGATCGCCGCCTTCGAGAAAAGTCCGAACCAGCTGCTTAGCCACCAGTTGAATGCACTTGTCAGTTCCGGCCAGATCGGCGTCATCAACACGCGCACGCTCGACCTGTCCCTAGATGAAATCCTGCATGACCTGGTGAGCATGATCAAGCGCATGAAGGCCAAGCGCGTGGTGATCGACTCGCTGTCCGGCTTTGAAATGGCGCTGGCCTCGATGTTTCGCGAGGATTTCCGCGAATCGCTGTATCGCCTGGTGGCGGCCTTGACGGAAATGGGTGTCTCTGTGCTGATGACGGCCGAGCTGGAAGACCAGTACACCATGCTGCGCTTCAGTTCCTACGGCAATGCCTTCCTGGCAGACGCCATCGTCATGCAGCGCTACATCGAGCTCGAAGGCCAGTTCAAGCGCGTCGTGTCGGTGGTGAAGGTGCGCGGCAGCGGCCACAGCAAGGATATCCGCTTTTATGATATCGACGCCGAGGGCGTGAAGATCGGCGCGACTCTCAGCCAGTACCAGGGCATCCTGTCGGGCGAGCCTTACCGGGCTTAGGGGAACGCTGTTGGTGACAGCTGAGTTGAGGCGTATGATGGACGTGCGGCCATGCCGGCAGCGATGGCCGTGCGCACAGGGATCGATGGGGCTTCTGTGCTTCCGAGCCGATCAAGAGGAGATATGATGGACAAACCCGAATTCATCCTGGCCGCGAAAGCCATGGAAACGCTGGAGATGTATCAGACCTTCTATGGCCATTCGCAGGAATACCAGGCGCACCAGCAGGAAGTGCTGAAACTGCTGCGCCACAAGGGCGCCTCCCTGCTGGTGTCGGAACATGGCCCGGCGAAGTTCCTGCTGGCCTTTGCCGATGCGCTGGAAGCGGCCAGCTTGCCGGGCGAGTATGTGCCGCTGAACCGCAGGTGAGGCGAGCCTGTCCCGGTGGGATGCGGTTTTCTGCCGGGATAGTCCTTAGCCGCCGTTCGCTCCCTCGTTCAGCCACACCCGGGGCAGGCGCACGGTAAATACCGTGCCGGATTCCAGGCTCGACTCGGCGCCGATGGTGCCGCCGTGCGCGCTGGCGATTTCACGCGCGATAAACAGACCCAGGCCGATACTGGTGGCGTTGGGTGCCTTGTGATCGTCGGAAATGGCCAGCTGTACCAAGGGATCGAAAATGCTCTTCAGCGAGGCTTCCGGGATCTGGCGGCCGAAATTTTTCACCTGCACCACGGCCGTATCGGCATCGCCGCAGGCCGTGATGGTCACCGGCTGGTCGTCGCTGCGATATTGCGCGGCATTGTTGAGCAAATTCGAAAACAGCTGGGCCAGGCGGGCCGCATCGAAGTCGCCGATCATCTCGCCCGTGGTGCTCAGCTCGAATTTGCACTGCGGGTGGGCGGCCGAGGCGTCCTCGACGGCCGTCTTGCAGATTTCCCCCAGATCGCCCAGGCTGGGTGAAATGGGCATGCGTCCCCCCAGCTGTGTCCTGGCAAATTCCAGCAGGTCGTTCACCATGGTTGTCATGGTCGCTGCGCTGCGGGCGACCCGCGCACCGATCTGCACAGTGGAAGACGAGCTCGCGCTTGGCCTGCTCAGCAGCGCACCGGCCATCGTCATCGTGCTCAGCGGACTGCGCAGATCGTGGCTGAGGATGGCGAGAAAGGTATTGCGGGTCCGGTCGCTCTGCTGCGAATAGCGTATGGTCGATTCCTGCAGCGCCTGGTCTATCGCTTCATTGAAGCGCAAGATGTCCTGCGCCGCCGTTTTCGTCGTCACCGACACCTGTGCCATCCACAGGCGCATGACGCTGGCCCGCATCGCGCGAAATTCGGCCGTCAGTTGCGGCAGCGTGAAGCCGATCTGCTGGCGCAGCGAGCCATGCGTGGCGGCTGCCGTTTCCTTGCCCGCTATTTCCGACACGCCCGTGGTCGATTTCTTTTTCCGCTGCGCCGCACTCTCGATGACATCCATGTCGCGCACGATGGTTTCCAGCATCTGCTTCGCATGATCGCGTAATTCGGCCTTCGAGATGGCGGTGCCGGGAATGGGGAGCGACCTGGCGAAAAGTTCCCACTCTTCCAGGATCGGCTCCAGATGGCCGGTAATAAAGCGCGATAGTTTCACTGTGGACCGATGCGGTGATGGAAGAGCAGCCAGTGTACGCGGTTGCGGTGAGGGATGGGGGATTGGGTTCTGCTCCGGGTGCCGTATGCGTGATATCCGGCGTTTTCCGAGGGCGGATGGAAGGCGGAAATTCAAAGTATGTGACTGCATTGACTTGGTAATGCAACTGCATTACCATGCGTGTATCCCTATTTTTGACCGGAAGGCATCATGTCCGCTACCCACGACATCGAATCCACGCTGACCGACCGTTACCAGACCACTGTGCCGGAAACCGTGCGTCGCGCCTTGCGGTTGGGCAAGCGGGACAAAATCCACTACTCCGTTCGCCCGAATGGCGAAGTGGTCATGACGCGTGCCGAGCCTTCCGCAGGCGATGACCCGGTGCTGGGGCAGTTCCTGGGTTTCCTGGCACGCGACCTTGCAAGCCATCCGGAGCGCTTGCTGGCCGTGGATACTGCCCTCGTCCAACGCCTGCGATCACTGGTAACTGATGTCGAAGTCGAGCTCGATGCTGCCTTGCCAGCAGACGATGAATGAACACGGACAAGACTGCGCCGCTGGTCATTCATGGATGGACAGTCTTTGTCCATCCTTTATTCCTTGCGCAGATTGAGGCGCTGGCTTTGCAGGTCGAGTCGCTCAAGCAGAAGGATCCGGTCGGTTACGTCAAGAAGAACGCCAGCAAGCGGCTGGCGGCTATTACCAAGTTGGCGTTCGATGTCATTCCACAAGATCCCACACGGCCCGAGTATCGGCAAGGCGGGGCTCTCGGCGATGCTCATAAACACTGGTTCCGGGCAAAGTTTTTCCAACAATACAGACTGTTCTTTCGCTATCATGCGGCCGCCAGGGTGATCGTGTTTGCATGGGTTAACGACGACGATAGCAAGCGTGCATATGAGAGCAGCGATGACGCTTACCGGGTGTTCCGCAAGATGCTGGAGGAAGGGCATCCTCCCGATGATTGGGATAGATTGCTTGCGGAAGCCAGGGTGGAGGACACGCGCCTGCGGAGCCTGTTTACAGGGACTGCGAAGTAGTGCAGGATTGGCTGGGCTAAGGCCCCGGTCACCCCAGGCGATCTAGCAAATCGATCCAGCAATGCTTTTGCCACTGCGCAAGTTAAAGCCGAAGTAGCACCGATAGCCGTCATGATCCCGGACACAGGAAACATTTTCCTTGTCGCGCTGCCGATAGCCTTTTTCCAAACTGCAGCGTTCTTTCGAATCCGGAGCCATGGAGTCAAACATGTCCTTGGCAATGGTCCCCGTGACCATGAAGGAAATCTTGCGGTCATGCGTTGTGGGCGGCTGTTGCTCGCCCAAGGTATTCGAATAAATCAGATAAGAACCCTTGAACTGTTTGTATTCGCCCCAGTCGCTGTTGCCAGCTGCATAGGCCAGTGAAAACAGGGTGAAGGCGCTCCACGCCAGAGCCCACTGCTTTTTCATGTCAAGCTCTCAGTTCCAGATGAAAGTGATGGTCGTGATTTTTGAATGGTGTCACGAATGGAATGCCGGTATCGTTAAACAGCACCCTGCGCACACTGGCATGGGCGCGAAAAAGTGCGATGAGCTTTGCCGTCGCGGCTTGATCGTAGTCTTTGTCATACCAATAAACAGGGAGATGAAACCCGTCCTTGCGTAGTGGACGAATGTCTACCTCCAGGCCGGATTTATGCGTTGAGTGTTGCCCATAGGCGGCTCCGTTAGCCAGACTGATGTTGCCAATGCCAAATTGCCGGTCATCGACCGCCTGCCATTCGCGCTCCACATACAGGAGCGCCATCATCATGTTTGGGTGCGCGTATTGGCCCGCACCCCTGCCCGGGGTGCCATAGACGTAATATCCCGCACCTTCCGGAGCCTGGGGCAGGATGAAAAACCCGCGCTTGTCCCTGGGTTGAACTTCAAGCATGGTCGACTCCGCTAGGCGCAACGGTGGGGGAGTTGGCATTGTTTCGCATTCCATTCCATCTGGAGTTGTGCTACAGCAAACAATTGCAAACTGGAATAGCACTCACCGATGCCATGGCCGAGGGGAGACGTGGCCCAGCAAATGTCATGGTAACTTTTTTATATCATGCTTGTTACGAAGTGTGAGTATGTCGCTGCCTATTTCGTGCACACTTTGCCGGATATCAAACCGGGAGTGTACCCATGACCAGGTCACGCAGCTTGCCGCCACGATTGCTGGGAGCTGGCTTCCGGGGATTCTCCTTGCTGCCGCTGGCGATCTCATTTGTCGTGCTCGTGTGTCTGTCGCTCCTGGCGACCCAGTTATGGATGACCTTGCGTGCACGCGAGGTGCAATTGAATGAAGCGGCCCGTGAAAGCGCCAATCTGGCGCAATCTGTTGCCCAGCATGCTTATGACACCATCAAGGAGGCCGATACGGTGCTGGTCGGCCTGGTGGAGCGGGTGGAGGCGGACGGTGTCTCCGACCTAGAACTGGCCCGTATCCATAAATTGCTGGTCGCCCGCGTAGCCGAGCTGCCGCAGCTGCACGGCATCTTCGTCTATGCCAGCGATGGCAGCTGGCTCGTGAACTCTCAAAAAACGTTGTTGAGCAATCTGAATAATTCCGATCGAGATTATTTCAATTACCATCGAACGCATGATGATCGGGGGCCTTATGTCGGCCCGCCCGTGCGCAGCAAATCGACGGGGGACTGGATAGTCACGGTATCGCGGCGTATCAATTTGCCTGACGGCAGTTTCGGCGGCGTGGCGCTGGCGACCATCGATATGCATTATTTCAGGCAGTTTTACGAACGTTTTTCAATAGGAAAGAAAGGCGCCATTTTCATCGCGAATGGAAAAGGCATTCTTTTATTGCGCAGGCCGTTCGATGAAAGCATGCTGGGGCGCGATCTTTCGCAGTTTCCCTTATTTCATGATTATTTGCCAAAAAGTCCTGTTGGCACTGCCGTGTTCAGGTCGCGGGTCGATGGCGTGATGCGTATCAACAGCTATCGAAGAGTCGAAGAATATCCGCTGGTGGTCTCTGCCGCATTGTCACAGGATGAAGTCCTCGCTGCTTGGCGCCTCGATACGGTGCTGCAAAACGCCGTGGGCGGGGTGCTGGTATTGCTGATCGCGTTTATCGGATACCGGGTGGTGCGGCTGATCGATTTGCGGGTAAAAAGCGAGGCGGGACTGGTCGAGGCGCGCAACGAGCTGGAATTGATCAATGAAACCCTGGCCCGTCTTGCCAGCCAGGATGGGTTGACGGGGCTCGCGAACCGGCGCCACTTTGACCAGTCGCTGCTTGCAGAGTTCAGCCGTGCGCAGCGTGAAAATAGCTCACTTGGACTGGTGTTGATCGATGTCGACTTCTTTAAACAATATAACGACATCTATGGCCATGTGGCTGGCGACGAATGCCTGAGAAAACTCGGCAAAGTGGTGGCCTACAGCATGCGCAGGCCGGGCGACCTTGCGGCACGCTATGGCGGCGAGGAAATGGTCATTTTATTGCCGGGGACGGATCTGCCGGGCGCATTGGCGGTGGCGGAAGGCGTCCGCCAGGCTGTGCAATCGCTGGGAATCGAGCATCGGGGAAATCCTCCCGGCGTGGTGACGGCCAGCGTTGGCGTGGCGGCTTTTATGCCGACGCACTTGGAAAACCAGGCGGTCGAGCTGGTTGAGCTCGCGGATAAGGCACTGTACAAGGCCAAGGCAGCGGGGAGAAACCGGGTCTGCCATGCGTCCGCTTGCGACAGTGCCGAGCAGGCTGCGACGGCTTTTGCGTTTCGGTAGCCATTGTTGAAGACTGATGGCGCTGCGTCGGGTTTGCCCTGCGCTGCGCGTGCGCCAGCCTTGTCCATGTACAATCGGCAACATACGGATCGACGTATCCGCCTCTCCATTGCGGAGTACGCCCGAAGGTGACACAAACATTGCAAACCTGGCTGCTGGCCTGGCGGGAAGCCCTCACCTGCGCCGGCCTGGGACTGCGCGATGCGCGCCATGCGGGGCTGTGGTGGCGTTCCGCGCTGTGGTGCGTGACGGTCGTGGTTCGGCCAGATCGCCCTGACGTTGCTGGCGCTGGCTGCATTTTTCTATGTCATCGTCTTTGTCGTCGGCGCCATCGGCACGGCGCGCGTGCCGCTGCGCTGGCTCTTGCTGGAGCGCGCCAAGGAAGTGGCGGCGGCGCTTGTTGCTGCTGCTCTCCCTGCTGATCCCCGTATGGGCCATGTGCGTGCTGATCGCGCACTTGCTGGCCTGGAACGTCCAGATGATCTACGGAGCGGCGGCCGCAGAGGTGCTTGGCGTGGAACAGCAAGCGGCATTGCGCCGCGAACAGCGTCCGGCGATTGTTGTCCTGGGCCTGCTGTTGTGCTTGCTGATGCTCGTGCCGGTTCTCAATTTATTGTTGCCAGCCTTGCTGTGCACCAGCGTGTGCCACTTGCAGCGCCGCGGCTGGCGCGCAACGGACACATCAATCAAAGTGGAGTGAACAAGGAGTGAACATGAGTCAACACGCAAGTCGCGGCACCCTCGAGCGCGCCATTGAAATCGCCGCCGCCACCCATGCCGGCCAGACAGACAAGGGCGGCGCGCCGTACATTTTGCACCCCTTGCGCGTGATGCTGCGCGTCGCCCCCGGCGCCCAGCAGATCGTCGCCGTGCTGCATGACGTGGTGGAAGACAGCGACGGCAAAGTCACCTTCGACGACCTGGCGCGCGAAGGATTTTCCCAGGAAGTCATCGACGGCGTGCGCGCCGTGACCAAGGTCGAGGGCGAATCATACGAGGACTTCATCGCCCGCGCGGCCTTGAGCCCGGTCGGCAAGGCAGTCAAGCTGGCTGATCTGGCTGAGAATAGCGATCTGTCGCGGATAGGGGAGCCGACGCAAAAAGATCTGGAGAGGATAGAGAAATACCGGAGGGCGATCGGGTATTTGCGGGGGGAGGTTTTTTAATTTCAAGGTGGCGCAGCGCACCTTTGCGCTGGCTTAACGTCATCGCATCAACTAGCGGCAACTCCCCAAGACAATCTCAGCAATGTACGGATGTTTGATTCTACGCAATGCCCGAGAGTCTGCTTGGAGCGGTGGGAACCTAGCCTAATGTGTCATCCGCTTGGATACGGTAGCGGACAGAGCCGATTAGCGCTCTGAATCGCTACCCGTAGCTTAAGACCGCGATTTTCAGCGCGGGAATTTATACCGTACCAGCAGCGTAGGTCCTTTGCCGCCGGGTGGCGTCAGCAGTATCTCGTCACCGGGCAGCATCTCCTCATACATCACCGTGCAACAGGTCGGCATCGAGTGGCCGCGCGCGGGATAAACGCCAACGTCGGTGTGCAGGTTTGCAGCGCGGACGTCCACGCTGGTCTCGCCGGCCTTTCCTGCTTCTTGCAGCAGCTTGCGCAGTGCGGTGACGAAGTCCCCTTTGCTGAGTCTGGCCGGCGCCTGGTTTGTTTGCGGGCGAGCGCTTGCGTCGTTTTTCATGCGATTTCCTTCAGTGTATACATTCCCGCCACTATATCATTGGCCCCTGATGGAGCGAGGGTTGGAGCGAGGGTCAGGTCCGGCATTCGCACACAGCCTGAGCGGCTCAGAGGAATCGGAGAGGGTTGCGCTTGCAAGCGCAACCCGGTTTTGCGGCGCCGAGCTGCGCTCGCCGAAGGCCCCGCAAAACCCCCGCGCCCGTTCCGGACGCGGATTCGATTCCCGCGCTCTGCATGCATGGAATAAATAAAAAGGGCCTCCCCGCCAAAACGGGGAAGCCCTTTTATTTATTCAGTGGTGGAGACGGCGGGAATCGAACCTACCGTAAACTTAGATTTTTTAGGCATCTTGAAGGTTTTGCTGGCAAAATGCAGACAATCACCCGCAATGGCAGCTGTTGGCTGCAGCCAACAGCGGGCGTTGATGTTCGATCGAGACCGAGCTTCAGCGCGGTCGGGCAGCGGTGGCGCTGCCTGTTCGCGCTGTCGATGCGATCCAGATCGTCAGCCTGCTTTACCGACAGCTTCTGTGCAATGCCCGTCACCTAAGCATCGCATACGTGAGAGCGCTGGTCGAGCGCATGGCGGCGATGATGCCAAACCTCAGCACGGCGCCGTAGTACACGACCTGGCGACGAACAGTATTGCTCAGGCTACAATAAGCCTACACTTTTCAATGGAGATTCTAGTGGATTTGCGGGACAAATTTAAAATCGCAGTGTTGCAAGCCAATGCAACACAGTTCGAAATACTATTCTCCAAGGTGAAGAACTACGTGCACCCGGACTTCGCGCAGGTGAAGCCACACGGTAATATCGGAGATCGCGGAAACGATGGGTGGCTGCCAAGCTCAGGTACATACTTCCAGGTCTACGCACCGGAAGAGCTTTCCACTAACAACGAGAAAGCACAGACCAAGGTCAAGGATGACTTCAATAAGCTCAAAGCGTATTGGTCAACTATCACGCCGATCCGAAATTTTTACTACGTTTTGAACGATAAGTTCCAAGGGGTGTCAGCTCATATTTCGAAAACCCTAAGTGAGATCCAAAGAGCAGAGTCTTTGGACGCCAGCGGAGTCTATGACACTGCATGTTTGGAACGAGAGCTTTTTGCGTTGCCAGAGGATCAGATTTGCAGCGTTCTAGGGGTCAGCCCGATTAGCTCGAACCACATAGAAGTTGACAAGCAAAAGGTAAGGGAATTCTTGGACTACTTTTCCCTGGCGCTTGCGGAACTTCCCGGGCGAGGCAGTGAGGCAGGATATTTTTTCCCTATGAACGTGCTGATGGAATACGCTGACAACCTTGGCAACGACTGGTTTTTTCAGCGACTTAAATCAAAGAATGTCGTGGCTGGTCAGCACCAGGATGCTTTCAGAGGTTCACTCGCAGCCATGTTTCAGCAGCTTAGGATGGACTCATACTACGACGACATAGGGGCTTCTCTAAAATACAAGCCCCCTTTCGACCTCAAAAACCGCGATGACCTCATCGAGAAACGCAAGGAAAGCATGGGCAAGCTTATTAGCCAGATGATATCCTCATATAACTGTTTAAAGGACTACGCCGCATAATTGTAACGGCTCGCGTTTGAAAACAGATTCCGCTTTCGGCCAGTTGCAGACGTATGTTTATTGATACGATACCTAACTACCTAACCAAAGACTTACATCGAAGGATGAAAAGATTGAACGATATCGTTAGTAAATTCGATCCTATCGTTGCATGTACGGAAGCGGACATGTTCTTGGCTGCTGCGGATCGATGTATGGAGCAGAGGCAGCTAGAAGGAGGGGTTCATTTCGACCAACTAGTCCAACCCTCTATCGTATGTGCCGTGTACGCACTTGAGGTTTGTCTCAAGTGCCTATACTTTCAGGACAAGGGTGTCGTCAGCAAGCTAAAACACAACGTACCAAATTTGTTCCAGGATTTGGACAAGAATACTCAGTTGGAGCTTATGGCTGGGGTCGGCGCCGATGTTTCAATGTTCGAGGTTCATCTGTCACAGATAGGTACAGCCTTCGTTGATTGGCGGTATACCTTCCAAGACCCGAAATGGAATAGGTTAAATCTTCCCTACTTGAAGAAGTTCGCAAAGGTAGCACATACGCTCGCAAAGCGGCGACTTGTTAATACAACTGCGGCGCCATAAGATGCATTTTCGTAGATGAATTATCAGTTTTCAGTGCAACTCAACATACTCACAGCAAAAAGTAAAAACCGAAATAATTGCGAAGGTTCGCAACGGGGCGTTTCCAGCCCCTCAGTCAGGATAAGTCATGTTGCATGTAAGCCAGCCGATAAGACTTAATCCTCAAAGACCAAACACTATTTCAGCTTTTGATCCGGCTGCTTGATCTGCATCCGGCATCCAACGCCCATAAACCCTAGCAATCATCGTCCAGTCAGCATGCCCCATTTGTTTGGCCACCCACATAGGGTGCTCGCCAGCTGAGAGCATCATGCTGGCGTATGTGTGCCGCGTCTGATAAGGGTTGCGATACCGCACGCCAGCATTTTGCAGAATGCCTGCCCATAAAGTCTTGCGGATCGGCTGGTCCCCTTCCCAGCGCCGCTCCAGGCGAGGATTTTGAAACACTTCTTCGCCCTTCGCCCAGGTGAATACCTTTTGCTCTTGCAGCGCATGCATGGCACGCTCCAGCAGCTTGACTTCGCGGCGGCCGGCGTTCGTCTTGGTGCTTTCTGCCGCTTTGGAGTGTTGGGTGGCCCCCGCGCTGCTGTTTTGCAACGTGGACTGCCGCGACGATTACGAGAAGGAGCAGGCGGCCAAGGCGCGCGCCGGCCGCCCAGGATGAGCGCCACGCCGCGATAGCCCGCAGGGCAGGGCCGCGACAGCTCAGTCACGCCAGCGCGCCCCAGTCACCGCACAAGCCGCCCACGAGGCGGCTTTTTCACGTCCAGACGAATGATATTGCCTCGGAGGCAAGAAAAAGGTCCATTTCGGCCCGGCGCGCGCAGTTGTCCCCCCTCCACACCTGCCCGCTATATAGGGGTCTTTTGACTCAAATGTGCACCATGGCCGAAGGCGCATGAGGACTGGCGCGGCGGGGAGAAGAGGGGGCATGCGATTTGACGCATTTTGACGCACTTTGAGCGGGTTCTGGTGCGGGTGGGGTGGTGACTTTGGACGGGCGTTTTTCGTGCGCTGACGGGGCTGTATCGCAGCCGCACGACCATTGCTTAGTCAGTACTGGCCAGCGGTGCGGCAACCTCCGGCCCGTCCGCGCCACGGTTCAATTCAGTACTCACGGCATGCCATTCGAACAGGTTGGCATCAAGTATCGCCGCACGCGCAATGTGCATGGCTTCGCCAAGCGTCAGCTTCGGATCGAGCTAGCGGCGCGCGTCTTCGGCGTTGACGGCGACGGGCCGGCGGTCGTGAATGTCGACCATGCCCCCGACTAAATCCGCAGTGACCAGGACGAAGCCGGCTTCCTCGCGGTTTTCCTTGAACGGCCCGAAGTTGGCCCGCGCGAGCAAGAACAGCGGTTCACGGTCTTTGCGGGCATTCGATAGTGAGGTGCGTTTTAGAAATGTTCGGCCAACCCGTTGAAATGAGCTGGCCGCTGCGGTGATAGTTTTTCTAAAAAATGATGGAAATTATTTGTTTTGAAAATCTTCAATGAACATAACGGAATCAATATCATTTTCCTTGATATCTTTCTTTCTTCTGAAATAGATATCCTTTTTCTCTATCATATTTTTTTTGTTGGGTTGCATATTCCCATTTTTCATTTCTAAATTTGTTAAATGAAAACTCCCGTAATCTTCGTAGTCTATTTTAAACCGTTCCAAGTTATACGTTCCAGACGGTGGAGTCATTAAGTTGTATCTTGTTGGGCTTGCTATGTGAGTGTCTGAACTTGAAAGCCCAAGTTTTTCTATTTTTCTAAAAAATGTATCTGGATTACTTCCGAACCCAATTTTATAATTTCTTGGGTTTTCAGGATCAATATCTTCGACGAAACAAATTCGAATCTCTTCATTTGAGTCCGATGGGCCAAAAGTTTTCTTTAGATTTGCAAATATCTTTTCGCCGAACTTTGGGTTTGTAAACATAAAAGCCAAAATTGGAGCGGAATTACCCGACGGATCATGTATGAAGGCAGTACCGTTCCACTTGGCTTTATTCCAAAGCTCAATATCTACAACGCTAGTGTAAAAAAGACTTTTTCGTTCCTTGCTAGGCAGTGGGTCTGGAGTCCTTACTTCTTCTTTTTGGCTTCCTAGGACTGGTCGTTTTGATATTGATTTTCCTAGTAGTCGATCTGTTAGCTGTTGTTTCTTCTGGTTATTACTAATGTCGTAATAAGTGTATGGCTGAAGTGGTAACGGTATATGGCATTGCTCACTCCGTTCGAAAATTATAGGAATGAATTTTGTATTGTTTGTATTGTTGGTGTATAGCTGTTGGAGAATTAAATTGGTCTCCCATTTAGCGCCGAGGCCTGTGTCAGATCCTGAAAAATCATTGGCTCGATCATAATAGAGTTTTGAGCCTACAATTAATACAAAATCTGATTCTTGTACCTGCCTCATCATCCATTTTGGCCAGCCCTCTGCGGGGGACTCTTCATACTGATCGATTTCGGAATCAATGCCTTGTTCGCGTAGGAAATTTGAAAATTCAAATACGTCATTATCTAATTTCGGTGACTCATGCGCATAGCTGATGAAAACTTTTTTTGCATTCATAACGTACCTTCGGCATCCAATTGTCTATGTGGCAGCGTACTTTAAATTTTTGCTTTATGGGCAAAAAAAAGGCTGTCATTTTGTTGTCATTTCCAGGCTAAAACAGCCCAAAAACAACCCAAATAATGACAGCCTTCTTCTTGCTAACTACTTGATTCTAAACAATTCAGTGGTGGAGACGGCGGGAATCGAACCCGCGTCCGCAAGCACTCCACAGACAGTTCTACATACTTAGCACTATCATTTAATTTAACTCAGCCAGCACGGATGTGCACGTTATGGGCAAGCGAGTTACCTATTATTTAGTCGGACGCTAAGTAACCCAGCATACGACGAGTCCCTGTAAATGACTCTAGAGCTTTTGACGGCCCACCCCAGGGACGAGGTGTTCTAGAGCTAACAGCGATTAAGCTGCCAGTGCGTACGAGTTATCGTTTGCAGTTAAGTTTTTTCAGGTTGTATTTACGAGGTAGCCCGCCCTCGGTATGCCCTGCGCTGCTTTGCAACCCACGTCGAAACCAGGTCGTCCCCACAGAACCTTCATTGTAGCGCAATCCGCCCACTCTTGCATGATGCATTCGCAGTAATGGATATAAGGCCAGGCAGACGCAGTTTCAATTCATCAAGCCGCCAGCTGCCGCTCCTGTGCCGCCTTCACCACGCCAGTCACTAGCTCCAGCAACGCTTGCGGCGTGTCCAGCAGGTGGTCGGCGTTCCAGTGCTGCGGTTCGACGGGGCCGCAGTAGCCCCAGGCGCAGGCGACCGTGCGCATGCCGGCGGCGCGGCCGGCCTGGATGTCGCGCAGGTCGTCGCCCACATACCAGCAGTCTTCCGGTGCCAGGTCCAGGCGGCGCGCCGCTTCCAGCAAGGGGGCGGGGTGGGGTTTCGGGTGGGGCATGGTGTCGCCCGAGATCACGCAGCCGGCGCCGCCCAGGCCGATCTGGCCGACCAGCGGGTCGGTGAAGCGGGCGGCCTTGTTGGTGACCACGCCCCAGGCCAGGCCCAGCGCTTGCAAGCCGTCGAGCATGGCGGGGATGCCGTCGAATAAACGGCTTTCCACGGCCAGGGCCGCTTCGTAATTGTTCAGGAAGCCGTCTTTCAGGGCTTCGTAGCCGCTTTCGCCCGGCGCGATGCCATACGACGCGCCGATCATGCCGCGCGCGCCGGCCGAGGCCGTGGGGCGCAGGATGTCATACGGGGTCGGCGCCAGGCCGGCGCGCGCGCGCAGCAGGTTGATGGCCGCCGCCAGGTCGGGCGCGGTGTCGGCCAGGGTGCCGTCGAGGTCGAACAGGATGGCGCGCGGGGCTGGCAGATGGTCAGTGATCATGGCGGGCAAAGTGTGTCAAGTAGGAATGAAAAATGGCGGCCGCAGCCGCCTTGTATTGTGCGTGATGGTTACAGCGGCCGGGTGCAGGCCACCAGGTAATTGACGCTGGTATCGCTATTAAGTGAGTAAATCTTGGTCAGCGGATTGTAGCCCATGCCGCGCATGCTGTTGACGTCCAGGCCGGCGCTGCGCACGTATTGCGACAGTTCGGCCGGGGTGATGAACTTGTCATAGTCGTGCGTGCCCTTCGGCAGCAGGCGCAGCAGGTATTCGGCGCCCAGGATGGCGAACAGGTACGCTTTCGGGTTGCGGTTCAGGGTCGACAGGAAGACGTGGCCGCCCGGTTTCACCAAGGTGGCGCAAGCCTTGACGATGGCGGCGGGGTCCGGCACGTGCTCGAGCATTTCCATGCACGTCACGACGTCGTACTGGCCCGGCTCTTCCTCGGCCATGGCTTCGGCGGCGATCAGCTTGTAGCGCACCTTGGCGCCCGATTCCAGGCTGTGCAGGTCGGCCACTTTCAATGCCTTGTCGGACAGGTCGATGCCCGTGACGTCGGCGCCCTTGCGGGCCATCGATTCGGCCAGGATGCCGCCGCCGCAGCCGATGTCGATCACGCGCTTGCCGGCCAGCGGCACTTTTGCGTTGATCCATTCCAGGCGCAGGGGGTTAATTTCGTGCAGGGGACGAAACTCGGAAGTGGGGTCCCACCAGCGGTGGGCCAGCTCACTGAATTTTTGGATTTCGAGAGGGTCGGCGTTCATAGGTCGAATAATAGCGGCAATTTTACAATTGGGCAGCCACGGACGAAAAAAAACCCCGCCGTGGCGGGGTTTTTCATGCTGTTCTTGACTTGCGCGATGACTCGCGGCAAGTCCAGGGGTTCAGCTATTACTTGTTGCGGGTACCAACAACTTCGATTTCCACGCGACGGTTTTTCGCACGGCCTTCGGCAGTTTTGTTATCAGCAACAGGTTGTTTCTCGCCTTTGCCTTCGGTGTACACGCGGTTGCTTTCAACGCCTTTGGTGACCAGGTAGGCTTTGACAGCATCAGCACGACGTACCGACAGTTTTTGGTTGTAAGCATCGGTGCCGACGGAGTCGGTGTGACCCACAGCGATGATGACTTCCAGGTTGATGCCGCCCAGTTGTGCGGTCAGCTCGTCCAGCTTGGCTTTGCCTTCTGGCTTCAGCGTAGCTTTGTCGAAATCGAAGAAGGCATCAGCAGCGAAGCTGACTTTTTCCGAGGTAGGAGCAACGACGACTGGTACTGGCACGACAACGGCTGGTGCCGGTGCTGGTACGACTGGCGCTGGAGGCGCTACGCATTTGCCGTCTTGCAGGGTTTCTGGCTCTACGCACAGTGGCACGTCGCAACCTGGCACTGCGTCAGCAGGTGTCCAGTAGCCGGTGCGCCAGCACAGGCCGAATGGGTCACGCACGATTACGCCGCGGGCATCTTGCACGTAAGCGCTTTTTGGGCTTGGTGCTTTGATGTCAGTGGTAACTGGCGCGAATGGTGGGGAGGTTGGGGTTTGGGCCGAAGCCGAGCCAGCAATCACTGCGGATGCAGCGAAAAACAGCGTTACAAATTTATTCATTCTTTTTTCCTTTCGGGGGGTGATATCCGCAGAACAACACTGCGCTACTGGTGCTACGTGCCAAGATTTTATCATGTAGACCATATGCGCTCGTTTCAGATTGCGAAACTAGCAATTAACTTCTCAGTCATTTTGCCACACGCATCAGGGGCACACGACCGTGGTTAAATCAAAGCTTGCCCGATTTTAGACCGCGCGTTGTTTTTGCGCAACGAAAATGCCCATTTGTAACGCGTCTGTAACAATTGATCGTTTTTTTTGCCTCTTTTAAGGGCAGGTGTCTTGAACTGATATTGCCATTGTGCATTATCGACAGGTCAACATGCACGGCCCCGGTGCAAACTGCCAATCTTGTTGGTATGGCCAATTTGTACAGGTAGCTGGGCGCGCATGCTAAAATCGTGCGCTTGACTGTCAAGAGTGTCGAGCAAATGCCCACGGCGGCACTGCATGGCCACGACGACAGCCACCCAGGATATGCAGTATTGCGTCATACATTGCGTAACAGATAAGTTAACCACAGCCTGAGATCAGTCGAACCGCCAATGGATCAATTCGCAAAAGAAACAATTCCTATTTCCCTCGAAGAAGAGATGCGCAAGAGCTACCTCGATTACGCCATGAGCGTGATCGTCGGTCGCGCCTTGCCCGATGCGCGCGACGGCTTGAAGCCAGTGCACCGCCGCGTCTTGTTCGCGATGCATGAAATGAATAACGTGTGGAACCGCCCTTACGTCAAGTGCGCCCGCGTGGTCGGCGAAACCATGGGTAAATACCATCCCCACGGCGATGCCTCGATCTACGACACCTTGGTGCGCATGGCGCAAGATTTTTCGCTGCGCTATATGCTCGTCGATGGCCAGGGCAACTTCGGTTCCGTCGACGGCGACGGCGCCGCGGCGATGCGTTACACCGAGTGCCGCCTGGACAAGATCGCCAGCGAGCTGCTGGCCGATATCGACAAGGACACCGTCGACTTCCAGCCCAACTACGATGGCAAGGAAAAGGAACCGACGGTCTTGCCGACGCGTATCCCGAACCTGCTGATCAATGGCTCGTCCGGTATCGCCGTCGGCATGGCGACGAACATTCCGCCACACAACATCACCGAAGTCATCGACGGCGCGCTGCACGTGCTGCGCAACCCCGATTGCACGATCGATGAATTGATCGAGCTGATCCCCGCGCCGGACTTCCCGACGGCCGGCATCATCTATGGCGTGTCCGGCGTGCGCGACGGCTACCGCACGGGCCGCGGCCGCGTCGTCATGCGCGCCAAGACCCACTTCGAGGAATACGGCAAGGATGGCGGCCGCATCGCCATCATCGTCGACGAGCTGCCATTCCAGGTCAACAAGAAATCCTTGCTGGAACGCATCGCTGAAAACGTGCGCGACAAGAAGCTCGACGGCATTTCCGACATCCGCGACGAATCCGACAAGTCGGGCATGCGCGTGGTGATCGAACTGAAACGGGGCGAAGTGCCGGAAGTGGTGCTGAACAACCTGTACAAGCAGACCCAGTTGCAAGACACCTTCGGCATGAACATGGTGGCCCTGGTCGATGGTCAGCCGAAGCTGCTGAACCTCAAGCAGATGCTGCAATGCTTCCTGTCGCACCGCCGCGAAGTGGTCACGCGCCGCACCGTGTTCGAACTGCGCAAGGCGCGCGAACGCGGTCACGTGCTCGAAGGCTTGGCGGTCGCACTGGCCAACATCGATGACTTCATCGCCATCATCAAGGCCGCGCCGACGCCGCCGATCGCCAAGGTCGAACTGATGGCCAAGGCCTGGGATTCGTCCGTCGTGCGCGAAATGCTGGCCCGTACGGGCGACGGCACGACGCCGGGCGGCGTGGATGCCTACCGTCCGGAAAACCTGCCGAAGCACTACGGCATGCAGACCGATGGCCTGTACAAGCTGTCGGACGACCAGGCGCAGGAAATCTTGCAGATGCGCCTGCAGCGCCTGACCGGCCTGGAGCAGGACAAGATCGTCAACGAGTACAAGGACGTGATGGAACATATCGCCGACTTGCTCGACATCCTGGCCAAGCCGGAACGCGTCACCGTCATCATTACCGATGAAATGACGGCGGCGAAGAACGAATACGGCGCCGGCAACAAGGACGTGCGCCGCTCGCAGATCGAGTTGAACGCGACCGACCTCGAGACGGAAGACCTGATCACGCCGCAGGACATGGTCGTGACCCTGTCGCACACCGGCTACATGAAGGCGCAGCCGATTTCCGAATACCGCGCGCAGAAGCGCGGCGGCCGCGGCAAGCAGGCCATGGCGACGAAAGAGGAAGACTGGATCGACCAGCTGTTCATCGCCAACACGCACGACTACATCCTGTGCTTCTCGGATCGTGGCCGCATGTACTGGCTGAAGGTGTGGGAAGTGCCGCAAGGCTCGCGCAATTCGCGCGGCAAGCCGATCGTCAACATGTTCCCGCTGCAGGACAACGAAAAGATCACCGTGATCCTGCCGCTGTCGGGCGAGAACCGCACGTTCCCGGAAGACCATTACGTGTTCATGTCGACCAGCCTCGGTACCGTCAAGAAGACGCCGCTGAAGGACTTCAGCAATCCACGCAAGGCCGGCATCATCGCGGTCGACCTGGACGACGGCGACTTCCTGATCGGCGCGGCGCTGACCGACGGTCAGCACGACGTGATGCTGTTCTCCGATTCGGGCAAGGCAGTGCGCTTCGACGAAAACGATGTGCGTCCGATGGGCCGCACGGCGCGCGGCGTGCGCGGCATGAACCTGGAAGAAGGCCAGCACGTGATCGCCCTGCTGGTGGCCGAGAACGAGCAGCAGTCGGTGCTGACGGCCACGGAAAACGGCTACGGCAAGCGTACGCCGATCACCGAGTACACGCGCCATGGCCGTGGCACGAAAGGCATGATCGCAATCCAGACCAGCGAGCGCAACGGTAAAGTGGTTGCCGCGACCCTGGTCGATACCAGCGATGAAATCATGCTGATCACCACCGGTGGCGTCCTGATCCGCACCCGCGTGTCGGAAATCCGCGAGATGGGCCGCGCGACGCAGGGCGTGACCCTGATCGCCGTGGAAGACGGCACCAAGCTGTCCGGCCTGCAGCGCGTGGTGGAAACGGATATCGACGAAGTCGAGCTGACGACGGAGGCGGGCACGGATGCCGCACCGGCAGCGGCCGAACCAGCCGATCCTGTCGACCCGGCCCAGCCGGAGTAAGATGATTGGGGCTCTTTCGGGAGCCCCAATTGCTATTGGCGTGCCTTTTCGTGGTGCCGCCAGCAGAATTTCGTAGGTCGGCTTAGCCCGTCGGGCGTAAGCCGACATGCATCCGGCAGTGCCCTTTTACCATTCATTCAACATCCCGCATGCCATGAGAAAAATCGTCGCCACCTTCTTCGCCGCGTTTTCGCTGGCCTTTCTTGCGACCCTGCCGGCCCTGGCCCAGAGCACGCAAGCCGCGCCCGCGCGCCAGGCGGCGCCCAGCCCCGCCATGAAAGTGGCCGTGCGGCGCATGCTCGACGCGATGCAGTTCCCGCAGCTCACGCGCAGCATCTTCGACCAGATGCTGCAATCGGTGCCGGCCATGATACGCCAGTCGGCCCTGCAGCAAATCAGCAGCAACCCGAACCTGGACGAGCAGCGCAAGGCGCGCGCGCTGGCCAATGCCGAAGAAGAGATCCCCCTCGCCATCGCCACCCTGACGCAGGTGCTGGCCGATCCGACCCTGATCGACGAGCTGGGCGCCGAAATGGTGCCCCTGTACGCGCGCTTTTACACGGTGCCGGAAGTCGAGCAGCTGACGGCCTTCTACAAGACGCCGCTGGGACGCAAGATGCTGGCCACCATGCCGCAACTGTCTGCCGAGTCGATGGCCATCAGCCAGCGCGTGCTGATCCCCCGCGTGAATGCCGTGCTCGACCAGGTCATACGGACGGCCACGCAGTCGCCCCAATAATTTCATTTTGCCAAGGACCGTATCGTGACCCATATCTACAACTTCTCCGCCGGCCCCGCCGTCCTGCCCAAGGAAGTGCTGGCGCAAGCGGCCGCCGAAATGCAGGACTGGCATGGCAGCGGCATGTCGGTGATGGAAATGAGCCACCGTGGTCCCGAGTTCATCTCCATCTACAAGCAGGCCGTGGCCGACCTGCGCGAGCTGCTGGCCGTGCCCGAGAACTATAAAATCCTGTTCCTGCAGGGTGGCGGCCTGGGCGAGAACGCCATCATCCCGATGAACCTGGTGGGCCTGGCCGCGCAGCAGCCGGCCACCGTCGACTTCGTGCACACGGGCTCGTGGTCGGGCAAGTCGATCCAGGAAGCGGCCAAGTATGCCAACGTCAACGTGGCCGCGTCGTCCAAGGCCGCCCGTTTCACGGGCGTGCCGCCCGTCGCCGAATGGAAGCTGACGCCGGGCGCCGCCTACCTGCACATCTGCACCAATGAAACCATCGACGGCGTGGAGTTCCAGCAGGCGCCAAGCGTGCCGGCAGGCACCACCATCGTGGCCGACATGTCCTCGCACATCCTGTCGCGCGTGATCGACGTGTCGCAATACGGCGTCATCTTCGGCGGCGCGCAGAAAAATATCGGCCCGGCCGGCCTGACCCTGGTCATCGTGCGCGAAGACTTGCTGGGCAAGGCGCTGCCGATCTGCCCGTCGGCTTTCGACTGGACCATCGTGGCCGAACATGAGTCGATGTACAACACGCCGCCTACCTACGGCATCTATATCGCCGGCCTGGTTTTCCAGTGGCTCAAACGCCAGGGTGGCGTGGCAGCCATGGAACAGCGTAATATTGAGAAAGCGGCGCTGCTGTACGCGGCGCTCGATGCGGACGACTTCTACCAGAACCGGGTCGACCCCGCATACCGTTCGCGCATGACCATCCCGTTCTATCTGCGCGATGAAAGTCTGAACGACGCATTCCTGGCCGGCGCCAAGCAGCGCGGCCTGCTGCAACTGAAGGGCCACAAGTCCGTCGGCGGCATGCGTGCATCGATCTATAACGCGATGCCGATCGAGGGCGTGCAAGCCCTGGTGAATTATCTGAACGAGTTTGCCGGACGCTGAGTCGCTTAACCGACCGCGCCGGCCCGCCGCCGGCGCAGGCCGCGCGGCCATGATTGAAGTACAGCTGACGAAACAAACCATCCATGACCGATAAATTGAAACCGCTGCGCGAACAGATCGATGCGATCGACGCGCAAATCCTCGAACTGCTGAACCGCCGCGCGCAAATCGCCCAGCAGGTGGGCCACGTGAAGGCCGAGACGCAGGCGCCCGTGTTCCGTCCCGAGCGCGAAGCGCAGGTGCTGCGCGGCGTGGCCGAGCGCAATCCCGGCCCCATGGGCAACCGCGAAGTGCAGACCATCTTCCGCGAAATCATGTCGTCCTGCCGCTCGCTGGAAAAGCGCGTCACCGTGGCGTATCTTGGCCCGGCCGGCACCTTCAGCGAGCAGGCCGTGTACCAGCAGTTCGGCAGCGCCGTCGAAGGCTTGCCGTGCGCGTCCATCGATGAAGTATTCCGTTCCGCCGAGGCGGGAACGGCGGACTTCGGCGTCGTGCCGATCGAAAATTCCTCGGAAGGCGCCGTCAACCGCACCCTGGACATGATGCTGCAGACGAGCCTCATCATCAGCGGCGAAGTGGCGATCGCCGTGCACCACAGCCTGATGACGAAGAGCGGCAACATGGATGGCGTCACCGCCATCTGCGCTCATTCGCAGGCGCTGGCGCAGTGCCAGGTCTGGCTGAACCAGAACTACCCGCACATCGAGCGCCGCGCCGTGGCCTCGAACGCCGAGGCGGCGCGCATGGCCGGCGAAGACGGCACGGTGGCCGCGATTGCCAGCGAACTGGCGGGCGCGCAGTACAAGCTGGGCGTGGTCAAGGGCCATATCCAGGACGACCCGCATAACCGCACGCGCTTTGCCGTCGTGGGCACCTTGCAGACGGCGCCGTCGGGCAAGGACCAGACCTCGCTGGTGCTGGCCGTGCCGAACAAGGCGGGCGCCGTGTACCAGTTGCTCGCGCCCCTGGCCAAGCACGGCGTGTCGATGACGCGCTTCGAGTCGCGCCCGGCGCGCATGGGCAGCTGGGAGTATTATTTCTATGTCGATGTGGAAGGCCATGTGCATGACGCGGCCGTCGCCCAGGCGCTGGCCGAGCTGCAGGGCAATGCGGCGTTTTTCAAGGTGCTGGGGTCGTATCCGGTCAGTCTGTGACTTCGTTGACTGGTGTCGGATTACGCTGCGCTAATCCGACCTACGGTAAGCTGTAGGTTGGGTTAGCGAAGCGTAACCCAACAACAGCCACCAGCCTAATCAATCACCAACTTTTAAAGAACACCATGTCTAAAAATATCGGTCCAGAATACGTCCGCGCCATCGCCCCTTACCAGAGCGGCAAACCGATCGCGGAAGTCGCGCGCGAATTCGGCCTCGACGAGGCAGCCATCGTCAAGCTGGCGTCGAATGAAAACCCGTACGGCATGCCGGAATCGGCGAAGCAGGCGATGATCGCCGCCATCGACGACCTGGGCCGCTACCCGGACGCCAACGGCTTCGACTTGAAAGCCGTGTTGTCGAAGCGCTACGACGTGCCGGCCGACTGGATCACCCTGGGCAATGGCAGCAACGACATCCTGGAAATCGCCGCGCACGCGTTTGTGCAGCATGGCGAATCCGTCGTGTATTCGCAGTACTCGTTCGCCGTGTATGCGCTGGCCACGCAAGGCCTGGGCGCGCGCCACATCGTCGTGCCGGCGCAAGCCTACGGCCATGACCTTGACGCCATGGTGGCGGCGATTGCCGACGACACGCGTCTGGTCTTCATCGCCAATCCGAACAATCCGACCGGCACCTTCCTGTCGGCCGCGCAGCTGGAAGCCTTTCTCAAGAAAGTGCCGGCGCACGTCGTCGTCGTGCTGGACGAAGCCTACAACGAATTCCTGTCGGCCGACGACCAGTACGAGTCGACGGCGTGGGTGCGCCAGTATCCGAACCTGGTGGTCTCGCGTACGCTGTCGAAGGCGTATGGCCTGGCTGGCCTGCGCATCGGCTTTGCCATCGCCCAGCCGGTACTGACGGACCTGATGAACCGCATCCGCCAGCCGTTCAACGTCAACTCGCTGGCGCAGGCCGCCGCGATTGCCGCCCTGAACGACAAGGCCTTCCTCGAGCAAAGCGCGCGCAACAACGCGGCCGGCTACCAGCAATTCACGGAAGCGTTTACGCAACTGGGCCTGGAATACGTGCCATCGCACGGCAATTTCGTGCTGGTGAAAGTGGGCGACGATGATGAGGCGGGCGCGCGCGTCAACCTGGCATTGCTCAAGCAGGGCGTGATCGTGCGTCCCGTCGGCAGCTACGGCTTGCCGCAATGGTTGCGCATTTCCATCGGCCTGCCGCAGGAAAACGCCATCTTCATCGCCGCGCTGACGAAAGCGCTGGCCTGACCTTATGACGACGCCTGCACTGAACAAGGTCGTTATCTTTGGCGTAGGCCTGATCGGCGGCTCGTTCGCGCGCGCCCTGAAGCACGCGGGTGCTGTCGGCACGGTGGTCGGCATGGGCCGCTCGCCGGCCTCGATGGCGCGCGCGCTCGAGCTGGGCATCATCGACGAGATCGGCGGCGACATGGCTGCTGCCTTGCTTGGTGCCGATCTGGTGCTGCTGGCCGCGCCCGTGGCGCAGACGGGCGCCATCCTGGCGTCCATCGCGCCGCACCTGCGGCCCGGTACCATCGTCACCGATGCGGGCAGCACGAAAAGCGACGTGGTGGCGGCCGCGCGCGCGGCACTGGGAGGCAAGGTGGCGCAATTCGTGCCCGGCCACCCGATCGCGGGACGCGAGACGAATGGCCCCGATGCGGCCATCATCGATCTGTATCAAGGCAAGAAGGTGGTGCTCACGCCGCTGGCGGAAAACGCCGCACCTGACGTCGAACGCGTGGCGGCCGCGTGGCGCGCCTGCGGCGCCATCCTGCACACCTTGAGCCCCGAAGAACATGACAAGGTGTTTGCCGCCGTCAGCCATCTGCCGCATTTGCTGGCCTTTGCGCTGGTCGACGACATCGCCAACAAACCGCACGCGGGCCTGCTGTTTCAATACGCGGCCAGCGGCTTTCGCGACTTTACGCGCATCGCCGGCTCATCGCCGGAAATGTGGCGCGACATCAGCCTGGCCAACCAGCCGGCGCTGCTGCATGAACTGGACGCCTACCTGGCGCAGTTGACGACCTTGCGCGCCCACCTGGCCGCGCACGACGGCGCCGCCATCGAGGGCGTGTATGCGAACGCCCAGCACGCGCGGCAGCAATGGATCGAGGCGATTGAAACGGCGGAAATGCCGGCCGCGCCCACACGATAAATACTCAAGGATTCCAGCATGACCCAGACCAAGCACTACCCCCACCATATCGATCTGAAGCCGGTGATGCACGCCGAAGGAACGGTGCGTTTGCCCGGCTCGAAAAGCATTTCCAACCGCGTGCTGCTGCTGGCCGCGCTGGCCAAGGGCACGACGAAGATCATCGACTTGCTCGCCTCCGACGACACCTTCGTCATGCTGACGGCATTGACGTCGCTGGGCGTCAAATGGACGCAGGATGAATTGACGGGCGACCCGGCCACGGCCCACCAGGTGCACCACGTGGAAGGCTGCGGCGGCGTGTTTCCGCACCACGAGGCGGACCTGTTCATGGGCAATGCCGGCACGGCGATCCGCCCGCTGACGGCGGCGCTGGCCGTGATCGGCGGCGACTACACGCTGCACGGCGTGTCGCGCATGCACGAGCGCCCCATCGGCGACCTGGTCGACGCGCTGAACGCTGTCGGCACGCAGATCGAGTACACGGGCGAGCAGGGCTTCCCTCCGCTGCGCATCCGCCGCGGCCACATCCACGCGCAACGCATCGCCGTGCGCGGCAACGTGTCGAGCCAGTTCCTGACGGCCCTGCTGATGGTGGCGCCGCTGATGGCGCGCGACCATGCGGTGACCATCGATGTGACGGGTGAGCTGATCTCGAAGCCGTATATCGAGATCACCCTGAACCTGATGCGCCGCTTCGGCGTGACGGTCGAGCATGACGGCTGGCAGTCGTTCACCGTGCAGCCGGGCCAGCAGTATCAAAGCCCGGGCACGATCCACGTCGAAGGCGATGCCTCGTCGGCCTCGTATTTCCTGGCGGCCGGCGCCATCGGCGGCGGTCCCGTGCGCGTGGAAGGCGTGGGGCGCGACAGCATCCAGGGCGACGTGCGTTTCGTCGAAGCCTTGCAGCAGATGGGCGCCACCATCACCATGGGCGAGAACTGGATCGAGGCCCGTTCGAACGGCGTCTTGACAGCCGTCGACATGGACTTTAATCACATCCCCGACGCGGCCATGACGATCGCCGTGGCCGCCCTGTACGCGGACGGCACCTCGACCTTGCGCAACATCGCCAGCTGGCGGGTGAAGGAAACGGACCGCCTGGCCGCCATGGCGACGGAATTGCGTAAACTCGGCGCGGAAGTGGAAGAGGGCGCCGATTACCTGCGCGTGACCCCGCCGGCCGAGATCCAGGCCGCGACCATCGACACGTATGACGACCACCGTATGGCCATGTGCTTCTCGCTCGCCTCGCTGGACGGCGCCGCGCGCCGCGGCAACGAGATGCGCATCAACGACCCGAAATGCGTGGCCAAGACCTTCCCCGAGTATTTCGCCGCCTTCGCGGGAATTGCCAAAGATACCCTTATCTAACCGAAATCCGGGGTCAGACCCTCTCCACCCGCAACGCCAGTTCAGGCGTTGACGCAAGCGGGGGTCTGACCCCAGCCCTTGCCTTGGGGTTCAGTTCTTTTTAAAGTGACAAAATAATGCCAACATCCACCATCCCAGTCATCGCCATCGACGGCCCCACCGCTTCCGGCAAGGGCACGGTGGCGCACCGCGTGGCCGACAAGCTGGGCTTTCATTACCTGGACTCGGGCGCGCTGTACCGGTTGACGGCCCTGAGCGCGCTGCGCCGCGGCACGGACTTGCGCGACGAGCACGCGCTGGCCAAGCTGGCCGAGCACTTGCCTTGCCACTTTGCCAATGGCGAAATCCTGCTGGCGCAGGAAAACGTCACCGAACACATCCGTGCCGAAGAAGTCGGCAACACGGCGTCGAAAATTGCCGTGTTGCCAACGGTGCGCCAGGCCCTGGTCAGCTTGCAACTGGGTTTTCGCAAGACGCCGGGCCTGGTGGCGGACGGGCGTGACATGGGCACGGTGATCTTCCCGCATGCCCAATTGAAGGTGTTCCTGACGGCCAGCGTCGAGGCGCGCGCGCAACGGCGCTACAAGCAATTGATAGACAAGGGTTTTTCTGCTAATATGGAAGACCTTCTGATGGATTTGCAGGCGCGGGACGAACGTGATACTCACCGTGCGATTGCGCCGCTGGTCCCCGCGGAAGGGGCGCATGTCCTCGATACGTCGGAGATGACGGCAGATGATGCCGTTGAAACCGTGTTGAAATGGTATGCAGCTGCAGCAAAATAGCGTGTTGTTGTGCTATGTGGTGCCCGTTGACGGCTCCTGGCCTGTCCGGGTGTGTCAAAAACCTAACCCAGTTTAAGTCGCATCGTGCGATCTCTGCTGGATAACCTGTGTGAACCCTATGTCTACTGTTACAACTAACGAATCTACCGGTATGGAAAGTTTTGCTGCGCTCTTCGAGGAATCGTTGTCGCGTCAAGATATGCGCTCCGGCGAAGTTATTTCCGCTGAAGTCGTGCGCCTCGACCACAATTTCGTGATCGTGAACGCTGGCCTCAAATCCGAAGCATTCATCCCTGTCGAAGAATTCAAGAACGACCACGGCGAACTGGAAGTCAAAGTTGGTGACTTCGTTTCCGTGGCGATCGAATCGCTGGAAAACGGTTTCGGCGATACCATCCTGTCGCGCGATAAAGCCAAGCGTCTGGCTTCGTGGCTGGCTCTGGAAAAAGCGATGGAATCGGGCGAAATCGTCGTCGGTACCGTCAATGGTAAAGTCAAAGGCGGTCTGACCGTGTTGACCAACGGTATCCGCGCATTCCTGCCGGGCTCGCTGGTTGATACCCGTCCTGTCAAAGACACCACCCCATTCGAAGGCAAAACCCTCGAATTCAAAGTGATCAAGCTGGATCGCAAGCGTAACAACGTGGTTCTGTCCCGCCGCGCCGTCATCGAAGCTTCGATGGGCGAAGAGCGTCAGAAACTGATGGAAACGCTGAAAGAAGGCACGGTCGTGACCGGCGTCGTCAAAAATATCACCGACTACGGCGCGTTCGTGGATCTGGGCGGTATCGATGGCCTGCTGCACATCACCGACCTGGCATGGCGCCGGGTACGTCACCCGTCGGAAGTCCTGACGGTTGGCCAGGAAATCACCGCCAAAGTCCTGAAATACGATCAAGAGAAAAACCGTGTTTCGCTGGGCGTGAAACAACTGGGCGACGATCCTTGGACCGGTCTGTCCCGTCGTTACCCACAAAGCACCCGTCTGTTCGGTAAAGTAACGAACCTGACCGACTACGGCGCGTTCGTTGAAGTGGAACAGGGTATCGAAGGTCTGGTACACGTTTCCGAAATGGACTGGACGAACAAAAACGTTGCTCCTAACAAAGTTGTCCAACTGGGCGACGAAGTAGAAGTGATGGTTCTGGAAATCGACGAAGAGCGTCGTCGTATCTCGCTGGGTATGAAACAGTGCAAAGCCAACCCTTGGGATGACTTTGGCGTGACCCACAAGAAGGGCGATAAAGTCCGCGGCGCGATCAAATCGATCACCGACTTCGGCGTGTTCATCGGCCTGGCCGGCAACATCGACGGTCTGGTGCACCTGTCCGACCTGTCCTGGACCGAAACCGGCGAAGAAGCCGTGCGTCGCTTCAAGAAAGGTGACGAACTGGAAGCCATCGTTCTGGCCATCGACGTTGAGCGCGAGCGCGTTTCCCTGGGCGTCAAGCAACTGGAAGGTGACCCATTCAACAATTTCGCAGCCATGAACGACAAAGGCTCGCTGGTAACCGGTACCGTTAAATCGGTTGAGCCTAAAGGCGCCGTGATCCAACTGTCCGAAGAAGTTGAAGGCTACCTGCGCGCTTCCGAAATCTCGCGCGACCGCGTTGAAGATGCTGGTACGCACCTGAAAGTCGGCGACACCGTCGAAGCGATGGTGTTGAACATCGACCGCAAAGCCCGTGGTATCCAACTGTCGATCAAAGCGAAAGACAACGTTGAAACCCAGGAAGCCATGCAGAAGATGGCAGCTACCGACAACAACGCAGCTTCGGGCACCACCAGCCTGGGCGCCTTGTTGAAAGCTAAGTTCGATAACAAGAACTAAGACTTCGCGGATACTGGCAGATGACAAAGTCCGAGCTGATCAACCGCCTCGCTGAGCGTTATTCTCAGCTGGTGGCGAAAGATGCGGAGTATGCCGTCAAGACCATTCTCGATGCGATGACCAACGCCCTGGCGACCGGTCAGCGTATCGAGATCCGCGGTTTTGGCAGTTTTGCCCTGAACAGCAGGCCCCCGCGCATCGGCCGCAACCCGAAGTCCGGCGACAAGGTGATGGTTCCCGAAAAACGGGTACCTCACTTCAAACCGGGCAAACAGTTGCGCGAGCGGGTGGACGCGATGGTCGGGCAACCGATTATCGAGGATTAATCGTCTGCTGGAAGGCGGAAAATAAAGAGCGGCGTCCTTGGATGCCGCTTTTTTTTGTTAATATGCCGTAGAGCACTAATCAAACCTACTGCGCGTCGCGATTTGCGGCCTGCGATGCTCACCGTACTAAGGTACGGTTGCGCTTCTTGGCCACAACTCACTGCCGCTCGCTACGGTTTGATCAGCACTCTACGTTTGTGCCATGTGGCACGGGCATTTTTTTGTTCACTCTGGACCTATCGATGAAAATCATCTCCACCATCGTTGGCTGTGTTCTTTTCGTCCTGTTCTTCAGTTTTGCGCTGAAGAATGCGCAGGTTGTCGACCTGCATGTTTTCCTCAATTATGAAATTCGCGGCCCCCTGGTCCTGATGCTGCTGGGCTTTTTTGTCGCCGGCGCCAGCCTGGGCGTATTGGCGCTGACGCCGACAGTGTTCCGTCACCGCCGCGAAGCGAGCAAGCAAAAAACCACCATTGCCGCGCTGCAGACCGTTGGCGTGGCCAGCAATGTCCAGCCGCAACCGGACAGCGTGAGCGCGCAGTAAGCGGCGCCGTCGCTCCTATCTCTCTTACTCGAATAAAAACAATCGCATGGATTTTGAACTCTGGTGGCTCTTGGGTATCCCGGTGTTTTTCGCGCTGGGCTGGATTGCCGCGCGCGTGGACATTCATCAACTGGTGTCCGAATCGCGCAGCCTGCCGCGCAATTACTTCAAGGGCTTGAATTTCCTGCTCAATGAACAGCACGACAAGGCCATCGACGCCTTCATCGAAGTCGTCAAGCTGGACCCGGAATCGGCCGATATGCACTTTGCGCTGGGCAACCTGTTCCGCCGCCGCGGCGAAACGGAACGCGCCATTCGCGTGCACCAGAACTTGCTGGCACGCCCGGACTTGCCGCTGGAACAGCAGGGTCATGCCGCTTACGAGCTGGGCATGGACTACCTGAAGGCGGGCTTGCTGGACCGCGCCGAAGAAACCTTCAACAGCCTGGTCGACACGCAATATGCGGCCCAGGCGCGCCGCGCGCTGCTGGAAATCTACCAGCGCGAAAAGGAATGGCCACGCGCCATCGAAGCGGCTGTCGGACTGCAGGAGTCGGGTGCCGGCGCGCGCCAGAAGGAAATCGCCCAGTTCTATTGCGAGCTGGCGCATGACGCCCTCGTGCACATGAAGCCGGACGACGCCATGCCGCTGCTGGAAAAAGCCTTGCAGACGGACCGCAAGAGCGTGCGCGCCACCATCCTGACAGGCGACGTGCTGCTGGCGCGCGGCGACGTGGAAGGCGCGCTGACCACCTGGCGCCGCGTGGAGCAGCAAAGCGTGCCGCACGTGGCCCTGGTGGCGCAGCGCCTGATGGATGGCTATACCAAGGTGGGCCGCGCGCAGGAAGGCGTCAACCTGCTGCGTTCCTACCTGGAAGAGGCGTCGTCGATCGACCTGATCGAAGTCGTCTTCAAGGCCGTCATCGAGCTCGACGGCGTGGAAGCGGCGAAGCAGTTGGTCAGCGCCGAGCTGCGCCGCACGCCGACCCTGCTGGGCCTCGACAAACTGCTCGAGGCGCGCATGATGGATGCGCCTGCCGCCATCTGGTCCGAGCTGTCGATGGTGAAAAACCTCGTGCACGGCTACACGCAGAAGCTGGCCCGCTACCAGTGCAGCCACTGCGGCTTCAAGGCACGCCAGTTCTACTGGCACTGCCCTGGCTGCAACAAGTGGGAAACCTATCCACCGCGGCGCACCGAAGAACTCAATGTAATGAACTGATTCGTACACGTCACCTTGCCCTGAGCAATGTGGCGTGTACTTCTATGTAAGACCTGCTTTTTATCCATACGGTACAACCATGAAAATCACCATTATCGGCACGGGCTATGTGGGCCTCGTGACCGGCGCCTGCCTGGCGGAACTGGGCAACGACGTCTTTTGCCTCGACCTGGACGCACAGAAGGTAGCCTTGCTCAACAGCGGCGGCATCCCCATCCATGAACCTGGCCTGGAAGAAGTCGTGGCGCGCAACCGCGCCGCCGGGCGCATGACCTTTTCCACCGACGTCGAAGCGGCCGCCGCGCACGGCGCGATGCAATTCATCGCCGTCGGCACGCCGCCCGATGAAGACGGCTCGGCCGACCTGCAATACGTGCTGGCCGCCGCGCGCGGTATCGGCAAGTACATGACGGACTTCAAGGTCATCGTCGACAAGTCCACCGTGCCTGTCGGCACGGCCGAAAAAGTGCGCGCCGCCATCCAGGGCGAACTCGACGCGCGCGGCGTGGCCGCCACGTTCTCGGTGGCGTCGAATCCGGAATTTCTCAAGGAAGGCGCGGCCGTCGAAGACTTCATGCGCCCGGACCGCATCGTCATCGGCGTCGATGCCACGCCGGAAGGCGAGCGCGCGCGCGAATTGCTGAAAAGCCTGTACGCGCCGTTCAACCGCAACCACGAGCGCACCTACTGGATGGATGTGCGCTCGGCCGAATTCACCAAATATGCGGCGAATGCCATGCTGGCCACGCGCATCTCCTTCATGAATGAACTGGCGAACCTGGCCGACAAGGTGGGCGTCGACATCGAAGCCGTGCGCCACGGCATCGGTTCCGACCCGCGCATCGGCCACAGCTTCCTGTATGCGGGTTGCGGCTATGGCGGTTCCTGCTTCCCGAAAGACGTGCAGGCGCTCGAGCGCACGGCGCGCGGCTACGGCCAGGAGTTGCTGATCCTGCGCGCCGTCGAAGCCGTCAACGACCAGCAGAAGCAGGTGCTGGGACGCAAAGTGGTCACTCGCTTCGGCGAAGATCTGACGGGCCGGCATTTCGCCGTGTGGGGCCTGGCCTTCAAGCCGAATACGGACGACATGCGCGAAGCGTCGGCCCGTGTGCTGCTGGCCGACTTGCTGGGACGCGGCGCCACGGTGGCCGTGTACGACCCCGTCGCGATGGCCGAGGCGCGCCGCGTGCTGCAGCTGGACTTGACGCCGGAGCAATTGGCCAGGGTGCGTTTTGCCGACAGCCCGAAAGATGCGCTGCAGGACGCCGATGCGCTGGTCATCGTGACCGAATGGAAAGCCTTCCGCAGTCCCGACTTCGAGCAGGTCAAGGCGCGCCTGAAGCAGGCCGTGATCTTTGACGGACGCAATCTGTTCGAGCCGGCCGTCATGGCCGAGAACGGCATTGAATACCACGGGATCGGTCGCTCGATCCTGACGCGCGCATGAGCGCCCAGGAGGTGGTCGCCTTGACGGCGCCGGCCGCGCTGGCCCAGGTACGCCTGCTGGTGGTGGGCGATGTGATGCTGGACCGTTACTGGTTCGGCGACGTCAGCCGTATTTCGCCGGAAGCGCCCGTGCCCATCGTGCGCATCGAGAAGCGCGAAGAGCGCTTGGGCGGCGCGGCCAACGTGGCGCGCAACGCGGCCGCGCTGGGAGCGAAGACGAGCTTGCTGGGCGTGGTCGGCGACGACGAGGCCGGCAGCCAGGTCGAGCGCCTGCTCGAAGGCGGCGGCATCCACAGCTATCTGCAGCGCGATGCGGCCATTTCCACCATCATCAAGCTGCGCGTGATCGGCCGCCAGCAGCAGATGCTGCGCATCGATTTCGAGGATGCGCCCAGCGATACGGTGCTGCGCGACAAGCTGGCGCAATTCAATGCGCTGCTGCCGCACTACGACGTGGTGGTCCTGTCGGACTACGCCAAGGGCAGCCTGGTGAACGTGGCCGAGATGATCAAGGCGGCCCGGGCTGCCGGCAAGATCGTCATGGTGGACCCGAAAGGCGATGACTTCAGCCGCTATACGGGAGCGTCAGTGCTCACTCCGAACAAGTCGGAACTGCGCCGCGTGATCGGCAACTGGAGCACGGAAGAGCAGCTCACGGAACGTGCGCAGCAGATGCGCGCGCAGCTGGGTCTGGACGCCTTGCTGCTGACCCGTTCCGAAGAAGGTATGAGCTTGTACACGGCCGACGAGGTGCTGCACATGCCCACCGATGCGCGCGAAGTGTTCGACGTCTCGGGCGCCGGCGACACGGTGATCGCCACCATGGCGGCCATGCTGGGCGCTGGCATGGGCCTGGGCGACGCCGTGCGCACGGCCAACCGGGCCGGCGGCATCGTCGTCGGCAAGCTGGGCACGGCCACCGTCACCCGCGACGAGCTGTTCCCGCAGTAACCATGCTGTACCACCTGCGCCGGAGCGTTTGACCTGGCGCAGGTTTTCCCATCCTTCCGCTGTCCCGTCTTGTCAACCGTATCACGCCACAGCCGTTAAAGCCGTTAAGGCGCTGCTCTTCCCTTGCGTTCGAGTCATCTTGAAACCACACCACGGAGAGATACCCATGTTCAAAAAAATACTGCTGGCCATCGCCACCTTGATCGCGACGATGGGCTTTGCCTTTGCCCAGGTCGATGTCAACAAGGCGGACCAGGCGGCACTCGACAGCGTCAAGGGCATCGGCCCTGTCACGTCGAAAGCCATCATCGATGAGCGTGCCAAGGGCGGCGCCTTCAAGGATTGGGCCGATTTCGAAACCCGCGTGAAGGGCATCGGTCCGAAAAGTTCCGTGAAGCTGTCGGAAGCGGGCTTGCAAGTGAATGGCCAGGCCAAGTCCGGCGCACCGGCGGCTCCCGCGCCGGCGGCGAAAGCTGCCCCGGCAAAAAAGGAAGCTGCTGTGAAGGAAGTTGCAGCGAAAGAAGCCGCACCGAAGCCAGCTGCTGCGACCGACACCGCTGCGGCGCCAGCCAAGACCGCCGCTGAAACGAAGAAAGAAGCTGCTGCCGCGAAGAAAGAAGCCAAGGCTGCCGCTGCTGCCGCCAAGAAAGAAGCTGCCGCCGCCAAGGTAGTGCCCGCCGCAGCGCCTGCCCCTGCTGCCGCCGCGGCCGATGCCGCTCCCGTGAAAACGGCTGCCGAAACGAAGAAGGAAGCCGCTGCCGCGAAGAAGGCCGCAACGGCCGCCAAGAAAGAAGCCAAGGCTGCGGAAGCGGCTGCGAAGAAGGAAGCAAAACTGGCTGCGGCCGATGCGAAGAAGGCCGAAGCCGAGAAAAAGTAAGCGTGTTGCTGTAAGGCGTGTTGCGTGGTGGTGCCGCGCAGCACGAAAAGAAAACCCCGCGTGGTACCGGCCGCGCGGGGTTTTTTTTATTCTGCAGCCGGGACTTCTCGCTTGCCGGTGTGCCGGAATGGCGCAGCGAGTTGCCCCGTCAGCGTCTTTGGCATGGGAGCCTCGATGCCGCATTCGGCCGGCCAGGCGCGCGGCAGGTGATATGTGCCGAACAGCCGGTCCAGCAGGGGCAGGGTCGAGGCGTAGTTGCGGTTGATGTGTTCGAATTTGCTGTGATGCCAATGGTGGAAGGCGGGCGTGGCGACCAGCCATTCCAGCGGGCCGAAGCGCCAGCGCAGGTTGGCGTGGATGAAGAAGCCCCAGACGGTACCGATCAGCAACAGCAGCGCGGGTACGGCGCTGCCTGCCACACCGGGGCCGGCCAGGCCCAGCAGATACAGGGGTGTCAGGCCGAACAGGCGCGTGACCACCATGTCGACGGGATGGGTGCGGGTATTGGCGAGGAAATACAGCTGTTCCGTGCTGTGGTGTACGGCGTGGTAGCGCCACAGCCATGGAATTTCATGGCTGAGCCTATGCCCCCAGTAAGTGCCGACTTCGCCGATCAGCATGCCCAGCACGAGCTTGCCCCACAGGGGCAGGATAGACAAGGTGGCGGGAATGGCGTCCGGCAGCCAGCGCTGGCCAGCGACGGCGACCAGGGCCAGCGGCACGGCCAGCAAGGCGGCCGGCAGCAGGCTGCTGATGAAATAAAAGCCCAGGTCGCTGCACAGTTCCGTGCGCGAGCGCCCCGCATGGCGTTCGCCAAAGAAGCGCTCGAGCGGCACGAAGAGGGCGGCCAGCAGCACCAGCCACAGGCTCAGGCGCAGGACATCGACGACGATGCCGGGCAAATGGGTTTGCAAGGTGTGCAGCAGACTCATTTTATTCCATCAAGCAATGGTCAAGTGTCGGCGTCTCAGGCCGCCATGGCCGGCTTGCGGCGGCGCGTCATGAAACCCACCAAGCCCAGGCCGCCGATCAGCATGCCCCAGGTCGACGGTTCCGGCACGGCCGATACCAGCGACACGCCGTCGAGCAGCATGAACGGCGGCGCGCCCGTCGGGCTGCCCTTGGCCATGAATGACAGCAATTCGCTGCTGTTCGCGGCCGTGAAGGTCATGCTGGCCTGGTGCCAGCCCGTGAAGCCCTGGCTGACATTGGCCAAGGAGGCCGTTTGCTGCTTGCTGCTGCCCAGCGCCACGTCCCAGTAATTGACGGGATTATCGCCGCGGAAACCCACTTGCTGGCCAGCGCCGTACGAAAAGCTCAGGGTGTAGGCTTGGCCGGGGACGAGGCCGCTCACCTGCTGCGTGACGGGGCCAGGAAAATAATCCCAGTCGGCGGCCAGCACATTGCCGCCCGTGGGGCTGACGCCCAGGCCGTTTTGCGGGCCGCGGCCGCTGTAGGAATTCGGTCCCCACAAGGCCAGCGCCGTCGCGGCGTTGGTGTCGTCGATGTTGTTGCCGTTCAAGACGAAGTTATAGCCCTTGCTGGACCAGTCGGTCAGGTAGGTGCGGTCGCCACGGGCATACGTGCCTTCGTTCAATTGTTTCGACGTGCCGTTACTGGTCAGTTCGAAATCGCCATTCTTGACCAGGTTGGTCGTGGCGGCCTGGGCGGCAGTGGCGCACAGGGCAGCGGCGGCCAGCCCCAGCAGGGTGGATGTTTTACGCATATACAGCTCCAAAAAGGACAGGGTAGTGTTGCAGTCTGTCGGCGAGCTTTTTGGCCAACGTTGGATTCAATCGCGGAAGGGGCGAGAAGGGTGCTTCAGAGACAGCGGTCGTGTCCCGTTGACATCGTTGACGCGATTATAGCAGCGTTTGGAAAAACGGCATCTGCCATGTCTTGAAAACAACAAATATTCTCTATTAACAATCTTATTGGGATTAAAGTTTTTGCATGCCATGCGCGGCTACAGCTGCGACTCGATCGGCAGCCAGCGCATCACGGACACCAGCAGGCGTCGCCAGAAGCCTGATTCCGGATCGTGCGTCCACACTTTGGCGGGCTGTTCGGTGGCGTCGGACCAGCGCAGGGCGCCGTTGTCGAGGAACAATCGATAGCTGGTGTCGCTCGCCGTCGAATGCAGGAACAGCGCGCGCATGTCGGCCGCCAGCGCGGCATCGTCGAACAGCACGCCCATTTCCGTGTTCAGCTGGGCCGAGCGGGGATCGAGGTTGAAGGAGCCGACGAAGCCCCGCTGGCCATCGACCACTACGGCCTTGGTATGCAGGCTGGCACGGCTCGAGCCCATCAGGCTGATGCGCTTGCGGTGCTGGGTCTTCAATTCGAACAGGGCGACGCCGCCGCCGAGCAGCGCCTGGCGGTAGCGCGCATAGCCCGCATGCACGAGGGCCACGTCGGTGGCGGCCAGCGAGTTGGTCAGCACCTGGACCTGGACGCCGGCCGCGGCTTTTTCGCCCAGGGTCTGCGTCAGCGCCGCGCCGGGCACGAAGTAGGGCGAGGTCAGCAGCGCTTCCTCGCGCGCGTCCGTCAGCAGGGGCAGCAGGCTGTGCATGAGCCAGTGCTCGCTGCGCTGCAAACCGGCCACGGGCGCGGCTTTTTCCGGCGGGTCCGACAATACTTTCACCTGCGCGCTCCAGTGCAGCCGCAGGCGTCCGTCCAGGTGGGCTTGCAGCTGGCCCGCATCGGTCAGCTGCCGCAGGTAGGGCGAAGCGCCCACTTCGCCCGTGAGCGCATCGAGGCGCGCACGCACCGCCTGCAGTTCCGGCGCGCCCGCGTCCTTGCTAGTGTGCAAGGCGCGGATGGGGAGGACGGCGCGGCTGTTCCAGAAGCGGTCGAAGATGTCGCTCGTCTGCTGCACGGCGGGCCCCACCAGCAGCAGGTCGGCATCCTGGAAATTGACTTGCTCGGCGGCATCAAAATATTCATCGCCGATGTTGCGCCCGCCGACCAGGGCGACCCTGCCATCGACGATCCAGGCCTTGTTGTGCATGCGCCGGTTCAGGCTGACGGCGCGCAAGGCCATTTCCACGGCGCGCCACCAGATGCCGTCGCGGTTGCGGCTTGGATTGAATATGCGCACGTCGATCAGCGGATGGCTGTCGAGCGCGAGGATGGCGGCGTCCTGGCCCCGTGCGTTGATGTCGTCGAGCAGCACCCGCACGCGCACGCCGCGGTCGGCCGCGCGCAGCAGTTCGCGCACGAGCAGGCGTCCCGTGACGTCGTTATGCCAGATGTAATATTGCAAGTCGATGCTGCGGCCCGCTTCGCGCGCGCTCAGGGCGCGCAGGGCGAACGCTTCCAGGTTGTCGTCGATCAGGGCCGTGCCGCTCTGGCCCGGCCGTTGCGCCAGCTGCGGCGCCAGTACGCGGTCGAGCTGGGTGGCATCCGTCGCCACAGGCAAGGCCGTTCCCGGCGCGCCCAGCGAGCGTTCGGCGAAGCGCCCGTAGCTGTACAGGGCAGCGATGCTGAGCACGGCAAACAAGGTGGCCAGCAACAGCAATTTGACGAGCATGCGGCGCACCGTCAGCGGAGCGCGCGCGGGCTGCGGCGTGCGGGATGGAGGGCGGTCTGGCGCATGCAGTGTCTTTCGTGAGCGGGACGGGAAGTGGCCGATTGTAGCAGTTTCTACAATGCACGATTTTCGACCTGGAACATCCTTGCCTGCCGTCAAAAATGCGAGAATGATCACTTGTTAATGATCGGGAGACGGCGGCATGGTACGGATTTTGACGGCAATGACGGCAGCCATGCTGTCGGCGAGTGTGGCGGCGGCACCGGGCGCCGAACCGGCACAGCAGCAGATACGGCAAGTGGTGGCCGACATCTCGCCGCAGCGCATCGAGGCGCATGTGCGCAAGCTGGTCAGTTTCGAGACGCGCCACACCATGTCCGATACCGTGTCCGACACGCGCGGCATCGGCGCGGCCCGGCGCTGGATCAAGGCGGAACTGGAGCGCTGCGGCGCGCAGGCGGGCGGACGGCTGCAGGTGGCGTTCGACAGCCATATCGCGCCCGTGTCGAAACGCATTGCGCGGCCGACGGAAATCGTCAACGTGGTGGCGACCCTGCCCGGCAGCCAGCCGCAGTCGGCCGGCCGCATCTATGTCGTCAGCGGCCACTACGACTCGCGCGCCACCGACGTGATGGATGCGCAGGGCAACGCGCCTGGCGCCAACGATGACGCGTCCGGCACGGCGGCCGTGATCGAAATGGCTTGCGCGATGGCGCGCTACCAGTTCGACGCCACGCTCGTCTTCATGGCCGTGGCGGCCGAGGAACAGGGTTTGTTGGGTTCCGGCCATTGGGCGCAGCAGGCAAAGTTGAATAAACTCAACATCGCCGGCATGCTCAATAACGACATCATCGGCAGTTCGCGCGCCGACGACGGCACCGTCGATGGCGGCCAGGTGCGCCTGTTTGCCGAGGGCATTCCCGCCGTCAAGGAGATGAGCGATGGCGTACGCGCCCTGGTGGCGGCGGGCGGCGAAAACGATTCCATTTCGCGCCAGCTGGCGCGCCATGTGAAGCAGGTGGGCGAGCGCTATGTGCCCGGCTTTACGGTCAACGTCATCCAGCGCGCCGACCGCTACCTGCGCGGCGGCGACCACATGCCGTTTCTGGCGCAAGGCTACGCGGCCCTGCGGTTCACGGAACCGCACGAGGATTTTGCTCACCAGCACCAGGATGTGCGCGTGGAAAATGGCCTGCAGTATGGCGACCTGCCGCAATTCGTCGACTATGACTACGTGGCGAAAGTGGCGCGCGTGAATGCGGCGGCGCTCGCTTCGCTGGCCTTGGCGCCGGCCGCGCCCGCTGGCGTGCAGGTGCGCACGGCCCAGCTGGAAAACGCCACCACGCTGTTGTGGCAGCCGAATACGGAGCCGGACCTGGCCGGCTACCGCATCGTCTGGCGCGCCACGACGGCCGACCAGTGGCAGGGCGCGCAGGATGTGGGCAATGTCACCGAGGCCAAGGTCAAGCTATCGAAAGACAACTATTTCTTTGGCGTCCAGGCCATCGATCGCGACGGCAATGTCAGCGTGGCCACGTATCCCATGCCCTTGCGCTGATCACGAGCCGACGGGCAGGCGCGCAAGAAAGCCGTGGATCTGGGAAACGACGGCCGCGCCTTCGCCCACGGCGGCAGCGACGCGCTTGGTGGAACCGGCGCGCACGTCGCCGATGGCGAACACGCCCGGCACGCTCGTTTCCAGCGCGGCCCGGTCGGGCAGGTCCGGCGGATATACGCCGTGGCCATGGGCGCGGCATTCGGCGCGCGTGACGTCGAAGCCCGTGCGGATAAAACCCTGTTCGTCGACGGCCACGGCGCAGTCGTGCAGCCAGTCCGTGTTCGGATCGGCGCCGACAAACAGGAATACGCGGCGCACGGCGCAATCGCACTCCTTGCCCGTCTGGTTGTTGCGCCAGCGCACCTCCGTCAAGCCATCGTCGTCGCCTTCGAGGGCGATGATTTCCGTGTGCGTGTGCAAGGTGATGTTCGGCGTGGCGGCGATGCGCTCGATCAGGTAGCTCGACATGCTGGCCGCCAGTCCCTCGCCGCGGATCACCATGTGGACCTTGGCGGCGTGGCCGGAAAGGAACACGGCGGCCTGGCCGGCCGAGTTGCCGCCGCCGACTAAAATGATCTCTTCCTGCCGGCACAGCTTGGCTTCGATGGGCGAGGCCCAGTAATACACGCCCCGTCCCTCATACGTTTTCAGGTTGGCCAGCGAGGGGCGGCGGTAGCGCGCGCCGCACGACAGCACCACCGTGCGGGCGCGCACCTGCGTGCCGTCGCACAGATTGACGCGCAGGGGCCAGCTGTCGCACAGCAGGTTGGCGGCGCTGGCCGGCGTGGCGATCTCGACGCCGAACTTTTGCGCCTGTACATAGGCGCGCCCTGCCAGCGCGCGGCCGGAAATGCCGGTAGGAAAGCCCAGGTAATTTTCGATGCGCGCGCTGGCGCCCGCCTGGCCGCCGTACGCGCGCTGCTCGAGCGCCAGGACTGATAAGCCTTCCGATGCCGCATACACGGCCGTTGCCAGGCCGGCGGGACCGGCGCCTACCACCAGCACGTCGAAGAGTTTGTCGCCGGATAAATCGGGCAGCATGCCCAGGCAGCGTCCCAGTTCCGCATTGCCGGGATTTTTCATGATCTTGCCGTCTGGACAGACCACCAGCGGCCAATCCTGCGGCGTGGGCTGGTAGCGCCCGGCCAGCGCGGCGGCGGCCGCATCGGTGGCCGGGTCGAGCACCGTGTGCGGATGGCCATTGCTCGATAAAAAGCTTTGCAGGTGGAACAGATTACCATTGCCGCGCGGGCCCACCAGCACGGGGCCGCCCGAATTCGATTCGATCAGCGCCACGCGGCGCAGGATCAGGGCGCGCACGATGCGTTCCCCCATCTCCGCCTCGGCCACGATCAGCGCGCGCAGGGATTCCGAACTGATGTCGAGCAATTCCACCTCGCCCACGGCGCTGCCGTTGACGAGGGTGGGGCGGCCGGACAATTGCGCCACCTCGGCAATGAAGTGGCCGACGCCCACTTCGCGCAGCACGGACGCCTGCCCCAGCACTTCGTGGCGCGTGATGCTGACCCGCCCGGACAGTATCACCAGCATGCCGAAGCTGCTGCTGCCCGCCTCGAACAGCGTCTCGCCATCGGCAAAGCGCCGCCGCGTGCCGTAGCGCTGCAAGCGCTGCAGTTCGAGCGCATTGAAGACGGGCGAGATCTGGTGGCTGCGGCCCTGCAAGTCGAGCGTGGCGAACTGGACGGGATCGTCCTGCGTCGTTTCGGGAATGAATTCGGGTGTGCTGCTGGCCATGGCGGGTCCGTTCGGAGGCTGAATAAGCAAATAACAAAAATAACTAACAGTGACGAGTCTAGCGCATGCGGCGCGCGCCTGCCGCAATACCCTTTGCGCACGCCCGGAAATGGCGGGGCGGCAGGCGCCATGCGGCGTGTCGCGGCGCAGCCGCATGCATACGCGGGCCCGGAAGCGGCCGCCGATGAGCGATACGCCGTCCAGCATCTCATATTAGAATGGGTCTTTGTTGAATCTACTCAAACAGACACGATGGCTTACAAGACACTTGAAGATACGATAGGCAATACCCCGCTGGTGCAGCTGACGCGCTTGCCGGGTGCCGATGCGCTTGCGCGCAACAACGTCATCCTGGGCAAGCTGGAAGGCAACAATCCGGCAGGCTCCGTGAAGGACCGCGCCGCCATGTCCATGCTCAAGCGCGCTGAAGAGCGCGGCGTCATCAAGCCGGGCGATACCCTGATCGAGGCGACCAGCGGCAATACGGGCATCGCGCTGGCCATGGCCGCCGCCTTGCGCGGCTACAAGATGTTGCTCTTGATGCCCGACAACCTGAGCGTGGAGCGCCGCCAGAGCATGGCCGCCTACGGCGCCGACATTTTATTGACGCCGAAGACGGGCGGCATGGAGTATGCGCGCGACCTGGCCAAGCAGATGCAGAAGGATGGCCGCGGCGTCATCCTCGACCAGTTCGCCAACGAAGACAATTCGCGCGCCCACTACGAAACGACGGGGCCGGAAATCTGGCGCGATACGAATGGACAAGTCACGCACTTCGTCAGCGCCATGGGCACCACGGGCACCATCATGGGCGTGTCGCGCTATTTGAAGGAGCAGAATCCCGCCATCCAGATCATCGGTGCCCAGCCCGAGGAAGGTTCGCAGATTCCCGGCATCCGCAAGTGGCCGGAAGCCTATCTGCCGAAAATCTACGACAAGTCGCGCGTCGACCAGGTGGAATACGTGAGCCAGGGCGTGGCCGAGCGCATGGCGCGCAGCCTGGCGGCGGAAGAGGGCTTGTTCTGCGGCATCTCGGCAGCCGGCGCGTGCGAAATCGCGCTGCGCATCTCGCAGACGGTGGAAAACGCGACGATCGTGTTCGTCGTCTGCGACCGCGGCGACCGTTACTTGTCGACAGGCGTGTTCCCGGCCTGATGTGAAAACGCCCAGGCGAAGAACCTGGGCGCGCCGGCGGTTGTCCAAGACGGAAACAGGGCAGGCCGCTGTTTCCCGTCCTCGGCGCCACTTAAGCCTGTTTTGCCGCTCTCTTGCGGCGTGCCATGAATCCCAGCAGGCCCAGGCCGCCGGCCATCATGGCCCAGCTCGATGGTTCCGGCACCGGCGACACAGCCGCCATCATGGTGACATTGTCGAGCAGCGAAAACGGCGGCTGCCCCGTCGGCGTGCCCTGCGCCAGGAAAGACAGCACCTGGCTGGCGCCGGTAGCGGTGAAGGTCATGGCTTCATGCATCCAGGGCACAAAGCCGTGGCTGGCGTTTTGCACCGTGGCAGTGGTGTATTTTTCCGCGCCCAGGGAAACGGTCCAGTTTTCCGAGGTGGCGCCTGTAAAGCCCGATTGCTGCGCCGCAGCCCAGTCGAAACCCACGACATATTGCTGTCCCACCACCAGGCCGTTGATGGTTTGCGAGATAGGGCTCACTTCGTAGCCGCCGTCGGCCGCGATGAAATTGCCGCCGGTTGGGCTGCTGGTCAAGCCATTGTCCGAGCCTGTGCCTGGACCCCATAATTTCAGAATTGTGCCAGGCGTGGTGGTCGTCGCGCCAATGGTGTCGGCAGCGCCTTGCGCATACACGAAGTTGTAGCCGGTCGAATTCCAGCCGGTAACGACGGTCTGATATCGCAATTCCTTATTCGGTCCATTCGACGTCTGTTCGAAGTCGCCATTTTTTACCAGATTGACTGTTTGGGCCGATGCGGCGCCGACGGCAAGTGTGGCCAAGGCCAGGATGATTGCTTTGAGATACATGGATACTCCAGTGGTGAAAGTTGTTTTTTAGTAACTTAAATGTATTAATAATAATACATCCCCTAGATGTTATCATGGCATTTTTATATTTATGAATATATTTTTGTTATTTGTTGTAATGTGAACTATTGCTTGGGCATTCAGAAGCCGGCACTGGCGCCAGCGTCCTGGAAGAGCTCATAGGGAACTGCGATGGAATCGGTGCCTGGTTGCGCGTGCATGCGCCTGGCTGGAAAAGCGCCGGCGGCGAAGAAACGATGGGCGACGGCAGGAGCAGGGGAGCGTGGCGTGGCTGCCATGCGCTACGGCTGTTCAGGGATAAGCGAGGGACTTAAGCGGCCAGAACGGCCTGAGAACTGCTGGAAATACCCCCTCCCCATGGCGGGGAGGGAAAACCTGCGAAACTGGCAGGATCAGCCTTGTGGCGTTTCGCCTTCTTTAGGCTTGAATTGCTTGTCGCTGATACGGAATTTGTTACGACGGTCACCCATCAGGTAACGCAGGTCGCGGATGCTCAGGTCGCTGACTTCGTGCATGCGGATCAGCAGCGATGCGCCGACCGGCAGGCGGTGGTGGCGGATTTTGCTGATGACCGGTGGCGCCACTTCCAGCGCGCGGGACAAGGCTGCGTCGTTTTTCAGGCGCAGGTTTTCGATCAGGGTATCGAGCAGTCTGTTTGGGTTGTACTGGAGCAGATCGTCGGAGTCCGAATCGCTGTTCATATCAATGCCGACTTGGTTTGTCATGATGTTGTTGTTCCTTCTGTAGTTGCACTGCAAAGTAAAAAACACTCGGAGCTCGCTCTTGCTGCGTTCATGTTCATTCTTTACTAAAAGGAACGAATTCACACACGGTACGATCCGGGAGACAGTTTTTCATGATATATACACAATTGTACAACAGGATTTAATTTCAAGCTGGAAAGCCCGATAATCTTGCTTTGTACAGAATCGGCGTTGTCTAGTTGCAACACCTATTTATTCTTTATTATGCTCTATGATAGAACAAAAATTGTACTTTGACAAAAGTTAAGTATAAAACCATTACTGCATCCCGTGCCGCACAAAGGCTGGCGAGCGAGGCTGGCACATGTTATCGGCCCTACCATAGACGTGTTTGCTGGCCGCTTCAACATCCCTTACGCTTTCTTACAAGTAATATTATAACTTTACACTGACTTTCGGTTAGCGTGCGCGCACTTGACTGATGGCCTTGCCCAGGTCGATGACCGACATGGCATAAAAATAACTTCTGTTGTACTGAGTTATAGCAAAGAAGTTATTGGTTGCCAAGTGATACTCAGTTGCTTCTGAACCATTTTGTAAGTCGATCAGGCCGAACAACATGTTCTGGGGCGTGGACGGAGGCGCACTCACGCCGGCCTCCTGCAATTCCGCCAGCCGGTACTTGGCCTGCAAGCCCTGGCCGACGAACTTTTCCCACGTGCGGCTGGCCGAGACGGTGACGGGATACGTGCTGATGGCCGGGTCATCGCGGCGCCAGCCATGTTCGACGAGGAAATGCGCGACGCTGCCGATGGCGTCGGCCGTGGAATTGCGCAAGTCGATATGACTATCGCCATCGAAGTCCACCGCATATTTCATGATGCTGCTGGGCATGAATTGCGGCAAGCCAATGGCGCCCGCATACGAGCCGAGCAGGGTCAATGGATCGATGCCATCCTTGCGCGCGTACAACAGCGCGTTTTCCAGCTCGCCCTTGAAAAATTCCATGCGCGCGGCCCGCGTCGGGCTTTCCGGATAGGAAAACGCCAGGGTGGTCAGCGCGTCGAGCACGCGGAAACGGCCCGTATTGCGTCCGTACACGGTTTCCACGCCGATGATGCCGACGATGATCTCGGCCGGCACGCCATATTCGCGCTCGGCGCGCGCCAGCGCTTCCGCGTTCTCTTCCCAGAATTTCACGCCCGCATTGATGCGCACCGGTTCGATGAAGCGGGCGCTGTACGCTTGCCAGTTCTTCGGCTTGCCGGGCGGGGCCGGTTTCATCAGCTGCACCGTCGACTCGACATAGCGCACCTTGCCGATCAGGGTATCGAGTTCGGCGCGGTCAAAGCCATGCTTGGCGGACATTTCATCGAGGAAGGCGCGGACCTCTTTCCAGTTGGCATAGTCGACAAACTCGCCTTCGAAGTCGAATTTTGCCGGTGTTTTTTTGGCTGCCGCCTTGGCGGGCGGTGCCTTGGCCGCGCGCACGGCACGGGCACGGTCGGCGGCCGAAATATGGCTGTTTTCGCCAGCGTGCGCGGTGGCCAGGCACAGGGGAAGGGAGAGGAGCAGGGACAGGGCGGAGGTTTTGATCGGTAACAAGGAGCGTCTCATCGGCATTGGGTTAACAGGCGGCGCAAGCTGCGCCGCGCGCGGAGTTGTTCGTCTGGGTTGGCATTACCATACTTCATCGCGGCATAGATTGCCAGAAACTCTGCGATGGCGGCGTGCGCCTCTTGTGTGGCCTTGCCCGCGGCCAGCCTGGCAGCATAACCGTGCGGGCCTTCATGCGGCGCACGGCTGTAGCCGCGCCGCGCCTGCTGGCGGCAAAACTGCGCGTACAGGCGGTCGAGCGGATCGCCTTGCAGCGCCTGCCACCACCAGACCAGTCCACCGGCCACGGCGGACAGCAGGGCCAGCACGGCGCAAGCGAATGCCAGCTTCTTCGCTGGCAAGTTTTTCAAGTGATCGAGCATGGCGCGCTGGCGCTGCGGCGTGGTGTCGAGCACCCAGCTGTTCCACGCGTGCTCGGCCTGCTGCCATTGCTTGCGCCACGCGGCAAAGGCACCGCGCGCGCCGCCATCGAGGCCGGCCAGGGCGCGCCATGCCGTCAGCGGCGACGGGGGCGGCGGCAGGGCGGCATCGAGGTTGCGCTCCGTGCGCAGGGGCGCGACGGCGCCGGTGGGATCGATGCGCACCCAGCCCCGGCCCGCCAGCCACACTTCGCTCCAGGCATGGGCGTCGGACTGGCGCACGCTCACACTGTTGTCCGTATCGTTGCGCTGGCCGCCCTGGTAGCCGGTGACGACGCGCGCGGGGATGCCCATGGCGCGCATCAGCACGACAAAGCTGCCCGCATAATGTTCGCAAAAGCCCGCCTGCGTGCGAAACAGGAAGTCGTCAACGCCATGCTTGCCCAGCAGCGGAGGCTGCAGGGTATAGCGGAAAGGCGCGCGGCGGAAGTGCTCGAGCACGGCGGCGACGGCATCGGCGGGCGCCAGCGCGTGCGCGCCGCTGCCGCGCAGGGCGCGGGCCCAGGCCACGCTGCGCGGATTGCTGCCAGCGGGCAAGGCCAGCCATGGCTGTTGCTGCGCGGCTGGCAAGCCGGCCTGCAGCCGGTAACGCGGTTGGGAACTGACGCGGTAACGCACGGTCGAAGTAATGGGCTGGATGGTCAGCACTTCCAGCGCGGACGAGACGACATACGGGTTGCCGGGCAAGCGTTCGATGCTGCGCGGCACGTCAAGCGCGAAGATGCGCCGCTGGCCGCTCGCCTGCAAGGTCACTTCGTATTGGCTGGGATGGCCTTCCAGCACGATGTCGATGCGGCTGTCGCTGGCAGGCGCGCGCCCTTTCGCACCCCGGCGCGTCCAGGTGGCACCGTCGAAGTCGCCCAGCACCACGCCGCGCCAGTACAGTTGGTCTTGCGGCGGGAGCGGCGTGCTGAAACGGGCCGTGAAGACGGGGTCGCTTGACAGGACCAGCGAGGCGATGGCACCCGGCTGCATGCTGTCGGACAAGCCCGTGCGCGCCTGCGCGTCTTCTGGCGCGGCGCCCCACAGGGGGCCGTCGACGCGCGGCACGGCAAGAAACATCACGGCCGACAGGGGAAGGGCCAGCGCCAGCATGCGTCCCAGCAAATTTAACCGTTGCGCCAGGCGCGGCTGCACGGCGCCGTACTGGGCCGACAGCAGGGCGGTCAGCAGGACGATGACGGTGGCCAGCATCCATGCGGCGCTGAGGATGCCTTGCGTATGGAAAAAGTTCGCCAGCATGAGGAAAAAACTGAGGAAGACGAACACAAAAATGTCGCGCCGGCCATGCATTTCCAGCGATTTCAAGGCCAGCAGCAAGGCCAGCAGGGCCACGCCGGGATCGCGTCCCAGCACGGTGCCATAGCTGGCGTAGACGCCCGCGATGCCGAGCAAAGCCAGCGGCGCGAGCAGGGTTAGCGGCGGCTGGCGCCGGCCCCGCACGGTGATCACGGCGCGCCACAGCAGCAGGGCGGCGCTTGCCGCCGACAGCCACGGGGGCAGGTGCAGCGCGTGCGGCGCCAGCACCATGGCGGCGGCCAGCAGCAACAGCACAATGTCCGCCTTGTCGCGCGGCAGCGTGGCCAGCCATTGCCTCATGCCATGGCCTCGTGCTGTGGCAGATCGTGCAGGGCCAGCGCGCGCAAACAGGCGTCGCGCTGGCTGGCGCCCAGGGCCGGCGTTAGCGTCAGCGCGCCCAAGCGCAAGCCGTACGGCAAGCCCGTGCGTTCGGCCTGCAGCACCCAGGCGGCCAGGCGCGACAGACGCGCTTCCGGCGCCAGCGCGTGCAGGGCGGCGTCATCGAGCATGAGGTTGCCACGGGATGCGCCCGCCGGCGCGTCGGCACCAGGCTGGAATTGTTTGCTGAATACATGCTCGCCGTCATGGCGCGCGATCTGGCGCCAGGCCAGGCGGTGCAAAGGGTCGCCGGGCTGGTAGGCGCGCACGCCGGCCAGTTCCAGGGCGCCGCCGGGCGAGTCTGGCTGCCGTGCCTGTTGTGCCGTGCCGGCAGGCAAGGGCAGCGGCGGCGCGTTGTGTTCGGGCTGCGGATACACGAGCACGCGCGCATCCGGTTGCCAATGACACCAGGCCATAAACAGGCCCAGCGGAAAACTGCCGGACAGGCGCACGGGAGGCGCAATGAGCCAGCCGCGTTGCCGCGCCGCCACGACGATGCTGACGGCCGCTTCTCCGTGGGCGGCGATGTCGGCCAGGCTGGGCGCTGCCGGTGAATCGCTCATGGCCAGGTGGATCGCATGGCGCGGGCGCGTACTGCGGTTGATCAGGCGCAAGGTGAACGAGGCGTGGCTGCCAGCGAACACGGGGCTGCCCGGCGTGGCAGCCAGTGCCAGGCCCGCCAGGTTGCGGCTTGTAAACAGCATGTCGGCGATGGCGCAGGCGGCGGCGAAATACGTGAGCGCATAACCGAGGCCCAGGCGGTAATTGACGGCGGCGATCCACAGCGCCAGCAGCAGCGCGGCAAACGCCAGGCCCGCGCGCGAAGGGCGGATGTGCACGCGCTGCGCACCCAGCCAGGGGCGCGCCGGCAGCCAAGAGATATTGCGCCAGCGCATGCCGGTCAGACGGGAATGCTCAACAGCATGTGCTGCAGCAGCGCGCGGCTGTCCACGGACCCTTGCGCCGCATGCAGGCGGTGGGCGCAGACGGGCAGCAGCACGGCTTGCACATCGTCGGGCGTGACGTGGTCGCGTCCGGCCAGGGCGGCCCAGGCGCGCGCCGCCTGCAGCAGGGCCAATGCGGCGCGTGGGCTGAGGCCATCGGCAAACACGCCCGGCGCGCGGGTGGCATGCACGAGGGCCAGCACATAGTCGACGACGGCGGCCGAGGCGTGGATGGCGCGCAGGCCCGCTTGCGCCTGCAGCAATTCTTCCGCGTTCATGACGGCCGGCAAGGTTTGCAGCATGGCGCGGCGGTCGGCGCCCAGTAGCAGCGCCCGTTCGGCGGCCGCATCGGGGTAGCCCAGGGTGACGCACATGAGAAAACGGTCGAGCTGCGATTCGGGCAGGGGGAAGGTGCCCAGCTGGTGTGCGCAGTTCTGCGTGGCGATGACGAAAAACGGCTGCGGCAGCGCATGCGTGACGCCATCGAGCGTCACTTGCCGCTCCTCCATCGCTTCGAGCAAGCCCGATTGCGTCTTCGGCGTGGCGCGGTTGATCTCGTCGGCCAGCAGCACTTGCGTGAACAGGGGGCCGGGATGAAAGAGGAAGCTGCCGCTGCCCCGGTCATACACGCTCATGCCGGCCACGTCGGCCGGCAGCAGGTCGCTGGTGAATTGCTGTCGCTTCCATTGCAGGCCCAGCGAGATGGCCAGCGCATGGGCCAAGGTTGTCTTGCCCACGCCGGGCACGTCTTCGATCAGCAGGTGGCCGCCGGCCAGCACGCAGGCGAGAGTCTGGCGGATCTGCAAGTGTTTGCCGACGAGAACTTCGCCGATCTGCTGTGCGGCCTGGTGTATTTTCGAAAACATGCTATTTCTATCACAGTAAGTCGGATTATTTAATTTACAATCGCTTTGGCCAGGTCAAACCGTGCCGCCCGCCCGTTGCGCGCACGTGGTAGATTAGAGAGGCAGCGACGGCGGCACAGACCAGCCAGTGATTTTATGCGAGAACGCGCAGGGCGAACAGGAATGCCATGCAGTGTTCCCGGAGAATGGACAGAGACAGAGGTAACCAGTACAGCGCATGAGCACAGCCATTTATACCCATCCCGATTGCCAGCGCCATGAAATGGGCGACTGGCACCCTGAATCGCCGGCCCGCTTGCAGGCCATCAATGATCAATTGATCCTCGCGCACATCAGCGACCTGGTCGAGCACCGCGACGGCGTGCGCGCGCAATTGTCCGATATCGAGCGCAACCACAGCGCCACGGCCATCGGCCTGGTGCGCGACAATGTGCCGCCCGAGGGCGATTACTATCCGCTCGACGGCGACACCCTGCTCAACGCGCACAGCTACGAAGCGGCGCTGGCCGCGGCTGGTTCGGCCGTGGCCGCCACGGACGCCGTCATCGATGGCGAGATCAGCAACGCCTTTTGCGCGATCCGCCCGCCCGGCCACCATGCGCGGCCCAGCGAACCGATGGGCTTTTGCCTGTTCAATAATGTCGCCATCGCCGCCAAGCATGCGCTCGACGTGCGGGGCCTCGAGCGGGTCGCCATCGTCGACTTCGACGTGCACCATGGCAATGGCACGGCCGAGTCCGTGGCGCACGATCCGCGCATCCTGATGGTGAGTTTTTTCCAGCACCCGTTCTATCCGTACAGCGATGTCGAGTCCTACACGGACACGCGCGTCAATGTGCCCGTACCGGCCCGCTCGAAGGGCGACGCCGTGCGCCAGCTGGTGCTCGACCACTGGCTGCCGGCGCTGCACCGGCAGCAGCCGCAGATGATTTTCATTTCCGCCGGTTTCGACGCCCACCGCGAAGACGACGTGGGCGGCATGGGCCTGGTGGAGGCCGACTACACGTGGATGACGCAGCAGATGATGGCCGTGGCCAATCAATATGGCAAGGGCCGCATCGTCAGCTGTCTGGAAGGGGGCTACAACCTGTCGTCCCTGGGCCGCAGCGTGGCGGCGCACGTGAAGGCGCTGGCGGAACTGTAACGGCGCAGTTTTCACTACAGCAAGGTGGGACGGCTGCCGGAGTTCGTGTGGCGGTGGGTCTGGTAGTCGAGCGCATCGCCGGCCATGAAGCGGTGCCAGGCTTGCGTGTAGACGAGCGATGATTTATCCGCATCAAAACTGTCGAGCTGCAACATGTCGCGGTGGTGCTTGATTTCATTGACCAATTGGTCGTACAGCATTTGCAAGCCATAGCTGTCGGCGCTCTGGCGTTTCAATCGCTCTTCCAGCTGCGCCACTTGCCCCTGCAATTGCCGGCATTCCCTCTTCCAGTCATTGCGCGGCACGCGCTCGGGCGCCTTGCCAGTGTGTTCCTTCATCATATCGAACTATCCCCATCGTCTATCTCCCTGCACCTGGCGCTAGCCAGCCTGGAAATAATTGCTTTTCATTTAAGAGGCGATATTAGAGCACACTTTTTTATTACTCTCAGTAAATAAAAGAATCCTTGTGGAAATGCTTGACCTGGCTTCCCCGCTGCGCATCACTGCTGCTGGGCTGCCCTCAACGGCGCCGCAGGGGCGGCTCCGGCCATTTTTTCGTCGTCGGCGTAAGTGAGGGTCAGCAGGGTATTGTCGTCCCAGTTCGCGTCATGCAGCGGCGGCACGTAGCGCTGGCGGTCTTCCGTGACGCGGATGTCCAGCGTGCGCTCGCCCGAGCGCGCCTGCACGGCAAGCAGCTTGCGGACCACGGGAAACGGCACGTGGATCAGCGACGAGTGGCACGGTCCGCCCGCCAGGCGGAACAGGTTACGCCGCACAAACGGCAGGTCATCCTGCTCGACGGCCCAGCGGATTTCGCATTCCAGGCGCAGGTCGCCCAGGCGGCGCACGTTCTGGGGCAGGCCCGGCGTGTGGATGTCGGCGCGCCAGCGCACGGTGTCGCGCTTCTTGTTGCTGACCAGGTCGGCATTCGCATCGTAGGCGGTCTTGTCGCGCGTCAAGGTGAAGCCGCCGTCCGCGGCCAGCGGCACGGGGATGGACAGGTTGTCGGCCGACAAATGCAGGGTCACGCCATCGAGCCTGGCCTTCGGCGTGGCGGGAATCAGCATGAAGCGCAGCGGTGCGCCAGGCGCCAGGCGCTGGTGGTCGGCATACGCGTCGAGTCCCTTGAGCATGGTGCGGTAGGGGCGCAGGTCGGGATCGCGCGTGCCTTGCACATCGACAATCTGCTGCATTTCCTGGTTCACTGCGTCGCCTGGCCCCGCCGGCTGTTCCTGGGCCATGGCGGGCAGCAGGCAGGCGCAAAGGGGGGCGAGGAGGAGGAAACGGGGAAGATGCATGGAAGGCGTGCCAGGTTGTGCTTGCAATGGGGAAACCGGCCAGGCTGGACGGACTGCGGATATTATCATTCGTGTAACTGCTAAATTATCACCAATTGTCTCGTTCGCGTCGCACGGCTGGCGCTGGCGGCGGAAAATGGGACGTCGCGGCGGCAACCACGTAAAATAGCGGATTGACCGAACGATTTTGAAAGCAAGAGCATGGCGATACAATGGTACCCAGGACACATGAACGCGGCCCGCAAGAAAGCGGCCGAGACCATGGAAAACACCGATCTGGTGATTGAAGTGGTGGACGCGCGCCTGCCGGCAGCCAGCTGCAATCCCATGGTGGACGAGCTGCGCCTGTTCCGCCAGCGCCCTTGCCTGAAAATCCTCAACAAGACCGACCTGGCCGATCCTGCCGCCACGGCCGCCTGGGTGGCGTATTTCAATGCCCAGGAAGGCGTGACCGCGTATGCGATGACGACCAAGAAGCCGGGCGACGTGGCGCGCATCCCGGACCTGGCCAAGTCGCTGGCGCCGCACCGTGGCGTGCCGACCAAGCCGCTGCGCATCATGATCATGGGCATCCCCAACGTGGGCAAGTCGACCCTGATGAACGCGCTCTTGAAAAAACGCGTGGCCAAGGTGGGCGACGAGCCGGCCGTGACGAAGATGCAGCAAAAGCTGTACCTGGACAAGAACACCATCCTCGTCGATACGCCCGGCATGCTGTGGCCGAAGATCGCCATCCCCAGCGACGGCCTGATGCTGGCGGCCAGTCACGCGATCGGCTCGAACGCGCTGATCGAAGAGGAGGTGGCCGTGTTCCTGGCCGAGGAATTGCTCAAGCGCTACCCGGACTTGCTGGCAACCCGCTACGGCACCAAGATCGGCGAAGTCGACGCCATCGGCGTGGTCGAGGGCATCGCCGCCAAGCGCGGCTTCCGCATCAAGGGCGGCGACTACGATTTCGAGAAAGCGTCGCACACCTTGCTGCTCGACTACCGCAGCGGCATCCTGGGCCGCATCTCGCTGGAAACGCCGGACACGCGCGCGGCCTTGATGGCCCAGCACGCGGCCGAGATGGCGGAAAAAGCGGCCAAGGCGGCGGAAATTGCCGCCGAAAAGGCGAAGAATGCGGCGCGGGGCAAGCGCGGCACGTAATTCACGGCCGCTGACTCACCCCAAAGCAAATTCTGGGGTCAGACCCCCGGTGACGTTGGCGCTGAACCAGCCGTTAGCGGTGTTGAGGGTCTGACCCCGGCTTACAAAAAGCGCCGCGACATCACTGTCGCGGCGGTTTTTTTCTGCGCTGGCGGGTTATCCGAATCTGAAACTGGTCACCGCCAGCGCCCCAAAGAAATCCTCCTCGTGATACACGACCTGCGCCGCTTCCTGCTCGGCCGCGCCGAGCGCCACCATCAGCGGCAACAGATGGTCTTCCTGCGGGTGGGCCTGGCGCGCGCCCGGGGCCCGGTCCCAGGCCAGCAACTGTTCCAGCCTCTGTGCCGGCGGCAAGGCCATCGTCTGGCGTAGCCAGGCGTCGAACTGGTGCGAGGCGACGGCGCCCGCCTGGCCGAACTGGCGCAGGTTATGGTAACTCAGGCCGCTGCCGACGATCAGCACGCCTTGCCGGCGCAGGCTGGCCAGCGCGCGGCCCACTTCGACGTGCGTGAGCGGATCGTAGCCGTGCTTGAGCGACAGCTGCACCAGCGGCACGTCCGCCTGCGGGTAGATGGGGAACAGGGCGCTGAAGGTGCCGTGGTCGAAGCCGCGCTCGTGGTCCAGGCGCGCCGGGTGGCCGGCCGCATCGAGCAACTGTTTTACCTGCGCCGCCAGCTCCGGCGCGCCCGGCGCCGGGTACTGGATTTGATAGGTGTGCGGCGGAAAGCCCGAATAATCGTAGATCATGCCCGGCTTGGGGCTGGCCGAGACGAGAAACTGCGGCCCTTCCCAGTGCGCCGTCACGACCAGCACGGCTTTCGGGCGCGCGCCGATCTGGCGCGGGATATCCTGCAACGAGGCTTCGAGCACATCGTAGCGGCCGCCGAACTGGTCTTTCATGAACGGCCATGGGCCGCCGCCGTGCGACAGGAAATAGGTGGGGAAGGTGTGCTCTTGCATGGCGGCTCCGGAGTGGAATGACTGATGCTATCGATGATAGTCATGCGCGGTCAGTTGATCAAGATCGCAATTATTGATATATCATTTCCATTTTGTTGATGATGGGGCAGTCATGGATACCTTGCGCAGCATGCGCGTGTTTCGCGCCGTGGTGGAGCTGGACAGTTTCGTACGGGCCAGCGAGCGCCTCGATCTGTCGCCGGCCATGGTCAGCAAGCACGTGATGCACCTGGAACGCCACCTGGGCGCGCGCTTGCTGAACCGCAGCAGCCGCCACCTGAGCTTGACGGAAATCGGCAAGGTGTATTTTGAACAGTGCCGCGACATGCTCGACAACCTCGACGAAGTGGAGGCGACGGTGGGCCGCACGACGGTGGTGCCGCGCGGCATGCTGCGCCTGAGCGCCCCCGTCTGGTTCGCCAATGCCATCTTTACGCGCACCCTGGTGGCTTACCGCGAGCGCTTCCCGGAAGTGACGTTCGACATCGATTTGAGCGGGAGAGTGGTCAACCTGGTGGAAGAGGGTTTCGACCTGGCCCTGCGCGTGAGCCAGGCGCCGTCGCCGGCCCTGATCGCGCGGCCCATCGGCAGCATCGCCTTCCACCTGGTGGCCGCGCCCGCCTACCTGGCGCGCGCGGGCCGGCCGCGCCTGCCGCAAGACCTCGCGCAGCACGCCATGATCAGCTATTCCTTGCTGGCGAACGGCAATGAGCTGGCCTTCGACGGGCCGCAGGGCCGCGAAACGGTGAAGTTCTCGCCCGTGCTGCAATGTAATAACGAAAGCCTGCTGCACGCGGCCGCGCTCGACGGCATGGGCATCGCCCTGCTGCCGTCGTGGCAGACTGATGAGGACCTGGCGGCGGGGCGGCTGGTACGCCTCTTCGACGATTTCAAGCTGGCGGGCGGCAAGGTGTACGCCGTCTACACGAGCCGACGCTACCTGTCCTCGAAGGTGCGCACCTTCATCGACTTCCTCGCCGATGAAGGGCGCCTGGGGGCCTGACTAGGCGATTGAACGCTTGACGTCGATCAGCGCGAACAGGCGCGCGCTGCGCATCCACGCCAGCACCAGCGCCGCCAGCTGCGTCGCCAGCAAGCCGGCTACGATGGCCAGCGGACCGGGGCCGGCCAGGTTCAGCCGTGCCACGCCCAGCAGCGCATACAGCGCCAGTCCCAGCACGGTGATGACGAGGTAGATGGCCAGGCAGGCCAGCGGACGCCGGCGCAGCATGCCGAGCCCCCGCCACCAGGCCTTGACGGCCGAGGTGCGGCGCCGGTCGAAGGCCAGCGCCGCGCGGCCCGCGTCCAGCGTGGCGCAGGCCAGCAGGAACAGCACGCCCGCGAGCAGCAAGGCCAGGTGGCGGGCCAGGTCGGCGTCGGCTTCCAGGATGGCTGTCGCCGCGTGCCTGTCGGCCAGTTTCAGCGCGCCGGCGCCGATGGCCAGCGCCACGCCCAGCGGCACGATGCTCCACAACAGCATGCGCAGCATGCGACCGTATTCGCTGAAGGCACCTGTCAGCAGGGCACCGAAACCCGGTGGCGCGGGGGCGCGCGCGGCCGTCACCACCAGGCCGCTCAGCAGCGGCGACAGCAGCAGGGTCAGGACGATGGCGGCGATGGCGGCCTGGCTGATGGCGGCGCCATTGCGGCTGGCATTGGCGGCCAGGTCGGCCACGGTCATCAGGTCGAGTTGCTGCGCCAGCGCTGCCGCATGGATGGCCTGGTCGAGGCTGGCGCCCAGGGTGCGCCAGAGGGGAATGACGGCGACGATGGCGGGGATCAGCAGCAGGCCCGCCCACAGCAGCAGCAAGCGCCATTGCAGGGCGGCGCGGCTGGCGCGCGTGGTCAGGGTCAGGCCGCTGGCCCGTGGCGTGGAAGTGGCGCTCATACGATGGCGATCAGGGAAAGGAGGTATTGGAAGGCGGCGGCGATGTCGAGACTCCAGCGCCGCGCGGCGGACGTATCGGCTTTCAGCGTGCGGCTGTCATCGAGCTTGTTGACGTCGAGGTGGTGCACGCGGTCGGGATCGAGTTCGGCCGAGACGGCCTTCACGGGCTTGCTCCAGGTGTAGCGCTGCCACAGCTGCTCGTTGTCCCACACCACGCGTTCGGAACTGCCGTCGGCGAACTTCACCAGCAGCACCTGCGGCACGGGCGCGCCGCGGCGGCGCAGCACCACGCTGGTCAGATAGGGATACGGTCCCGTGCCGGGCTTGGCGTCCGGATGCGCCTTGTCCCACGCCTCGCGCACCTTGTCCTCTTCTTTTTCCAGCGCCTCGGGCGTATGTTCCACGCGCTTGCCGTTCACCAGCGCCAGGCCGGCCAGCGGCGTCTGCTCTTCGCTGGTGAAGCTGCCGATGCGGTCGTCGATATTCGCGCTGGCATGGACTTGCTGTGTGAAGACCTGTTCCACGATGCGCCGCTGGCCCGTCGCTTCGGCCAGCGCTTCGCGCAGGTCGGCCACGCTGGGGTGGCGGAATTTCCACTGTTCGTAATAGGCCTTGAAGCCCCGTTCCATGGCCTCGCTGCCGATGCGCGCTTCCAGGTCGCGCAGGGTGATGGCCGTGCGGCTGTACACGGGCCCTACGCCCTGCAGGCGGTTCCAGGCATTCTGGCCCAGCGGGTCGGCCGCATCCTGGCGTGGCGCGGCCATGCGCTCGGCCTCGAAGACCTTGAAGGCGGGCGCGAAGCCCAGGCGCTTGAGCAGGGGCGTGGTGGCGTGGATGTCCTGGCCGCGCGCGCGCAGCATGCGCTGGTCCCAGTACTCGTTCAAGCCTTCGTCGAGGATGGGTTCCTCGAACTCGTTCGAGGCCAGGATGCCGTAGAAATAGCCATGGCCGAATTCATGGATGGTGACGAAGTCGAGGCCGAATCCGGCGATGGTCTTCGGCTGCAGGCTGGCGAAGCTCGAGGCGGTGATGAAGGTCGGGTATTCCATGCCGCCCGCTTCGGCCGCATTAAACGGGGGAATCACCACCGTCAGGGTCTTGTACGGATAGGGGCCCAGGGTGCGCGAAAAATACGTGAGCGAGTCCTTGGCCGCCTGCAGCGCGGGCGCCGCATTCGATGCATACTCGGGCGGGTACAGTACCTGGATGGCCACGGGCGGGCTGCCAGGACCGCTCCAGCTGCCCGTCAATGGCGGCGCGCTGCGCTTGTCGGCCGTCCAGGCGAAATCGTGCACGTCGCCCTGCACGTAGTGATGCGTGAGCATGCCGTCCTTTTCCTGCGGCGCGCCCTGCAGTTCGCCCGTGGCGCCCACCGTGTAGCCCTTGGGCACGGTCAGCTTCACGTCGTAGTGGCCGAAGTCGGCGTAGAACTCCGAATTGAGGTGGAATTCGTGCGCGTTCCAGCGCGGCGCCGTGGCGCCCCGTTCGCCGGGCAGTTCCAGCACGGCGATCTTCGGGAACCACTGGCCCACCAGGTGGAAGCTGCCGAAATAGCCGGTGCGCGCGATGACGCGCGGCAGCTGGTCGAAGAAGCGCATGTCGAGCGTCGTCTCGGCGCCCGGCGCGACGGCCTGCGGCAAGTCGACGCGCACCACGGTGCGGTCGGTGGCCGGGCCGTTGTCGGGCTGGACGAAATGCCAGGGCGCCGTGGCGCCGTTCTGCGTCATGCTGCGCAGTTCCATGTAGCCCCACTCGCCGTCGCGCGTGCCGACGCCCGAGCGGAAGCCCGTATCGAACTTGCGCTTCTCGGTAAAGAAGGTCGAATGCTCGCCTTCGAACGCATTCAGGTACAGATGCAGGTACACGCTGCTGACGGCTTGCGCGCTGCGGTTGCGCCAGCGCAGTTTCTGCCGGCCGTCGATCGTGTGCTTGACGGGATCGAGCGTCGCTTCGATCTGGTAGTCGACGACGCGGTCCGACAGGGTCGCTTGCGCGCCCGTGCGCGCGCCGCCCCAGGCATTGCTGGCGCTGGGCGTGGCGACGGCGGCCGCGTGCGGCGACGCCAGGGCGATGCCGTCGGCGGACGGCGCCAGCGGCACGGCCGCGCTGGCCGGCTTGCCGTGGTCCGGCTGGGCGAACAGCTCGGCCTGCAAGGCCAGGCCGGCCAGCAGCAGGGCGGCGATGGCAAGGGCTTTGAACTTGCCCGGGAGGGGGGCAATCCGGCGGCGCGGCGTGCTACGACTTTCCATGCGTGACTCCCACAGTGGCTTGTTGATTTTCAAATGCGGTCGGCTGCGCCCAGGATCGCCGGACGCTCGTTAATATACCTGTAAAAATTACAAATAAGCAATGAATTATGCTGGCAGCCCAGCGTGCTGTTGCGGCGCCGCGCGCCGTGCGTATAATGATTCGCTTTTGCCATCCTCCCGTTTCACTACCGTGCGTGCCCCGGTAGCGCACCCAGCTTTCCGCCATGATGCCTGCCTCTTCCCCCCTGACCATCGCCATGCGCAGCTTGCTGCTGTATGCCCTGGCCATGCCGGCGTGCGCGCAGGAGCTGGTGCAGCCGTCCGTGCCGCAGGCCGGCGTCACGCACGGCGATTTGTCCGCCGAACTGGCGCAGGGCGGCCAGCACAGCGTGCGCGCCGCCCTGTCGCGCGACCAGGATGGCATGTCGCTCGACGCGGCCATCGACGGCCTGCGCAATGGCAATTACCGCGATGGCAGCGTGTTTCACCAGCGCGGCTTCAACGGCGGCGCGGAATGGAAGCTGCGCCAGGGCCGCTTCGGCTTCAGCGCCGACCAGTTGAAGCAGGACACCCGCTATCCCGCGCCCGAGGCGCCGTTCCTGTCGCTGCTGGCGGCCCGCCCGGAAGACCTGTACCGCTATGAGGTGCGGCGCGCCAGCGCCTTCGTGCAGCGCTATGTGGGCAGTTTCGAGCTGGGCGTGGAACTGTCGCAGCGGGAAAAGCGCGCCACGGCCCACTATGCGGGCGAGGACGGCAGCAGCGAGTCGAGCTACAGCAGCCGCCGCCGGCAACTGGCGCCCCGCGTACGCCATTACGGCAAGGTGGGCGGCGTGGGCACGGATACGGAAGTGGGCCTGGACCTGATGCAGTGGCAGCGGCGCTCGGGCCGCGCGGGCGATGCGCAGCGCCGCCAGTACTCGCGCGCGCTGCTGCTGCGCGAAGAGCTGGCCTTCGGCGGCGCGTATGCGCCGCGCCTGCTGCTGGGCTTGCGGCATGAACAGTTCCAGCTCGATCCGGCCGACATGCCCGCCGGCGGCAGCGACTGGGAAAACCAGAATGCCTGGGACTTGCAGGGCAGCCTGCAGCTGCGCCCGCAGCTGAGCGTGTACGCCAAGGCCGCGCGCAGCTACCGCATCGATGACGATGGCTATACCCGCGCCGGCTACCGTCCCCTGGCGGGACAGCTGCGGCGCGAAATGGAAGTGGGCGCCACCTACGGCGACGCGGCGCGCAGCGCTTCCGTGCGCGTGTTCAGCGAGCGCCTGAGCAACCAGATCGTCTTCGACCAGAGCCTGGGCCAGCTGGGCTTTGCGGGCAACCTCGATCCTTCGCGCCGTGCCGGCATCGCCATCGAAGCCAGCATGGCGCTGGCGCGCGACTGGCGCCTCGACGCCCAGGTGCGGCAAGTGCATGCGCGCTATGACGATTACGCCTACGACGGCCCGGACATCGCCCTCGTGCCCAAGACCCTGGCCAGCCTGCGCCTGTACTGGACGGGGCAGGGCGGCGCCAGCGCCGACATGGGCGTGCAATGGCTGCGCGCCTTGCGCTACGGCCCCGATTTCGCCGGCAGCTGCCTGGCGCAAGTGCCCGCGTTCGCCACCGTGGACGGGCGCTATGTGCGCAAGCTGGGCGCCTGGGAGCTGGAACTGGCCGGCAGCAACCTGGCCAACCGCCGCCATTACGGCGATGCGCCGGGCTGCCGCTCCAGCATTTACCTCAACGACGCGCGCCAGTTGCGCGTCTCGGCGCGCTACCATTTCTGAGGCAGCGGCGCGGCGGCGCTTAAAAGCGGCTTAATCGGGCGCAAACGGAGCGCGTAAAAGCGCTTTTTTTCCGGCCGGGCCTCATCGCCCGGCGCAAAAAGTGGTAATCTCGCCCCGTTCACGACCACTTATGATGAAGGATTATTATGCGTTTTCTGCGTTTCTTGCGTCCCCTGCTTGCCGCCGTCACCCTGGTGGCGGCCACCGGCGGCGCCATGGCGGCCGATACCGGCTTTACCACGCTCCCGACGCCAGTGCGCACGGACACGGGCAAGAAGGTGGAAGTGGTCGAGTACTTCATGTACTCCTGCCCGCATTGCTATGCGCTCGATCCGCTGATGCACGACTGGGTCAAGAAGCAGGGCGACAAGATCGCCTTCCGCCGCATCCACCTGGCCTTCACGGGCCCGAAAGATCCGCAGGCGCACGCCTATGCCACGCTCGAAGCGATGGGCCAGCTGGACCAGTTCCACGACAAGATCTTCCGCGCCATCCATGTCGAGCGCAACCGCCTGAACCGCGATGACGCCATCCTCGACCTGCTGGTGAAGAACGGCATCGACAAGGCGAAATACCTGGATATGTTCAACTCGTTCGGCGTGCAGACCAAGCTGAAACGCAATGAACAATTGATCGCCGCCAGCAAGATCGACAGCGCGCCGACCATCGTCATCGACGGCCGTTTCGTGACGTCGCCGGCGCAGTTGTCGCGTCCGGGCCAGTCCGAGCCGCAGACTCAGGCGGCGACCCTGCGCGTGATGGATGAACTGGTGGCGCGCGTCCTGAAAGAGCGCGCTCCCGCGCCAGCGAAGAAGTAACACTGGAGAACACCATGAAACAGCTGCCCTGGACCCTGTGCGTGCTGGCCCTCGCCCTCGTGGCGTGGTTGTCGATTGCCATCGTCAACGTGGAAAACCAGCGCAATGCGCTGGCCAGCAAGGCTTGCGTGGACCCCGCGTTCAAGAACGAGGTCGATGCGAAATGCCTGGCGTCCGTGCAGACGCGCGAACACTGGTGGCAGCACCTGACCTACGCCATGACGCACTTCCGAAATTGAATGCGCCTGCCAGAAAAACCCGCCTTGCGCGGGTTTTTTTTCGTCCGCGTATGATGACGCCACAACCATCGAGGAGGGACAATGAAGGAAGTGATCCTGATTACGGGCAGCAGCCGCGGCATCGGTGCGGCGACGGCGCTGCTGGCGGCGCGCCAGGGCTATGCCGTCTGCGTCAACTATGTGCGCGATGCGCAGGCGGCCGGGGAACTGTGCGCGCGCATCGTGGCGGAGGGCGGCGAAGCCATCGCCGTGCAGGCCGACGTCAGCGATGAAGCGGACGTGGCGCGCTTGTTCGATGAAGTCGATGCGCGCCTGGGCACGCTCACGGCGCTGGTCAACAATGTGGGCGTGCTGGAGCAGAAATGCCGGCTGGCCGATATTTCCGTGCAGCGCCTCGAGCGCGTGCTGCGCACCAACGTGATCAGTTATTTCCTGTGTTGCCAGCAGGCCGTGCGGCGCATGTCGACGGCGAACGGCGGGCAGGGCGGGCGTATCGTGAATGTCTCGTCGGTGGCCGCGCGCATCGGCTCCCCGGGCGAATACATCGATTACGCGGCCTCGAAAGGCGCCGTCGATACCCTGACCCTGGGCCTGGCGAAGGAAGTGGCGGCCGAAGGCATCCGCGTCAACGGCGTGCGGCCCGGCATCATCTACACGGACATCCACGCCTCGGGCGGCGAACCGGGCAGGGTGGCGCGCCTGGCATCGGGCGTGCCCATGCAGCGGGGCGGCCAGCCGGAAGAAATCGCCGATGCCATCCTGTACCTGCTGGGGCCGGGCGCGACGTATGTGACTGGCAGCATCCTCGACGTGGCGGGCGGGCGCTGATTTTCAACGCATTTTCAACCCTGGCAAGCAATTGCTTCAAACGCGGGGCCAATTATCAAGCAGGGCAAGCGAGTCCAGAATGGCGGTGTGCCATATGCACGCCGATCAACTCACCTGGAATAACCATGTCCGTTTTTGCTCCCGCCATCCTGGCCCTGTCCCTGCTGGCTGCCGCGCCAGCCCATTGCGCCATCAATCTGCCCATGCCGGCTCATTTGTCCGGCGCGCAAGCCGACGCCGCGGTGGCGCTGGCCGCGCGCCGCTATGCCGCGTTCTGGGAAAGCGGCGATCCGGCCCTGGCGCGGCTGGCGCTGGCCGACGATTTTATGGACCGCACCTTGCCAGCCGGCCGCCCGCAGGGACTGGCCGGCCCGCTGCAGGCGTCGCAGGTGTTCCACGCGGCCGTGCCGGACTTGAAGGTGGCCATCGAGGAGATGCTGGTGGCGGGTGACCGGGTGACCTTGCGCCTGCATTTCACGGGTCGCTTCACGGGCGTCTTCCCCACGCCGCAGGGGGCCTTGCAGGGGCAGGGACAAGCCATCGATTTCCATGCGTTTGATCTGTACCGTGTCAATGCGCAGGGGCGCATCAGCGACAACTGGCACCTGGAAGACAACCTCACCCTGCTGCGCCAGCTGGGCGTGCTGCCGCAGTAAGGGCGGTCGTCAGGCTTGCAGCGCGGCGAACTGGCGCACGAGGAAGTCGGCCAGCAGCGCGACGCGCGGCGGCTGGAAGCGGCTGCGCCGGTACAGCAGGTTCAGGGGGACGCTGTCGGCAAAGTAATCGTCGAGCACCGTTTGCAGGCGCCCCGCGCGCAGGTCGTCGCCGATGTCGAGCAGGGATTTGTAGGCATAGCCATGGCCGGCCACGGCCCAGCGGCGGATGATTTCGCCGTCGTTGCTGTGCCAGTCCCCCGGCAGGCGCAGGCTGTGGCGCTTGCCGTCTGCGCGGTAGCGCCATTCCTGCGGCGCGCCGTCGCCTGCCGTGAGCACAAGCGTGGGCAGCATCGCCAGGTCGCGCGGCGCGGCCGGCACGCCCACTTTGGCGGCCAGCGCGGGCGCCACGCACACGACGCGCCGGCCCCGGTGCAGCAGGCGCGCCACCATCTCGCTGTCGGGCAGCTCGCCGTAGCGGATGGCCAGGTCGACGTCGTCCTGCACCAGATTGGCCGTCATGTCCGTCAGGGTCAGCGCATGGCGCAGCTGCGGATGCAGCGCGGCAAAGCGGTCGAGCATGGGCAGCAGCAGCTGGCGGCCGATGTCGGACGGCGCCGAGATGCGCACCACGCCACGCACGGCGCCGCCGCCCCCGTGCAAGCCGTCTTCGGCCTGCGCAAGCAAGTCCAGCGCCTGTTCGCTGTACTGGCGGTAGTGCAAACCCTCTTGCGTCAGGCGCAGCTGGCGCGTGGTGCGCTCGAACAGGGTGGCGCCCAGCGCCGTTTCCAGGCGCGCGATGGCGGCGCTGGCGGCGGCCGGCGACAGGCCGTGCTTGCGGCCGGCCGCGGAAAAGCTGCCCAACGCCGCGGCATCGAGGAACAGGGCGATTTCCGCCAGGCGTCCGGCGCCGCCGCGCATCATGCGGGATGCGCCGCCGCAGGCTTGGGCGCAGGCGCGGAATGGGGCGTGATCACCACGGTGCAGGTGGTGCCGGCCACCAGCAATTGCCCTTTGGGCTGCTCGTCGATGTGGATGCGCACGGGCACGCGCTGCGCCAGGCGCACCCAGTTGAAGGTGGGGTTGACGTCGGCCAGCAGTTCGCGGCCCGTGGCGGCGTCGCGGTCGGTGATGCCGCGCGCGATGCTCTCGATATGGCCGTGCAGGGTGCCGCCGCTCATCAGGTTCATTTCCGCCTTGTCGTCCTGCGCCAGCATGCCCAGTTTGGTCTCTTCGAAGTAGCCGACGACGTAGTACGAGGCGCTGTCGATGACGGCCAGCTTGGCCGCGCCGACGGCGGCGAAATCGCCCTTGTGCACGTTCAGGTTCGTCACGTAGCCGCTGACGGGCGCGCGCACGGTGGTGCGTTCCAGGTTCAGTTGCGCCAGCGCGCGCGCGGCGACGGCGGCCTGCACTTGCGACGAGGCCGAGCTGGCGGCAAAGGCCGCGCTTTCGCGGCTTTCCGTCGAGATGATGCTGGCGTCCAGATTGGCGCGGCGCTGTGCTTCCTTGCCGCGGCGGCCCATTTCCGTTTTTTGCGCGGCCAGCACGGCGTCGGCCTGGGCCAGCGCGCTGGTGTAGCGTTCCTTGTCGACGACAAACAGGATATCGCCCTTTTGCACCACCTGGTTATCGCGCACCAGCACGTCCGTGACGGTGCCGGCCACGTCGGCGCTGATGTTGACGATGTCGGCCTTGATGCGCCCGTCGCGCGTCCACGGCGATTCCATGTAGCGGTCCCAGACGGTCTTGCCTATCCACAGGGCTGCCGCCAGGAGCAGCAGGGTGATTGCATAGCGTGTCAGTTTGCTTACCATGTCGGCAGCCTTTCCTTGATTGGGTTGAACAGTTTTTTTTATTTGTAAAGCGATAGAGCGAGCGCGCCGAAGATGGCGATGAAGATGCACAGCCGCGCCAGCGACGGGTGCCACACCATGCGGTACACGCCCAGCCAGCCCAGCACGCGGTCGAGCAGGGTTTGCAGGCCGATGCTGAGGATGAACAGGGGCAGCAGGGTAGGAATCAGAATTCCGAACAGGGCGAATTCACGCGGCATGGTGGTCTCCGGCGCCAGGCGCCATGTGGTCGAGTAATGAGGTGTAGATCGAATGCAGGTCGGCCAAGGCCGTCTGCAGCCGTGCGCTGCGTTCGGCTGTCGCTTCAGCTTCCGCTTGCGCCGCGCGCACCACGGCGCCCGCCTGCAGGGTGGCGGCCAGCGCCGCCTGCAGTTGCGCATCGCCGCGCGTGCGCAGCCAGGCGGCGATGCCGTCCACGCACTGCTGTAGCGCATGGCGCGTGGCGCCCGGACGGGCGGTCGCGATCAGTTCGCGCAACTCGATCACGGAATGGCCGATTTCCAGCAGGGTCAGGGCCTGGCGCACGACGGCGCGCGTGGCCTCGCCCGGCGCCGGTCCGGCCGCCGCATTGAGCTGGCTGAGCAGGTCGCGCACGCGGTTGTCGAAGCGATGCTTGACTCGTCGCGCCGGGGCCGTGCACGCCTGCAACGCTTCGCGCCACAGGGCCGGGCCGATGTGGTCCTTGTGGCCCATCGTGTGCTCGGGCAGCAGCACGGCAAACACGAGGGCGGCCAGCATCAGGCCGACGATCAGCGCCATGCCCGTGTTCAAAAAGGCCGCGCCGTCGACGTGCATCAGATTCGTCGGCGCCATCTGCGTGATGAAGGTCGACACGCCCAGGCCCACGCCCAGCTTGGCGGGATTCGTCATCAGGTACAGGCCGACGGCGAGGAAGGGCGCAAAGCTGAGCACCAGCATGGGGAAACCGTCGCCGTGCACCAGCACGAAATACACGCACACGAGCGACAGGGGCATGGCGATCAAAAAGCCCGTCAGCACTTGCCGGATCATCATGATGGGGCGCGGCGAGGACGAGGCCAGCGCGCAGAACACGGCCGCCATCAGCATCGCCGTGCTGGCGTAGGGCCAGGCGAGGAAGTAGGCGCCCAGCGCCAGCAGGGCCAGGCTGATGCCGGCGCGCGCGCCGCTGGCGAGCACCAGCGCGGGCGGCGTCTTCGGCGCATACGCCTGCGGCGTGCTCACCTCGAGCGGCGTGTCGTGCACGAGGCTGAAATACACTTCGTGAAAGCGGCTCATGTCGCGCGCGAAGCGCTCGAGCAGCTCGCACACGGTGTCGAAGTCGATGCGCTGCGCATGCGCGATGGCCGCGCCGTCGATGTCCGCGCGCGCCTGCGCCAGCGCCGTCTGCAAATGCCGCTGCATGGTGTCGAGCGAGTCTTGCGACGGCGTCGTTTGCAGCGCCTCGGCGACGATGGTGTACAGGGGCGCGCACGCCTGCATGACCTGGTTTTCGCCATCGCGCTGCAGGCGGTCGAACAGGCGGTGGAAGGTATAGAAGGTGGTCAGCGCCGTCATGAAGGTGGCGTTGAAGGCGTGCAGCTTGCGGTTCTGCGCGCGCACGTGGCTCACTTTGCTGGTCACTTCGAACAGCGCGGCCGAGCGGCCCAGTTCCAGCGCCGCCACGTCGGCGGCGAACTGCAGATGCGTCAGTTCCACCTGCGCCGGCGTGAGCTTTTGCTGCAGCACGTCGTGGCAAAAGGCGAGGAATTTGCCGTAGCGGGCCTGCACCGTGCGCATCACCTGCGTGCCCTGGTGGCGCGGCAGCAGCACGCTGGAGACCGCCGCCGAGCAGATGATGCCCAGGCCGACTTCGGCCACGCGCGTGACGGCCAGCGTGAACACCTGCATCGGCTGCTCGATGGCGGGCAGCACGATCATGCAGGCCGTGTAGCCGGCCAGCACGTACACATACGACTGGGCATTGCGGTGCAGGGCCGAGCCGCTCGTGCACAGGCCCACCCACAGGGCCAGGCCGGCGAACAGCAGCACGGGCTGCTGCGGGAACAGGCCGATCAGGGTCAGCGCGGCCGTGCAGCCGAGCAGGGTGCCGCACAGGCGGTAAAAGCTTTTTTCCAGCACCATGCCGCTGCTGGGCAGGGCCAGGATGATGGTGGTGGTCATCGCCGTGCTGGGCGAGTCGAGGCCCAGGCGGTAGGCCAGCCACAGGGCGCAGAACGATGCGATGAGGGTCTTGCCGACGTAGATCCAGCGTTCGCCTTCCGTCGCGCGCCAGTCCTGCAGCGCCAGCGCCAGCCAGTGGGCCGCCCGGCTCAGGGGGCCATATAGGGGTTTTGTTGCTGTGGCTGGCGTCATCGATAGGCTATCAGTTCTGGTTGTTGAGATTGTTCAGGTTGCGCAGCTGGCGCATGTACAGCTTGTCGAGCACTTGCAGCTCTTCTTCCGTGAACCCTTCGTACAGGGCCGAGGTTTCCTGATAGACGTCGGGCAGCGCCGTTTCGATCAGCGCGCGGCCCTTGTCGGTCAGCGAGATCATCACGGAGCGGCGGTCGCCGGGGCGCGTACCGCGGTGGATCAGGCCACGCGTTTCCAGGTCGTTGCACACGCGCGTCAGGTTGGCCGGCTTTTCATGGCACGCCATGCCCAGGGTGCAGGCGTTCGAGGTTTCGTCGTCCGTGCCGTACAGCACGGCCAGCACCATGTAGCTGGCATCGACCAGGTCGTGCTTTTTCAGCGCGGCATTGGTCAAGTCCTTCATGCCTTTTTGAATGTGGTACGTCATGCGCAACAGGCGCATCAGTTCCATGGGGAAGCCTGGCATGCGCGTGCGGATGTTTTGCAGCCGCTTGGAGGTGGCGTCAAAAGCGGTCATGTCATATTCCTTCATGTGTCAATAAAGTTCCGATTGTATCTTGTTGGGCTATGGCAACGCGAGCCTAGATGCCGCCTCCCAATGCATTCATCAAGGAAACGTAGAGATCGAGCTCGCGCGCCCCATTTTGCGCCTGCTGTTGTTCTTCCGCCAGCAGCGCCACTTGCGTGTTGAGCATGTTGATGGCGTCGCTCATGCCCGCCTTGTACGCTTTTTCCGCCAGGTCGCGCGCGCGCTGCGCCGTGGCCAGCGCCTGCACGGTCAGCTGGTGCTGCTTTGCCAGCGACTGGGCGCGGGTGACGGCGTTGGCCACGTCCGACATGGCGTTGATGACGGTGGCGTTGTATTGCTCCACGGCGCCGTCGTACACGGCCGTCTGGCTGCCCAGCTGGGCGCGCAAACGGGCGCCGGCGAAGATGGGCAGGCTCAGTGCGGGAGAGGCGCCGCGGATCTCCGAGTTGGCGTCGAGAAAGTGGCTGAAGCCGAAGGCCTGGAAACCGGCGAACGCCACCAGGTTGACGTTCGGGTAGAACTCGGCCTTGGCCGCGTCGATGCGCTGCGCCGCCGCTTCGACTCTCCAGCGCTGGGCGGCGATGTCGGGCCGGCGGCCGATCAGGTCGGCGGGCAGGGCGGCGGGAATGGCCAGCGGCTGGTCCAGGCGCAGCACGGGGCGCGTGAGCGCGGCGCCGGCCGCCGGACCCTTGCCCGCCAGCGCGGCCAGCTGGTTGCGCAGCAGGGCCAGCGACTCGGCCGACTGCTCCAGCTGGCGGCGGCCCGCGGGCAAGGTGGTTTCGATTTGCGCCACGTCAATGTCCGTGCCGATGCCGGCGGCCTTGCGCTGGCGCGTGATGTCGAGGATGCGGGCGCGCTGCGCCAGGCTGCGCTCGATCACGTCCTGCAGCTGGAATTCATACGACAGCTGGATGTAGGTGCGCACCAGCGCCGTTTCCAGGGCCAGGCGGGCCATCTGCGATTCGGCCGACGCCATCTGCACGTCGCCCAGCGCGGCGGACAGGGCGGCGCGGTTGCGGCCCCACAGGTCCAGGTCGTACGAGGCCGTGACGGTGGCCTGGTTGCGCCAGGCATAGTTGCCGGCCAGCGGCGCCGGCGTGCTGCCGTGCTGCGAATACAGTTCGCGGTTGATGGAGACGTTCGCGTCCGCCTGCGGGCGGGTCTTGTCTTCCGCCGCGCCGGCCAGCGCCTCGGCCTGGCGCACGCGCGCCTGGGCGCCGCGCAGGGTGGGGCTGTCGGCCAGCGCCTGCTCCATCAAACGGTTCAATTGGGGGTCGTGCAAGTCTTGCCACCATTGCGTGCGCGGCCATTGTATGGCGGCGCTGGCGGCGGCATCCATGGCCTGGCTGCCCTGCAGTTTATTGGCGTCGAGCATGACCGATTGCGGCGCGATATGGCCCATGTCGGCGCAAGCGCTCAAGGCAAGGATCAGGCTGGCGGCAAGCAGACGGCGGTGCAGGGACATGCAGGAACTCCGGGAGAGATATGTTGGGGTAGTGCGGGGAAATCACAGCTCGCCGCGGTGAGCTTCGGGAGTGGCCCGAGTGCTGCGCCGCAACTGAGTTGTTACTGACAGAAACCGGCTGACTGGTTTCTTATTGCACGACGTGCTTGGCCGTCTGCGCGACATCAAAGTCCGCTTCCGTTTGCGGGATCAGGCCAGCCTTGCGGGCGGCGTAGAACTCGGCCATGACTTGTTCGCGCGTCACCTTGCTGGCGGCCGTGGCCGGCGTTTTCGGGTAGTCGACTTCGCTGGTGGCGATTTCGCCGGCGTTGCGGGCAAGGATGTATTCGGCCGTGACGTCAGCGCGCGTGAGTTGCTGGCTGGCAGCGGCAGGCGCGGCGCTTTGGGCAAAAGCCGAAGTGGCGGTGGTGATGGCAAACAATGCTGCGATGAGTGATTTGGCTTGCATGATAAGACTCCAAAATGTGCATGATGGCTGGGTGGATGGGCCGGATCGCCACGTACCGGTCGGTTCGGCGACGCTGCGCTGGTGGGCGCCGTGCCGCCGAGGAAGCAATTTCTGGATGAGAAGATGCTTACTTGAATTAACTATAGCAATGAATAGTACATTTGTGAAGTAATTTCTGAAAATATTTGTGCGTCGCCGCATTTTCCCCTTGGAAAAGGTCGTGCAGGCGTGCGCCGCTGGACTGGCCAGGAGAGTAAGCTGGTTTTTTTGTTAACGGGAGTCAGCCATGAGCAGCAGCACACTCGATCCGGACAATTTGCCCGTCACGCCCGACCGTGTCCTGGGCAGCGGCCATGGCAAGGGCGCGCTCGGTCCCAGCGACAGTTCCGACAGCGGCAGCGACATGCAGGGCGTGCCCGGCCAGGATGTGGAAGCGTTGGAGAACGACAGCGATGCGGCCGGCACGGGCGAACGGGCCGGCGTGGAACCGCGCAATACGGCGCCCGACGGCGGCGATATCGACGTCGATCATGTGGAAAGCCTGGCGCCCGTGCGGCCGGCAGAGGAGGACGATGGCGAGCCCCGCGCTCCCCAGGCGCCAGCGCCGCGACCCTGATGCCGGCGGCCGGCCGCAAATTGCCGCCGCTCTGGCGCCATCAGCGTAAAATGAGGGCAAGGCGGCGTGCGCGCCGCCATGGCCAGCCGGCCGGCACAGGATAGGATGTCAGAGGATGCAAACGCAGATGTCGGAAGAGAAAGAAAAAGACTTGATGTCGATGTACCGCGAGACGCGGCCGCGCGAGTTTTTTGGTGAAAAAAGTAACACCAATCACCTGGCCTGGAGTGCGCTGGTGGTCTTGCTGGCGCTGGCGTTCTGGCTGATCGTGGCCCTGGCCGCGGCGGAAAACCAGCGCTATGCCCTGGAAACGAAGGCGTGCCAGGATCGCGTGTTTCCGACGGAAATCGACACGTCTTGCCTAAAACAGGTCAAGTCGCGCGATCACTGGTGGCAGCACGTGGGCCATGCGCTGGTGCGCATGGGCGCCTGAGCCGGGTGTGAGCCGGCGGTGGTGGGAGCCGCCGCAGTGACAGGGGAACGGGGCGACAGGTAAATGGGGCAGTAGTGCGACAGTGCGGGAGGCGCCATGCCACGCGATCACTCGCGCGAGCAGCCGCAATGGCTGCTGGCGCGCCACAGTGCCTTGACGGCGCGCCAGTTGCTGCGCGCCTATGGCTTGCTATGCCTGTTTTCCCTGCTCATTGCCGCCGTCTTTGCGCTGCGCGGCCTCTGGTACATTCCCGTCTTTTCGTTCGCCGAACTGGGGCTGGTGAGCATCGCCCTGCTGCATTACCTGCGCCATGCGCGCGACTACGAACACATCGCCCTGCGTGATGGCGAACTGATCGTCGAACAGGTCAGCGCCGGCCGCTGCCGGCGCCACCACTTTTCGCCATGGCGCACGCGCGTCGAAGTGCCGTGCTGGCCGCGCCAGTTGATACGCATCAAGGATATCGGCCATGGCGGCGCGCAGGTGGACGTGGGCGTCTTCGCCACGCCCGAACGGCGGCAGCAGGTGGCGCAGGAACTATGCGCGCTGCTGCCGCCGCCGATGCCGCCGCCGTGAACGCCTTATACGGCCCGCGACGGGCCTTCCCACAGATTGATATGACCTTCGCGCGCCTGCACGTCGATGGCGGCCAGCTCGTCGGCCGTGAACGACAATTGCTGCAACGCGGCCACGTTTTCGCGGATTTGCGCGCTGCTGCTCGCGCCGATCAGGGTCGAGGTGACGCGCGGATCGCGCAGCACCCAGGCCAGCGCCATCTGCGCCAGGGTTTGCCCCCGCTGCGCGGCGATCTGGTTCAGCGCGCGCACGCGGGCCAGGTTTTCCGCGCTCAGGTGCTTTTGCAGCAGCGAGCCTCCGCCGGGACGGTTGACGCGCGCATCCTGCGGCACGCCATCGAGATACTTGTCGCTCAATAAACCCTGCGCCAGCGCCGTGAACGTGATGCAGCCCATGCCCTGTTCTTGCAGGGTGTCGAGCAAGCCGTCTTCCTCGATCCAGCGGTTGAGCATATTGTAGGCAGGCTGGTGGATCAAACACGGCACTTTCCATTCCTTCAGCAGGGCGGCCGCCTCGGCCGTCTTTTGCGGCGAATACGACGACAGGCCCACGTACAGCGCCTTGCCCTGCTGCACGGCGGTCGCCAGCGCGCCCATGGTTTCTTCCAGCGGCGTGTCGGCGTCGTAGCGGTGCGAGTAAAAGATGTCGACGTAATCGAGGCCCAGGCGTTGCAAGCTCTGGTCCAGGCTGGCCAGCACGTATTTGCGCGAACCGCCGCCCTGGCCGTACGGGCCCGGCCACATGTCCCAGCCCGCCTTGGTGGAAATGATCAGCTCATCGCGGTACGGTAAAAAATCGTCGCGCAGCAGCTTGCCGAAATTGCTTTCCGCGCTGCCATACGGCGGGCCGTAGTTATTGGCCAGGTCGAAATGCGTGATGCCCAGGTCGAAGGCCGTGCGCAGCATGTCGCGCTGCGAAGCCAGATTGTTGCTGTCGCCAAAGTTGTGCCACAGGCCCAGGGACAGCAGCGGCAGTTTCAGCCCGCTGCGCCCGCATGTGCGGTATTGCATGCTGTCGTAGCGGTTCTCGGCGGCGTGGTAGGTCATGGCATCTCCTTGTAAATGAATGGCTTATTTTCGCGCAAAATCAAGGTGTGCGTGCGTGCGCCTTGCGCGCGGCGGGACGCGCCTTACAATGGGCGTTCAGGAATCTCGCAAGGAGCGGACATGGAAATCGAATTGAAATTGCTGCTGGCGCCGGAAGACGCGCCCCGCCTGCGCGCCCACCCGCTGCTGGCGCAGGCTGCGCAAGCAGAGGTGCAGGTGCTGCAGATGCACGATATCTATGTCGATACGCCCGATTTGCAGCTGTGCCGCCACGACGCGGGCTTGCGCGTGCGCCAGGTGGACGGGCATTGGGTGCAAACGCTGAAGGCGGGCGGCACCGTCAACGGCGGCTTGCACAGCCGCCACGAATGGGAAGGCGACGTGCCGGGGCCGCAGCCGGATCTGGCCGCGCTCGACTCTGCCATCGGCCGCAAGCAACCCGTCCGCGCGCTGCTGCGCCGGGATGCCGTCCGCGATGCCTTGCAACCCGTATTTACCACGCGCATCGAGCGTACCGTCTGGCAGCTGCGCACGCCGCAGGGCGACCAGATCGAATGCGTGCTGGACCAGGGTGTCATTGAAAGCGGCGCGGACGGGGCCGCGCGCAGCGTGTCCGTCAGCGAGGTCGAACTGGAATTGAAGGAAGGGCAAGCGGCCAGCCTGTTCGACGTGGCGCTGGCGCTGCTGCAGGACGTGCCGCTGCAGTTGGGCCACATGAGCAAGGCGGAACGCGGTTACCGCCTGGCGGCAGCGTACCCCTTGCAAGCCGTCAAGGCGAAAGCGCTGGCGCTGGACGCGGCGATGTCGGTGGAACAGGCGTTCGTGGCCATCGCCGGCAATTGCCTGGAACAGGTCAGCGGCAACCAGGATGGCGTGGCGGCGGGCGAGGATGTGGAAAGCGTGCACCAGATGCGCGTGGGACTGCGCCGTTTGCGCTCGGCGCTGGGCATGTTCAAGTCCCTGCTGGCCTTGCCGGACGCCTTGAAGGCCGAACTCGACTGGCTGGGCGGCGCGCTGGGCGAGGCGCGCGACTGGGATGTGTTGGCTGGCAATACCCTGGCGCAGCTCGATGGCGAGGCGCAGGCCGATGCGGCGGCGCTGGCACAGGCGGCGCACGCGCAGGCGCGGCTCAAGCACCAACAAGCCGCCCAGGCCGTCACGTCGGCGCGCTACACGGCCTGCATGCTGGGCTTGCAGCGCTGGCTGCAGGCGCGCGCCTGGCGCGACGGCTGTTCCGCGCGCCAATTGCGGCGCCTGGACGCGCGCGTGTCGCCGTTTGCCCGCACCACCTTGCGCAAGGACCAGCGCCGCCTGATGAAGCGCGGCAAGCGCCTGCTGCATGCCACGCCGCAGCAGCGCCACCAGGTGCGCATCGCGGCCAAGAAGACGCGCTATGCGACGGAATTCTTTGCTTCGCTGTTTGCCGCGCGCGCCGTGAAACCGTATGTGGGGCGGCTGTCGGCGCTGCAGGATGAACTGGGCTGGCTCAACGACGTGCAGGTGGCCGACCGGCTGCTGCAGCAATTGCCCGATGCCCAGGCCGACTTGCCTGGCCAGGACGAGTTGCGGCTGCACGCTGCCTTCGTGCGCGGCTATCTGGCGGCGCGCGCGCAGGCGGAAGGCAGCGATGGCCGCATGCACAAGGCCTGGCGGCGCTTTAAATCGGCCAGCTTGCCGGCCTGAACCCGCTTCCGCCTGAGTGCCAGACCAGACCAGACTAGGCCAGCGGCCGTTGCAACTGGCGCTCGAGGATGGCCAGCGGCGACTTGTGCGGCGCTGCCATGGCGCGCACGGGCAGCAGCCAGGTTTGCTCCAGCGCATGCTGTCCCCGCAGGGCGGCGTGCGATACGGCGTCGCTGAAGACGATCCACGTCTGGCCCGGCGCGAATGCGTGGGTGTACTGCTCCACCTGCGCCTGGTAATCGAGATCGGCCTTCATGGCGTCGTGCAGCTGCAGCATGTAGTGATCGTAGGCCGTGCGCCGCGACTTGGTGATGCGCAGCCGGTGCATCAGTGCCGCCAGCACGGGCTGCGGACGCTTTGCAAGGGGTAAAAAATGCTGCGCCACCTGTTCGAATGGCGCGCCCAGTTTCCACACGCGGGGCGCGCCGCGCGGATGGATGTTGCTGAAGACGCGCAGGATGCGCCGGCCCTGCGTGGGCGAGGAGGGAAAGCTGTCCACATGCAGGCGCGTATCGTCCTTGCGCCACGAGGTGATGCGCCCGGCGATTTCCACGGGGCGAAAGCTGCCCTTGCCTTGCTGCAGATGGGGAGCATAGCCGGGCAGCAAGCCGGCCAGCAAGTGCCGCGTGTGCCGCGCATAACGTTGCATCAGCGCGGCCAGCAGGGCCGCATCGCAGGTATCGCCCTGGCCCCGCACGCCGCGCGCCGGTTCCCAGCTGATGTTCTTGGCGCTGCTGGCGCTACCCACAGCGCCGTCGAGCAGGGCATGCTCTTCCTGCTGCAGGGGAAAGCCCAGAGCCGGCAACAGCAGCACTTGGCCATCTTCGAGTGCCTGCAGCGCCGCCGCCTGCTGCGCGGCGCTGCCGCTGGCGTCCCACCGGGACAGGGAAATGTCGACGAGCTTGTTCATGGCGCAAACGGGGAAGACATGGGAGCGGCCAGTATGGGCGCTTGCCGCCCGCTTCCGTTTGCGCTGGCGCAGACTTACATTACAGTTTGCTGTTCTGGCAGCCGGCGCTCGCGCATTCGCGCACGCGGTCCTGCAGGAATTGCGCGCGTTCGATGGTGGTCTTGGTGGCGCAATCGAGATTCACATAGAAGCCCGAGGATTCGCGTTTGGAGCAGGCGTCGTTGCGGTTGGCGATCCATGCCAGCTGGCCCGATTTCAGCTTCTGCTTGCCGCCGGCATCGAGCTTGGCGGCGAGTGTCTTGTAGTTGGCGTTGAGTTCCTTGTCCGCTTCCTGGTACACCTTGTTGAGGCAATACAGGCCGTCGAAGTCGTTGCGCGGCGTGTCGCAGGCCGAGTTGGCGAAGGCGGAACCGGAAGCAAACACGAGCAGGGCAAGGATGCATTTTTTCATGGCGGGCTTTCAGGAAGTGGTGGGGCAGGATCGGTGAGCAAGACAGCGCTCTTGCGCATCGTATAACATTTTCTCTTCCGCCCGCGGACGCTTGCGGGCGTGTCCGCCAGCCCCGCCAGCGCCGTCAGTAGGCCAGGCGGCCCGGCACGCTCACTTCGATCTGCGTGCCGGCGCCGGGCCGGCTGTCGATGCGCAGGCTGGCGCCGATGCCGGCGGCGCGCTCGCGCATGCCGACCAGGCCCCAGTGGCCGGGCCGCTGGCCCGTTTGCGCCACGGCGTCATCGAGGCCGCAGCCGTCGTCGCGCACGCGCAGGGTGAATGCCTGCTCAGCATAGTCGAGTTCCAGCACGATGTTTGCCGCCTCGGCATAGCGCGAGGCGTTGAACAGCGCTTCGCGCGCGATGGCATAGACCTCGTCATGCACGCGCGGCTGCAGGCGCCGGCAGGTGCCGCTGACGTGCACGGTGAAGGCGTGTGCGCGGTGCTCGGCCAGGCCCTTGCCGAATTGCTGCAGCGCCAGCCGCAGTTCGTCCGGTTCGGCCGAGGCGCGCAAGTCCATGATCTGGTCGCGGCCTTCGATCAGCAGCTGGTCGGCCAGGTTGAGGGTGCCGTCGAGGCGCGCCCGTTCGCGCGTGCCCTTGGGCAGCATGTCCGCATGCGCATGGAACGACAGGATCAGGCCTTGCACGCTTTGCAGCAGGGTGTCGTGCAGCGAGCGGGCGATGCGCGAGCGTTCGGCCAGGCGCTCCTGCAAGCGTTCCTGCAGCCGTTCCTGCATGTTGCGCGTCAGGTGGCGGATGCGCAGCACATAGCCGCCGTACAGCAGCAGCGCGGCGCCCAGCACCAGCAGCACGACGAACCACGGCGTCTGCACGAAGGCGGGTGCGATGACGATGTCGAGCTTGGCTCCCTGCGTGTTCCACACGCCGTCTTCGTTGGCGGCCGTGACCTCGAAGCGGTAGCTGCCTGGCGCCAGGTTGGTGTAGTACGCCTCGCGGCGCCCGACCGCCTCTTGCCAGCCGGCGTCCACGCCCGCCAGCCGGTAGCGCAGACGCACGCGTTCCGGCATCGACAGGCTCAGCGCCGTGAAGCCGATCTGCAGGGTCTTGCTGCCTTGCGGCAGCTGCAGCGGCTTGCCATCGTCCAGCGCGTAACGCGCGCCATTGGCCAGCAAGCTGTGGATCTGCACGGGCGGCGGCAGGCGATTGCGGCGGATATGCAGCGGGTCGAGCATGCCGATGGTGGCCGAGGTGGAGAACCACAGCTTGCCGTCGGGTGCATGGATCAGCGACGGCACGGGGCGCAGCTGCGAGGCATGGCCCTGCAAGCCGTCGAGCGCGTCGAAGCGTTCCGAGACGACGGCGCTGCCGTCCCGCATCCACGCGGCCAGGCTGGCCGCGCCGATATGGCTTATGCCGTCCGCGCCATGCAGCCACAGGTCGCCGTCCGGCAGGCGCACGATGCCCGACACGCCGCGAAACGCCGCGCTGCGCGCGCCGCGCAAGGTGTGGAAGCGGCCGGCGCGGTACAGGGCCACGCCGTTTTCGCCGCCGGCCCACATCGCGTCGCCATCGCGGTACAACTGCAGCACGGTGCCCACCTGCAGGCCTTCGGCCGCGCCGAGCCGCCTGACGGCGCCCGCGCGCTGGCCGTCGGCCACCAGGCTGACCGTATTGTCGGCATGGCCCAGCCAGACGGTGCCGGCGCCATCGATCGCCATGGCCGTGGTCAGCACCGCCGGCAGGCCGGACAGGCCGCCGTTCGCGATCCATTTTCCTTCGCTCAGGCGAAACAGGCCGCCGCCGGAAAACGAGGCCCACAGGGCGCCCGAGCGGTCCTGCTGCAGCGCCTGCGGATCGAGTCCTTGCACGGGCGCTGTCACGCGCGTCATGGTGCCGTCGCGCGCGCGATGGTGCAGCTCTTGCTCGTTGCCCAGCCACAGCGTGCCGTCGGACGCCCAGTGGCTGGCCGCCAGCGCCCCTTTCAAGATCACTTTTCTCACCCCGTCGGCAGTAAAGCTGCGCACGTCGCTCACGTAGTCGCCGATCCACACGTCGCCATCGGGTCCCGGCAGCATGCCTGGGTGGTCGAAGGGCACGGCGACGGGCAAGGTCTGCAGGCGGTTCGGCCGCAGCCGGTCCAGGCCCGTCGAGGTGCCGAACCACAGATTGCCCTCGCGGTCCTGGAACGACGTTTGCGGCAGCGGGCCGCTGATGCCGTTCTGGCGCGTCAGGCGCTGGGCCGGCAGACTGGGGCCGGCAGGGTCGAACTTGCGTTCGATGCCATCGGGTGTCATCAGCCACATGGTGCCGGCGCGGTCGAAGCGGATGCCGTTGCCCCTGGCGTCGGGCCGGATGGGCGCATCGCCGCGCGGCGCGCTGGTGCGCACGCGGTAGTAATTGCTTTGCGTGTCGACGGCCCAGATGGCGCCATCGGGCGCTTCGTCCATGGCGGTGAGGAGGGTGCGCGGCCAGGCATGGGAAAAGCGCGTCTCGCCCGGCCTGCGGAAAAAGACGCCATGCATGGTGCCCATCCACTGCGTGCCATCGCGCCCGAACAGGATCTGGTACACGCGCTTGTCGGGCAGGCCCACGTTGGCCGCTTGCGCGACGAAGCGGTCGGCGCCTGGCGCCAGGCGCGCCGCGCCATCGCGCGTGCCGACCCAGATGGCGCCGTCGGGCGCTGCCTCGATATGGAACACGGCGCCCGGCGGCAAGCCGTCCGCTTCGCGGTAGGTGCGCGCGCCACCCTGGCGAAAGACGCTGACGCCGCCGAGGCGGTAGCCGACCCACACGGCGCCGTCCGGCGGCGTGGCCAGGCCCAGCACATTGCTCGACGGCAGGCGGTGGCCGTACACGCTGTCGACGCGGTCGAAGCGCACGCCATCGTAGCGGTACAAGCCCGTGGCCGTGGCGATCCACAGCCAGCCATCCTTGCCCTGGGCGAATTTGAGCACGTCGACGGGCGCGCCTTGCAAGGCGCCCCAGGCATTGTGGGTGTAGTCGGACAGCAGGGGCGAGGGGGCGGCCGCGCACGCGTGCAGGTGGCACGCCAGCAGGGGCAACATCAACAGGCGGCGCAGCAGGCGAGCGGACATCGGTGCAGAGGGAGGTGGCAGGGCAGTGATTGTAGCGCAGCGCCGTGCGTTTCAGCAGGCAAAAAAAAGCCTGCGCGGGATGGCGCAGGCTTTTTTCGCCCTACGTTGACAAGGACCGCTTACGCGAAGTTCTTGGCAACGAAGTCCCAGTTGACCAGGCCCCAGAACGTTTCCACGTACTTGGCGCGCAGGTTGCGGTAGTCGATGTAGTAGGCGTGTTCCCAGACGTCGCAGGTCAGCAGCGGCTTGTCGCCGGTGGTCAGCGGGCAGCCGGCGTTCGAGGTGTTGACGATGTCGACGGAGCCGTCGGCTTTTTGCACCAGCCAGGTCCAGCCCGAACCGAAGTTGCCCACGCACGACTTGGTGAATTCTTCCTTGAACTTGTCGAACGACGACCATTTGGCGTTGATCGCGTCAGCCACGGCACCCGTAGGCGCGCCGCCGCCGGCCGGCTTCATGCCGTTCCAGTAGAAGGTGTGGTTCCATACTTGCGCCGCATTGTTGAAGATGCCGCCCGACGATTTCTTGATGATCTCTTCCAGCGACAGGTTCTCGAACTCGGTACCCTTGATCAGGTTGTTCAAGTTGGTGACATACGCCTGGTGATGCTTGGCATAGTGGTATTCCAGGGTTTCTTTCGAAATATGCGGCGCCAGAGCGTCCATTTCATACGGCAGTGGTGGCAGAGTATGTTCCATGTGATGTCCCTTTGTGGTGAGTATTCGGAGTCTACCGGCCTGCGGCCGGAGGGTTGAGCCAAGCTTGCTTGAAGCAGGCATTCTTGCTGAACGAGCCACTATTGTAAAGCGGATGCGCCATTGCTGCAGATTCCGGCACGCGTCGCGGATGCGGGCGGCGTAGTGATTCTCGTTTAGCCTGAATCGGGCGTCATGCTCTCCGCTGTGGATGCTATCGGATGCGCCGCGTGGTTTCGCGCACGATCAGTTCCAGCGGCGGAATGGCGGCCTGCACGGCTTCGCCATTGATCAGTCCCAGCAGCGCTTCCGTGGCGATGCGGCCGATGTCGTACAGGGGCTGGTGGATGGTCGTCAGCGGCGGCGTCGTGTAGGACGAGCCGGGCAAGTCATCGAAACCGACGAGCGAGATATCGTCGGGCACGCGGATTCCCTTGCGGTACAAACACAGGCGCACGCCATAGGCGGACAGGTCGTTGGCGGCGAAGACGGCGCTGAACTGCTGCTGCGTATCAAACAAGTGGTTCATGGCCAGCATCCCGCTTGCCTCGTGGAAATCGCCTTCCGCCATCAGTTTCGGGTCGATGGCGATGTCCGCTTCGCGCAGCGCGCGCTGGTAGCCCGTCAGGCGTTCGGCCGCATCCGTGTTGTTGGCAGGGCCGGCGACAAACGCGATGCGCCGGTGGCCCAGTTCGATCAAGTGGCGCACGGCCAGGTAGGCGCCGTATTCGTTGTCGAGCTTGAAGCCGATGGCGCTTTTCGTCGCCAGCAGGCGGCCCGTCGAGACGATGGGCCGCTGCTGCGAGAAATCGAGCACGCTCTCGTCCGAGATGCGCCCGGACAGCAGGATGATGCCGTCGACCTTCCTCGCCAGCAGCAGACGGATGCGGTCCGCTTCTTCCTGCGCATTCCAGTGCCCGCTGACGATGACGGAGGCATAGCCCGTGTCTTTCAAGCCATCGTCCACGCCGCGCAGGCTTTCATCGAAGAAGGGGCTGGAAATATCCTGCACCACGATGCCGATGGTCATCGAGCGGCCCTTCTTCAAGCCCTGCGCCATCTGGTTCGGCGCGAATTTCATGTGCGCGATGGCCGCCAGCACGGCGTCGCGCTTGTCGTCGGAGACCCTGGCCGTGCCGTTCAGGATGCGCGAGACGGTGCTGGGCGACACGCCGGCCTGGCGGGCCACGTCGAGCAGGGTGGAAGGGGGAGCAGCGTGGGCGCTATCGTTCAAGGTGATTTCCGGGTATCAAGATGGCTGGTCGTCAGTGCTCTGAAAACCTTTTCATCGAAAGATTACCATAAATGCCCACGGGGGGCCGTAGGTCGGGGTAGGTCGGGTTAGCCCTGCGGGCGTAACCCGACATATTGTTGGCCGTGCACGTCGGATTGCGCGTTGAAACACCTCGGCGGCCCCGCTAATCCGACCTACGCTTGAAAACGTTTTCACAAAAAACAACAGCGTCTCGACAGTTTGTATTTTCGCCTTTTTCATAGGAGAGCACGCGCAGCGACAGCCCTCTGGCCATGCCACCCTCAATAAAAATGACAACTTTTTCGGTTGACTTGATTTTCTTTGCGGTGTTAAATGGACACATGTTGTGAAAACGTTTTCAAGATAGAAGACGCTCAATAATCGGAGATGAAATAATGAAGTCAAGCATCCTTGGCGCCGCCCCCCTGGCCGCGCTGACCCTGGCCGCCAGCGTGGCCGCCGCGCCCGCCGCCGTCCCCGCGGTCGCGTCGCCTGTGCCGGCGCTGGCCCCGGCCACGATTACCGTCGCCTCGTTTCCCGACCTGGACCGCGCCGTCAAGACGGCCTTGCCCCTGTGGGAAAAGCTGTACCCGCAAGTGAAGGTCAAGCTGGTCAGCCTGCAGATCGACGACCACCATAACTCGATGACGACGGCGCTGGCGGCCGGCGCGCGCCTGCCCGACGTGATGGCCATCGACTTCCGCTATGTCGGCAGCTTCGCCGAATCGAAGGGCATGGAAGACTTGCTGCAGCCGCCATATGGGGCGGGGCAGTACCGCGCCCAGTTCGTGCCGTTCACCTTCGTGCAGGCGACCAGTTCGCGCGGCACCCTGGGCGCCATGCCGGCCGACCTGGGACCGGGCACTTTGTTCTACCGCAAGGACTTGATGGACAAGGCGGGCATCAAGGAAGCCGACCTGACGCAATCGTGGGAATCGTATATCGCCGCCGGCAAGAAGCTCAAGGCCGCCACCGGCACCTATCTGCTGGCCGGCGCCAGCGACCTGGCCGACATCGTTATCCGCGCCAATCTGAAGGATGGCGAAGGCATTTACTTTGGCGACAAGGGGCAGGTGCTGGTCGACTCGCCCCGCTTCGTCAAGGCCTTCGAACTGGCCAAGGCGGCCAGGATCGCTGGCATCGACGCGCGCACCGTGGCCTGGACGGGCGAGTGGGCCGAAGGTTTTAAACGCGACAAGGTGGCCAGCCAGATGATGGGATCGTGGCTCAGCGGCCACCTGGCCAAGTGGCTGGCACCCGATTCCAAGGGCCAGTGGCGCGCGGCCAACCTGCCGGCCGGCGCGCTGGCGTCCTACGGCGGCTCCTTCTACGGCATCCCGAAAAAGGCGGCGAATAAAACCCAGGCCTGGGAATTCATCAAGTTCATGACCGTCAATAAGGATATCCAGCTGCACTCCCTGAAAGAGATCGGCGCCTTCCCGGCCCTCAAGGCGGCATATGCGGACCCGATGATGGACGAGCCGCAAGCGTACTTCGGCGGCCAGAAGACGCGCTTGCTGGCGCGCGACACGGCGGCGAAGATTCCCGTCATCCGCGTCGACAAGTTCGACGCCGTGGCGCGCGACATCGTCAACATGGAACTGGAAAGCGTGCTGGCGCAAAACAAGGATATCAAGACGGCGCTGGCCGACGCCAAGGCCCTGATCACCCACCGCGCGCGGCGCTAGGAGCAGCATGACTACGACCATGCCTTGTACCGAGGGTGCCGCCGCCCCGGCGCGGCGCGCCAGGAAACGCTACAACATGAAGCAGTGGGCGCCGTACATTTTCATCAGCCCCTTCTTCATCCTGTTTGCCGTCTTCAGCCTGTTCCCGCTGCTGTTTTCCATCTACTTGTCGTTCAACCAGTGGGAAGCGGCCAGCGGCGTGGAAGCCATGCAGTGGGTGGGCCTGGACAACTACAAGTACGCCTTGAGCGACCCGTGGTTCTTGCGCTCGCTGGGCAATACGCTGTGGCTGGCGCTGGCCTCGGGCGTGCCGCAGCACCTGGTCGCCATTCCGCTGGCAGCGTTCATCCACAACAGCTTCAAGCGCTCGCGCAACCTGGTGATCGGCATTTACTTTTTACCGTTCATCACCTCCAGCGTGGCCATCGCCATGGTCTTCAACACCCTGTTCTCGCGCGACTATGGCCAGATCAATGTGCTGCTCCAGTGGTGCGCCAGCCTGCCGCTGGTGGGCGGGCTGTTTCCGGCGGAATCGATCGACTGGCTGGGCAGTTCGCTGTTCATCAAGCCGGCCGTCGCCTTCGTGATTTTCTGGCGCTACCTGGGCTGGAACCTGGTGCTGTACCTGTCCGCGCTGCAGGTCATCCCCAAGGATTTATATGAGGCGGCCACCATCGACGGCGCCTCGAAACGCCAGCAATTCTGGTACATCACCCTGCCGCAGCTGCGCCCCATGATCTACCTGGCCGTCACCTTGACCATCATGGGCAATCTGCAGCTGTTCGAGGAACCGTTCGTGCTGGTGGCCGAATCGAGCGGCGTAAGCCAGTCGGTGATGACGACGGCCATCTTCGTCTACAAGACGGCGTTTTCCTCGGGCGACTTCGGCACGGCGTCGGCCATTTCCTGGCTGCTGTTCCTCATCATCGCCAGCACCACCTGGGTGAACAACCGCATCTTCAGCCGCAATGAACGGCATGAACGCAAGGAGGCCAAATGAAAACTACCCGCTGGACGGCCTACGCCATGGTGGCCATCGGCGCCCTGATCATGGTCGCGCCGTTCTACTTCATGTTCGTCTTTGCCACGCACACGAGCGCCGAGATCTACAGCCTGCCGCCGCCGCGCTGGTTCGGCACGGCCCTGCTGAACAACCTGGAACTGCTGCAGGAGCGCCTGCCGTTCTGGCGCAATATCGGCATCAGCCTGTACGTGGCACTGATGACGACCATCCTGACCTTGTTCTTTTGCTCGCTGGGCGGCTACGCGTTTGCCATGTACGAATTCCGCTTCAAGCGGCCCTTGTTTACCCTGGTGATGGCGTCGATGATCATTCCGTCCTTCATGAACATGATCCCGACCTTCATGCTGATGGATTTCCTCGGATGGCTGGACCAGCCGCGCGCCCTGTACGTGCCGGGAGCGGCCGGCGCGCTGGGCATCTTCCTGATGCGCCAGTACATCGGCACAGCGATACCGAAGGATCTGATCGAGGCGGCGCGCATCGACGGCTGCGGCGAATTCGCCATCTACTGGAGAGTCGTGCTGCCGCTGATCGGCCCCGCCATGGGCACCCTGGGCCTGATCACCTTCATCAACTCGTGGAACAATTTCATCACGCCGCTGGTCGTCATGCGCTCGGTCGAGAACTACACGATCCCGCTGGCCCTGCGCAGCATGCAGGCGCCGAACAACACGGAGTGGGGCGCGCTGATGACGGGCGCCGCCATCGCCGTGCTGCCGCTGCTGCTGATGTTTTTTGTCGCCTCGAAGCGCCTGATCGAAGGCTTGACGCAGGGCGCCGTCAAAGGCTGATCCACACATTTATCTCAACCCCTCACACTGACATCACCACCATGCATAACGACGACATCGACACCAACTTCCCCGCCACCTTCACCTGGGGTGTGGCCACCAGCGCCTACCAGATCGAGGGCGCCGCCGCCATCGACGGCCGCGGCCCATCCATCTGGGATACCTTCAGCCACACGGACGGCAAGATCATCGACGGCAGCAATGGCGACGTGGCTTGCGACCATTACCACCGCTATGCCGAGGACGTGGAGCTGATCGCCAGCCTGGGCGTCAACGCCTACCGCTTTTCCATGTCCTGGTCGCGCGTCCAGCCGACGGGTTCCGGCGAGTGGAACGAGGCGGGCTTCGATTTCTATGCGCGCCTGCTCGACGCCCTGGCCGCCAAAGGCCTCGATGCCCACCTGACCCTGTACCACTGGGACTTGCCGCAAGCCTTGCAGGACGAGGGCGGCTGGCTCAATCGCGCCACCTGCTATCACTTCGCCGCCTACGCGGCCGAGGTGGCGCGCCGCTTCGGCCACAAGGTCGCCAGCATCGCCACGCATAACGAACCGTGGTGCACGGCCGTGCTGGGCCACGGCACGGGCCAGTTCGCGCCCGGCATGGCCGACCCGGCCGCCGCCGTGCAAGTGTCGCACCATCTGCTGCTGTCGCATGGCCTGGCCATGCAGGCGATGCGCGCCGTGAACCCGCCGGCGAAACTGGGCATCGTGCTCAATCAATGGACGGCCACGCCGGCCACCGACAGCGCCCAGGACCGCGAACTGGCCGAACTCGAATATGCGCGCTCTGTGCAGTGGTATATGGACGCCATCTTCAAGGGTCGCTACCCGGCCCTGGCCCTGAAACACGCCGACGCTTCTGCTTTGGCTATCTTTGAAAACGATTTCATAGATATCAAGCAGCCCATCGATTTCCTTGGCGTGAACTATTACACGCGCGCTTACATGAGCGCCGAGACGCCGCCGCGCAAGCCCGAATGCAAGCTCGGTGTCAACGACATGGGCTGGGAAACCTATCCGCAAGGCTTGACGGAACTGCTCGTGGGCCTGCACCGCGAGTACCGGCTGCCGCCCGTCTACATCACGGAAAACGGCATGGCCGTCGCCGACAAGCCCGTCGGCGGCAAGATCCACGACGCGCCTCGCATCGAGTACGTGCGGCTGCATCTGGACGCCTTGCGCGCCGTGATCGCGCAGGGCATCGACGTGCGCGGCTATTTCTACTGGAGCCTGATGGACAATTTCGAGTGGAACTCGGGCTACGCCAAGCGCTTCGGCATGCTGTACGTCGATTACGCCACGCAGCAGCGCAGCTTCAAGGACAGCGCCCTGTGGTACCGCGATTTTATTATCGCCCAGCGCGCGTCCCACGCTGCCGTCCTGGCCGGGGAGCACTGACATGGCCGCCATTTCGCTGCGCGGCATCCGCAAGACCTACGGCGACGGCCCGGAAATCGTCAAGGGCCTCGATCTCGATATCCACGACGGCGAATTCATGGTCTTCGTGGGACCGTCCGGCTGCGGCAAGTCGACCCTGCTGCGCATGATCGCGGGACTGGAAGACATCAGCGCGGGCCAGCTGCGCATCGGCGACCTGCTGGCCAACGACGTGGCGCCGGCCGAGCGTGGCATCGCCATGGTGTTCCAGAGCTACGCCCTGTATCCGCACATGACGGCGCGCGACAACATGGGCTTTGCCTTGAAACTGGCGGGCAAGGGGGAAGCCGAAGTGCGCGCGGCCGTCGGCAAGGTGGCCGAGATTTTGCAGATCACGCACCTGCTCGACCGCAAACCCAAGGCCCTGTCGGGCGGCGAACGCCAGCGCGTGGCCATCGGCCGCTCCATCGTGCGCCAGCCCAAGGTGTTTCTGTTCGACGAGCCGCTGTCCAACCTCGACGCGTCGCTGCGCGTGCAGACGCGCATCGAACTGGCCAAGCTGCACCAGGAACTGGGCACGACGATGATTTACGTGACGCACGACCAGGTCGAGGCCATGACCCTCGGCGACAGGGTCGCCGTCTTCCATGGTGGGCACCTGGAGCAGGTGGGGGCGCCGTTGGCCCTGTACCGCCATCCGGCCAGCCAGTTCGTGGCCGGCTTCATCGGCGCGCTGCGCATGAACTTTTTGCCGTGCGCCGCCGTCCCGGCCCTGGCCAGCGAGCTTGGGGGCGAGGCGGGCATGCTGGTCGGCATACGCCCCGAACACCTGCGCCTGGTGCCGCGCAATGAAGGCTACGGGGCCACGGTGACCCTGATCGAGCAGCTGGGCGATGCGCAGATCATCCACGCGACGCTTGACGATCGCATCGACGGCGGCCCGCATGCGGTGGCCATCAAGCTGCACGGCGAGGCGCGCCATGCGCTGGCGCAGGGCAGCGCCATCGGCTTCGCGCCGGAAGAAGGCCATGCCTTTCTGTTCGACACGGCCGGGCGCGCCGTGGCTACCCATTGACCCCGCACGGAGGCGACATGACTTCAGATTGACACCCAAAAAATGTGCAGCAATAGCCAAAGAGCTATGTGATCATCATTCAACCAGCGGTACAGGAGACAACAACAATGCAACAGCTCAAACGCAATACCATCGCCCTCAGCCTGGCGCATGCGACCTTCGCCCAGTTCATCTTGCTGGGCAGCGGCGCCGCCATGGCCCAGGAGGCTGCAGCCACGGACGCGGCAAAACCGGCAGCCGAACAGATGGACCGCATCGTCGTCACGGCCACGCGCCGCAATACCTTCGTGCAGGAGACGCCGCTGGCCGTCACGGCCTTCAACCAGGACACCCTGCAAAACAACCAGGTCAAGGATCTGGCGTCGCTGGCCACCATGGTGCCCAGTCTCGTCGTCGAGCAGCATGGCGACTCGGGCGGCGTGCACGTCTACATGCGCGGCGTGGGCTCGGCCAACCACACGGAGCTGGGCGACCCGGCCGTCGCCTTCTATGTCGATGGCGTGTATTCGCCGCGTCCCCAGGGCGCCACGGCGCTGATGTACGACCTGTCCCACGTCGAGGTGGCGCGCGGACCGCAGGGCACCCTGAACGGCCGCAATTCGACGGCCGGCGCCGTCAACCTCGTCTCGGCCGCGCCGAGCACGGCCAAGTTCATGGGCTCGGCCGGCATCACCGTCGGCGACTACCGCCACCTGCAGACGCAAGGCATGCTCAACATTCCGTTCTCCGACGACGTGGCGCTGCGCATCGCCGCCATCAAGGATAGCCACGACGGCACGGTGGACTTCCGCCGCGGCTCGAACGTCATGCCGGGCACGGCCAAGTATGGCGCCGGCGACCAGATGGGCGTGCGCGCCTCGCTGCTGTGGAAGTTCACGCCGCAGCTGCGCGGCACCTTCATCGCCGACTACTTCCTCGACCAGGGCGCCGGCAACGTTTACCTGGCGGCCGAACCGAAAGCGGGCGAGAAGCTGCGCTCGGCCCTGATCGACACGCCGGGCACCCTGGACCAGTCGATTTTGACCTACAAGGGCAAGCTCAATTACAAGCCGACGGATGCGCTGGACTTCACGTACCTGGGCAGCTGGAGCCGCTACAAGCGCCAGAACAGCAATGATGCCGATGCGGGCCTGTTCCCCGGCTTCAAGTCGGAAAACCGCACCGACTGGGCGCAGTTCGACAGCTATTCGCACGAGCTGCAGGCGCGTTCGGACGACGATGCGCCGTTCCAGTGGGTGGCCGGCCTGTTCCTGTTCAATGAAAAGAACAAGGTGCGCTTCGATATCGACCGCAGCCAGATTTCGCAGGCGGCCGTGCAGCAGGATATCGCCAACGGCGCCGTGATCTTCGTGCAGCCCACCGTGGGCCAGTATGCGTCGTCCATGTCCTTCATCCAGGGCGACCGCCAGCTCAAATCGAAGGCCGTGTTCGGCCAGGTCAGCCAGCAGCTGACGGACCAGATCAAGCTGACGGCCGGCGCGCGCTACACGAAAGACCATAAATTCGACATCGGCGGCCAGAACTGGGCTTGCCCGAACTGGCCCGCGAACACGCCGCTGGGCACCACCGTGCTGACCGCCGACCAGCTGCGCCAGCTGGTCACGCCGGGCACGGGCCTGGCCAACACGCACAATATCGGCCCCGGCGGCGCCATCACGGCGGCCGCCTGCGGCAATACGCCGGGCGACAATACGGCCGACCTGAAATACGGCCAGGCCACCTGGCTGGGCCGCATCGAGTACAAGCTGCGGCCGGACGTTTTGCTGTTCGGCTCCGTGACCACGGGCTTCCATTCGCCGGCCATCGGCGACGGCGGCGCCACCACCAAGCCGGAAAAGCTGACCAGCTATGAAATCGGCTTCAAGTCGGACTTGCTGAACCGCGAACTGACCCTGAACCTCGATGCCTTCCTGATGAAGTACAAGGACAAGCTCGAATCGCAGGTGGTCAACAGCGTGCTGGCCAACTTCAATGCGGCCGGCGCCACCGTCAAGGGCCTGGAAGCGGAATGGGTGTGGCGGCCGACGAAGGTCGACCGCCTGACGGGCAACGCTACCTGGCTCAAGGCCGTGTATGACGACTTCATGTCGTGCGACGTCGATGCGGCGCGCGCGAATGGCCAGTCCTGCGGCTCGACGGCGCCGCTGGTGAACGTGGGCGGCAGCACCATGAAGCATGCGCCGAAGTTTTCCACGACCGTCCAGTACGAGCATGATTTCACGGTCGCCGGCGGCCAGCTCACGCCGCGCGCCTCGGTGCATTATGAAACCATGTCGTACGTGGGCGCGGGCGCATTCAACGGCGACGTGCCGGGCCATGCGGGCGTCAAGCGCCAGGAAGCCTACACGACCCTGGACCTGAGCCTGCGCTTCCAGCCGGCGAACAAGGCGTACACGGTGGAAGCGTTCGTGCAGAACGCCACCGACAAGGCGGTCAAGCTGGACGTCAATGAAATCTGCACGGACGTGGGCATGCCGTGCCAGCCGACGCAGCAGATCTACGGCGCCTTCTACAACGCGCCGCGCACGTTTGGCGCGCGCGTGTCGATGAAGTTTTAAGTGAGGTAGTGTGAAAGAGCAGTTGCAGTCGCAGTCCACTCAGTAGGGGAAGGTGTTGGGCCGGGGAGCTTCCCCGGCCTTTTTTATGCCAGCGCTTATTCCAGCGTTGCCTGCACGCTGGCGATGCCGATCTGCGCGCTGCCTTCGGCCAGGCGCACGTTGACGTTCTGGCGCGCCTGCAGCTGCGCCGGTGAGCGCACGATGGCGCCTTTTTCATCGCGCAGGATGGCGTAGCCGCGTTCCAGGGTGCGCTGCGGATTCAACAGTTCCAGCTGCGCCGCCAGGCCGTCGAGGCGGTGGCGCCGCTGGCTGAGCAGCTGCGCCATGGCCGCGCCGCCGCGCCGCTGCGCTTCCAGCAGGCGCGCGCGCGGCGCCGTGACGTCGGGCCGCAAGGCGGCCCAGCGGTTGCGCAGGCGTTCCAGTGCATATTGCGACTGGTTCACGGGCGTGCGCGCCGCATGCGTCATGGCCGTGGACAGGGCCAGCAGCTGCAGGCGCTGCTGCTGCAGCTGCGCCTTCGGGTTGAGCAGGCGGCGGCTGTGGCGGTCCAGGGTTTGTGCCGCGTCGTCGAGGCGGCGGCGCATGGCGCGGCGCAGGTCGGCCGCATCGGCGCGCAGGGAAGCCATCCAGTCGGCGCGCGGCGTGGCCGCCAGTTCGGCCGCCGCCGTCGGCGTGGCCGCGCGCAGGTCGGCCGCGAAGTCGGCGATGGTGAAATCGGTCTCGTGGCCCACGCCGCTGATCACGGGCATGGAACAATCGGCGATCGCATGTGCCACGGCTTCATCGTTGAACGACCATAAATCCTCGATGCTGCCGCCGCCACGGCACACCAGCAGCACGTCGCACTCGGCCCTGGCTGATGCCGTGCGGATCGCGTGCGCGATTTTTTCCGGCGCCTGCTGGCCCTGCACGGGCGTGGGATACAGAATGATGTTGACGTGCGGCGCGCGGCGCTTGAGCGCGATCAGCACGTCGCGCAGGGCCGCCGCCTGCGGGCTGGTGACGATGCCGATGCTGCGCGCGAACATGGGGATGGCGCGCTTGCGTTCCTGGTCGAACAGGCCCTGCGCGGCCAGCTTTTCCTTCAGGCGCTGGAACGCTTCGTACAGGGCGCCCACGCCGGCGCGGCGGATGGCTTCCACGTTGATCTGGTAATCGCCGCGCGCGCCGTACAGGGTGACGAGGGCGCGCACTTCGACCTTGTCTCCTTCGCGCGGCGTGAAGCCCGCGTACTGGGCGCGGCCGCGGAACATCACGGCGCGCACCTGGGCGCCATCGTCCTTCAAGGTGAAATACCAGTGGCCGGAGGCGGCGCGCGTGAAGTTGGAAATCTCGCCGGCGATCCAGGTCAGGGGAAACGACCGTTCAAGCAGGCGCGCGACGGCCTGGTTCAGGGCGCTGACGGTCAGCACGGGCGGGGCGGCGAAGCCGCTGTCAGTCGGGGTGTCGGTCATCATAAAGCTGAGGGCGGGAAGGGAACTGTCCACATATTATCGGCGAGGTCATGCTTATGTCATATATCGTGCAAAACAACAAGATCTATTTCTAAGTAATTGATTTCATGCAGAATTCCCGTATGCCTGATTTGCGTGCACAGGGAAAAAATCCTTTAATATCAAGCACATCAGTGCAGCCCCTTCCACTTACGCACAAAGTTATCCACAGAAAGTGTGCGGAACTTTTTGCCTTGGACAAACATGGCCGGGCAAGCCCGTTTATACCGATAAAAGTGCCTTGCTACATTTTTGCGCACGGAAATAAAGTGCATAGGAATCAAGCGCTTAGTATGCCATGCATGGCCTTGCGCACAATCTTATCCACAAAAAATGTGCAGAACTCCCGCACGGCATGGGATTTATCCACCGGAATGCCCATGGCATGGCTTGCCTGAATTTTACGCAGCATAAAAATAGCCTTATAGATCAAGGGTCTAGCGTTCGACCGTGCGCCTTGCTCACAATCTTATCCACAGAATATGTGCAAAACCGCATAAATCGTTTCGTCTTTTCCGGGACTTTTCCACGGCGCGAGCAGGCGCTCGCGCTGCCTTATTTTTCAGCATAGAAAAAAACTCCTTTAAAATCAATGCTCTTGCATGGAGTCAATCGGCTTGCTCACAATCTTATCCACACTTTATGTGTGAAACTGCCCTCGCCGTGGAAAACTGCCTTTTTGCAGTGAAATGTGACGCTGAAAACCGTGCTTTCCAGCCCTTGCTACATTTTTATGCACGGCAATAAAAACGATATAAATCAATGTACTTAGCGCTTATCTTTGCGCTTGCGCACAATCTTGTCCACAGATTGTGTGCAGAACTTTGACGGTCCATCTGCCGCCGATTGCGCGTGGTCTGCCACTTTTTTACTCATTGAATTAATTTTCTTTTAAATCAATGACTTAATTGAATTCCACGGCTTTGCGCACAATCTTGTCCACAGTAAATGTGCAGAACTCTGCAAGTGTTAATTTATTGACATTGACTACTGCCGATAAGCTGCTATGCCTGTATTTTGCGCAGCATGATAATTCCCATGTAAATCAAGGACTTGCATGCTGGACTTCATGCTTGCTCACAATCTTATCCACACAAAGTGTGCAAAACTGTGCGCTGGAGTACCGGCCCGCCGCGCGGTGTGGATAAGGGCAGATGCAGGCGCCACTTGCCGCCGGCGCGGCAACGCGCTACATTGCGCCATTCCTGCGCGGACGTATCATCGGTCTTCGGCGCTCGGTACAATACAGGCTGTCCGGGCGGTCCATCGCCTTCCCTTTACCAGGAGTTTCTTTTGCTCGCTATATTTCAAGCCGCTGGCTGGCCCATCTGGCTGTTGTTGATCGCTTCCATCGTCGCCCTGGCCCTGATCATCGAGCGCCTGCTGTATTTGCGACGCGCCAAGATCCTGCCCCGCAAGCTGTTCGATGAAGTGGTGCAGGTATATCGCAGCGGCAAGATCACGCCGGACACGGTGGCCAAGCTGGAAGGCAATTCGCCGCTGGGCGTGGTGCTGGCCGCCGCCCTGCGCAACGTCGACGCGCCGCGCGAGGTGATGAAGGAATCGATCGAGGAGGCCGGCAGCGGCGTGGCCCACACGCTGGAACGTTTCCTGACGACCCTGGGCACCATCGCCACCCTGGCCCCGCTGATGGGGCTGTTCGGCACGGTGGTGGGCATGATCGAAATCTTCGGCTCGCAAAACGCCAGCGGCTCGAATCCCGCCCAGCTGGCCCACGGTATTTCGGTGGCCCTGTACAACACGGGCTTCGGCCTGGCCATCGCCATGCCGACCCTCGTCTTCTACCGCCATTTCCGCGCCCTCGTCGACAGCTTCGTCATTGACATGGAGCAGCAAGCGGTCAAGTTCGTCGACATCGTCCACAGTGGCCGCAAATGAACTTCCGCAAAGGCAAGGGGCGTGAAGACCCCGAAATCAACCTGATCCCGTTCATCGACGTGCTGCTGGTGATCCTGATCTTCCTGATGGTCAGCACCACCTACAGCAAGTTTACGGAACTGCAGATCACCTTGCCGACGGCCGACGCCGAGCAAGCGAAGGACAAGCCGCAGCAGATCGACGTCACCGTCGATGCCAAGGGTAATTACACGGTCAACCGCGAACCCGTCTCGTTCCGCGACGTGGCCGGCCTGGCCGACGCCCTGCAGAACGCGGCCAAGGCTGCCAACGGCGGCAAGGCGCCCGCGCAGACGCCCGTGGTCGTGGTCAACGCCGACCAGTTCGCCATGCACCAGATGGTCATCCACGTGATGGAAGCGGCGCGCCTGGCCGGCTATGAGAAGCTGACGTTCGCGGCGCAGGCGGGCGGCAAGTAAGGCCAACCCCCAACCCCAACCGAAGTGCCGGGGTCGGACCCTCAGGGTCCGACCCCAGGTGTCGATTTTGGGTTCCAATTTTACTCGACACCCATGCCCACATCCTCCCCCGCCAAGCTTGAAACCACATTGACCCGCGCCTGGCTGACGCGCGGTCCGCTGGCGTGCGCGCTGTGGCCCGTCTCGCTGCTGTTCGGCGCCCTGAGCGCCGTGCGGCGCGTTTTGTACCGCGCCAATATCCTGCAATCGGCACGCCTGCCCGTGCCGGTCGTCGTCGTCGGCAATATCTTTATCGGCGGCACGGGCAAGACGCCGCTGACGATCTGGCTGGTGCAGGCCTTGCGCGACGCGGGCATGCGCCCGGGCGTCATTTCGCGCGGCCATGGCAGCGCCGACCGGCTGCCGCGCGCCGTCACCGCCGCGTCCACGCCGCAGCAGGTGGGCGACGAGCCGCTGCTGATCTTCCAGCGCGGCGGCTGCCCCGTGATGGTGGGACGCGACCGCGCGCAAGCGGGCAGGGCGCTGCTGGCCGCGCATCCGGACGTCGATGTGCTGGTCACGGACGACGGCTTGCAGCATTACGCCTTGCGGCGCGACGTGGAAATCGTGCTGTTCGACGGCCGCGGCGCCGGCAATGGCTGGCTGCTGCCGGCCGGCCCCTTGCGCGAATCGCCGCGCCGCCGGCGCGACGTGACGGTGATCAATGCGCCCGAGCTGGCGCCGGCGCTGGTGGCCAGGGTCGCGCCGCAGGGCGGGCTGGTGGTACAGATGCGGCTCGATGGCAGCGTGGCCGAACGCCTGACGGACCGCAGCGAACGCATGCCGCTTGAAACCCTGGCGGCCGGCGGCCAGCGCATCGTGGCGGCGGCCGGCATCGGCAACCCCCGGCGTTTCTTTGCCATGCTGCGCGGGGCCGGACTGGACTTCGCGGAACTGCCCTTGCCCGACCATCACGACTTTCTCGACCAGCCATTTGCTGCCCTCGACACGGATGTGATCTTGATCACCGAGAAGGATGCAGTAAAATGTGCGCAAATTGAATATCTCAAAGATGACCCGAGACTGTGGGTCGTCCCCGTCAGTGCGCGCATCGATAGCGCGCTGGCCCAACAAATTGTGGAGAAATGTCGTGGACGCTCGACTGCTTGATATCCTGGTCTGCCCTGTTTGCAAGGGTCCGCTTGAACACGATAAGAAGGCGCAGGAACTGATTTGCCGCGCCGACCGCCTCGCCTATCCTATCCGCGATGGCATTCCCATCATGTGGGCGGACGAAGCGCGCACCCTGCAAGACGCAGTGGAATAACGATGGCGTTCATCGTCATCATCCCGGCCCGCCTGGCCTCGACGCGCCTGCCGAACAAGCCGCTGGCCGACCTGGGCGGCAAGCCCATGGTGGTGCGCGTGGCCGAGCAGGCAGCCTTGTCTGGCGCCGCGCGCGTCATCATCGCCACCGACCATGACAGCATCCGCGACGCCTGCGCCGCGCATGGCGTGGAAGTGTGCATGACGCGCAGCGACCATCCGTCGGGCACGGACCGCATCGCCGAAGTGGCGCGCACGCTCGCGCTGCCGCCGGACGCCGTCGTCGTCAACCTGCAGGGCGATGAACCGCTGATCGATCCGGCCCTGCTGGCCGCCTGCGCGGCGCAGATCAGCGCCGCCGTCCCCATGGCCACGTGCGCCCATCCGCTGCATGACGTGGTCGACGCCTTCAATCCGAATGTCGTCAAGGTGGTGCTGGACAAGGCAAACCGCGCCTTGTATTTTTCGCGCGCCACCATCCCCTGGCACCGCGACGGCTTCGCGCAGTCGAAAGACAGCTTGCCGGCCGGCTACGTGCCGCTGCGTCATATCGGCCTGTATGCGTACAGCAATGCATTTTTGCAAACGTATCCCACGCTCTCCGCGTCGCCTCTGGAAGCGATCGAGGCGCTGGAGCAGTTGCGCGTGCTGTGGCACGGTTATGCCATCGCCGTGCACGTCACGGATTCGGCCCCGGCTGCCGGCGTGGACACGCCGGAAGATCTGGAACGTGTGCAGGCGCACTACCGCCACGCCACCTGAGAAAACGTCCATGGCTGCCTTGCCCTGAGCGTGTTTCAGGCGCCGTGCGTGCGCGAGAAAAACTTTATGCGGGGCCTGCCACAAAAAACCACATTTTGAAACGCCTGCTTCGCTAATTGCTGGCTTTGATCAATCAGGGCATAGCAATTCGACAGCAAACTGGCGTTCCGGGGATTTTTTGTGGTAAGTTTCGTAGGGAAAGATAGCCATAGCAACATCATCTAAAAATAATTACACATACCACCATCCAAAATCTGTTTTTTAGGAACTTTTCAATGCGTCTGATACTTTTAGGAGCACCCGGTGCCGGCAAGGGCACCCAAGCTAACTTCATCAAAGAAAAATACAATATTCCACAAATCTCCACGGGCGACATGCTGCGCGCGGCGATCAAGGAAGGCACCGAACTGGGCCTGGCAGCGAAAAAAGTCATGGATGCGGGCGGCCTCGTGTCGGACGACATCATGATCGGCCTGGTCAAGAACCGCCTGCAGGAAGCCGATTGCGCCAATGGCTACCTGTTCGACGGTTTCCCGCGCACCATCGCGCAGGCGGACGCCATGAAGGATGCCGGCATCAATGTCGACTACGTGCTGGAAATCGACGTGCCGGACGAATCGATCATCGAGCGCATGGACGGCCGCCGCAGCCACCCGGGTTCGGGCCGCGTCTATCACGTCAAATTCAATCCGCCCAAGGTCGACGGCATCGACGACATCACGGGCGAGCCGCTGATCCAGCGCGACGACGACAAGGCTGAAACGGTCAAGAAGCGCCTGGACGTGTACCACAACCAGACCAAGGTCTTGCTCGGTTACTACAACGACTGGGCCAAGTCCGGCCTGCCGGGCGCGCCGAAGTACCGCCGCATCGCCGGCGTCGGTCCGGTCGAGCAAATCCGCGACAGCGCCTTTGCCGCCCTGGCGGAATAAGCAGTTTTTGAAAAGCGGACCTCAGTGTCCGCTTTTTTTGTGCCCGCTTTTCAGGCAGACTGCAAGCATGGCTGTATGTCTTACGTTTTCGTAGTTGAAGTTTTTTGCAGGTCGTGTTTTCCTGGCTGCGCGTGCCTACCCGGTGCGGTCTGCAGCTGTTGGCAATGACGTCGGATAAAAACAGAAGGGGACGATATGGCAGCCAGTTTGTGGTTTGCGGTAGTCTGCGGCGTGGTCGCAGTCATCTATGGTTTGGTGTCGCGCAGCTGGATCCTGCGCCAGGATCCCGGCAATGCGCGCATGCAGGAAATCGCCCTCGCCATCCAGCAGGGCGCGGCCGCCTATCTGGCGCGCCAGTACCGCACCATCGCCATCGTCGGCGTGGCGCTGCTGATCGCCATCTATGTGCTGCTCGGCCTGCACACGGCGCTGGGCTTTCTGATCGGCGCCGTGCTGTCGGGCGCCTGCGGCTTCATCGGCATGAATGTCTCGGTGCGGGCCAATGTGCGCACGGCGCAGGCGGCCACCCTGGGCATCAACCAGGCGCTGAACGTGGCCTTCAAGGGCGGCGCGATCACGGGCATGCTGGTCGTCGGTCTGGGCTTGCTGGGCGTGACCCTGTTCTACTGGCTGCTGATGAAGACGGGCGCGCCCGGCCTGACCCAGCATGACCTGATCAAACCCCTGATCGGCCTGGCCTTCGGCGCCTCGCTCATTTCCATCTTCGCGCGGCTGGGCGGCGGCATCTTCACCAAGGGCGCCGACGTGGGCGCGGACCTGGTGGGCAAGGTCGAGGCGGGCATCCCCGAGGACGATCCGCGCAACCCGGCCGTCATCGCCGACAACGTGGGCGACAACGTAGGCGACTGCGCTGGCATGGCGGCCGACCTGTTCGAAACCTATGTCGTGACCCTGATCGCCACCATGCTGCTGGGCGCGCTGCTGATGGCCGAAGCGAGCAACACGGCCATCATCTACCCGCTGCTGCTGGGCGCCGTCTCCATCCTCGCTTCCATCGTCGGCTGCTCGATGGTCAAGACGGCACCCGGCAAGAAGATCATGTCGGCGCTGTACACGGGCCTGTGGTGGGCCGCCGGCCTGTCGCTGGTGGGCTTTGCCGTGGTCACGTGGCTGCTGTGGCCCGATGACACCATGCGCTACAAGATGCTGGGCGCCACCGTCGTCGGCATCGTGCTCACGGGCCTGATGGTGTACATCACCGAGTACTACACGGGCACGGACTTCAAGCCCGTGCGCCACATCGCCGAAGCGTCGACGACGGGCCACGGCACGAATATCATCGCCGGCCTGGGCGTGTCGATGAAATCCACCGCGTATCCGGTGCTGGCCGTCTGCGTCGCCATCCTCGTGTCGTACCAGCTGGCGGGCCTGTACGGCATCGCCATCGCGGCCACGTCGATGCTGTCGATGGCGGGCATCATCGTCGCGCTCGACGCGTACGGCCCCATCACCGATAACGCGGGCGGCATCGCGGAAATGTCGGGCTTGCCGGATTCCGTGCGGGCCATCACCGATCCGCTCGACGCCGTCGGCAACACGACCAAGGCCGTCACCAAGGGCTACGCCATCGGCTCGGCCGGCCTGGCCGCGCTGGTGCTGTTCGCCGACTACACGCATGCGCTCGAATCCGTGGGCCAGCACATCACCTTCGATTTGTCGAACCCCATGGTCATCGTCGGCCTCTTCATCGGCGGCCTGATTCCGTACCTGTTCGGCGCCATGGCGATGGAAGCCGTGGGCCGCGCGGCCGGCGCCGTGGTGGTGGAAGTGCGGCGGCAGTTCCGCGACATCAAGGGCATCATGGAAGGCACGGCGAAGCCGGAATACGACAAGGCCGTCGACATGCTGACGGCGTCCGCCATCCGCGAAATGATCGTGCCCTCGCTGCTGCCCGTGGTGGTGCCCATCGTCGTCGGCATGCTGCTGGGGCCGGCGGCGCTGGGCGGCCTCCTGATGGGAACGATTGTGACGGGCCTGTTCGTGGCCATCTCCATGACCACGGGCGGCGGCGCCTGGGACAACGCCAAGAAATACATCGAGGATGGCCATTTCGGCGGCAAGGGTTCCGACGCGCACAAGGCGGCCGTCACGGGCGACACCGTGGGCGACCCGTACAAGGACACGGCGGGACCGGCCGTCAATCCCTTGATCAAGATCATCAATATCGTGGCCCTGCTGCTGGTGCCGCTGCTGCCGGCCACGGGCTGGCTGGCCGTGGCCGCGCCAGCGCCCGTCCACGCGCCCGCGCCGCCCATCCTGGCGCCGGCGACACCGGTGCAAAGCTTGCCCGCGCAATAAGAAGGCGCCTTCCCTGCAGCCCCGTGGCGCGCGCCGCGGGGCTGTTTGCATTTGCTGCAGGTGAAACTTTCCAGCACTCCATATCCTCGGCGTATCAAAAGTGAGCAATTGTTACGGCGCCTTTGCATGTGCCGGCCCGTTGCCAATAATGGAGTGAAGGAGTGAGCTTTGCAGTCTGGCGGGCAAGACGGGAGGATGTCATGGACAGCATCAACAGAAAAGGCGGCGCGCTGCTGGCGCTGCTGATATTGGGCGGTGTTGCCGGGTTGGCCCAGGCGGAGCCGGGCCGGCACGGCGGTTTCCACGGCCATCACGGCCACTTCCATGGCCATTCGCACGTGGGCGTCTGGGTAGGAGCGCCCTTGTGGTATGGCTACGGGCCGGGCTGGTATGGCGACCCGTGGTATGGCTATCCCTATCCGTATGGGCGCACGGTGGTCGTGCAGCCGGCACCCGTCGTGCCTCCCGTTTACATCGAGCAGGGCGGCGAGCCGACGGCGCAGATGTGGTACTACTGCGCGCGGCCGCAGGGCTATTATCCCTACGTGAAAAATTGCAGTACGGCATGGCGTGCCGTGCCACCGAGCAGCGTGCGCTGACGGGGAGAGCAACATGAATACGAGAGCGTTGATGCGGCGTGCCGGCCTGCTGGCACCGCTGCTGCTGGCTGCCTGCACGGTGATGCCGGAAGGGCCGTCGGCCATGGTCTTGCCGGGAACGGGCAAGAGTTTCGAACAATTCCGCCGCGATGACGGCAGTTGCCGCGGCTATGCCCAGGCGCAGCTGGGCGGCAATTCGGCGCAGCAGGCCAGCGTCGACAGCGGCGTGCGCAGCGCGGCGCTGGGTACTGTACTCGGTGCGGCGGCCGGCGCCGCCATCGATGGCGGCCATGGCGCGGGCGTGGGCGCCGGCACGGGCCTGCTGTTCGGCGCGCTGGCGGGCACGGGCGCGGCCGACAGTTCCGCGTACGGCATGCAGCGCCGCTATGACTACGCCTACCAGCAATGCATGTATGCGAGCGGGCACAAGGTGCCCGTCGCCGGGCAGATGCTCAGCAGCGTCCCGGCCAATGCCGCCACGCCGCCGCCGGATACGCCGCCGCCCCGTTATTAGAACCGTGAGGTCAGGCCCACGAACATGCGCCGTCCCGGCACGTAATAGTCGACCAGGCCATCGGCCATCGGTCCCTTCTTGAACAGGTTCTGCACGCCGCCGCGCACCGTCCATTGGGGCGTGACCTTGTACGACACGACCGTATCGACGATGGTGTAGGCCTTGTCGGCCAGTTTGCCCGCGTCGAGTTCCTTGCCCGTGTACTGGGCCGACACTTCGCCGAACAGCTGGTCGTTGACTTGCCAGCCCAGCGCCGAGTACCACGACAGCTTCGGCGTCGACAGCAGGTTGGCGCCCGTGGTCAGGTTTTTCGCCTCGGTCATGTAGGTCACGTTGTTACGCCAGTTCAGGTTTTTCGTCAGCGGGATATTCGCCGTCGCTTCCAGGCCGCTGGTGCGCGCCTTCTGGATATTCGTCATCTTGGTCCACCACTGCTTCTGGTAAAAACCCAGCGGCGCGTAGTCGATCTTATTCTTGAAATCCGTGTGGAAGTACGTCAGGCCCACGTCCCAGCCATTCTGCTCCCACGCCACGCCGATCTCGCCGGCCGTGCTCGTTTCAGGCTTCAAGTCCGCATTGCCGGCCATGTAGCAGCCGCCCGTGATATAGCCCAGCGGTTTCAGGCTGCCGCAACCGCGTCCGCCCGACTGCGTGGCCGCCGCTGGCGAGTTTTCCTTCAGGCTCGGTGCGCGGAAGCCTTGCGAGATGCCGCCCTTGATGGTCCACGCCGGTGCCGGGTGGTACACGAGGTACAGGCGCGGGCTGTAGTGGTTGCCGAACTTGCTGTGGTGATCGAGACGCAGGCCGGCCGTGGCCGTCAGGTTGTCGCGCAGGAACAGCTGATCTTCCGCAAACAGGGCCGAGGTGGTGCCGGACAGGGTGGCGCCGCTGACGGGGTTGCCCAGGTAATCGGTGGGGATGGTGCCGATGGTGTCCGTGTTGGTCAGTTCCTGGTGCTTCCACTGGCCGCCCATCACCAGCATCTGCTCGATGCCGCCCCAGCCGACGCGTTTTTCCAGGCTGGCGTCCAGGGTGCTGTCCTTGGATTTCGCCACCGTGCCGACCACCTCGTTGTCGAAGTCGTTGTGGTACAGGTTCACCACGGCCTTGCCGAAGTCCCAGCGGCCTTCATAGCCGATGCTGGCGCTCTTGCGTATCAGTTTGCTCGCGCCCCAGGCGCCGAACAGCGGGTAGCCGTCCGCGTCGAGCGTGGTCGAATCCGTCGATTGCTGCTTGCCGTAGCTGGCGTCCAGCGACAGGTTCTGCTTCTTGTCCAGCGCCCAGTTCAGCTGGCCCGAGACAGTCTGGTTGCGTTCGCCGCCGATGCCGCCCGATTTGCCGATGGCTTTTTCATCGGGATTCTGGCGCGTCTGGCCCACGCCCAGGCGCATGCCCACCGTGTCCGAAAGGGGGCCGGCCAGGTTCAGGCCCAGCTGGTGCGCCGTGCCGCGGCCGCTGTCCTGCGGCTGCGTGTAGTTGGCCGTGGCCGAGCCGTTCCACTTGCCCGGCACCTTGCGCGTGATGATGTTGATCACGCCGCCCATGGCGTCCGAGCCGTACAGCGAGGACATGGGGCCGCGCACCACTTCGATGCGCTCGATCATGTCGGGCGAAATCCAGTTCAAGTCCTGGCGGCCCAGGTCGGGACGGTAGGCCGTGTCGGCCGAGCTGCCCACGCGCTTGCCGTCGACGAGGATCAAGGTGTATTTGTCGGGCAGGCCGCGCAGCTTGATCTTCGACTCTTCGCCCACGGGGCTGGTGCCGCCCGTCACGCCGGGGATGCGGCGCAGCAGGGTATTCAAGTCATACACGGGCTGGCGCTCGATTTCCTCGCGCGTGATGACGCTGATGCTGGCCGGCGCATCCTTGATGTCGATGGCCGTGCCCGAGGCCGTGACGACCACCGTGTTCATGGTCGGATCGGCGACCGCATTGCCTTCGGCCCAGGCGCTGCCGACGGCCAAGGACAGCAGGCAGGGCAGGAGCAGGGTGGCGCAATGGATGGGGCGGGCGGGCGTAACAGGATGAATGAAGGCGGGACTGCGCTGGGTCATGGTGAACTTTCCGGATGTTGTTTTTTCCTGGCTGCCTTCCGGGTGGCTCGGGTATGAATGAAAAGATAATAAATTGCGCTCGAATTCCGTTAATGAGAATAAGAATCGTTCTTATTGTAATGCCATCCTGGCAAGAAGGAAAGTGCTGAAAGGAAATAAAACACTGTTGCAGCATGGGCATGGCCGTTGCAAGCGTGAGAAATTGTTACCTGCGCTGGCATCTGGCATGGCGTGTGCCAATAATGAAAGTTACGAGATCGATGCTTGGGGAGGCGGCATGACAAGGATGACAAAAACCATGCTGGCGCTGGCCTGCGCCATGCTGGTATCGGCTGGCGGCCATGCCTGGGCGCAGGAGGCGGCGGCGTCCGATGAACTGCCCGTGTGCCGGCTAGACCCGCGCGACAGTAGCAAGCTGGCGGTGGAACCGTGCCGCCCGGCGCCGCCCGTGCAGCCGCGCCGTTCCGTGGCGCAGGTGATCGGCCGCATGCCGGCGCCACCTGCACCAACGGTCGTGCCCATGGCGCCCCTGCCGCCCAGCCCGGCCATGCCGATGCCGCGCGCGCCGCAGCCCATCGGCGCATGCGACAGCGGCGGTTGCCGCGATGCGGCCGGCGCGCGCTACAACGGCGCGGGCAACGCCACGCTCGATGCCAATGGGCGCATCTGCCACCGCAATGGCGCTTTTATCCAGTGTTTTTAACCTTGCCAGTCGCTGGCGCTGCAAGTTTTCGCTCGGTGCGCGCAAAAATGGCTACAATTGTCGCCGACATTACGTTTACGTAAACGTAACTATGGCACCATGCAACCATCAGGCGCCGGGAACACGGCCCTTATCACTCAGGAGATTTCATGCAGATTCAGGACAATGTATTCATCATCACGGGCGGCGCATCGGGCCTGGGCGCGGCCACGGCGCGCATGCTGACGGCCGCTGGCGGCAAGGTCGTGCTGGCCGACGTGCAGACGGAGGCTGGCCAGGCGCTGGCCGCTGAACTGAACGGCGTGTTCGTGCAGTGCGACGTGACGTCGGAAGAAGACGGCCTGGCCGTGGTGGCGGCGGCCACCAAGCTCGGTACCCTGCGCGGCCTGGTCAACTGCGCCGGCGTGGCGCCTGCCGTGAAAACCGTGGGCAAGGATGGTCCGCATCCGCTGGCCCTGTTCCAGAAAGTCGTCAACATCAACCTGGTGGGTACCTTCAATATGTGCCGCCTGGCGGCCGACGCCATGGCGAAACAGGATGCGACGGCGGAAGGCGAGCGCGGCATCATCATCAACACGGCTTCTGTGGCGGCCTACGATGGCCAGATCGGCCAGGCGGCCTACGCCTCGTCGAAGGCGGCCGTGGTGGGCCTGACCCTGCCGATGGCGCGCGACCTGTCGCGCAACGGCATCCGCGTGATGACGGTGGCGCCCGGCATTTTCGAGACGCCCATGCTGCTCGGCATGCCGGCCGAAGTGCAGGATGCGCTGGGCAAGATGGTGCCGTTCCCATCGCGCCTGGGCAAGCCCGGCGAATACGCGCAGCTGGTGAAAGCCATCGTGGAAAACGTCATGCTCAATGGCGAAACCATCCGCCTGGACGGCGCCATCCGCATGCAGCCAAAGTAAGAGCACCTGGACAATGCCCAGGGCGTTGTTGCATGGCCTCGCCGTACTATTCGTACTGTCTTCGGCCACGCGCCTAGCCCTGGACATCGCCAGGCACTCTTACGAAGGCAGTGCCCTAATGGGCATTTGATGTAGGATACCCCCGTATGGGGCGTACAGCCTTGCCTGGCTGTGCGCCCTTTTTTTATCGGAGAATCCATGATCGCATTGAAGCCGCTGGCGCTGAGCCTGACCTTGCTGGGAGCCTTGGCTGCCAGTCCCGTATTTGCCGAAGTGCCGCAAAAGGCACCGGAAATCGCCACCGCGTATGCGGAAAAGTCGGGCTGGGCGGCGCAGAAATTCATGGTCGCCGCCGCCAATCCGCTGGCCGCCGATGCCGGCTACCAGATGCTGAAAAAAGGCGGCAGCGCCATCGACGCGGCCATCGCCACGCAGCTGGTGCTCACCCTGGTCGAGCCGCAATCGTCAGGCATCGGCGGCGGCGCCTTCCTGCTGTATTCGACGGCCAAGGGCGTGCAGGCGTTCGACGGGCGCGAAACGGCGCCCGCCGCGGCGGACGAACACCTGTTCCAGAATGCCGACGGCAGCCCCGTCTCGCGCGCCACGGGCGTGGTGGGCGGGCGTTCCGTGGGCGCGCCGGGCGTGCTGCGCATGCTGGAACTGGCGCACAAGGAACATGGCAAGCTGCCGTGGGCGACCCTGTTCGCTCCCGCCATCCGCCTCGCGCACGGCGGCTTTCCCGTCAGCCAGCGCCTCAACGGCCTGTTGACATGGGACCAGGCCCTGAAGCGCGACCCTGTCGCCGCCGGGTATTTCTATGACGGCGAGGGCAAGGCCTGGCCCGTCGGCCACGTGCTGAAGAACCCGCAGCTGGCGCGCACCTTGCGCGAGATCGCCCGCGGCGGCGCAGACGCCTTTTACAACGGCCGCATCGCGCGCGACATCGCCGCCAAGGTGGCGTCGCACCCGACCAACCCGGGCAAGCTGACGGCGCAGGATATCGCCGGCTACCAGGCCAAGGTGCGTGAACCCGTCTGCAGCGACTACAAGGCTTGGACCGTGTGCGGCATGCCGCCGCCATCGTCGGGCGGCATCGCCATCGCGCAGATGCTGGGCATCCTGGAAGTGAAAGATATCCGCCCGTATGCGCCCGTCGACGGCGTGCTCGATGCGCAGGCGATCCACCTGTTCTCGGAAGCGGGGCGCCTGGCCTACGCGGACCGCAACCGCTACGTGGCCGACACGGACTTCGTGCCGCTGCCGGGCAAGGGCATCGCCTCGATGCTCGACAAAACCTACCTGGCGCAGCGCGCCGCCCTGATCGGCGATAAATCCATGGGTAAAGCCTTGCCCGGCACGCCGCCCGGCATGCAGGTGGCGTGGGGCATGGACAATGCCTTGCAGCGTCCGTCGACCTCGCACCTGGTGGCCGTCGACGCCTTCGGCGGCGGCCTGTCGATGACCACCAGCGTGGAAGACGCGTTCGGTTCGCGCCAGATGGTCGACGGCTTCTTGCTGAATAACCAGCTGACGGATTTCTCGTTCGATTCGCGCGATGCCGATGGCCCCATCGCCAACCGGGTCGAAGCGGGCAAGCGTCCGCGCAGCGCCATGTCGCCCACCCTCGTGTTCGAAAAGGGCACGCACAAGCTGGTGCTGGCGACGGGTTCCCCGGGCGGCTCGTCCATCATCAATTATGTCGCCAAGGTCCTGGTCGGCACCATGGACTGGGGCTTGAACGTGCAGCAGGCCATCAGCCTGCCGAACTTCGGCAGCCGCAACGGTCCGACGGAACTGGAAAAGGGCCGTGCGCCGGCCGCGCAAGTCGAGGCGCTGCAGGCGATGGGCCACGAGGTGCGCGTCATCGAACAGAATTCCGGCTTGCAGGGCATCATGCGCCTGAATGCGCATGGCAAGGATTTCTGGTTTGGCGGTGCCGATCCACGGCGCGAAGGCATGGTCCGAGGCGATTAGGGGCACCGGACCAAACCTACTGCGCGTCGGTATAGGTGGCCTGCGATGCTCACCGTACTAGAGTACGGTTGCGCTTCTCGGCCACCTCTCCCTTCCGCTCGCTACGGTTTTGTCCGGCGCCGTGACGTGGGCAGTCTGTCTGGATGTTGTTCTGCACACTTTGTATCATCCTTTTCCGGTGCACTCAGTAACTTCCAAACTTTTCCACAAAGTATCAAGACCCTGCTAATCTGCCGGCATGGGAATGCAAAATAAAACAGGCTTGATACTCACGGGAGGAGGCGCCCGTGCCGCCTACCAGGTGGGCGTGCTGCAGGCGATTTCGGCGATTCTGTGGGAAGCGGGCTGGGCGCCGGCGCGCAACCCGTTCGACATCATCTGCGGCACCTCGGCCGGCGCTATCAACGCCACGGCGCTGGCCTGCCGCGCCGACAACTTCGGCGAGGGCGTGCAAAAGCTGCTCGATGTGTGGCAGCACATCGAGGTCGAGCAGGTATACCGCGCCGATTCGCTGGGCGTGATCCGCTCGGGCGCGCGCTGGCTGTCCCTGCTGTCGTTCGGCTGGCTGCTGCGCCAGTGGCATGCGTCGCCGCCCAGTTCCCTGCTCGACAATACCCCGCTGGTCAGCCTGCTGCACCGCATGCTCGACCTGCCGCGCCTCGATGCTGCTCTGGCCGACGGGCTGCTGCATGCGCTGGCCGTGACGGCGTCGTCGTATTCGGGCAGCCGCCACATGACGTTTTACCAGACGGCCGAGGATATCGCGCCGTGGGTGCGCACGCAGCGCCTGGCCTTGCCCGACCAGATCGGCGTGGAACACTTGCTCGCCTCGGCCGCCATCCCTTTCATCTTCCCCGCCGTGCCCCTGTACGTGGGCGGCCAGCGCGAATACTGCGGCGACGGTTCCATGCGCCAGCTGGCGCCGATCTCGCCGGCCATCCATCTGGGCGCGAACAAGGTGCTGGTGGTGGGCGCGGGGCGCATGACGGAACCGGCACCGGCCGCGTCGGAAGCGGCGCGCTACCCGAGCCTGGCGCAGATCGCCGGCCACGCGCTGTCGTCGATCTTCCTCGATGGCCTGGCCGTCGATATCGAGCGCCTGAACCGCATCAACCTGACCCTGTCGATGCTGCCGCCCGAGCTGCTGGGCAAGACGGCCTTGCGGCCGGTGGAATTGTTGGTCATCGCGCCGTCCGAGCGGCTCGACGCCATCGCCAGCCGGCATATCGGCAGTTTGCCGCGGCCCATCCGCACCATGTTGTCGGGTATCGGCGCGGCCGAAGCGCGCGGCGCGGCGCTGGCATCGTATTTATTGTTCGAATCGACGTATACTAACGAGCTGATCCGTCTTGGACAGCGCGATACGCAGGCCCGCAAGGACGATGTACTGGCGTTTTTTGGTTCTTGAGACGGCCCCCGGAACAGTTGCGGGAGTTTTCGCGTTTTTTTTGACAGGACGATTGTGCAGGTATTTCGACGTGTTTTCGATGTTGCCTTACTGTTAATTCTGCTGATCGGCGGTCCGTCCGCGGCGGCGCCTGCGCCCACCTTGCGCTTCGACCAGCTCAGCGTCGACCAGGGCTTGGCGCAGGAATCGGTGCTGGCCATCGCCCAGGACCGGCAGGGCTATATGTGGTTCGGCAGCCAGTCTGGCCTGAGCCGCTACGACGGCTACCGCATGGTCGTCTACAAGAATATCGAGGGCGACAAGACCAGCCTGGCCGACAACTGGGTCGGCGAGCTGCATGTCGATAGCCAGGGCCAGCTGTGGGTGGGCACCGACAATGGCCTGGACCGCTTCGACGCCGCCAGCCAGACCTTCATCCATTACGTCCCGGCGGAAAAGAGCAAGCGCGGCAACGGCAACCGGCATATCCACGCCATCCTCGACGATGGCGCGCGCGGCTTCTGGATCGCCACCTCGGACGGCTTGCAGCATTTCGATCCCGCCACGGGCGCCTTCCGCACCTGGCACCATGAAGAGGGCAACCCGCACAGCCTGGGCGACAATGAAATCAAGGCGCTGGCGCTGGACGCGCAACGGCGCCTGTGGATCGGCACGGTAACGGGCCTGGACATGCTGGCGCCGGGCAGCGAGCGCTTCGAGCATTTCGCCGTCGATGCGACGCCCGGCTCGAAGTACAACGTGATCCAGTCGCTGCTGATCGACCGCCAGCAGAACCTGTGGATCGGCACCATGGCCGGCGCCGAGCGCTGGCGCCTGGGCGGCGCCGGCCAGCCGCCGCAGGCGCGCGTGCGCCTGAGCGAAAAACAGGGTTTTTCCGCCATCCGCGTGGCCAGCCTGTACCAGGATGTCGACGCCACCGTCTGGCTGGGCAGCAATGCCGATGGCCTGTTCCGCTGGCTGCCCGACAGCGACACCTTCCTGCAGTACCGGCACCAGACGGGCGACAAGTTCAGCGTCGCCGACAACCAGCTGTCATCCTTGTACCGCGACCGCGCCGGCACCTTCTGGGTCGGTTCCTGGTACAACGGCGTGAGCCGGGTCGACCTGGGCAGCGGCGGCTTTGCGCGCATGGCGCGCGCGCCCGGCGACGTGGGCGCGCTGGCGGACAAGAAAGTGCGCGCCGTGGCCGACGCGGGCAATGGCAAGCTGTGGCTGGCCACCAAGGGCGGCCTGAAACTGTACGACACGCGCGACGGCAGTTCGCGCCTGTTCGACCTGCGCAGCTCGCCCGGCATGTCGCGCGACGAGCAGATCACCACCCTGTACAAGGGGCCGGACGGCACCTTGTGGGTGGGCGGCTCGACGGGCTTGCACCGCTTCGATCCGGCCCTGGAACGCTTCTTCACCATGCGCTTTGCCGCCGGCGACCCGAACAGCGACACCATCCGCAATGTCGCGAGCGACCGCAGCGGCATGCTGTGGGTCTCGACGCGGGGCGGCGTGCACCGTTTCGACCCGGTCAGCAAGCGCTTTACCACCTATCGCCACGATCCGGCCGACCCGAACAGCCTGTCCGACAACATGGTGCGGCCCGTGCTGGAAGACGGCAAGGGGCGGCTGTGGATAGGCTCCTTCCACGGCCTGGACTTGCTGGACCGCGCCAGCGGCCGCTTCCGCCATTTCCGTCACGATCCGCAAGACCCGCATAGCCTGAGCCACGACGAAGTGCATTTCCTGCACGAAGACAAGCGCGGCGTGCTGTGGGTGGGCACGGCCAATGGCTTGAACCGCATGGACGTCGATGCCAAGGGCGAGATCCGCTTCCGTCGCTTCCTGCGCAAGGATGGCATGGCCGACGATGCCGTCGCCAGCATCCTCGGCGACGACAACGAGCAGCTGTGGCTGAGCACCAACAGCGGCATCACGCGGCTCGACATGCGCAGCGGCCTGTTCCGCAACTACGACAGCGCCGATGGCACGGTGGAAGGCTCGTACTTCGATGGCGCGGCCCTGCGCGCGGCCGATGGCACCATGTATTTCGGCGGCTTCAACGGCATGACGGCGTTCGTGCCGCAGGATATCCACGACAACCGCGTGCCGCCGCTGGTGGCCATCACGGAACTGCAGATATTCAACAAGCCGGTGGCCATCGGCCGCGGCGAGTTCGCGCACGTGCTCGGCACGGCGATCGACCATACGCGCAAGCTGGTGCTGACCAGCCGCGAAAGCGTCTTTTCGCTGGAATTCGCGGCCCTGCATTTCGCCGCGCCCCAGCGCAATATGTTCGCCTACCGTCTCGAAGGCTTCGACCAGGACTGGGTCATGACGGATGCGGGCCGGCGCTTTGCCACCTACACCAACCTAGATGCCGGCAACTACGTGTTTCGCGTCAAGGCGGCCAACAAGGACGGCGTGTGGAACGAGAGCGGCGCCACCCTGGCCATCACGATCCTGCCGCCGTTCTGGAAGACCTGGTGGTTCCGCACCCTGATGGCGGCGCTGCTGCTGGGCGCCGTGTATGTCGCGTACCGCCAGCGCGTGCGCGCGCTGCGGCGCCAGCAGAACGAGCTGGAAAAACTCGTCGGCGAACGCACGGCCGAGTTGCAGAGCAAGGAAATCGAAGTGCTGGCCCAGTCGGAAAAACTGGCGCAAGTAAACAGCAGCCTGACGAAAAACGAGGAAAGCCTGCGCCAGGCCAAGCGCAAGGCCGAGGATGCGACGCGCCAGAAGTCGGAATTCCTGGCCAACATGAGCCACGAGATGCGCACCCCGCTGGCCGGCGTGATCGGCATGCTGGGCTTTGCCCTGCGCGACGAACAGCTGCACGACGCCACGCGCGAGCAGATCCTGCGCGGCCAGGCCAATGCCCAGTCGCTGCTGGTGATCATCAATGACTTGCTCGATTTTTCCAAGATCGAGGCGGGCAAGCTGAGTATCGAAAACATCGACTTCGCGCTCGGCGCGGCCATCGAGACGGTCGTCAGCCTGTTCGAGGAACAGGCTGCCGCGCGCAGCATCGGTTTCTCCATCGATTTCGCGCCCGATTTGCCGCCTTTCGTGGTGGGCGACCCGACCCGCTTGCGCCAGGTGCTGGTCAACCTGGTCGGCAATGCCTTCAAGTTCACCCAGCGCGGCGGCGTCAGCGTGTGCGTCGAGCGGGCCGGCGTGGCCAGCGGCAGCGGCGGACGCCGTGTCAACCTGATCCGCTTTAGCGTCAGCGACAGCGGCATCGGCATCGATGCCGATGCGATGGCGCGCCTGTTCCAGAAGTTCGAGCAAGCCGACGCCAGCACCACGCGGCGCTACGGCGGCACGGGGCTGGGCCTGGCGATCTGCCGCCAGCTGGTCGAACTGATGGAGGGCGAGATCGAGGTGGCCAGCACGCCGGGGCAGGGCAGCACCTTTGCCTTCACCTTGCCGCTGGCCGATGGCGTGGCGCCGCCGCTGGTGCCGCAGGTGGCGCTGGCGCCGCACAGCCACCAGTTGCGCGTGCTGTGCGCGGAAGACTTCCCCACCAACCAGATCATCATCCGCGTCATGCTCGAGGAACTGGGACACCGGGTCGACGTGGTCGCCAACGGCGTGCTGGCGGTGGCGGCCTGCGTGCATACGCGCTATGACCTGATCCTGATGGACGGGCGCATGCCGGAGATGGACGGCGCCACGGCGACGCGTCTGATCCGCGTGGGTGGCTGGCCGGACCAGCCCGTGCGCGACCAGGAGCTGATGATCGTGGCCCTGACGGCGAACGCCAGCGAAGAAGACCGCGGCCGCTATCTGGGCGTCGGCATGGATGATTTCCTCAGCAAACCCGTCGACGAGGCGGCGCTGCATGGCTTGCTGGCGCGCGCCATCGAGCGCCAGCTGCAGCGCGGTTTCATGTTGCCGCGCATGCCGTCGAACGCGCCGCGCGCTAGCGCGCGGGGGCAGGCCGAACTCGACGCCCTGTTCGGCATCGCGCCGGCCATCCCCGCGGCGGCGCCTGCCCAATCCGGCCGCAGCGGCGAACTGCAGCGGCGCATCCGCGTCGCCTTCGTCGCCGACCTGGAGGGGCGCCTGCGCGAACTCGACGCCGCCCTGGCCGCGCAGGACAGCGACAATGCGGGGCGCCTGCTGCACGGATTGAAGGGCAGCGCCGCCTATCTCGATGAAACGCAGCTGCACATGCTGTGCACGGAAATGGAAGAGGCGGCCGATGGCGGGCGCTGGACCCAGGTGGCCATGCATTTGCCGCAATTGCGTGCACTGTTGGCGCAAATAGCCGTTTCGGGCAAGGAAATGTAAAATAGGCAATGCCGGCCATCGGGTGCGCGGCGAAACTGGGTAGAATACGGCCAGGCCCCTGACGCCGCCGGCAATGGAGAAAGCAATGAAAGTACTGGTGGTTGACGACGATGTCGTGTCGCGCATGGTATTGATGCATCTGATCGACAGCTGCGGCGTGCACGATATCGTGGAAGCCGAAGATGGCGCGGCGGCGTGGGAGCAGCTCGAAGGCGGCTTGCGACCCGCGCTGTGCTTCTGCGACTTGCGCATGCCGCGCCTGTCCGGCATGGAGCTGCTGCAGAAAATCCGCTCCGACAGCGCGCTCGATGCCATGCCGCTGGTGCTGGTATCGTCGGCCAACGACCACGACACGGTGCGCGACGCCGTGCAGGCCGGCGCCGCCGGCTACATCGTCAAGCCCTTCCAGCCGGAGCAGGTGCGCCAGCATATCGACGCCTGCTTCGACGTCTCCGCCTTGCCGGCCGAGGCGCCGCGCGACACCTTGCAACGGCTGGGCATCGACGGCGAACGCCTGCTGGCCTATCTGACGGGCTTCCAGGGACAGATAGTCGCCGCCAGCGAACAGGTCGATGCCTTGCTGGCGCGCGGCGAACCGGCCCAGGCGCGCCAGCAGCTCGAACGGCTGCACCTCGGTTGCCGCACCCTGGGCTTGCACGGCGCGGAAGCCGGCATGAGCGCGCTGCTGCAGTCGGCGGTGCTCGATGGCGAGCAGATACAGGCGGCACTGGCCGCGCTGGCGCGCAGTGCGGCGCAGCAGGCGCGTTTGCTGCGCCAGGACGGCACTGACTGAAACACCATAACAAAACCTACTGCGCGTCGTGATTTGCGGCTTCCGATGCTCACTGTGCATCCGCACAGCTCCGCTTCTCGGCCACAACTCCCATCCGCTCGCTACGGTTTTGTTAGGTGTGTTGAAATTGCTGTTTTCTGCTTGCTGGAAAAATACTTTAGGTTTAAAGTATCTGCTTCCGGGCCTTGTGCACGCGCCCGTCACCAGCCAGGATGAGCATGAGCAGCGACCCTTCGCCTACCACCGCATCTCCCCAGGACGACTTTGCGCGCGCGCACCTGCCGCCGCGCGTACTCTGGCCGCAGCTGTGCCTTGATTTGCCCGAGCTGCAGTATCCGCCGCGTCTCAATTGCGTCGCCGCGCTGCTCGATGCGGCCGTGGCCAACGGCGGCGGCGAGCGCACCGCCATCCTTGCCGACGGCCAGCGCTGGAGCTACGCCGATCTTGCGCGGCAGGTCGACCGCATCGCCCACGTGCTGCGCGCCGACCTGGGCCTGATCCCCGGTAACCGCGTGCTGCTGCGCGGCGCGAATACCCCCATGATGGCCGCCTGCCTGCTGGCCGTGCTGAAGGCCGGCTGCATCGCCGTGCCCACCATGCCGCTGCTGCGCGCGCGCGAACTGTCCACCATCCTGGCCAGGGCGGAAGTGAACGCCGTGCTATGCGCGCAGGGTTTGCGCGGGGAACTCGACGGCTTGCCCGGCCTGCCGGCCATGCTGTGCTTCGGCGCCGACGGGTCCGAGCTGGAACGGCGCATGGCGGCCCACGATGCGCCATTTTCCGCGCACGATACGGCGGCCGACGACGTCTGCCTGATCAGCTTTACTTCGGGCACCACGGGCGTCCCCAAAGGCACCATGCACATGCACCGCGACCTGCTGGCCATCTGCGACTGTTTTCCCCGTTCCATGCTGCAGGCGCGCGCCGACGATATCTTCATCGGCACGCCGCCGCTGGCGTTTACCTTCGGCCTCGGTGGCTTGCTGCTGTTCCCCCTGCGCTTCGGCGCGGCCACCGTGCTGCTGGAAAAGGTCACGCCCGACGGGCTGCTGCACGCCATCGCTGCCTATCACGCCACCATCTGCTTCACGGCGCCCACCTTTTACCGCCAGATGGCGCCCCTGGCGGCCGGCCACGATTTGAGCAGCCTGCGCCTGTCCGTGTCGGCCGGCGAGGCGCTGCCGCTGGCCACGCGCGATGCCTGGCAGGCGGCGACGGGACTGGCCATGACGGATGGCATCGGCGCCACCGAAATGCTGCACATCTTCATTTCCGCCACGGGCGAGGGCATACGCCGCGGCGCCATCGGCAAGGCCATCCCCGGCTACCAGGCGTGCATCGTCGACGATGCGGGTGTGCCGCAGCCGCCCGGCGTGACGGGCCGCCTGGCCGTGAAAGGTCCTACGGGCTGCCGCTACCTGTCCGACCCGCGCCAGCGCGAATACGTGCAGAACGGCTGGAACCTGACGGGCGACACCTTCGAGATGGACGGCGACGGTTACTTTTATTACCGCTCGCGCAGCGACGACATGATCGTCTCGGCCGGCTACAACATCGCCGGCCCGGAAGTGGAGGAGGCGCTGCTGCGCCATCCGGCCGTGGCCGAGTGCGGCGTCGTCGGGCGCGCCGATGCCGAGCGTGGCCAGATCGTCGAGGCGCACATCGTGCTCAAGGAGGGCTGTCAGCCCAGCGACGTGCTGGCGGCCGAATTGCAGGACTTCGTGCGCCAGCAGATCGCCCCGTATAAATACCCGCGCGCCATCCGCTTCCTGCCTGCGCTGCCGCGCACGGAGACGGGCAAGCTGCAGCGCTTCAAACTTCGCACGGATACCCCATGAATATCGTCTGCATCGGCGGCGGCCCCGCCGGCCTGTATTTCAGCCTGCTCATGAAAAAGCAGAACCCGGATCACCGCATCACCGTCATCGAGCGCAACCGCCCGTACGACACGTTTGGCTGGGGCGTGGTGTTTTCCGACCAGACCCTGGGCAACCTGGCCAACGCGGACGAGCCGACGGCACGCGCCATCCTGCAGGCGTTCAATCACTGGGACGATATCGAGATCCACTTCAAGGGCCAGACCGTGCGTTCCGGCGGCCATGGCTTTTGCGGCATCGGCCGCAAGCGCCTGCTCAATATCCTGCAGGCGCGCTGCGAGGAACTTGGCGTGCAGCTGGTGTTCGAGACGGAAGTGCGGGACGACCAGGCCATCGCGAAGCAGTACGACGCCGGCCTGGTGATCGCCAGCGACGGCTTGAACAGCCGCATCCGCACGCGCTATGCGGCCAGCTACCAGCCCGAGATCGACCAGCGCCATTGCCGCTTCGTCTGGCTGGGCACGCGCAAGAAATTCGAGGCCTTCACGTTTGCCTTCCGCCAGACGCCGCACGGCTGGTTCCAGGCGCATATCTACCAGTATGACGGCGAGACCTCGACCTTCATCGTCGAAACGCCCGAACACGTGTGGCGCGCGGCGGGACTGGACGCCATGAGCCAGGAAGAAGGCATCGCCTTTTGCGAAGCGCTGTTCGCCGAGGAACTCGACGGCCACGGTTTACTGAGCAATTCGCCGCACTTGCGCGGCTCGGCGCAGTGGATCACTTTCCCGCGCATCGTCTGCCGGCAATGGGTGCATCACCAGGACGGCGTGCCCGTCGTGCTGATGGGCGACGCGGCCCACACGGCGCATTATTCGATCGGCTCGGGCACCAAGCTGGCGCTGGAAGACGCCATCGAGCTGGCGCGCTGCTTCGGCCAGCATGCCGGGACGACCGAGGCGCTGGCCGCCTACCAGCAGCTGCGCGCCATCGAGGTGCTGAAGATCCAGAGCGCGGCGCGCAATTCCATGGAGTGGTTTGAAAACGTCGAGCGCTACAGCGCCATGGAGGCGCCGCAGTTCGCCTATTCGATGCTGACGCGCAGCCAGCGCATTTCGCACGAAAACCTGCGCCTGCGCGATCCCGCCTACGTGGCCGGCTATGAATCATGGCTGGCGCGGCGCGCGGGCGAGCAGGCCGGCGTGGACATGCCGGATCAGGCCATGCCGCCCATGCTGACGCCTTTCCGGCTGCGCGGCGTGCTGCTGAAAAACCGCATCGCCGTCTCGCCGATGGCGCAGTACAGCGCCGTCGATGGCGTGGCGGGCGACTACCATCTGATGCACCTGGGCGCGCGCGCCATGGGCGGCGCCGGCCTCGTGTTTGCCGAGATGACGTGCGTGTCGGCCGACGCGCGCATCACGCCCGCCTGCCCCGGCATGTACAGCGAAGCGCACACGCAGGCCTGGCGGCGCATCGTCGATTTCGTGCACGCGAACAGCGATGCGAAGATCGCCCTGCAGCTGGGCCACGCGGGGGCGAAAGGCTCGACGCGGCCCATGTGGGACGGCATCGACCAGCCGCTCAGGGAGGGCAACTGGCCGCTGCTCTCGGCCTCGGAGCAGCAGTATCTGGCTGGCGTGTCGCAGGTGGCGCGGGCGGCCACGGAAAGCGACCTGGCGCGCATCGAGCAGGACTTCGTGCGCGCCACCCTGGCCGCCGCCGTCGCCGGCTTCGACTGGCTGGAGCTGCATTGCGCGCACGGCTATCTGCTGTCGAGTTTTATCTCGCCGCTGACCAACCGCCGCACCGACGAGTATGGCGGCAGCCTGGAAAACCGCTGCCGCTATCCGCTGCGCGTGTTCCGCGCCATGCGCGCGGCCTGGCCGCAGGATAAACCGATGAGCGTGCGCATTTCAGCCCACGACTGGGTCGAAGGCGGCATCACGCCCGACGATGCGGTGCGCATCGCGCGCCTGTTCAAGCAGGCTGGCGCCGACCTGATCGACTGTTCCTCGGGCCAGGTCAGCAAGCTCGAACAGCCCGTGTATGGGCGCATGTTCCAGGCGCCGTTCGCCGACCGCGTGCGCAACGAGGCGGGCATCGCCAGCATGGCCGTCGGCTCCATCTTCGAAGCCGATCACGCCAACAGCATCATCGCCGCCGGGCGCGCCGACCTGTGCGCCGTGGGCCGCCCGCACCTGGCCAACCCGGCCTGGACCCTGACGGAAATGGCACGCATCGGCTACAGCGGCGGGGCAGCAGTCTGGCCGAAGCAGTACCGGCCGGGCCAGCAGCAGCTGGAACGCAATCTGCAGCGCGAGCGCCAGCTGGCCGCCGCCAACACGGGCCTCACCCCGCAACAGGTGGCCGCGCGGCTGCTGGAAGGATGACATGAGCAAGGAAGCATTGATGGACGCATTATCAGGAAAACATGCGCTGGTGACGGGGGCCGGCAGCGGCATCGGCCTGGCCTGCGCGGGCGCTCTGCTGGACGCGGGTGCCAGGGTCACGCTGGCCGGGCGCGATGGCGCGCGGCTGGCGCGCGCGCGCATGCAGCTGGAAGAGGCGGGCCATGCGGGTCGGGTGGCCATCTGCGTGCTCGACGTGAGCGTGGAAGCGTCCGTGCAGGCGGGCTTCGCGCAGGCCGCCGCGCATTTCGGCCGCATCGATATCCTGGTCAATAACGCGGGCCAGGCGCATGCGGCGCCTTTCGGCAAGACGGATGCCGCTATCTGGCAGCAGATGCTGGCCGTGAACCTGACGGGCGTGTTCCACTGCTGCCAGGCGGTCATGCCGGCCATGCTGGAAGCGGGCTGGGGCCGCATCGTCAACGTGGCGTCGACGGCGGGCCTGAAAGGCTATCGTTACGTCAGCGCCTATGTCGCCGCCAAGCACGGCGTGATCGGCCTGACGCGCGCGCTGGCGCTGGAAGTGGCGCCGCGCGGCGTCACCGTCAACGCCGTCTGCCCCGGCTACACGGAGACGGAGATGGTGGCGCAGGCCGTGCAGAATATCGTGCGCAAGACGGGGCGCGGCGAAGACGCGGCGCGCGCGGAACTGGCGGCAGCCAATCCGCAGCAGCGGCTGGTGCAGCCGCAGGAAGTGGCCGATGCGGTGGCCTGGCTCTGCCTGCCCGCGTCGTCCGCCATGAATGGACAATCGATCGCCGTCGCCGGCGGCGAAGTCATGTAACAGAATGAAGATCATGGACAAAGAAAACGAAAATGTGCAGGACGAACCCGTGCTGGATCTGGCCAGCCGGCTGACGCAGGACCACCACCAGTCGCTCAAGCTGTGGCTGCGCATGCTCTCGTGCACAGTGAAAATCGAAAACGAGGTGCGCACGCGCTTGCGCGCCAGCTTCGGCATCACCTTGCCCCGCTTCGACCTGATGGCGCAGCTCGAACGCTTTCCCGATGGTTTGCGCATGGGCGAACTGTCCAGGCGCATGATGGTCACGGGCGGCAATATCACGGGCATCACCGACCAGCTGGAGCAGGAAAAACTGGTGGCGCGCGTGGTCGACCCGAAAGACCGCCGCTCGTACAGCGTCAAGCTGACGCCAGCGGGCCGGCGCGCCTTCGACGAGATGGCGCGCGTGCACGAAGGCTGGATCGCCGAACTGCTGCACGGCGTGACGCCCGACGACAAAACCCGCTTGATCGACCTGCTGTCGCACATGAAGCAGCAGTTGAATAACACCTCCCTGAAGGACTGACCATGCGCCATCTACCCGGCCAGCCGCAACACCTGCCAGGCAACCGCGCCAGCCTGGCCGGCTACGCCGCGCGGCATTTTCTGTTTTCCGTCGAAGGCGGCGTGGCCACCTTGACCCTGCACCGGCCCGAGCGCAAGAATCCGCTCACCTTCGATTCGTATGCGGAGCTGCGCGAGCTGTTCCGCGCGCTGGCGCATGCGGACGACGTCAAGGCCGTGGTGATCACGGGCAGCGGCGGCAATTTCTGCTCGGGCGGCGACGTGCACGACATCATTGGACCGCTGACGCAGCTCGACATGCCCGGACTGCTGGCGTTTACCCGCATGACGGGCGACGTGGTGAAAGCCATGCGCGCCTGCCCGCAGCCCATCGTCGCCGCCATCGACGGCATTTGCGCGGGCGCCGGCGCCATGCTGGCGCTGGCTTCCGATATCCGCATCGGCACGGCGCGCAGCAAGACGGCCTTTTTGTTTACTCGTGTGGGCCTGGCCGGCTGCGACATGGGCGCCTGCGCCTTGCTGCCGCGCGTGATCGGCCAGGGCCGCGCCGCCGAATTGCTGTACACGGGGCGCTCCCTGGCCGGAGCCGAGGCCGAACGCTGGGGCTGGCTTAACCGCCTGGTCGAGCCGGAAGAACTGGCCGAGGCGGCGCAGCTGTTCGCCGCCGGCCTGGCCAGCGGCCCCACCTTCGCGCACGGCATGACGAAAAAAATGCTGCAGCAGGAGTGGAACATGGGCGTCGACGAGGCCATCGAGGCGGAAGCGCAGGCGCAAGCCATCTGCATGGCCACCAACGATTTCCACCGCGCCTATCACGCCTTCGTGGCGAAAGAGAAACCGCAATTCGAGGGCGATTGAGAAGATGAACAATACACGCGATACCACTTACCTGGACTGGCCATTTTTCGAAGCGCGCCATGCGGAACTTGAGCGTGACCTCGATGCCTGGGCGGCGCAGCACCTGGGCGACGAGCATGGCGCCGACGTCGATGCGGCTTGCCGCGCGCGGGTGGCGCAACTGGGGCAGGGCGGCTGGCTGACCTACGCCACGGGCACCGATGGCAAGATCGACACGCGCGCCATTTGCCTGATGCGCGAAACCCTGGCGCGCCACGACGGCCTGGCCGATTTCGCCTTTGCCATGCAGGGACTCGGTTCCGGCGCCATCGGCCTGTTCGGCAGCGCCGGGAACAAGGCGCGCTATTTGCCTGACGTGGCCAGCGGCAAGCGCATCGCCGCCTTTGCCCTGTCCGAGCCGCAGGCCGGCTCCGACGTGGCGGCCATGGCCTGCGCGGCGCGCCGCGACGGCGACGACTATGTGCTCGATGGCGAAAAGACGTGGATCTCGAACGGCGGCATCGCCGACTTTTACGTGGTGTTCGCCCGCACGGGCGAGGCGCCAGGGGCGCGCGGCATCAGCGCCTTCATCGTCGACGCCGACAATCCCGGGCTGGAAATCGCCGAGCGCATCGCCGTCATCGCCCCGCATCCGCTGGCGCGCCTGCGCTTTGCCAATTGCCGCGTGCCCGTGTCGCAGCGCCTGGGCGAGGCGGGGCAGGGCTTCAAGGTGGCGATGGCGACCCTCGACGTGTTCCGCACGTCGGTGGCCGCCGCAGCGCTTGGCTTTGCGCGGCGCGCGTTCGACGAGGCGTTGCGCCACGCGACAAAGCGCCAGATGTTCGGCCAGACCCTGGCGGACTTCCAGCTGACGCAGGCAAAATTGGCGCAGATGGCCACCGGTATCGACGCGGCCGCGCTGCTCACCTACCGCGCCGCCTGGCAGCGCGACCAGGGCCGCAAGGTGACGAAGGAGGCGGCGATGGCCAAGCTGACGGCCACCGAGACGGCGCAGCAGGTGATCGACGCGGCCGTGCAGCTGTTTGGCGGCATGGGCGTCGTCAGCGGCCATCCGGTCGAGCGCCTGTACCGCGAAATCCGTGCGCTGCGCATCTACGAGGGCGCCAGCGAAGTGCAGCAATTGATCATCGCGCGCGAACTGCTGCGCGAGGCGGAGAACGCATGAACAGCATGAACCGCATGGACAACGAGGAGAACACGATGCAAGTGCTGCAACCGCCCGGATGGGCAAGACCGCGCGGCTATGCGAACGGCGTGGCCGCCAGCGGACGCACGGTGTACGTCAGCGGCATGATCGGCTGGGATGCGCAGGGCCAGTTTCATACGGACGATTTTGCGGGACAGGTGCGCCAGGCGCTGCAGAATGTCGTCGCCGTGCTGGCCGAGGCGGGCGCCTTGCCCGAGCACATCGTGCGCATGAACTGGTATGTACTGGACAAGAAGGAATATGTGGCGTCATATCCACAAATCGGTGTTGCTTACAGGGAAATCATCGGCAAGCACTTCCCGGCCATGACGGCCGTGCAGGTGGCGGGACTGATCGAGGATAGAGCGAAGGTGGAGATCGAGGTGACGGCGGTGTTGCCTGAATGAATTATTTTTGTCAAAATTATATTTTTTTGCGCTAAAATAAGAAATATAAAAACAATATCTGCTATGTTATATTTGGCAACCGGAAAATACGCCGGCTTCAAATACTGACAGTCGAGGTAGAAGATGCGCAATAATTTCAAAGTGGTAATAGGTGTGGTGCTGGCCGTGGCCGGCATGGGGTTTTCCCTGGGCGCGCAGGCGGGAACCGGTACGTCGCTACTCTCTCCCGGCTATCAGACGCAGCTGGAAACCTGGCTCGGTGAAGGCCGTCTGGCGCTGACCAACATTTACAGTAAGGCAACGGGTGACACTTCGCTCGATTTTCACAAGGCCTCCGATGGCAAGGGGCGCACTTTTTCCGTCATGGAGGCCACGAATTCATCTGGCAAGACGTGGCTGGTGGGCGGCTATAATCCGCAAAGCTGGAGCTCCACCGATGGCATGCATGTGACGATGCCGGACAGTGCGCGCACGGGATTCCTGTTCAATCTGACGTCGGGCCTGATGCTGCCGCAATTGAAGCAGTATTTCAATGGCGATGAAATCGGCAAGGATCAAACCTATAACGATAGCAATTTTGGTCCCACCTTCGGCTATGGCCACGACCTGTATGTGCCACAGGATCTGACGCACGGCGGCAGCTCCTTCCTGTACACCTATAATTTTCGTGGACAGCCATCGACAGGGATCAGTTTGCTCGATGGCTCTGCCTGGCATGGCAACGATGTGACCTTCGGCGCGATCCAGGTATTTTCCATAAGCGCCGTGCCGGAACCGGCCACCTACGCGCTACTCCTGGCGGGATTGCTTGTGTTGCTGGTGCGCCAGCGCGGCAGGGCTACGGCACGCATCGCCTGAAGTGGCGCCGCCCGCTTGCCACGCTGTTAATGGCGGGCGCTTGCCTGTATAATGCCGCTGCGCGTGTCGCCATCGTACAATGGATAGTACAAGGTCCTCCTAAGACTTAAATGCAGGTTCGATTCCTGCTGGCGACACCACGTTTCCACGCAACGCGCGTCGGCAGCCTGTGATCATCCAGGCGGTAGTTACCCGTCGATGGCGATTGAAGTCCAGGTTATCGGTACAATGCGTGCTTCATTCATCCAATCGGCGGCTGTTTTGCACACCACGCGGTGAGCGCGAGACGGCGCCCGAGCACTCTTACTCATTATGGCTGTCATTTCTCTTTCATCGGCGCAACTTGCGTTCGGTCACGTCGCGCTGCTCGATCACGCGGAATTTTCACTGGAAACCTCGGAGCGGGTCGGCTTGATCGGCCGCAACGGCACGGGTAAATCGTCGCTGTTGAAGGTTATTTCGGGCAAGTTCAAGCTCGATGACGGCTTGTTGGTGATGCAGCAAGGCATCAAGATCGCCTATGTGGAACAGGAACCGCAATTCGACCCGGAAATGTCCGTGTTCGACGCGGTCGCTTCCGGCATGGGCGAATCGCAGGCGTGGCTGAAGGAATACGATGCGCTGACGGGCCAGTTTGGCCAGGGCAATGACGACGAACTGATGGAGCGCATGCACGACATCCAGGTCAAACTCGATGCGGCCGATGCGTGGAGCTTGCCGAACAAGGTGGAAACCGTGCTCGACCGTTTGAACCTGACGGGCGACATGCTGATGAAAACCCTGTCCGGCGGGATGCAAAAGCGCGTGGCGCTGGCGCGTGCGCTGGTGTCAGCGCCCGACGTGCTGCTGCTCGATGAACCGACCAACCATCTGGACTTCAGCTCCATCCTGTGGCTGGAAGGCTTGTTGCGCGACTTCAAGGGCAGCGTGCTGTTCATTACCCATGACCGCTCCTTCCTCGACAACGTTGCCACGCGCATCATCGAGCTCGACCGCGGCCGTTTGCTGTCGTATCCGGGCAACTTCACGGCTTACCAGACCCGCAAGGCGGAGCAGCTGGAAATCGAAGAAGTGGAAAACGCCAAGTTCGACAAGTTCCTGGCGCAGGAAGAAGTGTGGATACGCAAGGGCGTCAAAGCGCGCCGCGTGCGCGACGAAGGCCGCGTGCGCCGCCTGGAAGCGCTGCGCCTGACGCGCAATGCGCGCCGCGAACAGCAGGGACAAGTCAAGCTGGACGTGTCGGCCGGCGAACGCTCGGGCAAGATCGTGGCGGACCTGGAAAACGTCTCGAAGATCTACGGCGACAAGGTTATCGTCAAGGATTTCAGCGCCACCATTCTGCGTGGCGACAAAGTCGGCCTGATCGGCGCCAACGGTGCCGGCAAGACCACCTTGCTGAAGATGATCCTGGGCCAGGAAGAGTCTGACACGGGCACCATCCGCCTGGGCACCAAGCTGCAAGTGGCGTATTTCGACCAGATGCGCACGCAGCTGAACGAAGAGGCGAATTTGATGGAAACCATCGCGCCAGGCAGCGACTGGGTCGAGATCAATGGCCAGCGCCGCCACGTGATGACGTATCTGAACGATTTCCTGTTCGCGCCCGAGCGCGCGCGGTCGCCCGTCAAGTCGCTGTCCGGCGGCGAGCGTAACCGTTTGCTGCTGGCGCGCCTGTTCGCCAAGCCGGCCAACGTGCTGGTGCTCGATGAGCCGACCAATGACTTGGATATCGATACCCTGGAATTGCTGGAAGAGTTGCTGGAAGAATACACCGGCACCGTCTTCCTCGTCAGCCATGACCGCACCTTCCTCGACAACGTCGTCACGCAAGTGATCGTCGCCGAAGGCGAGGGCAAGTGGCGCGAATTCGTCGGCGGCTACACGGACTGGGAGCGCGTGCGCACCTTGCCGATCGCCACGGCGCCCGCCAGCAAGCCGGCCGTGAAGGTCGAGGCTGCCGCACCTGTTGCCAAGCAGAAAAAGCTCAGCTACAAGGAACAGCGCGAGCTGGAAGAGCTGCCGAAACTGATCGCCAAGCTGGAAGACGAGCAATCGGTGCTGGCCGCCGAACTGTCGCATCCGGACTTCTACAAGAAGACGCCGGCCGAAGGCAAGCGCCTGAATGCACGCGTGGCCGAGATCGAAGGCGAGCTGCTGGAAGCGCTGGAAAAGTGGGAGCAGATCGAGGCGCGCGCCAACGGTTGATGCTTTTTGCATACCCCGTTGTAATTAAGTCAGGATTATTTGCCACGGCAACGGTTCAGCTTGATATAATTATATAATTATATTTATTACATCGGAGGATGCATGTTTGTCATGAAAAACACGCGCTCCGGACCACCGCGTCCGGCGCGTGGTTACACCTCCGGTGCGCGGCAGCATGTTTGACCGCGCCGCCTTGCCCCGGGTAGCGCCATTCCTGGCCTATCTCTCCTTCATTTTCATTGCCGACATGCTCGGCCGGCTCGGCTTTGCCGCGCAGGAGTTGCGCTGGCTGTATGCCGTCAAGATCGGCGTCGTGCTGGGCATGTTGTTGTATTGGCGCCGCAGCTACACGGAACTGCGGTGGACGCCGCTGGGCGCGCGCGCCCTGGCCGTGGCGCTGGCCACCGGGCTTGTTGTTTTTTTGTTGTGGATTAATCTGAGCGCCAGTTGGATGACGATCGGCAATGCCGACGGTTTCGATCCGCGCAATGACGGCCAGATCGAATGGAGCCTGGTGGTGCTGCGCATCGCCGGTGCGGCCCTGGTGGTGCCCGTGATGGAAGAGCTGTTCTGGCGTTCTTTCCTGCTGCGCTGGATCGATGCCCCTGATTTCCTGCAATACCAGCCGCGCCTGGCCAGTGCCAAGGCGTTTATTGTCAGCGTGGTACTGTTTGGTTTCGAACACAATTTGTGGCTGGCCGGTATCGTTGCCGGTGCCGCTTATAGCTTGCTGTACATGCGCAGCCAGAACCTGTGGTCGCCCATCCTCGCCCATGGCGTGACGAACGGCGTGCTGGGCCTCTGGATTGTTTCCGGTGGACACTGGACTTACTGGTAATATTGCCAATCAACTGTTTGCTCTCTCAAAGACAATGCCCATGTTGAATTCACCGTATCATCGCCAGGCCCGTACCGGGCAAGCAGGAATGCAGCGCAACCGCTTGGCCTCGGCCCTGGCGCGCATATTGCCCACGTCGCTCTTGCTTGCTGGCGGAGCCGCCTGCTGCTTGCCGGCCAGCGCCGCCATCAGCGATACGATCTCGCCTTTCATCTCGACCTCGTACTCCTATGACGACAATCTGTTCCGGATCGACGACAAGGCGCCTGGTTTTGACGGGCAGCGTTCCGATACCTCGCGCCAGGTACAGGCGGGATTCCTGATCAATCGTCCCATCGGCCGGCAATTGCTGACGGGCCAGGTAAAGTGGTCGCGCGTTTACTTTGATCATTTTGACCAGCTCGACTACACGGGCAAGGACTATTTGGCCGACCTCGAGTGGCATATTGCCAATCACCTCGAAGGCCACGTGGGCGCCAGTTATTCGCAGACCCTGACGCCGTTCAGCGATTTGCAAAGCTCGGACCGTAACTTGCGCACGATACGCCGCGAATATGTGAATGGCGGCTGGCGCTTTCATCCCAGCTGGCGCGTGCGGGGCGGGTTCTCGCGCGACAAATATACCTATGATTCGATCGTGCAAAAAATTTCTGATAGGCAAGAAGACGCCACCGAACTGGGCCTCGACTATCTGCCTGCCAGCAATAGCCGGATCGGCATACAACTGCGCCATCTGAAAGGTACTTATCCGAACCGCGCGAACCTGGCCGCGTTTGGCATTGAGCAAGGGTACGAGCAGGACGAGGTCAAGGCGAACATCTATTGGCGTTTCAGCGGCGTGACGCAAGTGCAGCTGCTTGGCGGCTGGGTGAAACGCAAGAACGATCTCTTTTCAGGGCGCGATTCCAGCGGCGCCAATGGCCGGGTCACCGTGTACTGGGCACCGCTCGGCAAGGTGCGTTTTACGGGCAGCGTGTGGCATGAATTTGCTGCCGTGGAAAATTCCCTGATCACCAGCAGCTTGAACAATGGCGCCAGCCTGGCCGCCGCCTGGGATATCTCGGCCAAGGTGCGCATGGATGCCCAGGTCCGGCGTGAAAAACGCGATTTTTCCGCCGCCAGTGGCTTGGTGCTGCCAAACGACGTGAGCGATACGACGCGCACGTCGTCGATCGGCCTGACCTATGCGCCGCGGCCGAATATCCAGCTGGGCATCAATGCCTTCCAGGATACGCGCAAGGGCGCCCCTATCATCAATACTGGCAGCTACCGTGCCAAAGGCGCATCGCTTAGCGCCAGCATCCAGTTCTGAAGAGTATTATGACGGTCAATGATATACCCCTGATTTCGTTTTTCCAGCGCATCCTCGATCCATTGATCATCATGGGCACGCTGTATCTGCTGTCTGCCCTGTCAGGTTCGCCATTTACCGGTTACTCGCTGGTATTGATGATCCTTGCGTTCTTTATTTCATCATCCGTATTCCAGTATGTCGATCCGTATCGGACCTGGCGCAGCGGCCGCATGCTGGCGTATGCCCGCGATGTCTTCGTCAGCTGGGGCATCACGGCCCTGATCCTGGTCTTCCTGGGCTCGGCGACAGGGCTGGCGTTTCATTACGACCACGATCTGGTGCTGGCCTGGTTCCTGTTGACGCCGTTTGTGTTGCTGCTCAGTCATCTGGCCGCGCGGCGCATGGTGGCCGATCCCGGGCGCGGCAGTGAAGTGCGCTCCGTCGTCATCATTGGCGCCAACGATGCCAGCCTGAAATTTGCCGCCACCGTCGAGCGTCACCCGAACCTGTTCATGAGCGTGCGCGGCTTTTTTGACGACCGCACCGATGACCGCTGGCCGGAGACGATGCGCGAGCCCATGCTGGGCAAGATGGCCGATATCGCTGCCTATGTGCGCGAACACAATATCAAGATGATATTCATCAGCCAGCCCATTTCGGCCCAGCCGCGCATCCGCAAGATGCTCGATGAACTGCAGGATACGACGGCATCCGTGTATTTCTTGCCGGATATTTATATCTTCGATCTGATGCAGGCGCGTTTCGACAACGTAGGCGGCATGCCGGTGATCGCCATCCGCGAGTCGCCCTTTACCGGTTTTAACAGCATGGTCAAGCGCGGCAGCGACATCGTGCTGGGCTTGTTGATCCAGATCATGCTGTTGCCGGTGATGCTGATTATCGCCATCGCTGTGAAGATGACCTCGAAAGGTCCCGTGATCTTCCGCCAGCGCCGCTACGGCCTGTATGGCGAGGAAATCATCGTCTATAAATTCCGCTCGATGACGGTCAGCGAGGATGGCGACAAGGTGGTGCAGGCAACCAAGGATGATCAGCGCGTGACGCGCATCGGCGCCTTCCTGCGCCGGAGCTCGCTCGATGAGTTGCCGCAATTTATCAATGTCTTGCAGGGGCGCATGAGCATCGTCGGTCCCCGTCCCCATGCGGTGGCGCACAACGAGCAGTACCGCAAGCTGATCAAAGGCTACATGCTGCGCCACAAGGTCAAGCCCGGCATTACGGGCTGGGCCCAGGTCAACGGCTTGCGCGGCGAGACGGAGACGCTCGACAAGATGGAGGCGCGCATCCATTTCGACCTCGACTACCTGCGCAACTGGTCGCTGTGGCTGGACTTGTGGATCATTTTGCGCACCGTCAAGGTGGTGCTGAAGCGCGACAACGCGCATTGAACGCAGTGGTGAAGCAACACTGTTGGGAATTTGTTTTGCGTCAGATCAATACGCGTTAAAATGAAGCAAGCATTCGAAGTAGGGCCCATGGCCCGTACGGGGCAAACCAGGCGGTAATGCAAAGAGCCATATGAGACAGGCGCGACAACATCATGTGACGGCGGGTGGCGACGCGTGTCTTGCGCCCGGAGCCAGCCAGGCTGCGGGCCAGTCTGGCTTGTCCTGCCTTGCCTTCCCCGCGCGCCTGTGCTTGCCCATGCCGCGCTTCAGACTACGGCCCCATCCTCGCCGATCCTGCTCGGGTACGCGTTACGACAGCGTGCCCGCACGAAAACTTCATTCGCATCAAGCACAAAAAGTGCTATTTTGTTAATCTGCGCATAGATGATTCATGATGTTGGCTGTCAGTTTTCTTGGAAACAGTTGTTTTTAAACCTTCTTAATGGATTTTTAAGCAAATAGTTTCCGGCTGGTCTTGTACATTGTGTATCATATTTATAATATTGACAATTGTATGGTCAAGCAGCATAATTTCGCAGGAAATTTGTGTTTTTTGCTAATGTTTTGTACGTAAATATTGTTTCAATGTTTATCGTTGGCAGCAACCGATTTCCTTACCTGAACTCAAGGAGCAATTTTGAACCATTCGCACATCGCCCGTCTGATCGCGCCCATCTCCGTATTCTCCCCACGTTTGCTGTGTGCGGGCTTGGTCTTGCTGACGGCCGTCAGCTTGTCGGCTTGTGGCGGCAAGGAAAAAAAGCCTGGCCAGGCCCTGGCCAGTGTGAACGGTGAAGAAATTACCGTGTTGCAGTTAAATGAAGAATTGCAGCGCGCCAATGTTCAAGCTGCCCAGCAGGAAGTGGCCAGCAAGCAGTTGCTGGAATCGCTGATCGACCGTCAGTTGCTGCTGAATGAAGCCGTCAAGGAAAAAGTGGACCGCGATCCGAAAGTGGTGCAGGCCGTCGAGCGCGCGAAGGCGCTGATCATTGCGCAGGCGTACATGCAAAAACGCATCGGCACCATCACGCGCCCGACGAAAGCGGAGGTGGAAGACTATTACAACAAGAATCCGCAATTCTTCAGCCAGCGCAAGCAGTTCGACATGCGCGAACTGGTGATCGCCAGCGCCGACATGAATGACCAGCTGAAGGCTGCGATGGACGCCGCCAAGTCGCTGGACGATGTGGCCGCCTGGCTCGACAACAACAAGGTCAAGTATGCGCGTACGCAATTGTCGCGTACCAGCGCCGACCTGGCGCCGGAATTGAGCGCGAAATTGCTGGCGATGCCCAAGGGGCAGCTGTTCATCATTCGCGAAGGCGACCGCACCTTGCTGATTTCGCTGGCGGACATTCGTGACAACCCGGCCAGCCTGGCCCAGGCGGCGCCGCAGATCGAGCAGTTCCTGTTCAATAAGAAAACCAAGGATAGTGCTGATGCCGAGCTGAAGCGGCTGCGTGCCACCGCCAAGATCGACTACCTGAACAAGGACGCCGGCGGCAAAGCTGCCGCCAGCGCGCCGGCAGCGGCAGCAGCAGTGGCCAGCGTAGCGGCGCCGGTGAATACGCCGGCACCTGCCGCGGCTGCGCCGGCAGCGTCCGGCTCTTCGGAAGCCAATGATCGTGGTGTTGCGGGCTTGAAGTAAGCCGCAGCTTTTACTGAGTACTCTTTTGAAAATGAACTAATCATGAAACGACTGTCAATGTGGTGCATGGCTCTCCTGCTGACACTGAGCGCCGGCTTTGCCGGTGCTGCCGATGTGCTGCTGGGCGCTGGCGACGTGCTGAAAATTTCCGTGTATGGCAGTCCCGACCTGGCGCTGGAAACGCGCGTCAGCGAAGCGGGAGAGATCACCTTCCCGCTGGTGGGCAATGTGGCACTGGGTGGCTTGTCTGTCTCCGCAGCAGAAAAGAAACTGGGCGGCTTGCTGGAGGGCGGCGGCTTTCTGCGCAAGGCGCAGGTCAACATCATCGTGACCTCGCTGCAGAGCCAGCAAGTGTCGGTGCTGGGCCAGGTGAACCGGCCCGGGCGCTACCCGCTGGAAGGCAAGCGTAGCGTGATGGATATCCTGGCCATGGCAGGCGGCATCGCCGGCGACGGCAGCGAGACTGTCAGCCTGATCCGCAAGCGCAACGGCCAGTCCACCAAGGAAGAGATCGACATCGTTGCCATGGTGCGCGATGCAAACCTGAACCGCGATTTCGATTTGGCTGGCAACGACGTGATTTATGTCGAGCGCGCGCCGCGTTTCTATATTTATGGCGAAGTGCAGCGTCCTGGCGCCTTCCGCCTCGAGCGTTCGATGACGGTATTGCAGGCCCTGTCAGTGGGCGGCGGCCTGACGGCGCGCGGCACGGAGCGTGCCATGCGCATCAAGCGCCGCGACGCCGATGGCAAGATCCAGGTAATTACCGCGAAGCATGATGATTTGCTGCAAGTGGATGACGTTGTCTATGTTCAGGAAAGCTTGTTTTAAGCAGCGCCTGTTTGCCAGCGTTGCCGTCAGCTTGTAAGGCTATTTAATAAAATGAGAGTTTAAAGATGAATTTTTCACAATTTCTGCTTGTCCTGAGAGCGCGCCAGCGGATCGTCTTTATTACGCTCTTGCTGACGGTGGCCACCACGTTGATCGTCAGCCTGATCTTGCCGAAGACGTATAAAGCCACCAGTTCGCTGGTGTTGAACTACAAGGGTGTCGATCCGCTGACCGGGCTGACCATGCCGGGTCAGCTGTTGCCTGGCTATATGGCGACGCAGATCGACATCATCAGCAGCAAGAATGTGGCGCTGCGCGTGGTCGACCAGCTGCACCTGGCCGACAGCCCGGCCGTGATGGCGCAGTTTCGCGAAGCGGCCGACGGCCGTGGCACGATCCGCGACTGGCTGGCCGACCTGCTGCTGAAGAAGCTGGAAATCGTGCCATCGCGCGAGAGCAGCGTCGTCGACATCAGCTTCAAGGGTGCCGACCCGCAATTCGTGGCGGCCGTCGCGAATGCCTTTGCCGATGAGTACCAAAAGATCAATGTACAATTGAAAGTCGAGCCCATGAAGAAGGCTGCAGCCTACTTCAGCGAGCAGACCAAGCTGCTGCGCGATAACGTCGAGACGGCGCAGAGCCGCCTGTCGAAGTACCAGCAGGACAATGGCATCGTCAGCCTCGACAACCGGCTGGACGTGGAGTCCAACCGCCTCAACGACCTGTCGGCGCAATTGGTGGCGGCGCAGGGGCAATTGATGGAAGCGTCATCGCGCCAGCGCATGGCGCAGAGCATCAACGGCGCGGAGTCGCCGGACGTGGCGTCCAATCCCCTGATTCAAAACCTGAAAATCGGCCTGGGCGCGGCGGAATCGAAATTTGCCGAAGTCTCGCAGCGCCTGAGCCCGAATCACCCGCAATACCAGAGTGCGAAAGCGGAAGTGGACAAGCTGCGCGCTGACCTGCGCGACCAGCTGCAAGTGGCGTCGCGCAGCGTGGGCGGCAATGCGCAGATCTTTGCCCAGCGCGAAGCGTCGATCAAGTCGGCCCTGGCGGCCCAGAAAGCCAAAGTGCTGGAACTGAACCGGACCCGCGACGAGATGAATGTGCTGAACAAGGACGTGGAAAGCGCGCAGCGCGCCTTCGATGTCGCCTCGCAACGCTTCTCGCAGACGAAGATCGAAGGGCAGTCGGACCAGTCTGATATTGCCGTGCTGAATCCGGCCGTGCCGCCGATCGAGCCGGCTGGCCCTAAAGTCCTGCTCAACACGGTCCTGTCCGTCTTCCTGGGCATGCTGCTGGGTCTTGGCCTGGCCATGCTGGCGGAAATGCTGGATCGCCGCGTGCGCTCCGAAAGCGATTTGTCCGATTCGGTGCAGATTCCCGTCCTGGGCTCGATCGCCTGGAATGCGACGAAACGCCCGCGGTCACGTTCGCGCCTGTTGCGTGCCATTCTTCCCCGCCGCCTGCGGTTGAACTAATCTTTATTATGGATCTGACGATGAATCATCCCGCACTCCCCATCCCGCCGGCCGGCTTGCCGAAGCGTGGCGATTCGAGCATCGGTGGCCTGCTGCTTGAGTCAGGCAAGATCACGGCAGAAAATGCCGAGCGCGTGCTGCGCATGCAAAAAGAGCTCGGTATCCGCTTTGGCGAGGCGGCCCTGCGCCTGGGGCTGATTACCGAAGCCGATATCCAGCAGGTGCTGGCGCAACAGTTCGAGTACCCCTACCTGCAGCCGGGCGAGTCCGGTTTCTCGCCGCGCCTGGTGGCCGCCTTCGATCCGTTCAGCCCGCAAGTGGAAACGCTGCGCGCCGTGCGTAGCCAGTTGATGCTGCGCTGGTTCGCGCGCGGTCGCAAGTCCCTGGCCATCGTTGCGGTCGATTCCGGCGATGGCGCCAGCCTGTTCGCGGCCAATCTGGCCGTGGTGTTTTCGCAGCTTGGCGAACAGACCTTGCTGGTCGACGCCAATTTGCGCCAGCCACACCAGCAGGATATTTTCGACTTGAAAAGCCGCCAGGGCCTGTCCGATGTGCTGGCAGGCCGTGCCGACCTGTCCGCGACCACCAAGATCGACTCGTTTGTCGACCTGTCCGTGTTGTCGTCCGGCACCTTGCCGCCGAATCCGCAAGAGTTGCTCAGCCGCAGCTCGTTTGGCAACCTGAATGCGCAGCTCGAATCGCGCTACGACGTGGTGCTGTACGACACGGCGGCGTTCGCCACGGCGGCCGATGCGCTGGCCATCGCCGGCCGGGTGGGCGGCGTCTTGCTGGTGGTGCGCAAGAACAAGACCCATCTGGACGATATCATGACCATGTGTGACCAGGTCACCCACGCGGGTGCCGAAGTAGTGGGTTCCGTGCTTGTCGACTTTTGATGGACAGCACCATGAATTCGGCGACGCTGCAAAAAATCCCCGCTTTGCAAAAAGTGGAGGAATGGTGGCCGATCGCGCTGGGCATGGCGATCCTGTTCCTGCCGACATTCTATGACCTGATGCATGGTATCTGGGCAACGGAAGAGCAGGCGCACGGCCCGATCATCCTGGCGTTGTCGTTGTGGCTGCTGTATCGCCAGTGGCCGCGCATGACGCAGGACCCTGTCCGCGTGAAGAGCGCGTCGGGCTGGGTCTTCGTCGCCGTCGGCCTGCTGCTGTACGTCCTGGGCCGCTCCCAGCAGGTGCTGGCGTTCGAGATTTCCTCCTTCATCGTCCTGCTGGCGGCCATCGTGCTGCTCAATTTTGGCTGGCGCGGCTTTGCCAAGGTGTGGTTTCCGTTTTTCTTCATGCTGTTCATGGTGCCATTGCCAGGCCAGGTAGTGAGCTTGCTGACGATGCCGATGAAGATGGCCGTGTCGTACGTGACCGAGCACATCCTGTTCTGGGTCGGTTATCCGATCGCGCGCACCGGCGTCATCCTGCAAGTGGGGCAATACCAGCTGCTGGTGGCCGATGCCTGCGCCGGGTTGCAGACCTTGCTCACGCTTGAAGCGCTGGGCCTGTTTTATCTGAACGTCGTGCGCCATACGGCCGTGCTGCGCAATGTCGTGCTGGCACTGCTGATCATCCCGATTTCGTTTACGGCCAACGTCATCCGCGTGATTGTGCTGACGCTCATCACCTATCACTTTGGCGATGCTGCCGGACAAGGGTTCCTGCACGGCTTCGCCGGCATGGTGCTGTTCCTGACGGCCCTGTCGCTGATCCTGGCGACCGATAGCCTGTTGCAGTGGATCGTCCGCCGCCGCGCACGCCGCGCCGCCCCATCGAGCGAGGGTACACCATGAAAAAGCCACTGTTGACCAGTTTGATACTGGGTGTCCTGATGGCCAGTTCGGCTATCCTGACCAAGGCCGTCACGCCCACTGTCAAGATTGCCGACCTGCAAGCAAAGTTCAATCTCGAGACGATGATTCCCGAGCGCTTCGGCGACTGGCAGGTCGACCGTTCCATCGCGCCGCTGCAGATCGATCCCGAGGTGCAGGCCAAACTGGACAAGATCTACAACCAGACCTTGTCGCGCACGTACATCGACAGCCAGGGGCGGCGCGTGATGCTGTCGATGGCCTATGGCGGCGACCAGGGCGATAACATGGGTGTGCACAAGCCCGAGATCTGCTACGGTGCGCAGGGCTTTGAAATCACGAAGGAAAGCAACGAGCGCCTGCAGACCGCGTATGGCAGCTTGCCGATCAAGCGCCTGATGGCTGTCAATGGCAGCCGCAACGAGCCGATCACGTACTGGATCACGATCGGCGACAAGGCCACCAAGCCCGGCATGGAGCAGCGCCTGCAGCAATTGCGCTATGGCTTGAGCGGTACCGTGCCCGACGGCATGCTGGTGCGCGTGTCCAGCATCGATACGGACCGCAGCGCTGCCTATCAAATGCAGGATTTATTCGTCAAGGAAATGTTGAGTAGCTTATCACCGGCATCCCGCACCAAACTGGTTGGCGTATTCAGCGGCTAGTGGCTGCGTAAAAGAGAGTAATGATGAAGATGCCATTTTTCGCTGGCCGCGCCCGGGCAGGCGCCGCGCCTGCGCCTTTGACACGGCGCAAGGCAAACAATACGCGCCTGTCGCTGCTGTTGCTGTTCCCCTTGCTTTTCCTGGCCTTGCTGGTCGGCGCCGTTGCCGGCCTCGACTCGCCGGTACTGCTGGTGATCGTCAGCGGCGCCATCTTTGCCATGCTGGCGTTTTTCCTGGTCAATGCCAATATCCTGCTGCACCTGCTGTTTGTGGTTACCTTTGTGATACAAGGTTCCGCGCTGTATTTCTTCGGCTTGCGTTCGGCCACCTGGATCGCCGTGGGGATGGCGGGCCTGTTCGGCATGCGCACCTTCATGGACCTGGTCGTCAAGAGCCGGCAGCAGCGACGGGGTGGGGCGCCCGAGGGGCGGCCGGTAACGCTGATCATGCTGCCGTTCTTTGCCTACCTGCTGTGCTACATGGTGTCGATCGTCCTGAACCGTCCATCGGCCGGCCAGCTGATGTCGGCCTTGAAGTCGAACTTGCCGGTGTTTGGCGTGCTGCTGTCCTTCTACTGGTTTGCCTGGCGCCCGGCGACGCTGGAGCGGCTGTGGCAGTCGTTGATCTGGATCGGCGTGCTGCAGTTGCCCGTCGTGCTGTATCAGCATTTTTTCGTCTCCACCAAGCGCGACAACGGTTTCGACTCGGTCGTGGGAACATTCGGCGGGACGCCCCTCGGTGGCGGACTCAGCTCGATGCTGGTGCTGTTCGTCGTTGCTGTCAGCGTGTACGCGCTGGCGCGCTGGAACAGGGGACTCATGTCGCGCCCGCTGGCGTTGCTGGTATTTGCGATCGGCCTGGCCGTGATCCTGCTGGGAGAGGTAAAGGCGGCGTTCATCTGGCTGCCGCTGGGCGTGTTCATTGTCTTGCGCCAGCGGATCATGAAAAACCTGTTTTCCGTGATTGCCTACGGCATCCTGGCCGTCGCCATGCTCGGCAGTATTTATTTTGTGTATAACGCGCTGTATTGGGGCCAGACCCTGAACCACAGCAAGGGGCTGGACGGCAAGCTCGATGCGGGCGGCGGCTACTTTTTCGATACCCACAACGTCAATTATCTGACGGGGGAAATCAGCCGCGGCGCTTCGCTGGCGCTGTGGGCCAAGGATGCCACGGCAAGCATACCCAAGCGCCTGCTGGGCTATGGCCCGGGGGCGAGCAAGTCCAGCAGCTCCATCGGCGGCAGCGGCATCATTGCCCGCCGCTTCGCGCCGCTGAACGTGGATGCCACCGCCCTGGCGGTGCTGTTATGGGATGTGGGCGTGCTGGGGGCGGCCGCGTATAGCCTGATGGCCGTGGGCGGCGTCATCCTGGGCTGGCGCTACATGCGGCGCGGGCAGGGCAGCGCGGCGCAAATGGCGATCGTCGAGGCCAGCGTGGCGGTGCTGCTGATTTATGTCTCGCTGCTGATCTACAACCGCACCATGCTGGACGAGCCGACCGTGCAACTGCTGTACCTGTTCTGCCTGGGCAGCGTGGTCCAAGTTTGCCGCTACGGCCAGGTGGCGGCGACGGCCGGGCCAGCGGAAGCGGAGGTGCCCGTGCGCCCGCGCTGGCGCGCGGCTACCCCGGCCGGGGCAATGCGCTGGAGCACGCATGGGGAATAATCCATACGTTGCTTCCCGTATGGTTTCGCAAGCTAAATGGTTCGCCTTGGCAAAGGTTGGGGTAGCCATTGCCTCGCTGCTGACCCAGTTCGTGCTGGTGCGTAACCTGGGCGTGGACGATTACGCGGCATATACGATTTTTGTCGCCGGCACGGCCGTGCTGGTGTTCGTCACCATGTTCGGCATGGACCGCGTGGTGTACCGCTTCATGCCGCCCCTGCGCGAAGCCGTCAAATGGCGCGAATTGCTGCTGCTGATGCTGGGCCTGATATCGGCGCGCCTGGCGCTCATGCTGTTATTGCTGCTGGGCCTGTATTTCTTTTCTTCGCTGCTATTGCCGAAGCAGATCATCGAACAGTCATCCTCGATTCCCCTGCAATATATTGCCTATGGGCTCAGCTCGGCCTGTAACGATAGCTTGTTGATCTTTTGTAACAGCCTGGGCTTGCAGAAGCGCCAAGCCATGCTGTTCATGCTGGCCGGCTGCGTGCGCCTGGCCGGCTTGTCCAGCCTGGTATTCATCCACGATCTCGGCGTGGTCGATGTGGCCAATGTCTTTGCCGTCACCGAATGTGTGCTGTCGCTGGCCTTGCTGCTGGTACTGGCCCGCGAATTTGCGCATTTGCGGCACAATGCGCCGCCGCCCCTGCCGCTCAGCTTTGGTTTTTCGTTCCGCGCCCTGTGGCGCGACAGTCTGGGAACGCAGGCGGCATACATGCTGGGGCTGCCGTTCCGTGGCGCGCTGCTCAAGCTGATCGTCGGTGCGGTGGCCACGCCCCTGGTCACGGCGTCGTTCGGCTTCTTCCAGACCTTGTCGGACCGCGCCTACCAGTTCATGCCCATCTTCCTGGCCAAGGGCATAGTCGAGCCGTCGCTGGCCAGCGATTACAGCAAGTACCACGATATCGAGCGCATCCGCTCCGCCGTGTCGCTGCTGCTGCGTTTCAATTACGTGATCATCGGGCTCGGCATTGCCAGCCTGATCGGTTGCGGCGAACCCCTGATCAACTGGGTGACCCACGGCCGCTATGGCAGCGAGATGCTGCTGGCAGTATTGATCGTGCTGCAGTTGGCAGGGATGAGCCTGGGCGAATCGCTGTTTCTCAGTTTGAACCCGATTGGCCGCATCTCGCACCATAACCGCCTGTGGCTGTGGTTTTCCTTGCCCTTCCTGGGCTTGCTCGGCTTGTGCGCCTATCTGCGCAGTCCGCTGCTGCTGGTGCTGGTGAGTACGATGCCGTACTACATCATCTATGGCTGGCTGCGTTGGGTGAACAAGGAGCCTAGCCTGCAACAGGGACTGGGTATCGGTTTGCCAGTCTTGTTGCGCCTTGTCGCGGCCGTCGCTGGAGCGGCACTGGTGGCCCGCCTGGTGCTGTTCATCCCTGGTGGTAATTTTGTCATCGTCGCCGCGCTGCTGGGCTGCGTGGCGGCCTACCTGCTGGCCCTGCGTTTTGTCGGTTTGTTCAAGCGCACGGAACTCCCCGCTCTGGCGCGCATCTCGCCCCGTTTTGCACGCCTGCTGGAACCAATTTCATCATAATAACATTATCCTAAGTTCATGTAATTTCTTCGATAATATTGTCAACTTCTTCAAAAGTGGTGGCTAATGTCGTTACGCAACAAATCGTAAGAGTTTTGGTTTTTTTGCTTTTGATGATCATTCCCTTTCCTGTATAGTTGCTTCAACGCAGGGAGATTTGTGCTGCATCGTCCGCGCAGGGCATGCTGGACAACCTTTTCCCGCTTTCCATCTTTGACTGATTTGCGCGGCAATAGTTCAAGTATGGTGGGGCGCGCCGCCTGGTGCGCTGTTGGTTTTCCTTATTTGGAGCTACTTTCATGAAGTTTCCCACAACGACGCTCGTTCGCTTGCTCATCCTCGCCAGCTTGTGTGTCAGCGGTGGCAGCCGCGCAGATTGGGTGATTGCGCCTGATATCGAAGCGGTCAAGCCCTTGCCCAGCGATAATCAGCGACAGGCACAGAATCCTCCTGCCTTCTCGTGGTCCCAGCATAAGACCCAGCCACCGGCATATGTGCTGGAAGTGAGTCTGAATGGTGCGGTCGCCTATACATACACGACGGCGCGCAACTGGTTCTTGCCGACCGCGGCGTATGCTCCCGGCAACTACTCCTGGCGCGTGCGGCCATCCACCACGACGGAATGGTCGAACCCGCGTTACTTCACGATCGATAGTGCCTCCGCCGTGTTTGTCGTGCCCGATACCAGCGTCGTGAGCGCCAACGTCAAGAAGCATGCGCGTCCGCGCATGCTGCCGCCGGGTTTCCTCACCTCGTCCCAATGGACGACGGCCATGCGCGCCGAGCGCGCCGCGCCGTTGGCCAACATGGTGAGCGAGGTGACATACAAGATGGCGTACATGCCGGCGGTGAAAGATAGCGACTGGCCGCTGGTGAATACCGGCGTGGCGACGGCGGCCCTGAGCGCGCAGAACGCCGACATCCGCACGCGCATCAATACCACCGGACGCCAGCTCGAATCGGCGGCCTTGTTGTATCGATTGACGGGAGAGGCGCGCTACCTGAACGAAGCATTCGTGCGCGGCGATCAGTTTGCCCAGCTCAGCCCGACCGGTCCCACCAGCTATGCCAATCAGGACCAGGGAACGCGCGTGATTGCCCTGTCGATGATCAAGGCGATCGATTTCCTGTCCGCCGAAATCGATGCCCCGCGCCGTGCTGCCTGGCTGAATGTGATCGCCCTGCGCACCACGGATATTTACAAGGATTTAAGCGGGAATAACAATCGGCTCGACCAGTATCCCTACGATTCGCACGGCGGGACCAACCTCGGTTTCCTGGCGCTGATATCGACGCTGGCCGTCGGTGAAATACCGCAGGCGGATGCCTGGTTCGATTTTGCCTTCCGTTCCTATGTCAATACGGTGTATGCATGGAGCGGCCCTGAAGGCGGTTTTGCCAATGGCACGGCGTATGGACAATATACGGCGGATTATGCATTGCAAATCTGGCAGCCATTGTCCGAGGCGACGGGCGTGAATATCTTTGCCAAGCCTTGGTCGAATGGTTTCCTGAACTTTTTTGCCCATTTCGTGCCGCCTGGCGCCGGTTCCCATGCATTTGGCGATGAAAGCGAGCTGAAACCGGATTTCCGCTACATGAAGGCGTATGCCTCGCGCTTCTCGACGCCGGCCGCCGCCTGGTATGCGCGCAACATCGTGGGCGATGAAGATTTCCTCACTTTGCTGCAGGCTCCTTATCCATTGCCTTACACCAAGGCCGCCGCCCTCGTTGCGCCGCCCAACGCCGCCCTGTATCCGAGCATCGGCTGGGTTGCCATGCATAGTGATCTGACCGATCGTGCCCGGACATCGGTGTATTTCAAGTCCAGCCCGTTTGGCTCGTACAATCATAGCCACGGCGATCAGAACAGCCTGATCCTGAGCAGCGGCGGGCGTCCCTTGTTGATCGAGGCCGGCTATATGGACTGGTATGGTTCGCCGCTGTTCAATTCCTGGTACCGTCAAACCCGCTCGCATAATGCGATTACGTATGATGCCGGCATTGGCCAGTTGGTTGATGGCAATACGGTCAATCTGGGCCGGAATGGCAAGATTCTCAGTTTCGCCACGACGCCGGCCCTCGACTATACGGCCGGTGACGCGATCAATGCCTATGGCAGCGTGCTGAGCAAAGCGGTGCGCAAGGTATGGTATTTCCGGCCGAAGAATGTGGTGGTGGTGCAAGATCTGCTGGCCGCGCCGGTGCCGCACAAGTTCGAATGGAATCTGCACGCGGCCGCACCTATCGTGCCACAGGCCGATGGCTCCGTTTCCATCCTCAACGTGGACCGCAAGCTGTGCGCCCGCTCGATTTCAACCGAGCCAGCCAGCTATGAAACGCGCAGCGGTCCGCCGCCGCAAGCGGGCAAGTTCGAAGCGCATGGCGCCTTCGTCAAGCCGGCCGCGACGAGCGGCGAGTTCCTCGTATTGCTCGACGTTGGATGCCAGAATCTGCCCTACACGCTCAGTGCGCCGAGCGCTACCGGAAGGACGTTGACGATTGACGGACAGTCAATTGTGATTCCAAATAACTAATTTTTATTAACAGAAAACGGAGCCGCGGTTATCATATGCGTGCTCCTCGCGAGCGATGGCTGATTTTCAGCCATCGCTTTTTCTTTTGCGCGCCCGCTTTTTACGGGCCAGTCACGGTGTCTTACTTTGAAACCACACAGCGTATTTCGTTTATTGCAATTGGTGCCAGAACCTTTGCCGACCTTCCGTGCCGACGTCGTTACCCTGTTTGGAAAGTATCTGCCCCGTCACGGCGTGGTGTGCGATATCGTCGGCAAGGCCGGCAAGGGTGAACTCGTTGACGGTGCCTATGCGAGCCAGTGGCGGCCAGCCGTGCAGTCCAGCCGCGTACGCCAGGAGTGGGCCTTCTTCAAGCTTTGCATGCGTCGGATTTTTGCTGTCAAGAAAGAGCAGTGCGACTTGATACAGGTGCGCGACATGGTGTCGACCGGCTTGTTCGCCATGCTGCTCGCGCGCTGGAAAGGTATTCCGTTTGCCTATTGGGTCTCGTTCCTGATGAGCGAGGGCCGCATCGCGCGCGCGCGCGCGGAAATCGCGGCGGGAGGCGGCCGCCGCTACCATGTGGTCTTGCTCAAAGGATTGATCGAGCGTTTCCTGCTGTATAAAGTCGTGCTCAAGGGCGCAGACCATGTCTTTGTGCAGAGCGAAGCGATGAAGGCGTTGATGGTGGAGCGCGGGATCCCGGCGGACAGGCTGACGGCCGTGCCGATGGGCGTCGATATGGAAATCCTGCACGGGGAAGCGTTGGCGCCGCGCCGCCTGCCCGCCTGGGAAGACGTCCCCGTGCTCGCTTATCTGGGTACGCTCGATAGCTCGCGCGAACTGACGATGCTGCTCGATGCGCTGTTGCTTTTGCGCCGCCACCAGCCCTCGGCACGCTTGCTGTTCATCGGCGATTCGCCGACGGCATCCGATGTGCCTGCCTTGATGGCGTATGCGGTGCGCCTGGGTGTTGCCGATGCGATTCATGTGACGGGCTGGCTGCCATCGCTGCAGGCGCTGGCTTTGCTATGCGGCGCCGATGTGGCGCTTTCCTATGTGCCGCGCGGTGCGCTGTTCGATTACAGCTCGCCGACCAAGCTGCTCGAGTACCTGGCGCTGGGCATGCCTTGCGTGGGCAATGACAGCCCGGACCAGGAAAACGTGTTGCGCGCCAGCGGTGCGGGTCGCTTGACTGCCAGCAATCCCGAGGCGATGGCCGAACAGATCGGCGCCATTCTTGCTGATCTGCCTGCCGCCCGTTTGCTTGCCGCCACCGGGCCGGCCTTTATTGACGAACAGCGCAGCTACCGCGTGCTGGCCAGCCGGCTCGCCGCCGTTTATCGGGAAGGCTTTGCTCAAAAGCCATAATTTTGTAACAATTCTGTGCACTGCAGCAAAACGGTGGACGATGTCGCTATGCTATGTGATAATGTTTTTTTGAAAATGTTTTCTGATGATTCAAATAATCCTTTCTCAAGCTGGCGGCTACCAGGACGTCGTCGCCTACCTGCAACAGCAGGGAGCCCAGGTCAGTAACATGGGACCGGAGCGTGGCCGTGGCTCGTCGTTTCGCGGAAAACTGTCGATCCTGGCAGCCATGGTGTCGCCCAAGCTGTGGGGCGTGCGCAAGCTGTGGGGCAGCGACGATACCGTGCTGCTGATCGGCTGGCAGGCGCTCCCGATCCTGGCGATGATACGCTGCGGCCTGGTGAAGCGCCCGCGCAAGCTGCTGGTGATGGCGTGTTTCGTCCATTCGGTGCGGGCGCGCCGCTGTCTCAATCTGCTCTGGCGCGCCCTGCGTTTCCCCGGCATGGGCTTCATCGCCTTCTCGAAAGGGGAGGGCGAGAATCTGATCCAGTCCGTCGGCATGGCGCCGCAGGACGTGCATTTCCACCTGTGGCGGCAGGAACTCTATGGTTTTGGCGGCGCCGCGGCGGCGGTCGAGGGCGACTATGTGTTCGCCGGCGGCTATTCCAACCGCGACTATGATTTGCTGTTGCAGGCCATGGCGGGCGTCAGCGCTCCGCTGGTGATAGTGGCGGCGGAGCGCAATCACGTCGTGGTGCCGGTGCAATCGCGCGTCAGCCTGCACCTGGATTTGCCGGAGGCGCAGTTCGAGAGTCTGCTTGCCGCCAGCCGCGTCGTTGCCATGCCCTTGAAAAGCCAGGGCGAGGCATGCGGGCAAAGCGTGCTGTTGCGGGTATTACGCAACCGCAAACCGCTGGTGGCGACCCGCCATGAGGCGATCGAGGCCTATCTGGGCAGCGATTATCCGGGCTTCGTGCCGCATGATGATGCCGAGGCCATGCGCGCGGCCCTCGAGCGTGCCGTCGAAGATGCTACATTTCGGAACGCATTGAGCGATGCGATCGCGCAGGCGGAGTCCCGCCTGGCCAAGGTCGGCAGTCCAGGCGAAGAAATCCATCGTTTCCTGCTGCTCTGATGCTTTCCATCCCACTCCTATCGGAAGTCCCGTTGCGGGAGCCACTGTGATTATGTCTTCAATCAAGAACGAACTGCGTTTCGGCATGCGAGCCATGCTGCGCGATAATTTTTTGTTGCGGCGTGCCATGGATCGCCTCGCTGCACATGAACGCATGAGTGTCGACGAGCTGGCGCACTATTCCCGGTTGCGCTTGCATGCGAGCATGCAGCACGCCATACGTACGCTGCCCCATTACGCGGCCATGCCGCGCGGTTTTACGCCAGCCCAGGCGGCACAGGTATTGCGCGAGCATTTTCCCGTGATCGATAAGGCGGCCCTGCTGGCGCACCGTGCCGCGCTGTATCCGCATCAGGGCCGCAAACGGCCGTGGCAGGCGGCAGGGCAGACCAGTGGCACGACAGGCACGCCGTTGACGATTTTTCGCAGCATGCAGTCGGTATTGATGGAAAACGCCTTCATCCAGCGCCACTGGAGCTGGTCCGGCTACACGCCCCAGGTGACGCGCGCCACCCTGCGTGGCGACATGGTGGCCGGGATCAACCAGACCAGACCGCCATTCTGGTTCTGGAACCGCTATAACCGCCAGTTGCTGCTGTCGTCGCGGCACCTGACCGAGGCGCATGCCGATGCGATCATCGACCGCCTGGAGCAGGCGGCGCCGGCCATGTTGCAAGCTTATCCGTCGACAGCCTACACGCTGGCCGGTTTCTTGCAGCGGCGCGGACGCCGGCTCTCCATTCCGTATGTGTTTACGGCATCGGAACCGCTGTATCCGCATCAGCGCGCATTGATCGTCGAGCGCCTGGGTGCCACCATCATGGACATGTATGGAATGGCTGAGCGCGTGGCGTTCGCTACCGAGTGCGAACATGGTCGCATGCATGTGAACAGTGATTATTCCCATGTTGAAATCCTGGACGAGCACGGCGAGGCGACCGACGGGGAGGGTTTCGTGGTGGGAACGACCTTTCATAATCTGGCCATGCCGCTGCTGCGTTACCGGCTCAGCGACCGCACGCGCTGGAAGCCTGGCCGCTGCGATTGCGGCAGGCCCTTTCCCATGATCGAGCCCGTTACCGGCAAATTTGAGGACAGCATCACCGGCAGCGGCGGCGAGGTGATCAGCCCATCGGTCCTGACGTTCGCCTTCAAGGGCGTCGATAACATCCTCAAGTCGCAAGTGGCGCAAGTGGGGGCTGCGCGCTGGGAAGTGCGCCTGCTGCCTGGCCCCGCTTTTTCCGATAGCGACAAGCTCAAGCTGCTCGACAACATTCATACCATGGTCGATTCCGGCGTCAGCGTGGACGTTGTGCTGAAGACGGCCTTGCCCAACACGGCGGCGGGCAAGTTCCGCTGGGTGGTCAATGAGACGGTTACCCGCGCAAACGGCTAAGGCCGCGTGGCAGGGCCATGTGCGGCAGTGCCCCGCCTGCTGGCGGGAAATGACAAATTACCTGATTCGACATGAAAAAAATTCTGATGGTCGGCACCAGCCTGAGCACCATGGGCGGCATTGCTTCCGTGACGCGCGTGTATGAGGGCACGGGCTTGTTTGAGCGTTATCGCGTGCATTACCTGGCCACGCATTGTGATGGCGGGCCCCTGGCCAAGCTGCGCATCATGCTGTGCGCCTATGCGCGCTTCGTGGCCATGCTGCTGACTGGGCAGGTGGGCCTGATTCACGTGCATGTCGCCTCGCACGCGAGCTTCTGGCGCAAGTCGGGATTTTTCCTGCTGGCATTCCTGTGCCGCGTTCCCAGCATCCTGCACCTGCACGGCGGCGGCTTTGCCGTTTTTTATGAGCGGCAATGCGGTCCGCTGCGGCGTGCATATATCCGCTACATTTTCAATCATGCATCGCGCGTGCTGGTGCTGTCGAGCGGCTGGCAGGCCTGGGTACGCGGCATGAGCCGCAACCCGCACGTCGAGACCATGTTCAATCCGGTGGCGTTGCCGCCCACGGTCGCGCCATGGCCTGCACGGCAAGCGGGAAGTGTGTTGTTTCTGGGTAAGTTAGGCAAGGCCAAGGGCGTCGATGACCTGCTGCAGGCATGTGCCGAGCTGACGCAGCGTTGCCCATCGCTGCACCTGGCGCTGGGCGGGGATGGTGACCGTGGCGCCGTGCAGCAGCAAGCCGATGCGTTGGGAGTGGCCCGCCACGTCGAGCTGCTGGGCTGGGTGCAGGGCGAGCAAAAGACGCGCCTGCTCAATAGTTGCCGTATCTACGTCCTGCCTTCATATTTTGAAGGATTGCCGATGAGCATACTGGAGGCAATGGCTAGCGGCGTGCCAGTGATTGCCACGGCGATCGGCGGCATTCCCGAAGCCATACAAGATGGGGTGGAGGGCTACCTGCTCGCACCCGGCGACGTCCAGGGACTGGCTGACCGGATCGCGCGCCTGCTGGCCGACGATGCGCTGGCGCAAAGAATGGGCGCCGCGGGACGCAGCAAGGTGGAGCGTCAGTTTTCCACGGCGGCGGTCATGCCGCGCCTGGAACAAATTTATACCGACTTGGGGCTGAGTGCCGTATGACATCGTTAGCATGGAAAATCAACCGCTTGAAATTGATGGGTGCGCCCGAGATCGCCTGGCGCGTGCAACAGCTGCTGCAAAAGAAGGCCAGCAAGTTTGGCATCGGCTTGCTGCGCAAGGTGCCCGTGCCTGACCTGTCTCGCACGGGACGGCCTTTTCTGGCTGGCAGCGGGCACGATACCGATATCGCCGCCCTGCGCGGGGCCGCCGATACCGTGCTGGCGGGCCGCTGGAATGTCTTCGCCCTGCGCGGCGCGGAACTGGGTTTCCCCCCGGAATGGAACCGCGATCCGAAGACGGGTACCGTGGCGCCGCTGACCTTGGGCAAGCAGATCGATTATCGCAGCGAAAAAGTGGTCGGCGATATCAAGTATCTGTGGGAACCGAACCGGCACCTGGAACTGGTGGCGCTGGCGCAGGCATGGAAAGTGACGGGCGAGCAGCGCTACGCCGATGGCGCGCGTCGCTTGCTCCAGTCGTGGTTCGAGCAGTGCCCGTATCCGCTGGGTGTGCATTGGACCAGTTCGCTGGAACTGGCGCTGCGCCTGCTGAACTGGGCCTGCGCTTGGGAATTGCTGGGCGGCCTGGCGTCGCCGTTGTTCCAGGGCGAGGCGGGCCAGCGTTTCCTGCAACAGTGGCTTGCCGCCATCTACCAGCACGCCCACTTCATCGCCGGCTATTTTTCGCGCCATTCGTCGGCGAACAACCATCTGTTCGGTGAATACATGGGCTTGTTCGTGGCCAGTAGCGTGTGGCCTTGCTGGCCGGAAAGCGCGAAATGGCAGGTGCTGGCGCGCCAGGGGCTGGAAGAGGAGGCGCTCAAGCAAAATACGCCAGATGGCGTGAACCGCGAGCAAGCCGTCTATTACCAGCATGAAGTGATGGACATGATGCTGCTGTGCCAGAGGATAGGGCAGGCCAACGGCGCGGGCTTTTCAGCGGCGTACTTGCAGCGCCTGGAGCGCCTGGCCGACTTTATCGCCTCTCTCATGGACGTGGCGGGCAACGTGCCGATGACGGGCGATGCCGATGATGCGCAGATGGTGCGCCTGGCGCACGAGGACGGCTGGCATCGCTACCGTTCGCTGCTGGCCAGCTGCGCCGTGCTGTTCGAGCGTGCCGACTTCAAGCGCAAGGCCGGCCATTTTGACGACAAGAACCGCTGGCTGTTTGGTGTGGCGGGCTTGCAACAGTGGCAGGCGCTCGATGGCGGCTTGCCGGAGGCGCCGGTGATGGCGTTTCCCGACGGCGGCTACTTCCTGCTCGGCAGCGACTTTGGCACGCCCGAGGAAGTGCGCCTGGTGGCCGATTGCGCGCCGCTCGGCTATCTCTCCATTGCCGCGCATGGCCATGCCGATGCGCTGGCCTTTACCCTTTCCGTCGCCGGTGAAGAGTTGCTTACCGATCCCGGCACCTACGCCTATCACACGCAAAAAAAATGGCGCGACTACTTCCGCAGTACGCCCGCGCATAACACGGTATCTGTCGACGGGCAGGACCAGTCTGAAATCGGCGGCAATTTCATGTGGCTGAAAAAAGCCAATGCGCGCATGATTGCTCATGAAACGAATTCCGAGGTGCAAGTTTTTGAGGGCGAACACGATGGCTACAGCCGCCTGGCCGATCCCGTGCTGCACCGGCGTCGTATCGAGTTCAACTTTAATAATAAATGCATTGTTGTAAAAGACATATTACAATGTACAAATGTACATGATATTTCCGTGCATTGGCAGTTCGGCGAGCATTGCCTGGTCACCGTCAACGACGGGCAATTGCAGGCACAGGGCTTGCGGTCCGGCTTGCGCATGCGCTGTTCGCATGGAACGCTGGAGGTATTGCGTGGCAGCGAGACACCGCCTGGCGGCTGGATCTCGCGCCGCTTCGACGAGAAAGCACCGATTGCCAGCGCCGCCTGGCGCATGCGGGTGCAGGGAACAACTGAAATCGTGACGCACATCGAGCTGATGCCGCAGACGTCGCCGGCTCATTCGCCGGCTCATCATTAAGGGAGCATATTTTGAAAATCAGTATTTTTGGCCTCGGCTACGTGGGTGCGGTCTCTGCCGGTTGCCTGGCAACGGATGGGCATGAAGTGATCGGCGTCGATCCGAACAAGACCAAGGTCGACCTGATCAACCAGGGCACCACGCCCATCATCGAAAAAGACATCGGCGAGATGATCGCCGCCACCGTGAAAAGCGGCCATTTGCGCGCCACGGCGGACGTGCGCGACGCCGTCTTCGGCTCCGACATGTCGCTCATCTGCGTGGGCACGCCATCGCAGCTCAATGGCAACCTGGACCTGAGCCACGTGCGCAAGGTATGCCAGGAAATCGGCGCGGCGATTGCCGAAAAGGATACCTTCCACGTCGTCGTGGCGCGCTCGACCATGCTGCCCGGCTCCATGCGCGCGCTGGTGATCCCGACTCTGGAAGCGGCGTCGGGCAAGGTGGCCGGCGTTGATTTCGGCGTGTGCAACAACCCGGAATTCCTGCGCGAAGGCACGGCCGTCTACGATTACTACCATCCGCCGAAGACGGTCATCGGCGAATCCGATGAAAAGGCGGGCGCGCTGCTGGTGCAGCTGTATGAAAAGATGGACGCGCCGCTGGTGCGCACGGACGTCGAGACGGCCGAGATGGTCAAGTACACGGACAACACCTGGCACGCCGTGAAAGTGGCGTTCGCCAATGAAATCGGCAATATCTGCAAGGCCGTCGGCATCGATGGCCACAAGGTGATGGAAATCTTCTGCCAGGATACCAAGCTGAACCTGTCGCCGTACTACATGAAGCCAGGCTTTGCCTTCGGCGGCTCGTGCCTGCCGAAAGACGTGCGCGCGCTGACCTACAAGGCGCGCAGCCTGGACCTCGATTTGCCCTTGCTTAACTCCATCCTGCCGTCGAATCAGCGGCAAGTGGAAAAGGGCATCAAGATGATCGTCGACAAGGGGGCGCGCAAGGTGGGCATCCTGGGTTTCTCGTTCAAGGCCGGCACGGACGACTTGCGCGAATCGCCGCTGGTCGATGTGATCGAGTATCTGCTGGGCAAGGGCTACGAACTGAAACTGTACGACAAGAACGTCAACCTGGCCGCCCTGACGGGCGCCAACCAGGATTACATCCTCAACCACATCCCGCACATTTCCAAGCTGATGGTGACGAACATGCAGGACGTGCTCGATTTTGCCGACACCATCGTCATCGGCAATGGCGCGGCCGAATTCAAGACCGTGCCCGCCAGCCTGCAGCCGCACCAGCACATCGTCGACCTGGTGCGCATCAGCAAGGAACAAAGTGGAGAGCAATATGACGGCATCTGCTGGTAACAAGGTGGCAGGTGCGCCACGCCGCGTGCTGATCCTGGTGGAAAACCTGCCGTCGCCGTTCGACCGGCGCGTCTGGCAGGAAGCGACCACCCTGCATGCGAATGGCTACGAAGTGTCGATCATCTGTCCCACGGGAAAAGGTTACGAATCGCGCTACGAAGCCATCGACGGCATCCATATCTACCGCTACCACCTGCCGCTGGAAGCGGAAGGGGCCAAGGGCTATCTGGTCGAGTATTCGCTGGCGCTGTTCCACACGTTCCGCCTGGCATGGAAAGTCCATTTCGCGCGCGGCTTCGACGTCATTCACGCCTGCAATCCGCCCGATTTGCTGTTTCTCATCGGCGGCTTCTTCAAGTTGACGATGGGCAAGCGTTTCCTGTTCGATCACCACGATATCAATCCGGAGCTGTACGAAGCCAAGTTCGGCCGCCGCGATTTCTTTTATAAACTGATGGTGCTGTTCGAGCGCTGGTCGTTCCAGAGCGCCGACGTGTCGATCGCCACCAACGAGTCGTACAAGAAGATCGCCATCGAGCGGGGCGGCATGAAGCCCGAAGATGTCTACGTGGTGCGCAGCGGACCCAAGCTGGACCGCCTGCGCGTGCTGCCGCCCGTGCCGGAACTCAAGAAGGGCCGCACCTACCTGGTCGGCTACGTGGGCGTGATGGGTGCGCAGGAAGGCATCGACCTGCTGCTGCAGGCGGCGCAATACATCGTGCAAACCTTGAAACGCGAGGACGTGCAGTTCGGGCTGGTCGGGGGCGGCACCTCGCTCGAGCAGATGAAGCAGATGGCGCACGACCTGGGCATCGCCGACTATGTGACGTTTACGGGGCGCGTGCCGGATCAGCAATTGCTGGAAATGCTCAATACGTCCGATGTCTGCGTCAATCCCGATGTGGCCAACGACATGAACGACAAGTCGACCATGAACAAGATCATGGAATACATGGCTTTGGGCAAACCGATCGTGCAGTTTGATCTGGTCGAGGGTAAGGTTTCGGCACAGCAGGCATCCTTGTATGCATTGAAGAATGATCCTGTTGACATGGCGCGCAAGATCGTCGAGTTGCTCGACGACCCTGCCCGCCGCGAGCAGATGGGGGCGTTCGGCCGCCATCGCGTGATCAATGAACTGGAGTGGGAATATGAAGCGCCGAAGCTGCTGGCCGCGTATGCGCGCCTGTTTCCCGCTGCCGCGCCGGCCGCTTCGGTGACCTTGAGCAAGGACGGCCGCTGACATGCGCTGCCTGGCGAACCATCCCCACCCCTGAGGGAGCAAGTCCGACGATGAAAGCGATGATACTGGCAGCGGGCAAGGGCACGCGCGTGCAGCCCCTGACCTACGATTTGCCCAAGCCGATGATCCCCATCCTGGGTAAACCCGTGATGGCGTACCTGGTGGAGCATCTGGCGCAGCATGGCGTGACCGACATCATGGTCAACGTCAGCTACCTGCATGAAAAGATCGAGGAGTATTTCGGCGAAGGCCACCAGTTCGGCGTGCAGATCGGCTACTCCTTCGAAGGCTATACGAACGATGCGGGCGAGGTCGTGCCGCAACCGCTGGGTTCGGCCGGCGGCATGAAGAAGATCCAGGAGTTTGGCTGTTTCTTCGATGAGACGACGATCGTCCTGTGCGGCGATGCCTTGATCGACCTCGACTTGGAAGCGGCCCTGCTTGAGCATCGCCGCACGGGGGCGCTGGCCTCCGTCATCACCCTGGAAGTGCCGTGGGACAAGGTATCGAGCTACGGCGTGGTGGTCAGCGACGCCGACGGGCGCATCCGCGCCTTCCAGGAGAAGCCGGCCCAGGCCGAGGCACTGTCCAATTGCGTCAGTACCGGCATCTATCTGTTCGAGCCGGAAGTGCTGGAGCTGATTCCCAACGACTGTTCGTTCGACATCGGTTCGGAATTGTTTCCCCTGTTGGTGGAAAAGGGTTTGCCGTTCTATGCGCAAAAACGCCAGTACAACTGGATCGACATCGGCAGCGTCAAGGATTACTGGGAAGTGCTGCAAAGCGTGCTGATGGGGGAGGTTGCCCAATTGCACGTTCCAGGCCGGCAGATTGCCGATGGCGTATGGGCCGGCTTGAATACCAGTATCGACTGGAGCGATGGCACGCGCATCGAAGGGCCCGTGTATATCGGCTCGGGCTGCCGCATCGATGCGGGCGCCGTCATCGTCGGGCCCACGTGGATCGGCCATGGCAGCCACGTGTGCGCCGGCGCCGAAGTGGTGCGCAGCGTGCTGTTCGAATACACGCGCGTGCTGGCCGACGTATTGCTCGACGAAATGATCGTTTTCAAGGAGTTCAGTGTCGACCGGGCTGGCCAGATGCGCCACGCCTCCGAGTACGCGCTTGGCGCCTGGGGCAATGCGCGCGACCGGCGCAGTTTGCGCCGCGCGGAAATGCCGCCGGCCCTGCTCGTTGCCCAATAAACTGTTTTTGAAATGAAACCATGAAAATTTACCCAGTCATCCTGTCCGGCGGTTCGGGCACCCGATTATGGCCGCTGTCGCGCGCCGTGCTGCCCAAGCAACTGTTGCCGCTGGTAACGGACAAGACCATGTTGCAGGAAACGGCGCTACGCGTAACCAGCCTGCCCAACCGCCGCGCAGGCGACAGCGGCCTGGCCGAGTTCGAGGTCATGCCACCGCTGGTGGTGTGCGGCAATGAGCACCGCTTCATGGTGGCCGAGCAGCTGCGCGAGATCGGCTTGCCGCCGCTCGGTATCCTGCTTGAACCGGTGGGCCGCAATACGGCGCCAGCAGTGGCGGTGGCGGCGCAATACCTGCTGGCCATCGACCCGCAGGCGCTGATGCTGGTCTTGCCGGCCGACCACGTCATCACGGACGTGGCCGCGTTTCACCAGTCTATCGCCGAAGCGGCGCTGCTGGCGGCCGATGGCGCCCTGGCCACCTTCGGCATCGTGCCGACGGCGCCGGAAACGGGCTATGGCTACATCCGCAGCGGTGCGCCCGTGAGCCCTGGCGCCGCAGGTTGCAAGGTCGAGCGTTTCGTGGAAAAGCCGGACCTGGTCACGGCGCAGTCCTTCCTTGCCGCTGGTAATTATTTCTGGAACAGCGGCATGTTCATGTTTCGCGCGGAACGCTATCTGGGCGAATTGGCGGCATTCCAGCCCGCCATGCTGGCCGCCTGCGAGGCGGCCGTGCGCGACGGCTACCGCGACCTCGATTTCTGCCGCCTGGAAGAGAAGGCCTTCGCCGCCAGCCCGTCCGATTCGATCGACTATGCCGTCATGGAGCATACGGCGCATGCGGTGGTGCTGCCGGCCGCCATCGGCTGGAGCGATGTCGGTTCCTGGTCGGCCTTGTGGGACGTGCAGCAGGGCGATGCCAACGGCAACGTCGTGCGCGGCGACGTGTATCTCGATGGCGTGAGCAATTGCCTGGTGCGCGCCGAGCGCCGCCTGGTGGCCGTGCTGGGCGTGCAGGACCTGGTCGTGGTGGAAACGGACGACGCCGTGCTGGTGGCGCACAAGGATCAGGTGCAGCGCGTGAAACAGGTGGTCGACCACCTGAAGCAGGCGGGACGCAGCGAACACGTGCAGCACCGCAAGGTCTACCGCCCGTGGGGCGCCTACGAAGGCATCGACGTGGGCGAGCGCTTCCAGGTCAAGCGCATCACCGTCAATCCGGGTGGCAAGCTGTCGCTGCAGATGCATCATCACCGGGCCGAGCACTGGGTGGTCGTCAGCGGCACGGCGCAGGTCACGTGCGGCGACAAGGTGACCTTGCTGACGGAAAACGAATCAACGTACATTCCCATCGGCATGACGCACCGGCTGGAAAATCCGGGCAAGCTGCCCTTGCACCTGATCGAAGTGCAGTCGGGCAGTTATCTGGGGGAAGACGACATCGTGCGGCTGGAGGATGTCTACCAGCGCGTCTGATGTGCGTTTTTTACGATACCCGCACAGTGAAACTATTGGCTTAAAGAATAATGCTATAAAGTAACTTTTAATTAAACAATAGTTAACATAAAAAATTGCTTTATGCTATGATTCTGCCTGGTTTGATCAGATAACTCATGCGGATGCGCTGGCGCGTCCGCATTCACGTTGAGTGGAATCGCATGAAGAAAAATACGTATTCGGTGCTGGCCGCGCTGGCCTTTGCCGGTTCAGCTTTATTCGCGCAGGCAGCCTGTGCCGCGCCCGTCGACATCAGTTCCACGCCTGGCGCCGTCAATCTGGCCGCGGGCGGTTCGCTGACCTTTGGCGATAAGTTTAAAAATAATCAAAAAAGCAATTTTTTCAATGACTTGTTCGCGTTTAACGTGAGCAAGACCAGCGACCTGAGCGTGGTACTGAACTCGCGCAGCAGCAGCGCGACGAATGGCTTGAACCTGACGGGTTTCGGCTTGTACAGCAGTGTCGGCAATACCTTGCTGCTGGGCGGCGATCAGTTGCTGACCGGCATCGATGACAAATGGAGCCTGTCGTATGCCAACCTGGCTGCCGGTTCCTACTATCTGAAAGTGAGCGGCAACGTGGTGTCGAACACGGGCGCGGCCTTCAGCGCGAATGGCAGCCTGATATCGGCCGTGCCGGAACCTGGCACGTATGCGATGTTGCTGGCGGGCCTGGGCCTGCTGGGCTTCATGGCACGCCGCCGCCAGAAGGCGGCTTGAGCCTGTCCTGGCTGATTGGCATCCTCGTTTGCGTTTCCATCCCGCAACTGGCATGAGCCGGTTGCAGTCATCTTGGTGAAAAGTATGAAAAAATTCCTGAAATCCCTGTTCGTGGCCGCCATGTTCGCCGGCAGCAGCCTGGCAGCCCATGCGGCGCCGGTTGACATCAGCCACGCGACGGTGGATCTGACGCAAGATTTGCTCGATTATTCCAGCAGCGAGCTGCTGGGCTCGTTTTCGCTGGCGCCAGGCCAGTTGGCTGGTGCGGGCAACAACTTTTTCAGCGACAAATTCACGTTCAGCGTGACGGGTTTTAACGACCTGAGCGCACTGGCGACCTCGCTCAAGCCGAGTGTCAACTCCGGCCTGACGCTGACCGGTTTCAGCCTGGGCAACGCCAGCGGCATTCTGTTCCATGGCGCGCTGGACCTGATCAATTTCACGGCGCAAGACCAGGCGTGGTCGCTGCAGTCCGGCTCCTCGCCGTTGGCTGCAGGCAATTACTTCCTGCAAATTGACGGTTATGTTGCCTCGCCAACGGGCGGCAGCTACAGCGGCATCCTGGCCGTCACGCCGGTACCGGAACCGGAAACCTACGGCATGCTGCTGGCGGGCCTGGGTGTGATCGGTTTCATGGCACGTCGCCGCAAGCTGCAAGCCTGAAGATAAAATTGTTTGCATGAAACGGAGGCTGCGGCCTCCGTTTTTTTTGCCGCACACCGACATGGGACTATAATCGACCGGCACAGTGGGTGGCTGCGGCATGGCTGCCTGGATATTTCCCAACGACGATACCGACCATTGCATACCTCTCTCTGCTTTTCGCTGGCGCTGGCCGCCGGCATTGCGCACGCCGATGCGCCATCCGTGACGCCAGGGTTGAATGCCGCGCAATTGGCCATCGTCATCAACGATGCGGAACCGAACAGTGTGGAAGCGGGGGAATATTACCGCCAGGCGCATGGCGTCCCCGCCGCCAATGTCGTGCACGTGACGATACCGAACCGGCCCAAGAAGCTCAGCGCGGACCAGTTCGCGCAGCTGAAGTCGCGCATCGACGCCCAGCTCAAGCCGGAAATCCAGGCGGTACTGATGGTGTGGAGCGCGCCGTATGCGGTCGAGTGCAATTCCATCACGGCCGCATATACCCTAGGCTACGATGCGGCGCAGTGCGCCAAGACCTGCAATGCCGGCAAACAGAGCCCTTACTTCAACAGCTCTGTTAACCAGCCATTCACGCAGATGGGCATGCGCCTGTCGATGTTGCTCCCGGTAGATTTTGTGGAGGAGGCCAAGGCCGTCGTGGACCGCGGCACGGTCAGCGGCTTTTCCGTGCCGCCCGCCAGCGCCTATTTCCTGACCACCAGTGAAGGCGCGCGCAATAGCCGTGCGCCCTTTTTTCCGCCTGCCGGCGTGGTGCGCCAGCGCAAGCTCACCATCAAGAACATCAAGGCCGATTCGCTTGAGGGAGCGCAGGACATCATGATTTACCAGACGGGCATGGCCAAGGTTGGCAAGCTCGATACCCTGCGTTTCCTGCCGGGGGCGCTGGCGGATCACCTGACCTCGTTTGGCGGCGATTTGCAGGGCACGGCGCAGATGAGCAGCCAGCGCTGGCTCGAGGCGGGCGCCACGGCCAGTTATGGCACCGTCAGCGAACCGTGTAACTTCTGGCAGAAATTTCCCAATTCGACAGTCTTGCTGCGCCGCTACCTGGGCGGGATGACGGCGCTGGAAGCGTATTGGGGCAGTGTCGCGTGGCCGGCGCAAGGCTTGTTTATCGGCGATCCCCTGGCGGCGCCGTATCTGGCATACCGGCGCTGAGACGGCTTAGCTGGACGAAAAAAAAGGCTCTTGCGAGCCTTTTTTCTTATGCCTGGCGCCCGGCCTTGCGGCGCAGAGCCAAGGCCAGCAAGCCGAGGCCGGCCATCAGCATGGCCCAGGTCCCGGGTTCCGGCACGGCGGGCGTGATGGGCGGCACGATGGCCCCGCCACCGCTGCCATTGCTGCCGCTGTCGATGCCGCCGCCTGCGCCGCCGCCGCCCACACCGGCTTTTCCGGCGGGGGCGCCCGTGTCAAAGCCGGACGATGTCAGCAGTGGTGCATAGACGCTATCGGCGCCGGCGTAGGCGCGGCCGGCACCGCGATAAGCAGCGGCATCGTCGATCACTGGCTGCTCTTGCACGGCGATAAAGTCGCGCGCGCCAAAGCGGTATTCGCCGCCGGCATTGCCGGTGCGTGCGCCTGCGCTGCCGCCGCCATCACCTTGCTGGCCCAGCAGATTGGCCAGGCGGTGCCCCTGGTTGCCGGATTGCGGATGGCGCAATACCGGGCTCGATTCGCCTTCGCCGAATTCCGGCGTCTGGCTCGTGCCATCATTGGTGCGTGCGCCGAAGCCGATGAAACCATCGACGAGGCTGCAAGCGCTGTAGGTGCTGTCGAGGTCGGCGTCCTTGGCCTTGCCGCCTGCGTTGCTGGCGGCTCCCGTGGCCTGGCAGCGTCTCTCGTCGCCGCTGGCGCGCTGGGCGCCATTTTGCGCTTGTGCCGTGCCAGCCGCCAGCAATAACACACTGCAGGCGAACAACGAAGCGAACTTGAGTGGGGTGGCTGGTGTTGACATTTACTTACCTCTTGGAAATGCATTCTGAGCGCGGCGCATATCGCCGGGCGCTGAGGATGTAATTGGTGCTTACGCTACCTGTGCGACATGGTTTGTGCACGGCAGGATGGCAGATGAAGAGCCGGGCATGGATGGGGCCCGCTCGATCCATTTGTATTGCAAGGTTCTCAAAGTTGCTAATGACTTATCAAGAATAAAACTTATTTGCCTGAAATATATCATATTTTCCTGGCAGCTCCTATTTTATCGTGCCGCCGCGAAGCTATTGTTGCTTATCGAATACGAAGAAAGGCGTCTTCCCGCATGCCACAGTCGAGGCTTTTACTCCGTTCGGCTTAATCAAATGTCATCAAGTCGTCATCCCCGGCCTTTAATATGCAAATAACAAGTCTGAAATACTTTTGTTAATTGTGGCGCTCCGGCCCATCATGCGGGACCGGCGCCATCTATTTACCGACCGGGATCCTCATGCACACCTCGTTTTCCCCCTTGCGCACGCCGCTGCGCCTGACCGTCATGGCTACCCTGCTGGCCAGCCTGTCCGTGCCGGCCCTGGCTGCTTCCGATATCGTCATCAGCCAGGTGTATGGCGGTGGCGGCAACACGGGGGCGCTGTACCGCAACGATTTCATCGAACTGTTCAACCGCGGCGCCAGCCCCGTGAACCTGAGTAACTGGAGCGTGCAATACGCGTCGGCCGCCGGTTCGAGCTGGGCCGTGACGGCCTTGCCGGCTATCGATTTGCAACCGGGCCAGTATTTGCTGGTCCAGCAAGCCAAGGGGACGGGCGGCACGCAGGACTTGCCCGCGCCGGATGCCTCGGGCAGCCTGGCCATGTCCGGTACGGCGGGCAAGGTGTTGCTGAGCAATAACAAGACGGCGCAGACGGGCACCAGCCCCACGGGCGCCGCCGTCGTCGACCTGGTCGGTTTCGGCACGGCCAACGGTTTTGAGGGTGCCGTCGCGCCCGCGCCATCGAATACCCTGTCCATCGCGCGCGCGAATGGCGGCTGCGGCGACACGGACGATAACAGCGTGGACTTCGCCGCCGGCAGCGTGACGCCGCGCAACACCGCTTCGGAGCGCAACGTCTGCGGCGGCCCCGTCGTGCACCAGATCATCACCAGCTGCCCGGCCAGCCTGGCGCTGGCGCTGGGTAGTGGCGGCAGCGCCGTACTGCGCGCGTCCGACGTGGATGGCGTGGTGAATGCTGCTACCTTGAGCTCGCCGGCCGTGGCCGGCATCAGCCTGGCCAATTTCAGCGCGGCCGGCGTGGCGGGCGAGAGCGCCAGCGTGAGTCTGCTGGTGGCCGCTGGCGTGCCGGTGGGCAATTATCCTGTCATCGTCCAGTTCGGCAACGACCAGCAGCAAAGCGCCAGCTGCAAGATCGACGTCGCCGTGCAAGGCCTGGCCGCCGTCAGCCATACGATCCCGCAAATCCAGGGCAGCGCTGCAAGCAGCCCCTACGCCAATTCCGTGCAGACGACCGAGGGCGTCGTCACCCTGAAGGTGGGCACGGGTTTCTTCATGCAGGACGCAGCCGGCGATGGCGACCCGTCTACGTCGGACGGCATCTTTGTGTACACGGGCGCGGCCGTCACCACCGTGCAGCCGGGCGAACTGGTGCGCGTGACGGGCACGGTGTTCGAATACACGCCGTCGGGCGCGAAAAATTCCTACACGGAATTCAAGGATGTGACGGCCATCCTCACGCAAAGCGCGGGCCACGGTATCGTGCCGGCGAATGTGACCTTGCCGAACGACAACCTGGCTGCCGTGGAAGGCATGCTGGTGCGTTTCACGCAGCCGTTGTCCGTGTCGCAAAACGCCTACCTGGGCGCGCGCGGCGAATTGACCCTGTCGGCGGGACGGCGCGAAGTGCCGACCAACCGCTATCCGGCTGGATCGAACGAAGCGCAAGCCTTGATCGCCGCCAATGCGAACAACCTGATCGTGCTCGATGATGGCATTTTCGTGGCGCCGCCGACGATACCGTATATCGGCCAGGACAACACCGTGCGCAGCGGCGACACGGTGGCCGACCTGACGGGCGTGGTGGATTTCGGTGCCATCGGCGGTGGCGGCGCCGCCTACAAATTGCAGCCGACGCAGACGCCGCAATTCTCGCGCGACAACCCGCGCACGGGCAGCCCTGAACTGCCATCCGGTAACGTCAAGGTAGCCAGCGCCAACGTGCTGAATTTCTTTACGACCTTTACCAATGGCAATAACGTGTTTGGCCAGACGGGGCAGGGCTGCACCGTGGGTTCGTCGACCACCAAATCGAACTGCCGCGGCGCCGACAACCTGGCCGAGTTCGTGCGCCAGCGCGACAAGATCGTGGCCGAACTGAAAGCCATCGATGCGGACGTGGTGGGCTTGATGGAAATCCAGAACAATGGCGAAACGGCCGTCACTTACCTGGTCGAACAATTGAACGCTGCCATCGGCGGCGTCACGTATGCAGTGGTGCCGAAGCCGGCCGCCACGGGCACGGACGCCATCCGCGTGGCCATGATCTACAAGCCTGCCAAGCTGGGCCTGGTGGGCGGCGCCCTGTCGGACGCCAACGCCATCAACAACCGTCCGCCGATGGCGCAGACCTTCCGCGCCGCCAACGGCGAGAAATTCTCGCTGGTCGTCAACCACCTGAAATCGAAGGGCAGCTGCCCGTCGAGCGGGTTGGACGCGGACCAGAACGATAGCCAGAGCTGCTGGAACGCCACCCGCGTGCAGCAGGCCCAGCGCCTGGTGGGCAGCTTCGTGCCGCAGGTGGCGGCCGCCGCCGGCGACGCGGACGTGCTGGTCATCGGCGACTTGAATTCGTATGGCGCGGAAGATCCGATCCAGGTCATCACGGGCGCCGGCTTCGTCAATGAACTCGAGCGTTTCGTGCGCCCGTCCGGCATGCCGTATTCGTACGTATTCGGCGGCCAGAGCGGCTACCTCGACCATGCCTTGGCCAGTGCCTCGCTGAGCCCGCAAGTGGCCGGCGTGGCCGAGTGGCATGTGAATGCGGACGAGCCGGAAGTGATCGACTACAACATCGATGCGGCCAAGCCGCAAGACCTGTACAACGCCTTGCCTTACCGCGCCTCGGACCACGACCCCGTCGTCATCAGCCTGGACTTGCAGCCCGCCTACCGCGACATCACGGCCGGCGTGGCGCAAGCCAGTTCCGGCCTGACGTTCAACCGCGCGACGCAAAAGTACACGGGCACTTTCGCCTTCACCAACACGGGCACGGCGGCCATCAGCGGTCCGTTCCAGGTGGTGTTCGGCGGCTTGCCGGCAGGAGTCAGCCTGGCCAATGCCACGGGCAGCCATGCGGGCGCCGCCTATGTCACCGTCAACGCGGCCAGCCTGGCGCCCGGTGCGACGGCCTCGTTTGCCGTCAGTTTCACCAATCCGTCGAAAGTGACGATCAATTACTCCGCCAGCATTTTCGCCGGCAACTTCTAAGGACTTGACCATGTTGACAACGAAATTCAACCTTACCCTGCGCCGCGCCGTCCTGGCCGCCGTGCTGGCCGCCAGTTCCAGCGTGGCGCTGGCGGACCCGCTCAGCTACCGCGTGGAAATCGACACGCGCCAGTTCTCGGGCGCCGGTTTCCTCGACTTCGCTTTTATTGCCGGCAACAGCCCGGCACCGGGCGCCAGCGCCGTGCTCAGCAATTTCTCGGGCGCCTTTGGCGCGCTGGCGTCGCAGGAAGGCAATGTCAGCGGCAGCTTGCCCGGCACCTTGACCTTCGGCAATAGCGGTGCCTACAACGACTGGTTTCACAACGTGACCCTGGGCGGCAAATTCGGTTTCAACGTCGTTTTTGGCGGCGACTTCCTGAACACGGCCGGCAACGCGGGCACGACGTTTGGCGTGGGCTTGCTCGACGCCAGCGGCACGGCCTACCTGGGCAATGCGAACGGCAACCTTGTGCAATTCGAATTGACGCCGCTCAATGGCGGCATTCCCGCCAGCATCGCCGGCAGCACGTATGCCAGCATCGCGTCGATCTCGGCCGTGCCGGAAGCGTCGGAATGGATGATGCTGACGGGCGGCCTGGCGCTGATCGGCTTTGCCCTGCGCCGCCGCCAGCCTGTCACGCGCGCATAGTCTTGCCAAGCAGAACACAGCGTGCCTGCGGGCCGCTGTGTTGCGTCTATTTATTTGAAATAGCTATAAATCAGGAAACTAAATTGTATTGGTCACCGTTTTACGCTTGATGCATAGTAAAAAACTTGTCGGGTAGTCTAGTATTTTCATGACTGCCGCCAACTTTTTTCGGGAGGATGCATCGATGCCTGGCCATATCCTGGTACTGGACCCTGCGCCCGCCATGCAGGCGCTGCTGGCGCATAACCTCGCGGGCGCCGGCTACCGGGTCAGCTGCGCTCTGGATGGGCGCGGCGCGCTGGCGCTGCTGGCGGCCGACCCGCCCGACGTGCTGCTGCTGGAATGGGAGTTGCCGGATGCGTCCGGCATTGCGCTGCTGCGCCAGGTGCGCCAGGATGGCCAGCTGTGCGACTTACCCATCATCATGGTCAGTGCGCGCGACAGCGAACAGGACAAGGTGCTGGCGCTGGAAAGCGGTGCCGACGACTATCTGTGCAAGCCTTTCGGTCCCCGTGAAATGTTGGCCCGCGTGCACGCGCTGCTGCGCCGGCGCACGCCATCGGCCTTGCGCGCAGGCGCAAGTACGGCCGGCGCCACCGTCTTGCGTCTCGATCCGCATACCTTGCGCGTGACGGCCGGCAGCGTGCCCGTCAGCCTGGGCCGTGTGGAATTCAAATTGCTGCATTTCCTCATGGATCATCCCGGACGCGTGCATAGCCGCGCGCACCTGCTCGACCAGGTATGGGGCCATGCGGCCTATCTCGACGAACGCACGGTCGATGCCCATGTGGGACGGCTGCGCCACGCGCTGCAGCCGGGCGGCTGCGGCCACCGTATCGAAACCGTGCGCGGCAGCGGCTACCGCTATCTGGCGTTTGATGCCGCCGTGTGCGCATGATGCTGCTGACGGGGCGGGAACAGGAATATCTGCTGCACGCGATACTCGGCGCGCATGGCATTGCCGAGTCCGGCGATTTCTTTCTGTGGAGCCAGGGGCCGCTGCAAACGCTGTTGCCGCACGACTTATTAATGTGCGCGCAGCTGGGCGCCGACGGGGCCGTGCTGCGCAGCGAAGCCTGGCACAGCATCGTGCCCGATCACGCGCAGTTGCGCGAGCGCCAGGGCCAGCTGGCGCGCCTGGCGCTGGCCTGGCGCGCGGGCGGCCAAAGGGCGGGCGTCATCGACGGCGTGCTGGTGCACGGCAGCGTGGGCGAGGGGGGCGGCAGCTTTTTTGCCCTGTTCGCCATGGGAACCGTGGACGCGGCACGCCAGGCGTATGCGCTGGAATTGCTGCTGCCCTACCTGCACCTGCACTGGCTGGCGCTGCCGGCCAGCCGGCGGGCGCCCCCGGCCGGTCCGGGCGCCACGCGCGCAGCCAGTGCGCGCGAACTGGAAGTGCTGCACTGGGTGCGCGAGGGGAAGAGCAATGACGAGGTGGGGCAAATCCTCGGCATCAGCGGCACCACCGTGAAAAGCCATTTGCAGCGCATCTATAAATTATTGGGCGTGAGCAACCGCACGCAAGCCGTCTCGCGCGGCATCGCGCTGCGCCTGCTCAGCCATTAGCGCTGGTCCTGTATTTTATTCTTGCCATTGCCGCCGCCATCCTGCGTGTGTTCGACGCTGCCGGGCGACACCCGCGCCACGTCCGGGCTCGCTTGCAGGCGCGCCACTTCGTCCGCCGTCAGCATGGCGGCAAAGCCATTGAAGGCCGTCGTATAGCGATATTGCACGGGAGCATCGGGTACCAGCGCCAGCACGGCGCGCTGCTGCGCTTCGAGCTGGGCCGTGTAGCGCCGCGCGGCGTCGCTGTTCGTATCGAGCCCATGCACGCCGTCTGCCTGCGAGGCCAGCGGCGGGGCGCGCAATTGCACCAGATACGATAGCCGCGCCGCGGCGGCCTGCGCCGCGACAGGCAGTGCATGGATGCTGGCCAGGCCGGCCAGGATGGCAATACTGAGGCGAAATGCGGACATGCAAGCTCCCTTGGCGCATGGCGCCCATGCGCCGATTGTACGCGCGTCGCGCAAAAAAACGCGCCCCGCAGGGCGCGTTGTGTTACTGCCTGGAGCGATGCCGTTACAGCTTGGCATCCACCTTCACGTTGCGCTGGCTGGGGACGGCCAGCGGCAGCGGGTTGTTGGTCTCCACCGACAGCACGGTGGTGGACGCGGCCGCATTGTTGCCATCAAGGAAGACTACGCCGCCCAGGTAGCGCTTGCCCGTTTCCAGGCCTGACCAGCTGACGCCGGCCGTGGCGCTGCCGCCCACGTACACCTTGCTGGGCAGGGTGGCTTTCAGGTTGCCGCCCTTGTCGGCTGTCGTGACGACAGCCGACGACAGGCCGAAGCCGGTCGACACGCCATTGGCCACTTCGTAGCCGATCACGCACACCTTGTAGCTGCCGGCCGGCGGGGTGGTCACGGTGATGGACTCGTTCGAGCCGGCCGTGGCCGAGGTGGCGACGGTCGCGCCGGCGCTGTTGAGCAGCAGCAGGTCGAGGTCATTGCCGGCGCCTTCCGTGGTGTCGCGGTCGAAGATTTCAAAGCGCGCCACCACCGTGCTGGTGGGAATGCTGACATTGACCACGCGCACGCCGCTGCCGCCCGCCTTGCACGCGGCAGCCATCTGCGCCAGCGTGTCGACGCTGCCCGGCGCGGCCTGGCTGATGGTTTGCTCGCTGCGCGCCACTTCCTTCAGGCCGCCCGTCGCCGCGCCCACCTTGCCGGCAAAGCCGGTGGACAGGGTCAGCGAACGCAGGCCGCTGACCTTGTCGGCCTGCAGCAGCGCCGGCGACTGCACCGCGCGGCCCGAGCGGGCCGTGACGGGGCTGCGTACCGTGTGCACGCCGTCGCTCCACACGAGGGCGCCATACTGCCAGGCATTGTCCGGCGCCGTGGTGCGCGTCAGGGTCACGGTGAAGGACTTGGTTTCGCCGGGCGCGAGCAGCAGGGTGGCAGGCGAAACCGCCACGCTGTAGCCGCTGACCGAGGCGCTGGCCGTGTACGTGGCGCTGCTGCTGCCCACGTTGGTGACGCGGCGCGTCACCGTTTGCGTGCCCAGTACGTTGCTGATGGTGATGGACGGCACGTTCAGGTTGTAGCCGGCAATGGTGCCGCCCGCGCATTCGGCCGTCATGCCGACGCCGCACATGTATTTCTTGTAGTCGGCCAGGCTGGCGTCATACACGAGGCCGGGATCGCTCGCCTTGTTCGGCGTCACGTGGCCGGCGCCCTGGCCCCATGGCAGGATGCCGCGCGCGTCGCCCGCCTGAACGTCGGGCAGGGTGGTGCTGCCGGTCGTCATCAGCGCCGATTTGATGGCGGCAGGGCTCCAGTCCGGATGCTGCTGGCGCAGCAGGGCGGCCAGGCCGGCCACGTGCGGGCTGGCCATCGAGGTGCCTTGCAGGAAGATGTAGGCTTGCGGCGGCACCAGGCTGCCATCCTGCACGGCGTCGCGCTGGGCGCGTGACAGGGCAGGCGTGCCGCCGGCCAGGATGTCCACGCCAGGGGCCGTGACGTCCGGTTTGAGCAGGTTGGCGTCGTACAGGTTCGGACCGCGCGACGAGAAGTCGGCCACCACGGGGGCGGCAGGGCCGTTACCGTTGGTGACGAAGCGCGAGATGGCGGCCGTGGCCGCGCCCGTTTGCGCCTGGGCGTTGATCAGCGCGCCATCGGCGGCGCTCACGTGCACGGCCGGCAGCACGTGCGGGTCGGACACCAGGCCCACGCCCGTGTCGACCAGCACCATGCCGGCGCCGCCCGCTTCGAGCACGGCGACGCCCTTGTCGGTACGCGCCGTGGTGCCGCGCAGGCAGCTGACGACCTTGCCGGCGACCTTGGCCGGATCCAGCAGGGCCACGCCGCCGTTGTCGCCGGCGCGGTAGCACAGCGCCAGTTTTTGCGCATCGGCGCCGGGCAAGCCCGCATCCTGGGCGCGGATCAGGGTGGTGGCCGGCAGCGGGTTGTAGTTGAGCGAGGCGCCCGTGTACTTGGCGCCATTGCCCAAGGTCACGGTGGCCTGGTTGGCGCGGTTGTGCGTCGAGGCGGCCACCGTGGTGATCCACGGGCTGACGTGGGCCACGGTATTGGCCGGGCCCGCATTGCCGGCGGACGCGGCAACGAAGACGCCCGCGTTCGACGCGTGCAGGAACGCTTGCTCGACGGGATCGTTGACGGTGCCGCCGCCGCTGATCGAATAATTGATCACGTGCACGCCGTCCCGCACGGCTTTTTCGATCGCCGCCACGCTGTCGCCGCCGTAGCAGCCGTTTTTCGCGCCGGTGGGCTGGGTGGCCAGGTTGTACGACCAGCACACCTTGTAGACGGACAGGCGGGCGCGCGGCGCCACGCCGGAAATGGTGCCCAGCGGCGTGCCGCTGACGGTGACGGGCACGCCCGCATTGCCGCCCGCGGTGGACGAGGTATGCGTGCCGTGGCCGCCTTCGCCATTCGGGTCGCCGATGGAATCGCGCGGCGAGGTGTATTCGCTCCAGTGCTGGATCTTGTCCGTCTCGGTCAGGCGCACGGCGTTGAAATACTGCGCGCCGAGCAGCTTGTTGTTGCAGTGGTCTTGCGTAAAGCCTTCGCCCGTCTGGCAGCTGCCTTTCCAGGCGGCCGGCGCGGCCCCATACGCCAGGGTGGCGTTCGGGTCGAAGGTCGGGGCGCCGTTGGCGTCGACCTTGTCCGCATACGACAGGTTTTCCGGCCACACGCCGCCATCGACGATGCCGATGATGATGTCTTCGCCCGCATGCTGCTTGCCGCCCAGCTGGCTCCACAGGCCGCCCGGCTGGTCCAGGCCCAGGAAGGTGGGCGTGTAGTTCGTCTGCAGCGCGCGCGGCTCGTCGGGGGCGATGCTGGCCACTTCGCCGCTCGCTTGCAACTGGCGCACTTCGGCGTCGGTCAGCAGGGCGGAGAAACCGTTGAGGACGATCTTGTACTGGTATTGCACGGGCGCGGAGGCGACCAGGGCTTGTACCCGGGCCTGCTTCTGCTCGAGGTAGTCGCCGTACAGCTGCACTTCCGTGCTGGCCAGGTCGAGGCGGCCGCCGGCGGCCGGCTGGGTGGCGCCCAGGCCTTCCACCGAACCGGCGTAGGAAGCGATCGGTTTATCGGTCAGCTGCACGATGTAGGGACGGCGCAGGTCGTCGGCGTGGGCCTGGAAGCTCAGGCTGGCAAACAGGCTCAGCACGGCGAGCGAAATGGGGCGCAAAGCGGGACGGAATGTCATGTGGTTTTTCCTGGTAACGGTAGCGGGAATCGACGGGGCAGATCAGGCTTGACGGCGGCGGCGCGCCACGAAACCGATGCTTGCCAGGCCCAGCAGCATCATCGCGTAGGTCGATGGTTCCGGTACCGAGGCGACGATGTTGTCGAGCGCAAACTGGCCCTTGTTGGTGCTGAAGGCGTTGCAATTGCCGGCCGTGTTGCAAGTGAAACCGAAGAAGGCCAGCGAGGCGAATTGCTGGCTGCCGAAATTGGCGCTGGTGCTGTAGCGCTGGAACTGGAAGCTGCCGCCGAGCGGGCCGCCCAGCTGGTACGTTTCATACAGGGAAGAGCCGTCCGCATAGAAGCCTTGCACGCGCAGCAGGCCGGCGACGGCCGGATAGGTGACGCCCTGGGCGTAGCCGATGAAGCTGGCGTCGAAACCCTGCAGGCTGACGCTGCCGCCTGTCTTCAGCGGGTCGAGGTAGACGATGCCGTCGTTGAGCGACGCATAGTAATTGCTCGTATTGTTGGTCGGGCACGCCATGCCGCAGGCGGCCGGGTCCGTGCCGTCGAACACGGCGCCGACCAGGTCGCCATAATTGGCGCCGGCGGCATTCGAGGCACCCGTCAGCAGGAAATGGCCGAATTCCAGCGAGTCGCCGTGGCCGACGAACTGGCTGTCGATGTTGTCAAAGTTGATCACGTCCGCGATGGCGGCGGGAGCCCAGGCAGCGGACAGGGCCAGGATGGCGGCGCCAGTCCACTGCTTGGCCGAGAAAGGACTTGCTGCGGCAGTTGCCTTCGAATGCACAATACGAGTCATGAATTTTCCCTTGGTGATTATGTAGGATGCAATATGTTTTGCGTCTTGGATGCTGTCTTGGATGCTCTTTCCTGCGCGGCCGGCGGATAGGACCAATGCGGACCAATGCGTAGAAAATTGACTTTTACTATAGCAAAATAGGCAATTGCATTGTTTGATATTCTTTCAAATTTAATTTGAAAGTTACAAATAATGAATGAATAAAATTCATCATTTACTATGAGCTGGCAACCAAAAGTAGATAGTTTCCGCATTGAAAATAGTTGAATAATTGACTAGCCAGTCAAGCGCGCGCGGCGCCGCGGCCCTTTCGCGCACACTGGATGGTTTCCGCAGGAATTTGTTGTTCACAGTGCAAAGAAAAGATTGTATTAACCATAACCGGCATGGTAGGCTGATAAGCATCAGGCAAGCGCGTGTCGCCCGTGCGTGGCCATCCGCCGCGCGCAGCGACGCAATGTATTGAAGGTAGGCAATAAGGAGTTAGCGGATGCATGCAGCACACAGGCAGAACCTTGCGGCAACGCGCCATGCGCGCGGCTTTACCTTGCTCGAACTGCTGGTGGTCATCGTGATCATCGGCTTGCTGGCGGCCTATGTGGGCCCCAAGTATTTCGCCCAGCTGGGCAAATCGGAAGTGACGGTGGCCAAGGCGCAGATCGAGGCGTTTGAAAAATCGCTCGACACCTACCGCCTCGACGTGGGACGCTATCCGACCACGGAAGAGGGTCTGGCCGCGCTGCTGGCCGCGCCGCCCACCGCCGGCACGCGCTGGAATGGCCCCTATCTGAAAAAGGCCGTCCCGCTCGACCCGTGGGGCCATGCCTATCAATACCGCGCGCCCGGCAGCAAGGGCGAGTACGACATCGTCTCGATGGGCAAGGATGGCCAGCCCGGCGGCAGCGGCGAAAACGCCGACATCAGCTCGCAATAGCGCCAGCGCCATTCTTTTTCCTACGGACAAGCCATCATGCAGTTTGAAGTACGCGCGCTTTCCACGGACCAGGCCATTGCTACCCTGACGACGTGCGTGATCGATGGCCGCGACGAGGCGGACGCGCGCCGCCAGGCCGAGGCGCGCGGCCTGTTCGTCAGCGCCATCCGTCCCCTGCGCGCCACGCCGTTCAGCGCCGCCGGTCGCCAGCGTGCGCGGGCCTTGCCCCTGCTGCTGTTCAGCCAGGAATTGCTGGCGCTGCTGCAGGCGGGCCTGGGCATCGTCGAAGCGCTGGAAGCCTTGCTGGAAAAGGAAGCGTCGCCGGCCACGCGCAGCGTGCTCACGCGCCTGCTGGAAGGCTTGCGCGAAGGCAAGCGTTTTTCCGCCGCCCTGGCGGAGCAGGCGGAACTGTTTCCCCCCTTGTATATCGGCATCGTCAAGGCGGCCGAGGGCACGAGCGACTTGCCGCGCGCGCTGTCGCGTTACATCGACTACCAGCAGCGCATCGATACGGTGCGCAGCAAGATCGTCAGCGCCGCCATCTATCCCGCCATTTTGCTGGCCGTGGGCGGCGGCGTCAGCGCTTTTCTGATCAGCTATGTGGTGCCCCGTTTCGCCGAGGTCTACCAAGGCGCCGGGCGCAACTTGCCGTGGATGTCGCAAGTGATGCTCAGCTGGGGCCAGTTCGTCACGCAGCATGGCGTGCTGCTGTTGCTCGGACTGCTGATCACCGGAAGTGTCGTGTTCACTGCCGTGCGGCGCGTCCTGCGCCATGGCGGCGTGGCGCGCCTGCTGGCGAAGCTGCCCGGCATCGGCGAGCGCGTGCGCATCTATGAACTGTCGCGCCTGTACCTGACCCTGGGCATGCTGTCCGAAGGGGGCATCACCATCGTGCAAGCCATTTCCACCGTGCAAGCGATGGTCTCGCCGGGCATGCAGGCATCCTTGCAGCAGGCGCGCGCGGCCATCGAGGCGGGCCAGCCCCTGTCTTCCGCCTTCGAGCAGCATCAACTGACGACGCCGATTTCGCTGCGCATGCTGCGCGTGGGCGAGCGCACGGGCGACATGGGCCCCATGCTGACGCAGTCGGCGGCCTTTTACGACGGCGAAATCAGCCGCTGGATCGACCGTTTTACGCGCACGTTCGAACCCTTGCTGATGGCCGCCATCGGCCTGGTCGTGGGCGCCATCGTGATCCTGCTGTACATGCCCATCTTTGACCTTGCCGGCGATATTTCATGATGCCCTCCCCAGCCGAACCCACTGTGGCGATCGACCCCGCGCTGCTGCAGCGCGCACGCATCCTGAGCCGGCAATCGAAGCGCAGCCTGGTCGAGGAATTGCAGCAGCTGAGCGGCATCGAGGCGCGCGCCGTGGTGCGCGCACTGGCGCGCCCGTTCGGCCTGGACGTGCTGGAAACGGCTGACATGCTGTCCTATGCTCCCGCTTTCGATGTGCTGCCCCTGTCGCAGGCGCTGGCGCGCCACAGCGTGCTGCTGCGCGCCGCCGACGGCCAGCTGGTGGGCGTGATCGCCGACCCGTTCGACCTCGACCTGCAAACCTGGCTCGGCGCGCGCGCGGGGCAGGGCGTGTTGAGCGTGCGCCTGGCGCTGCAGGCCGACATCGGCGCCTACCTGTCGAAGCAGGAAGAATCGGCGCGCGCCGTCGACAACCTGCTGCCCGGCGCGGCGAACGACGCGCGGCGCGACGGCAAGACGGCCGCCGTGCTGTCGTTCGCCAGCGTGTCGGAAGCGGCCAGCCCCGCCGTCAAGCTGGTCAACTCGACTTTATACGATGCGCTGAAGGCGGGCGCTTCCGACATCCACCTGGAAAGCACGGCCGGCGGCCTGGCCGTCAAGTACCGCGTCGACGGCGTGCTCGATCACGCCACGGCCGTCAACGGCATCGAAGTGGCCGAGCACATCATCTCGCGCCTGAAAGTGCTGGCCGAACTCGATATCGCCGAGCGCCGCGTGCCGCAGGACGGCAGCTTCCGCGTCGAATCGGGCGGACGCGAAATCGATTTGCGCGTCTCCATCATGCCCAGCATCCATGGCGAGGACGCCGTCATCCGCATCCTCGACAAGCGCGCCATGATCGAGGCCTACGGCGCGCTGACGCTCGAGGCGCTGGGCTTTGACGCGCCCTCGCTGGAAGCCCTGCGCGCGCTGGCGCAGGAAGCCTACGGCATGCTGCTCGTCACCGGCCCCACGGGCTCGGGCAAGACGACCACCCTGTATGCGGCGCTGACGGAAATCCATAACGGGCGCGAAAAGATCATCACCATCGAAGACCCCGTCGAATACCAGCTGCCCGGCATCTTGCAGATACCGGTGAATGAAAAGAAGGGGCTGACCTTCGCCAAGGGCTTGCGTTCGATTTTGCGCCACGACCCCGATAAAATCATGGTGGGCGAGATCCGCGACCGCGAGACGGCGGAAATCGCCGTGCAATCGGCCCTCACGGGCCATCTGGTGCTCACCACCGTGCATGCGAATAATGTGTTCGACGTGTTCGGCCGTTTTACCCACATGGGCATCGATCCGTATGCCTTCGTCTCGGCCCTGAACGGCATCTGGGCGCAGCGCCTGATCCGCACCAACTGCCCCCATTGCGCCACCGGCTACACGCCGGACGATGCTGAACTGGCCAGCGTGGGCCTGGCGCGCGCCGACGTGGCGGGCTATGAATTCAAGCAGGGCAAGGGGTGCGGCGACTGCCGCGGCACGGGCTACAAGGGGCGCCGCTCGATCGCCGAGATTCTCGTGCTGACCGATGAAATCCGCGAACTGATCGTCGATAAAAAACCGATCCGCCAGATCAAGGCGGCCGCGTATGCGAACGGCACGCGCAGCCTGCGACTGGCCGCGCTGGAACTGGTCAAGCGGGGCGCCACCACCATCACGGAAATCAAGAGGGTCACCCTGCATGCGTAGCGGTTTTGCGAAGTTGAGATTGGGACAGGCATTGCGCCTGGGCGTGGCGGCAGGGAAGGTGAGCCTGTGGCGCAGCAGCCGCTGGCGCGCACCCGCCTGGACGCCGCTGGGCGAAGCCGCGTATGTGCCGGATGCCGCTCATGGCCTGCATGGCGACTTTGCCGCCCTGGGCCAGGCGCTGGCGCAGTTGCTGGAGCGGCTGCTGCCGGCCAGCCAATACGCGGGCTGGCCCCTGTCCGTGGTGCTCGACGATGCTCTGGTGCGCCTGTGGCAGGTGGATCTGCCGCAGGGCGCCGCGCGCCTGGTCGACATCGAGGCGGCCGCCGCGCTGCGCTTCCAGTCGCTGTATGGCGATCCTCCCGGCCTGTGGCACAGCAGCAGCACCTGGGATGCGCGTGCGCCGTTTTTCTGCGCCGTGCCCCGTGCGCTGCTGGCGCAGCTGACGCGCGTGGCGGCCGAACGCAAGCTGGCCCTGATTTTTATTACGCCGCAATTCGCGCGCCACTGGAACCGCTGGCACGGCGCCTTGAAACCGGGCGCCTGGTTCGGCCAGTTGCAGGAGAACGTCTTGACCCTCGGTGTGCGGCACGATGGCCGCCTGCTTGCCGTGCGCGCGCTGCCCGTGCCGCCTGGCGCCGGCCATGACTGGCTGGCGCAGACGCTGGCGCGCGAAGCGCTGCTGCAAGGCGTGCCCGCACCGGCGCTGCTGCAGCTGTGCGGCGCGCCGCCGCCCGCATGGCTGGCGCAGGCGAAAGAGTTCGACTGTCAGGTTTTTTCCACGCCGGACGGGGAGGGCGCTTTGTCGCCGGCCGGTCGGCTGGCGCGCAGCGGAGGCCTGACATGACGCGCTTCGATATCGATTTCGCGCCGCCAAATTGGTGCCGCAGCCTGCACCGCGTGCCCGCCTGGGCCTGGTTCACGGGCGCGCTGGGCGTGGCTTTGATCGCCACGGCAGTGTGGGCCGGCAGCGATGCGCTGCAGCGCCAGCAGGCAAGCGAGGCACGCTGGCTCCGTGCCCAGCAGCGCGTCGCGCAAGCCGCGCAAGGGCCGGCGCCCGTGGCGCAAGTGCCGATCGCGCCCGCGCAGGCGGCGGCCGTGAATGCGGCCATCCTGCAGTTGAACCTGCCGTGGCGCGACCTGCAGGATGCGCTGGCCAGCGCCACGCCGCCCGCCATCGCGCTGCTGGCGCTGGAGCCGGACGCGCGCAAGCGCGTGCTGAAGATCACGGCCGAAACGACCGGCAGCGACGCTATGGTGGCCTACATCGCGCAATTGAAGCAGCAGGAGCTGTTCGGCTCCCGCGTGCAGCTGCTGCGCCATGAAATCAACGCGCTCGATCCGAACAAACCCTTGCGCTTCCAGCTCGAAGCGCGCTGGGGTACGCCATGACGTCCATCGACATCAACACCGTGCGCCTGCGCGCGCAACTGCTGCTGCGCCGCTTGGGCGTGCCCGCCTGCCTGGCCGTGGTTCTGCTCGCGCTGGGGGCCGCCGCCTGGGCATGGGCCTGGCAGCAGCGGGCCGTGGCGGCGCAGCTGGAAGCGCGGCCCTTGCCGCAGCCATCGCTGGCCGTGGCGGCCTTGGCGCCGCCGGCGACGGCCAGCGAGAACCTGGCGCGCTTTTATGCGGCCCTGGGGCAGCAGCGCCACGCGGAGCAGCAGGTCAAGCAGCTGTTCGACCTGGCCGCGAAAAACGGCTTGCTGCTGACGCAGGGCGAATACAAGAGCGGCTACGACAAGGCCAGCAGGGTCGCCACCTGGCAGGTGACCTTGCCGCTGAAGGGCAGTTATGCGGCCGTATGGCAGTTCGCGCTGCAAGCGCTGCGCGCCGTCCCCTTCGCCTCGCTCGACGAACTGAGTTTTCGCCGCGAGCAGATCGTCGATACGCAGCTCGAAGCGCGCCTGCGCCTGACCTTCTATCTGACCGATACGCCTGGCGATGCGGGAGAAACACCATGACGCCGCGCCATTGGCTCATGCTGGCCGGCGTGCTGGGCGCGGGCGCCTTGCTGCTGTTCGGCGAGCGCCAGCCCGTATCCAGCGTGGCGGAAGCCGTGGAGCGGGCCGTCGCGCCTGCGCCCGCGCGCCATGCGGCCGCCAGGCCGCCAGCCGCGCAACCGGCCATCCTGGCCCTGCTGCCGCGCAGCGAAGTGGCGGGCGAGGATGGCGACACCTTTGGCGGCGCCGGCGCTGTCTTCCAGAGCCAGAACTGGAATCCGCCGCCGCCCAAGGTGGTGGCTGTCGCCCCGCCGCCGCCCCCGCCGCCGATGGCGCCGCCGCTGCCCTTCGTCTACCTGGGCAAGGCGGCCGCCGACGGCGCCTGGGAAGTGTTTTTGTCGCGCGCCGACAAGACGTATATCGTGCGCGCCAATACCGTCATCGATGGCGCCTACAAGGTCGTGACGATCGCGCCCCCCGTCATGACGCTCACCTATCTGCCGTTGAACCAGGTTCAGCAGATCAACATTGGAGTACTCGATTGATGTCTCGTTCCTTTTCATCGGCGCCGTTGCTGGCGCTGCTGGTGCTGCTGTCCGGCTGCGCCGGGCAGCAGGCGTACCGCGACGGGCGCGAGCTGATTGCGCAAGACCAGGTGCCGGCCGGCCTGCAAAAGCTGCAGGAAGCGCTGCAGCTAGACCCCGGCAACGCGCAGTACCGCAGCGCCTATCTGCAGGCGCGCGAACGGGCGACCAGCAGCCGCTTGCAGCAGGCCGAGCGCCAGGCGCAGGCAGGGCAGGGCGACCTGGCGCGCACCTCCTTCATGAGCGTGCTGGAAATCGATGCGCAGAACGAGCGCGCCAGCAGCGGCTTGCGCGCGCTCGAACGCGAGCAGCGCCAGGGCAAGCTGCTGGCCGAAGCGCAGAAGGATATCGACGCCAAGCGCTACGACCCCGCGCGCCAGCGCCTGAACGCCATCCTCACCGAGCAGCCGAGTCACGCCGGCGCGCGCGCGCTGCTGCGCGAGGTCGATGAAAAAACGGCGCCGCCCATCGTCGAATCGGGCCTGGCCAAATCGTACAAGCAGCCGATCACCATCGAGTTTCGCGACGCGCCATTAAAACAGGTGTTCGAGCTGATCGCGCGCCGCTCGGGACTCAATTTCGTCTTCGACAAGGACGTCAAGGCGGACGCGAAAACCTCGATCTTCCTGAAAAACAGCACGGTGGAATCGGCCGTGTACTTCCTGCTGGTGACGAACCAGCTGGAGCAGCAGGTGATGGATGCGAACACGATCTTGATCTATCCCAATGTGGCGGCGAAATTGAAGGAATACCAGGAAGTGCTGGTGAAAACCTTTTTCCTGGCGAACGCGGATGCCAAGCAGGTGGCCAACACGCTCAAGACCATCTTGAAGACGCGCGACGTGGTGGCCGATGAAAAGCTCAACCTCGTCATCGTGCGCGACACGCCCGAGGCGATCCGCCTGGCCGAGCGCCTGATCGCGCTGCAGGACGTGCCCGAAGCGGAAGTGGTGCTGGAGCTGGAAATCCTCGAAGTCAAGCGCAGCCGCCTGCTGGAACTGGGCGTGGCCTGGCCGTCGAGCCTGACCCTGACGCCACTTTCCACCTCTGGCGGCGCGGGGCTGACCATCAACGACCTGAATAACCTGAACCAGCGCACCATCGGCGTGAGCGACCTGTCCGTGACGGCGAATGCCAAGAAGACGGATGGCGACGCGAATATCCTGGCCAATCCGCGCATCCGCGTACGCAACCGGGAAAAGGCGAAGTTCGTCATCGGCGACAGGGTGCCCGTGGTGACCACCACGATTTCGCCGGGCACGGGCGGCTTCGCTTCCGAGTCGATCAGCTACCTGGACGTGGGCTTGACGGTGAATGCCGAACCGACCATCTATTTGAACAATGAAGTGGGCATCCGTATTTCGCTGGAAGTGAGCAACCTGGGGGCGGCCACCACCACCCGGAGCGGCTCGACCCTGTACCAGATCGGCACGCGCCAGGCCTCGACCATGCTGCAATTGAAGGATGGCGAAAATCAGGTGCTGGCCGGGCTGATCAACAATGAGGAGCGCAGCTCGGGCAACAAGGTGCCGGGCCTGGGCGACATCCCCGTGCTGGGACGGCTGTTCGGCAGCAGCAAGGACGATAGCCAGAAGACGGAAATCGTGCTGTCGATCACGCCGCACCTGGTGCGCACGGTGCAGCGTCCGGAAGCGAAGGAGTCGGAATTCTCGGCCGGTACGGAAGGCAGCTTCCGCCGCCGTCCCGACATGGCGGCCAAGGCGCCCACGCAGATGCCGGGCACGGTCATCGTGCGTTCCGGCCCGTCCGCCGTCGGCATGCAGCCGGCGCCGCCGCAGCCGATGATGACGCCCGGACAGCTGCCGGCGCCGCTGCAGCCGCAGCCGCAGACAGTGCCCGCGCCGGAAGTGGCGCCGTCGCCCGAGCCGGCTGCGTCGCCCCTGCCGATATCGTCCGGCCAGCCCGTGCCGCTGCAGGCGGCGCCCTTGCCCCTGTCGTCGAGCCAGCCGGTGCCGGTGGTGCCGCCGCCCGTCAAATGAGCGTGGCACGCGCGCAGGGGCGGCAGGGCGGCTTCACGCTGATCGAACTGCTGGTGACCCTGGCCATCCTGGGCGTGCTGGCTACCCTGGTGATCCCCGTCACGCAGGTGACGGTGCAGCGGCGCCAGGAGCAGGAATTGCGGCGTGCGCTGCGCGAGATCCGCCAGGGGCTCGACGCGTATAAGCGGGCCGGCGACGAGGGCCGCATCCTGCGCGCGACCGACGCCAGCGGCTACCCGAAAAGCCTGGAAGTGCTGGTCGAGGGCGTACCGGACCAGCGCAACCCGAAGCGCAGCAAGATGTTCTTTTTGCGCCGCGTGCCGCGCGACCCGTTCAACGGGGATGCTGCCCTGAGCGATGCGCAAACCTGGGGCAAGCGCAGCTACGCCAGCGAAGCGGCCGAGCCGCGCGAGGGCGACGATGTCTACGATGTGTATTCCACGTCCGGCAAGACCGGTTTGAATAACGTGCCTTACCGTCTATGGTGAACCATGCCCGCTGAAAACGCCCCGCGCCGCGCGCGCGGCTTTACCCTGATCGAACTGCTGGTGGTGCTCGGTATCGTGGCGCTGCTGCTGACCCTGGCCGTGCCGCGTTACTTTCCCAGCCTCGACAAGGCGAAGGAAACCGTATTGGCCGACAACTTGCGCAACCTGCGCACGACCATCGACCAATTTCACGGCGATACGGGGCGCTATCCCGATTCCCTGGAGCAACTTGTAGAAAAGAAATACCTGCGCGCCATGCCCATCGATCCCATCACGGACAGCGACAGCAGCTGGCTGATCGTGCCGCCGCCCGACGACACGCCGGGCCAGGTGTATGACGTGAAAAGCGGCGCGCCCGGCAAGGACCGCAGCGGCACGCCGTTCGCCGACTGGTAGCGGCCATGTACCGTTCTGCGCGCCGCCAGCGCGGTTTTACTTACCTGGGCCTGATCATCCTGGTGGCCATTCTGGGCCTGGTAGGGGCGGCTGGCCTGAAGATGGGGTCCTTGCTGCAGCGCCAGGCGGCCGAGCAGGAACTGCTCGACATCGGCGCGCAGTTTTCAGATGCGCTCTACAGCTATGCGGCCGCCACGCCGCCGGGCCAGCCGCAACAGCCGCCGACCTTGGCCGCCTTGCTGCGCGATCCCCGTACGCCCCAGTTGCGCCGGCATCTGCGCAAGCTGTTTGTCGATCCCATCACGGGGCGTGCCGAGTGGGGCTTGCTGTACCAGCCCGGCAGCAACGGCATCATTGGCGTACACAGCCTGTCGCAGGCCGCGCCATTGAAAGTCGGCAATTTCGAGGCCCGTTTTGCCGGCTTCGACGGCAAGACCCATTTTTCGGAGTGGCACTTTATGGTCGACGCCCGAGGGCAAGCCCCCCAGGCTGCTGCGGCGTCGGGCATGCCGGAAGGCGACACGCCGGCCATCGCCCCCGCTTTGCCGGCACCACCGTTGTTTTTTCGCCCTGTTACCCCACCGCAAGAACAAGCGCCGCCAGAGCCAGATGAGCAGCCTGAAGCGCAAAATGCCGCCGAAAACACTGCCGAGTAGGTGCTTTCCCTGTCAAACATGGGAAAAAATAAATGTATGTGCCGATAACTATTCTTCTCCAGAAATTCATAGATAGTGGCAAATAGTTCATTTCGAAAATACTTATCCTAGATGAAACTTCGATAAAATATTTATAAGTAATTTGATGCAATTATGCTACCATCCTGTTCAGTACTTCCGGTACTAAAACTATTGGTGGCCTGCGCATTGCAGCCATAAATTACTTTTTAAGGGATAAGCTATGAAATTGAAATTTATCGCTGCAGGCATTCTGGCAGCAGCATCGTTCAGCGCGTCGGCAGCAACGTACGACCTGGGCATCCTGGATCCAACCGGTTCCGATACCCTGTCGGCTTTCACGACCAAGTTCGCCATCAATTCGGAGATCAATGATTCGTGGACCTTCCAGTTGCTGGCTCCATCGTCGACCTCGTTCGGTGCACTGCAAACGTTCTCCGTTGCAAACGGCGCGATCAAGGATTTCGCCGCTAGCCTGGTCGGCTATGGCGACCTGGCCAAGAGCACGGCTAACGGCATCCAGAATCTGAGCTGGGCAGGTCAATTGGCCGCCGGCACCTACACGGTGCAAGTCACGGGCCTGACCCTGGTGAAAAACGTTCAGTACGTAGGCACGGTTTCAGCTCTGCCAGTACCAGAGCCAGAAACCTACGGCATGCTGCTGGGCGGCCTGGCGCTGGTTGGCGCCGTGGCACGCCGCCGCGCCAAGAAAGTTGCTTAAGCTTACGCTGCAATGAAAAAAACCCGCTTCGGCGGGTTTTTTTTCGTCTGGATCATTTGTGCAAGGCAGTACGCCGGCAACAACGTCCTGCGCAATCTGGACAATCTGTGCAGGACCAGGCGCCAAGTCGAAGACAGTACGCCAGTACGGCAAGACGCCGGCAACAACGTCCTGCGCAATCTGGACAAGCTGTGCAGGACTAGGCGCCAAGTCGAAGACAGTACGCCAGTACGGCGAGACGCCGGCAACAACGTCCTGCGCAGCTTGTCAAGCGTGGCGCTTGAAGTCGCGGAAGCGGAAGCCAACGAGGAACAAGGTGGCAAAGTACGCCACGCCGCAGAGAGCCACCACGAGGGCCAGCGCGCCGGCCCGCAGCAGCGGATGGGCTTGCATGGCGATCCAGTCGATGCGCATGGCGCCCACATATGCCACGCCGCCCATCACGACGAGTGCCGGCAGCAGGCGCGCGAAGAATTTGGCCCAGCCCGGTTTCGGCTGGTAGATGCCGCGCTTGCGCAAGCCCCAGTAGAGAAAAGTGGCGTTCAGGCAGGCGCCCAGGCCGATCGACAGGGCCAGGCCGGCCACGGCGATGTAGGGCACGAACAGCAGATTCATCAGCTGCGTGGCGATCAGCACGCCGATGGCGATTTTCACGGGCGTGCGGATGTCCTGGCGCGCATAGAAGGCGGGCGCCAGGGTTTTCACCAGGATGATGCCGATCAAGCCCAGGCTGTAGGCCACCAGCGGCTGCGTCGACATGGTCACGGATTCGGCCGTAAACTTGCCGTAGTGGAAGAGGGTGGCGATCAGCGGCGTGGCCAGGGTCGCCATGCCGACGGCGGCGGGCAAGGCCAGCAGGAAAGTCAGGCGCAAGCCCCAGTCCAGCAGGGCCGAGTATTCCGTCTTGTCGCCGTCCACGTTCGCTTTCGACAGGCTGGGCAGCAAAATGGTGCCCAGGGCCACGCCCAGCATGGCGGTGGGGAATTCCATCAGGCGGTCCGCATACGACAGCCAGGAAATGCTGCCTTCTGCCAGGCGCGAGGCGATGCTGGTATTGATCATCAGGCTGATCTGCGCCGCCGACACGGCAAACACGGCCGGACCCATCTTCTTCAGCACGCGGCGCACGCCGCCGTCGGACAGGCCGATGGCGGGATTGATCGACAGCCGCGGCAGCATGCCGATCTTGATCAGCGCGGGAATCTGGATGGCCACTTGCAGCAGGCCGCCGGCGAACACGGCGATGGCCATGGCGTAGATCGGCTGTTTTAAATAGGGCGCGAGGAACAGCGAGGCGGCGATGAAGGATAAATTCAGCAGTACCGGCGTGAACGCGGGAATCTTGAATTCGCGCCAGGTATTCAAGATGCCGCCGGCCAGGGCCACGAACGACATGCAAGTAATATAAGGGAACATCAACCGCGTCATCCACACGGCCGCGTCGAAGGCGCCCGGGTCCTTGGACAGGCCCGTGGCGATCACGTAGACGAACCACGGCGCACCGATGATGCCGATGGCCGAGACGAGCAGGGTGGCCCAGACGAGCGTGGTGGCCACATGGTCGGCCAATTGCTTGCTCGCTTCCTGGCCATGCTGGTTCTTGTATTCAGACAAGATCGGCACGAACGCTTGCGAGAACGCGCCCTCGGCAAACAAGCGGCGCAACAGGTTGGGAATGCGGAAGGCAACAATGAAGGCGTCCGTGTAGGCGCCGGCGCCAAAGGCGCGCGCGAACAGGCTTTCGCGCAATAATCCGGTTACACGGGACAGCATGGTCATGCTGGAAATGGCGGCGAGGGTTTTAAGCAAGTTCATGGGGGCAGATTATAGCCGGGCGCGCTACCGTTAAACGCTTAAAATATGGTAACAATTGCTGCCGATTCGCTGCCGATCCGCCCTTGCCAGCCCCAATTTCAGGTGTTTTTGGCGTCACACACGGTTTTTTGATTTGCCCCCGCTTGAAAATATCGCTATAATCGAAGGCTGTACAGAATTCTGTTACGCAGACACTAATGTTTGACAGGCACTGGTTTGGCACACATGGTTCGGCAGACGCACAGAACGCACCGGTTGGCAAACACTAATGTTTGCAAACGCACTTTGACCCTGTTTTAGGAAATTCCATGGCAAATACCGCACAAGCGCGCAAACGCGCTCGTCAAGCAGTTAAGCAAAACGCACACAATTCGTCCCAACGTTCGACCTTGCGCACGGCTATCAAAGCTGCTCGCAAAGCGATCCAGGGCGGCGACAAGGCAGCTGCTGCTGCAATCTTCCAAGCATCCGTGTCGACCATCGACCGTATCGCTGACAAGAAGATCATCCACAAAAACAAGGCAGCTCGCCATAAGAGCCGTCTGGCAGCTGCTTTGAAAGCACTGTCCGCTTAATATTCGCCAGCAGGCAAGCCACCACGGTGGCCTTGCCTGTGCCGGTACGCTGGCACTGGTTGAAAAGCAAAAACCCGCAGATTCGTTCTGGCGGGTTTTTTCGCGTGCGCGCTTGCTTTCCGCGCAACTGCGGCGGCGGTTTCCGGCGGCGCCTTGCTGCCGGCCGCCACGGCCTAGCGCAGCGCCGGCAAGTTGCCGATGCTCATGCCCGGCTTGATATTCTTTTGCTTGAACCAGCCCAGGTTCATTTCCAGCGCATAGCGCACGGGCACGGTCTTCGTGGAGCAATGGCTGTCGAGCGTGTGCGGCTGCATGTCTTCGATGTTGACGATCTTGCCGCTGGCATCGATAAAGGCCACCGACAGGGGCAGCGGCGTGTTCTTCATCCACATGCATTGCGTCGACGGGTTGCCAAAGACAAACAGCATGCCCGCATTGGCCGGCATCTTTTCACGGTACATCAAGCCCTGTTCGCGCTGCTCTTCCGTGGCGGCCACTTCCGCCTGGATCAAATGCATGCCGGCCGACAGTTGCACGCTCTTGCCTTGCGGTGTTTGCGCCTGGGTCATGCTGATGCAAGACAGCAGGGCGATGGACAGGCTGAGACGGCGTAGGGAGTTTTTCATGGGACGGGACGGTGGCTGCGAAGCGGCGATTAAGCCATGCTGGCAGCCGCCTGGTCAAGCATGCGGCCTGGCCGCATCGAAAACGTGGGGTTACAGCAACATGGTTGCTGCCCTCACCCCGGGAGCGGCGCTTACTTTAGCGGCTTGCCTGCTTCAGTTGCCGGCTGCTTCGTCTTGCGCGCCTGGGGAATCACGCGCGGTGCATCGGTTGCGGCCGATGCCTTGGCCGATGCGCCGGAACGGGCCGCGTCCGTCGCCGCCGATGCGCTGACGGAGGCCGACGTCGGCGGCACGGGCTTGGTGGCGTCGGTGGCGGCGGAGGCGTGCACCTGGGCGCCCGACTGGGCCAGTGCCGCGCCGGCAAGCAGGGAAGCGGCCAGGGTGAATATTACTTTAGTCATCATCTTTCCTTTCCGTCATGTGAAGGTCCGATGATTTTAATATATTATCTAAAAATAAATAATGCTTATTGGAAAAATGACGGTGCCGGCGCCGTTTTTTCTTGCCCTGTTCACGTTTTTCCAATGTTCTCGGCCGGCACTTCGCACCATTCGCCAGGCATCAGCGGATGGCTGGCCAGCGAGAACGGGCCGATGGCGCTGCGCACCAGGCGCAGGGTGGGCAGGCCAACGGCCGCCGTCATGCGCCGCACTTGCCGGTTTTTTCCTTCTTTCAAGGTGATCGCCAGCCATGAGGTCGGCTTGTCGGCGCGCGCCCGGATGGGCGGATTGCGCGGCCACAGCCAGTCCGGCTCGGCGATGCGCACGGCCTTGCACGGCTTGGTGATGAAGTCGCCCAGGTCCAGCGGCGCCTGCAGGCGCGCCAGGCTGGCTGCATCGGGCACGCCATCGACCTGCACCAGGTAGGTTTTCGCTTCCTTGCGGTCCGGGTGGCTGATCTCGTGCTGCAGGCGGCCGTCGTCCGTCAGCAGCAGCAAGCCTTCGCTGTCGGCGTCGAGCCGGCCGGCCGGATAGATGCCGGGAATCGTGATGTGGTCGGCCAGGGTGGCGCGGCCGTCCTGTGGCGAAAACTGGCACAGGACCTGGAATGGTTTATTGAAGAGAATGAGTGGCATGCTGGATAAATTGATGCAAACGAGGGTGGCTGCTGGTCGGCGCCGCAAAAGCGTGGCGCCCTGTAAGATACTGGTGCATAATGTGAAACGTTAGTCTTATGTCTTATAGAAGACTTTGGGCGGTATGGCAACGAGGTTCTTTGGCGCCGCGGATGGCCCGGCTGTTCTTTCCCTGCTAAAGTGCGTTATTGCCGCCCTGTTCGGACTTGTTTTTGTAAACTCTGCAACCGCAGAGCGCGTCGCCGGCCCGTGTTGCCCGCCAGCGGTGTGTCCCACTTCGGAGATCACGATGTATCAACATATCACTGTACCTGCTGACGGCCAAAAAATCACCGTCAACGCCGATTTTTCGCTGAATGTACCAGATAATCCCATCGTTCCCTTCATCGAAGGCGATGGCACGGGCATCGATATCAGCCCGGTCATGATCAAGGTGATCGACGCGGCCGTGGCCAAGGCCTACGGCGGCGCGCGCAAGATCAGCTGGATGGAAATCTATGCGGGCGAGAAATCGACGAATGTGTACGGCCCCGATGTGTGGCTGCCGGAAGAAACCTTGGAAGTGCTGAAGGATTACGTGGTCTCCATCAAGGGCCCGCTGACGACACCCGTCGGCGGCGGCATCCGCTCGCTGAACGTGGCCCTGCGCCAGCAGCTCGATCTGTATGTCTGCCTGCGTCCCGTGCGCTATTTCACGGGCGTGCCATCGCCCGTGAAAGAGCCGGAAAAGACGGACATGGTGATTTTCCGCGAAAACTCGGAAGATATCTATGCGGGCATCGAATACCAGCAAGGCTCGCCGGAAGCCAAGAAATTGATGGATTTCCTGGTCAATGAAATGGGCGTGACGAAAATCCGCTTCCCGGCCACATCGGGCCTGGGCATCAAGCCCGTCTCCATCGAAGGCACGGAGCGCCTCGTGCGCAAGGCCATCCAGTACGCGATCGACAATGACAAGCCTTCCGTGACGATCGTGCACAAAGGCAACATCATGAAATACACGGAAGGCGGCTTCCGCGACTGGGCCTATGCGCTGGCGCAAAAGGAATTCGGCGCCGAGCTGATCGATGGCGGTCCATGGTGCAAGTTCAAGAATCCGAAGACGGGCCGCGACATCATCGTCAAGGATTCCATCGCTGACGCGTTCCTGCAACAGATTCTGCTGCGTCCGGCCGAATACAGCGTCATCGCCACCCTGAATCTGAACGGCGATTACATTTCCGACGCGCTGGCGGCGCAGGTGGGCGGCATCGGCATCGCGCCGGGCGCCAACCTGTCCGACTCCGTCGCCATGTTCGAGGCGACGCACGGCACGGCACCGAAGTACGCGGGCAAGGATTACGTGAACCCCGGTTCCCTGATCCTGTCGGCGGAAATGATGCTGCGCCACATGGGCTGGCTGGAAGCGGCCGACCTGGTAATTTCTTCGATGCAAAAATCGATCGCGTCGAAGCGCGTCACCTACGATTTCGCCCGCCTGATGGAAGGCGCCACGCAAGTGTCGTGCTCCGGCTTCGGCGAGGTGATGATCGAGCACATGTAATAGCAGGGGGCAGAGTGCTGCGCACTCTGCGGACGAAAAAAAACCCCGCTTCAAGGAAACGGGGTTTTTCACATCTGAGGGCCGGCGATGCTTAGGCTGCTTGGATGTTGGAAGCTTGCTTGCCTTTAGGGCCTTGCGTGACTTCGAATTGAACTTTTTGACCTTCTTTGAGGGTCTTGAAACCGTTCATGTTGATTGCGGAGAAATGAGCAAACAAATCTTCGCCGCCATCATCTGGAGTGATGAAGCCAAAACCTTTGGAATCATTGAACCACTTAACTGTACCTGTTGCCATAAAAAGAACTTTCAAAATTAAAACAAATCACACGAGCCATAAAAGCAAGAAGCTTCTTGCCCCCTCCTCGACGTCTCACTTCTTATCAAGCTGTACATTACTGCAACAGTCGATACAGCATTGTTGGCGGAATAAATAATGAAGTCAAGCGCTTTTCCATCGATATTGACAAATTCTTCACGACAACCAAAAAAGCAACTCTTGATTTTGACAGCAAGGTCGCCATCTGCGCACTATTAAGAAAACGCGTAAGATTGAAAACAATTGGAAAGGCGTAGATATTGCGCATGACAACCACTGTGAAAGCATTAGAATAAGCGTATGGCAACCAAGCACGACACAGAAACCCTGCTGGAGCGGCAAGTGCTGAAGCCGCCACCGCTCTACCAGGTGGCCTTGCTCAATGACGACTACACCCCGATGGAATTTGTGGTGGCCATCATTCAGGAGTATTTCAACAAGGACCGTGAAACGGCGACGCAAATCATGCTCAGTGTTCATCGCTACGGCAAAGGAGTGTGCGGCGTGTTCTCTAAAGATATAGCGTGTACCAAAGTGGAGTTCGTTTTAACGCATGCGCGCAAGGCGGGGCATCCCCTGCAGTGCGTGATGGAGGAAGTATGATTGCGCAGGAATTAGAAGTAAGTTTGCACATGGCGTTTGTCGAAGCTCGGCAGGCACGGCACGAATTCATCACGGTTGAGCATTTACTGCTGGCACTGCTGGACAATCCCTCCGCTGCCGAGGTATTGCGTGCCTGCGCGGTCAATATAGAGGACCTGCGCAAGACCCTCACCAATTTCATCGGCGATAACACGCCGACCGTGCCTGGCACGGGCGAAGTCGACACCCAGCCGACGCTTGGTTTCCAGCGCGTGATCCAGCGCGCCATCATGCACGTCCAGTCCGCCTCGAACGGCAAGAAGGAAGTCACGGGCGCCAATGTGCTGGTGGCCATCTTCGGCGAAAAGGATTCGCATGCGGTCTACTACCTGCACCAGCAGGGCGTGACGCGCCTGGACGTGGTCAATTTCATCTCGCACGGCGTGCGCAAGGACCAGTCGACGGAAAGCGCGAAAGCCTCCGAAGGCGTGGAAGAAGCGCCCGTCGACGGCCAGCCGAAGGAAAGCCCGCTCGACCAGTTCACGCAAAACCTGAACAAGGCCGCTGCCGAAGGCAAGATCGACCCGCTGATCGGCCGCGAGGAAGAAGTCGACCGCGTGATCCAGATCCTGTGCCGCCGCCGCAAGAACAATCCGCTGCTCGTCGGCGAGGCGGGCGTGGGCAAGACGGCCATCGCCGAAGGCCTGGCCTATCGCATCACGCAAAGCGACGTGCCGGAAATCCTGCAGAATGCCGTCGTGTATTCGCTGGACATGGGCGCCTTGCTGGCCGGTACCAAATACCGCGGCGACTTCGAACAGCGCCTGAAAGCCGTGCTGAAACAGTTGAAGGACAATCCGAACGGCATCCTGTTCATCGACGAGATCCACACCATCATCGGTGCGGGCTCGGCCTCGGGCGGCACGCTGGACGCGTCCAACCTGCTGAAACCGGCACTGGCCAACGGTCAATTGAAGTGCATCGGCGCGACCACGTACACGGAATTCCGCGGCGTGTTCGAGAAGGATCATGCGCTCTCCCGCCGCTTCCAGAAAGTGGACGTCAACGAGCCGACCGTCGAACAAACCGTGCAAATCTTGCGCGGCCTCAAATCGCGCTTCGAAGAGCACCATGGCGTGAAATACTCGGCCTCGGCCCTGTCGACGGCGGCCGAACTGGCGGCGCGCTTCATCAACGACCGCCATCTGCCCGACAAGGCGATCGACGTCATCGATGAAGCGGGCGCGGCACAGCGTATCCTGCCGAAGTCGAAGCAAAAGAAAACCATCGGCAAGGCCGAGATCGAGGACATCATCGCCAAGATCGCGCGCATTCCGCCGCAAACGGTCAACCAGGACGACCGCAGCAAGCTGCAGACGATCGACCGCGATTTGCGCAATGTCGTGTTCGGGCAAGATCCGGCCATCGACGCGCTGGCCTCGGCCATCAAGATGGCCCGTGCCGGCCTGGGCAAGACGGACAAGCCGATCGGCTCCTTCCTGTTCTCCGGTCCTACCGGCGTCGGCAAGACCGAGGTGGCCAAGCAATTGGCCTTCATCCTCGGTATCGAGCTGATCCGTTTCGACATGTCCGAATACATGGAACGCCACGCCGTCAGCCGTCTGATCGGCGCGCCGCCGGGCTATGTCGGTTTCGACCAGGGCGGCTTGCTGACGGAAGCGATCACCAAGAAGCCGCATGCGGTCTTGCTGCTCGATGAAATTGAAAAAGCCCATCCGGACATTTTCAATATCCTGCTGCAAGTCATGGACCATGGCACCTTGACGGACAACAATGGCCGCAAAGCCGATTTCCGCAACGTGATCATCATCATGACGACGAATGCGGGTGCGGAAAGCCTGCAAAAGACGTCGATCGGCTTCACGAATTCGAAGCAGGCAGGCGACGAGATGGCCGACATCAAGCGCATGTTTACGCCGGAGTTCCGCAACCGTATCGACGCGACCATCAGCTTCCGCGCGCTGGACCAGGACATCATCCTGCGCGTGGTCGACAAGTTCCTGATGCAGCTGGAAGAGCAGTTGCACGAGAAAAAGGTCGAGGCCGTGTTTACCGAGAAGCTGCGTGCTTTCCTCGGCAAGAAGGGCTTCGATCCGCTGATGGGCGCGCGGCCGATGGCGCGTTTGATCCAGGACATGATCCGCAAGGCGCTGGCCGACGAACTGCTGTTCGGCCGCCTGGTCACGGGTGGACGGGTCACCGTCGACCTCGACGACAAGGAGCAGGTCTTGCTGGAATTCCCGGAACCGCCAGACGCGGCGCCGACGGCAGCACCGGAAACGGTGGAAGTGGAGTAAGCTTCCTGCCGTCAACGAAAAACCCGCCCACGCAAGTGGCGCGGGTTTTTTTACGTTTTTATGGGCAATAAAGAAGGTTTTCTTTGGCCGCGCTTATGCCAGAATTGCTGTCCGGTATCGACATGATGTCCATGCCACCTGACCGCTATCTGGATGCCCACATGAAAATTTCCCGAACTCTCGCCTTGCTGCTGTTGTCCTCCGGAATGCTGGCTAACGCTGCGGCCGCCGCTGCCGCGCCTGCCGGCAGTTATTTCCGCTTTCCCGCCGTGCGCGGCGATACCGTCGTCTTTACGGCCGAAGGCGATTTGTGGAAAAGCAGCGTGCGCGGTGGCGCGGCGCAGCGGCTGACCACGCATCCCGGCTATGAAACGAACGCAGCGATCTCGCGCGACGGCCAGTGGCTGGCGTTTTCCGCCGCCTATGAAGGGGCGCAGGAAGCGTATGTGATGCCGCTGGCGGGCGGCTTGCCGCGCCGTATTTCCTTTGATAATGGCGGCGTGCTGGTGCTGGGCTGGACGGCGCAGGGCGAAGTGCTGGTCAGCACGCAGAATACGGACGGTCCCGCCTCGCGCCGCATCGTCGCCGCCATCGATCCCGTGAAACAGACGCGGCGCGTGTTTCCCGTGGCCGACGCCAACGACGCCGTGCTCGACGACGCTGGCAAGACGCTGTTCTTCACGCGTTTCGGCCTGGCCATGACGAACGACAATGTGCGCAACTACCGGGGCGGCGCGCATGCCACCCTGTGGCGCTATGATCTCGACGGCAAGGGCGAGGCCGTGCGCATGCACACGGATGCCGGCGTCCTGGCGGGCAACAACAAGCGCCCCATGTGGTGGCAGGGCCGTATCTATTACATCAGCGACGAGGGCGGCAGCGACAATCTGTGGAGCATGCTGCCCGACGGCTCCGAGCGCCGTGCCTTGACCAGCCACACGCAGTGGGACGTGCGCAACGCACAGCTGGGCGACGGCAGGATTGTGTATCAATTGGGCGCAGACCTGCGGGTGCTGGACCTGGCCGCAGGGACGGACTCATCGCCATTGCCGATCAGCCTCGTATCCGACTTCGACCAGCAGCGCGCGCGCCAGATCCGCTCGCCGCTCGATACCTTGAGCAATGTGCAGCTGTCGGGCAAGGATGAGCGCATCATCCTCACCGCTCGCGGGCGCGTCAGCATCGCCGGCACGGGCAGTCAGCGCAGAGTCGACATCGCCATTCCCGAAGGGGCGCGGGCGCGCGATGCCGTCTTTTCCAGCGACGAGAAATCCGTGTTCGCCATCGTCGACACGAGCGGAGAAAACGAAATCTGGAAGTACGCGGCCGATGGCTCGGGCAAGGGCGAGCAGCTGACGACGCACGGAGATAACCACCGCTGGAAGCTGTACCCGTCGCCGGATGGACGCTGGCTGGCGCACACGGACAAGAAGGGCCGTTTCTGGCTGCTGGACCTGGCCACCAGGGGCAACCAGCTGATCGACGATGCGGGCAAGGCGGGTGTGGACAAGCACGACGAAGTGCAATGGTCGCCCGACAGCCGCAACCTGGCGATCGTGCGCGTGGCCAGCAACGAGCAGCGCGAGCAGATCGGCTTGTACAACCTGGCGTCGAAGCAGCTGCAGTTCGTTACCAGCGACCGCTATACCTCCGCTTCGCCCGTGTTTTCGCCGGACGGGCGCTGGCTGTATTTCATGTCGGCGCGCAATTTCCAGCTGGCCAACGGTTCGCCGTGGGGCGACCGCAACATGGGGCCCGTGTTCGACAAGCGCATCGGCGTATATGCGCTGGCGCTGCAGCCGGGCAACCGCTTCTCGTTCCAGCCCGACGATGAGCTGAGCCGCCCGGGAGTGAAACCGGCCGAGACCGATGATGAAAAGGCGGCCGAATCGGCGGCGGAAAAGGCATTGGAAAAGGCCGGCGGCAAGTCGGCCGTGAAGAAAACGCCGGCCGCCCTGCCGGACGTCGTCTTCAAGGGGCTGGCCGAGCGCCTGTATGAAGTGCCGCTGGCGGCCGGCAATTACAGTGCGCTGGCCATCGATGACAAGCGCCTGTATTTCCTCGAGCGGGAAAGCGGCGAGAACAAGTCCAGCCTGAAGACGCTCGCCATAGGCAATACGGGCTCCAAGCCGGAACTGCTGGTGGCCAATGTGCGCGAATTCGACTTGGCGCAGGATAAAAAGCATTTGTATTACAGGACAGCAACCAGCGCAGCGGCTACCGGCCCGGGCGAGATGCTGGTGATCGAGGCGGGCGCCAAGCTGCCGTCCGACCTGTCGAAGGCGAAGGTAAAAGTCGACGACTGGACGTTTGTGTCGAACCCGCGCCTGGAATGGAAGCAGATGTTCAATGACGCGTGGCGCTTGCACCGCGATTTCCTGTACGACGCGAAGATGCGCGGCGTGGACTGGAAGGCGGCGCGCGACAAGTATGCGCCGCTGGTCGAGCGGGTCACGGACCGGGCCGAGCTCAATGACGTGCTGGGCATGATGGTGGCCGAAGTGGGCGCCCTGCATTCGCAGATCCGTCCCGGCGAATTGCGCCGCACGGAGCAGGAAGGCGCGCCGGCGGGCCTGGGCGCCGTGCTGGCGCGGACAAACGAGGGCTACCGGGTCGAGCATGTCTACCGCAGCGAGGCGGAACTGCCCTCGGCGCGCGCACCGCTGTCGCGGCCCGAAGTGGATGTGAAGGAGGGCGACGTGATCACGGCCGTCAACGGCAAGGACGTCCTGGGCGCGCGCGACATCAGCGACCTGCTGCTGAACCAGGCCGACAGGCAGGTCTTGTTGCAGGTCAAACGCGGCAATGGCAAGGGCGCGCCGCGTGCCGTCATCGTCACGCCCGTCAACATGGCGAAACAGACGGCGCTGCGTTATGGCGACTGGGAATTGAGCCGCGCCGAGCAGGTGGCGGCCGCCTCGCAGGGGCGCATCGGCTACCTGCACCTGCGCGCCATGGGCGCCAACGACATCGCCTCGTTCGCGCGCGATTTTTACGCCAACATCAACCGTGAAGGCCTGATCATCGACGTGCGGCGCAATAACGGCGGCAATATCGACAGCTGGATCATCGAAAAACTGCTGCGCAAGGCCTGGGCCTATTGGGCGCCGCCGGGTGTGCAGCCATCGTCGAACATGCAGAACACCTTCCGCGGCCATCTGGTCGTGCTGGTCGATGAACTCACGTATTCCGATGGCGAGACCTTCGCCGCCGGCATCAAGGCATTGAAACTGGCGCCGCTGGTGGGCAAGCGCACGGCCGGTGCCGGCGTCTGGCTCAGCGACAATACGCGCCTGGCCGACAATGGTATGGCGCGCGTGGCGGAAAACGGCCAGTTCGGCATCGATGGCCAGTGGCTGATCGAAGGCGTGGGTGTGGTGCCGGACGTCGAGGTGGACAATCCGCCGCACGCCACCTTCAATGGCGGCGACCGCCAGCTGGAAGTGGCGCTCGACATGCTGGCGAAAAAGCTCAAGGAGCAGCCGCGCCCCGCGTTCCAGGCGCAGCCGATCCCCGCGCTCAAGTAATCCGGCTACAGGCCGTAGACGGCCTTGAACTGCTGCGCGCGGCGGCGCGACACCTCGATCACGCTGCCGTCCAGCAGGCGCAGGTCGAGGCCATCGGCCGCGTTCGGCGCCACTTGCGCCACCTGCGCCAGGTTGACGATCTGGCGCCGGTTGGCGCGCAAAAACATGGCGGGATCGAGCTTTTCTTCCAGCTGGTTCAGGGTGCGCAGCATCAGCGGCTGCTGCGCGCCGAAATGCACGCGCGTGTAGTTGCCTTCCGATTCCAGTAGGCGGATATCGTCAAACGCGACAAACCAGCAGCGTTCCCCATCCTTGATGAAAACCTTGCGCGGCGCGGGCGGCAGTACGGCTTGCGCCCGCGCGCCGGCGCGTGCCAGTGCCGTGGCCAGGCGCGCCGCCTGCACGGGTTTTTGCAGGTAATCGAGGGCGCTGACCTCGAACGCCTGCAGCGCGTACTGGTCGAAGGCCGTGCAAAAGATGACGTCGGGCGCCTCGTCGAGAGAGGCCAGCAGGTCGAAGCCGGAGCCGCCCGGCATCTGCACGTCGAGCAGCAGCAAGTCGGGCCGCAGCTTGCCGATCTGCGCGACGGCGTCGGCCGCGCTGGCCGCCTCGCCCACGATTTCCACGGCGCCGTTCTGCACGTGCGGGGCCAGCAGGCGGCGCAGTTCGGCGCGCGCCAGGCGCTCGTCATCGACCAGCAGCAGCTTGAGCGGCGGACCGTTCATGGCTGCTCCGGCAGGTACATGGTGGCATACACCCAGCCCGCCTGTTCGCGCAGTTCCAGGCTGGCACGCTCGCCGCAGGCCAGCTGCAGGCGCTGGCGCGCATTGCGCAGGCCGACGCAGGTGGAGTTGCCCGGTTCGCACAGGGCGCCCGTGTTGGCCACCTCGATCTGCAGCGTGTCCGCACCAGCGTCGCGCCGCGCCGCGATGCGGATGTCGCTGCCGTCGGCGCTCGCTTCCACGCCGTATTTGACGGCGTTTTCCACCAGCGTCTGCAGGGCCATGGGCGGCACGCGCACCTGTTCCAGGGCGGGCGTGCTGATCTCGATCGCGAAGCTGACGCGCAGGCGCTCCTCGAAGCGTATCTGTTCGATGGCCAGGTAGGCGCGCACGGCTTCCAGTTCGGCCGTCAGCGGCACCGTCGCGTGCTGGCCCGATTGCAGCGCATGGCGCATCAGCTTGGCCAGCTGGTCGATCATGTGCGCGGCCGCGTCGCGGTCTTCGAAGATCAGCGCGCGCACGCTATTGAGGCTGTTGAAGAAAAAATGCGGATTGACTTGCGCCTGCAAGGCACGCAGCTCCGCTTCGCGCCCATGCAGCTGCAGGCGCAGGGTTTCCGCTTCCAGGTGGGCGGCGCGGCGCAGCGACAGCGCGGTGAAGTAAAACACCGTCCAGGTCAGGAATACGCCGAACCAGAACAGCAGCGCGCCGGGCAGCCAGGCGATACCGCGGATGGTGCCGGGCGGATACATGACGTGGAAGGCGGCCGTCACGCTGGCCGTCTGGATGGCGGCCAGCAAGGCCAGAGACGGCACGATGCGTTTCCAGCGCAAGCCGTTCGCCGCCCAGCCGCGCCGCTGCAGGACGCCGTGCCACAGGTGCGACAGCAGCAGCCCGCCCAGCGATCCCCAGCAGGCAATCGTCACGACGATGCGCAGCTGCGAGGAACCGCCATACACGCTGTTGAACAGGGCGAGCGCGCCCCAGCCGGCCAGCTGGAAGGTCCAGTACCAGTTGATCCTGGCCAGCAGCGGCGGACGTTGCACGGGCGCGCTCACTGCCTAGTCCAGGAACTGTTCGATGCGCGCAACCATCCAGTCCGGCTGGTCGTACATGATGAAGTGGCGTGCCGTGTCGGCCAGCGCGATCTGCACGCCGGGCAGCTGGCGGTACTGCTGCTGGAAGGTCGCTTCGATGGCGGCGCGCGGCGCATAGTCCTTGTAGGCGATCCAGGTGCCCAGCACCAGGGTTGGCGATTGCACTTTCGCCAGGTCCTGGCGCAGGTCGCTGGCCATCAGCGTGCCCATGGCGCTGATGACGGTGTCGCGGTCCGAGCGCTGGCCCCAGCCGATGATGCGTTCCACGTCGGCCGGCGCGCTGGCCATGGCCGCGACGGTGCGGCGCTGGCTGGCGCCGGCGGTGGCCGCGTCCTGGGCCCGCATGGCCGATTGCATCTGCCTCGACATGGCTTGCAGCTGCTGCGGCGTGGCGTCTGGCATTTGCGCCGCGCCCAGTGCCGGCAGCGAGTCGACGATCAGCAGCTTGCCCGTCCGGGCCGGGTGGTCGATGGCCATTTTCAGTGCCAGGAAGCCGCCCAGGCTATGTCCGATGATGGCCGGCTGGCCCAGTTTTTCCGCCACGATGTAGGCGGCCAGCTGTTGCTCCGCCTGCGCCAGCAAGTCGCCTTCGATGGGCGCCACGCCGGCAAAGCCGGCCAGGGTCAGCACGTGGCATTGACGCGCGGTTTGCGGCCCGCACAGGCGCGCCACCGTGCCCTGCCAGACGTCGCCCGACGACGCCAGGCCGGGAATCAGGATCAGCGGGCGGCCCTGGCCCGTGACGTCGACCGTGAATGCCCTGGGGGCGGCGGCCTGGCTGGCGCTTGCCAGCAGGGCGGTACTGAGCAAGATCAATGTTTGCAGTGTTCGTTTCATGGGGTACTCCTCCTTGACGACCATGCTAGCGGCGCAGGCATTCGGCCGCCAGCGCCGCGGGATGAGCGGCGGCAGGACGGGATGAGTGGTTCAGATCCACGCATCCTGGTCCTGGCAGTGCTCGCGATGGTAGGTGAGGTATTGCACCATGCGCGGCGCCGGGCCGTGGTTGGGCGTGGCGCAATGTGGCAGGGCCTGGTGCCAGATGATGAAATCGCCGGCCATGCCTTCGACGGGCACGGGCCGCAGGTCTTCGACGGCCCATTCGCGCGGCTGGCGGCCCGGCGGCACTTGCCGCAGCCAGTCGGCCACGTGCCGCTGGAAGCCGGGGACGCAGTGAAAGGCGCCGTGCTGCGCCGGACAGTCGCTCAGATACAGCATGCCTTGCAGCTTGAACGGAATCGGCTGTTGCAGGCTGACGTCCCAGTGCAGGGCGCTGCCAAGGAAGCGGTGCTGCGGCGTTTCCGGCGGATTGAAACTCACCTTGTCGATGCTGGCGTAGATGCCTGTGCCGGCGCCGGTGCCGGCGTTATATAGCTGCTGGTAGGCGTGGCGTATGTGCGCGTTGTGGCGGTTTTCCTCGAGGGCCGGATGGTCGGAAAACTGCAGCATCAGGCCCCGCTTGCCCGGGTGCGGCTGGTACCACGATGCCGGTTCGCCGGGACTGGCGCCCAGGTAATCCCAGATGGCCGTTTGTGCGGCGAGGCACTGCGCGCGCGCTACGGCGCCGCGCAGCACCAGATAGCCGTGCTCGTCGAAATGGCGCAGCTCGGCGGCGGACAGCACGTCCTGGTGGGGACTGTTGGCGTGCGCGGGACGGACGCGCGTGCGACCAGTCAGCCACGCCTGGAAGGCTTCCACGGTAGGGCGTTGCTGATACAGGAAGTGCAGCGTGTCTTCCATGGAAATGCCGCGCGCGTACAGGGCCTGGACGTCCCGCTGGTCGCGCGCCAGCCCCTGCTTGCCTGGCGCGCCGGCGTGTCCCGTGCAGCGCTGCCATAAATCGTGCAGGTGAGGCCAGTCGTCCATGGTGTTGTTCGTCTGGGTGAAAAAATCAGCCGGCGCGCAGGCGGCGCCACAGCGTGGTGCGGCTGATGCCGAGGTAATGGGCGGCGGCGTCGCGGCGCCCGCCGAAGCGCGCCAGCACGGCGCTGGCGCTTTCGTCTTCCAGGCGCGGCGGCGCGGCGGCGGCCGGTGCCGGCTGCGGCGCCGGCGTGCCGGCAGCGTTGCCCAGTTCCGGCGCCACGCCCAGCACGAAGGCGGGCGTGAGCGCCTGCAGCGGTTCGGCTGCCAGGAACAGGGCCAGGCGCTCGGCCAGGTTGCGCAGTTCGCGCACGTTGCCGGGCCAGTCGTAGCGGCGCAGCAGCGGCGCGCAAGCCTGGATTTCCGCGTGCAGGTTGGGGTGCGGGCGGGCGCCCAGCGCGGCCAGCGCGTTTTTCAGCGACCATTCGGCCAGGCCGGGAATGTCGCTGGCGCGTTCGCGCAAGGCGGGCAAATGCAGGCGCAGCACGGCCAGGCGGTAGAACAGGTCGGCGCGGAAGCGTCCTTCGCGGATGCGCTGCTCCAGGTCGCAGTGCGTGGCGCTGATGATGCGCACATTGATGGCGATGGGCCGCGTGCCGCCCACGCGCACCACTTCGCGCTCTTCCAGCACGCGCAGCAAGCGCGTTTGCAGGGCCAGCGGCATTTCGCCGATTTCGTCGAGGAACAGGGTGCCATGGTTGGCCGCCTCGAACAGCCCCGCATGGCCGCCCCGGCGCGCGCCCGTAAACGCCCCGTCCTCGTGGCCGAACAGTTCCGATTCCAGCAGGGATTCGGCGATGGCGCCGCAATTGATGGCGATAAAGGGCCGGTTCGCGCCCAGGCTGCGCGGGCTTTCGCGGTGGATGGCCTGCGCCACCAGTTCCTTGCCGCTGCCCGTCTCGCCCTGGATCAGCACCGTCGCCGGCGAACGGGCATACAGCACCACCGACTGGCGCAGCGCTTCCATCGCCTCCGATTCGCCGCGCAAATCGTGCAGGCCGTGGCGCGCGCGCAGGGTGTCGGCCACCACCGCGCGCCGCCCCCGGTTCGATTCGATCTGGGTCAGGCGCGCCAGTTCCAGCGCATCGTCGAAGGCGCGCCGGATGGCCGTGGCCGAATACACGAAGACGGCGGCCAGCCCCGCCTCTTCGGCCAGATCGGTGACGAGGCCCGCGCCGACGACGGCCTTGACGCCCTCCGCCTTCAGTTCATTGATCTGCGCGCGCGCGTCTTCCTCGGTGGCGTAGGTGCGCTGGGCGATCCGGAAGCCGAAGGTGGCGGCAAATTCGCCCAGTTCCGGCATCGGGTCCTGGTAGGTGACGACGCCGATGTGCGGCGAGATGCGCCGCGCGCGCGCCAGCGCCTGCATCACGTCGTAGCCGCTGGCCTTGGCGATGATGACGGGTACCGACAGCCGGCCTTTCAGGTAGGCGCCGTTGGAACCGGCCGCGATGACGGCGTCGCAGCGCTCCGTGGCCATGCGTTCGCGGATGTGACGCACGGCGTCGTCGAAGCCCAGGTTGATCGGTTCGATCGTCGCCAGGTCGTCGTATTCGAGCGTGATGTCGCGGAACAGGTCGAACAGCCGCGAGACGGAGACGGTCCAGATGACGGGTTTGTCGCGGTGGTCGAGCGGAGGTTGGGGAGGGCGGCGCATGCTTTATTCTAAACGATTTGTTTCAATTTCTTGCCATGCAACGCCGTTGCAACGGGCGTGTTGCACGTGGTCTGTGGCGTTTCAGATATTGCCAATAAGGAATATGAAAAAACGGCCGGAAACTGGTTTATGATCTAGCAGCACCATGATGCTTGGAAGAACGTGTTTCCCAGGCACATGTTCACTTTGCCTTTAACCATCCATGGTGTCCATGAAGCGCGTACCGACCAGTCCCGATTTCATTGCCGATGCCTTGCAGCTGATCGCCTTGCCCGCGTGCGCCTGCGATGCCTGCGGCATGGTGGTGGCCGCGAATGGCGCCTTGCAGTCCTTGCTGGGCAGGGATATATCGGGCCGGCTGCTGGCCGACTGTTTTACGGACGCCTACCGCGCGTCGAGCACCAGCATGCTGCGCGGCGCGCTCGGTGCGGCCGGGCGCGAGCGGCAGTGGGACAGCAGCCTGCAAGGGGAGGCGGGCGCCATCGCCGTGCAGGTCTGGTCCAGGCCCTTGCGGCTGGACGATGGCTTGCCGGGTGCGACCCTCGTGTTTGCCGACATCCGCGTGCAGCAGCGCGACCAGCAAGCCTTGCGCAAGACCTTGCTGGAACAGCAGGCCATCCTGGAAAGCGCGGCCGTCGGCATCATCTTTTCCAAGGGCGGCTTCATCGAGGAATGCAATATCCGCGCCGCCGAGATGCTCGGCTATGCGCGCCACCAGCTGACGGGCATGCCGGGCGCGGTGCTGTACCGCTCCGCCGAACATTGCCGCGCGCTGGGGCTGGAAGCGGCGCCGCTCCTCTCGAAGGGCAAGCCATACCGCACGGAGCTGGAATTGCGGCGCCAGGATGGCAGCTTGTTCTGGAGCCGCCTGCACGGGCGCGCCGTCGATCCCTTGAATACGCATGACGGCACGGTGTGGATCATCGAGGATATCAGCGACCACCGGCGCGATGAAGACCAGCTGCGCCGCGCGATGCTGGAAATGCAGGCCGTGATGGACAATGCGCCGCTGGCCATCGGTTTTCAGCGCGACAAGGGCGTGCTGCGCTACAACCGGCGCTTCGCGGAATGCTTCGGCTTCGACGGCGACAGCGGCGTCGGCCTGGCCGTCGCCGATCTGTATCCGTCGCGCGCGGCCTACGAGAACGTCGTGCGGCAGGCCGCGCCCCTGCTGCGGCGCGGCTTGCCGTTCCAGGGCGAGATGGAGATGCGCCGCCGCGACGGCTCCACGTTCTGGGCGCTGGCGTATGGCTATGTGCTGAATCCCGAAAGCCAGTCCGACCGCGCGCTGCGCGACACGATCTGGCTGTTCGACGACCGCAGCGCGCAGAAGGCGGCCGAGGAGGCGACGCGCCAGCTGATGCTCGAGCAGCAGGCCATCCTCGACAACGCCTCCGTCGGCATCCTGTTTTCGCGTTCGCGCCTGATCCTGCGCTGCAATCCCCGCTTCGCCGAAATGTTCGGCTACGCGCAGGAGGAGATGAAGGGGCTGCCCGCCGCCGAACTGTTTCCCTCGCCTGCGGCCTACGAGGAGTTTGGCATGCAGGCGACGCCGCTGCTGGGGCAGGGCTTGCCGTACGAGCAGGACGAGTCGCTGTTCCGCCGCCGCGACGGCAGCCTGTTCTGGTGCCGCATCCGCGCCAAGGCCGTCGACCAGGCGCACAGCGAGCAGGGTGCCATCTGGATCCTCGAAGACATCACAGCCAGCCGCCAGGCGCAGATGGAGGTGGCGGCCATCATGACGAATGCCTCGGTCAGCATCCTGTACACCAAGAACCGTCAGATCACGCGCTACAACCTGGGCTTTGCCGCGATGTTCGGCTATAGCGGCGACGAGGCGCTGGGCTTGCCCGGGCGCGCCCTGTACGTGTCGCAGCAGTCCTACGACCTGCTGGGCGCGGCGGCCTTTCCCTTCCTGTCCGTGGCCAAGCCCTTCCAGACGGAAGTGGAGATGATGCGCCGCGACGGCACGACCTTGTGGGCGCAGCTGATCGCCTATGTCGTCAATCCCGACGATCCCGCCGCCGGCACCATCTGGATCATCGAGGACCGCACGGAAGCCAAGCGCGCCGAAGAATCGCTGCGCAACGCGCTGCTGGAAAACCAGGCCATTCTCGACAGCGCCGTGCTGGGCATCTCGGTGGTGGAGGGCGGCCACAATTTGCGCGCCAACAGCAAGATGGAAGAGCTGTTCGGCTATGGGCCCGGCGAGATCAACGGCCTGTCGGTACAGACCCTGTATCCGGACGTGGCCGCGTGGAAGGCGGCGCGCGGCGAGACGGCACGCGATTTCGAGGCGGGCAGGGTGCACATGTCCGAATACCAGCTGGTGCGCAAGGATGGCAGCCGTTTCTGGGCGCGCCTGTCCGGCCGGCCGTTCGACCTGGCGCATGCGCATGGCCGTTCCGTGTGGCTGGTCGACGACGTGACGGCGCGCCGCGAGGCTGCCGAGGCGGTGCGCCGCGCGCGCGACGAACTGGAATTGCGGGTGCAGGAACGCACGGCCGAACTGGCCGGCGCCAACCTGCTGCTGCAGGGCGAGATCGTCGAGCGGCGCCAGGCCGAGGCACGGGTGCACCACATGGCTTACCACGACAACCTGACGGGCTTGCCGAACCGCGCGCTGCTGTCGGACCGGCTGGAACGGGCCATGCTGGCCTCGCAGCGCTCGGAACGCAAGCTGGCCGTGATGTTCATCGACCTCGATCGTTTCAAGACCATCAACGATTCGCTGGGCCACATGACGGGCGATCTGCTGCTCAAGGAAGTGGCTGCCCGGCTGTGCGGCGCGGTGCGCGCCAGCGACACGGTGGCGCGCCTGGGCGGCGATGAATTCGTCGTGCTGGTGCCGGGCATCCGTGGCGGCGAGGAAGCGGCGCGCGTGGCCGAGAAGATCATCGAGGCGCTGACGCCCGCCTTTCCGCTCGACGGCCATGTGCTGCACGTGACGCCGTCGATCGGCATCTGCCTGTATCCGGACGATGGCGGCGATGTCGACGCCCTGATGCGCCATGCCGATGCGGCCATGTACCACGCCAAGGGCAACGGCCGCAACAACTACCAGTTCTTCACGCAGACGATGAACCAGGCGGCGGCCCTGCATTTTGATCTGGAAAGCAGCTTGCGCACGGCGCTGGCGCTGCAGCAGTTCGAACTGTTTTACCAGCCCGTCATCGATATCGCCACGCGCCGCCTGCACGGCATGGAAGTGCTGCTGCGCTGGCGCCGTCCGGGCCACGGCCTGGTGCTGCCGGACCGCTTCATTCCCATCATGGAGGAAAACGGCTTGATCGTGCCGGTGGGAGAGTGGGTCATGCGCCAGGCGTGCGAGCAAAGCATGGCCTGGCAGCGCCAGGGCCTGCAGCCCGTGCCCCTGGCCGTGAATCTGTCGCCGCGCCAGTTCATGCACAAGGGCCTGGTGGCGGCCATCGGCGCCGTCGTGCGGGAGACGGGCATCGATCCGGCGCTGCTGGAATTCGAGATCACCGAGACGGCGCTGATGCAGCACGGCGAGCATACGCTGGAGATCCTGCGCCAGATCAATGGCATGGGCTTGCGCCTGTCGATCGACGATTTCGGCACCGGCTATTCCAGCCTGGCCTACCTGAAGCGCTTCCCCGTGAAGAAGGTCAAGATCGACCGCGCCTTCATCAAGGACCTCGAGCACAGCGCGGAAGACCGCGCCATCGTGTCGGCCATCATCGCGCTGGCCGACAGCCTGCAATTGTCGGCCGTGGCCGAGGGCGTGGAAACGGAAGAGCAGTTCGCCCTGCTGCAGGCACACGGCTGCCGCTATGCGCAGGGCTATCTGTTTTCCGCGCCCGTGCCGGCGGTCAATGCGCAGGCCTTGCTGGAGCGGATAGCCCTTAGTTAATCAATCGTCGCCACGACCGGCGCATGATCCGATGGTTGTTCCCACTTGCGCGGCACGCGGTCGATCACGCAGGCCTTGCAGCGGGCTGCGAGAGCGGGCGAGAGCAGGATGTGATCGATGCGCAGGCCCTTGTTCAGGCGGAATCCCAGCTGGCGGTAATCCCACCAGCTGAACGATTTTTCCGCCTGTTCGAACAGGCGGAAGGCGTCCGTCAGGCCGATGTCGAGCAGGCGCTGCAGGGCGGCGCGTTCCTTGTCCGAGACCAGTACCTGGCCTTCCCAGGCGACGGGGTCGTGCACGTCGCGGTCGTCGGGGGCGATATTGTAGTCGCCGACGACGGCCAGTTGCGGGTGCTGCTGCGCTTCTTCGGCCAGCCAGTCGTGCAGGGCGGACAGCCAGCCCAGCTTGTATTCGTATTTGTCCGAGTCGACGCTCTGGCCGTTCGGCACATAGGCGCAGACGACGCGCACGCCGCCGATGGTGGCGGCCAGGATACGCTGCTGCGCATCTTCATAGCGCGGGTTGTTCTTCACCACGTCGGTGATCGGCAGCTTCGACAGGATGGCCACGCCGTTATAGGTCTTCTGGCCGCTGAAGACCACCTGGTAGCCGGCCGCCTCGATCTCGGCGACGGGGAACTTGTCGTCCGTGAGCTTGGTCTCTTGCAGGCACAGTATGTCGACCGGGTTGTCTGCCAGCCACTGCAGCACTTGCGGCAGGCGCACTTTGAGCGAGTTGACGTTCCAGGTAGCGAGTTTCATGGGAAAAATCCTTGCGTGAATAGGTGGCGATAGGCGCGAATCTTACCGCATGCGTGCCGATGGCGTCCTGCCCCGCCTGCCGGGCATGGGCTTGATGGACCGGCAGAGCCAAAGCGGTATCAATAAAGTATTTTCATTTAACCAATCGTGACGCATGAATATTATGTTTTTGTGTATCATTGATCAACCACTATGCTTGATTTGGCATAAGTGGCTGGCGCGGCAGGCTGCGTCTCGCTGTTTGACGCGACAAAGGTGTAAAGTTTCTGGCTAAAACGCGATAAAAACTACTAAAATGGCACAATGTAACAACTGTGTCATACGGCTTTGTTACAGCCAAGTTAAGAACCGAACAGGAAGCAGTTGTAATTAGTTGTAATTGCTATTCCGATTACATGACCACTGTGCCGGGGACGGAACGTTAATTCCGTTCTTGGCGCCGCCAAACTTGTTATATAAATTGCAGTACTATATCTATGAGACTGTTTTGCGACATCAATAGATGGTACTATTTTGAAATGTTGCAGTTTTAATAGTGAGACTTGCGCGTAGCATTTGCAAAGGAAGAAAATGCGAACTGCATTTGAAGCGTGGGCGCAGCGTGACGGCCACATTGTGCGGCGAAGAGAAGACAAACCGGATGAGTACCTGATTTTCGAGACCCAGCGCCGCTGGGTTATCTGGCAGGCAGCTCTGACGCATGGCAAGACGGCGCCCAAGCCGCGCGTGAGCGCGGCCGAAAAGGCGGCGAAAGCCCAGCGCGCGCTGGAAATGTCCTCCGATGAGGCGACCGTGCGCAACAAGGTGCTCAATGAGGTGCTCGATGCCTTCAGCGGCGCCGATGGCGCGGCCGGCATGGAAGGCATACTGAAAGTGATCCAGGGCCTGAAGATGAAGCAGAAGGCACTGGCCGACGACAAGAGCGAAGATTCAACGGCTTGAGGGGACGGCGATGCGTTATCGGCACTACAAGGGCGGCATTTATGAACTGGTGTGCGAAGCCACGCTGGAAGCGGATCTGACGCCAATGATCGTGTATCGCGCCGCGGACGGTTCCATCTGGACCCGGCCGAAAGACGTGTTCTTTCAACTGATCGAAGTCGAAGGCGTCATGGTCCAGCGTTTCGCTCCCATCAACTGATGGCCGCCTGCGTGCGTGCCCGGGATACTTTTCATGCGTAAATTGCTGCCTGCCGCCTTGGTGCTGGCCTTTGCCTGCGCCGCGGCGCATGCCGAAACCATCGGCTCGGTCGACACGGTCTTCAAGCTGATCGGCCCTGACCATAAAATCGTCGTCGAAGCCTATGACGATCCCCGTGTCGCCGGCGTCAGCTGCTATCTGTCGCGCGCCAAGACGGGCGGCATCAAGGGTGCCGTCGGCCTGGCCGAGGACAAGGCCGATGCGGCCGTGGCTTGCCGCCAGGTGGGGCCGCTGCAATTCAAGGGCAAGCTGCCGCGCCAGGAAGAAGTGTTTACAGAGCGCGCCTCGATCTTCTTCAAGCATGTGCGCGTCGTGCGCATGGTCGACAGCAAGCGCAATGCGCTGGTCTACCTCGTGTATTCCGACCGCCTGATCGAGGGCAGCCCGAAAAACAGCGTCACCGCCGTCGCCGTGCCTGGCGACCAGCCGATCCCCGTCCGTTAAGCGAGCTTCCCATGCGCGTACCATCGTCTGCCGCCGTTGCCGCCAGGACGCTGCTGCTGTTTGGCCTGGGCGGCTGCGCCACCCTGACGGGCAACACGGACCAGATGGTGCTGGTGCAAACCATCCAGGACAACCGCGAGCTGACGGGCGCCGGCTGCATCCTCAGCAACGACGTGGGCAAGTGGTTCGTCACCACGCCCGGACGCATCACCATCCGCAAGAGCCAGGAGCCGTTGAAGGTCGATTGCCGCAAGCACGGTTCGCCCGCCATCGCGACGGACGACCACATCGACCCCAAGCTCAATGGCAGCGTCTGGGGTAATGTCATCCTGACCCTGGGCGTCGGCTACTTCGTCGACCGCAACACGGGCGCCGGCTTCGACTACCCGTCGATCCTGACCATCGTCATGCAGGACCCGGCCCGCCTGGCGCCGCCGCCCGCACCGATTTCCGCGCCAGCGCCCGCACCCGCCGTGCCGGAAACGGTAGTGCAGCCGAAGGTGGCGCCGTCGCCTTTGCCCAATCCCGTCGTCTACTGATTAATACGCCACGCATGAAAAAACCGCCAGGGTCAGTGACCGTGGCGGCTGTCTTCTTGCGTAACGACGCCTGACAAAACCGTAGCGAGCGGGAGCTAGTGGTGGCCGAGAAGCGCAGCTGTACTTTATGTACAGCGAGCATCGCCGGCCGCCAATAGCCCCGCGCAGTAGGTTTGGTCTGGCGTTATACCCGGTTGATCAGGAACGTGGTGAGCAGTGGGACTGGACGGCCAGTCGCGCCCTTCGAGCCGCCCGATTTCCATGCCGTGCCGGCGATGTCCAGATGCGCCCAGGTGTACTTCTTGGTGAAGTTTTCCAGGAACGCCGCTGCCGTCACCGAGCCGCCGCCTGGCGTGCCGATGTTGGCCAGGTCGGCGAAGTTCGACTTCAGCTGCTCGTTGTACGCCTCTTCGATCGGCATGCGCCATGCCGTGTCGCTGGCTTGCTTGCCCGCTGCCAGCAGTTCATTGGCCAGCTGGTCATGCGCCGCATCGCTGCGGGTGAACAGGCCGCTGTTGTGGTGGCCCAGGGCGACGACGCAAGCGCCCGTCAGGGTGGCGATATCGACCACGGCTGCCGGCTTGAAGCGTTCGGCGTAGGTCAGCGCGTCGCACAGCACCAGACGGCCTTCGGCGTCTGTGTTCAGCACTTCGATGGTCAGGCCGTTCATGGAGGTGACGATGTCGCCCGGCTTGGTGGCGCGGCCCGACGGCATGTTTTCGCACGCGGCGATGACGCCGATGACGTTCAGCTTCAGGTTCATTTCGCCGATGGCGCGGAAGGTGCCCAGTACCGAGGCGGCGCCGCACATGTCGTACTTCATTTCATCCATGCCAGGACCGGCCTTGATCGAAATGCCGCCCGTGTCGAAGGTGATGCCCTTGCCGACCAGGACCACCGGCGCATCCTTGGCCTTGCCGCCCATGTGCTTCAGGACGATGAATTTCGGCGGCTGTTCGCTGCCGTTGGTGACGGACAGGAAGCTGCCCATTTTCAGCGCTTCGAGCTGTTTGCGGTCCAGGATTTCGACTTCGAACTTGTAATCCTTGGCCAGTTGCTTGGCCGTGCTGGCCAGGTAGGTCGGATTGGCGATGTTCGCCGGCAGGTCGCCCAGATTGCGCGTCAGGTCGGAACCGTTGGCGATGGCGATGGCTTGCGCCAGCGCGCCGCGCGTGGCTGCCGTTGCTGGCGCCGCCAGGACGATCTTGCGCACGCCTGCTGGCGCCGGATCTTTTTTGCTTTTTTGCGAGTCGCAGCGGTATTCGCTGTCGTGCGCTGCTTGCACCACGCAACGGATTGCCCAATTTACGTCGCGCTCTTTCACTTCAGCCAGCGGTAATGCGATAATGGCGTCCGCAGCGCCCAGCGAGCCGAAGGCCTTCAGCGCGGCTTGTACGCCGGTTGCGAAGCTTTTTTCGCTGACAGTGTCATCGCTGCCCATGCCTACCAGCAGAACACGTTCGGCGGCGACGCCATCGACTGCGCGCAGCAGCAACGTGCTGCCAGGCTTGCCGCTGATGTCGCCGGACTTCAGCGCAGCCGAAATCGCACCCTTGCTGTCCAGCGATTTTGCCGCTGGCGACAGTTTTTTGTTTTCGAATACCGCAACCGCGATGCATCCGCTTTTGGCCGTGCCGAGGGTGCTCTTGGTATCGAATGCTTTTATGCTAAAGTCCATTTGGTTCTCCGTTTTCATTTACTAGTAACGTGTTACTCAACTAACTGACCCGAATTATAAACTCCGAATGATCTTTCAACGCGCCCTTCGACGTGAATTGGCTAGTGCCGCCGGGGCCACCTTCACTGTTTTGTTCAGCATCCTGCTCACCTGGATGCTGATCGGTATTCTCGGCAAGGCGGCGGGCGGCAAGATCGCATCGTCCGACGTCATGTCCCTGATGGTCTTTTCCGCCCTGATGCAGCTGCCCACCATCATCATCCTCACCGGTTTCATTTCGGTGCTGATGGTCGTCACGCGCAGCTACAAGGAATCGGAGATGGTGGTGTGGTTCGCCTCGGGCCTGAGCCTGTCGCGCTGGATCTGGCCCGTGCTCAGCTTCGGCCTGCCGCTGGTGCTGGCCACGGGCATCCTGAGTTTGTACGCCACGCCGTGGGCGCAAAAGAAAAGCGATGAATATGTGGCGCGCTTTGAAAAGCGCGAAGACCTGCAGAAAGTCACGCCGGGCCAGTTCCGCGAATCGGCCGGCAGCAACCGGATCTTTTTCGTCGAGGGCGTCAGCGGCGAGAAGAACGTGGTGCAGAACGTCTTCGTCAATACCGTCGATGAGAAAGGCAGCGCCGTCGTCGTCGTCGCCAGGGAAGGCGTGATCAATACCGACGCCAAGGGCGATCGCTTCCTGGTGCTCAAGAGCGGCCGCCGCTACCAGGGCGTGCCGACGCAGGCGGACTTCCAGACCATGGAGTTCGAGCAGTACATCATGCGCATCGAGAGCAAGCAGCAGGAACTGGGCGCGGAACTGGGCGTGCGCGCCATGAGCACCATGGCGCTGGTCGCCGATCCGAATCCCTACACCATGGCCGAATTGCTGTGGCGCGTCAGCGCGCCGCTGATTGGCCTGATGCTGATCCTGCTGGCCATCCCGCTGGGCTTTGTCAATCCGCGTGCCGGCAGTTCGGCCAACCTGATCATCGCCTTGCTGATCTTCTTTACGTACAGCAACCTGATCAAGGTCGTCGAAGCGAGCGTGAAGCAGGGGCGCCTGAGCTTCGGCCTGGCCTGGTGGCCGCTGCACCTGCTGGCGGCGCTGGCCGTGGTGGCGCTGTTTGCATGGCGCCTGAATGTGAACCACCGCTATCATCCGCTGGTCCTGCTGGCGGCTTTCAAGCGCGCGCGCCGCGCCGGCAAACCAAGTAAAGCGGCATCGACATGAAGATCTTACAGCGCTATTTTGCGGTCTCGATATTCCAGGCGGTGCTGTTCGTGCTGCTGGCCTTCCTGGCACTGCAAGCCTTCATCGACCTCACGGGCGAGCTGCCCAAGGTGGGCCGCAACGGCTACACCATCCAGTACGCCTTCCTGTACGTGCTGGTGCTGGTGCCGGGACACGTGTACGAGGTGATGCCGATCGCGGCGCTGATCGGCACCATCTACACGATGGCGCAGTTTGCGGCCAGTTCCGAATTCACCATCATGCGCGCATCGAGCATGTCGACGGCGATGGCCGCCGGTTTCCTGTTCCGCATCGGTATCGTCTTCGTCGTCATCACCTTCATCTTCGGCGAGTTGATCACGCCACGCACGGAGCCGCTGGCCGAACGCCTCAAGCTGACTTCGCGCGGCGCGGCCGTGTCGAGCGAGTTTCGCTCGGGCCTGTGGACCAAGGACATGGTCAAGAGCGACGGCCTGACGGGTACCGTCACCGGTTCGCGCTTCTTCAATGTCGGCGAAGCGCGTCCCGACGGCCAGCTGAAAAACGTCAAGCTGTATGAATTCGACACCGATATGCGCTTGCGCACCCTGACTGTGGCCAAGGGGGCTATGTATCAGGGTAATAATATCTGGCGCCTGACCGATGTGACGGAAACCTCGTTCTCGAACAGCGCGACGACTTCACCCGGCTTCGAGCCGAAGCTGGCGAACTACTATGGGCAGGAAACGAGCCTGGTGCGCACCGTGCAGAGCGCCAGCAAGGACATGACGTCGGAAGTGACGCCGAAGATCCTCACGGTGTCGGCGTCCGATCCCGAGCGCATGTCGGCCAGCGAACTGGCCGTGTACACGCGCCACCTGGCCGAGAACAAGCAGGAAACGGAGCGTTTCCGCATCGCGTTCTGGAAAAAGCTGATCGATCCGCTGGCCATTTTCGTGCTGATGGCGCTGGCGCTGCCGTTCGCCTACATGCATACGCGCAGCGGCGGCATCAGCCTGAAAATCTTCATCGGCATCATGATCGGCGTGAGCTTCATGCTGGTCAACACGCTGTTCTCGCATCTTGGCTTGCTCAGCACCTGGCCCGCCTTCCTGACGGCGGTGGCGCCGAGCGCCCTGTATCTGCTGCTGGCGCTGGGCGCCCTGTGGTGGGTGGAGCGGCACTGATGGAGACCAATGTGAAACAGGCACTGATCTTGTTTGCCCATGGCGCGCGCGCCGCATCGTGGGCCGCGCCCTTCGAGCGCCTGCGCGACCTGACCCAGGCGCGCATGCCGGGCACCAGCGTGCATCTGGCCTTCCTGGAACTGATGACGCCACGCCTGCCCGAACTGGTGGCAACCCTGCTGGCCGAGCTGCCGGCCGCCGCCATCCTCGACGTCACCGTGGTGCCCGTGTTCCTGGGGCAGGGCGGGCATGTGCTGCGCGACTTGCCGCTGCTGCTGGAAGAACTGCGCCAGCAGTATCCGGCACTGCGCCTGAAGGTGGTCGAGGCGGTGGGCGAGAACGCCAGCGTGCTCGCCGCCATCGCCGATTACTGCGTGGCGGCGCCAGGCTCCAGCCCTCTGCCTTGAGCGGCATCGACATCGTCTACCTGTGGGTAGACGGCGCCGATCCCGCGTGGCGCACGCGCCGGCGGCAGGCGTATGCCGCCTGGGCGCAGGCGCATCCCGGCCAGCTGGCCTTGCACGGCAACGTGGCGGGGCGCTACCGGGACAACGGCGAATTGCGCTACAACCTGCGCGCGCTCGAGCGCTTCTTCCCCGGCCATGGACACATCTACCTGCTGACGGACCGGCAAGTGCCGTCCTGGCTGCGCGCCTCACCGCGCCTGACGGTGATCGACCACGCGAGCCTGATGCCCGGCGCCGCCTTGCCCGTGTTCGATTCCGGCCATATCGAATCGTACCTGCACCATATTCCGGGCCTGTCCGAACGCTTCCTGTATCTGAACGACGACGTATTCTTTGGCGCGCCGTTCGAGCCGGCATTCTGGTTTGGCGGGGACGGGGACCGGCGCTTGAGCGTGTTCACGGAAAGCGCGCTGCAGCCCGATTTGCCGGGCTTGCGCGCCGACGTGGCGGCGCCCGTCAATTGCGCCACCCTGTCGCGGCAATGGCTGTCGGCGCAGTACCCCGCTTACCGGCATGAACCGCGCCTGTATGCGCATGCACCGCGGCCCATGCTGAAAAGCGCGCTGCATGCGCTGGAAGGGCTGGCGCCGGCCATGTTTGCCGGCGTGCGCGCGACAGTGTTCCGCTCCTGGCAGGTGCCGGCATTGCTGCCCGACCTGGTGCCGCGCTGGATGGTGCATCAGGGGATTGCGCGCTCGCGCATGCTCGACCCGCTGCATATCGCCAGCGGCGATGCGCAGGCGCCGCGGCAGCTTGAGGAGCTGGCGGCGCGTTTCGGCAGCTTGCCGTTTTTCTGTATCAACGATACCTGCGACGAGGCCGAGGACGACGACCCGCGCCTGCTGCGCGTGGCCGCCACCTTGCAGCGGCTGCTGCCGCTGCCGTCTTCCTTCGAGATTTGAAGACGGTTAAACCGCTGCCTTCCTTGGCGCCAGGCTGATGCGGGCGGCGGCCGTGCTGTCGGACAGCGAAGCGAGGAACAGCAGCAAATAGGCGCCCAGTTCGAGCACTTCTTCGCCCAGCAGCGCGTAAGCGTCCGGCATCCCATGAAAGACCTTCTTGTCGAAAGGCCAGCCGGCGACCATCAGCAAGCCGCCGATGGCCGTCAGGATGGTGATGCGCATGCTGAAAATCTGCGGCGCATGGGCAAACACCTTGCGCGCGCGCGGCGCGAAAAAGATCAGCACGCGTATCAGGATCAGCAATTCCACCACGCGCAGGGCTTTTTCCAGCTGCGCCCAGGCGGGCGCCGTGCCGAACTGGTCGATATCGAGTTCGCGCAGCAGGAAACCGAACAGCAGGGCCGACAAGCCCGCGTGCATGAGGAAGCGCAAGGACTGGCGGTCAGTCTCTTGCCAGGCGCGCACGCCGTGCACGGTGCAGGCCAGGGCCAGGAACAGCGCCTGCAGCCATTCCAGCAAATGGTTTTCGTCGTCGATATCCGGGAACACCGTCCACAGGGCGATGGAGGCGAGCATGCTGAGCAGCACAGCGCTGGCGACGCCGGCATTGCTGCGGCTGAGCGAAGTCAGGGCTTCGCGCATGGAGGTGAAATTCATGTGTGGTCGTAAGGCTAAAGTTGCGCGGCGCGGTATTGCAGCCTGCGGGCGCAGCTTTTTTCGGGGAGGGTCAGCCGGGATACCGCACGGCAAGCGCTATGGCGGGGCGAAGCGTGAATTTCATTGCTGTCACGCAATAACTTCTCGAGAAAAGATGCGTGAGCATCGTATCATGTTTCCCCGGAAGACGTCGGTTACTGACTTTAAAGTCGGTAAAATACGGTGTGTTTATTCAAGCATGGCGCGCCAGAATGGCCGCCGCCTCTTCGATGGCCTGGTGCGTCCGCGCGGCCATGGCGTCGCCCAGCATCACCAGCACGGGGCCGTGGGTGTCGCCCAGGCCGTGCGCCAGGGCGCTCAGCGTCAGGCGCACGATGCGCTGGTCCGGGCGGCTGCAGTTTTCAATCACCACCACCGGCGTGTCGGCCCGGCGGCCCAGGGCCAGCAGGCGCTGCGCCGTGGCGATGGCTTCGCGTCCGCCCATGTATTGCACCAGGGTGTCGCAGTCGGGGATGCGCGTCTGCTCCGGTTCGCCCGGCGCCGTGCTGGACGTGAAAAAGGCCACGCTGCGCGACACGCCGCGCTTGGTCAGCGGCTGCTGTGTGGCCGCGGCCGCCGCCAGCGCCGTGGTAATGCCGGGCACCACTTCGACGGCGATGCCTGCCTCTTCCAGTGCCCGCAATTCCTCGTCGGCACGGCCGAACAGCATGGGGTCGCCCCCTTTCAGGCGCACCACGACGGCGTGCTTGCGGGCGTTGTCGACCAGTTGCTTGTTAATAAAGGCTTGCGCCGTCGACAACTGGCCGCAGCGCTTGCCGACCAGGATTTTTTGCGCCTGGGGACACAGCTCCAGCATCTCTTCGGTGACCAGCGCGTCGTGCAGCACGACGTCGGCCTGCGCCAGCAGGCGGGCGCCGCGCAAGGTCATCAGGTCTTGCGCGCCGGGGCCGGCGCCGATCAGGTAGACCTTGCCGGGGAGAGATGGGGAGCTGTTCATATGGCTGCCTTTCTTGGTCGGGACGCGGCTTACAGCCGGACCATGCCCGCGGCGACGGTCTGGTGGGTGACTTCATCGATCAGGATAAACGCACCGGTGGCGCGGATATCGGCATACGCATCGGCCGCCAGCGCCTGCTGCACGTTCAGGCTGATGCGGGCGATGTCGTTCAACTTCAAGCCTTCGGCCGGATGGCGCTGCTGCGTATTGATGTCGAGAATCGATTCGATCGCCGTCACCTTGGCCGCCGTCTGTTTGGTGCCGTGCTTGATCCAGTACTTGCGGCGCAGGTCCAGCGCGTCTTCCGACAGCCAGCACACGTCGGCCACCACCTGTTTGAGCAGGGTGGCAGGGCGCTCGCTGCTTGCCAGCAAGTCGCCGCGCGAAATATCCAGATATTCATTGAGCAGCAGGGTCACGGACTGGCCCACCACGGCCGTCGGCAGCGAACCGTCGAGAGTGACGATATCTTTCACTGTCGCCGTCTGGCCTGACGGCTGCACCACCAGGGTGTCGCCGATGCTGACCTTGCCCGCCTCGATGCGGCCCATGTAGCCGCGGAAGTCGTTCGCTTCGTGGCCGTTGTGGCGCGCCACCAGCTGCACGGGGAAGCGGAATGGCGTGTCGTGCGATTCGTCGTAGACGGACAGCGATTCGAGCAGCTCGATCAACGTCGGGCCCGTGTACCAGCCCAGCTTGTCGCCGCGCTCGACGACGTTGTCGCCCGTCAAGGCCGACAAAGGAATCGGCGTGATGTCCTTCAGGCCCAGCGACTGGGCGAACTCGCGGTAGGCGGCGACGATGCGGTTGTACACCGTTTCATCATAATCGACCAGGTCCATCTTGTTGACGGCCACGACCACGTGCTCGATCTGCAGCAAATGGGCAATCGTCGAATGGCGCTTGGTCTGGATCAGCAGTTCCACGCTGCCGTCGTCACCGAGTTTGACTTTCGACACGTCGATCAGGATGATGACGGCGTCGGCGGTGGACGCCCCGGTGACCATGTTGCGCGTGTACTGTTCATGGCCCGGCGTGTCGGCGATGATGAATTTGCGCTTCGGCGTGGCAAAGTAGCGGTAGGCCACGTCGATGGTGATGCCTTGCTCGCGTTCCGCTTCCAGGCCGTCCGTCAGCAAGGACAGGTCGACCGTGTCGCCCACCGTGCGCTTGTGCTTGGAGCGCGACATGGCGTCGAGCTGGTCGGCGAAGATGCCCTTGCTGTCGAACAGCAAACGGCCGATCAGGGTGCTCTTGCCGTCATCGACCGAACCGGCCGTAATAAAACGCAACATGCCGCGTTCAACGCTGTTGGTGAGAGTGGTGCTGGAGATTGCTGCGTTCATTAGAAATACCCTGCTTTCTTGCGTTTTTCCATCGAGGCTTCGGAAGTCTGGTCATCCATGCGGGTGGCGCCCCGCTCCGTGATTTGCGTGATTGCCGTCTCGGCGATGATGGCGTCCACCGTCGCCGCATCGGACGAGACGGGGCAGGTGCACGAGATATCGCCCACCGTGCGGAAGCGCACGACTTGCGTTTCCACCGTTTCGCCGTCGCGCGGCGGCGTCAGATCCGTCAGCGGCACCAGCAGGCCGTTGCGCGGGATCACCTGGCGCTCGTGCGCGAAGTAGATCGGCGGCAATTCCAGTTTCTCGCGGGCGATGTATTGCCACACGTCCAGCTCCGTCCAGTTCGAGATGGGGAAGACGCGCATGTTTTCACCGGGATGCACGCGCGTGTTATACAAGTCCCACAGTTCGGGACGCTGGGCTTTCGGGTCCCAGGCGCCGAATTCGTCGCGGAAGGAAAAGATGCGTTCCTTGGCGCGGGCCTTCTCTTCATCGCGGCGCGCGCCGCCGATGCAGGCGTCAAATTTATGTTCGGCGATGGTTTCCAGCAAGGTCACGGCTTGCGCCGCATTGCGCGAATCCGTGGCCGGGTTGCGCAGGCGCACGGTGCCGCGCTTGATCGAGTCTTCCACGGAGCCGACGATCAGGCGTTCGCCCAGTTCCGCCACCTTTTTATCACGGAAAGTGATGACTTCCGGGAAGTTGTGGCCCGTGTCGATATGCACGAGGGGAAACGGGAACTTGCCCGGGCGGAAGGCTTTTTCGGCCAAACGCAGCAGGACGACGGAATCCTTGCCGCCGGAAAACAGCAGGGCGGGATTGGCCGATTCGGCCGCCACTTCGCGCATGATGTGGATGGCTTCCGATTCAAGGCTGTCGAGGTGACGCTGGTTCAAAATATTGCTCATATTGGATGCTTTCTTGTTCTGTGTGTCTGTTCAGGCTGCCACGGATTTGATGCGTATCAGTTTGCCGTCCACCATGTGCAGGCCGCATTCCTTGGAATCCGGATTTTCCCACCACCAACGCCCGGCGCGCACATCTTCGCCCGGCTGCACGGCCCGCGTGCACGGTTCGCAGCCGATGGACGGGTAGCCCTGGTCGTGCAGCGCGTTGTAGGGCACGTCGTTGGCACGGATATAGTCCCACACATCCTGCTCGGACCAGTCGGCCAGCGGATTGAATTTCGTCATCGCGTGCGCCGCATCGTCTTCCTGCACGTGCAATTCCGCGCGCGTGGTGGACTGGGCGCGGCGCTGTCCCGTGACCCAGGCCTTGTTGCCGGCCAGGGCGCGGCCCAGTGGTTCGACCTTGCGGATACGGCAGCATTCGCGGCGCATCTCGACGCTGTTATAAAAGGCGTTGAGGCCGTTCTGTTCCACGTAGGCAGCGACAAGCTCCGGCTGCGGGCGGTACAGGGTGATGTCGTGGCCGTAGCGGGCCTTGACCTTGTCGAGCACGGCCAGGGTTTCCTGGTGCAGCCTGCCCGTTTCCAGGGAAAAGATGCCGATGGGCAGCTTTGCCTTGAGAATCATATCGGTCAGCACCATGTCTTCGGCTGCCAGGCTGGACGCGAACACGGCCGGCGAAAAATCCGCGGCGATGCGTGTCAGCGTTTGCTCGGTGGCGTGAATCAAAGAAGTCAGATCGCTCATGATTGGTCCTCAGATGCCGGCCGCGTTGTCGAGGTCAGGATTCTGGCCTTCGCGATGGTGGCGGCGGAACAGCGGCGATTTCTGGTCCCACGACGCCTGGTAGGTTTCCGAAAAGACCGATAAACCTTTCAGGGCGTCATGGATGCTGCGGTCCGGGCGCGTCGCATACGCATCGAAGCCTACCCTGTGCATGGAAAACAGCTGGTCGCGCAGCACGTCGCCGATGGCGCGCAATTCGCCCTGGAAACCCAGGCGGGCGCGCAGGTTGAACGCGATGGAATAGCCGCGGCCATCCGTGAATTTCGGGAAATCCACGCCGATGACGGGCAGTTGCGCCACGTCGGCCGCCAGTTCTTCCGGCCGCTCGTCGCTGGCCAGCCAGACGCCGATGTCGGGCAGGCGGGCCAGCAGGGTTTCGCGCTGGGCTTGCCACACGGGCAGCGGGACGATGACCTTGCCCGCAGGCACGACGACCGTTTCCGGCGTGTCGGTCTCATCGAGGCGGAGCAAGCCCCAGGTATTCGGCACCACGGCGGCGTTCTTGATGATTTCTTCGCGTACTTCAAACATATTCGTCTTCTCCCACCAGGTTGCCGACCGTGATCGGCGTTGCATATACGTGTTCCTTGAACGGCGCCAGGCCCAGGCGCTGGGCCGTATCGACGAAGCGCTCGCCCTCGTGGCGGTCGCGCACGTAGACGTGCAGCAGGCGGCCGATGACTTCAGGCATCTGCAGGGAAGAGAACGATGGGCCGATGATCTTGCCGATGGCCGCGTTGTTGCCTTGCGCGCCGCCGATCGACACTTGATACCATTCGCTGCCATCCTTGTCGACGCCGAGGATGCCGATGCTGCCCACGTGATGGTGGCCGCAGGCATTGATGCAGCCGGAAATATTCAGTTCGATCTCGCCGATGTCGTGCTGGAAGTCGATGCTGTCGAAGCGTTCCGCGATGGCGGCCGCGATCGGCAGCGACTTGGCGTTGGCCAGCGAGCAGAAATCGCCGCCCGGGCAGCAAATCATGTCCGTCAGCAAGCCGATGTTCGGCGTGGCCAGGCCGTGCGCCTTGGCTTCCTGCCACAGTGCGAACAGTTTCGACTGTTCCACGTCGGCCAGCACCAGGTTTTGTTCATGCGTCACGCGCAGTTCGCCAAAGCTGTAGCGGTCGGCCAGATCGGCCACGAAGTCGATCTGCTCGGCCGTCGCGTCGCCTGGCGGTACGCCGGTTTTCTTCAAGGACAGCACCACGGCCACGTAGCCGGGGCGCTGGTGCGGCTTGACGTTGCGCGCCAGCCAGTTGACATAGGCCTTGTTGTCCGCGTGCTCGGCCTTGTAGTCGAGTTCCGGCAGGGCAAGGTAGGCGGGCGGATTGAAGAAGTCCGCCACGCGCTGCATTTCCTCGGCCGTCAGGGTTTCCGGACCGTCCTTCAAGTCGACCCACTCCGCTTCCACCTGGCGCGTGAATTCTTCCACGCCGATGGCTTTCAACAGAATCTTGATGCGCGCCTTGTATTTGTTGTCGCGGCGGCCGTGCAGGTTGTACACGCGCATGATCGCCTGTATGTACGTCAGCAAGTGCTGCCACGGCAGGAAGTCGCGCACGACGCTGCCCAGGATCGGCGTGCGGCCCATGCCGCCGCCGGCCATCACCTTGAAGCCCACTTCGCCAGCCTCGTTGCGCACGGCCGTCAGACCGATGTCGTGCACGGCGATGGCGGCGCGGTCTTCCTCGGCGCCATTGATGGCGACCTTGAATTTACGGGGCAGGGCGATGAACTCGGGGTGGAAGGTGCTCCACTGGCGCAATACTTCCGCGTACGGGCGCGGATCGATGATTTCATCGGCGGCGACGCCGGCGAACGGGTCCGATGTTGTATTACGGATACAGTTGCCGGAAGTCTGGATCGCATGCATTTCCACGGAAGCGAGGTCCGTCAGGATATCGGGCGTCTGTTCCAGCTCGATCCAGTTGAACTGGATGTTCTGGCGCGTGGTGAAGTGGCCATAGCCGCGGTCGTACTTGCGCGCGATGTGCGCGAACATGCGCATCTGCTTGGACGACAGCAAGCCGTACGGCACGGCGATGCGCAGCATGTAGGCATGGCGTTGCATGTACAGGCCGTTTTGCAGGCGCAGCGGAATGAATTCCTCTTCCGTCAGTTCATTGGCGATACGGCGCGCAACCTGGTCTCGGTACTGGGCGATGCGTTCTTTGATGATGAGGTGGTCGTACTGATCGTAATGGTACATATCAATTCCTAAAAAAGCCGGGGTGCTGGAAGATTGCCTGGGATTATGTTCTTGATACTGCTCTTGCCACTTAATAGATTAGCTTTACTGCCACGCCGGTCAAGGTCATCGCCAGCAGCACGCGTAAAAACTTTTCCGGCACGGAGCGGGCGACCCAGGAGCCGAGCGTGATGCCTGGCAGGGAGCCGACCAGCAGCGAGGCCAGCAATTCCCAGTGGATGGAGCCGAGCCACCAGTGGCCCAGCGCGGCGATGGCCGTCAGGGGCACGGCGTAGGCGATGTCGGTGCCCGCCACTTCGGCTGAGCTCATGCGTGGATACAGCATCACCAGCAAGGTCGCGCCGATGGCGCCGGCGCCGATCGACGATACCGTCACCAGCACGCCCAGCACGGCGCCGGCAATGATGGTCGCGGCGGCAAGCTTGTTGCCTTGCAATTGTTTCTCAGGGTGGGCATTGATCCAGGCCAGCATGCGGCCCTTGAAGATCAGTGCCACGACGGTCAGCAGCACGGAACCGGCGATCGAGTAACGGATGATCTGGCCGATTTGCGGCGACAGGGTGCCGAACGATTTGAGCGCCAGGGTCGCGAGGACGGCGGCGGGCAGGGCGCCGATGCACAGGCGCTTGACGATATCCCAGCGGATGGTGCCGCGCAGGCGGTGCGTCAGGGTGCCGGCGCTCTTGGTGATCGAGGCGAACGCCAGGTCGGTGCCCACGGCCACGGAAGGCGGTACGCCAAACAGCAGGGTTAACAGCGGCGTCATCAGCGAGCCGCCGCCCACGCCGGTCATTCCTACGAGTAATCCTACGGCAAATCCTGAGACTATATAAGACAAAGTCATGCTTGCACCCCCAAAGTACCCGCAATAGTAATAAACTTAGTGTTTAATCCAAACTACTAAGTACGCATTTGCTTATATGCGATATGCGTATATGCATGAATGCAAAATCATGGGTGGGGCGGAAACTCGGCAAATCACGGCAATCTAGGGCAAACCAGCAATGAATCTCCATCAACTGCGCTTCGTGCGCGAAGCGGTCCGGCAGAACTACAACTTGACGGACGCCGCCAAGGCCTTGTTTACGTCGCAACCGGGCGTATCGAAAGCCATCATCGAGCTGGAGGAAGAGCTGGGCGTGGATATTTTCACGCGCCACGGCAAGCGCATCCGCGGCTTGACGGAGCCGGGCCGCCTGGTGCTGGAGTCCGTCGAGCTGATCATGCAGGAAATCGACAGCATGAAGCGCATCGGCAAGGAATTCGCGGCGCAGGACAGCGGCAGCTTCACCATTGCCACCACGCATACGCAGGCGCGCTACACCTTGCCCAAGGTCGTGCAAGCCTTCATGCTGAAGTTCCCGAAGGTAAGATTGTCGTTACTGCAAGGCAATCCGCGCCAGATCGCCGAGATGGTGCAGCGCGACCAGGCGGATCTCGCCATCGCCACGGAATCGATCGCCGCCATCGATGGCCTGATCACCTTGCCATGCTATCAATGGGAGCACGTGGTGGTGGTGCCGGTCGACCATCCGCTGCTCAAATCGAAGTCCGTGACCCTGGAAGAAATCGCCGCCTTCCCGCTGATTACCTATGACAGCGCGTTCGCCGGACGCAACAAGATCGACCACGCTTTCGTGCTGCGCGGCCTGAAGCCGGACATCTTGCTCGAAGCCATCGACGCGGACGTGATCAAGACTTATGTCGAGTTGGGCATGGGGATTGGTATCATAGCGGGTATGGCCTTCGATGCCGAGCGCGACAAAGGCTTGCGCGCCATCCCTGTCGGGCACCTGTTCGGCATGAATGTGTCGCGCGTGGCCGTCAAGCAGGGCGCGTATTTGCGCAGCTATATTTATACCTTTATCGAGTTGCTGACGCCGACCTTGAACCGCAAGCTCATCGAGCAGGCGATGAGCGGTGATAAAGAGCACTACGAACTATAACAATGCATGAAGTCGGCCGGGCGAGGTGCCTGGCCAAGATTATTTAAGAAGAGAAGAAACAATGATTACCGATCAGCTTGCCAAATATTACGCCACCATCGCGCAGCAGTACGAGCGCGTCTATGACAAGCCCGAACGCCAGGAAGACCTGGAAGTGTTGCGCGACAAGGTCGCCGACGTGCTGGAAGGCCACACCGTGCTGGAACTGGCCTGCGGCACCGGCTACTGGACGGAAGTGGTCGCCGAGTCGGCCGAGTCCGTGCTGGCCACCGATATCAACGATGAAATGCTGGCGCTGGCACAAAAGCGCGGCTTGCCCGACAACGTCACCTTCGCCAAGCTCGACGCGTTCAACTTGCCAGACGACATGCTGGGCAAGTTCACGGCCGTGTTCGCGGGCTTCTGGTGGTCGCACGTCAAACGCGAAGACCAGGACAAATACCTGAAGCAATTGCGCAGCAAGCTGGGCAAGGACATCCTGCTGGTGCTGATCGATAATTCCTATGTCGATGGCAGCAGCACGGTGATCGCGCGCACCGACCTGGAGGGCAATACCCACCAGTTCCGCACGACGGAGGCGGGCGAGCGCTATGAAGTGCTGAAGAATTTCCCGTCGGATAGCCACCTGCGCAAGAAGTTTGCCCACTCGGCCCGGGAAATCCGCATGAAGCGCTTGGAATACTACTGGCTGTTGAGCTGCCGTCTGAAGTAAGGCTGGCCTTTTGATGTGGTGTGCCGACAATGTTGTCGGATTACGCTACGCTAATCCGACCTACGCCTGACAGGCACCGTTGTTGCAGCATGAACCGCCTTCGGGCGGTTTTTTTTCGCCTGTTGTTTTTATCTGACAAGATGTTGTTCTAAAAAACAACATCTTGTCGATGTCATATTGTTGAAGTATTTCGTGGGCATGATTCGGTTCAGCAGCTAAGCAGCTCAGCAGCAGCTCATCTTGTCCAACCTAATGTAGAGATTCTCAAGTGAAAAAAATTACTCTGGCAGTATTGATCGTCGGCACCTTCGCAGCAGCTACGGCGCAAGCACAATCGAACGTCACCGTATATGGTCTGGTTGACCTCGGTATCGCCAAGACCACTGGCCAGCCAACCGTGGAACGCGAAAACAATGCGTCGCGCCTCGGTTTCAAGGGCACGGAAGATCTGGGTGGCGGCCTGTCCGCAATTTTCAACCTGGAAAGCGAATTCCTGGCTGATACCGGCGCGCAAAAAGGCGTGTTGTTCGACCGTCAAGCGTACGTGGGCTTGAAAGGCGCTTTCGGTACCGCCATCCTGGGCCGCACCAAGAACCTGGTCGATGGCACCATCGCCCGCGTCGACCCATTCAACACCTACGGCGTGGTCGGCAAGAACAATGAAACCCTGCTGCGTTCGGGCGTCGGCACGTCGCGCGTCAACAATGCCGTGACCTACAACAGCCCAAGCTTTGACGGTTTCGTGGGCAGCCTGCAATACGTGCTGAGCGAAGTCAACAGCGCTGACGCAGGCGTGATCGGCCTGGCAACCTACGACAATGGCCCGATCAGCTTGCACGCCGGCTACGAAAAAGCCGTGCAAGCGACGGCAACGGCAGCCAAGGCCGACCTGTGGTCCATCGGCGGCGGCTATAAATTCGGCCCAGCCAAGATCACGGCCGCCTACTCGAAAGGCGACACCAAGGTTGCCACCACGGGCGAATTCAAGTCCTACCTGATCGGCCTGAACTACACGGTGGGCGGCGGCGATGCCAAAGTGTCGTATGGCAAGCAAGAGCAAAGCAACAACAAGGTCAAGGATCAGGACACCATCAAGGAATTCGGCGTCGGCTACGACTACCACCTGTCGAAGCGCACCGACGTGTACGCTTACGCTGGCCGCGAGCGCGTCAAGTCGCTGACCTCGTACCAGATTGGTCTGGCACACAAATTCTAAGCATCATTCGATGTGACAAAGCAAAGGCGCCTGCGGGCGCCTTTTTTATTGCATCGCCGCGGTTGCCGCCTCCGCGTGCATGGGCAGTGAGATGTCGATGCGCGTGCCGCCCAATTCGCTATCGGCGCCGATATGGATGCTGCCGTTCAAGCCCCACACTCGTTCGCGCATGCCCAGCAAGCCCAGTGCCGTGTCTTTTTCCAGGTCGTGTTCGGCAATGCCGCGGCCGTCATCCTGGATGGTGATCGCCAGCGAGGAGTCGATGCGGTGCAGGGCGATGGTGATGCGGCTGGCTTCGGCATGGCGCGCGATATTCGTCAGCGCCTCTTGCACGATGCGGTAGATGGCCGTGCTGCGCGCGTCGTCGAGCACGAGGTCGGCTTCGTCGGCCAGCAAGTCGAAATGGATGGCGCGGCGCAACAGGAAGTCGTGGCGCAGTTTTTGCAGTGCAAAATACAATCCCCCTTCATCGAGCGCGCGCGGGCGCAGGTTGCTGGCGATGCGCCGCAGCGAGGTAATGGCCGTCACCAGCAAGCCGTCCATGCTGTGCAGCAAGGCTTGCAGGGGCGCGGTGGTGTCCGTGTGCTGGCGCACCAGGGTCAGGTCGACGCGCAAGGTGGCCAGCAATTGTCCCAGGTCATCATGCAGTTCGCGCGCGATATGCTTGCGTTCTTCTTCGCGGATGGTTTGCAACGCGCTCGACAATTCACGCAATTGCGAAAAGGAGCGGGCCAGCTGCTCATGCATCTGCTGGCGCGCGGTAATGTCGCGCACGATGATGGTAAATACGCTATGACCGTCTTCCTGCATGGCCGAGAGCGATCCTTCGAGGGGAAACATGGCGCCATCGCTGCGCCGTCCCGTCAAGGTGTAATCGGTGGCGCGCCGTCCCGTCAGGCGCAGTTCCTGGCTGATATCGCCAAACGGCGGCTCGCCATCGTGCTTGCCCAGGCCGCCCAGGGTACGCAAGTCGCGCAGGATGTAGTGGCCCAGGCGCATGCCGCGCATGCCGGCCGGCGTGTCGTCGAACAATCTGGCTGCCGCCGCGTTCGCATGCAGGATGATTTGCCGGCTGTCGATGCTGATGATGGCGTCGCTGGCGCTGTCGATGATGGCCTGGCCGCGCGCCTGCTGCTGGCGGCGGGCTTTTAGTGGAGGAAACAAGCACAGCAAAAGCGCAGCCGCCATACCCAGCGGCAAGATGCGCAGCAGTGCGGGACTGCCTCGGTCGGGCATGGGGTTCTCCTTGCGAACGTATACGAAGGCAGGCAAGACAGCGGTGGCGAGTTGAACTTTATCTAGCCTATGCCTGCTGGCGCGGCGCGGCTTGATGTGGCGCAGGAAGGGGAAAGGAAGAGATCAAGGCGCCGCACCGGTCTGGGCCGGGCGGCGGCAAGCGATTTACATTTGCTTGAACAGGTGCAGGAAGCTGCGGCTGACTTCGAGCTTGTCGGATTTGCCCTTGATGAGGACCAGGTGGCGGCCGCGGATGTCGCGCGTCACGCCTTCGATGGCATTCACGTTGACCAGGGTGGCGCGGTGGATTTGCCAGAACAGCGAAGGATCGAGCTCTTCGGCCAGGTCGCGCACGGGCTTGCGGATCAGCGCTTCATACTTGGCCGTCTGTACGCACGTATATTTCTCGTCAGAACGGAAGAACAAAATCTCTTCCACTGGGATCATGCGCAAATCCTGGCCGATGCTTGCCTGTATCCATTGCAAGTAAGTGGGCTTGGCCGTGATTTTTTCCGCCAGTTGCGACAGCATGGCCGTGACGCTGCTGTTGACGTCCAGGGCCGGCTTGTTCAAGTGCGTTTTCAGGCGCTCCACCGTCACCAGCAAGCGCTCATGCTCGGGCGGTTTGAGCACGTAGTCGACGGCGCCCCGCTCGAAGGCTTCGACGGCGTGACTGTCATAGGCCGTGACGAAGACGATATGCGTCTTGCTGCCTATCACCTGCGCCGCTTCCATGCCCGTCTTGCCCGGCATGCGGATGTCGAGGAAGGCAAAGTCCGGTTTGAGTTGTTCCACCAGTTCGATCGCTTCGTCGCCATTCTTGGCTTCGCCGATGATTTCCAGTTCAGGCCAGGCCTGGCCCAGGCGCAGGCGCAGCTGGTCGCGCATCAGTCTTTCGTCGTCGGCAATAATAGCGGTAGGCATAGGTCTCAAGTGTGAACAGGCGAAGATTGATTATTCAATGATTTAGCGTTTTTATCAACTGTCTTATTTGGACAATTGATATGGCACTTCGATCACCGCACACACGCCGGACGGTTGATTTGGCGTAATGGTCAGGCTGCCCTGGTCGCCATGCAGCAGTTTCAAACGCTCGCGGATGGTGGGCAAGCCCAGGCCCGTGCCATCGCTGGGCACCACGCCAAAGCCCAGGCCGTCATCGGTGACGGTCACGCGCAGCTTGCTGTGCGCCACTTCGGCCACGATGCGCAGGGTGCCGCCTTCCGGTTTGACTTCCAGGCCGTGCTTGATGGCATTTTCCACCATCGATTGCAGCATCATGGGTGGGAAGGCGGCGCTGCGCAGGCCGTCGGGAATCTGGAAATCGACGGTCAGGCGTTCTTCCATGCGCATTTTGAGCAGGTTCAGGTACGCTTGCACCATGTCCGCTTCACGGCCCAGGTTGGTAATCAGGGCGTTGTCGCGCATTTGCGGCAGCACGGCGCGCAGATACTGGATCAGGCTGCGCTGCATCTTGGCCGCACGCGGCGGGTCGACCTGGATCAGGTGTTCGACGGAGGCAAGCGTATTGAACAGGAAGTGCGGCTCGACTTGCGCCTGCATCATCTGCATCTTCGCTTCGCTGAGCTGGCGCTGCATGGATTCGCGCTCGGCCGCCTCGTTGGCAGTGACGGTTTCCGCTTCGGCGCGTTTCTTGCCGCCGACCAGGGCTTTCATGGCGAACAGGGCCAGTACCAGCAAGGACACAAAGCTCTTGAACCAGGTCGAGGCTTGCTGGTGGTAGCGCGACACTTTTTGCTCGGCGGCATCATCGACGGCTTCTTCGATGGCATTCGACAACTCTTCGCCGATTTGTGGCGGCAATTCGATATGGACTTCTTCCCCCGAAGCATTGGTGGTCACCGGATAGTTGGGCTTGGCAGGAGCGGCCGGTGGTTGCGGCGGTTCCGGCGGCACGGCGCTGGCTTTTGCGTCCGCCTCGGCGGCATCGCTTGGATCGCTGGCCGCATCGGCCGTGCTGCTGCGCCGGTTCTTGCCGTTGCGGGGATTGAAATGGATGCCCGTATCGTCGATCAGGATATTGGTTTCCCCCGAACCCTTGCTGCTGCGTTTATGCGACTTGATGACCACTTCTTCGTCCGGGCTGGACGAGAACAGCTCATCTTGCAAAATGGAACCGGCGATCAGAGCCAGTGCCGCGAACAGGAAGAATTTCCACCACGACAACTGGGTAACCCAGGTCGTCGTCGCGTCGAATGCCCGTTGCAACCAAGCGAGGATGGTTTTCAACAATTGGGGCAGGCTGGAAATCGGAAGCATGGGGGGCACTTTCAAGTACAAGAGTTAATCGACGCAGCGGGCAAGTTTAACCCCTTGTTGAGTAGCGTCAGAGTCTGATGTTGCCACTGTGCCTAAAGACCACGAACTACGCCAGCCGATTGCGACAGGCTGCACAAAAAGGCGCTTGAAGTGAAGACTATGCTTGCTGGGCGGTGGGGGTGGAAAAATAGCGCTTGCGGGCCGCGCGGGGCAGGGCTATAATTCGCCCCCTCGCTGAACGACGCATGCAAATGCCGAGTAAAGCAGGGTGAAAAAGAAGGTTGACGAATTAGCTGAAACGCTTCATACTCTTCCTTCTTCGCAGCTGACAAACACA